>JAABUK010000002.1_pt1 | contig 633129 bp, 668 predicted proteins | sample 5559141 | NCBI WGS metagenome assembly JAABUK01 (sample SAMN10711869, study PRJNA513367) | rock metagenome | isolation source: Antarctica rocks | place: Antarctica: Victoria Land, Pudding Butte nord | collected 2016-01-03 | reverse complement strand
CGACTCGTTGCTGATAAACATAATAGCTGTTTGACCGGAGTGAGCGCTCTTATAGCTTTACTCAATCCGAAGATGGGGAGATTGGAGGGTGTTGGGCATGACTAGATATTATGATCAGGTCAACTCCCATCCTCTGAGTAGGCAGCAATGGAGGCAGTGTTGCGAGCTACTCTACAAGATATTTGTGAAACATGGAGACTCAGCACAGCCACCTGAGACCAACAGCAGACTCAATCAAGATAGTAAATGCATAAGAATTTGCTATCACTCACGATTGTTATATCACTGATATGGTATGATGGGCGATGTGTTCAGCTGCAGCGTCAGCGAATACCCCACCTCCAGAGGGGAGGGGGGGGGGGCAATCACCTAGGATCACCCAGGCACGCCAGGCTCGCACGACGTATCACCCAGGCCCGGTGGGGGGTGCGGTCGGGGCACACTTTTGTCTCCTTGGCGTTTGCCTTTCACACCCGTACGAGAACAGCTACCTTACTGCCTACCTTACATATTGCACTTGATGCGCCCGCGTCTGCGCTACCTATTCCAGGAGGATACCCCCATGACAACTTAACTAAAAGGCCTACAAGAAGCAGTGCTTCCCGAGCAGCGCCGTTCGGAGCTTACTGCGCTTGGGCACTTAACGATTGTCTGCTGAACGAAAGACCGCCTTTCCTTTCACACCCATAATCGAATGTGCATGTTAAAATACTTGACGACTTCACGAGGCGATAAAAGGAAAGCCGGCCGTGATACAAAATCCATTATATTGGTTGTAAAGTTGTACGAGTTCTGGATTTGGTAGATCTGGCAGAGGAAAGGTAACCAGTAAATTGAAAACGGTATGTTTATAGGTTTGGTTTATTTGGAATATTTTTGGGACCGGGAAGCTGAAAACTCTGCTATAAGAAAATTAGGATAGGTTGACTATAAGGATATGTAACAGTCCTTGAACGAACTTTCTCGGTTTACTTGAAGAAAAGGCCAGTATAAATGCGGCGAATTGGCTCCGCCTATGGCTATTTATTTTAGAGTGCGGTGTTACGAAATATATCAAAAGTGAATTTAATCCTCAACTTTAGATATACTTTAGGTTATGTTAATAAAATTCTACACGCGCTTTATTGGCTAACCCAGCGCTCTTCTGCACGCTTACATAATAACTCTAGTACTCTACAAGTCTCAAAACTGTTCGTGAAACCTATGATATGTATCAATTCATCTGTATTGCAATAAATATTCGTCCTCTAGAGCTCTAATTGTATCAATGCTAATCCCGTACTCGTTGTTGCCGTATCATCCAATGCGATCTAAACTACCTTCTCGCGCCCCCTTGCTCCGCTTTCTGCAAAAAAAAGAAGTATCGAAATGCATCACAACATCTTCCAGAGAGCGGGCCCATGCCCTCTACTGTGCCGATCCAAAGTATCCTTGGCGGCCCGCTGCTACTGATACTGCAGGCGAAGCCTCGACATCAGCCACCTTCTCCGACTCATCGGCGGCAGGCAAATTCTTCGCATGCATTTGCATCTCCTCAAAGCAAGTTCCCGGATGAAAGACAGTGAGGCACACAGTCGCAATAGCAACCATCACACTATCCAAAACGATAAACTCAGCTTCATTCTGCATAATCGGGTTTCCCCATCCGGGCGCCAATTCCGCAACTCGGTACACGCAGCGCGTGAAGACAGTGAGAAAGGCGAGGACGAGACTGCTGACAAAAAGCTTGAAGCGAAGCGTACCGAGGAGTTTGTACCCCGCGGGCTCGAGTGTGTGACTAAAGGAGCGGAATACATAGTCGGACACTAGGGCGCCGAAACCAAGAAGTGTGCACACCTGCCATACAACACCGGTGATCATCAAGTCCGTGCCGACGCTCTGAAGCGAGCTGCCTGGATCAGCGCTTGCGGCGAGGCCGCCGCCGGCGCCTTGGAGCACGAGGGAGAGAATGTCGCAGGAGATGAAGATCCAGGTGTAGAATTTGGGGCGCAGGCGGGAGAAGGAGGAGCCGAGTTCGATGACGATGTGTTTGAGTGTTAGGTAGATGCCGGCGGCGATGAAGGCGGGGGCAATGATGAGGCAGCAGATCTGGATTTCGAAACCGGTTGTGGACCAGGGATTGCTGTGCATAATTATTCTGCCAATGTAGCCTGAGTAATCATTAGTATATGTATGAATGGAAGTGTTCCTACTCGTAGTAGAGGTAGGGAGGAGACATACCGATAGCTTCAGCAAACGATCCTAGTCCTAAGGCTATCATATACGTCCAGGTTTTGTATTTAACACCTTGAAAGATATTGGCAATGCAACATATGGCGAAGATGGCACAGAAAAAGGCGTTGGCGCCTAGGCTGGGGTAATATCCATATGTTGTTTGATCAACGGGGCAGAGATCGCTGATATCTGTGCAGTTTTGTACTGAGGTTGAGTTGATGATCGGGAGGGTTGCGTTGACAGCGGCCATTGTGGGAGAGGCAATGGACCAAGACGGATTTATGTGAAGAGGGTTTGACTGGAGGAAGGAGAGGGATGATGGTTTAGGGCAAGCAAAGAATTAGAACCTTCGAGGACGTTGAGATATTCTTTTGAGAAGAGATGAGATGAGGCTTTGGCTCTCTGATTGCTGGACAGTGTTGATGCTGGATGATATTCAACTCCCTGATGGGGAACCTCACTATTTGTATAGAAATTCATGGCCATAGAGTAATCCTTCCGGACGGCGACTGCGCAATCCTCCTCCGCCATACAGAAACAACGGACTCGAGGTCCGACTCTCGAATCCCATAGCTTGGCAGCTTGGATTCGTACTTTAGGTTAATCTCATGCGCCCTGGGACACGCGGACAAAGCTGCAACGCGGTGGAACGTTGCAAGCGAAAATCTTACTGTAAGTACTGTTTGATGTGGCGGGACAATTGTTCAACATTAAGCCGACTGGGCATGGCTTAGCTAAGCCGATGAGTCTAAATTCGAATCTTGCAGAGATTGCTAAGGTAATTTCTCTGTAAACCTTGCGTTTATGAGAGATGTATCTGACAATTGAATGAAACACTTCAATACTGTCTAGGCAAATTTGTCGTACAAAATATCTCTCCATCTCATCATTTCAATGTGCTTGGTGAGGATCACCAAATCATGACGTTTCTCGAGTGAAACTGCAGGCGCTAGGACGGTTGGTCTTCCGAAGGCCCCCCAGGCCTAACAAAACACCGACTCGTGAGGATGCGGATTCGCGAATGCGAATGCGAAAATCGCAAAGCCAGCGGTACGGATGAATTATTCTGTCGCGCATGTTCAGCAAAGATAAATCGCGCGACTCAAGCATAAAATGGAAATGCATGACTAGAAGACCGACCATAGATGAACTAAGTTTGGGAAGTTCCAGGGCTCAATACTTCCCTGCTTGGGATATGAGCCCTAATGTAGTCTTGCTGAGGGAGGTGCCATTCGCACATAGTATGCGGATGCGTTGAGACCAATCATAGCAAGATGGTTGGTCTCATGAGCGTCGAAAATACCTATCCATCGATTGGAGGAGCTGCAAATGTAGTCAAGTATTGTTGATCAAAGGCTAGTATATGCAGTCACAATGTCAACGAGAGCTGAACACCCCAAAGTACCACCCTGGAATCTATCACGATGAGGCACTTTCTATGGGCCTGTTGAGTAAGTATGAAGGCACTCGTGGCTAGTGATGTCGGTCTCGTGCAGAATCTTGGAGTAATATCAAGTCATGGGTCTCCTTTTCGATCTTGTTCTCCTATATACAAATACCCAAAATCTCTCTCGACATACATGACTTTCATCCCATTGCTCACTTCTTCAAACCAGACTTCTGCATCCCAAAAGCGGCCTCCTGGTTGGCATCGAGGCAATAAATAAGATGTGAGGGCAGGATGAGTTCTCCGTGCAGACAGATATCATCTCCAAGATGGCAGTCCGTGTGCGAAGTTTCAGAGTTAGCATTGCTCAACTAGGATGGAGAACGAGTCGTGAGATATGTCTCAAGAGCGACATAGACATGTCTCGCAACCCAAGAAAGGTACAGATGCGAAACTCAAAACACCGAAAAGTCACGTACGGAGACCTTGCTGGCATGCGCCTTTCCCAAAGCCTCACCATCATCTGGGTCACCGAAAAGCACGACAGAGTTGATAAGCGCCTGCGTAATCATATTCGCAGCATTATCCGCCACCTTAGCACCCTGGCTATACCCACTCACACAAAGTTCCATCTTCGGACACTGCAGCATCGTCTGCGCAATCAATCGTGCCATGTTCTGACTTCCTGTGCGCTTCCGCCTGCCTCGAAGCCCGCAATGTCAGCGAGGTAGTCGTTAACGCCTCGGACGGCTACACGTGAGGAGCCGAGCATGCTGTTGAGGGCTGCGATGAAGGGAGGGCCGATTATGTCGCCGATGTTGCCGTTTTCGGTGGTGCGGCAGTAGGTTGGGAGGGCGGCGGCTGAGCTGCTGGTGAATCCGCTGTATGTGGTTTTGTTAGTTGTTGTTGCGAGAAGAAATGAGTGCAGAGATGTGATTGCTAGGACCTTCGGGGAAAATCGAGACGTAAGGACAGGACTCGACAACGGGAACACGATGAAGATATTGGATAGGATGAGGCGTGGAGGATATTTGAGGGATTCTTTACCTAGTCAAAGTGCAGACCGGAGTTGTGGTGCTAGGCTTGCTTCTTTTTTGGACCGGGGCAGGAGCCGGAGATAAGAGAGCTAGGAGGACGAGGAGTGCGAAGAGAGGCAAGATAGCGGACTTCATGTTGGCAAATACTATATACAAGAAAGCGATCTAACGGGAATGCTGCTTAAACGTTGCCTTGAGAATAATCGCAGTGAAGGAATTATAAAATTGCAATCCTTTGGCAGAGAGGTATCTCAAAATTCACCGCTCAGTCAACGCCCTCAAGACCTCGGCTGTGGACCACGTCTCTGACATCTCGATGGGCTAGAAACACGGCTTTTCAGATTGATTAAAGGCCACCTAGGATAGTGCAGATCGCTAAGGCAGGACTTTACGTTGCGGCTACCTATCAAGCCGACATATTGGGACTGGCTGGGGATGCTCGGCATACCATTCTGTCAGTGCGAAGGGTCTGAGCCATGGTGGTGCAGGCCATTGAGGCTCCCAACTGGTCATTCGGTCAGAAGTCCAGGAATCTGGGGTAGAGGCACCAACCGTTAGGGCATCGATGGTCATCATGGTCTAGTGTAAGCCTTGTCTTCTTTTGCAGTTTCGAAGAGGATAGAGAGTGTTGATATGCCGGCAACTGAACACGTCATACCCGTTACAATAAGCCTGTTTGGAACGTTTGTGCGTCAGATCATTGAGGGAAGGGGATGCTTTGGGATTGACGATGTTTCCCCGCCTTGCCCTTCTCTCCGCAAGACTCCAATCGCTGGATGCCGAGGTAAGATATCGCGTGGTGTCGACCATCGAACGGATCTTCGCCGTAGTTGAACTGTTTGTGATGTTAGGGAAAATGCAAGTTTATTATTAGATACTGTCGAGTACAAATGCCAGCAAGTCAATCGTCGTCAGCCCAGGCCCGAGCCACACATATCCCCAGGAAAACTTTGTCCTTTTGTCGAATGAAAAGAAACGTCTGGTAGTCGGGGGAACAATACTCAGCAAAAGCGCTAGATTGATCCTGGGTGGGCCATGTTAGCTATGGAGTAAGAGCAGATGCAAGGATCAAAGCAAGCCTGTAAGTTTAGCAATCAGCCAGTAGCGACAAAAGCGTAGAAATTAGTGACTTCCACGGACGACCATCTCTGGAGTGTCCTTCGTAATAGTCAAACACATTCTTGTACGGAAACCTGCATAATCGAGGCTAAACGGAGCCGGAAGGTCAATAGAAGAGGAACGCAACCACAGCGGGCACAATTGCAGTACAAACGAAGATAGACCTTGCCAGAAATACCAGCATCGATGATTTACAGTTTCCGGCACCGGATTGCAAGGCTGCCAGGCGACATGTCTTCCCTGGGATATGCAAGTGGGTGATTTCAAGAACCTGCATGATATTTGGAATCTCTCCGGCTAAGCAACAAATAACCATATCCATATCAGCTCCTCCAGCCCACTAACGGTATGATTTCTGGTATCTCGCTCGTGCTCCAGGACCTGTAGAAACCCATGTCAGCTATTGCCTTCACCCTCAACAGTCGTTCCAACGTACCTCCGAACTTCTTCGGCTCACACCTCCTGTTATCCGCTACCAACAACGTACGATCATATTGCACCAATGCCTGCTTCAGCTGGTTCTTTGCGTACTCATCAACGTATTTCTGGTAGTAGGCGACGATTGATTTGGCGATGGCTTGACGGATGGCGTAGATCTGCGAGGTGTGACCACCACCATTGACGCGGACACGGATATCGACGTTGGCGAATTTATCGAGGCCGACTATGAGGAGGGGTTCGTAAACCTGGAGAAGTTATTAGAGATCGTGTTGTAGCGCTGGTCTCAAAGATCAAGAGCGCGGACGGCGTACCTTGAAGCGGAGGATTTGGGGTTGCATGAGGGAGAGAGGTTTGCCATTGACTTTGACAAGGCCTTTGCCAGCCTAGAAGTGTAGATATCAGCTGCCAGCCCCTTTAGATAAGCTGAGAGCTCGATGGAAATATACCTTGCAGTGTGCGACGGCGGTTGCTGTTGGCTTCACGTCAGCTGTTGCTCAATAAGGAGCTTTAAAGGGTCATCATACCAGTCTTCTTCTTGCCGAAGCACTGCACACTCTGTGTCGTTGCCATATTTGCAATTGATCAGAATTTGGAGGCTGTTGTCGATGGAGGTCGGACTTCTCGCAGATTCCTTAGCGTCTCGTGGGCGCGCTAGCATTAGCGATGGTGTAGGCTGCCAAGACTTTACGAATCTTGGTGGTAAACCTTCGTGAGCACGTCAAGGTCAATAATAGTTCCCACCGACGGGGGCCCTAAAGCGTGCCACCAAGCGAGCCCTAAAGGGCTCCCGAGAGTGGAGTCAGGCGGATCTTTCGGGTCGACTCCGGGGTAGCTCCAGAGCCCTCATTGCGAATTATTTTGACCACGACGCGGTGAGCATCTGTTGCACAACCCCATTGTGAGACTACTACTTGTTTTCCTACTGGGTCTCTTGAGAGTCAGGGTACCCATCAGAGTAACCGCTGCTTACGTGTGGGATCGGCAAAGAGATTCAATAAAAGTGTTCTAGGCAACGCCTAGAGGACCTTTTGTAGTTCAAAGACTATATTCATATCATCAAGACCATGCGTCTATATGCATTCGGATCCAACGGGTCCGGACAACTAGGTATTGGGAACACAGAAGACACTTCTACGCCCCAGACCTGCCTTTTCCCAGATGGCCCAGAGCTACCTAGCCGGCCTCTGAAGATCGCAGCTGGAGGTAATCATACCTTACTGCTTCTGGAAGACGGCACCGTCTACTGCACAGGAGGGTCACGAGACGGCAGCAGCCGATTGGAACCCTCACCCTCAACCAAAGCGCAAACCACTTTCCAAAAAGCCTATATTTCAACATTGGGCTTGGACAAGGTGAAACTATGTGCAGCTTCATGGGACGGTACGTAGCTATTGGAGCAGATCATCGCAAACAAATCATCTGTTTTCTCCTCGTGCTTTTGCAACCCGCGAAATGATCTTGTATTGTTCAATGAAATCATGACTATGCCTCGTCACCGCTTTACCGCCCCTCCGAACATATCAATCCCTGCTTGTATCATTGACGAACATGTTATTTAACGCTCACAAAATGCGCGAAACATTCCTTACTCCACTTGAGGAACTCCAAAGTATCACTCATTACTGCTTTAGCAAACCGCCAGATTAATCCATCCCCGCTTGTTTGTGTCCTAAACCTGCATTACTATCCTCATTCAGATCAAGAAATACGCCTGTCCCCGCTCAAGAAACCTCCATATGTATCTTTTTATTCCTCAACAAATCTCGAAGAGAGATGCTTACTCCAAAACCATTCACAGGCTCAATCTTTGTGAACGACAAGAATGAACTGTTCACGGCGGGACTAGGCCCAAAAGGCGAACAAGGGAGTGGGCAGAACTCATCATCTCAAGAATTAAAGACGCTTCACAATTGGCTTCCTCCGCAGCTTCACGGGCAAGAGATAGTTGACCTAGCAGGTGGTGTGAATCATTCAGTGCTTGTTCTAGCTAATGGTCAAGTGTTTGGCTGGGGCAACGGCCGTAAAGGCCAGCTAGGTGAACCAGCGGAAGTGGTTTGGAGTCCGCGACAATTTCAGAGTTTGGAATTTCCAGTCGTTCAAGCTGTGTGTGGTAGGGAATTCACCTACCTAGTAGGTCGGAATGGTCGCCATGCAATCTTGGGATCAAACAAACACGACGTCAAATCCTACGACACCGCTGGAATCTCAGAAGAGTTTAAAGGTTCAGCAGCGAGTTGGGGAAGCTTATTCGTGTTAGAAAAATCTGGCAGACTCCACTCATGGGGCCGCAATGACCACGGTCAACTTGCTCCACGATCATCTTGTTTGCCTGAGATTGTGGATATTGCAGCAGGAAGCGAGCATGTGGTCGCTCTAACAAAGGACACTTTGACGAAGAACGGCGGCATCATAAGCTGGGGTTGGGGTGAACATGGCAATTGCGGAGCCGATGTGAACGAAAACGGGCACGTCAAGGGGAGGTGGAATGAAATTGCGACCCCAGACGGCTCCGCTAAGGTCCTAGGTGTTGGTGCGGGCTGCGCTACGAGCTTCTTCTGGACAGATACCTGAAGAGATATGCGTAGAAAGGGCCCTGTTGTACCAGACACGAGAAGGAAAGAGTTGTTGGTCGCTACTAATTGAGCATGAACGAAAGACTTTCATCAGAAAATCGCTATAACCAAGTGAAGGGATGTAAGAAGTACGCTCGAAAGATCACATTCTTTGGCCGTCCTGACTCCACCGCGTTATTAGCCAGATCGTATCACACTCAAGGGAGGAGACAACTCACCCTTTCATCGCTCTAGGCCTTCATCTATTAGCACAATAAGGGCTTCTACTTTTCTCAATCGTGCCATATCACGGTTCATAAAACCAAAATTTCAGTCAAACAAGCCTCCTTGGATCTGAAAAGATGTCAGAATCTGTCAAAGGGGAGTAAGACGATAGTCAGGAATACCTGCGAAATGCGCTGAGTTGGCTCAACGCGATTGTTGGGGTCTTCCTGCCAGTCAGGGTAGGCCTGCAATCTGCTCTCCGAAGTCCTTCCCATGCCGCCGAAACTGGCCTTGCTGGCGCTTGCATTCCATCCCAATACGTCCTGCTCATCGTCGAAGCTCTTCTCGGCCCATATGCGGTCCTCGTCTTCCTCCACCGGCAAGAATAAGCTGTCTGGATCGAGGCTAGCCTTTGGTGGAGGAGGCGAGGGTCTCTGGGTCCTCTGGCTTTGGGATTCTTTGGTGAAGCTGCGAGATGCTGGTTGACTGGGTGGTGGCATGGCAACCGGTCTCTGCTGCGTTGTTTGGGCAGTAGATTGCCGCGAGGGCGGTCTTTCTATAGGAGCTGTTGGGGCAGCTGAGGCTTGTCGTGCGGCAGCAGGAGCGGGCGTGACAGAACCACCTCGATATTCTCCAACAGTCATAAGAGTGAATTCGCATTGCATTCCAGACTGATTATAACTGAATTGCATTGGGCGCGTAGGGAAGGAATATAAGGCAATGATGCTTGCCTTCAGCGATTCGGCATGAGTGACGATGGCTTTGAAGTCCTTGACGCTTATACCGATGTGTAGTTGCTCCTCGACTGTGAAGTTCTCGAAATCGAGATTGTCTATTGTGACTGATGTCTGCAATGGTTGTTTCAAGACATCTGTACTGTATCAGCTGCGTCATCTGGGGGCATGATAGTGCTAAGCACATACCACGGCCATTCATCACCTTCTCCGTGTAGCTCATAAATGTAGCACGTCCATTTTCCGATGAGATGTCTAGGTATTCAGTATTTGCACCGAAGTATTCAACAAACGACCTCAGTGTATTGGCGCCTAGGGTCCATGTATTCTTGGCCAAGTTTTTATTGAACAGAGCGTGCATAACATCAATGGACTCGTATGTGAGCTTGTAAGTCTTTATGACGCCTTGGAGAAGTCAGGCTCAAATTTCCCAACCAAAAAAATAGCAACGGCATACCATGCCTGCACACCATCTTCACAATGAGACGGCATTCTGTCTTGTCAGGCTGGTCTTGAATGTAGCCCTCGCAGCGTTCGACTGCCGTGTCTTTATCTCGTACGTCGCCCAAGCGGCCTTTGAACACAGAGAGAAGCGCCTGCCGGCAGTCAACCATCATTTATTTTCAACTGTTCCTCGATTGAGAATCGTACTTTATTGTATAATTGGCATGTAAAGCGTGCTTCTGCATCTTCAGAATTGGAACGAAATTTGGCTTGCGTAGTTTTGAACTCGTATTTGTCGAAGAAGACATTCTTGTCAAGACAAAATGAAGCATAAGCAGACTTTGAAGAATTGAGAGCAGTAAGGACCAGCTAGGAAAGGTGATTATTAGTCTATGCTCAACAAAGGCCCTTCTGTGGCTAGACATCTCCTACATTGTCCTGACGCGCCTCTAACGACACAAGCTCGCTGAACTTTGCGAGGCACAGCACTGCGTCATGAATACGCACTACTCCTTCGAGTGTCAACGTGAAGCTTAAGGTATGCATACCTTTCAGGTGGTAGAATGAGGAACGATCAAAGGCTGGATCAGGTGGGGACGCGCTTCGCGTCTAGCGGGGTTTTGCGCCTGAGGCACTTCACCGTGACGTTTGCCTTTCCACACTTCTCGTGTACAGCAATGCGGGACTCCTTATATCCAATCCTTCGTTTTCTGCTTGCCCTCCTGCACTTATCTTGCATATATAACGCCGCAGCCCGTGATGGCTGCCCGACTCCCGGATGATGTATTACATATTATCTGCAATCAATTATGGGAACTTCGGGATTTCGATACACTCTATCAGTGTGCTCTATCAGGCAAGCAATTTGCCGTCCCTGCTCTAGCATGCATCTATCGGTGCGCGAGGTTTTTGTGATACATTATGGGTATGGTTTTAACTTGGCTCAGCATGCATGATGCAGCCCCTGTTACCAGCGCTGGTAGCGACGAAAAGGAGATATCTGGACGCGAACAAACCACTCCAAAGGGCCGTGAACAGAGTATCCTGAAGAGGGCTAGCATGTGGCGGGCAATTATTCTCTCCAGTGTCGGAAAGTCCTTGTTTCCATACTCGAAGTATATACGCACTCTTGTTGTCCAGGATCTTGAAGACCTTCTCGAAGCATGTGACCGCCAGGATCCTCAGGGATCAAAGTCGAGGAACACTATTAGCAAGTAAGCTTAGCGAACATACGTCCGTATATCGACATCCTGACGAAACAAGTGTCCTGTTCAAGGGCGAGCTAGCAGAGTTCGAGATTAGAAAATCTGTCCAAATTAAGAAGAAAGCCTTTTCTCGCCTGGACTTAGAGGCGACTTCCCATGGTCTAACGGGTGGTGCGTATCTTCTGACCATCCAAACCTGCGATTGCCTCTAATGCACTGTCAAAGTCATCCTCAAGGAGACTCCAATGTTGGAAGCGCTGTCTGGCAATCGTAGGTGACCCTGATGGATGCTTTGGGCCGGTGAGAATAATACTTCTTTCAGTCGTGCGTGGCATACTCTCGCAGTGCATACCGAAGTTACCCAACCTGCGGCATTTGAATTTGTTCAAGGGCGAGGCTTTAGAGGGTACGGGGAGTCTCCTACGGCTGCACTGCCCTTTCTTCAACAACTTGAGTTTCTACGGCTGGTATGATGCCCCGCAGGATCAAAATGTTATTGATTTCCTTATCAACGTACAGGCAACATGCTGATGCAGACCACCAATTTGCAACCTTGCTCAATGATATACGACCACAATCGCTCGAATTATTTGAAATGTTCAGTAGTTCGCAGATTGGCGCTGAAAGCTTTCTCGCGTTGAACTGTCATCGCGAGTCTCTGAAGGAATTGAAGCTCAATGACATAAAAGCAGAGGCAATACCTGCGATCTCCATGATGAGAGGATGTACCAGCTTGACTTGCCTAATGATGGCAGAGAACGGAGGAGCAACACAAGACCTTGAGAAGAGCCATAATGACATCTTCCTTGAGACAATAGCTTGGTTGACTCAATGCAAAGACCTCAAGACGATCTCAATCAGCAAGATGCTTAGTGCACCAGCTCTCCTGACGCCTATCTTGCTTGAGAACAACATTAGACTTACGAGCCTTGAGCTCGATTGCTACGAGGCGAGAGAGGGTTACGGTAGCGGATACTTGATGTCAAAAAGCCGAGATTTTCACCAAGCACTGGCCTGCCAAACCACACTTCAAAGCCTTTGGCTAAATGGAGAGTCTAGTGACCTTGGCCTCGATGTGGATATTCTTGTGGACTCGATAAGCAAACTCGAGAACCTTACAGATCTACGATTACGTTTCATCTCTGATTACTTCTCGAATCAGCACATACGTCACCTGGCTAAGAGCTTGCCGAAACTCGAGACTTGGTGGACACATGGATGGGCGGTTACAGATGCCATATGGAGAGACATAACCTCTCTCAAGCAGTTACGAAGGCTGGACTTCAACGCCAATACTCGCTTCACGGCCAACGGGATACTGAATCTCATAATGGAACTGGGTCCTGGCAACCATGGCTTCGAACTCAGCATCAACAAGGCTGACATGGACTTTGACTTGTCGGAGGAGGAGCAGACTATGATCAGGGAAGCGCTGAAATCGCAGGTCGATGGACGTTTCGACTTCGCGCTCGTCAGAGGTAAATGATACCCTTGTCGCTAGCCAATCACGATGACATGCTGACGAGACGTCTAGACCGAGAAGAGACCTCAAGCGAGGAGGACTCCGATTGATCAGGAAGCCTACTCACTGGCCGCAGAAAAAAAAAAGTTGACTCAACGCTTTTATTGTTAAAACAATGTATAGATTTCCACTTGAGTTGAGCATCAACTCTCGCCTGAAAAGATGAATGAATGACACCAAGTACTTAACCACGACTCATGTTGAGCGCCTGAGAGACCATTTCATCTCTATTCTACGCGTATGTTGCGGGTTCCTGGCTCTGTAGCCTTCGCGATTGCTATTTGTTGACAACCTCCCTGGTTGTTCGTGCCAAAAATCGAGCACCAGCAGGATGACGTACATCTCGCTTTCCCTCGGGTGAGGAAGAACTTCAACGCACGCGCACTTGACTAATTCAACGACTTAGTTAAACAAAGCTAAAGGTAATGAAATACCTATGAACAAGATGGACAAGAGGCGAATACTGGTGATAGCTGGCTCAGACAGCTCCGGCGGAGCGTCAGTCCGAGCTCTCCCACAAGACTTCCCTCAACTAACAGCAAACATCGTTCAGTGGCTTAGAAGCAGACCAAAAAGTCATCGTCGCTCATGGATGCTATGCAATGACAGCAACCACGGCGCTGACAGCCCAGAACACTCAAGGCGTCACCGCCATTCATCATGTTCCCGCCGAGTTCGTCGTCAAACAAATCGATGCTTGCATTACTGATATTGGAGTTGACGTTGTCAAAATCGGTATGCTAGCTTCTGCAGAGACTGTGGATGCAGTAGCAGACGCACTCCGAAGGCATGGAAGGCCTATCACTGTCGTGGATCCGGTCATGGTGTCGACGAGTGGTGCTCAGCTTTTGCCTAACGAGGCGGTGCAAAATCTTCGTACCCACCTGCTGCCCATTACTACTATTCTCACTCCAAATATCCCTGAAGCCAAACTGCTACTGCAGAACGCCAATCTGGAAGCGCCGGAGATCAAGACGCTAGATGACATCGTGAACATTGCCAAGACACTGCAGAGTCTCGGCCCAAAGTACGTTCTCGTAAAAGGCGGCCATCTACCCCTTACCAAGGACGGCCGGATATCAAAGCAGGACGCAGACCACCACACGGTCGTAGACATCTTGTACGATGGTCACGAGATCACCCTCTACGAGACCGAGTATCAGCATAGTAAGAACACGCATGGTACTGGATGTTCGCTTGCTTGTAAGCAACCGCCTTCCACACCATAAGCAACCAACGCAATTACCTCCTCCCACCCCCAAAAGCTAACAACAACGCAGCAGCAATCGCCTCCAACATCGCCCTCTCACGCATCTCCGACCCCTCCAGCAACCCCACTCCTAACCCCAACACATCCATCCCAGACGCCGTAGAATCAGCATGCCGTTATATCGAAGGCGGCATCAAGACATCATTCGACCTCGGCCAGGGGAACGGGCCCATCAACCATTTCCACTCGATGGCGTTGATGGTTCCCGCTGTGCCGTTCACGACGAGTCTGCGGCGAAGTGGGTGGAAGGGACCGGGGCAAGGGTGCCAAAGCTGGTGAGGACGAGTAGGGAGTGGTCATGAGTCATGGGTAGGTGGTGAGCTGGCGAGGAGGGGCATGGGGATAGAGGCGCATGGATGGGTGGGATTTTGTCGTGTTCTGTATTGTACTACTCGCCTGGCGTGGAAGGCGACAAACAATGTTTTCGCTGGCAGGTAAAAGATTTGTTCATTCCTCGCTCATCTAGAGGTGGAACTTGCAGTGAAAGATTATGACATAGATCAGCTATGCTGGAGACGGTTGAGAGGGAGCTGTCTGTCTTAATGTCTGCCACAATGTCTGCCATACGGCTCGCATGCTTCACAGAATAATAGCCTGTTTACTTCAACAGATACCGCTCTGTCTCCGAACCTGCTCCATGCGATATTTCATAGTACTCTTCCCGCCGCAAAGGAGTCAGCCCTGGGCATACGCTGCTCAACTAACCGGAACATGTTTGGTATCGCACGTTGAACTTGAGTGATTGAAATGTATTTTGATCGCCACGCAAAGTGCAGCTACCACGCCAACCATGGATATGTAAGCCTCGCCCTGGGCCAGAAAGATCTCGAAGAGAAATGCCCTTATGAGAGCCATATAAACGCCAAAACACGCCTCCCATATATGTCTCTCATCCAAGTCATTTGTCGTCATAATAATTGTTAAGGACTCTCATATCAAGCAACCTCCACAATCCAAACCTCCATCTTTCCCATATCTGCGGCCTCAGTGCTGGCTTCTTTCCGTACCGCTTCAACAGCCATCTCCCAATCATCTTTATCGCCCATAGTGATAAGGTCACCTTCATCTCTGACTTTGCACTTGAAACCTGCTTTCAGGCCGAATTTCTCCCGCACGCGTTCGACGAAATCGGCGAAGCCGACTTCGGGGATCAGCATTAGATATCGAATGTCGTCACCGCAGTGGACTTTGATGCGTATGTTCTTGAGTTGAGATTCCATTGGTCTGCGAGAGCGAGAGGTGCCGCGCCGACTGCTTGAGTGAGCTCGTGGAGCAGGTGGAGGGCGCGAGAGCTGGCCACCGGCATTATGCAAGATCTCGAACTCGTCCAGGGAGTTTGTGGATGTGCTTCCGGCGTCCTCGGACGGCTCTTCGTCGATGCTATAGTGCTGTCTCCGCTGCCTACTCCTCGAGCGATTGCGTGTCCGGGAGCTAGCTCGTCTTTGATATATAGTCTGCCCATCTGAATTGGAGGAATGGTGAGATGAGCGGGCGCGGGTACGAGGATGCATTTGGTAGAGCTCTTCGGGATATTCGTCGACGTCTGCTTCCGCGCCGTTGGAGTGTGGACGTTGGGAAATGGCTTCCATGAAGAGGCGGCGGGGTTGCTCGCGTGAGGAGTAGTTGCGGTAGGCGTTTGAGGGACCTCGGGGCTCGGAAGCGGTGCGCGCTGTGCCTATGCGGGGTTTTGAGGTAGGTTCTTGGGCGGTTTGGTTGAGGTTGAAGATTAGGGGTTCGGGTTTGAGAGGCTTCGAGGGGGAGGAGTTGGATTGGTATGTCTGATTTGTGAGAGTGGGAGGGTTGGATGATGGTGATGGTGATGTTGAAGTCTGCGCGAATGCTGGGCGTATTGGTTCTTGATCTGGAGGAGGCGTTGGAGGGAACATGTTGCGGTTGACTGGTGGTTCTGATTGTTGTCTTGATCTGCTGTGTAGACCTGGCTTGACCAGGTTGCTCGCACCAAATGATATGGACTCGAGAGGTCTGTCATCCTCACTTCTATTCACCGCGGCCGCGTTTGCCTTTGATTCAGCGCTCGCGCCTTCAGTAGTAGCACTTCTCGAGTCGGAAGCAGCTATCAATCTTGCTTTTCCGAGGTAATCCTTTGTCTTGAGGTTCTTCACTTTGGCGCTGTTTGGCCTGTAGACGACTCCGACGGGTATCGAGAACACTGTATATCCCTACAATTGATAAGCAGGCGTTCAGATTGTATGAACGCATTCGATAGAATCCTCACCTCAGCATCGTCTTTGATTGCATCATCAATAACATCGTGGACCTCTGGTGTCACTTTTTCTTTGGACGCATACTGCAAGTCGCTCATCCCCGCAACCTTTTGTTGAAGATAGATGTAGCATAGTCCACGATTGAACAGCACTTCGCATGAGAAAAGCCTGAATTTCAGACCCAATTGCTCGTAGTTGATGTATCGATTCCCTCTCAAGTATAGTAGCGTATCGTTGAAGTTCGCCAAAGCCTCCTCGAAATCGCCCACGAGAAAGTTGGAAACGCCCTGCTGGAAGTAGGCGACTGCAAGGTAATTGTCGCGCTTAATCGCTCGTTGGTAGCACTCGACCTGGAATCACGTCAGAAGTGCGTTCAAGCCCACAATGTGTAGATACCTACCGCTTTATCATGTTCGCCGAGTGTAGCGTGTATGACCCCACAATTAAATAATATTTTCGAGGTATCGGATATCTGGTCGAAAGTCTTCAATGCCTCCTCAAATTCTTGATTGTCGTATTGAGCAACGGCTGAGACCCAGATTTCGATTTCCTGCCGGTTTCCTATGTCAACGTTGTTCGCAAGTCATCTAAGAGCCCGCCCTTACCTGTTTTAAAGACATCGCTCCTAAATCAGGCTGCGATTGGGGTGGGGCTTTCGTTGGAGGTCGCAGTAATGGGTTCTATGCTCCGTTCCTCATGCGACTTTCCGCACCGAATGTCTCCGTTCTCGTACCTTGGAGAGGTGACGAGTTGCTGCTTCAATCAGTTTGTCGAGAAAGGTCACAGGGTGCCCAATTTCTCTATTCAGTGGCTTACGCGAAGAGATGCGGATGTATTATCAGATGTTTTGAGGAAATAAGAGAAGCTGATCCTGCAGCTCTGATGCGAGCGCTTTGTGCAACGATAGCCAGGAACGCAATGCAAGCCCAGTCAAGGAGAAAACAACGAGGAAGACAGTCTATAAAAAAGCATGGAAAGTTGAGTCCCAAGGAGAAAGCATTATTCTAAAGCTTCAAAGCGAAGTCCGGAGCAGCGGGTCAGGAACGAGACGAAACGATCTTCAAGGGCCAGCGCGTAAATTCAGCATAAGATTTCTGGGTTTCTTCTGAGCTACGGCCTACTCATGCACAGTCTAAGAGCTTGCATGAGGAACATCAGGGCGTCATCAGATGTGACTGGGCGGAAAAGAAAAACGGCGTCGCGGATTTGGCGATTCTGCAGTAGTTGGCGGCTTGCCGATTGGATGATGGCTTTGGGGCCATCTTCAATCGAACCTGGGCGCTTGGAGAACATTGGTCTGGACAACGCACACTGCCACATGATCATCTGGATCAGGCTTGAGGGTGTACGTGGACAACATCTTCTATGCATCGATGTATAAACTGTAGCTAATTGGTCTACTGGTCAATCGTACAACTCATCTTCTCATGTGCTGTTTCCAGCCTTCCAAAGGCAGAACGCAGTAAGCTTATTTGATCTGTGCCCAACCCTTCTCCTCCTGGCCTTCAAAAGCAACAGCCTCAGGGCCGCCGTCAGACTGACCGCCTTGTGCCTTTAAACAAGCCGCTGCGAAGATCTCGACGAAGTCCCACACCTCCGTAAAATTATTGTACAATGGCGCTGGGGCCACGCGTATAACGTCGGGTCTTCGCTCATCTACGACGATGCCTGCATCTTCGAGTTTCTTCATAACGCCGTCGAGCAGTCCAGGTCTCAAGAGGATACTCAACTGAGCTCCTCGCTCGGCTGGGTTCGAGGGAGTAATAATCTTGTAGGGTAGATCCCTTCCCTCAAGATTTTCGATTTGTGGATGTAGTAGAAGATCCTCGAGATAGGCTGTCAACGCGATGGACTTCTGTCGAAGGGCCGACATGGAGGTAAGCGAGAATACCTCGAGTGAGGCAATGACGGCCGTAGTATCCAGAGCCGAAGGATTGCTTAGCTGGAAGCCTGCGGCGCCTGGAATAGGGATAAATTCTGACACGCTGTCAGCTTTTTGGGGTAACGAAGGATCACGAGGCGAAGCTATGAAACAAGAGGGCTCCAGTTACCGTTAGCCATCTCAAACCTGACAGCCTTGTCGCCTCCCCACCAACCAGCCAGCCTCGGGCGGTAACCCTCGTCTCCGCGTTTCATGGCAGACAGATCCACGTCACAATGTCTAGAATGGACATAGAGTCCGCCTATAGCACCAGGCCCTGAATTGACGTACTTGTAGTTGCACCAGGCTGCAAAATCGACCATCCACTCGGATAGTCGCAAGTCAACGTTCCCGACTGCATGAGCCAGATCCCAACCTATCAATATTCCAAAGCTGTGTGCGTAGGCTGTGATCTGTTCAATGTCAAGATATTGGCCCGTATAATACTGTACACCGGGCAGGAGAATCAGAGCTACCGAGGAAGCGTGCTTTGCGATCACGGAGCGAATGTGAGAGGTAGATATGGTGGCTGACTCCGGATGATCTGGCTCGATGAGGACCATTGCTTCCTTAGGTTCGTAGCCATGATGACGGATTTGGGACTCCACAGCGTACTCATAGAAATTTGTTAGGAAGTGGCGAGGAGAGCTGCATAGGTGTCGTGAATACCTACATGATCACTTGGAAAGGCTTTTCCCTCGAGTATGATCTTGTACTTCTCCTTTGTAGGTCGGTAAAAGCTTGCCATTAAGAGATGTAGATTGGCCGTCAAAGTTTCCATTACAGCCACCTCTTCAGGCAAGGCCCCAACAAGGGGAGCCATGAGCTTTGCGGCCGCATCATCTACGTGAAGATATGGAGGGAGACTTGTGTCTTCATGTTCTTTGAAATGACCGTAGACACCTTTTCTTGCCCATGATGTAAGATGAGAGGTAATGCGTTCTGATGTTCGACGAGGTTGAAGCCCTAGGGAATTCCCGCAGAAGTAGATGCAAAGCTCCTCATCATCATTGCTATATGAAGCTACCAATGAGTATTATGAGATTCCTAAATCCCTCGGAATGATACTTACAGGATTTGGCGAGTGTCTTGCTCTTGAGGTCGTCTTTTGTCGGTACGATGAACTCTTTCCTGAGGTTTTTCAACCTATCTTTGGAATCCAGCTCGATTGCATGTTGCCGACCAAAATCTCGCATGTTCTGAGCAGGGGCCATTACTGATACTAGAAGTATGCAAAGGTGCTAAAGGAGGCGTCATGAACAGAAAGAATATAAGGCTACGATTTGTGGACGGAAAGGCCCCGCTGTGGCGTGTGCTTTTCAAGTATGCATCTTCTCCGCATCTCCGAATCTATTCTTGTTCTATTAAAAATCCACCTACCACAATGGCTGCTGAAATACTTACACGGCCAGTCATTTGCTTAGCAAGGAATGAGCTCGCATGTATCAGATCAGCGAGAAAATCTCTCTTCAGCCCTAGACGACATCTAGCAACCAGCAGCTATTCGACGCAAGCTTCCATACCAGAATTCCTCCTACCAGCCTTTGCGACAAAGAGAACAGTCGCTCCTTCGTTCTCCTACAACTTCTCGCCTCTACATCAGTCCCCAGCTACGCGTATGAGACCTCTTCAGCAACGCCGCAACTTCTCCGCTTCCGCTGCGAATAGAGCCGTGGTAGTGGCAGCAAACCCTCGCAGGGACGAAGATGGTAATGAGATGCTTATAGATATCACTGCTCGCGCTGCGAATGTACAAGCTCCTCATCCTGCATCTTTGTCAACGTCATTGCTGACATCATGCCTAGCGTTTGAAGGAAATCATGTCGAAAGACTCCAACCCGAACATTGCACTTCGAGTGACTGTCGGTTCCGGTGGCTGCCACGGTTTTCAATACTTTATGTCTCTCACAAGCACGTCCGCCCTATCGCCCGAAGATGACACAATATTTGAAGCCAGTGATGGCTCTGGAGCAAAGGTGGTAACCGATGAGCCAAGTCTGGAGCTGCTGAAGGGAAGCAAGGTTGATTTCACAATGGAGTTGATTGGGAGCCAATTCAAGATAGTGGGCAATCCAGCAGCTTCGAGCAGCTGTGGGTGCGGAACAAGTTTCGACATCAAGTCTTAAGACGAGAGGATCGGGATCACAATTTTGGAACTCTCTGGCTACTCGCATCTGGCACCGCAATGCATAGCCTTCTACCTGCAGGCCTTAAAGGCCGAATGGGATCCTTTTCAGAGAACTGAACCAGCGAGTGGGCTTCCCGATTGCCTATTCGCGTAGAGTGGATAGCAAAGCGTTCTTTGTATGACTACAGGATTACAGGGCCGGTACGAGACTTTCGGGATCTGGGGGTTTCTGCGAGTGTTGGATCAGCGCCTCAGACGTGCTGGATTGATGAATATCGACCTCGAGATAGACCTGATTCAAGTTGTAACAGGGTAGTGGGAAGATGAAGTTACAAGGGACAGCATTAGGTGAAGTAGTGAGCTCGAGCTCTGGATTACCACCATGGAAAGAAGCTGGTCAAAGGTGAAGCACTTGGCCTTAGAGATAGTACAGTGAAAAGGTGCTTAAACTCGTAGTGTTTGCACCAGTTGCTTTGAAGCAAGAGCCGCTTAGCAACATATTCGGATGAAGATTCATAGAACTTACTTTAAACTAAATATATCCAGAATAACAGATCTTGCATGGTCATCCTTTCATGCAAGCCGGACTTGGCGCACAGCCTTATCAACGCTCCGCCAGCTTACTTAAGCACGCTAAGGGAGGAAATTTTATTCTTGGGTCGTGCCTGACTTTTGCGACAAGACAATCACAACCTAACACCTATCACTTCAACAACCCTCATTGCCCTTGATTCCTTGCCTTTTCACTCCGTGAACCTATTGCCCTCAGAACCCGAGATCAGTGTGATTCCATCCACGAAATAGACGACAGGATGTCGTACGGAGGCTATGGAGGTGGTGGTCGTGGCGGTGGAGGAGGATACTCAAATGGGTATGATGACTATTCCAGCCTGTACTCTGGTGGCCAGTCAGGACGTCGAGACTATTCTACAGCCTATTCCAACGGGTACGACTATCCAAGGTCTAGAAGTTGCAGTCTAAGTTGTCCCCGCATGACATTACTTTATTCACTTCACTTTACTGGCGATCTCACTTTCCGCTTTGTATTTTGCTATGTCCCTCCTGATCTTGGACCTCTACTGACGTGAGTGAAATGACAGCGGCACCAACGGTTACTCTGCAGGCGCTAGCAATGGCTACTCAAATGGCTTCTCAAACGGCGGTAGCTACGGGGCCTCCACTAATGGCTACTCAGGCGGCGGAGGTTACGGTGCTGGTGGAGGAGGCTTCGGTGGTGCTGGGGGTGACAAGATGTCTAACCTAGGAGCTGGCCTGAAGGTTCAGCATTTTGGTATGCCCGCCCCACTGCCTACTTCTTAGACTCATTTCTGACCACATTGCAGATCTGTCCACGATGCCAAAATTCGAAAAATCGTTTTACAAGGAAGATCCAGAGGTGTCAGCTCGTTCAGAGCGTGATGTTGCAGACTTCCGCAAGCTCAAAGAGATCGCTATTCAGGGAAACAACGTACCACGACCGGTCCAGACTTTTGATGAAGCTGGATTCCCTAAATATGTCATGGACGAGGTAAAAGCGCAAGGGTTTGCTGCTCCAACTGCTATCCAGTCCCAGGGCTGGCCCATGGCTCTTTCTGGACGTGATGTCGTCGGCATTGCAGAGACTGGATCTGGAAAGACTCTCACATACTGTCTGCCCGGCATTGTTCACATTAACGCTCAGCCTCTCCTTGCTCCCGGTGACGGTCCAATCGTCCTTGTTCTGGCACCCACCCGTGAGCTGGCCGTCCAGATCCAACAGGAAATGACCAAGTTCGGCAAATCGTCTCGCATCCGCAACACCTGTGTTTATGGCGGTGTCCCCAAAGGTGGTCAAATCCGTGATCTTGCCAAGGGAGTGGAGGTCTGCATTGCGACCCCTGGTCGTCTCATTGACATGCTGGAGTCAGGAAAGACGAACCTTCGTCGTGTCACTTACCTGGTTCTTGATGAAGCAGATCGTATGCTGGACATGGGGTTTGAGCCACAGATTCGAAAGATCATTGGACAGATCCGTCCAGACCGTCAGACTTGCATGTGGTCCGCGACTTGGCCAAAGGACGTCCGCCAATTGGCTTCTGACTACCTCAATGACTTTATTCAGGTCAACATTGGATCCATGGACCTCTCAGCTAACCACCGCATCACCCAGATCGTGGAGATTGTCTCTGAGTTCGACAAGCGTGACAAGATGACCAAGCACCTTGAGCGTATAATGGAAGACCGCGATGCCAAGATTCTTCTTTTCACAGGTACTAAGCGTGTAGCGGACGAGATCACTAGATTCCTTCGACAAGACGGCTGGCCGGCGCTGTGTAAGTCCTTTGATTGTCCATCCTCATAAGCTTATGTCTGACTTTCTACAGCAATCCATGGCGACAAGCAGCAGAATGAGCGTGACTGGGTCTTGAATGAGTTTAAGACCGGCAAGAGCCCCATCATGGTAGCTACTGACGTGGCTTCACGTGGTATCGGTATGATTGACCACCGATCTGCACTCCCCCTTTCCCTCCCTCTATTGACGTCGTGTGGCTCTTCTGGTGAAGCTGTGCTCTCTGTAGATGTGTGCTCTGCTGCTGCTACTATCTGGTCCAGGCTCATGACTTCTTTTGGCTCTCTAGCCAAAAGTTCTTGGATATCCCTTGCAGTGTGGCTTGCTACATTCTCATTCCGTTCTTATGTACCGTCAGGGTACCGAGGCGGATGGGACTCTTCTTGACTTGTTCAAGCTGCATTCCCAGGATTATCCAGGACCATGTTATGTTGCCATGCCTTGGACCAGGATGTTTTGAGATTTGATCTCTACGCAGAGAGCCATGCGGAGAGTCTTACAGATGCATATTGCCTCACGACTAACATGGAAATCGTCTGCTTCATCACGTTTGTTGAATGCTAACCCTATTGAAGATGTCAAGAACATTACTCATGTCTTCAATTATGACTACCCCAACAACTCAGAAGACTACGTTCATCGTATTGGCCGTACTGGTCGTGCTGGGTCCAAGGGTACTGCCATTACTTTGTTCACCACTGACAGTGAGTTTTGAGCCCTCTGTTTTGTTCTTTAATTTGACAGAAGCTAATCTCTCACAGATTCTAAGCAGGTATGCGACTATCCTCAGCCCTACTTCATTTGACCGGTCACTGACATTATCTCTAGGCCCGCGATCTTGTAGCAGTGCTCACTGAATCAAAGCAGCAAATCGACCCCCGCCTTCACGAGATGGCTCGCTACGGCGGTGGTGGAGGAGGTGGGCGTTACGGTCGCGGCGGCGGCCGTGGAGGACGTGGAGGTGGAGGATTCACGAGCTCGAATGCTGCACCAATGGGTGGAGGTCGTCGTTGGTAGTCCACCCACCCATCGACGCTTATCAATCACCAAGGTCCACCCCCCCCCCGCCCCTGCCAGACTCCTTTGGCGCTTGCACTTCGTACCTCGCTGGACACCCAAAATTCGGTGAAAACAGCATTATGTCGTTATTCGCGAAGGTGACTTCAGAGGGTTTTCGGGTTCAACATTCACCATTAGATTTCCTATGTTCTCCTTTCAAAACCCTACACTAACAGAGACGTGTTCGTGGAGGATCTGAGGAGTTGGTGCAAGGACCGCACGACATGATGGCTCCTGGTTCATGAAGGTGAAAGATACAGTAGTTCATTCGGCGTCTAGCTGAGGGAGGATTTCATATCATAGAATGCTGCGATAGACACATACGATATGAACTACGAAGTGTGCCCAGAAGATACCTGCGCTTAGGTTCCAGCCCCCATCTTCGTCTGACACCTGCGTTTCTTCTTTACGCTTTGCCCAATTTAGGCACGAAAGCGCCTTTGGATCTGCCCACTCGACAATGTGAGATCCAATTATCACTTCGCTCGCAACGCCGACCTTTTCCAGACCTAGCCGAAGCCCCCCACCAGTGGGTGGCATAATTCGTGTCCGCTCTAACCCATTTAGGAGATAAGATTCAAACTAGTATACTGAGGATTTTATTGCTCTACACGCCTTACTACCAAGATTCTGACTTGATAGCTTTACCCCCATTGCTCCATAGTAATCTACACCGTCGAGGTATGTTGGCGATCCGCCTGAAATCTTTGTTTTGGTGAGCTTGTGAGGGCTTGACGACTACCCGGAATGGGTTAGAGCGGACACGAATTATGCCACTCAGATCGCATTCCTGCTCAAGATATGGTTCTCCGATACACGTATCTACCTCTCCTGTAATTTCATGCAGGCTCTACTGAACCTCGAATCCAGGGTTTGGTGATTGACGGTGGCTTGAAATACCCAAACGTGGTTTCACCTCTTTTCCAGGCCTCAAACAGCAATTGTCGGCATGAATTGCCACGGGCAGGGAGAGCGGCAAAGAGATAGGATTGTGTATCTCCGGCACCTTATCACATTACTTATTTTACGTAAAGTACTGTCAACGCTTTGCAATCGGCCTGTTTGAATGATTTGAGGTTATACAGAGAATTTGACTGTTGCACGTAGAGATTCAAAGAACTTTTGCAGAAGAGTTATGGGTGGCGTCCAGCATAGCCTAAAGTAGCCAAACTGTTTCAAGGATCTAGGTGGCTCATTTGGTGCCCTCGGGATCCCCAGAAACACAGCGCTGGGTCCGCTAGCACTACGTAGCTGCCGTGCTTGTGACTTCTCGTGCGAACTACGAATACCTTGATATAAATGCAATTCGCACGACATTCCATTGCTACCAAGCCCACTCCCTGCACAGCTATTGCCTATGATCGATTGCTCTAAGTTTTCGTGTTCGCAGCGCAGCATTGTGGTCATAACTAACCGAAGGCGAGAATCTCGGACGCCCAACGCCCCACCATGGACCTAGATCTTCAGTTAATACAACAGGCTCAACAAAGGGGAGCGAACAATTTTGCGCACGGCGATATGCCGTTGATATACCTGCGGGCGTGGACCCCTCCAGTCGGTGAAAAGTAAATGATGACGTTACAATTCATGATGCGTGATCTGACGACCACGAACTGCCAGAATTTCCTTCCCTTTCCCTCGTTTTGCCAAAAGGCAGAACCCTGTCAGATTGCAGTCAAGCGCTGCCTGGATGTGGCCACTGCGGCGAAACCGTGTTCACCATTACGTAGGAGTCTTACCCACGGTACGAGCAGATAAACAACCTCGCAACGCAGCAGTGTGAATGGTGGGCTTGTTGTGATATCTACATCACTGACCGCATGAGAGACGCATCTCAAGCACAAGTGGCGATCAGCCTGGTCCAGATAGGCTTGTCCACGCGAGCACCAGCCAATGACCGCAGTGTTTTATTTTTCAAAGCGCTTTCTAATCTAGACCGGCACCGCGAGCCGAGTAGAAATATGGAACTTGGACCAGCCCCGCCTTTTTTTTTGCGAAAATGCGAAATTTCATTCGGTACTTTGCCTGCCAGAGTAACATAAACATGCAAAATTACCAGATGATCAAACAGTTGGCGAATCTTCCTACCGCTTCTTCCTCTCTCTCGCGAAATATACTTCGGAGCGGCAGGCTGTGAGGGGAAGGTGGTTGGATGCGCTGTCATCCCGTTTGGTGATTTGCCTAGCAATCAACGAGAGCTTTACGCCACTTATTCATTGAAAGTGCAATCCTCGAGGTAATTTTCGCGCGAGTCCGAGTAAGTGATAGTCGCATCAACATCTCTGGCACAATTGTTGCGTCTCCTGCCTGTATCGACCAAAATCCGGACCCCCATGACCAAGTCCCGTCCCACCTGCAGCGTCGGCTATCGCAATAGACTAGGCCGCATAGTCCCAGCCCTCTCTAGCTGCATTTTCTCGTAGTTTTGACACCTCTTCAGCCTCATGGTAGACTGCTGCAACCATGGAGAAAGCCGAGTAAAGCTTACCGGAATCCAACCGAGAGGATTTCACTCTGGCCCTTTCCCAGAGATCTCCGCACGCACGTTGAGATTGAGATCGACGCTAGAGCGGCGCTAAAAGTCTAAAAAGCGACCGTGTTCAAGGCCCGCTCCAATTTTCTCACCTTCCCCCTCAGAGTTACTCTTCCCCCTTACCAACACCAACACCTCCCTCACTAGCTCCCACCTAGTTGAGCACTAACCTGCACACAAACTAGCCTATATCAAATTGAGAAGAAGCGGACTCGAGAATTAGGTTCTGTTGGAAAGACAAGAAGAGGAAAAGCACAAGCGCGGTCGAGCAAAGGTACGTATGGGGCAAAACACAATCGCGTCTCATCCATGGCGCATTTCCCACATGAGCAGTCCTGACTCTCTCCCGAATCAAGCTTCTCGAAACGCTGTCTTCCAGGGTGTTGAAACCAGAGATCAACAGTAAAAACGTAAGAGGAAACTCCAGATACCGGACTTTATCTGCGTTCTCTGACCGTATCGCAGGCGGTGTCGGTTAGGAATTTCCAACATCTACGCGTCCCCTTCGCCTCACCAATCCCAACTCTGACAGTCAACGCACCGAAATCATCAAAGATCCAAGTCCAACAGCTCTCTTCAAATCTCAATTGCGGGGAAAGCGACACTATTTGAACAACTCAGCGACAACCTTCCCGGTGCTATCGCCATTCGCAGAAACCCAGACATCCAACCGAGTGAGCGGTAGTTCGAGACTCGAGATTGGCCTCTGATCCTGCCACCGGCAACCGTCAGTGCGCCTTACCCTCAGACACTCAACGAACTCTGACGATCTTGTCGATCGCTGCTCTGGTCCCCTCACACAATCATCAACACGGTCGATAATCTTCTTTCCAAACTCAGAGTCAGGAAAGAGGACACCAGACACATCATAAGATTTGCCCCACGAATAGAACACTCCTAGCTCGATTCACTGGCGTGGCGGTCAACGCAGTCATAGTGGTCACTTGCTCGTGGCTCCTGCAGGAAAAACTGGTGGTAGTGCTGAGTGAATAAGCCTAATCCTCCCACGCCTCCTGCCACCTTCCTAGATACATACAAGGCCCAGTGACACTCGCGCCGTCATCACTACTTCAATAAAGTCTCCCGAAAGCCTCGGACTAATACCCATTGCGAAATCTGGGGCTCTTTTTAAGTCCCCGTACGCTATTCACAACCGCCTTACTAGCGAAGGTCCCTTAGCTCTAGCTTTCAAGCTACGCAAGCACACTTGTGTGTTGTTTACGGTTTTGCGCCGTCTTCCTTGCGACACCTAGAGCAGAGACTGTGCCATCTCAACCGAGGAGCCGCCGCTGGAACGGAAGCCTTGGTGCCTGTCTCACAAAAGCTACACGAACTTGCCGGGCTTCTGGCTACTTCAAGCTCAGCACCGTCGTCGCGTGTGTCTAGTGTTGTCTTATTCACTTTGACATATTCGACTACGCCTAGTTGGAAGCTATTCACGACGAGCTCGTCAAAGACTCCACTGTCACGATAAATTGTAAGTTGAGCCCCATCATCACTCGGCGACGATGAAATTGCCCGGCAATAATGGTGTTGCTGTGATTTGGAATTGCGCTAATGGAGCAATGGCGACAGACGCGATTGATGGACAGAGGAGCACCCGAACAATACTCGCAGCCAGGTTTGCACACACGTCTTTGAACGTTGGCCAAAGAGTACTCGATCCTAAAAAATCGCGCCAGATTCAGTATCTGCAGCGCAGTACACGCCTCAGCAAGAAGTGCGACCTGTAAACTATCCTACCTCACAAAATCCTCCTCCCGAATACCTAGCGCGACAACACTACGCTCAACAACAAAACAGTCACGGGCATACTGCAAGTATGGCTCAACAGGGTGCAAGTCCGTCAATGTCCATGCAAGATGGAAATCAAGAGAACCATCATCATCCCCCAAACATCAAGTCTAACGCGGATGTGCCTGTAGATCCAAACATTGCTGCATCAAGTCCCACCTATCCTCCGTACTCGCCGTACGCGCCTCACGATATGTCTCACTATCAAGGTCACCAGCCTCCTCCAGGATATCAACACTGGCCTCAACAATATGCTGGCCATCCTCATGGAATGCCTGGTGGCCCATACAGCTCGCCCGGAACCGGCGCGTCTGCTCAGGGAACACCTTCAAGTGCAGGACCGCGTGGACAGGTATGTAATGCGCATTCCTACTTCGCCATTTACAGTACTTATTCAGTGGGATAACAGCCTCACCCGCTATCTCAGGTCTACTCCTTCGTCCCCATCCCTGGCGCTCAGCAGCACAAGCGCCCACGTCGTCGCTATGAAGAGATTGAGCGCATGTACAAGTGTGGATGGCAGGGATGCGAGAAGGCATATGGTACATTGAACCACCTCAATGCGCATGTCACAATGCAGTCGCACGGTCAAAAGCGTACACCAGAAGGTATGTTGACTATATTTGGCATTTCTGTCGCAAAGTCGCGTTTTGGGTTAGCTTGGGTGCACTGCCCGTTTTGTGCATCTGCATTCACTAGTTTTGTTATACATTTGAGCTATCGTTGGTGTCAGCACTATATTGCATATAGCCTTACGCTCCCCACACTCCCATTCCCTGGGACTCGCTTGCCACTAGTATGAAACAAGCATTAGCTAACACATGTTTATAGAGTTCAAAGAAATCCGAAAAGAGTGGAAGCAGCGCAAGAAGGAAGAAGACAACCAGCGCAAAGTTGAAGAAGAGCGACAGCGCGCCGCAAATGGTGGCAGCGAGCCCTCGGCCGATCCCAACCAGCCTCCAGGCTCCAATTACCCTCCTGGACCTCGTCCTCAATTACCCCCCATTGGATACGCTCCTGCTGGCGGTCAAGTCCCTGCCAACTACCCAAGCGGCGTTGACCAGATGTACCAGGCTCAGGGCAACGGGCAAGTCTACCCAGGCTACCCTCACTCGCCCTACGGCCAGGGCCAGCAAATGTACTGATGTCCTTCACCCCTCCTGATCTCAAGCTTGCTAACATATCGTATAGAAATTAATTTCGAGTGACTACGCCCGATAATAGACTAGCTTGCTGTGCACAAAGATGCCCTTTTCCTCAATGGTCTTGCGTACGATACCCGAAACGTCTGGTCCAAAAGCATATTAGGTGGTGGGAGTGGAGGAAACAGGTAATATGGTCACGGTGGCTGTCTGCTATCTCAGCTCAAAAACGGAGTCTCGCATGCATTGGGTGGTATGGTCGCAAGTGGTGTTCTCTCCATGGGTGGTTGAGACTGAGCAGCACGAGTTGACGATTTTCTTTTCTTACATGGGTGACGAGTTTCGAGAGGTGCGAACTTTCCTTCACAAGTGTGGCAGCATGCTATATGGCAGTGGTGAGAGATTGAAACTCTTGTGGCAGATGAAAAGTGGGGAAGGCCATCCATGCAGATCGATATCAGTACTTCCCTCTTAGCAAGCAAGCATACATACATACATGGTGGCGGAGGCTGTTGTCATATGTGCGAATGATGGGGTTTCATTGACAGGCGATGGTTCAAGATGATGGACACCATGTCCCAGCAAAAAAATGGCGGAGAAGCCCATGATGGTGGCTCATGAATGGATACTTGCTTGCAATCTGGCGTCATAATCCTACTGTACGCATTGTGGAGAGCAGTGGGCCCACGATCAGATTGAATTGCTAATCCCCAGGCTCATTGTTCAAAGCGATTGCGTGCGCTGTTCCCGAAATTTGCTCAGAAGAGATGATGGAAGGACGAAGAAGAGAAAAGTACAAGACAGGCAGCAAGCACTACTAGTGGAACGGCACTGTCTGGTTTCACAAAGTGTCAATGCAGCTAGATAATTCTATCTCTGCCCTACCAGTACAGAATGATACTATGCTCCAACAGTGATGGTCGTGTTACCTACACAAGCTACTGCACCCAGGTTTACCGTAATCCGTAGACTGCTGACCCAGCGAGCTGGTAGCGAGTACGAGTATGCTTTCAGGGCAAATATCTACTCACACTCCAAGGAGCCAGTGGGAACTAAGGGAAAGGGAGCGTTGCAGTAGGGGCCGTTTGAGGCTCGAAAGGTTACCGGCGCCTTGGGTTGGGCTGGCACACCCTTGCCAAAATAGTTTGCAAGGTGGGCCTTAGGGCTGCCTCAGAGCCGTCCCTTAAAACATATCCATTCTAGCGCCTGGAGGCAAGCTTAGGGGCTATCTTAGGGGCCCCACCTTGCAAATAATTAAATCAAGGGCTCGTGGCTGGGTAGGGGCTGCCTAAGGGCGACCCTAGCTATGGCACCGCTATGGGGAGGGCTTAGGCCGAGGAATTTTTTTTTGCCTCGGCACCAGGTCAAATTTGTACATAGCTTCTCCTGAAACATCTTCCCCAAATATATCTCCACAAGAAGACTACATTCCTCGTCGATGCTCGAATGTAGCACCTGTCTACGCAGATGCATACGCACGGTCTTCGCTGACATCCTGCCCATCCACCCTCCCCTTCGCACTTCCAATCGCTTCCTCCCCAAGCACCCAGGCCAAACAACATGTCTCCCACGAGGCTACAACACAGATGCCATCCCCTTCGAAAAGCCCCCACCTCGAGGACCCCCTGGTCTTCCGCCTCTGCCAACGCGCTACGTTCCTCGCTCGAACCGTCCAGAGCCGCAAGAGGAGCCTTTCTCAAAATCTAGCCTGGAGCTGGAAGTTCGATGGCTCAAAGACCCGATGAAATTGGCTAAGCATACGGTCGAGTTGCTGAAGGGGGACCAGCAACAGAAGGCGCTGGCTATTGTGCGGTTGGCGAGTAGAGATGTGCCGTGTACGGTCAGTTGGAATCATTTGGTGGATTATGAGATGGGGAAGGGGAGGGTTGCGAATGGGGTGAAGCTTTATAATGAAGTAAGACTACCATACACTGCTATGCGCAGCGAGAGCTTGGTGCTGACAACTATTATAGATGAAGAAGCGTGCCCAAACGCCCGATGCCTATACCTTTACGACACTTTTCCGTGGCCTTTCATTGAATGCTCAATATCCGCTCACCGTCTCTCGCGCGCTGTCTATATATCATTCCATGTTCACGGATACTTCCCCTGTGAAACCGAACACCATCCACACCAATGCCGTCCTCAAGGTCTGCGCTTTGGCCGGCGATATCGACGGTCTACTTGGTGTTGCTGCCAGATTACCCACTCGGGGCCGAGGAGCACCTGACAACCTCACATTCACTACGATTCTGAATGGTATACGCAGCGTAGCTTGGGAAGATACAAAGGACCAGGGAGAGTCGTCAGCGAGGAATGAGAGACGTTCAAGAGCTATAATGCAGGGCAGAAGACTGTGGGAGGAGATCAGAGATCGTTGGGCCAAAGGAGACCTGTATGTTGATGAAGAACTGGTTTGCGCTATGGGAAGGCTGCTCTTGATCAGTAGTGAAGGGCAAGATTGCGATGACGTCCTGTCCCTTCTCGAGCAGACCATGGGCCTTGCACGCCAAATACCACGCCTAGGCGATCCAGCACATAGAGGATCTCTTCGAGAACTCGAAGCCATTACTTCCGCAGAAGAAGCAATTTCCGAGAAGGTGGAGCTCCAAACCCTCCTCCCACCTGCCGCCACTTCCACAAGAAACGAAGCCGACCTCTCAGACCCCACGGCCTCCGCCTTTGCCCCCCTTCCCAAAGGCCCACCAACCTCCCAACCCCCCATCCGCCCTGGCCGCAACACCCTCTCCCTCGTCATCGACGCCTGCATCCGCCTCCGCCTTATCCGCGCCGCGCAATCTTACTGGGGCATGCTAACCTCCGAAACCGGCACCTACAAGATCCTCCCCGACGCGGAGAACTACCACATGTACCTTCGCCTTTTACGAGTCCAGCACGCGTCGAAATTGGCAGTGGAATTGGTGGAGGAGATGCGAAGGGGTGATTTGGGGAAAGGGGTGGGGTTGAAGACGAAGACATTTCGAATTGCGATGAGTTGCGTCAAACGGGATAAAAATAATAGACATGCGCTTCAGTATGCGGGCAGACTGATTAGGATAATGACGGATACGTTGGAGTGTCCGGATTCACAGGCATTGTCTATGTACCTGGATTTGGCCGTATCGGAAAAACCCCGCGACTGGCGGACGATCATGGGGGCCATAAGGGGAACTGAACTAGGCCTACGAAACCTGAGGTCTTTGCTAGCATACGATCCCGTGGGCTCGAGGGAACAGAGTGAAGAAGACGTACTGGGTCTTGTACGAAGAATGGTCGGCGCGTTCGATGTGGTGCTTGATTTGGCAAATGAGGATATGAGCCGCGAGGAAAAAGCGAGATGCCGGGAACAACGCCATACACTAGCCAGCTATATCACACGCAACGCCAGCCGCATGGAATACAACGAAAGAGAGGCCGCCAAACAGTACGAGTCGTCGCAAATGCGCGGGGATGCTGAAGAGGAGGTTGGTTCCCGTGAGCGAAAGTACGACGACGATCCTGAAGATGTGGAGTTGGATCTTGCTGCGAGGAGGGAGATGGAGGAGTGGCCTCAGGGTCGCGGATGGCGGACGAGGGGTAGGCAGCCTAGTCAGAGCAGCGATTGGAAGAGGAGGTTGAGGCATGAGAAGCGTGGTGAAAGACGCGAGAGGGTGAAAAAAGCTAGGGCGAGGAGACAGGATACGGGGCTCAGGAGCGAGAGGGAGGAAGGATGTTAGGACAGCGCAGCAAGACTTTTCCATATAGGTTGGCTTTGCTGGCAGTCTCCGTGGAGAATGCCAAATGTAGCGCTCCTCTACCTAACACAGAACCGCCTCTGCTACGCACGCTTCTGAATCTTAGTCAGATTTCTCTACTCCTGTCTCTCGGCTCTGTTTGTGCGAGATTCTGGGGAAATATTTCAGTATCCTTCTCAAATTGAGCGCGAGCATTATCCCTTTCTGCTCTCTGCAATCAGCGGCGAGTACACCCATCGCTCTCGATCCTAGTATTGTTCCTGAAATAACCCGTTGAGGATTGACTCTTTTTTCCATCATCTCCCTTTCCAGGAATACACCCAAGAATGTTACACTCGCTCTCCAATGATCCGTTGTATTCTTATGGGCCACTAGGTATTCTGAGAAGGGAGTAAATGCTATGTAAAAGGTCTACCTTCGATCCGTCAGTGCGGTAAGATTGATGCTCATCAAGTCAGCAAATCGGCGGTCAATTGTGCGAAATTACAACCAAAAACAATTAATCTCACTTCGATATCAGCACCAGAAATTCCGGTTTTCCTGTTGAGGTCGTTAAATTTACGAACACTTGCTTCTCGTCCCAATTCGACCAGAGGATTCTCCGTTCACTTACCTGATTCAAGAATCCATCACCCCTTCTCCCTTCTCCCTTTCCCTCTCCCTCTCCCCCGAACTCCGATACGTAACCCAAACACTCCCCACAATCTCCTCCGCACTATTGATACTGGCACATTTTGTCATCAGCATTGTTTAACAAAGAAGGATCGAGCCACCCACTCCCCCGAACACCCCTCCCCAGCCAGCCAGCTCCAAAAAAAAGCAAAAAAAAAGTTAATTCCTTACTTAAACGCACACAGACACGTCCCAAACACCTCCACCAAGCCCCCAAAAACCCTCAACGCCTCCACCGCCAACTCCTGCGTCATCCGCACGTCGGGCAAGGGATCCGGAAACCCCATCCAGAATCTGATCCGCTCGTTCCCGAGTTCGAATTCGCGGGGTGCGTGTTGGGTGAGGAGGATGTGGATTTGGTGCTCGATTGCTGAGCGCAGCCATAGTGTGTACTGTTGGTGATGATGATGAGTGGGTGTGTAGGCTTTTTGAGATTGGAGGATAGGGGATGGGTTGGGAGGAGGGGAGTGAATGGAGCGGAAAGGAAGGGATTGGGGTTTGGGGAAAGGGGGCCGACTGGTGGGATTAGATTGTTGCCGGCGAGGGCGAACCAGAGGTTGCTTGGGATGGGCTGGTTGGGGATGGGGAGGGTGAAGGGGGTGTGTTGGCCAGGCGGTCAAGGGCGTAGTTATTGTTATGTTTGTGAGTACGGGTTGGTTGAGGGAGAGAAGTGTTGGAGGGGATGGGAGAGGGGGTGGGATGGCGAAAGATAGCGGTAGTATGAGCGAGGTGCCGAGTAGGAGCAGAGCTAGAAGCAATATCCCGAGCGAGGATATTGGAAGCCTTGGAGATAGAGTCATCAGATGGTCTGTTGTCAGATGAAGTAGTCATACTGCTCTGTAGTCGCTGAGAGAAGACTGTTTTGACTTTGAGGTTCATCGAGCATTTCAGACTTTGAGAATTGGATTGCACCTGGCGGATTTAGCAAGATCTATTAGCCTCCTTATCGTAGTATCAAGCGGTCCAATATGGGATATATCTCGAGTAGGCTTCGAGATAGCGCTTGTTCGCTTCTTTCTCATCTCGCCGACAAAGCGCTAGGGCAATGTACAATGACATGCAGATAGAGGATTAGAATGCCATGTGAGCGTAACAACAGGAGCTGCCAAACCAAAATTTGCATGCGTTGAGATTCGTCTTGTAGTCAGGTGCTTGGTCAGGGATAGCTGGTGTAGTAGAAGTGGTCTGTATATCGACCGGCTGCGAGGTGGCGAACACGGTAGGCACACTCGATAGAGGATCTGTGCCAGCCAGACCAAGACATGCCTTTGCTAGTACGGCTTCCGTCCCAACCTCTCCGCGTCTACTGTTGGCTTCATTTGACAGCCTCCAGCAACCTCTCCCCTTTGACACCCCTACTCCTTCAGCCGCGGATGACACCACGCACACCACCCCTCCCTCCCTTTCACCTCTCCTCCCCTCTCTGCCACATGAAAATCCGGCCGCCACTCCCCTTGCAACCCCTGATCATGCGGCCCCGCCTCCTCCCTCTCCCTCCTCTTCTCCGCAAGCACACATTTCTCACCCCTCACCAATGTCCCAAGATCTCCCATCGCCCACTCAGGTGAGCCATGGGAGCGTAGCTCCGCGGTACGCAAGACGGTTATTTTTTCATTAAATGGCGTATCATCCTGCTTATGCCATACCGTGAACTCCGTCCCACTCCTCCCATTCCCAGCGGCATCAGCGGGGCAGAGTGAGGCTTGTCGAAAATTTTCAAGCAGCGGCTGAAGAAAGGCGTTACCTTCCCAGTACTCGGCCTCCATCTCGCACTCCCGAAATTCGATATCTAGCTGCTTCCACCCCTTCATGTTACAAAGCGCCAGCAGCCAGCGTGGGGAGTGGGGAAGGCCATGGTATACATCGGTTGGATGCGTTACATTCCGCCATCTTGAGGCGTTGGAGCGCGTGAGCCATTTGTCTGCGTAGATGAGGAGGGTGTCGAGATGCAACTCTGATTCCCCGAAAACGTAGCCGTTGTTGTAACCTGTAAAAGCACCCAGGTAGGTGGGGTAGATATACGTAATCGCCAACCTCCTCAAATTCGCTACCTGCCACGACCGTAAAAACCCTAGGGTGGGCGTGGACGGGATAAATTCCCTGCCTACGCCATACAGCTGCAATGGTAATCCCCGCGCCTCATTATAGATCTGGCGGTTTGTGAGGAGGAGGGAGAGGTCGGGAATTGGCGCTGCGGGCGAGGAGTAGGGGCGGGCGGGGAGGGGATTCTGGTCGAGGGCGAGGGTGTAGATGCGGTTGCGGAGCTCGGTGGGGAGGGAGAGGATGTGGAGGGTGCTGGTGGGGGTAGTGGTAGACGAGGGCATGGAGGATGGGTTTAGAGGGGTGGTTGGAGGTTTCTGTGCAGGGTGAGTGGAGAGTTGGAGAGAAAGAGAAAGCGGTAGGAAGTGGAGGGAGGCGTGTGACTAGCGTCTCAGCCTTGCGCTCGTGCACCTTGACAACAAAGCGTCTGCTCTAATAGAATTGACTTGAACACCCTCAAGAGCTCAGCTAGATGAATTGTGTGCTAGTCATTTTGCATCTGTCTTCTGGGTCTGAATATGAATTTCTCGCATTTGTGTGAATAGAGCCTCGCGCAACCTATATGATGTACTAGTTACATCTCAGATCTTTCTCCCTCTTGCCCACCCACCCAAGCGTCGGGTTGTGCGTGTATATTCGCGCCGCATTAGGTAGGTATATGCCGCTAATTAGACGCCGGTGGCCCTTTTGAGTTGCTGAGGGCATGCACTCCCACCCCTGTCCACGCACGCTATGAAGGATGTTGAGGTTCAGTGTATATCTAGATGCCCCAACGCCATGCAATCAGTGAAGTTGAAGATGAACATGAAGAAACGGCCCACATCCCTGCAAAAGTCTGTGTGTATCTATTGCCTATATGATATTTCTCACAGCCGAGTCGGTGCCATGTATTATGCCAGAAAAGCCAAAGTAATGCTCGCTGCTAGTCATAAGACAACACAAACTGTACTTGAAGACCTATGGAGAGGTATTGGCGTCAGTATCATTCCTGGCTAGATTCTTGCGTTTGAGTCTGCACGGTGAGATCTGCGTCTTCTGAAGGAGCAGGCACTTCTTTATCATCTTCAGAGTCCGACGACTCCACAATGTCAACGCTTTAATTGAAGGATTGGTCAGAAATGCGCAAAGCCCAGTCGAACACGAGCGACGGAGCTGGAGAAAAGAGATGCGAGGGGTGGCTTACCATCGTTGGGCCTCAATTCGCCGCACCCACTTCGCCGTGATCTTTAGCCTTTCTCGCACACTTGTTGTAGGTATTAATTTGTATTTCTCCTGTTCCGAGATTGGTAGAATGCTGGCGAACCAGTATGGAAACAATGCAGGATCATCGGGTGGAGAGCCATAGGCTTGGAGGACACGTTCGTGGAGCCATGGCGCCGAAGCAGCTTGCATCGTTGTAATAAAGTTGATGCCGATGCGCAGCAGCTCAACGGTGGACATATGATCGAGTTGGCCCGATAGATTATTTTGTCGTGCAGCAGGCCCCGTGGTCTCTGTTGCCTCAACTTGCTCCTCTTCCGCGTAGGACATATCGTCGATACGTTGAGTATTGCCGACAATATACCCATCGAGCTGGCCCCAGTCCTTGATGCGGAATCTTGAGATTCCTTGGCACTCAATAAGACTTCGGCCATCGTCCATCAACTCCATGCTGTTGATGTGAAGCAGCGTGCCGTACTCCATGAATTGCGTAGCTCCTAGGTCGCCTTGCACCTCGCCCCTTCGGTTGTACATGAGCATCCCAAACTTTCTGTCTCCAGAATCAATGGCTCGTCGAATCATGAGCCGATACCGCGGCTCGAAAATGTATAGGAATGTAGGCATGGATGGGTAGGCAAGCGTGCAAACGAAGAGCGGGACGTTCTTTTCTCCTTGCATTGTGATTTCCTCTTGTGCAGCGGCCTCAGCTCTTACAGCCACGAGCTCTGGGCAAAGTCCGAGAAGGAGGTTCGAAAGCCGGTGATTACCTGGCATGTCTCGAATACTTGGCGGCATTGGAAGACCTCTACGGCAGATTGGACACATAGTGGAATGGTCAAGTACGCGGGCGACACATTTCCGGCAAAACGTATGCCCACAGGCTGTCGTCAATGGATCCAGCATGATGGCGTAGCAAACTTGGCAGTCCAGCTCACTCTTTGTTGCTTCTTTCAGATGGTTTAACATAGCGATATCAAGATGTTCGAAGCTATCCCCAGTAGGTGACATGGTTTGGTACGCAACCTCCGAATCGTACTTGAGCTCGCCAATTTCAGCCATTGTGTATGTTGCCAACAGACGCCCACCATTGAGTATCCTAGACGCTGGAAATTTTGCCTCTTTCGAGCTATCGACAATGTTCCTCCAGCGTGGCCGCTCATCAAGAAGGATCGGCGTATCGATAGTCAATGGCCTGCAGCGAGCGACCTCGATGCTCACCCGTTCCATGACTTTGGCTAAGGTAACATCCTGACTGCAATCGCCGAGCGAGTGATCCTTCGCACATGCGTCGAACGGGCAGGTGAAGCCTTCTTTCCGAGTTGGGGTCATAGGAAATGAGATGTGCTCTCTCGTATGGAGTGCTGGCAAGCATGTCCGGCATAATGAGTTGCCGCAAGGGAGTGTGAGAGGATTTCGTAGTGGTAAGGAGCATTGCGAACACTGTATGAGACGGACAATGGCTCGGGGATTCCCGTGAGGATTTGCGGTTTCGCATGTTGTTGACTGTATGCCCATCTTGTGGGGCACATCGGTTATCAAGGCAGCGACGGTAGGGCTTGTAGTATTCATGCTATGGGGAGCATCGGACTCTCTTCACGCTGGTCTTCTTGCCTATCGAAGGCAGTCATCTATACTATTACGCTTGATCCATGAGAAGCTGAGCGAATTATGCGCCAAGCGGGAAGGTGGTCGTATGCTCCGATCGGTGATGCCGGTCAGCTGAATAAGGTTTCTGTACGTATGTCTGCAAGGCCAAAGGCGGATGTTGGTACGAAATATTTGATATCTCGGTCGGGGTATATGTAGAAATGGATCTCGAATTTGTATGGTTGTGGGATGTCGGTCAGGCGCAAATGCTTTCAGGGATGATATGAATGAAATTTAGTGGACGAAGCACTGTTATAAGTCAAAGGCTGAGTATGTAGGTACAAGAGATGTTTTTACTCGTAAGATTTATCTAACAGATGTCAAGTAGAAGATGTACAATGGCAAAGTAATCAACGACGACATTCTACACTAGGATCACGGCCATTGCTGCTGGACTCGCCAGGTCTATCCAAAACGGGTTTAGTGATGAGACGCGCTAAGAGTAGGGTAAGTGGTAACGAGACGTCATAAGTACATCCGAAAGTTTTCTTTTCCGGCGCGCATTTTAAGCAGGATACTTGTCTATTCAAAATGGACTCTGTCAAATCATCGGTCACTCAATGTGAGATCGATGACGAGATGATCTGAGAGCAGCCACACTTGTGAGGAGGGTCCAGATCTGATTCGTCAGGAGCCGAGACCCGCTCTAGACCCAAAGTATTCTAGACTCATGGTCCATTGAACGGCCAAAGTATACAAGAGTTTCAAACCCAGCTATGGTTATGCATGCCGTGCCTGGGCCCTTCAGTCATGGAGAATGAGGGTAATGCCCATGATTGGCAGATGGCGAAGACGAAATTTACTAGACTCAACAGTACGCGCGGGAAGGTCCTTGATCGGCATCGCGTCATTGCGTTGAATATATCATCTCCTCATGATCACAATTCGCCAAAATGATAGCGCCCAAGCTATGCCAGCCACTCATATGCAGCCTTCCACATCCAATGCCTCTTTGTTGGGATATCTTCGTAGAACGTAGACTCACGGGTATACCTGCTAAATCCAAGAACACCATCGCTATGCGTACCAACATGTTAATGCCTTCATCTCGTTCTATTCCCTCCAGGAATCCTCTTCAACTTCTTCACTCGTCAGCAGGGGATTCTTCACCAGAGTCATCATCGAGTACAATCCTCCTCATAACGCATTTATCGAACAGGTCAATGATGAAGCGGCGGACAGGTAAGCGAAAATTGTGCTTCTCCAAGATGAGCATGACTTTCCGAAACAGTGCCACCGACGTAAATTTCTCAGGCGACTTGGTTTTGATGCTGAACAAATCACCCGCTGCTCTCTTCGTAAGCACTGTATTACCAAGATCACTGGTGAGCTTGAGTATGCGAGCGTAGAGAGGGTCTTCCTCAGCCACAGCGCTCTGGCTTCTATTTCTGACTGGCGGAGGCATCCGCTGCTGAGCTCGCAATATTGATGAGGAGTGCATCTGCGGTCAAGGTTAGTAGAGACGGGAAGTGAGAGATTTATTTAGACATACCGAAAGAAGGTCTGTGAGATCATGGGGTAGGCAATACCCAAGTGACCTCCCAAGGTGGTCAGTTGCAGCACTCCAGCCAAGCTCAGTGAGGATCTCCATGCCATGCAGGCTTCGAGACATCAAGCCCAGCACGAAGAAGGCGGTGCCCCTGATTGTCATGACTTCGGAAGAGGTTGCGATTTTGGCGATCCAATCGACAACGTCGGTCTCCTCTAAGAATGGAGCGCCGAGCTCCATAGAGCCTACATTACCGACGGCCCAGAGGGCGCCTTTGAGCTTGAGTATTGTCTCCGCGTCTTCACACTCAGCCCATGAGTCTTGTATATTGGCAGCAAAAGCGTCGAAGTGGCCAGAGTCTCTCAGAAGCTGACAGCCTTCGACAGTCCTCGTAAGCTCTCTGTAGAAGTGCGGAGGCACAGTCCCGTATTCTTGACTTTTCATTTGCTCATCGTTGTTGCTGGATCTAGGTCGCTCCGGGACCGCCAGTAGTGCTCGCGATAGCGAGGCCTCCACTAAGGTGACATAGCTGTCGTTTCGGCCCTATTTGTTATCAGCGAAATCATTCGACGAGCACGCCACCTCAGCTTACCAGAAACCAATCATCCATCTCTTGGGTGATATAATCAAGACCATCGAGGTACTGGTATCCCAGTGAGGTAGACAAGAAACTAGTAGATTAGAATATGAAATACGAAACGGAGATGTCATGAGGACTCACCGAAGAAGCAAAGGAGCTCCGATGGCACCTAGATGATCCAAGGCTGGGCGGCATTTGACGACATACTCGAGTTGTGCCGTCCGGTTGCATACCTCTTCAAGAATTTGTATGGCAATCTCAGAAACTTGCACTTCTGGATCGTACAGCTGCGTTACTAAAAGGCGAATAGCCCAATCAGAGGCATGACTTCCACTGTCCTTAGAGGTAGCTGTCGCATACTTCCGCAATAGGCTAGTCGAGTAAATGCGGATACCCTTTGGACAAGCAGTGAGCGCTTTCGATAGCATGACCCGGAGGTGACTATCCAAAGAAAAATCCATGTTACTTAGTAAAGCCTTGATCAGGTCGTCTCGACCTTCCAGGTCCATGATGTGGTAAAACATGTTGATCATATGCCAGCGCTGTATCATTTGAAGGCCTTTTGGATCGCTACTTAGGGCCCCTAGGAGCGCGAAATAGCCCCCGGTCAACTTTTCTGAGACATTGTACGGGGAGAACAAGGGCGAGGTCGCAGTCAAGCCACTGTGCCTGTCCAGCTGTGCGAGACATTCGGCCAATTGCCTCAGCAGCTTGCTTTCTGCGAGGTAAGCAATGCCCTCGGTAGTCTGTAGCAGTGTCTTCATGAGAGTGCATCCAGCGCGCACGTACCGCTGGTTTGGCTTGGTATTGCGTGCGTCGGAAAACTTATACTTAAAAGGGCGGTAGAAGCCGTCAAGTCGCTTCATGAACTTGCCGCCCTTGATGGACTCCTCAAGGCGTTTAGGGTTGAGTAAGGGCCCTTCAATTAGATCGTTGATGAGATCCCACTTCCATTTGAGGTAATTCGCTGTTGTAAGTACCTGTGTCTCCAGCATGAGAGTCCGAAATTGAAGCTCATCCATGTCCACGCTGAGCTTAGTTTTAGGCGGTTTCCCAGATCGTGAAACACCGATGTCTGGCTGCCTAGCGACTGCTGTTAGGAATGGTTGCGGTTTAGACGCCAAATTTGAGCGTTGCAAAGTGCGGTTGACACTATCGATCTGATAGACCACCCCCGCGGCCATTGACCCATTTTCAGTTTCACCTTGAGCAGACTCCTCCAGCAGCGGAGGTAGGACCTGCAATGGGCCGCTGAGCGTTTTAGGTAAACAGTGGTCCGCGAGTTTCAAGACTTCGCCCAGCAGCAGTGTACCCTTCCTCCTGAGCATCGGGTCTTCCGCATTCCCAACGAGATTGGATAAAGCCTAAACAAATATTAGGCTAAGATTTACGTCGACCTTCAAGCTTAAAAGCTTACCGGTATCAAGCCACACTTTACGAATACAGCCAGGAGCAGAGCTGTGAAATGCTCTACAAGGTTGAAGCTGCTACCTTCCTCCTTATCTGCTTTGGAATGCAGCTCCGTTGGGTCTGCCTTTAGGTTGGCAACTCGACCGTACGTTGTCAGACGTCGACCTGCGAGAAACGAGGAAGTCCACGAAGGGGGCTGTATATGTAGGACATCGAACAAGAGATCCAGAATCAAATCTCTTGCCAACGGTACTGGATATTGCAGAGACTGTAAAAGCGACTTCACCGAGTCAAAGTCTCGACGGGCGACGGTCAGAAGTCCAGGCCAGGTTTTCAGAACAGCAGCGAGTAGTCGTGCGCTCGACCTCAACTTCTCCTCATGCTCATGCACAGCAAGAGGGTCGGTGAATGGCGTGAAGGCTGAGTCCAGTTCGAAGCCGGACTGTAGATGTCCTCGTTGCTGTGGTTTGTCCAGCAAATGTAGGAAATTCATCCCCAAGCTTTCAGGTCCATGATAGGAGCCATCGGCAAGAGCATCTGAAAGCGGAGATATCCCACCAGCCGCGACAACAGCGGCGGGATCCCGTATGAGGATTTCCGATATGGTCATGAGGCTTATGTTTCGAAGTCGATCCTCATGATGCTCTGCAACGGCGACGATCGTGCGGAGGATTGCACTCGGTATCTCTTTCACGCCGTCCTTCACGTCCAAGAAAGCTCGGACGAACTTGAAAGCCTGTTCCCGTTCGATGCTTGCTTTGCTCTCTTTCACAAGAGATAAAATCACGAGACCGTCAGTATTCAGGTCGCGAATTATCTTGAGAGAGGCTCTGTCTGCTATGGCGTGCCTGGTGACTCGATAGCCAGCAGCAATTACCTCGCGACTTTCACTCAGAAGCATTGTTTGAACGCGTAGTCCGAAAATTGGCCAAGCGAGATCGTACTTCAGAGTAGGGTACCTCTTAAACAATTCAACCAGATGGTTGGCTCGCTCCACGTAATAGTCAGGTTGCATGCCCTCGACTTCCAAAGTTTGGAGGATTTCTGCGAGAACGTAGGTTGGAGATTCTGAATCTTGTCCAACAAAGGAGAATTGATCTTGCGAGAACCTTAGATCTCGACTAGGTGACTTCATAGGACTCCCTTGGAACAGACCAGAAAGGCGGTCTCTGCTCGGAGTTGCTGGGCGTTTGGATTGCTCAATCTCGTCCTCAAGTTGGGAATTCAGTTCTTGGAGTTTGCGATTCGACGAAGTAAGCTCGTTTTCCACACGATGCCTTTGATCTCTTGTCTGTTTCGCATTCTTGGAAATTAGGGCCTCCAGCAAATTTTCCGACCCGACCTTAATCTTTGTCTCCTTGTTAATCTTGTCTCGCAGCTCTTTTTGCCGCTGGTCGGAAGACTGTGTACCCTCATCAGCAAAGTAATCCCCTGTCACGAACGTACCCAAGTCTGCTCTTGGAGTGCCCACTCGAGGCAATGTGACGGTCTTCAAGTCTGAACTGAAGCTGCCAGGAGCTTGTGCAGATGGTGCAAGTGATGCACCCCGGGGCCCAAACGCGAGGGCATTGGCTAGCGATCTACCACTATCCTGTGCTTCCCTTGTTCCAACATGTGATCCATCTCTTGAACTGTAGCCCTCCCCCACACTCTGGTGGGATAGTGAGCGCCCATGTCTGAAGAGATTGGCTTGGGTTGGCGTCACTGAGGAGGCCGTTCCATTGAACTGGCTCATCACATCGCCTTTACCTGGATCCAGATATTCTTATTCGTTGTACCGGTGTATCACCGTCATGAGGCGCGTACATTTGGTCTTCAGTCTATCCTCTTGGACTTGAGTGGTACGAAGTGAGGTGGTATCCAATTGGACTTGGGCGATTCAAGTCCTCAAAGGCACTACCAGGTCCTCTTGTTTATCTTGGCCTTTTAGTACCGATCAGTATTCTCTCACTTACTCCCACGGTGGGCCTATAACTTGTGTTTGTTGGCGTATACAGATCCAGGAATATAGATCGCCCCGCTAGCGCCTGACAGGGGTCCACCCGCAAGGCTGAACATATCAAGCGGCTTTTTGACATCCAAGCTCCTACAAAGTTGCCTAGAAAAAGATATGGACCTGTGCCATTTTGATAAAGCCTCTTCATGTTCGGCTTCGAGGCGACGGGAGTTTGTCCACAGTCTGGGATTGACCTTGAGACAATTGATCTCTATCAAGGGTCTCGGAGCTCGCCGCAAAGCTCCGCCTCCCGTGAGCTCCAGAGCTAGCACAGGCAGCTCTTTCAAAGATAAAAGAAGGAGCTTCCACATTCCTCACCATATCAATAGGCAAGGAGGTCTCAAGGTGAGGGATTGCTACTAAGATACCAAATTTGTGGCCCTTTTTTTATCATTGTTGTTTAAATACCAAGTCGAGAAGCATCATGCCTCAAGTCACTGCTGCTCAATATGGCAAAGATAACATACGCGTCTACAAGGTCTCCAAGGACGAGAAGACAGGTTTCCAAGATGTCGTAGAGATGACGGTTTGTGTCCTCTTAAAAGGCGATATCGAAACTTCGTAAGTTTCATATGTACCCTGGAGAAGGTAGGTATTAATGCTACATAGATACACCGAAGCCAACAACAAAGTCGTCGTAGCGACCGATACCATGAAGCAGACTGTCTACATAATGGCGAAGCAGCATCCTGTCACACCACCTGAGCTTTTCGGGTCTATTGTTGCTTCACATTTTATCGATACTTACAAACATATCCACTCCGCCAAAGTCACGGTTAAGGTTCATCGTTGGACAAGGCTGAACGTGAACGAGAAACCCCATCCACACTCTTTCTACCGTGACGGCTCCGAGACTAGGAATGTCCAGGCCGTTGCAGATAAAGGCAAAGGAACTACTGTCCGCACTTGCATTACTGGCCTCCTTGTGCTGAAGAGCACGGGATCAGCATTCAATGACTTCTATCGAGATGAGTACACTCTCCTTCAAGATGCCTTCGACCGGATTTTGAGTACCGAAGTCGATTGCGGATGGGTATGGAATAAGTTCAGCAGTGTCAAGGAAGTGGAATCTGCTGTGCCGAAGTTCGACAAGGCATGGGAAGCTGCGCGGAAAATCACCCTTGAGACATTTGCTACGGAGAGTAGCCCTAGTGTCCAAAACACGCTGTATAAGATGTGCGAGCAGATCTTGGAGGCAGTGCCCCAAGTGGCATCCGTAGACTATTCGCTGCCGAACAAACATTACTTCGAAATAGGTAAGTCGTCCCGCCAATTTTTCACATATGCTGCTAATATGCTGCAAGACCTGAGCTGGCACAAAGGCCTGAAGAACACGGGCAAGGATGCTGAAGTCTATGCTCCACAGTCAGACCCCAATGGCCTGATCCAATGCACGGTATCGAGATAATGAAAATTCAGGTGACCACACCTCGTACCAAGTAATAAATCTGAGACATTGATGATACATTAGGTACAGAACCTGATGAACACCTGACAATGCATATGGAATCAATTGCCCTTCTCCCAACGCTATATTGAATTCTGCTTCAACACTTCTGTCTTTACGTCTACCTGTATCCCCCGTATCTTCCCATCGAACCGAATGAAGTTTTGCTTATACGGATGTATCTCCCCCTCAAAAACTGCCACACATTAGCACACCGCCCTCCCCAACCCACTTCACCAGGCGTATCACTCACCCTTCAACCTCTCCAACCTAGGCTTCCTCAACCGATTTTTCGGCAACATTCCACTAACAGCCCTCTTCAACACCTCCCCACCCCCCCACTTCCTCACCATACTCTCCATATTAAGACTCTTCAATGCGCCCGGTCTTGTAGTCTGCTTATAGTACAATTTCTGCTGCATCTTCCTCCCCGTAGCGTGGACATCGGTGCAACCTGTGGCGACTACGTAGTCGCCACAGTCGCTGGAGGGATCCCAGATGGGCTTGTGCTTGCCCATTAGGATGATGGCGATTTGGGAGGCGAGGCGACCCAGAGGGGGGGTGGTGGGCGTGGAGAGGGAGATGTGGTGCCAGGCGCGGGAGTAGGCGAGGCGGGTCTGTGAGTGGAAAACTCAGTATGTATAGAGCGAAGGGGTGGGGAGAGCGTGTACTCTGCCTATGGTTTGTGACATGGTAGGCTAGATGTCACCGCTGCATTGGTGGAGTCGTTCGCAGGGGTCAGAGACTTGAGCGCGGAGGACTCCTCAGACAGCGAATCAATCCGTACGCGGTATAACAAGGAACCCGATTCTCTGCTTGTAGTATCTTTCTTCAAGTCTGGATGTTGTATAGAAGAGTTCATGTCCTCGGCCCAATTTGGAAATTCCGATTTCGAATCCGCCTCTGTTCTCCGCACCACACCACCATGCCCGCCAAAACTCTCCACTTTTGCAGCTCTCGGTCTCTCCTCGTTAACCTCCTCCCTCCCTAGCTCTGTACCAGCCAGCTTTACTATGAGCAGTACTCTTCTCAGACGAATCCTCTACACAAGCACTGCTGCCTTGTTGACTGGAGCTCTTTATTACGCTTTCAGCAGCAATCGCAAGTCTGATAAGCCTGGCAAGATGCTGCCTCCCTACCAAGCAACCTTCTCAGTCGACGTGACCTGCGACGCCTGCATCTCATCCATCTCCAGTGCGCTATCGAAACTACCAGGCATACAAAACACCGACTTCTCCCTACCAAACAAGCTGTTAACGACAACGTCTACTACCCCTCCCTCCGCTATCATCGCCGCTATACAAAATACTGGCAGGACCGCAATATTAAGGGGTTCGGGAAAAGCGAATAGTGCCGCTGTCTGCATCCTCGAAACCCCTCCCCCATTGACACCACCGTTTGGACCAGAGCCTTCACCAGTGAGAGGTCTGGCGAGATTGATTGAGCTGAGCGATCGGATTACATTGTTGGATATGACTTTGACGGGGCTGCCGAAGGGGACTTATACTGCGAGTATACGCCAAAGCGGCGATATATCCAACGGCGCTCAATCTATGGGCGCTATCTTCACCGGCTTCGAGGGCGATAGGAAAGGAAAATTGGGACAATTGGAGGTTGATAAGGAGGGGAGGGGGCAGTTGGTTGGGAAGGTGGATTGGAGGGTTTGGGAGATGGTCGGGAGGGGGGTACTTGTCGAAAGGGAGGGTGAGGGCCAGGGCGCCAATGGGGCTTTGGGTAGGGAACGCGGGGATGGGTTGGTGATGGGAGTTGTGGCGAGGAGTGCGGGGGTGTGGGAGAATGAGAAGGTGGTTTGTGGGTGTAGTGGGAAGACGGTTTGGGAGGAGAGAGAGGAGATGGTTGGGAAGGGGATGCTGTAATTGAACTGGGTATAGCAGAAACGTATTTGTTATCAATCGGTATACAGAAAATCGATGTAGTTTGAATGAATGTTGTGATGGTGCTTGCATTGCTTTTGATGGTGTTGGTGACACTCTATGTTGACTGCTTCTAAAGCGCTTTTGGGATATCGTTCAGCGAGTCAAGCACTTTTCAACCAGTGTACCTCCGCTGTATCTCTAAGTTGCATCTCTCACGACATTTCCGTTCTCACATCCATATCCATCACACTCTCTCTATCCATTCGCAACTGGTACATTGGCTAATTTCAGAATCAGCATTACTCCTTCAAAACGTAAATTGAGCCTCCAGGCATGCTGTAGCAGCATCCCGCTCATGAAGAGTGTCTCACGACTCTATAAGCAATAGAAAAGAAATATAAAGAGAGCTCAAAGTCTTCACCTACCTTGATTGAATAATCAATATCCAACCCTCCCCTTTTCAACCTCCACAATCCACTGCGGGCTAACCTCATCTCTCATCTGGCTGAATTCGGCCTCCAGCAAGATGATCACCGAAGAGACCGTCTCGCCGTTGCGAAGATTATGCTGCACGAATTGAGTCATGGCGCGATTCCAGCCTCGAGGCTGGGCGGGGCCCATGGGCGTGGAGCAGCGAGTGTTGCAGGGAGTCGGTGCTGGCATTGTTGCGGCGGTTTTGATGGTGAGTTTGAACTGTTTGGGGTGGGTCTGGTGGGTTTGATGTGAGTTGTCGAAGATTTTGATGTGTGGATAGAGTTGTTGTGGTTGTGGGAAAGGATTGAAGGATCTTGAAATTTTCTGTTTTGAATTTTTTTGAAACGAGGTGTTGTGTGGAAGTGGGTCTTTTTGTGACTGATCAGGGTCTTGTGGTCTCGGCGTCCGGGTATGTGATATGGTTATGTGATATGAGAGAGTGTGTCCGGTACTGTATAATAATGTTTGCAGTGGTTGTTGCTAACAGAAAAAGAGTGAGTCCTGCTGGCCCTTACTTTTATGCCTGCTCTGTGAATGTGCGTATTACTGAAAATAGAGTTCTTCTCAAATGGCTGTGGTATGTTGCTGCTATTCGTATTGGTGACGAGCTTTAGAAAAGTGGATATGAAGCGGAAGCCTTGTCCTCTTGTGCAACACTCTTATACCATTTCTCCACTCACCCAATACGCCTTCCGCGCGCAACATAGCAAGCCTCGTACAATATTGAACCAAAGAGCGGAGAGGAAACATGGCAAGAGACATGCGTCTTTGGTGCCCAATATAGGATAATGGCATATCAGACTAATTTGATAATGAGTTTGATAAGGTATGTTTGACACTTTGGGCAACATGCAGAGCCGACCACTACTGAGCCGCGACGACCAGGGTAAACGCATAGAGGAACAATTGGAGCACGGTCATGTGTTAGAATAATGAAGGAACATACACAAAGAATGCTTCCATTAGCCGCGCTTTTCTCTTCGTACGTATCCAGAGTCCGTCGTTACGAACCATTAGGTGCCCAAAATTCCCACGCTGTCCGCGCCCCTACCCGATGAACCAACCACGCTTGATGCTTAAAACTCCCGTTTGCCGATGCCGCCGTAATTACTTGGATAGAGTGACCCTTGACATATGCCGTGGGACGAGACCCGGGTATTGCGCCGCATATTGGAGAAATTTGATGGCTTCCCGCGGACCTAAAAGAGGCCGCCAACGAACCATGTGAAGGAGAGCACAGTGACCAAACACATGCCGAACAGGAATTTTAAGGCTTGCCGCTCAGTGTCTGAGAGGGCAGCACTGCATACTGCACAAGTCCAATCTAGGAAATCGAAGTCAGTACTCTCGTCTGGGCCTTATTGTAGTCTGGACGACGAGGCTCACCTGCTCTTGGCGTGTAACTCTGCTTAATGTACATGCCAAACCTTAAGTCATCTGATATTCCCAGGCGCCCGGCACCAGCGACTGCTGTTATAGCTTGGGCAGCGTCGTAGATGATCAGTGTGTAAGTTTCCGTCAGAAGGGGCGCGGTGCCCGTTACATCAGGAGCCGTATCCCATACCACAGTATCTGTTGGCTTGAAGCTTGCATTATTCGCTAGTGTGTAGGTCGCACTGTTGGCAGCACAAGATACCAATACATCAATCTTAGAAGGCGTTATCGAGAGGGAGGTGTAATTCCACGCGAATGAGACATAGTCTCCTATCTTGTAGTATGTAGTCTGAGCGAGTGCGGAGGGTTGAAGCATATTGACTCCACCGGCTGGCAGAACAGGATTGACGCTCGTGACTGCAGCACCACCGCTCGTTTTGGCTCCGCCCTTTTGAGTTCCTGAGGCGCTGGCGGCTGCTCCTGTTGTAGCTGCTGCTGTACCACTAGCTTTGGCTGTCTTGGAAGCTGGTCCTGCAGTCTTCGAGGCAGCAGAGCTGGCTTTTGCGGTAGCTGCGGCTTTGGAGGGGGATATTGTATCTGAAGCTATGTTAGTATTGAATTCCTCCAAATGACCCTCAGATGCGGAGCGTAGTCGAAGAGAAGGTTTGCTCACCACTCTTGGAGTTATCCTGCCGCCGTACTATCAAGCCATCTATACCCAGATCTTTCAATGATGGCGGCCAGGGCCATGCTGATGTGATTGATAAAAAAAGGAAAACCATAAGGAAGAGGACGCCAAGTCGAGATCTCTGAATCATGGTTAATGTGTGGAGGTGGGAGGTTGAGTGAACTTGACGCTCTCAGTAGAAGCCAAGGTATCTCGGTCTTATAGCTACGCCTCTTACTTAGGGGATGTTCGGTGGTTGTGAGGTGTTTGCAGTGGTCGTCAAATGTACGGGGGTTGTTGATTATCGAACGGCCCCTGCAAGTCGGAGAACAAAGATAGATTTCCTAAAAGAGGTGGTTTGGCGATAGAATGTAACGAATGACGGCATGAACGCACAGGCAGTGAGCGAGTGATTGCCTGTACTTCGAGCAAGTCGTTGTGACGAAGAACGTTGTTGAAGTGAGGAACGCTGCATCAATGTTTTGCATGGTAGGCGTGGAGATCATGTCTATTTTTGGCCAAACTCCGGGTCGCCGCCACCAAAAACAAAAGGATGAATACGAGATCTGGCACTTCAGATGAAAAGGGCACAAAAATTAGATGTCACTTTGTTGGTTGTTTGGTATTTAAACGTGGTATGTTCCCTTGTCTACGTGCGTTATAACTTGCTGGTAGCAGAATGCAAACGCATGGACCTAAAAGCCTCTGGGTATCATCCATCCCTTTTTCAACTCCGACGCGATGCTATGTCCTTGAAGTGTACTCATCCTTGAGCACCCATCTTCCTCTACCTCTACTTCCTTTCTCCAGTTTTGCTATCTCTGTAAGCATCGCCTTGAATTCTGCAGTCTTTGTAGGGGTGTTGCAATAACGATTGAAATGATCGATCAGCATCTGGGTATGCACCTGTCCGCCATGCGTGACGAGGTAGTCACGAATTAACTTCATGAAGTCCGTCCCTCTTGGACCCGATGCATTACTCCCTGGTGTGCTCGACCTTGACCCATTAGCGGCGCCATTCGCAGCTTGACGATTCTGCAGACCAGCCAGAATGCTGGACGAAGAGGGTCCACCTCTCCCTCGACCAAATCCTCGCTGTCGCTGTTCTGGTCTTCCAGCTGTCCCAAATTGACCAGTCCACGTCGGCGTGCCCACAGGCACATTCCTTGCGGCTTCACCAGCTTTCTTCAATTCTCTGGCTGCTTCAGCTGCAACTCGCCTCGCTTCTATCTCGATAATCCTCGGATCAGCAGTGACAGTCTTCTTGCCGTTGAGGATTTGGTCGTGCTCCAAGGCGGCTTGTACACCTGACCTGGCAAGGATGCCTTCCATGACTCGAGCCTCCGACTTATTGGCGTCTCTAGAGGCCGCCTTGCGTTCCTCTTCTTCCTCGCCATAGAAGCGTTCCATGGAGGCTACACCAGTGAAATTGCGGATGGAAGAGGCGCTATCGGCGCTGACTTGCTTGTCATTGTTTGCACTACCTTTCTCTGCTACAAGCTCGGGAGGCTTTCCATGGTTGTCGAAGCGCACTTCCGTGCCTTTGAACAATTCACTTGTTTCTGTTGCAGGCTCATGAGCTCCGCCTAGCGTAAAGAGGTCGTGAAGGTCTTTCATTTGAAACGCTTGACGCTGTTTGGGGTCTCTCAAAATCTTGTTGATAAGAAATTGTTTGAAGAGCTGTCGATGATAGATCTTCTCCTCGATGGTCCCCGCTGTCATCAGACGGTAGATCATGACTTCTCGCTTCTGTCCCAAGCGCCAGGCTCTCTCCCTTGCCTGGACGTCCGTGGATGGATTCCAATCAGGATCATAGATAATCACTCGATCAGCTCCGGTGAGATTGACGCCAAGACCTCCCACTTTGGTGGTCAGAAGGAAGACGTGAGCGTCTGGATTATTGTTGAACTCGTCAACCAAACCTTGCCGAGTGTGGATTGGCGTATTGCCATCCATTCGACGATGATTAAAGCCACCTAGTGATCGGATGAATTTCTCTAGTATGTCTAGCATGATCCGATGCTGAGCGAAAAGCAAAGTCTTGTGCCCCTGTTCTTTCCACAATTCGAGCAATGCTTTCACAACTTGGATTTTGCCAGATTTCGCGCCACTGCCGTATTGGTATCCGACTTTCTTGGAGAGAGTTCTATGCTCTCGAAGGTCGGGATGATTGCAAATCTTCCTCAGAATGTCGACGCCATATAGTACTTGCCGTTTGCCATTCATTATAGCCTTCAGGTCGTCCGAGTCGAGGAATTGCTCATAAGTATCCCGCTGAAATTTCGTAAGCTTACAAAAAAGAACTTGCTCACTCTTTTTAGGCAGATCAGATGCAACGTCAGCTTTGAATCTCTGCAGCAGATATGGGGAGATTGTGTCTTTCAATGTCTCGGCACATTTCATGGCGGTCTGAACTTGAAGGTTTGAGGCGTTTGCATATCCTCCTTGCCGGATAGGGAACTCGAACTGATTGCGGAAGTTGACCAACGTCCCAAGCCGCATGGGGAAGACGAAGTCAAACAGTGACCATAGCTCGACAAGATTGTTTTGCATAGGTGTTCCAGATAATATGATACGATTGGCGGTCCTCAGTTCCTTACAATATATTGTGATTGCAGTATTTGGATTCCGAATCTTGTGTCCCTCGTCAAGGACAGCATACTCCCAGTCGATTGGTATGAGCAGGTCGGCGTAGATTTGTAATCCCGAATAAGTTGTTACCAGTATGTGGCCATCTATGGCGACACGGTCCACAATTTTCCTTGCCGACTTCTGGGCCTTGTTTAAGGGCTTGCGGACAGTCGAGCTCGGAGGGGCAGACATCAGCTCATCCTCGTACTGAGCTTCTCGACCAACGTCGATCATGCCGCTGCCCGAGGTATGCAAAATGGACACGCGAAATGGTGGCCACCAGGTATGGAATTCATTGACCCACTGTTTCATGACTGTAGCCGGTGTTACCACAATGATGGGCTTCGTTATTTTCTTGCTGTAATGTAGACCCGCGAGAAAGGCAATGGCTTGTATCGTCTTGCCAAGACCCATCTCATCGCCCACTATCCCGCCGACTTGCTGCGAGTAGAGCTCCCACAGCCATTGTACGCCAGTCTTCTGATAGTCAAATAGTGAAGGATATACATCTCCAGGTATTCGATAGCCGTCTTCGAACACAGTGTCAGGTCTTACGGGATGTGGCAGATGCCATTCTTTGTCGGATGGATGAGCCTGCAGTGTCTCCTCGCCATTTGCATCGTTTTCTTGCATCGAAACCGTACCTTCATGGTCATTTATTGGTGAAGTTTTTCTGGCATCGGCTTTTGCTCGTGCCGTACTTCGTCTCTCAACCCAATTACGCAAGCGCTTCTGATACAATTTTTCGTTCCCGTCATCAAGACCGGTCAAATCTTCCTTGAGACTCTCTGAGACGCGTCGATTTCCTTGCTTGCCACCAGCTCGACGAGGTGGAGTTGTGTTCAGGGAGGAGGCTTCTTCCATCCCGTCGCTTGAAGCTTCTTCAAAATCACCCAGACTGGCAATCTCACGGTCGTCCATTTCTGGTATATAGGCATCTCCTTCTTCTTCAGACGACCTACCACTTGTAGCGTTTTGGGCGATTGCAGGCGCTTTGGGTGCCTCTTCAGTATGGCATTCAGTCAACGACTTCCTCCTCTGCAGACGTCGTCTCTTTTTCGGCCGGTCCGAATCATCGAACATTTCGAAGCATGGATCGCTATCTTCATCATCAACGAAGCCAGGCTGGACCAGATTCCTGTGAGACAATGCTTCGGTGGCTCGTGTCTTATCGACAGCAGGCTCTTCTTCAGCCTCTTCATCTTCTGCGTCGAAGAGTACTCCCTGTAGGGTTGAGTCAGAACGACTAAGCGTACGTCCTGGCATCTTTGAGAAGGGTGTGATCTTCCCAGTGCGGATGAGAAAGTCTCGCTGACTTTCATTCGTCAACCTTCGATTTCCAGTCTCTTCTTCCGCAGCTTCTCCATCTTGTATTCCATCCTCATGTCTCTGACCTATACGTTCCTGTATCTGTTCGAGATCGGTGTCGAGTGTCTCGATCTGCGCCTCGAGGTTTGCCACTTCAGCTCGTAGGCGTAGACCTGTGGCTGACCCTGTAGGATTCTTTAAGCGGTCATGGAGTTTGCGGACTTGACTCTGTAATTTTACTTTGTCGGCTTGGGTCTTCTCCAAGCGCCTCTGATCTCGCTCATTGGCTTGCTTTGTGAGAAGTTGGTCTGCCTGACGACCAACGTCACGCTCAAGGTCATCTTGATCTCTCACTTCCGTTGCAAGATCTTTGAGCCTTGCAGCCTCGTCCTCTCCTATGGTACCCGCATGGATGAGGCTCGATTGGGAGTTTTCTATAGCTCCCTCCACTGATGTTGGGCTTGCGGGATCGAGCTCGTCGCCATAGTTGCCTCCCACAGGCTGCATGGACTGATCCATTTCTCTCTATGCTCGTGATTCTGGTGTCTGTTTGGGCATCCTCCCATAGCTGTCCGAAGCCTAGCGGGGGTTTGTGGAAGTTGTGAACGGCTCGCTCATTCACCCACTGCCGTCCATGTCACTTAGTTCCGTTTTTCTATTTATTATTGTCACTGTCTTCAGGGTCGAATGTGCCCTATTGTTAAGTGAGAACCGAGGATGCATACAGTATCCGTAAGAAAAGAACAACTTTCAGTCACCCTCGATTTATGCCTGGCTACGTAGTTGGACAATCCTTGTAAAAACAGCGTTCGTAGCCGCGAGACCCTAAAAGCACCCCTCATAAGCGAAGCCCCCGAGAACCCCTGCTGCAGTGAGTTCGTGTCAACCATATCCTTTACTCCTCTACCACCAACTTCGCTCTCCACTCTGTCATTTCCCGCCCTTATGGACATCAGCGAAGCAGCCAAAAATCCTTCCAAACGGATTGATTGACAAGACAGTTTGCGAGCTGTTAGCCGCTAAGGCCAAGGCACTACCAGATCGGGCATCTTCTTGCAAGTCTCAGGCACTCATGCTTCGATCACAGACGCGAAGCACACCAGCAGACAGCTGCTACTGAGCGTCATCTTCGGCGCACTGGTTGTTCTTTCGATACCCTGTCCCATGCCAGCTTGCGGCGTAACTGGACACTTCCCAAGTTGAGATCGACTTAGCAAAGGAAGGGAGGCTCGCACAACTGCCAGATAGGAACACCCCGGAATTGGATTTGCCAGCAGCCATCGACAAGCACTACGAGCGCGTTCCCGATGGATCAGCAATATACGGACATGGCAGGAAACCGCCAGGCGCGATACCCATCGACACAGCATTCAAATGGCTCATCGCAGCAACAACAGCCGCAGTCTGGATACGGGTATGAAGCTTACCAGAGCCCTTCTCTTCCGTCACAGCCTCAATCAATGGCAGTGTCGCCCATCGGAACTCCACATACGCGTGGATCTGCTTCAGGAGACGGGGATGTAGCCATGGAGGATGCGGACCCGTACAACAGAATGAAATACCCCTCAAGGCCTAGTCATCAGCATCGGCCGTCTGCTGGACAATTACTAAGCCAGGAAGACTCCTCAGCCGCGCGCAGATACTCTCCAATGAAGGCTACGCCGTCGTCCCCTTACGCTCCAAGCTCTCAGCAGTCTAGCCAGAGCCCGTATGGACACTACGCATCCCACAGCGCTTCGGCACGACAATCACCAACACGTTCTAATCACTACTCAACACCATCTCAATCAAGCTACACAACGCCCAGTAAGTTCCACGATATCCTGGCAAACTCGGTAAGTAGAAATATAACTTCCACTAATACTATCCCAGCAACTGGGAGGCAGCCACTTCATCTCCCTCCCATTCAGCCAGGCGACTCGAGTTTCGACCAATTTTACCCCAACTCTGCGACCGCGCATCTCAACGCTGTCTTTGGGCGGGAAGTAAGATCTCCGCGGCAAATGCGGCCACCTCAGTCGGAAGGGAGAGGCCCAGTCCCACGATTCAAGAAATCAGATTCAGTGCAGGATCTCCAACCTAGGATTAATCCACAGCCAGCCTTTCGGCGAGCTGATCCAGAAGGCGGATTCATCAGTGTAAGCGCCTGCGTTGAGGTGTACCGATGGTTTGACTGACTGTGAGTCTAGCCATTGCAAGCATTGACTACCCATCTTCCTTCTACATATCGTATATGCAATCCGCAATTCAAATATGAATCATCAAGGAACCCTCGACGAGTCCTCACAAAGCCAAGCAAAGGAGTCAAGAATGACGGATATGACAATGAAGACAGCGACTACATCTTGTTCGTGAATGACATATTAGGGAATGAAGAGAACGGCCACAAGAACCGATATCTCATACTTGACGTTCTCGGTCAAGGCACGTTTGGCCAAGTCGTCAAATGCCAGAATCTGAAGACGCAGGAAGTGGTAGCAGTGAAAGTCGTGAAGAACAGGACGGCGTACTTCAATCAAAGCATGATGGAAGTCTCGGTACTTGATTTGCTAAATCAAAAGCTGGACAAGAATGACGACCATCACCTCCTGCGACTCAAGGACACGTTTATTCATCGGCAACATCTCTGCTTAGTCTTTGAGTTACTGAGTGTCAATCTCTACGAGCTGATCAAACAGAATCAGTTTCGGGGACTGAGTACGACACTTGTACGGGTCTTCGCACAGCAACTGCTCAATGGCCTGGGCCTCCTGAACAAAGCAAGGCTAATACATTGCGATCTCAAGCCGGAAAACATCCTTCTCAAAAAGCGAGTACCGTCCGAGCGTCTTCGGGATCTTTGCTAACTTCTTCTCTAGCCTCGAAAGCCCAGTCATCAAAATCATTGACTTTGGCTCAGCGTGCGATGAGAGACAGACAGTATACACGTACATACAGTCCAGATTCTATCGATCGCCGGAAGTGCTTCTGGGGCTGCCGTGAGTCCTTTCTCTTCCATGTAGCAAAGGCTCGGTCTAATAAGCACTAGCTACTCCTCAGCGATCGACATGTGGTCTTTGGGCTGCATCGTGGTTGAGCTCTTCCTCGGCCTGCCTCTTTTCCCAGGTTCGTCTGAATACAATCAAGTTTCGCGAATAACGGAGATGCTTGGGCTGGCGCCAACGTGGATGCTCGAGATGGGGAAGCAATCTGGCGAATTCTTTGAAAAGACCCATGACGAGTACGGTAGGCGTACCCATAGGCTCAAGTCGATGGAGCAGTACTCGCGAGAGCATGGTTCAAAGGAGCAGCCGAGCAAGAAATACTTCCAGGCCACCACTTTACCGGACATCATCAGAGGTTATGCTATGCCAAGGAAGAACATGAAGCCTGCTGAGGTCGAAAGGGGTAAGTAGCTCCTTGATTACCATAAGAAAAGCTTACTAACCTTCCGCAGAAATGACGAATCGCCTTGCTTTCATTGACTTCGTGAGAGGCTTATTAAATATCAACCCACTAGAACGCTGGTCGCCACAACAAGCCAAGCTACATCCATTCATTACGCAGCAGAAATTCACCCAACCATTCGTCCCGCCAACAAATCTGAAAACGTCGGCCCTCACCAAATCACCAGCTCCTGGTGTGCAGCAACAGCAACAAGCTGAAGCTCTCAGCAAGCAACGTGCTCAGGCAGCCCAAGCTCAAGCCCAGGCTCAGGCCCAAGCGCAAGCACAGTCTGCAGCACAAAACGCCTACGCAGCAAACGTGCAGATGAACCAATACGGCCAAAGTCCACTCGGCCAAGCACCACCAGTCTACGACAACATGTACGCGCCTCAACAACAAGGGGCCCCCCCACCATATCCCTCGCAGCCAGCGGGCTACGGTCACCAGATGGGCATGATGCAGCAAGTTCCCAGCCAAATGGGTGCAGGACAATACACTCCCCAACAAAACCTATATGTACAAGCTGCCACGAGAGCGGGGCGGCAACGAGCTTCGACAATGGACCAACAGCAAGGAGGAATACCGCAGTCGATACAACGAGTTGCGAGCCACCTCGACCCCAACGCGCCCATTCGACTGCAGCCAAGCCCGGCATACTACCCACCGCCACCAGATGGATACGTTGATCCAAACGCTGCAGCAAGCGCTAGGAGAAGAGGAAGCCGCGCAGCGAGTGGCCGGAACAGAAATTTCATACAGACTTTGGAAGACAGGACGATGGAAGAGGGTTTTGTCAACCAATCACAGTGGCATTGAGGATGGGAAGAAGCCGTGTCTGCTCATACATTTGAGCTATCTTATTAGGGTCCGGCAACAGACCGTCATTCGAGGCATCATGGCAACAGTAAGACCACATCCTGAACGCGGGCAGCGCGCCATTACCAGAGCGTTGAGACGTGATGCTTGGTAATTGCCAGCAACAAGACAACCTCGGAATTTACAAAGCTCGCTTTGCTTAGCTCGCTATGTTTTCGAAAAACACTAACGAGGACGTCCAACCGTATGACGCGTGTTTGCGTGTCTGCATGTAGCGTTGGAAAAGAGTCAATCTCTCCGATTTGGTATTATCGGAGCGACTGGTATCGCCTCTTGACTGGAATTGCGTTTGCATGAGCACTTGAGTGACGAGATTAATGCTGCGAGGCGTTTCATTCAATGGCGCACTTGAATGTTTGGGGTGGAAGGCTCATCACATATCTAGGTACTTCAGTATGATAACAGTTGAGATTGGTATGAGGCCTAAGAAAATTGACAATGGCTGTTCGCTGTTTATATCACGCTACTTCCTAACACGATGCCCCGCGGATGCGATCTACTACTAAAGCTTACAATGACACATTGTATAAGTTGATTAATTCTAGCGCATTTCTATCCTGCAAAGTCGTAAGTCGTCAAAAGGCGCTGTTCCAATCAGATCCATCAAAAATGTGGCAAAAACAATGTCCACTGCACAGAGTCATATGTACTTGGCGGTAGAGCACGCAGATTCACAAATCCTTCTATTAAAACATACCCTCGACAAAAAGTATACATGAAAACACACATCAACACGGGTAAATTGGCCCTCAACGGAATATCTTTCGAAGCATCGTATGGAGAGGAGACATTCATAAACGCTCGTCGCAGTCGAGAGCGAAACCCTTTTGAAGCAGGAGCTGCGTCGGCGTCATGGAACACTTTCTGCGAAGGACCTTCGCTGTTTCGTCTTCGTATCCATGCCGGTATTTCGAAGGCATAGAAATGCACTATCCAGTACACTAGCATGCTACTGATCATCCCCAATGTTGCCATATGCCACAGCTTTTTCTCTATTGGCGTGGGGAAATGGAAGTTCCACCCACTGATGTGTACTGATGCATAACCCGTCTGGAAGAAGAAGAGAACGAACATCGAGAACGTGTTGAGTGCTGGGTAATAGTCGTCCGAAATCTTGTCGACGGGCCGCATTGTCGGAGCGAAGTTGATACCGGTCAGAATTCGCAAAACACCCATCCAGTAGGTCCAGTATAGCGTCCATGACCAGTCCTCGCGCGCTGCGAAATCTAAGGGCGTCCTTTTGTAGGGGTAGCGGGCTTGGTCGCCAGCTTCGATGAGGATCTTGTCGATTGTGGTGGTGGGCTTGATGATGAAGGCTCGGCCGATGTCCATGGGTTTGTAGTACCAGAAGAAGTAGGTCCCCAGGGTTTCAACGATGAACCCCATAGTGGCTAGCTCTAAGATGGAGATCGCGAGTCCTTGGAATGCTCGAGCGATGACGCCGACGAAGTACCAGAGGATTTGGAAGACTGTGATGACGCGAAGGGCACCATCGACCTTGTTCTTGTCTTCGATGTCCTCTTCGGCGAGAGCAAAAGCTGAGTAGGGCACGTAGTCTTTCACGACTAGGTAATGGACCTGCTCGGCGTCCAAAGGAAAAGGCACCCAATCTTCGGTGTCGGAAAGCCGTGGATGGAGGACGAATCCGCCCATATCGGCGAGGAATGCATGTGTCATCGTCCAGCCTTTGTATCCCGAGTCCCGAAACTTCTTCACTGAACGACGTGCAGAGCACCATTGGCCAATAGCTAATTGAAATGTGAATTCGGGACCGATGAAGGTCAAGCATGCCATGCAGAATTTCTGGAAACCCCGGTGCCAGAAGCTCCAGGTAGGAGGGTAGACATTGAGGCAGAGGACAGTCCAGCTGCACAGGGCGAGGGTGATTAAGCTACTGGTAATGATGTCGATGGTTCCGCGGCCATTGGGTGAAGAGGTCCAGCCCTGTAATGGTAGATGATCGTCGGATTGATTCATCTGTGAGGAATAGCGCACAGACACCCATTTCAAGCTTCATTCAAAGCCTGATCGGCGCTCGTGTAGGAGTGTATATAAGCAGCTTTCATTGAAAATATGTCCGCAATGAGAAGCAATACTGGGCGCTATGGAACGAGAGAATCAAAGCGTGACGCAGTGGGTGATTTAGGAGAACATATATAGCTGAGATCTGAAACCCAGAATAGAAACACAATAGTGGCTATCACACACCATGCAAGCAGAAAACCAACGACGAACCAACTCCACGAAGAACTTGGACTTTGAGTTTCATCGCTGCATGCTGCAGCAGAATCGAGCCTAGATCAAATCCTGCGCCCACAAATACCCCAGTTCATCTTGATACACGCTCGCACTCGGCCGTAATGTCCCAATCGAGGACATGTTCTCGAAGTCCTCGATTCTTGAGGACTTCTACTCTTCAAGGAGCAAAGGTTTTGAGGTCTTTGTGACGGGTGAATGTTTAGATGATGGCATGGACCATGCCAAAGCTTTTCGTCCGATTTATGTCTTCTCCCTCTGCTCAGCATTTGTAAGACTATCCTTCGTGACAGGGGCGGGCGTGATGGTGTGCGGCTAGCTCGTGTGATTGGCGATGCCTACGAGCTATCGGAACGGGGGAGCAGGAACTACGCGCCCTGTGGAGCACCAGATCGTCTTTGCATTTGGGGGCGGTGACTTGATCGAAATCCTTCCAATCACCGTCCGGCGAGAGAGCATTTGCTGCGCCATGCTTCGATTGACTTGGTGTCGAGTCGAAGACCATGACTAAGCATGCACCAGCTCCCAAGGTCTATCCTGATTGGACCAACTATACCAAGGTGTAAAAAATTGAAGCCTGCTGCTGCAACTTCTCCTTCTCTGCTCTTTCATCATTCTGCGCATCTTGTCATCCTCACTATATATTTCCAGCACAGTCGCAATCGTTATTTGCAATGATGTCTTAATGTACAGCTGCTCTGTTCTGGGCTGTTTTGACTTAGACACAAATCTGACCGATTTGGCGTCTTTTCGTCTGAACTATTTGCGTATAATTTTTGCAAATTTTCACCGTATCATTGCTCTTCACGCTTTATATATAAAAATTTGGAGTCGAGAGATAACCTAGAGCAGGAGGGGCAGCTAAGAGGCTCTCACGGTATCGATGGAGAACCACAGAGCAGCGGTGTCTGCCATTGGAGACCAAGTCCGAGACTTTCATGCGCGACAAGAAGGCTTCCGGATCTATCATGGCTCTACAAATAGTACTCGCCCCTCACAGCGCCAAAGGGATCGGATGGTCGACATCAGCAGCCTGAACAATGTTCTCCAGATCGACACCCAAGAGAAGTTCGCTCTGGTAGAGCCAAATGTGTCTATGGACGCCCTAGTAGATGCAACACTCCGTCATGGCTTGATACCGCCAGTAGTCATGGAGTATCCTGGCATTACAGCAGGTGGAGGATTTGCTGGCACTGCTGGGGAAAGTAGCTCGTTTCGCTATGGGTTTTTCGATAGGACTATCAGCTGGATCGAGATAGTGCTTGCGAACGGCGACGTTGAGACTGCATCGACGACCATGAATGCCGATCTTTTATATGGCGCTGCGGCTTCTTTCGGCACTTTGGGAATCGCCACGCTATTGAAGATCGAGTTGAGAGAGGCAAAGTCTCACGTGGAATTGACCTATTGGCCTATTAGTAGCATGAGGGAAGCTTTGACGAAGATCGAAGGCTTGACTAGCGATCCCGAGACTGATTACGTCGACGGCATTCTCTATGCTGCAAGCTCGGGCGTGATCTGCTCTGGGCGCCTCACAGATGAAACTGGCAGTCAGGTCCAACGATTCAGCCGTGGACGAGATCCATGGTTCTATCTGCACGCTCGAAAGCTCTCTGTCAATGCTTCCTACCCAGTCGTCGAGTCCGTTCCCCTTGTCGATTACCTTTTCCGCTACGACCGCGGCGCCTTCTGGATGGGTTCCTACGCCTTCAAATACTTCCTCACGCCATTCAATCGTGTGACGCGGTGCATACTGAACAGATTTATGCACACCAGAACTATGTACCGTGCGCTCCACAAAAGCGGTCACTCCAAAGAGTACATTATCCAGGATGTTGCGGTGCCTTATTCTGGCGCCGAGCAGTTTCTGGAGTACGTGGACAAAGATCTGGGGCACTACCCTCTCTGGCTTTGCCCGTTCAATCCAGGGGGTCAATCGCCTGAGGCCCCTGTGGGTTTGCTGGCTGAGAAGCCCAGTTTCAAGAATCCGGAAAAGCTCCTCAATTTCGGAGTATGGGGTCCAGGGCCGAAAGACCGACGGGAGTTTGTTGAAGCCAACCGGCGCCTAGAGCACAAGATCGAAGAATTGAATGGAAGGAAATGGCTTTATGCGCACACGTACAACACGGAAAAGGAGTTCTGGGATATGTATGATCGACAGAGTTATGATGCTTTACGATCAAAGTATCATGCTACCTACCTGCCAAATATATATGATAAAGTGAAGGTCGATGTTGAGGCTGAGGAGAAAGCGATTAGAGAGTCTTGGATCGTTTGGCTTTTGGCTATCTTTTGGAGCATTTGGCCGCTGAGCGGTCTGTATGGAGTATATAAAGCTGCTGTTGGTGGAGACTACCTGCTGCCTCGGGAGGCTAGATGGGGTCATTTGCAAAAGATCAAGAATTAGAGCCGAATCAGAATAGTGACGGTTGCGTTTAGATTTGCAGGAGGAACAGAGGGATGGAATGATGTTTGGACTATTCGGCGAATTTGGCGACGCATCTCTTGAATTTACATCGACGTAGAACTACTTGTTTGAGAGAATGCATTTGGAGAGAGTGGCCTTGGAAAGAACGGGCCTCTGAGGTCACGCTTCACTGTAAGGCCCGAGTACAAACATTATAGTCTCACGCAAGGATTATAGAGCGTAATTTGATGATTATCCGAAAGCTACTTCACTTTTGTATACGTTCAGTAGTGCCGGTGGGTCAACTAGGCGAGATTCGTGATGAGGATCTATTTCGTGAAATTGCTGCTAACAACTTCTAATTAAGAAGTCGTCCTGGAGAACCCATAGGGTTATATTGGAATCACCTTCTTACCATGAATAGTGCCATCAATGACTCTTCAGACGCTTATACCTACGGTAAATACCGTAGAAGGGGTCACACCCAAACCGTCCACTCGTAGGGTGGGAGCCAGCAGACCCCCGAACGGGCGCCCTAAAACGCGCTGCTTGGGCGACAAGAACCTTCCCCGGAAGATCCCGGCTCCGTCCCCGGAGGGCGGGCTCTAGGGTGCCCGTTCGGGGGTCTATGAATTCATCGCTTGGCATATAGTCTTGGCACACCAGATACTCCGAAATTCAAACACAACCTTTTTGAGTCACACAATATAAGCGGCGCATCCTCCCAAGCACGTTTTGAATTCAGCAGCAAATATGTCCCGATTCTTCACCCAAGGCGATAGCTCCAGTGAGAGCAGCTCTTCTGACGAGGAGGAGCTCTACAGCGAGGAGGAAGGTGAGCAAAAGGCCCAGGAAGAATCCAGCGACGAAGAAGAGGAGGAGGAGGAGGAGTCATCTTCATCCTCCGACGAGGGAGGAAAATCTGGAGCTTCAAAGTTCTTGCGAGAAGAAGCAGCCTCTAGCGATGAGAGCGAAGATGAAGACAAAGTTACTGTCGTCAAAAGCGCCAAAGACAAGAGGCTGGAGGAGCTGGAGGGTGTGGTGAAGGTTATCGATAATGCTATCAAGATCAATGACTGGAGTACAATAGCTACGGGTAGGTAGTCCGAGAAGAGAGCAGCATTGAGAGCTCAGGACTAATATGATTCCCTAGAGTTCGACAAGCTCAACAGGCAAGTCGTCAAGATAAAGGACGCAGAGAAGGCGCCCAAAGCCTACATAAAAACCATTTCCGATCTTGAGGAATTCATGAACGATGCAATAGCCAAGCAGAAAGTTTCCACCAAGAAGATGAACACTACGAATGCAAGAGGACTTAATGCCATGAAGCAAAAGCTCAAGAGAAACAACAAGGACTACCAGACCGAGATTGACAAGTACAGGGATGATAAGTTTGAATACATGATGTCTGAAGAAGAGGAGGAAGTTGCACCTGTTGAGAAGCCTAAAAAGGCTAAGACGACGTATGTCGATGGTTTCGATGCTGGTGACGATGAAGGTTTCTCCACGGTGGGCCGAGGAGGCAAGACACTACAATATACCCCCGAGAGTATACTCAAGCATCTACGGTCAATCGTCGAATCTCGGGGCAAGAAGAACACGGATCGTGCAGAGCAGATCAGGATAATGGAGAAGCTGCACGAGGTCGCTGACACGCCTTACCGAACCATAAGAGTCCTTCTCACGCTCATAGCTACCCGCTTCGATTTGACTACTGGTTCGAACGCAGCATTCATGTCCCAAGAAAATTGGAAGTCAGCGGAGCATGAATTTGGTACTCTCTTGGAGACACTTGAAGCAAACCGCAACATGGTTGTCCTAGAACATGCCGAAGAGTGGGAAGATGATGAGAAGCCACCTTCGCCAGCTCCCGGAGAGAAACTCAAGATTCCGGGCAGCATCGTCTCCGTGATCGAGCGACTTGATGACGAATTAACCCGATCATTGCAGCATATCGATCCTCACACAGCCGAGTACATAGATAGACTGAAGGACGAGCAGGCTCTGTACAACAACATCCTGCGAGCTCTTCTCTATGTCGAAAACCTGAAGAAGGAAGCTAGCCTCGAGCAAAGCGACGATGGTGCCAACCGTGTGGTCATGAGGAGACTGGAGCATGTCTACTTCAAGGTATGTATGTCTATCTAATTGAATTCTCCAATGCTAATGTATTCTCTCCAGCCTGCACAAGTCGTACACGTTCTCGAAGAGACCGCATGGAAAGCCACCCCTTCAAGTCTAGATTCAAAGATCACTCCCCGAGCTAACGACGCCGACATTGATTCCCTTGTACAGACCCTAAGCACCTATCTTTTCCAGCACAGCGCCGACATCATCCGAGCTCGCGCATATCTCTGCCAAGTCTATTATTTTGCGCTGCACGACCATTACTACAAAGCCCGAGACATGCTGTTGATGTCTCATCTGCAAGAGACTATCGCAAACTTCCCCATCAATACTCAAATCCTATTCAACCGAACCCTTGTACAAGTTGGACTCTGCGCTTTCCGGGCAAACTTGGTCTACGAATCTCAGAATACGCTACAGGAAATTTGCGGTAGCGGCAGACAAAAGGAGCTCCTGGCGCAAGGTGTTATGATCCAGAGATATTCACAAGTCACACCTGAACAGGAGCGGCTAGAGAGACAGCGACAGTTGCCATTTCATATGCATATCAATCTCGAGCTTCTTGAATGCGTCTACCTTACTTGCTCCATGCTTTTGGAGATTCCGTTGTTGGCACAGACTGGATCATCCCCAGACATCAAGAAGCGCATCATCAGCAAAACATATCGACGTCTTTTAGAATTCCACGAGCGCCAGATTTTCACCGGACCACCAGAAAATACTCGAGACCACGTCATGCAGGCCTCAAGAGCCTTAGCTGCTGGTGAATGGAAGAAATCAGCTGATCTGATCAACTCAATTAAGATCTGGGAGTTGATCGCCGAGCCGGAGAAGATCAAATTCATGCTATCCGCACAGATCCAAGAAGAAGGGCTGAGAACCTACCTCTTCACATATGCTCCTTTCTACGATACTCTCGCCGTCAGCACCCTCGCGTCGATGTTTGAGCTGTCCGAGAGAAAAGTCGCGGCAGTGGTCAGCAAGATGATCTCGCACGAGGAATTGGCAGCAGCACTGGACCAAGTCAACAGCGCCATCATCTTCAGGAAAGGCGTCGAGCTGTCGAGACTGCAAAGTCTAGCGCTTACGCTCAGTGACAAGGCCAGTGGTCTTATTGAGGCTAACGAGAGAACCTTGGAGCAAAGGACACAAGGTACAGCTAACGCTTTCGAGCGGCAAGGTGGCCAAGGAGGGCGAGGCGGACGTGGTGGCAGAGGTAGAGGAGGAGGTCAGAGAGGTGACCGTGGTGGGTCAAGACAACGCGGCGGACAGCAATTCGGCGGTGGTGCGCTTGGTGGAGCCATCAAAGCTTGAGCTGTCTTAGTTCATTCCTCTTCTTGTCATGATCAACATGAGTCTATGCGTGTAATCTGAGAGTTCGAGGCGCCGTGCTATGCATTGCGTTTGGGGGTATCATAAATCGGAAATAGAAAAGCAAATGCTCCAGAATCCTAAAACCAGGCTCTCAGTCCTCAAAGTCGTTCATAAACGCTGGTGACCAGTATTCCTTCTCGGGCGCCTGTAGATCGACCCATACCAGCGAGTCCCCCAATAAATCGTTCATGACAGTCTCTGCCCTTGCAGGCTCCCATCCCAAGTTATCCTCCAGCATCGAGCATGTCACATAACCAAGCACTTGTATCGCCTCCAGCACAATTGCCTGGTCCGTATTTAATTCCTTGGGCACGGACCTAATCATCTGCTTACTGCCAACCTCTATAATCGCAAACCCCGAACCCAGGGGCTTCAACGACTTCACAGCTCTCGTTATATCATCATCACTAACATCCATCCCCCCACCAATACCCCTCCCCCTCTTAACCTGCTCCTTACACTCCTCCACTCCCAGCAACCCCCCATTCTCCGCCCTACTGCCCCTACAATCTTCCACCACCCTCACCGCTAGCTCGAAATAAAAGTCATTCACATCGCCGCCCAGCACCTTCGCCCATAAACTCCCAATACCTTTCCCACCCCCACTTTTGCCTTTGACATTGCTGCCTGCCAAAGGGTCGACGCCGATGGCGTTACACATGCGTGCGAATTCGGCGCGGAAGGTGGGGTTAGATTTTATGGTATCGGCATGTTGGAGGGCGAAGTTGTGCAAGAGGGACTGAAAGACTGAGAGCTGGGTTTGGAGGGAGGTGAGGTGCGTGTTGCGGAGGGAGGCGCCGTGGCTGGCGTAGGAGGTGGAGAGGGAGGTGCGGTTTTGGAAGGCGGAGAGACCAACGCCTCGGCGTGTAGACATGACTAAAGCAGTGTAAATGGGCAAAGTAGCATATGTTTAGTCGTGAATGATGCCACTTGACATGGCTGAAAGCATACTATAGCCACATCAAGCCTAGCGTTGCCGAGAAGCGAATTACTTCTTGGCGCACAACTTCGACATCGCGAGGCTTTTCCTACTTGACCTTCACGACGACGATCCGACGACCGCCAACCACCTCGACCGCCAAACTACCGTCAATATGGCGCCTAAGAAGCACCAATCGCAAGTCAAGACGTATGGCATCTTCTCGATCCTCCCCCTCTCCTCTACAACGCCCACGGTCGTGCCATAGCTGTCCGCTCCTTGGCTGGGTTCGCTCCTCCACAACGTGGCAGCACCAGCTCGATCAGTCCCGCCGTTAACTCTTGAAGATAGCAAGCTATCATTTTGAGAAGACAATGGGGTATTGAGGCTGAAGAATCTTCTCCTCTAAATTCAGTGCCACACTCGAGCTCCGACTCGCAGCTTGCCCCCATGCTCGCAGCTTGTTAATGAAGTCTCGAACACGCGTGTGTAATCTTCCTGAGCCTAGCTCGGGGCCTTGTTGGCTGAGAAAGTGTCTCCGTCTTGCGAAAGGCTTCCGAGCTTAGTAGCTGATGGGCCATCTCACCGATTAAATTCATCTCGTCGAGTCTGTTCCAGTCCGAGAATGCCACGCTTAAGCTGCACTTCTACACTCGGCGTATCTTGTCATCCACACTTGCGGACAGACTATGCTGACCTTCTGTTTGTTCGGGTGATCCAGGTCCGTGCCAACTGAGGATGAGATTCTTGTCCCCGAGACGCTTTTGAAGAAGCGCAAGAGCCAGGAGAAGGCTCGGGAGGAGCGCTCGGCTGAGCTGGAGAAAAAAAAGAAGGTTTGTCTTATATTCATTCATTCTCTGCTTTCGAAAGGACGATGGTGATGATACAACCCAAATTTGTGACTAGGACGTCAAGTCGATGCAGTCGCTTATGTTAACCATCTTTCGGATCTGAATCGTCCACGAGAGGCAAATGCTCGTATACATTTCTACTACAGTCCTAGCTGACGTTTTACTGCTTCCCAGGTCCAAAAGGAAAAGCGTGGTGTCATCTTCAAGCGCGCCGAATCCTACGTCAAGGAGTACCGCGATGCAGAGCGCGAGAAGATCCGTCTCTCTCGTCTTGCGAAGCAAAATGGCGAATTTTTCGTTCCTGATGAGCCCAAGCTCGTCTTCGTCGTCCGCATCAAAGGGTACGTCTTCCCCTTATCTTCACCATCAGCGCCACATGCTAACAGCCCTCAGTATCAACAAGATCGCTCCCAAGCCCCGCAAAATTCTCCAACTTCTCCGTCTCCTCCAAATCAACAACGGCGTCTTCGTCAAACTCACCAAAGCCACCTCGGAAATGCTGAAGATCGTCGAACCCTACATCGCCTACGGCTACCCCTCAATCAAGACCGTCCGCGATCTCATCTACAAGCGCGGATACGGCAAGATCGACAAGCAGCGCATCGCCCTCACTGATAACCAGATCATCGAAGAGCAATTGGGCAAGTTCGGTATAATCTGTATGGAGGATCTGATTCACGAGATTGTTACTGTTGGGACGAACTTCAAGCAGGCGGCCAACTTCTTGTGGCCATTCAAGCTGTCGAATCCTACCGGTGGTTTCAGGACGAGGAAATTCAGGCACTTTGTGGAGGGTGGTGACTTGGGGAATCGGGAGGAGAAGATCAATGCTCTTATCAAGCAGATGAACTAGGCTCTGGGTTGCTCGGGAACGCGGTGGTGCTAGCCGAATCGAGAAAAAGCTGCTGTTAGCTCTTGTGCATAGAAGCAAAGACTGTGTGACTTACTACCCATGCTTTGTAGCGTCTGCAGAAAACCAATGCAAAAGGATTCAATCTTAATTGCACTTGCCTACGGTCATCTGGTCTGCATTGGTCTGCATTGGCAGCCGTCATACTAAGTTCCAAGGAGGGTAATTCAGGAGAAGCTGCGAGTTCCGTCGATGAGAGAGAATACGGAGCTTAATGACAGTACGCTGCTGCTCCGAAGACCGAGTCAGTGGTTCCAGAGCTCTGCTGTTTGATTGTTTGAGCTGAAGGCACTTGTTGATGTTTGAAACTTATCACAAATGTTCGTGTAGAACAACTTCAAATGGTCATTATTTTCCGAATGGGGCCGAGGGGGCCCTTTTGTAAGCCAGTCTCCTTCCTAGTCTTTCTTTTATCAAGATTAATTTCGTTTATGCCTGCCGACCGAGACGAGGAATAGTCTGCCTGCTCTAGCCTTGACTTTTTAGCATATGCAAAACTATTGCGAAAGCTTGGCGATGTCGATCCATGCCACACACACCTGATCCAAATATTCACACCTCATCATTTTTAGCCAATACTATACGTATCTGGTTAGTTATTATATCGTTAGAATCGCGAGATTCAGTTCTATAATTCTTGTATATATTATTATTAAATAGGATTAAAATTCGTTACTTTAGGAATTTAGGTACTAAGGTACCGAAGTTTTATAATTAAGAAAATCGATATTTCTACGCGACTCCTTTAATCAATTATAATTTAATTAATATTATACTAAATTCTTTAATTTATACCTCTCTAGAATCGTGGCGATAAGCTCTATCTTTTATATATACAAGATACTTAACCTAGTCTATTACTTACAATTCTAAGTTTTTGGATCAGAGGTGTGTGTATGGATCGATATCGCCAAGCTTTCGCAATAGTTTTGCATATGCTAATTCCCCACTGCAACATGAATGTTCTTTCTCCACATCCGGTTTTCTTTTCTAGTCTGACATTCAATTTTGTGCTCTCTTTCTGCTTCTCGAATAAGCAAAGACTCCAACTCGGTTGTGTTTCAAACAATATGTGCTCATCTACTTTCTAGAGTCTCGATCCACTACAAAATGAGACTTTTGCGTTTCAAGTATGCCCGCCTTGCGCTCATTAGTACTTTGGCGTGCAGTTCAATCTCCCTCGCCGTCGGCGATGGGATTGCGGACCTGCAGCCAGAGTCGTTGCTGCTCCTCCCGCAAATCGAGTTCCGACTCCCGGTCCGAATGAGAAACGACAACAGACTATATTCCAATTTTGTCCAGAACAGATGGGCCAAGATAAGCAAAGCTGCGGTGCCGGCGCTGGCGGTGGAGATACAAAAGAGGGAGGCTTTTGTGAGAAACTCCTCATCAGCGGACCTCAGCAAGGATGTATATCTCCTGGTTGTGTGTATTGTCAATGCACGCCCACAAGCAACGGAACACCGGTTCCTACCGATCAGATAGTATTCTAAGTATGTCCCGAGGTTCTAGGAAAGCTTGAGAAGTAATGCTCCGATTGTGGGGGGGAATAGCAAGGTTTCTGGGGTCTGCAATAATGTCCTTGTAAGCGGCGAGCAGAATGCTCGCTTGCCCGACGGCTGCGGTTACTATTGTCAGTGCATTAATGGGGCGGCAACGACTCTTTCAGCGTACACCGACCTCAGGGCAGTCACAACCATAACAACGAGTGTTTCCAGTGAAGAGAGCGCCTTTGCAGTAGCAACATTCGCTGCGGTGTAGCATGGTGGTGGCTTGGTTAGTATTACTATGATCTGTGCAAGTCGGGGAGCAAAACCAACTGTAGGTTCCTCTTATAATCTGGTCCTATCAGCATGGAGCATTATCCTTTCTTTTTGATCGTGTGCTTATTTTGGTACTTCTATGACCAGGTCCATATAAAGAAAATCAACAAGAATGTCCTTCGGAGCCCCCAAAATGTACGGAAACAGGTTGCGGAGGTGATGTATGAGTCCTTTCGTCTCCTTTTCCTCATCACACCATCTGAGCGGCTGTCAGGACGGCAATTCGAAGTGCAAAGCAGACGGCAAAGTCCAAGGCTGTCAATACTGCTCAGACACTCAGCCAACCTGCTCCGACGAAACATGCAATGGTGATAACAATGGAATCTGCCAAGCGAACAATTGAAAAGGATGCTCATGCACTAATTGCCACTGGTCCACCTCCCTTACCTCAGCCAGCTAATGAAAGTTTCAGTCAACAAACAATAGACGACACAGCCCGGGAGATTTTTCAAGACGTCTTCGGTGATTCGCAAGCTGAACTTGGCGGGGAGACTCCGATCTCTAATCCTACACGTTCCAATGATAGCGCTTCTGGTGTCACTAGCGACGTACTCACACAGAGTGGAAACACTACTCCTACGAGTAATCAGCTCCAATATCTGATGAGACAAGGTACGGGATTTTACCCCTGTGCCTTGCCCTTGAAATCTAGCTTTAATACCTGCGAGGCCCCAGCCGGTGTTCCATCCAATTCGATGGCCGCCATTCCCGACGCAGATGGCTGCGAAATTGCTATAGTACTGCCAAACAGCATCGAAGCATATGCGTATCGTAGGATTGCTTCACAAGGCTCGGAATGGCAAGACTGCTGGAACAGCTTTGCCAATATCATCGAAACATGAATCAACGAGGGACCCAACACGGGCTGGGTAAACGGTCCAGATGTATGAAAATTCTTCCAAGCTGGATTTCGTCTGTTGAATGGCAACGGAGCCAAGCATGCGCCCTTGAAAGCAAGCAACACTCTCCAGAAATACTGTCCAAGCCCCGCACCAAGTTGCGATACATGCCAAGGTAGAGACAACAATAAAATCTGTACGTTTTTCTCCCCTAATCCCCTACCGCCTGCGACCAAATGACAGTACAAGGAACAAAAAAGACTGACTAGCCCACTCGACCCATTAGGATCCCAAAGCTCCAATCAAGGCTGCGCCTGCACCAGTCAAATTCACGCAACCCGCCCCCCCTGAAAGTCACCAACTGCGCCACCGCTCTTGCCGCCGCCGAGAACTCTGCTGCAACGGTGGCAGCGCCGGTTATCTAGATTTCGGGAACAAGATCCAAGGATACGGTGGCGTTCCGAATCTCGGTGCCTCGTGCCAATCTGTTCTGACGCCAGGTGGTTGCTATCAGGTTTGCGGACAGTGCAGCGCTGATCAGGGGATTGTGAAGGGGAGTAGTATGAATGATATAGCGACTTGTTTGAATCGTCAATTCAGTTTGGGGGCGTAGTTTTTATACGCGTAGGTTGGGGAAGAGGTGCGACATTGCGAGAACAATTTGCCAGGCGCCGCCTTGTCGTCAATTAGTATCCTGTGTGAGCTTGAAGCATTTGGGTGACTGACGCCACCAACATTTTCTTATCTTAGGATGGTGTCGATTATTGCTAACTTCGTGAGTGGACCAAAAATGGGTTGGCAGCAGGCCAGGAACACAATAAGCAATGGAGCACATGGAGAAGATATCACACTTTTCGATTCGATACCCAATGCCTATCCCTTCCAGACACCATATACAACGATAACAGAAAACACTCACATCAGCCTCTCACCTCTGCAAAGCAAAAGCAAACAACGCATCCATCTGCACACTCACCCTCCCACACTTCCTCAAATACCCCTCCACAACCCCCCTAAACGTCCCAAACCTCTCCCGGTTCCATTCCGCCAGCGCCTTCACTTTTTCTCTCTCATCCCCACTATCCGCCTTGACAAAAGCCTTCCCCTCAACATCCCACAAGCCCCGGAAATACAGGAGCTGATTGTACATCTCTTTCTCACCCATTTCATACCTCATCTTCCCCAAACAGCCTTCCGCGCGCCCTCGAGGACCGAGGCAGCGGTGTCCGTAGACGGAGATTTGGCGTGTGCGGTTGCCGCAGCTGCTGTCGTCGCAGATGAGGTAGCTGTCGTAGTAGCGGCTGGTTTGCAGGCGGATGGCGTGTTCGAGCTGGGCTACGACCGTCAACGTAGGAAATACCCGTCTACAGTCTGGGTCCGGACAGATGATGCCTTCGGGGGTGACGTTTGCGACAGAGCCTGCAAGACCTTCGAATAGGGAAGGCTGCTTGCAGAAACGGCATTTGAGCGTCAGACGAGCACAGTCTTTAAAGCGGATGGAGTTGGGGATTTGGCTTTCCAAGGGCGAGATCTCTTGGGTTTGGTTTGAGGAGGAAGTTGAGGCGATACTGTACTTTCGGGCATCAAGACCGAGACATTCGGCGAGGTGGACGGCGTCTGTGCCGGGCATGGGGGCGCAGAGACGCTCGATTGGTGGGAAGATCTGCTTGTAGAGGTACCATTCTACGTCTGGCTTCAGCTCTGAGCCGGCTTTGGTCACGTCTCCAGGTGCATAGGCTCGTTTGGCGGCGGATTCGTGAGGTGCAGCAGCTGACGCTGAGCCCGTCATGATATAGGAGATCACGTCGTTGACGCGGACAGATTTTCCTTGGGCAAGTGCACGGAGGGCCACTTGCACTTGGGGCATACTGTCGGGGTTGGGGTAGTCTTTGGGATTTTTGCCGAGTTTCTGCATAAAATGTTAGAATGGGGTGAGGCAGAAACAATGCCAGAAGTGGAACTAACGGTGAAGATGATGTACTTCTGAGCAGGGATCTTCTCTTCTCTCATCCTCTCAGAGAGCTCCCTCAGGTACTCATGAACCTTGCCTACCACCACCTCAGGCTCCTCACCGGACAGAATCAAGTTAAGCAAACGAGATGAAGCCTCTTTCGACAGGGCACAGTATTCTCTCCGCTTCATATCAAGACCTTTGACCTCAAGCTTGTCCACATACTTGCCGTCAACCTCGACCATGTTGATCGCGGCATACTTCTTTTTGGCGTGGAGCAAAAGCCGCCGGAAGATGTTGTCGACGTCAATCTCCAGAAGCTTGTACTTTTCGTTGACTGAGCGCTTGAAATCTACACCAACCTTCAGGGCCTCTTCGATGTTGTCTGCGTTGGTATTGATCATGACTGAATCAGTGTCTCCGTAGATGACACGCAACTGCGTGCTCTCTGCAAGATCTTTGGTACTTCTCAAGATCTCTCGACCTTTGAAAGTCGTAAGCATGGCCAAAGGTCGGGCATAGAATCTCGACTGTGTATATCCAAGACAGCCGTACATAGAATTAGCAGTCAACTTGAGCGCCAATTGCTTGATGTCCCAGGTTGCAAGTTGGTCTGCCGTGGCCTTCTTGTCCTTCATGAGGGACTTGACCTGTCTTCGGCGGCTGACGAGGGTTGCAATGAGTTTTGGAAGGATACCTTGGTTCTGGTCTACAGGCACATCTGGCACTTTCTCGTCATCCTCGGACTAGATTTTGTTAGTTTGAGCCTGACATTCAACAAGTGCGAGAAGCAACATACCTTTTCAGATCGATCGACGGTGGTAAAGCAGATGTTGTACTCCTGTATGATACTGGGGTATAGACTGTTGAAGTCCATGACCAGGATAAACTTATCGTAGAGACCCTTCTCTGGTTCGAAGACAAGACCACCTTTGAATTTGTCTTTCTTCTTCACGTCGACGCCTTCTTCGCCTTCAGGAATCTCCTCGTCGACTTGAGGCTTGCCTTTGCCCCATATTTTGTCAGGGCAAATGTACTTGTTCTTGTTGAATTCGTGAAGCAGAATGTACTCGTTACGCTCGGCTCTTGTACCACTCAGGGTTCTTGCCCAGGAATTTCCTGCCAGGTTTGTGAGGACCTTGCTTAACGGCAGGATCTGGACTCGCATAGCGATGGCAGCAACAAAGTACGTGTCTGCCTCACAATGGCTCACGTAGTCCAGGAGGCCTTCCCTCGACGTCGCCCAAGTCTTTAGAGCAAGATCGTTGTCAATCTCGCGGCGAGTGTTGCCTTCACTCAGGTAAAGTTCACACATCTCCGTCAAACTCCAAGACTGACATTTGCTCATGAGCGACTTGCCCATGTCGTTGGCAACATCGCAAAGCAGACGTCCAGAGATCAATTGTCTTTCTGCAAAGAAGCTGTTGCCACCTTTGCCCATGTTCTTAGGCCAGTCGTGGCGTCTCAGCCTCCCAATACGGTGCCAGCCCGGTGTCCTCTTCTCTCGAAACCGGCTAAGAAGAACGGGATAGTCGACATCTTGCAACTGATGGCCCATGAATACATCCGGGTCAGCCCTCTCAATAAGTGCAAGGAACTTTGCCAAAAGCATGTTCTCGGTCTTCTCAAGTTGTATAGTACCGCGCTGCTTCTTCGTAAGGGTATCGAAGCCGGCGGGAAAAGAGCCATCAACAGGGCGCATGATAGTATATGTTTTGCAAGGTACGTCCTCAGGGCGGGTAGTGTCAGTAAGAGAAACGTTCTCGTAGACTCGAGCGCTGGCTACAAGAATCTCCTGCTTGTTCTCCTTGACGTTAAGCGTAGTCCTTAGTGCAATACTCATATATGTCAGAGGCGGTGCATCAAGATTGTCTGACTCCGTAAGCGCCGTGATGGCCTTGGGCGAGGCTACTTGAGCCTCGAATTTGCACCACGATGCATTGTTGAGCGGAGTAAATTCTGCCTCCTCAATCTTGAGCCAACAAGGACCCATGATGTTCTTCCACAGCACGAATTGCTCAAAAAGAGCCGTGGTGGTACCGAAGGCGTGGGAGAATGTATCTCCTTTAAGATCGTTTGGCAATGCAGACTCTTGACTACATGTTAGCGTCTATAACGCAGAAACGACCAATGTTTGCTCACTCTCATATGGATACATTAGCTTCAGATAGTCTGCTTCCTTTGGTATGCCCGGAAGCTCAAATGCATATTTTCTCGAACATGGCTTAATCTTGTGCATGCCTACACGCAATCTCGTCATGACTTCGTCGACTTCTTGATAGACATCGCCCATTTCGACTTCGGCGGATGTATCCCGACCGTGCTCTGTATCAAATTAGACTTGTCGAGGCAAAACGGCAGTGCAGAACACTCACTCTGGCGGTAAGTTCTTGGTAGGAAGTACAGCTTCCTCAAAATATTGTCGACTTTGACGAAGGCACTGAGGTGGGCTCCCGAATTCCTATCTTTGACTTTGCCAAAGAGGCATAGACTACCGTTGACTTCAGTGTAATCGGTCCAAAAGAAGCGTAGGCTACCGTCATTTTCGGTTGCATCTTCAATCTTGGTTTTGCCATAGCTGCTGGCTGCTGGTTCCTGGCTGCTAAGGACGTTCAATTTTGATGTAACATCATTCCATGCAGACGCATCAACAACGCCAGTTGGTGGTCGAGTAGGAGAGGAGCTCGCTGGAGATGGGTACGCAGGAGCTTTTGTAATTTTTTTAGGCGCAGGACGTGCTCCTGACATGTTGACGCTTGCAGCCTTGACTTTGTGGTCTCCGATGGCTTGAGCTACCTCCATCATATCCTCATCCTCCTCCTCTATCTTCACTGGTTGTTGGAATTTGCGATCCACTGCATTGGCGGTGGGCGAGGAGGGTATGGGATCGCTAAGTGGGAAGACGTCGTCATCCATGCCACCAAGAAAGTCACCGTCGTCACCATACGCTGGCTCCAAGGGAGGGGTGTTGAGCATATGGGCGGTGTTGTTCGCTTCGGTCCTTTTCGGCAGGGACAGCTTCTTTTCTCGAGATACGGGAGGAGAGAGCACGCGCGTTTTGTGACGGGAAGCAGTCTTGACTGTCTTCAGAGGAGCTCGAGATGGGATGTTGACGTCGACTTTGCCGAGCAAGTCGACCATGAAGGCGGCATCTTCCACCGTAGCACCAGGCTGTAGAGGTGTTAGTATGAGTGACGCACGGAGAGTACTCAATGACGCACTTTGGGCTTTGCAGCAACGGCAACAGGTCCATTGCTGAAGTACTTGTTGATATTGTTGTTCACTCTGTCTGTCTTCTCTTTCTCTTCCTCGCGTTTCGTCTTTGCTGCAGCAGGTCGTCAGCTTGAGGAACGGATTTGTTTCCCGCGACTGACCAGCCTTGCCCTTCAATGGCCTTTCTTCCTCGCTCCCACTGGCACTATCGTAAGGCCTTTCGCCCATCCATTCTTCGCGTCCGTCGTCTACGTAGCCTTCGCCATTGTCGTCGATGACGAAGTCATCTTGGTCGAGTCGAGCCCTGACGACTTTTTTATAGCCTTCCTCGTCGACTTCCTCGTATAAATTCTCTTCCTCTTCGACTTTGTACGTCGAGAGGCGTGTTTTGCCGGACTCGCGGAGGGCTCGGAGCTCTGCAAGGCGAGAGGCTCGAGACATGACTGTCTACGACAAACCAAGTACTGTATATGCGTAAAAATCAATCCATCGTATTCATCGTTGCTTGTGAAGTATATTATGCTGCTTCCGTGAACTTTCAAGTCGCGTTTTCCACGCGCTCATAAGGCTGCATATGCCAAGCCTCTCAAGTCCGATGAGCTAAGCTTTCTGAGCTTAGCGTATAGCCAAGACAAATGGACTGGCTTCCTATGTGGGCACTTCAAGAGCTGATTTTGAGTAGCCTCAGGACAATGATAACTAGATGGAGTCTTTATGTAACGCACCGCCTCAGCGGGGACTAAGCTACCGGATGCTACGGGAAGACAGCTTACGGAGGATCTTGATCACCCTATGTACCATGTCTTACGTGACTGTTTCCCGGAGATGTTACTGTGGGCTTCTTTGATGGAACTAATCACAATAGACGAGTTGTCTTCATACCGATTTCGATGGATTAGAGCACGCCGTATCCGTCAAGTCCGGTATCTATGTTCACCACCAAAAATCTATTGGGAAAACGTGGAGGGAAAGATGAGGTTACAATAATTGACCATTATCTTTTACCCCGTCCGATTCTGTGTCTACTAGAAGAATAGAGAGAGGCAAATGATGTGCAAATCGTTCCTGAACCAGAGACACTCAGTAGACCGCAGACTGAATGATAAGCAGACCTTTGCTGGAGATGCAGTCTGCATAGAATATGACCATTTCCATCCACGAGTGCAGGGCAGCTCCGCATTTCCATCCAGTGTGTGCTCTTGTAAAATGTTGGGGCAGGTCGATTTTTTATCAACGACCGGGACCTTGTTTGTGTCATGGTGCTCATTGTTTCCGTTGAGATCTTCTATGCATGGTTGCTGTCGTCTCTCAGCGACCATGGACCATAGACCAACGGGTACCTTACTCTCCACTACCGTTGCTTTGGTTGATGGCAGGCGCGTGTTCTGGCAGTGTCGCATTGTTGTCCGAGGACGTGCTATGACCGGGGAGATATTGACCCTCCATAGTATGGCGCTGGCATCGTTGTGGAGGTCTATATGGGTCATAGATAGGCTGTGGCAGGCGAACGCTTAGGCTATCGTCGATGTTGATTGCGACCATGGGAGTGATCAAAGGGCTCGATGCGAGCGTTGCGAACTCCAGACCGACGTCAGCCGCCGCCCCCGCTAACAGGCATCGTAAGCAGTCAGCGAGCCAGTTCGACCAGAAATAAAGAGTCATGGTGAGCAGGCTTACCAGCAGTTGCGACGCTGTGGTTTGCGGAAAGCGACCTTTTGATCAATTGACAGAGACTTCGGACTAGGTATGTCACGCCCACAACGATGAATATACGAGTGATAGCAAGGACGTAAACGTTGTCGTCCCACTGCGACTCTTGTTGCGGTGCGAGTGCTGCCATTCTTTTTACTGGCGGAATTTGAGTCGTCGTCTTGGGCGAAAGAATTCAGCTGGGGGGTCGGTCGCTCTAGAGGAAGGACCACTTTTCTTCTGGAAGTTCGATACGCAATATAGTAAGAGACTCGAGCACTGTCTCACGACAATATGCAGCTACACAGCGCTACGGCTGATTTGCTCTGACAGCGGCCTGCTGCATAGAAAATTCGGCTTCTTGCGCGGAACAACAAATGTAAAGACATGAACGTTCTCGTTCTATTAAAATTGCTTCCGGTGGTGTAATGTCTAGCATGTTCGTATGGATTGATGGTCTTCATGCTTTGCTACAAAATTATACGCACCTGGCTGATGGAGAAAAGGGACTGGAAAGAGCAATCACTCGCAAAATCGAGTACCAATCCGTGAACGTGGTCATTGGTCGGACCAAATTTTCTACATCCAAAAAGCAGCTGCATATTCTGACAGCGGTAGTGTGCATTTTGACAGCGGTCTGCTGCAGGGGACGTTCCTCGTTCGATTTACGATCTGTCACATTTCATACGAAATATCTTATACCAACTGCCTAGTCGCAGCCACAACCCCAATCGGGTCAGCTCTGTATCACAAGGCAAATCGTCAAACAGTCCCGAATGATATGCAGGAAAGACATGGGAGGAATGAGCTTTCGCGCTCTTGAGGCTATAGAGTTTGCGATCAATTGGTCAATCTACTTTTTCTTTTTGATATTCCCATTCTCGTTGTCCCGCAAGACGATAACAACTGTAACGAGCGAAAAGCCTATGATAGAGTTGAACAAGGAGATGGTGAGAGCCTCAGTAATTTTTTAGTCCAAAGCCTATCCACACCAACAGTCCGACCTCCCATCTCTCTTCAATTTCTCAACTATCCTCCTAACGGCTTCCCGAAGGCTGCTATCATTCCTAGCCCGGTCCATTTCGGTCTTCCAGACGTCCGTATCCCCTATCTCCCCAAATAGCACGTTCCTCTCCAACAACATCATCGCGCCGTCAAAAAACCCTTTCTCCATCCTCCTCTCCCCCTCCCTTACACACTCCTCCACATCTGCTTTTATTACATCAAACCTCTTGCCGTCCAAATCCTTCAATCCCGCCAGTATCTCATTCTGGCTCGTCACAAATTCCAAGCTGTAGATATAGTCCCCCGACCCCCCTTCACTCTCTAAATCCTCTACCACCCCAACGACAGTCCTCCCAATCCAACCCAGCGTAGAGGCCGCCCACATTCCCTCTCCAGTGCCGTAGATCGTAGCGCTTTTCCACATGAGATCAAAACCCAGCATGCCCTCACTGAGGCCGTTCTCTAGCATTGCTCCCGTCGCTATCCCTACCCACTTCATCCCCTTCCCACTATCCCTACCTCGATCTTTCAGGTACTCCAGCACCTCATTCCTAGCAGCGCAGGTAGGGTATGCATCCCGTACCGCTTGGTACTGGGTGTCAGCTGAATTCGCAGGGGATGAAGTATTTGACGCCGGCAGCGAGAGCGGCGTCGATGAGGCGTTTGTGGAAGGGTACGTCTGCGGGGGCGATTGTAGAGATTATGATGTCTTGGTGAGCGAAGGCGGTGGTTAGGGAGGAGAGGGTGTGGTCGGATGTTTCATGGTGGAGGGTGGGTAGGGAGGGTGGTTCCTGGTGGGGTCGCGTGAGGAGTGTGAGGGTGTAGGGAGAATTATGGGCGTGGTCGTGAGCATGGCTGTGGGGGCCGCCACTCGTTTGCCCGTGTGTATTTGAGGATCGATGGGACGTGGGGTGGATGTTGGTGACGGAAGGACTAGCGTGGGAGAGGGCATGGAGGATTGCGGTTGAGACATCGCTTTTGCCAACTACAAAGATGTTACGGATCTTAAAATTCATGTTTCACAGAGACTTGCGAGGCGACATATCACGTATTAGATACATCAATGCGACAAGAAGTCGCCTTTCGTCCGAACTCAGCGTGCTTGTAGCCAACCAGTCTAGAGGTATCTGGAATCGTTTTGCAAGTTATGTATTGGTATTCTGTGGAAAAGCCGTTGCAACGCCATTCAAATGAAGGAATTCTTATATGTCTTTTCACCAGTATCTGACATAAACATCCACAGAGCGCTTTCTCTCAACATTTTTCCCAGCGTAGAAGAACCCGCTGCTTCGTTCCTCCTGGTAATGCATTTACGGCATGCTCTTATTCGACTAAGCTGAAGCCTGCGGCTTCGGTACCGCCGCTCCACCCTCTATCTTGCAACTATATGTGCTCGCCCCCAGCCAATTTGAACCCCTTAGCGGGTTCACTCGGGTACTGACGACCTTGACCTGATCCGCAATCTGCAGAACCCCAGACGCATCGACACTCCATCCGCGGCCACGGGCGCTGTATGCATGTACCGCACAACTAGGATCCAAGCATTTGGTCGTTGAACTTCTGCTACTCCCACTCTCCAGATCATTCCCGCCGACTTTTCCATCCTTGATTGAGTCGCTTCGGTCACTCACTTGGATGTGGCCACTTTGTGTCTTTGGCCGGAAGTGGACCTGAGAGGGTCTGTATTTTCTTGGATCTAGATGGCTTTTTGGGGAGGTGGAGGATGCGGCGAAGTAGCTCTCAACGCTTCGGAAGAGTTGATGTGTTGCTGGCATGCAAGCAACAATTATGCCGATGTTTTGTTCGAGGCTAGTGAATTATCTTAGACTAAGTGTGATTGAGGGGAATAGACCGAGGGAGGAGGAAGGAGTTGTTTCACTGTGCACAGATGCTACAGGAACGAGGTCAACTGAGGAAAGTTGTTAGATTTCTGACGAGCGTTAAACATTGGCAGCGGTGAGCCACTCACAAGTAAAATCATTACTTTCGAAGTGCGATACCACGAACACTGTTCTAGTGATAGCGGCAACAGCGGTGCTATAAGGATTGTTAGTTGAGATTCAAACCTTTCCGTGAGGGATCTGTTCTTACAGAAGGCCAAGCGCCAGCATGATGAACAGACATATTTTGTCCCTCCTTTTCACTTGCAAGTTCCGAAGGAACACGAGCGGCAGGAGAACGCAAAGTATGTCCATTATAGCTGCAAAAGCTGGCTTCGTGTAAGCTATGGTGATGCGAAACGAATGGGTTCAGGGTCACTTACCGCCTTGTACCTGGGCTATAACGGCCACGTTTGACTGCCCGAAGCAATGTGCATGGACATTTTTGTTCCACAGACCTTGCATTGGTATACATTCAAAGGTAAAGGCCAGGCAGGTGGCCAGCGACATCGCCGTAAACAACCCAATGAATCCATATATCCACCTGCAATAGGATTTCCGATCGGCCGGTACGAGTCTTAAAATAAACAGACAGACAGAGATCCGGACGAGCAAGGTCCCCATTATGTTGAGCATGATCACTACTGTCGTAAGTAGCATAACATTCTCTATTTGAGGGCGTTGCAAATACTGGATGCTACGTCCAAAGCCATCGTAGCCTTTGAAGATGTCGAGGATACTTTGAGCAACGGCCAGCACCTTTCATTGCTGTCAGTGAATGGAGCAGCGAAGAAGGCTGCCATGTCAAGTCTTACTAGAGCTATGAGAACAGTCCAGTCATCCCACCCAGCAGTTCTGCGGAGAACAGCTCGGGTGAAGATTCGCAAAGATACGATGACGATGCAAAGTGACACTGTCACCCATGAAACAATCAGAAATTCTGTCCCACGATTCGCAGTAGGCGGTATTAGACTGGTTGATGAAGACATCTCAAAGTGGTTTACCTCTTTACACAGAGACGTGAGAGAACATATGAAAGGTACAAAAAACAAACGGACTTCTGCCGACTTCTAGAGCCATAGAGTCAATCTTGAGGAGAAAACTCCACCCATCATTGCTACGACTATCACAGCTCTCGTATCGAACAAAAAATTTGCACCACTTCAGGGCCTCGCCCAAGTCCTCTATAATGCTGTAAGCGCCACGGGCTTGAAGCATGAGCAAGCTGTTCGCTGTGTCTTGGATGGCCTTATCGGTGGTCCATACTATGTCAAGCTTTTTGTCCAACGGATATGCTTCGCAGAGTCAAGAATGACTTACGAGTGGAGTTCAAAGCAGGCGAAAAAGAATGAACTCCAGGGTTGAGGAACAAGGACTCTAAAATAGCCTTTGGGAGTCTACCAGATGCCATCGGGAGATCTTTGCCCATAATCCCCAAGGGGTGGCATACAGTCGTGCCATTCGTACAGCCAAACAGTGTTTCCGTTCTTACAGTTCAGTGGCACAAACTCTCCACTCAATACACCACATTAGCTTCGACTCTTGCGTGTCCCCTCGGATGCTTCGGAAGCTGCTTTCCAATGGCTCCGTAGTGGGAAATGAGAGCAAAGAAGGCTGAACACCTTGTCTCGATCGGAGTAGAACGTGATCAAGTCAAATTGCACGTCGAAGGCTGCATAGAAGAACGAGTGGACGTTCAAGAAGCGATATTTCCGGCTTCAATAGGCTTGGGCCGGCTTGGCGAAGTCATTCTCTTACTTTTCCGTATCTAAGGGGTGTCCCAATATCTTTCCCAAACAACAGACATGGTTGCTGATGGGTTAATGATAGTGACAGAAAAGGGAAGGGGGAAGTGGAACAAGGTCTCGTACTTAGAGATCATATCTAGGTGCTCTATTACGCAGGCGCAGGTAGTGAGCAATCTGCCCATCCTTTCAGAGTTCTGTTGAAAAGCGACCAGGTAGATAAATGTCGAAGCTGCTGCTGAGTATCATATAGTAGGACTATTGCCCCAATATCATAGCTTTTCTTATTGGATGTTTTACACATCTCCGCTCCGATCTATCGACAATTGACCAATTCGAAATCCCAGCTTGAGCTCCAAATACGGCACACACCACTTTACCTGCTCCATCTTCAACCGCTTTCCACCGGCTTCCTACCCCCTTCCCAAGTCCCCTGTTCAGGTAAGTAGCCGCCCTCATCAAATTTCCCAACCACCTCTGCCATACCAGCACACTTTTGCAACAAATCCAGCACCAACACACTTCTTCCATTGATGGTTAGTAGCAGGCTCTTGGTGTACACCTTAGTACTGATCCGACAAGAGAGGCAAATGCGTATGGTATTGGACCACTTGGCCTGGTTGTCGGGAAATTGGTTGGTGTCTTTGGAATGGCCACAAACCGAGTGAATGCAGCATTTCCCCATTTTGACCGCTTGATTATCTGAGAACAAACCGATATCCTTTACCTTACCACAAGTAGTACTTGTAAGCACCTGGCTGATTCTGGACCTGGGATGGAAGGCGGGGCAGAGGTGCTGGTCATCTGCCGAAGGGTTGGTATCTCTCAAAGAGAACAGGTCAAGTTCGGTGGGATAGAGCTGGAGCTGACGTTGTCACGAGGGGCCGGTTTGCTACCTGAGATTGCTGAGGTCCATGGGGTTGGTGTAACCCGGGCATGGGAAATTGCTGTTGGTGGTAACCCAGATGATAAGCCGTGCTGTAACTATTCCCACTGCCTTTTCATTGGAATCCTGCAAGTATTGACATCTGATGTGTCCTTCTGGCTAAGGCCCATCATCCCATTCACCCCCATTGTCATTGATTCCGTCGTTGGAGGACCGCTGGACGCTGTGAGAGTTATCTACTACGAGCGACTACCACTCCAGTCAGCAGTGCAGCATGTAAAGCCAGTCAAATTGGAGTAACTTACTCTATGACGTTTGATAAAGGTAAGGTTCTGAGCCACCATCACTCCCAATGGGCCATATTTGAGTCCACGACTGGGCGCTTTTCCTCGGACACGCGGTCGTTCTCGAGGTCGTCCAGGTCGAAGCAGCGATAGAAAATTGAGGCTGCGAAGCATAAAGGCCTCGATCTTCTTGCCGTGGATTTAATTGTGACCCTCACCAGTCAAATCAATGGTGGTTCGTAATTGAAACGTTTCAGTGGCAGCATCGCAATCATCGTGGGGGCAAGTCTCGTAGGACTTGCTTCTATACCACTATCACATTTCTAAGCATAGTCCGAATTGGCCATTCGAGGATCTTAGCAGAGTGAGCTTATTTTCTTGCTTCCAGGTGATACCCTGCGTATGCAAGTATTTCCACGCTGTGGAGACGATCTCGACTCAGCGGAATTGACGAGGGGGGGCGAGAATTCTGATTTGTGTTCAGCCTCATCACTGCAAAATTGCGTGTCTTCTCTCACTGTTTCAATTTCGTTCCTCGGAGCTGGTTAAGAAAATGGTGACGATCGGTAGAATGTCAACGAGAGGAATGAAGCTGTTGCAGGGCCGATTTGCCAGAGAAATCGCGGGAGATCGTTGTCAACGTAGCTTATTTAAAACCTCACAATGGACGTGCTTGAATGACAGTTGAACAGAAACCTGCACCTTAACTTTGTAGCAGTGGCTCAGTCACTCGCTCAGGGCACTTATGGTCAAGTCAGTCATGTATTGATTCTTGTTGGTCTATCTGGCTCTGTGAGTTCCATGAGGGCCCTCGCAGCTAGCAGCTAGCTCCTTCCGTTCACAGTCCCCCCCTTTGAGGTCTCATGGCCCCCATGAGACGCGCAGCCCCGTTTCAGTTTGACCCAGCTCAGAACTCGAATTCGTCTTCTGTGGTCATAATGATATCCGTTTTCTTGTCCGCGGCCATCCACTTCAACGGGTCCTCTCCACGATAATCCGCCCATTGCTTCAGGGCTGGTAGTGCATTGTATGGTGATTATTGTTCGTGTTGTTCGAAAAGTCTGGTGCGAGTTATGGTGTCTACAAGCTCTGATCGGACCTGATTGCGAATCGTCTTGGCTTCATTGTAGGCGTCTTTGATAGCCCCAAACTGGGTCTCCATAGCCTTGACGTAGTCCTTCGTGAGGGTAGGGCGGATGGTGTTGAAGGATGCCTTGTCCCCGGACCCAACGGTGCGTGCGAGCGGATTCAATTTTATGAGCAACGTGTAGGCCTTCGCCAAGGCATTGGACTGTAGTAGGGTCACAGCGTCCAAACGTTCCCCCGGCATAGTGACCAGTCATTTTCTTTGCTTGTGAAATGATACTACGATGTTTGAAGTGGCGAAACCCAGAGGCTCATACCGAGTCTCTTTTCGGTTCAGCATTTTTGGCTTGAGTCTCGTGTGCATCTTCCCTTTTACTACTGCAGTAGAGGAAAATTTTGTCAACCTGCGAATGTTCCAAAGTGGTTCACGATGGCACTGTACCCCGATGGTGTTTTTTCAAGTGGCGAATTTCGTACTTTTCTTACCGAGTATTCTCTGCGTTATTCAGTATCGGGTTGCACGCTGTATGGGTCAATGTCGACGTCCTTCAGAGTCTTATCATGCTTATATATTTTGGGTTGTTCAACCGATGAGAAAGCACCTTTGTGTCATCCCAGGACCATAGAGAGCAGCCGGTGTCGAAACAAGACTTCAGCCTGGAGTAGTTCTCGACAGATTTTTCGCCACACTTGCGTTTCAAATCTTTGTAACACTCTTTGGGTGCTGTAATATCACCAACAGTGGCGTGGGCGCGTTGTCTGGGGTGCTTTGGTATAGGGTCATCCGTGTGGTATTCGTTGGCGCGTATTGACATGATTGCTAAATTTGCTATTTAATGGGCTTCCACCTGTAGGAGCAAGTGAGCCTTCTTCTTGATGCAAGAATAGAAACCACCGGTGGCAACGGTGGTCTATCAGCCTTTTCCCTTTCCATAAGTTTCGGCCTAATCATCAGCTTGAGGGTTATAAATCGAGGCCTCGACGCGAATTTCGATATCGAGCTTGTATAAGAATTGACAGCGCCATGGTCTGCTTTGGTAGTTGAGGTATAGAATATCGTCACCAGTGGCTTAGAAATTGTGCTGGAGTCAATTGATCGGCGCTCGAGAGTCGTATAGGAGTCGTTGTTGCTTGAGACTTATTCGTGGTGGGTTTGATTTCCGGGATTTGGATGTTGCTTTGCAGATGGATTTGTTTGGACTGCGGTAAAGTGATTTCTCCCACACGACTTATTCCTCACCAATGTAGCCTCATCCAAATCTCCTAGTGGGTCGTTCAGCCGATTCAAAAGCACCGTTCTTGTCATCCTTGGACCATGTAGAGCAGCTGATGTCGAAGAGCCGTGGGTGATAGGATATGTATATATAACTGTTGGCAGAGTCAGCCTTGCCGAATACAGAAAAGAGATGATAATATATGCTATTGAGCTTTCAAAAACGCTCGTAGCTGCTGTGGAAATATGAATGTTCTGGCTGAAGCCATGAGATGTGGGAAAATTTCGGTCAACAACAGAGGTGAGATGTTTGGCAAGGAGTTTTGGGACAAAGAGCTCTGTTCAGTGCAGTCTGGAAGCTTCACCTCTTCTGTAATGGTGCGACTATCTCATCCCTTCGCCCCTCAGCGCTTTTGCTCCTCAGCCTTGGTCTGCTTCAGCATCTTGTTGAACCACGCCTTCTCCCCTTCAATATCCTGCTCGCGTTGCCTGGCCTCCGCCTCACATCGCGCCTTCGCCTTTTCCTCCGTGAGTTGTTGGTGACGCTCTTGTTTTGCGTCAGTCGTAGCTCTTGTGGAAATAAGCTAACTCAAGGCACGTTTTGCCGTGGTTGGTCTGAGTAAGGTACTGACATTTGACGGTAGAGGCTCTTGAAGACGTTTGGTTTGTTTTTGGCGGGGTTTAGAGATGCATGGAAGTTTGGCTGATTAATAGCACGCATTGTGTGAGATTAAACAATGATCAGAAGAGTCAGGTGTTGGAGTAGAGTTGAGATTGTAGCTCTGTATGAATGATAATTTTTCGCTGGTTTTCAAAAGCCTTAGCGTGTTTTGCGGCAAGGCTCGCTAAACAAATATCGTGATGCCGTCCACCCACTCATCACGCTCTACCATCCTCGTTGCCCCAACAAGCGTTCAACTCCATCAAACCAAGATGTCTTACAGCATGGATTATGTTCTAACATTCCGAGTATGCACCATGACTTACTTGTGGTGCTCCTACTGGCCTGGCACTGACGCTCAGTAGGCGCCTTTCCAGGTCAACAAGCACTTCTCATATTCGCGCAACGAGACAGCATGGCAGCCACCTTACTATACCATAAGAGTAATGGATGGTCATTGATCATGGCAATGTGAAGATTGAAAAGCTGGAGCTCGAATTCTCCGACGAAGACGCTCTCGTAGATAGAGTTGTGAGAACAGCACATGACTCATCCACAGTGGGGAGCCGTTGGAGTGGTGGCCATCCAGGATGCTACCTCTTTATATAAGCAATGGAAGACGGCGGCCAATAGCCAGGGATAAGAGGATCTGCTACCCCCTGCCCTGCATATCATCATGTTCGAAATTGCACTTCTTGCTCAGAAAATCTTTTGATCGGAGGAAATGTGTGGCAGGCATTTTCTTTTCTTGATGTGTACTGGCGACAATTCTTCACGAGAGCCATTATACCACATTACCGACGGGTAATTCAGCCACCCCGTTGGCACCTATGGACAGCTGCTAACCCAGGGTAGGTTAAAATTTGAATCCACAGAAGAGGAAGACAACGAGTTCATCGCGAAACGACGCTCGGCTGATCAAGACGCTTCGATCGAAAAGCGAGAGATTTCATCTTCGACAATCGAGTTCTTCTCTTGAAGTACAAGTCGGTCCTCAGGATCTTCACGCATTCGGCTACTTCGGAGCTCCGCTCGTACTTCGAAACATGTGGTCAGGAATGTCAATGGACGCAACATCATGGTCGATACTACTGAGGACAACGACAATCAAATGCAGTCCATGAGCAGAACGATCTCTTTGAGGGGCTTAGGGTACGTTGGAACGGGCGTTGAGTTCGGCAGAGCGGTGGGCGCTGTTGAGGGAGTTGTGCGATCTGACCGAGAAGAAAATGTTACGGCTGTAGCTGCGGCTGCCCGTGGCAAAGCAAAATCCAAGATCGAGGTTGATATTGATGCCGCTGCTGCTCGTGTATGTCCTTCGCCGTTGTCTCAAAGCATCAGACACTGACACGATATCAGTTTGGGTGCTCAGTCCAGGCGATTGAAGAGAGACTGAAGAAAATCCGCAAGCATGCACAGGTTGAGACCGATGCGACCACCGAACACTCCATCACTCCCTGCACCGAGGGATCGCCTCGCTATCCTACCAAATCCAAGGCTTGGGAGAGAGCAGAGCCTTTTTCGGGAAACGGATCAAGCACGATGTGAAACAAGTGAAAGATTGTGGAAGACTTGAGTCCTCTCGCTGTGGTGTAGATCCTGCTGGAGGGCTGCGGAACTCCTCGCATGCCCTCACAGCATTGGCCCCAACCCAACGAGACTTTCAATCGACTATCGACGATATCATTTCTTCGATTGCTTCCAAGCATCGCCCGCCATGGAACACTCGAAGTTGAGCCAAGGTTTAGTCAGATCGCGCTTCTCGGTCTAATAGACCGCTCGGGGTCCAAGCTTTGAAAGGACTCCTCCAGGCAAATCCTCGCCGACAGTGCAGTTCGTCGACAAACACTTTGTGGATAGCTACTACCCCACCATCGAAAACGCATTCAGCAAAGCTATCAAGCATCGAGGCAATGACTTTGCTACCGAGATAGTCGACACAGAGACCTAAGGAGAGTTGTAGTCTGCGCTCAACCTCTTCTGAACGACAATCCACCTTTGATTCCACAATATACCCCTAGAAGATCGTCAAAAGTCTCAACAAAGATCGTACCTACTACGCCCTCAATCCCGTACAAATCCGCTCACTTCCTCCTCTTTAAAGAGAATCTCGCAAGGGCAGCATAGAAGCGCCCTTCTACATACCAAATCATATCACTATACACAAATAATTTCTCACAATGGCTCGCAAGATGACCCTTTGTCCCGTCTCCGCAGATTTCCCGAGAATTGTACGAGAGACTAGGCGATACTGTGATGACAATTGGAGATGGTACCGTTTTCACTCCGACTTCGTTGATATTCTCGAGAACGTCGTAGGCTTGCTGTAGCTTATATGCTGCAACATACTTCTCAAAGTGTTTCTTTGGTGTCAGCTCTGCTGTCTCTGCATCTTCCTTTTTCAATTGTAAGAGACGGCGCGCAAAGGTTTTGGCGTATTGGCCATGAAGAACGAGAGTATGGACATTGAAGTTTTGACGGATATCGACGCCACCATTCACCTCCGTAGAGTGTTCGGGGGAAATCGTGCTCCAGAGCTTTTTCAGGGTCCCTGCTTTGGTAGGATTCTAATTTTTCCCTAAAGCACATTTTGCCTGTTGAACAGAAACCCTAGATAAAATGGGTTTGAGATGGAAATCTTCAAAGTTCAAAAGTCGATTATTAATTTAGGCAAATGTCACTTTCAGCTGAACAGAGAATGATGGAGCGAATTTTCCTGTATCTAGTGGTAGGGGAAGACAATGATGATGGTGGTACATGAAATAAGAGTGAGTGAATTGTGTGAAGCCTTACGTACCTTGAGTTATATCCTCTCTGCTTGCTCTGAGATCTCATTCTATTTGTTTATGCTTGCAATTCTTGGTCCATTCGACAGTCTTTTGACTGAAGAGAGACTTCGACGGTAAACATGAAAAATTCCAAGTGGCTAAGGTCAATGTAGAAGTCATGCAGATTTTACTTTGCATAACATCTTTATGCCTATCTTCAGAAGTATACCGTAAGTATTAGGTTCGTTTTTGTTTTTATATTGCTGGAATGAAAGCTTCGAAGGTGTGGTGGAGACTGGGGAATATGTCGTTTTGGCGAGGCTGGAAAATTTGCCGAAAAGGTCATAGCTTGCATGAAACTTTCTTCTATGTTATCCTGAATATGTTGCATAGGCCAGCTTCTGTTGCTGGAGGTTTCTATCGGATAAAGCTTTGCTTAGAGGAAGAGAAAGGAGGAGGGTAAGGAGAAGGCGGGGATCTTAAAGGCGAGTTGGGCGCGTGAATGCGTTGGATCTCCAGGGCTTCATGTTCTAGTGATAAGAATGACTGCAGTTCATCTTCTTTCACTAGACAGAGTTATAGTAAGGGTGAACTTGGACTGGATTGACAGTTGTTGTGAAATCGAACGTGTCCGGTTCACTTTCAGCCCCTACTAGCTCCGGAATAATAAAAAGCCGTCAGCCTTACCCATCTGTTGCTTTCCTGGTTGCGGGGCAATAATGGGTAACCCTTTAAGGAGATCGATAGCTGTGCGGTTTGATTGCGGGGATAATTAAGGTACTGCATTGGATGGAGTACCACCCTGCTGGGTATCGACCTGCAGGCTATTCCTTTGACCCGCATTGACTTGGCCAAATTCTTCTGGTACCCCTCCCAGTGTGCTTCTAGAACTTCCTCTCGGATCATCTCTAGTGCACTAGATTCGCAGTGGCTACAGCAGCAGTACAAATCCCCCCTACAACTGCGTCGAACCAGGTTCAAAACAATTGAAGCCTGCTGCGTACCCGGAATCAAATGCCCCACCTAAAGAGGATGTCCACAAGATCGCTACCGAATGGGATGACTCCCTGAGCAAGGCTCTCTCCACCTCTGATAACGACGCTAGCAACCGCCTCTTCCTCCCTGGGTCCTGCTGGCGAGATTAGCTCGGTCTTAGCTGGGACTACCATACTTTTAATGGACCTGAGAAGATAGTGTCGTTTCTCAAGAGCAGCGCCAATGGCAGCCCCATCAAGTCCATTCAAGTCGATGATAGCAGTACGCTGCACTCTCCACATGTCACTGCTGCAAATTACCAGGGGACAGTCAGTGGTGTCGGGTCGTTCCTTAAGATCGAAACGGACGTTGGGAGGGGACTAGGTATTGTTAGACTTTTGCAGGATAAAGATGGCAAATGGGAGGCTTTTACGCTGTTTAAGGCTATGTACGAACTGAAGGGTCATGAAAAGACGGTGGGAAATAACAGGCCGCCTGGTTTTGCTCATGGTGGGCAGCCTGGAAGGAAGAATTGGCAGGTTAGAAGGACCGCGATGGAGAATTTTGCGGATGGGAATGAACCAACGGTTCTGATCTCAGGTGAGATGAGGCATTTTCATGTTATCTGAGACACTCAAGGCTTACCATTAATTCCAATAAGGCGCTGGCCAAGGCGGTCTCACCTCAGCAGCCCACCTACACTAATTGGGTGTGCCCACGTTGATCATTGACCGCAATCCTCGAGTTGGCGACAACTGGAGGAACAGGTAGACTAGAAGTTATAATCTGCCCATTTCACAACTCCGCTAGACCATCGAGATATCATCAGCTAGTCTTGCATGATCCAGTGTGGTACGACCATTTGCCATATGTCCCATTTCCCTCGCACTGGCCAGTCTTCCTCCCCAAAGACAAGCTTGCAGAGTGGTTCGAGTCTTACGCCAAGCTGCTCGAACTCAACGTGTGGACTCAAACGAATCTTAAATCAGCTAGTTGGGACGAGAATAAGCGGCAATGGAGCGTCAACTTGAACGGAAGAAAGCTGATGGCACAGTCGAAGATCGCACCCTTCACCCGCGTCATGTCATTCAAGCCACCGGCCACAGCGGTGAGATGATGTTACTAAAAATTGAAGGCGTGGATGAGTTCGAAGGCGATCGCCTCTGCCATTCCAGCCAATTCAAAGGTGCCAATGCGACTTCCAATGGTAAGAAGGCGGTCGTTGCTGGCTGCTGCAATTCGGGCCACGACATTGCCCAAGACTTTCACGAATACGGCTACGATGTGACCATCGTCCAACTATCTTCGACTTCCGTAATGTCTTCGAAGGCCGGTCTCGACGTTCTGCTCGCTGGTCTTTACGAGGAGGGTGGACCAGCCACGGAAGATGCCGATCTCTTGTTCATGAGCATTCCCAACGCAATGTTGAAGCGCATGCACATGGATGCCACAAGAGAGATATCTCGTAGAGATGCCGATCTCCTGGCTGGTTTGGAAAAGGCAGGGTTCAAGCTCGACAACGGACTCGATGACTCAGGGTTCTTCATGAGAACTTCCAACGAGGCGGTGGCTATTACATTGACGTTGGGGTTAGTCAGCTTAACATCGACGGCAAGATCAAGACCAAGCAGGGTAAGGAGATCACAGAAGTCAAACCACGTGGCTTTTCGAAGATGGCTCTGAGTTTGAGGCAGATGAGATTGTGTTCGCTACTGGCTATGGAAACATGCGTGGGACCGGTCGAAAGATATTTGGAGATGAGATTGCGGATGGCATCAAGGACGTCTGGGGATTCGATGAAGAGGGAGAGTTGAGACTATGTGGAGACGGACTTGTCACCCAGGCTTCTGGTTCTTTAGTGGGAATCTCGCATTGTGCAGGTATTCCTCTAGGATGTTGGCCTTGCAAATCAAGGCTGTTGAGGAGGGTATCATGAAGTATGAAGACCCGTGAATTAACAGGTAGTATGCACACAAAAGCGAAAGTCTATAAAAGCTTCTCAAGGGTTCGCATTGCTAGAATTGCTGTGCATAATTGTAACATTGCATTCCTAATCCGCAAAAGCCAACCTCACTCTAAACTATGCCAACGAAATGACTTTGTGAGGACCTCAAGACAGCCGCAAACCTACAAAATTTGCCGAGTCTAGGTTCCCTACAGTGATGGAACAAATATTTTCGAATATATATCATGGTAAAGGACGCATTCTGCGTCTGCGATTTCTGGGATGTCATAGCTGCAGCCCAAGTGAATGGCAGTGTCTCGAATAGCTCGAACACTAATACGCCGAAAGGAGACTCATCGAGCAAGTCGATTGCGAGTACAGATTTTCTCAGTCTTGGCACCATTGCTGCCGGCGTCCCTACCTTTCTCCTCTGAAAGGAATCTGATGGGGTAATGGAACGCTGTCGGCTACTGTGGCGATCGCAGCTACCACTGTGTTTCGCATGATCGTCCTGTAATGGCCAATGAGAGGCTATTCTTGGCGGCTTAGTAATGTCTGGTTTTGATCTCGTTGATGCGCATATAGTGAAGACTTGCCGTACTCGTAGTATACTCCGTAGGTACCACATGGGTTCCAAAAATAGATCTGTCCGTGTGCTCATTATTCTTTACACAAGTGCGCATAAGAAAGACAGATATGAATCGCATTACTTCAAATCATCGCTCGAAGGACAACGTCCCTGCATCTTTTGAGAGCGAGAATCCTGGCCTAAGCATGATTCACAGCCTGAGGATGAGTCAACAGAGGTCGCGAAGCTCCAAGATACACAATGGCCTTATCGGAATTTCTAACAGAATGAGTGACAAATCACAAAACTGGGTTCGTGCAACTGCCGCCTGCAGCTGCACGTCACCTGCATATCGCAGTATCATTTTTGGGAGACCCTCCCATCTTGACAAAGACACGAAGCGCCCAAAAGCCCTCCGAGTAATATTGAGATGTTTAGTGAGTCAGGAAGCCTTTTTGTTGCTCAAGCCTGGAATCCAAGCAGGGCGTTTCACGGACGAAAAGGGCGCATGATTGGATGAGGCTGTTCGTTGCTACCGAATGCAGGTTCCGCCTACTGCAGTCGAAAGCTGACTCCAAGGTCTCCCATCTCGCCTACTCGTATAAACAGATCTTCGTGCTTTACGGAGAAAATAGAGGAGGTGGCTCAAAGTAACTTTGTTGGAGACTGCATATTCATTAGCAAGGCGCTGCCGGTGCGCAAAGAGATTGGGGCCGGAAAGTTTCTGTCTTTGGTAGACCGGTAGTGGTATCCAATATTGCTTGGACCCAAGACCAACAACTGTAGAAGCGTGTGCAGGTTATCATCGGCAGGGTCAAAAAAAGTTTGCCTCAGTTGTTCAGCCCTATTGCGCTAGCGTAAAATTGCACGGGAAAGATCTCAAGATTTCTTTCGCAACCTCCTCTCACCAAACACAATCACTAAACCACTAATAAACACATATCCTGCGAGTCCATCTGGATGACGCGGATGTCCGGAAGATACTAACAGCATCTTCTAATACCGGGACTTACTGTTACTGAGTTCTACCGTACTTTTACATCAGTACAGTCCTTTTACCTCACGGGTTGCACGGCGGACGAGGCTCCTGCACTCTGAGCGAAGACCACCGATCCTCACTTCAACCCACGATATCAACACCTGCGCTCTCTCATCAGCTAGGCACGCAAATCTCCACTCCATATTCTTCAAGAGCACGTCCTCGAGCTGGTTTTCGAGATAATACCTCGATCTTTGTGGCGAGCGAGAAAATCTTGTACCACTGCGATATCCGTTTAATAAAATATTCACCAAATTCTCGATGACAAGCATCTCTCAGCCAGTCCTCCCACCGCAAGCACCAAGCAACGCATCGCTGTCTGCCGCTGGTCCGGCTGGCAAAACTAGCTACGCCAACGCAACAAAGAAGAACGCCTCTCCTTCTGCGTCAGGCAGCTCTCCTCCTTCAGTGACAGTGAGCGGCTCACAGCATGGCAAGCTAGACACTAGCTTACAAATGAACGGTAAGGCTATCACACCTGCTGTTCCGGCTGCAGGTATACCTACAACAGTCAATGGCACTACCCCCACAAGCTCTAGTTCGGGCATCGATCATACTCGAAAGCCATCAGTCACTATTAGCGCAGCTGGAGCTTCTGGATACATGCCAAATGGAGGTCCGGTGGCAGGGAAGCCCAAAGGGGGAAACAACATACAATTTGGATCTGTCCCAGAAGGCTCACCACCGGCGGCCAACACCACACCTGCACCCAATCAGTCTACGGACTCCCTAGCAGTCAACAGTCCAGCGAACCCTCGTCTAACATCTCCTCAGAAATCTCCATCACCGATCCCTCAGCCACCTCCAAGCGGTGGTCGACCTCCGTCCAGTCTACATGGCAATAGCAACAGCATGAGCTTTGGTAGCTTTGGGGGCGCCGATGCAACCGTGAGTTCTAGTAGCACTAATCTGCCCGGCAATACTAAGACTAATACTATAAATAGATGAGACCGTCTGGAGCACCGCAAGGTCCTCTCGCAGCTCAAGCACAGCCTAGTCACCTCCGTCGCGAGTCATCACAATCTCAACACAGCGACACTATTAGCAACCAAGCTATGGGCCCAGGTGCAGGCAGAGGCGGGTATAGTCAGAGTGGTCGCGGAAGAGCTAGTTTCCAAGGCCAGTATCCGCAACAGATGGGCCAGGGCTACCCCATCCCGAACAATAGAGCTCCCCCTAACCAGCCGCGCGGTGGTTCCAACATGACCCCTTACCAAGGACAAAATCGAAACCTAGCCCCATACCCGAACTCCCCTCACCAAGCTGCTCGAAGCCCGTCTTTGGCAAACGCACAGCCGGCTCCCGCCCAGCCTGGCCAGCCCATGGGAAGCCCCATGCCCCAACAACCATATGGATACCCAAGTCCATATGGAGGATACCCCCAGAATATGGGACCCCCACAAGTAAACCCCCAATCTCCTTCACGTTTGAGAGGCATTGCTCCTCAGTTTGCTCGACCCCAATCTCGTGGCAGAGGCAACGCTCGGACGTTCCCTGACCTTTCTCCCGCTAGTGGCAACTTTGAACAATATCTGACAACAAGAAACCAGAATCAATATATGCAGAATGCATACGATCCAAATTATATGCAGCAATACTACGGTGGTCAGTTTTACGGCGGCTATCCGGGTATGCCACCTACCTCTCCACGCCCACCTCCCCAGATGACTCCAGGCCCTCAGCAGCCTCAATATCATCCTGGCCAGTATGGAAACCAGCAGCAGCCATCTCCTATGTCTCGCACGTCCTCCGCTATCTCTCACACTGACCGACCAGCATCAAGCATGGGTAGGCAAGCCGGAAACGCTAATCCTGCAGTAAACAATGCTGCAGTCGCCAGCCGTCAAGCAAACAGCCCAGCTCCAAAGGCCACTAGTAGCTTCCCACTCCCTCCCAAGAAGAAGAGCGCAGCTTTAGTCATCATGAATCCTAATACTGGAGAGGCCGTTACTATCGATAAGCCAGCTGCATCTCCTACCCCATTAAACAGGTCCCAGACTCCAGCTGTCACCTCAACTCCTACTCCACCACCTCATACAGCTAGCCACTCTAATTCTCAACACTCAAAGACCGAGAGCAAGAGTGTGAAGTCCGATGCGGAGAAAAGGAATGAGATGAGAGAAGCCATTGCTAGGAAAATGGAGGAAGACAAGGCAGAAGAGCAGCGTAAAAAGAACGAAGGAGATTCCAAGGCAGCTTCAGAAAAGAAAAATACTGAAGACGAACTCCTCAAAGAGAAGAGAGAGGCCCATGCCAAACAGCAGGAAGCTGCTGTAGCTCAGATGAAGGCTGAAGAAGCAGAGAAGAAAAACAAAGCTGATGCAGAGGAAGCTGAGAAGGCCGCTGTTAAGGCTAAAAAGGACATTGATGAAGCAGCAGAGAAAGCTCGCAAAGCTCAGGAGGAAGAAGACGAGAACGCTCGTATGGAAGCCGAATTTGCCGAAATTGAGCGCAAAGAAGCCGAAGCCGAGGCTGCTTACCAGGCAAAGAAAAAGGCCGCGGCAGAAGAAGCTGCTCGTAAAGAAGCCGAAGAAGCCCAGATGGCGGATGACGAGTTGAAAAAAGCAGAGCGAGAAGCTGAAGCGGCTGAGGAATCTCGCTTGAAAGAGCTTGAGAAGGGCGAAGGCGAAGACTCCCAGAAGGAGCGAGTTGATATGTTCGCAGCGCTCAAGAAGGATGATGCCGCGTCTCCTTCGTCAATCGACACGCCCGTTGCAGAAGAGACGCCAGTCGTCAGTGGTGTTGCTACCCCTGCCTCCGACGCTCCTGCTCCTGCTGCTGCACCCAAGCCTCCTACTGCTGGTGGAAAGCAAAAGCCTGCTGCGCTCAAGCTGGAAACCTCCAAGGATATCGAGCAGCCTCAGCCGTCGGCAGCACTCGCCTCTCTCCGCACTTCACGCCGCATCTTGGATATCAAAGAGGTCTCCTATCCTGACTCTATCGCGCCACCTAGCCCTGCACTGAACTCGCCCAGGCCAGGGCAGAATACAGCAGCGGGCAAGATGGGCCAGTTCAGGTACAACCGCGAATTCCTGATGCAATTCCAAAGTGTCTTCAAGGAAGCACCATCAGAGAATTGGACCGAACGTGTTAGGGAGACGGTCGGAGATACAACGGAGCCCTCTTCAGCTCGCGGCACGCCTCGCAGCGCTGGCGGCGGGTCTATGGGTATGGCTGGACGCCAGACATCGAACCGAGCTCCAATGCAACAGGCACCCATGGGTATCTTTGCTGCTCCGGGTGGAAGGACTCTTCCTTCAGGTACAACATCACAACAGCGCTTCGAAGCTGCTAGCCGTAATCCAACTCCTGCCCGTGCTTCAATGCAGAACCCCTTGGCCAGCTTCGTTGGTCGTCCTGGTGGGTTCCCACAGCCTGGCGCTTCAGGTGTCAAGATGGACCGAACGCCGTCTTCCACGTCTATGGCTCATCCCAACTCACCACGAAATGCCAGCCAACGTGGTGGCTCTCAGCGTGGTAGCCGCGCTGGTCAACGAAGGGAGGATCCCAAGGACAACAAAGCTATGCCCTTGACTGCAGGCGCAAATCTCAAGCCTATCGAAGTGACTTCTAGCGGGTGGAAGCCTCGCTCTGTCGGTAATGCTGCTGGCATGGCTGGCCCCGCTCCAGGCGGCGACGGACACATGGACCCTGAGCTCGTACAGCGTAAGGTTAAGTCACATCTCAACAAGCTGACGCCCAACAACTTCGACAAGATCACTCTCCAGCTTCTAGACATCAGTGCTCAATCGAAAGATGAGCTAGACGGTAGAACCTTGAGACAGGTCATCCAACTTACATTCGAGAAGGCAACTGACGAGGCTCATTGGGCTGAGATGTATGCACAATTTTGCAAGCGCATGCTGGAGTCGATGAGTCCCGAAGTCAAGGACGAGAACATACTTGACAAGAAAGGCGATGTCTATCATGGTGGTGCTCTCTTCCGAAAGTACCTGCTCAACCGTTGCCAAGAGGAATTCGAAAAGGGCTGGAAGCTCAACATTGGCGACAAGCCAGAAGGCGAGTCAGAAGAAGCAGTCATGCTCTCGGACGCCTACTATAAGGAGGCCGCGGCCAAGCGTCGTGGTCTTGGTTTGGTTCGATTCATTGGTGAACTCTATAAGCTTAGCATGTTGACGGAGCGCATTATGCATGAGTGTGTCAAGAAGCTGGTCGACTATCAAGGCATGCCTGACGAAGCCGAGGTGGAATCGCTTACGAGCTTGCTACGGACCATCGGCCAACGTCTCGATACTGCCTCTAACATTCCCAATGGGCCCCAGATGATGGCGGCTTACTTCCAGAAGATCAACCAGATGATTACCATTGACGGTCTACCTAGCCGTCTGAGGTTCATGTTGATGGATATCGTTGAGCTTCGATCCAAGGGCTGGCAAGGCAAAGGCGGTGCCATCAAGGGCCCTATGACGATTGATGAAGTGCGGGTACAGGTAGGTCACTGATCTTCCAGAACTTCTCTAGGACTTCTCTAACTGCAATCCAGGTCCAACAACAAGATCGCGAGAAAGAAATGCAACGACAGGCAGACAACTCGCGACGAGGCGGCGGTGGTGGTGGCGGTCGTCCACAAATCGGTCGCGGCGATGCCCGCAACTTCTCAGGCGGAGGTCAATATGGTATGATGCCACCACCAGACTACAACAAGAACACCGTTGGCATGGACGATCTTCGAAGACTTGGAAGCAAAGGCGGCTCGAGACAGGTCAGCTCCCAAGGTCAACCCACCTTTGGGCCCAGCTCTATGTTTAGCGGCCCACGAGGATCAAGGACCGGGAGACCAGGTATGGGTGCTACAAACAAGGATGACTCGGGAGCATCGAGCCGCACCGGCACACCACCGGCGCTGAAGGAGAAGAAAGAGAAAGAGGAGAAGGAAGCTGCGAGCAGGATGAATACTTTCAGGTAAGACCCTCTGAACTCTATACTTGCTACAAGCGCTGACATGCATCTAGTGCTCTCGCAGGGTTGGAATCCTCTGAACCTGCCGAAAACGCCTCACCAGCAACCTCGCCTCCTGTCGCCAAGTCACAGCCAGCCGAGCGATCAAGATCACCCAAAGGCAGAGCGTCAGCCGGGGGCGAGGATTCGAAGCCCGAGACCTCATGAGAGGTCCCTCCAACTATCATCTTCTTCAACCAGCCAGCCACGCTTCGTGGCGACATCGGCAATTGGCGCTAGCCACATTACAAAATCCGGCCATCATTCACGATCAAGAGCACATCAAGGATACCATGCATTTGCAACCATTCGATAGACTGTCTTACCAAAAGTTCTTTCTTTCACGATCAGGTCATCGGGGTGTCACTTCTCAGGCGCCAGGATCATCATCATAGAAGGAAGGATTGCATATTGCATCGGTATGGCTCACACTGCTGGCGCCGCCTATTTAGGCTTGAGCTTTCATTTTTCTTACATCTACTCTTTTCGATACCTACAGAGCCGACTGCACCAATCGAGGATTAGGCTAGGTCTTGGGACCCCGCTTATGGGGATGCGGCATGGCAAGCAAAATAAGTGCTAGGCGAGCAGAGCAGAAAGAAGCAGGGGAGGGCGGCTGAGGGCCTATCGCATGGAAAATTCAGACAGAATCGAACGGCATTGCGGGCGAGTTCTTCTTTCGAATCAATCAGACAATTGCATGCGTGTTTTACAACATACTGAGACAGAAACTCTTTTAATTACTTGCCTGCTTGTGCGTGCCGGCTAAGTAAGTAAGTAGGTACAATAAATGATCTACACCTCAAGAACTTCCTTCCGAATGATTTAGCTTAATGACGCTCCGAGTGACACAAATACAAGACTGATGTACCGATTGTGAGACGATCATGTCTTGAGGGTTTGCTCCCATACATAAGCCATGCGATCGAACCATGAATGTACCGTATTTCTATACCATCAGCTATTACCTTCTCAAGTGCTAGATTGAATGTGTCAGCAGCATAGCTCGATTCCTTGAAGAGGGGACTACCATAACAGAAGGAGTCGAAAGAGGCGACCTTATAGGAAAGAGACAATCCAATTCAAACCATTCCAGATTTCTATACTAAACACCGGAGTGCTAGAGTCCGAGGTGCCAGAGTCCGAGCTGCTGTAAGCGTCCGGAATCAAAGACGCTCATTGTTGGACCCAAAGGATTTTCTGACCTCAAGTAGGGAAAGCGGTCCGGTCCAGATTGGACACTTCTAGTAGGGACCGGACAATATCTTATTGACCGGACCATGACTATAGCTCCTGGAAGTAAGTAACTATAATCATAAGGATATGCATTGGCTGTATAGAGTGACAAGTCCATGCATTAGGTGGGATATGTGAGGAAAAGTGTCGTACCCCCAGTTTAAGCATCTGTTGCTTTTATCTATCGCTATGCTACAATATCACGCCATTCCATGCTATGCTTTTTATCTCATGCATTGCTATTCCATGCCATGCTATTCCACCCAGGTCTATCTAATCATGCAATCGTAATCTCATACTCATATTCGTCGTGTCATCATGACCATGCAACGCTAAAGAAACACGCAAAGAATGGACCTCTCTACTCGAACACCGCTAATCGAACACTCATAACTTGCACATAAGGTCTGCCAACCATTCTTGATTGCATTCATACTCATTCAGCAGTGATCCATCCACTTATCATTCTTCCTGCAGTAAATCCTGCCAGTCTTTGACCTCAGCTTCCAAAGCATCAATCCTCCCCTCAAGCGCTCCGACCTTCTCAGGTTCCGAAGCATCAGTCTTCTCCTTGGCCGACTTCAAAAACTCCGGAAGCTTGGGCGGAGGCAATTCCTGTTTCGCTTCCATCCCTTTCTTGCTTGCCTTCTTCTTCTTTGAGTTCTTGCTCTTCTTTCGGGTTGGGGACGCAGCAGGCTTTGTGATCTCGGTCTTTGGCTCGAAGCAGCCGCATCGCTTGCTGTTACTCCTGGGAGATCGGCCCTGGTTCTCATTCGCGGTAGGCTGCTCGAAGTCCAGCTCATGTCCAGCGTACTCGGTTGGAGCCGCAGTCTTGGGCGAGAATTGGGCGATGCTGATTTTGGGTTTGGCATCAGGCGTTGACGGGTTGCTCACGCTTCGCGCATTTTCAGAGATATCTCCCATGGGTGTACGTTTCATATTCAGCGCGACTTTGGGCCGATAAGGAAGAGTAGCTCCCATAAAAGGACGGTCGTCGAAGCTTACGCTGGCAACGCGGGTTTGTGGGCTGCAATCTACTCGTGGCGGGTCGACCACGATCTCATGTGCTGGCGAAGCCCGGCTCTTTGATGGACTGAAGCCCATGTTGTTTGGCCCACAGATAGGTATCTCCCCATCTTCATATGTACGTACAGCTTCAATTATCTCGGGATCAGCCACTGCAGGTGACGAACGTACATGGAGAATTGGGAAGGGTGATGGATGTGACTGCAGATCCTGGGTACTAAGAGCACAGTCCTTGTCTGTGATGTCGCTGGACCCGGACTCTTCCCTCGTATGCTTGAACGCAGCAACGAGGCGCGGCCTTGAGAATAGTGCAGTTGGAGAAGCTGCGTTCACAAGCGGAGATGGAGTAGTCTTGAGATCTAGATTTGCCTGCAATTCCTCTCCTTGTAGTGATTCTGCTGTGAGCGAAGGACTGTCAGATCGGCAGAGCTGCTGTCCAACTGGCTCAATCTGTGAATCAGCTTCTGGGTCTAAAGCCGTGAGATCATCTCGAATGAGCTTTTCCGGAAAGACCAAGTTCACCGGGGACTGCGATTCCACTTCCGCGGAATCAGTCGCTTCGAAAGAATCAACATTTGAGAGACAGGTGCCTGGCGTGTTCTCATCTGAGTTGTATTCTAGTCCAGACTTCGAATCAATTGCTTCCACGGCAAGGCGCAGGTCTCCAACTTGTTCAATCTCCGAACGAGCTTCTGGGTCTAAAGCTTTCGGATCGTCTCGAACGCCCAATTTCCGGAAGACCAAATTCACGGGGGACTGAGCTTTGTCTTCCGTGGCTTCAGTCGCTTCAAAAGGATCAACACCAGTGGGACCGATTCCAGGCGTATTTTCATTCAAATTGTATTCTAGGCCTGACTTTGAGTCGATTGCTTCCACGGCAAGGCGCAGGCCACCGGGAGACAGAGTATCTGACTGCCTTGGTTGCCGGAATGAAGTTTTTCCTGGCGATCTCTTCAGCTGAAGACTGGGCTCAAAGCCATCGTCTGACAATGTATTGGTGCTCTCGAGAGGATGCAATGCAAGATATCGTTGACGGCGAGCTGCTTTTCTCTGCTCCCAAACTGCTCGAGGGCCCATATTTGGTGGACTGCCGTCGGAAAACTCTCCATCACCACCGTACGCATCAGTCAGTAGACCCTCACTAATTGTTCCTTTATCCAACTTCATGTGGCTGGCCGGCAAAGTGGGTAAGTCTGCCAAATCAGGCTTGTAGCTCGTAGCACGCATGAGAGAAGCCGAGCTCAGCAGCTTGGAAGGTCTCCCTTTGGGACCTGCTGAAGATGAGTCTGACTCTGACTGCTCAGGATTGCTCTCCACCTCTGCATAGTAGCCTCTTTCATCGCTAAGATACCCTTTGCCTGGTTCCGGAGAGGGGGATGGTGGCAGCGCCGAAGAAATGAATGAAAGACGGCGGCCAGACGAAGGGCGTTCTGTAGAGAGGTAGGGACTATCAATGTAAGGATCTTCCATTGACGGCAAGACGGGGTCATGGGTGTACGTTGGGATGGGAGAGACATCGCTAACGGCAACCCTGACAGGATTGGGCCATAATCTTGTGAATACTCGAGCCGCTGCTCCAGCAGATACTGTCTTTTCTTCGTCTAGTTCTGGGTCTGGTATCTCCACGCCGTCCAGGGTAGGTGCCTCATCGTTCACGATTCGTCGAGTTGGAGTTGCATCAACCGGATCTTGCGGTGCGTCGGTTTTGGGAGAATTTGGTTGAGTTTTTCGGCGTCTCATTGAAGGAAAGAGGGAAGATCGGCGTTTGAGGTGCTTCCTGGGAGTCTGGCTCTCCAACTCGGACCACTCCAGAGCGGGATCCTCTTCTATGGTAGGCTCCTCGTACATATAAGTAGCTCCGGAGCGGACCGTCTCTGATAGATAGACGAAGGTGGTCGATATAGCTTTGTGCAGTCTTCGTGAAACAGTCTTTGGCGAGTCTTTTCTATCTAAGGGTACAGAATCCTGGTTTTCTAATGACCGCAGAGTGTAGTACCCAGAATCTAGTGATCCTCGTTCAGCGTCCAGGCTGCTGTTGTTGCTTCTATCCTTGGCAGTGGAGGCATCTAAGCCCTCGCTGCTGCGGAGCATCCATCTGCTCATTTTGTTGCGTAAAGAAGCCATGTTTGTATTTGATGCCACACGAAATGCGTTCAGACGAAGGACATAAAACCAAGAAACTACCAGGAACACCGGAAAGGCTTCAAACGATGCAGACAGGGAACCCTCAAGGAACAGACAAGAGCCCATCTAACAGGGGAAAAGGGGAAACGAGAAGGAAGTTGCATTTGGTACTTTAACCTCGTACTTTAGGGTACTAGATGTAAACACGCTAAGCGCCAAGCGCCGCTTCCACATGTGGAGCTTACTTTAAGCAACAAACCTTTTCACACTCTACACATCTGTCGCAAGAAGTTTCATTCAGGCTTCAGGGCGGATAATCGTTAGAAATGCGTACATACACTTACTGACAATAACCTCTACGCCAGAGTCATGGCAGGCAAGAAAGACACGGTCTCGTTCGACGAGATTATCCAAGCTGGTGAGCATTGGCCTGAGCACTTTCCATTGCCGCGCCGCTGACATTTGGCAAGGGCGAGCACAGCGTGAGAAGCAGAAGCTGGCGGATGAGATTTTTGGACAAGGGCGTAGGAACAATACCGCCAGCAACGGCAGTCGCAAACCCGGCACTGGACCCAGCCTTGCAAGTAGAGTTGGCGTCACTAAGGTATGAGCGAGAGGATTCAGAGGATTTGCCTATGGCTCTGGAGCTGACTGGTGGATCTGCAGGCATCTCAACGTTCGGGCTCAAAGACCCCAAAGGTCCAGCCAAAGATAGAAGCACAATGGGGCCACGACCTCCACAGCCCAAACAACTCAAAGGCACCTCGCATGACTCGCCCTCCTCGCGATAATACTATGGCCCGAACAATAAAGAACGATTTGATCTACAATACAGCTGTCACCCAGTCACCGCGTAATGGCACCCAAAGCACTGTCACCCCTGGAGGTCATAACGCGGAAATAAGTATCAGAGGGACAGCAGGCGGCCCATATGTCGTCATTGGCACCAACTTTGCACCTGGAACAACGGCCGCTGATATCGAGTCTGCTATGATACCGAGTGGAGGTGAAATGCAGAGTTGTAAGATTATGAGTGCTACGCCGACGGTCATTGCGGAGATGGTATTTACTGAGAAGCAAAATGCTGAAAGTGTCATCTCTACTTTCAACAACAAGAAGGTATGGTATCCCCGCTGTAGATGGAGCGTCATAGATTGAAGCTAATACCACGATCTCAGGCCGACGGCCGCATCCTACACGTCTACATGAAAACCGGAGGCCCTTCAGCAGGCGCACCTCCAATTAGAAAAGCACCAACCCCTCGTGTCGATCTCACCCGCAACAGTCCACCCTCCTACGACAGCCAACGCGAGCAATCAGATCGCCAAAGGCGCGCAGATCCAGAGTTTCAAGATGGCAGCTATGGCTTCGATGCTAAAGACGACAGTATGGATGTGGATATGGATGCTCCAGCGCCAGCGCCAGTGACTCCCGCTCCTGCCAATGTCTCCGCACCTAGATCTGACCGCCGTGACGATCGACGCGATGATCGACGTGGCTATGAAGCACCTAGAGACTATGGAAGAGGCAGGTCATACTACGATAGGGATAGAGACAGTGCGAGGCCGAGGCACGAGCAGCGCTTGTATAGCGATGATATGTATCCTCGTCCGCGTGGTCGCGGTTTTCGTTGAAACCACAGAATCGGTTCCTATATTCAACAACCAAGCTGGCTTCGCAACTGCGTCGCCCGCATCGCTCTACATCTTGAATAGGCACTTGTCTTCGAAAAGATAGTTGCATATGCACTGCGTGGTGTTTGAAGGCGTCAGTACTGCGGTCATTGGCTATGCCTTAAGGCCTTTGGCGACGGCTATGGCTATATGGAGGCAAAGCGTTATAGCTAGTTGAAGATAGTAAACACAAAAGGTTCATATCATTACTATTAGCGTTTCATCTTGTAGACATCACCGAACGACCCCTACGACGCCGGACTCGGTGGCAACACCCCATCCCTACTCCACTCACTCGGATTCGGTCCTAGCACAGAATCAGTAGTCCCCCGATCAGCGAACACATCATCCCACGTCAGCCACGCCTTATCGCATACCTTCCCCTTAACCTTCAAGCTCTGCACATAATACTCACTATCACTACTACCCCCAGTACTCGTGATCTTGATTGAATTGCCGCTGCCCAGATCAATCGCCATTCCAAATCAAGGCGAATGTACAATAAAGTCGTCTGGCCCGTAAGCGTAAACAAACCGATCATATTCCACAGCAGCCAGGTTTGCATAGCGCCTGCGTCGCTGTTACCTGGAAGCCCGGAGGGGGAGGTGTTGTAGTAACTTTTAGCTATGTATCAAGACCGCTGCACGCTCGGGTCTTGACGGCTGGCGAAGTTGATCAGGAAGGGTGAGGCGAAGCCGGGTTCGTTCCCGGGGTTGAAGATGGTGTATTCGAACTCCGCACTGCCGCTTGGGTAGAGATTTGGCTGGAAGATTGTGTCGAGACGATCGACGAATGTCCAAGGGCCGCCGATGTAGTTAATCAGCGTGTAGATGTCGTGGTGTGGATTATTCCTGTATTCCCAGGGTATGGCTTCGTAGAAGGCGTCGCCCCAGTATCAACCGCCGCAGCTTAAGGGGTCTTGATTCACGAAAGTGCCGTCGCCGTTGCGGAGGACTACGAAACCGATGTAGTTTAGTGAGGAGACGGAAGCGTCCCAGTGGTTTCGCCAGTTGCGTGAGCGGGTTAGGTATTCAGCTGCGTCGGCGTCGTTGCCGAGACCAACTGCGACGACATGGACTGCGAACTCGTTGGCGGAGTACTCGACTGCGCAGGAGACGGCGCGTGTTTAGTTGGGAGTTATGTAGTTAAACATCAGCCAGTCTGGGAGAGCGCTGCGGCTCTCTTTTGCAGACGAGTCGGGAGCTTGCGGGTCGTGGTTGTTGGCTGGCTGCACTTTGACGTCTTTGAGCATGCTTTCGTAGCCGGCGGTCCAATTTACAGCGTCGCGGACGCCCTTGACATAGGCGTCTCCGAGGATGTTGTCGGCGTTCGAGCCGCCTTGTCTGCGGCCGTTGTAGTTGGAGGAGCGCGCGTCGTGCATGTAGCCCTCGTTGCGCCAGATGTCGATGACTGATCTGATCTGTTCTCCGTAGGAGACATTTTGAAAGATCCCAGAATGTGAAGATCTCGTCGTAGTAAGGTTCATCTGAAATCCAGAGAGGGTTTTCGCCTGTGCGGTTTGAGGAGATGAGATGCATGCCGTAGAGGGATGAGTAGAGTAGCTGGAGAGTGGTCACGTTGGTTTCCGTGGTCTGGATCTTGGAGAAAAGTTTGGCGTTCGAGTTTGGTTTGGCTGCAGTGACGAGATCTTGAATAGTCGTACCCGCAGGTATTTCTGAGTCCAGAAACTTACAGGCCTTGGCCGGTTGAGATAAAAGACATGCCTACCTTTGATGTGACATTGGTGTCTGTAAACGAGTAGACCACACCTACCCTCTCGACCCCAAAAGCTATTGTACCTGGACCATATTCTGAGAGCGTTGTGCCATTACCAAAAAAGATCCGGGTATCTGTGACTTTGTTGTCAAACTGGCCACAGAAGTTAGATGGTCCAATCTGGCCCAAGGTTCCACCCATTGTAATAAGTCCCACTGCCTTGATCACTCCCATCGTGAGAGACCGTAATGTTTCCGTTCACGTAGTGCTAGCTAAGCTCGGCACGTCCAACAGAAAGAAGAACGTGGGAAACATCAACTACTACATTCGGCTCCGACGAGTAGGAAAAGCATAGCTGAACATCCCCGCACGGCTCGTTGCTGCAAGCTGTAGAGTGATACCTATTGATGGCGAGCTCTCGTAGAAACACCCTAGGGCTTGATCTGGGGCTGACCGCGAGCTTGAGAGGTCTTCCAACGGAGTGAAGACATTGCCTGTGCCTTGTTGTTGGGAGACGACTCCATACTTTGGTGCTCCTCCAGTGCCAGATTCGCGGGTCAAAGAAAAGCCTTGGATGTTGGCTGTTGGAGAATAGCCTGAGTAGGCATCTGGGCCACAGTCTGGAACAAGCTTGACGACTGAAAATGAACCGCTGGTGACTCCAGGAAACATCCTCTATCCTCAGTGCCGAGGCTATGGAAGTGTCAGTTGGAACCAGCCAGTTCCGTAAGGGGGCGCACTGACACTGGTCGTACATATTGCGTATAGTCAGTGGTCTGTGTGAGTACTGGGCCAATCAATGAGAGCATATACACTGAAAGTTGTATGAGGTGATGCATAGCTTGCGAAAGGAGACTGTGAGAAGTATTCTGGAAGGTAGCATAGCTCGTTCTATCCATAAATGTGAAGAGACAGCTACCTAAGATTCGTGCCTACCATTGCAGTGTGACGTACAAGAGAAATAGAAGTCACTTCGAGGCCGGATATGAGAGGAAACTACTGAATCCTTCGAGCATGTAGGGAGCTTAGGTGTTAGAAAAATGATACCTGTTATTGTGACTATCGAGGTCATCACTTATGTATATGTGAATCCTTGCGCTGATTAACGAGCTCGGCCGAACACTGCCATCGGCATCGCATCACGCAAATCATTGGTCCCCGAACCATCGGTGTTGAGCCTTGGAGTCTTCAACGGAGCTCCAGGATCTTCAGGACACAGCTCAAACTGGAAGATGGTCTTTTGCAGGCCCTAGGACAATTGTTGGCATATTGAAGCATGCTTCAGTCCCTGGATACGGTGCTATTGCCAGCTGAAGCTGCTCTTCACAACTTACACGTGTCCATCACAACCAATTGGAATCTTGGTGTGAAGATTTGAACTTCGTTGCTTGTACGCATATTCGTACCATTGACGTGAATGTTCTCAACAAACACTGTGACGGTCTTGAATGAGTGAAGGTTCGGTGGAAAGCCTCTATTCCTGTAATCTATTTTGAGCTAGACGCAATCAAACCAAGACAAAGCCCCCACCTCATGGACAACCTTTGATCAATCGACTTCAAACCCTCTCGAGAAATTTACAGAAGCATCACCCTCACAGACGACTCAAATGGCACAATCCGAGCTGGATGAAGCGAGCACCATGGCCTCTCTGAATCGCTTGCAAGAGATGCACGTCGCTGTATGTGTCTGCAAGCACCCATTATCTGTGAATAATACTGACCGTAGGGCCTGTTCTGCAGCTCCGCCATCTCCGCGAAACCATTCCTAGAGTCGTGGGGTCCGTCATTCTGGAACCAGCCCTGCCAGACCTTCTACATGCCCACTTCAAAGAAGCAGCCACAGACGCTGCTAAAGATATCCAAGATTTCAAGCATCTGATGGGACATCCAAGAAACAAGGAGGTCCTGGAGAAAGCGAAGGAGAGCAGAGCTAGGGACCCTGAGAAGATTACACCATGGCTGGTAACAGAACATGAGGATTGGCTGGATGTCAAGAAAGAGGATAGTAGTGATGATTTCGATATGGCGGGAAATGACGAGGAGACTAAGACGCCTGATATTGATACTAAGACAGAAGACATCAAGGTCAGCCTGGACAAGTTTGAGAAGTCACATCGAGGCATAACTACGTTCATCAAACCGGAGTTTAAGTCTATGATGGTACGTTTACCTCTCAGATCCCTGGGAGCTGGAGACAGCCGATGGGGTGGCGCGTTCTCTTGCGCACACTGTTTACGCGAGACCTCCTCTGGAATGATTTCAGCTTTAGATGTCGGCAGGCACTAGGACAATGCGCTGACATTCCTAGGTCGCCCTACCTTCACCAGCCAAGATCACGTTCGCGATTGATTTTGATACCTCTACTGAAGGCGTCATTAGTTACGCCGTAGGATGCACGGCGGAAACAAAGCTCAACAGAGCCATCATCGATGCAATTGCTTCGCGACCTCAACCCAATGATCTGATTTTCCTTCTTGTGAGTCTTGACTAGCTGTTTTCTGTCTACTGCTGATTTTCGAAAAGGATATGTTGGCCTCATACCTCGATATCAAGTCAAGAGCCTGCGTCAAATGCTCTCGTCTGTTAGATCGCAATGCTCAGTTCCCTATGATCCGGTCGAGGAAGCGGACGAAGCAGCCTGGTGGCCATTATTCAACCCAATGGCAGGCCCTTCATAAGACATGCATTTAAACGTCTAGGCTAGTCTTCCTCTGGTCTAAGACGATAGAAGCGCCCAGGGTGGTCATATCGACGGTCATACATCTCTCCAGCTCTGAAAGGATTCTCGCCATAGCCTCGATTGTACCCTTCCCAATCCCATTTCTGATCCACATATTCGTACCCTTCCACGTCCCTCCAATAGAGTGCCCACTTAGGATTGTCTGGATCCCAGACGGCATCGCTCCACTCTCCACCTTTAGGTCTTACATATTTGCGACTTCGGAAGTCATACCTCCGCCCATTCCTCTCTCCTTGACGAGTATCTTTGGACCGGGACGTACGCTCGCTGTCCTGCCTGAAAGGATACCCAGCGTTGTCCCACCGTATCCGCATGTCTCTAGGATGCTGATGGCCGCGAGTCTTCCAGCCACTCCATACTGGGCGATGGGGTTGCTCCCAGCCCCCACGGGTTGCGATGAAGATATCTGGACCTTTGTTGGTCAGGCAGTCCTTCAACCTGTCCACCTTTCCCATATTTGGCTTGTCCTTGGGCCAGACCCACTGCCACTTTCCGCCATCCTTCCAAGATCTGCCAGGTTGTATTGGTAGATCGTCAACAGTACAAAGTTTACTGATGGGAGGCTCCTCATAACGAGGCCAGCATATTGAGCATCGGCATCTACTGTGCCGTCGTCCTCTAAGATTTTCGTTCTCTACGATGTCGGACTCGTAGTCGTCTCCTGGGTACCACCGCTGCCCTCGTGTCCCAACATTCCCGTCTGTTGACATGTTATCGTCGTCCGGAGGGTACCGTCTTTGGCCCCGTGTTCCGACGTTCCCGAACATTGACATGGTATGCTTGAACTCCGTGCAAGGTGAACGATAGTGGCAGATCTCTAAAGATGACGTGGAATCTAGGAGTATTTGCACCCTTGACGTCTTTTATAGCTTGAAAATCAGTCAGCGGCTGTTTTCTGGTCCATCGCCTGGTTTGATGCCAGCACCACGCAAACTGCACCAGCTACCAGACACACAGAAGCCGGACCAGATGACCGGCAAGCCTTTTGAGGCAGACATTGCTGCCTGGGGTCTTCCGCTATTCAAGTATGCTCGCGCGAAGGCTTCGAATGGGATTCTCGGAGGTCTAACCCGCGGAGCCTCATCTTCGGAATGTCGATTGCCTTATGCATGTTGCCGCTCCTGCATATTTCGGAACCCATCGAGGGAATGTATTCGATGAATATACCCGCTTCAATTGGCAACATCGACCAGATATGTGAACAGTTATAGACCTCAGACGTGCACTGTAACTCGTCATATCCACAAGGCTGTATTCATGTTAATATGCTATCAGTCCTGATTGAGCGACGGAAAGGAGCACGATTCCTTACGCAAGAAACGGATAGACACCCTGATTTCATTTATACAAATCGTAGTCCGACAGTCTCCAAATATCAAAGTCCATCTCTCAACATTTCTATTGCCGCAGCCGAGCATTCTAACGAACTCTAAGATACTGTCGTCTTTCTCAAAATTCGGATATCGCCAGGTAAAGACGACATACAATTGCCTTGGATGACTTCGGAGCGTAATTGTTGATTGTGGTTGGTCTGCCGAGAAATGGTCAAAGATAGCAAGATCCCGGCTAGTCGAAAACTTGACCAGTGACATGCTTTGCTCTGATGACCTTCAAAAGAAAATTTGCCTTCACTTCACCAATCACTTGCCACCCTGCCTCTTCACATGTCACCAACGGTCACTCTCATTTCTACCAGCAATCTGCGCTTCAGATTGCCTCACCTTTCAACTTAGCTTAACAGCGTCCTCCCCTGGACGTCGTGAACGGGGATACGGTGCCAGACGGATCTAAGGGCATTGTAGTACAAAGAATATCGATTACTCCACCCTTAACACGAGATTTCTTCCCATCCTAATGTGTTTCCAGTCTCACCACAACACCATCAACAATCCTTTACACCGCCATTATACGTAGGTGTATGCTACCTTCACAACCTACTTATCACCTCGAATCCTTTGCCTTGCTACGATAGATTGTTTTGGCACTGCACCTATCTACCCCAAAGGGCAACCCAAACGTCTGAGCTCCTCACACAGACCAATCTAAGCGACCAATCACCGCCCAAAAATCTCCCTATGTCTGCCGCAACCCCTTCAATTGACGCTCCCAAGGCCAACGCCATCGCCTCGAGCAGTGATGCATCGGGACGCCAGCAAGTGCAACGCTACGGCAAAACGCTCCTCGAGATCCTCAAGGTGCACGCGAAAGTCAAACGAGAAATAAAAGACAGACGGAACGCTCTAGACAACCCGGACGACAGGGTTTTCTTTCAATACGAACGGAACTTCAAACCGGTCTACGACCTACTCGAATTAGAACGGAAATTACTTGGAAATGCACAAGAGTCTGGAATGGAACTCCTAAGGTAGGGTGCCCATTCAAAATGCATATAGAGTAGTATCTGACCGAATGTAGGTGGCATGCTGAAGTGGTCACTGGACGATTCCTCCCTGAAGAAATTCATCTTATGATTGTAGAGGAGTTGTGTCTCCATTTCTACTCGTCATTCAGATTATGAGCTGATTGGGGGACGGCAAAGCTGCTAGGAGAATATTACGAGGCCGACAGCGATGCAGCTCCTGTATTAGGTTATTCCGGCATGTCTCACAGGGGTAACGGATTCTTAAAGAACGAGATGCATGCTTAAGTTCGGGCAAAGAATCAATGTATCATTACTTAGAGAACGATCTTTGTCAATACCTTCCTATGTTTTAATTGCGATATGAACGTCTCTATTATGACTTTTGGCCGCCTAACCGCCTCAACGCGACCATTGTATCTATTGTAGTGTGTTTCCAGCGTTCCTAGAACAACACTCCATCACTTGCGCGGTCATACTTCGCAAGTATTCCGAGTCTGTTCCATCTTATTTTAATATCCACCTGACAGCAACACCACTTCCTGCAATTGCTCATCCCAACGCATTATTTCCTACCTAGCATGGCAGATCAGTTCTTTTTGGTCTCTGTGCACAACGATAAGAGCAGCCTACACACCAAAGAACCATCAGAAAAAACAGTGGACACCACTGAAGATCGTCAAAAGGTCCGAAACTACGGCAAATTCTTCTTCGACACGCTCCAACAACAAGAGGATGTCAAGCAGGAGGTGAAACACCGATATGAGAATCTGATGAAAGGCAACGTCTATCCGAATGGTACTGTATGACGCCTGAGAGAATACAACGCGTGGCAGGATCTGGAGTCGAGCTTATTCTAAAAGGAAGAGGAGCCTGGTGTGCACTTCTTGAGATCAGATGTTTTTTATCGATGGATGAACATAGGGTGTGGCTGGTTGAGTGTAGATGGTATCCTAGGGTTGTTGTTGGAAGGCTTCTACTAGAGGAGATTCATAGGAAGATTGTTGAGGAATCGTGCCCACGGTTCTACTCCAAACCATCGAAGTACGCATTCATCACCACATCTGAGAACGTTAGCAACGAGATTGCCGAGAAATAGAGGAGATATACCATTCAAGCTGAGATCTCTTTGAGGAGGCTCTTGTGAGGCTTTTTTTTTAGTACAATGACCCTAGGGTACACTTCGTTGGCGATAGCATCCTTAGCTTGCAGAATTAAAGGATGTATCCCTAATAACTTTCCACTATCTAGCGTGAATACAACTTTACTTCACCATCAATCCTTCCCCTCTTTCCCATTCCCTGTTTTCTCATAGACGTTTCTACGACCTCACTTTCATAGCTTCTGCAGGGAGCATCTGACCTCTCAAAGCCACTTCACGAGCTAAATCACACCTTCAATTTCGTCAAGCATAGCTCCGCAACGCCATCCATTCGGCTGTCATTACACGTCAGCAAAATCACCATGTCAAACATTCCTTCCATATCCCACCCACACGGTACCTTGAGCGACGTGCCACGCAAAAGCCTGTCCATTTCTCCATCTTCGGTTCTTGCAGACTGCGCAGAAGCCCACCAAAGTTACCGACACTGGGCCCGACACCGTCCTTGAGTATCGTATTGCAGCGACAGATCTTGGTAAGAAGTACCACACCGAGCAAGCAGGCGTAGCGGGATTCGAGCAAAAACTGGACCAGTACCTCATACGACATTTTCTGAAGATTCGTTCTAGAGGTAAATGAGGACTATGTTGGTGAGCAGCTTGTGCGGTGAGTACTTTGTCGATAAAATCTGGTCGGGTGGGGGTAGGTGATTGTCGATATGGCTGACCGGATATTGGGTTCCTCAGCTGGTTTTCCAAAGCAATTACTGGACATTTTCTCCTTTAGGAGAATCATCGTATGATTGTGAGGGCAGCCTATCCGAATAATTTTCCGGGACCTTTCAACTACAAGTCCGAGGAAGAGATAGAGAAGGGATTCAAGGTAGCCGAGGAGGACGCTGCTAGGGATGAAGACAGCGAGAGTAAGTTTTGCGTGTGAGAAAGCTTGGGAATGCGAAGGGAATGGAAGTTTGATCGAAATTCGAGCACTTCTGAAGGGCATCTGATTGGGAGATGGAAGTCTGGCATAGCCTCTGAACACTAGCTCGAGGATATCCGTGATCGATAACTGAGACTTCACTTTCAAAATCAAATTAACCCATATTCTTGCCCGCAGACTGCCGCACTTCTATCCAATTGCACTCACCAATTTCAGCTACAAAATCACCGTCAACCACCACTTACTGGCTGCAATCCCATCCCTCGCTTAATCCAATGGGTAATATCAAAGCCATCGCCATGGCAAACGCCAACGCCAACACCAACAACACAACTCCCTCACACCCCTCCCCCTTTACTGCCACTGCCACCACCGACCGCGCAAAAGCGCGTCAAAAAGTCCACCACTACGCCCACACTCTCATCAACACCCGCATCATAAGCGCAGAATGCAAGGTCGACTGGGTAGCTGTGGCTACAAAACATCAGGAACAGATCTGCCTCTTCAAAAGCTTCTCCCAATACCAATCTATATCACTACTACCTCAGCCTATAAGTCTCCGTTTCGAAGAATTGGTCGAGAGGATGATCGACTTCGAGGACCAAGAGGCGGAATGTGGGGTGGAGCTGTTGCGGTCAGTGGCCGATTTTGTTGAGCCGTTGTGGGGAAAGAAAACGCTGACTGAGTATAGGTGGCACGTCAAAGCCATCACGGGTCGCTTTCTCCCAATAGAACTTCTGAGGATAATTGCGAGGGTTTTGTATCCGTGGGCACACCAATTGCCCTACGCATTGGCCGATTCTGAAGACGATGCTGCTGGGGGAACAGACAGTGCAATTGAAGATGCTGGAGGAAAAGCGGGTGAGATTATAGAGGCTAGGAGCGCTGTGTGAAGCGAGCTGATGGGCTTTGAGTGTGAGGCGGCAGATGTGATGGCATGGAATAGGTTGGATTGATGCAGGTTGCGTGGGGGGACGAGTCCATGAAACAGATGCAGATGTAGTTGGACTTCTGCGGGGGTTCGAGAGATACTACTCTTTCAACACGCACATTCGTCTGAAACCCCCAATGCTTGTTTGAGCTCCTGGTGAGAACAAATGGCTCCAATACAGCGACGAACGAACGAACGAACACAGCCATCGAAAGACGTACCTGTCAACCCATGAGTATGAGTAGAAACGGTGAGTACTTGCAAAGTATATCAGCGCTATAATTAGACACGAGGATTTGCAGCCAGCCAAGTGCTCGCTGTAAGGGTCGCCATGACCGAATGTGGCTTTCTGGTCCAATCTCACTCCTCGTGACATTGCTACTTGCGAAGGGTCGTCAGATCGGCATATTGTCTGCTTTGCCATACACAGATGAATGTGGTCGCCAAGCCTAGATCTGAATTAATAATATTCCGAAATGGGAAGTGTCTCGACAAACGCTCAACAAGCAATCGAAACAAATGATCCATAATCCCCACCACAAAGGCCCCCAGCACAGTCTTTTACTCGCTAAAAGTCGTCAAATCCTATAGCATACTCCCCTGAACAAGTAGAGGGTCTAGAAGGAGGTATCAAATATGGAGGTGATAGCCCGTCGAACATGCGATTCCACATATTGGGGTAAATTACCCATTGACTAGCGTAGGCGGGTTATTTTGGAGAAAGGAGAGCACAGTTGTGGCTTGCGCAAGATTTAAAATTCACAAAACGGGAAGTTCAGATAGGAGCTCGCTGGATCGGGATGAAATTGCACCAATTGCAGAAAATCTTTGCAGTTCACCACATCGTGCATGACTGCACCTGGATCCAAGGTCTACAATTGGAATTCAAGCGAGGAATAGGTGCTTACACGGAATGTGCGGACGTTCTTGGAAAAATTCACAACGCAACCTTACCTCAAGAATTACCACCTACAAAGCTCATCAAGACATACAAAAGACAAAAAAAGGTTGGTGGCTCAACATATCTCGCCGAGACTTACACCCCGAGAGTATTTGCTGATGTTGTCGCTAGAGCAGGGTGTTCCATTATACACCTCTTTCGAGGCCAGGGTAACAGATACTCTCTTCGGAGCGTCGACCTCTAGCAGGGATATTCCATTATACACCAGGCAGCCACATTAATGTGGTGTCTTGGCAGGGTAATATATACTCAGGCGCGCCAGGTACACTGCAGTGTAGTTAACTGTGGTAATTTATACTCGGTTGATAATACCTTTCAAAATCAGGCTGCACCACTTAGCCATGAAATCGAAGCCTCCTATTGCAACATATGTGCCGTGAGATTTCGGGACTGCATCGCCGATCATGACAAATAGGTGGTGCCGAAAGAAGCGAAGTGAAGTAGGTGGCCGGTATCTCATCATGGGAGGTTGCATTTCTTTCGCATTTAACATGATCGGGATACGCTGGTCCTCGCAACATTAGACATCCGCCCGATGTTTGTCAAAGAAGTTTGTAGTCTCCTCCAGCTTGGCGTCGTGATTCGAGGCTCGGCATGGACGAGGCTGCGAAATCTAATGCATCTTGGGTTCACAACTGGAGGGGGGGGGGTCACAAAATTTGCAATCATTTCAAGACACAATCTAATCAAAGCGATCATCCCATCACCTGCAAGACTTACCAACCAAGACTTGCAAGAAGCAGGAAAAGAAATGCCGAGCAAGGAACTGGCTCAGGTATCACCTGTCTCGCAAAGTCTAACAGAGGCTTTGTAGTCTAACAGAGGCTTGATTAAGGTAGACCAAAACCGGCCGGTAAGCGATTGGTCCGTTCAGCTTTAGGAGATCAGCCTCGACCAGAGCAACAGTGCTGTATTCTAAGCGCGTAAACTCGACACATTCTACCAGTGCGACGGGGAGTGTGTTTAGCGTCCTTTGATAGTCGATTATTACTTACCTGGCATTCACACCAAAGAACACGAGCTTGAATGCGGATAAAAGATGGGCCTTTATTTGGACATACAAGCCACGAAATGCCGGCAAATCTGGGTCTACTACTGGGATAGACAGGTTCTTAATGTATGCAGCAATGAGCTTGAGAAACCACCTTGGTAGTCCAATCAATAGGGTAGCTGGCGAAAACATTCTGCGATCGGGCGAGTACGCGCAGCTTGCAAGGGTAGAGCTGGAATTCGCCATTGAATCATGTGTCAAAACCTTCACAAGCTTATCCGGAATGCAGCAGGCACTTTTGAGAGCGCGAGAGGATTACACTTTCCCAGTCCGACGCATGCCAAAAGATTGTCCGGGAGTGCCAGAAAGCGAGAGACTGGTCCATGGCTCGGGTCTTTAATTTTGACAGCTGAGCTCGAATGGGGGTCCTCGCGCCCTTGAACGATTACTTCGCAAGAAAATTTCCAGGTGAGAAATGCTAGGCGTCGCTAGGTTGTTGCCAAAAGAAATGAAGACTCATCCGTGTAGTGTGGGTATCGAAATCAGCCAGGGGCAAGCAGCCTCGCTTGGAATCGGGATTAGCATCGTATCATAGAGAATTCCGTACCGAGGCCAACCACAACATCTTCGCGTCGCAGAGATGTGATGTCCTAGAGTAAGGGCAAAAAGGGCAAAAAATATTGCATATAGCAATGGTAATGTTCCAAAGAATAGACGAGTAATCTCGCCAGCTCAGTACGCTTTGACCTCGCATCTGCTAGCAAACTGATTGCGGCGTTATAGGCTGGCTTGCGCGCGCTAACTGTGCATCTGAAAAAGCTACTAGAGATTTTGGCAGATGCCAAATTGTACACCATATGGCCCGAGCATAAAGAATTGGAACATAATACATTATGTAAACAAGAAACAACAAATAGTAGATGAGTTCTTCGCAACAATGTCTTCTTATCAGATTTATATGCAACAACACAACACTTACTGTACACATATCTAACCCACCGTTAACAAGCCCCCGTTGTAACGCTATCACGTTTTGTTCCGTCCATCGATGTTGAACTCGAATCTGCGGTCGCGTCCCGACCGTTCTGCTGATGTTGCCCGCCCCGTCGCATCGTACAAGTTTCTTTCCACGAATGTCACCCTTCCGTGATGGTCCACAAGCACAACTGTCTGTCTCTGAGTTCCGTACACCCCACTTAGACCATCGCTATGTTCAGTCTTCTTTGTCGCATTCTCTACGTTCACAGGCTGATTACTCGTCGCAGCTGCTAGGTCATCAGCGCTCATATCGTCCATACCGTCTGCCCGAATTGCCGGAATGAAGATGCTATTGCGCAGCTCCATCAAGTAGCTATCCCACATACGACGTTCTGACCGCTTCGGCAGTGTGTCATCACTTAGGAGGTGGAACATATCGTCGATGAGGCTGGCTTTCGAGTCTTGTTGTGCAACGCTCGACTTGATGGCAGCGAAGAGGAGCTCCTCTCCTCTCAACACTTTGAACCATGACCTGTCGTCGAACGCTGCATTACTTAAGCCCACCGTCTCGCCCTTGTCCTTGGCGATCCACGGTATGCCTTCGACGTTGGACGCGCGATTCGATATCACTGCAAAAGGTTCGCCAACTCTGCCACACACCAGGCTGAAGCCACCGACCCCCTTCATACTCTCCCCCTCTACAAGGCTCTTGACAAAGTTCTCCGTGTTGGCACCACTATCGGTGGCTTGATTCAAAAAAGCAACCACCATCGCACCTCTACTCCTAGCCTCTAGATTCATGGGCCCATCCTCACGGAAGTTGGTCAGGACTGCGATACGGCCTTGCTTCGTAATGCCGAGCCATGTCCCTTGTTCCTTGCGTAGAAGGTCTCGACCGCCAAGGACATTCTCGTTGGGCGACTCCCACCAATGGGCTTGAGCTGTTGGGCGATTAAGATACTCCTGACATGGTCTTAGCCTAGTCAGAGTGCACAAATCACGAAGCGTACATCACGGTTGTTGATGAGGATCAGGGCATAGTCGGGATGGGCGGTAGAGAGGAGGGCGATACACATGGTTGTTGGCTGATCGCTGGGTGATCGCTGGCTAATTTTTAAGAGTAGAGATGATATTGATGCTAACAGAAGATCTACGTGTTAAGCATGCTGGTGATGGAGGAGCTATCTGAAGACTACTGCTGAGATTTGAGGGTTCAAATGGTCACGGGGAAGTGACGGTGTCTTTGGTGAATAGGGTATACATTCACACTGGAGATATATCGAAGTTGAGAGTGGATCAAGACTGAGTGATGACGGACGGTTGAACTCTGAATAGAATGCTCCTTCATGGCAACTTCTGCTCTTCTCTGGGAGTTGCATTGATGATGTCCGCAGAAGCGGGTGGGGCGGCAGATGCGGCTCTTTCTCAGCCCTACGAGACAGCTACTTTACAGTATCAGCTGATTGCATGAAGATGATGCAAGTCACCATCTGACCGTTCATCAGCATGGTCTGATCTTCTCTTCTTTACAATTGACTGCAATCGAGCTTTGGATTCAGAGCTTGTCCTGCGCTTCTATCATGTTCGACATCCTCCCAAACCTCCTTTCGTAAGTTGAATAAACAAACAGTGCCCCTCGAACCCCCACTATCCGTTCTCTCCGGTGCCTATACCATAGCATGGAAAGAATGCTGACCACTTATGTTATATTAGTTCGATCATCACCGTCCTCTTCCCAATCTTCGCCTCCTATAAAGCTCTTCGTACCTCAGATCCGGCTCAGCTGACACCATGGCTGATGTACTGGGTCGTTCTGTCCTGCTACTCGCTCGTTGAGTCCTGGACGTGGTTCATACTAGCATGGTAAAGCCATCAAATACTATGGAAGACAGCGCAAAGCTAACGACATTCAGGGTCCCCTTCTACGCCTACTTCCGCCTTCTCGTCCTCTCCTACCTTGTCCTCCCTCAAACCCAAGGCGCCAAGCACCTCTACCAAACCCACATCCACCCTTTCCTCGCACACCACGAACATGACATCGATAGGTTTATTACTTCAGCCCATGATCGCGCTCGATCAGCAGGATTGGTCTACCTCAAGCGCGCGATTGAGTTCATCAAAGAGAATGTGCTGGGAATGCAGCCAAAGGCAAGACCTACACATGTCCAGCAGCCAGGCGCGAACTATGCTCAGAGTCTTCTATCTCGCTTTAATCTGCCGAGCGCTAGACAAGGTCTTGCTGCACCCGCAGGTGATTTCTACGGCCTTCTGAGCGCTGCTGTCACTACTATCAGCACTTCGAGCGGCACGAGCAGGGAAGCACAAGTCGAAGACTTGAGCAAGAGTGGTACTTTGATACCACAAGGGATGACAAGTGCTACGGAGAAGATGACGTTCTTGTCCACACAGCGCGAGAGATTGAGAGTGCTGTTGACCGCGCTCGACAAGGAAGCCAATAACCTGGGCCCTGAGGCGGCCATTGAGAAAGACGTGGACAAGAGGATGGCTGGAGCGCAGTTGGGGGAGGGACTGCGTAAGAGCAAGAGCGAGGCAGATTTTGAGGAGATTGATAAAGATGCTTTGGAGAAAGAGAGGCAGGGGAAGACGACTGCGGCCGGAGGTTGGATGCCGTGGAATTGGAGTCCGAAGCCCGATGGAGGAGGTAAAGGAGCCGCTACTGGCGTTGATGCTGGATCGTAAACTAGAATTTTGATTAACGTGATAATTTGATATTGACTCATGATAAAACAGATTCGGTATTGACCGCTATATTTTTATGCTATATTATGTTCTCGGGAGCGGTGTCCAAGTGACTTTGTGCGATAGAATAGAGAATTGGGCCTATGCCAAATTGGGATTCCAATGTCTACAGTACCCTTAACGAGGAACATCTACTATCTCATCTGCTGTCAAACCGACAGACTCGTCTTGACGCCGCTCAAGATGAGCGAGAATTGTACAGAACATTGGGTAGAAAGCCTAATGATCGTCCAGAAAAGGATGAAGTATGTCCTGACCACGGCGAGCTATTCAATGTTGATGTTCACGACTTTGGCATTCTGCCGGTCACATCGAACTCCACTCCCTTCACGATATCCGGAGTCTTGGAAAGATAGAGCTATCTCAAGCAACTCCGTCCTTCGCTTCATCCTGCTCATTTATTCGTTTTTTTCGCCTGCAGTACGATATGTTGTCAATAGGAGTCTGAGACTCTGATTCTTGCCATCTTGCAATTCTGCTTTCAGTGCTCAAGCGAGGTCATGGCCTAGAACGACATGTAGTACGAGGCAGAATGGGGACTCAATATCAAAGGATGAGTGTCAATAATATACGCTGCTCATTTTAAGCGCCAAGATGAAAGACCTCAGTCTTCCAACCAAGTCTAACGATTGACGTCTTGATTTCTAGCATGCTTCAAGAGCCTCACGATTCAGAGGCGTCGCGCTCGAATAGGGCGCCGAATGGCTTGCGTTATACTCTATCACCGCGTGTTTCAGTTGTCCGCGTGCAATTATTGCATGCAATGTTTCTCGTCGCCTACACGGGAGGGGATCAATCGGGCTCATAGAGAAGGCATCTGGCTTGATATTGGTGTCCCTGGCATACGCAATCTAAACACGATCTCGCCGGCGAGGGTTCTGTTGTGGAGTCTCCTGGGTCTCTCAGGAATTCCCTTACATCTGCTCTTTAACAGTGTGGTGTTCTCCACCCTGGCCTCCAACGACTATTCAGTAACCGCAATATATGGTGATCTCTTGAATGAGACAGCCTTACCATCTCCATCAACCTACTCTGATCTGACGAATTCTAATTTAGAAGATTTTCGAAACGCTTCGGATTGGCAGAGGCTCGACAACGGCGAGTGTATCAAAGCATATGCACAAACTTTTGTATCAGCTCGGGGAGATCTTTTAGCTGGTTCCACTAGATTGAATGCTAGCCGTTCAACAGTATCAATACTCCCAAGTAGCAAAATCTATCAGCAGCCCGTGGGTGGATTGATAGTAGGTGCTAATGTAGCCTACGCATGGATCTGCTACGCTCAACACGGGATCACCTCGCACCAAGTCATTTTCCTTCTGAACGCCTCGAGGACTCAAGTGTAGCCGGAGTTGGCCCAGAACAACGAGGCATGCCCGGTCAACCCTGTGACTTCAATGCTGCTTTAGGAAATAGCGCCAATCGGAGTCTCGTGAGCATTGAAGGTGATCAGATCCTTCCAGTCGAATATTGTCTCAGTAAGGTGGTGGAGGAACACTGTCGTCTACAATTTAGCCTGATCATCATGTTGTTAGTGATAGGCTGCAATTTTATGAAGGTCATGCATGATTATGGTGCTGTGGCACGAAAATCGCCAACGCTAGTGACTTCGGGGGATGCAATTGAGTCATTTCTAGCCGAGAGAGATCCCACTACGAAGAGTTCGTGCACGCTGGGAAAGGATAAATTCAGTGTGCTTTCGAAAGAGTTGCTCATTGGAAGTCGCCTGGATCGGAAGGCGAGGATATGGGAGGCCATTGGCACGGTGGCTCACTTGTAAAATTCTGTAAGTGATTCTGTATTGGTTTCATGCCACCATTCGGGTTCCCGGGCCCACGCATCCCCTGCCTTCATTTTCATCATGTTGAAACATTGTGTCTAGTGCGCTAGCAGATCTCCATATTGGGTGGCAGAGCTTTGCTAGTTTCAATTGATCTACCTTGGCAGTAGATCGGTCTGGTAATGATCTCATGGCTTCAAATCTATGCATTGTTTCCCAGCTCCCTCGGCTCGAGAGGATCACCAATCCTTTTAAACCAGCGTTACTTTGATATGAGCATCATGCCGATGTGACGCCACCGGTTGCGGGCAGGCTGTACGCGTGATCAGATATGCTGCAAAAGGGCTCGATGGCTGGTGCTGTCTATTTCCAATTTGAAATCACTAGATCAATAAAGTCGTGCAAGAAGCCACAAGGCTGTGAAGTCCGTTGGGAAAGAGAATCCCCGCCGAAAACCTGGCTCACTTGCTTCAACCCAGTCACCGAGGTCAGTTATGTACTGTGGGGAAGTCGCATGGAGGAATTGCCGGGAGAGGGTAGTACCCTCACTCGATTATTCACTTTTATAAAATGAGGAGTTTTCGTGATCCTGACCTTCATTTTAAGCGATTCCTTAGTGTGTGATGAATCAGCCCCAAATGAGCTTAGCGCCCACACTGAACGTGTGAGCTTGAATATTGGACTTTTACTGAAGATCAAAATTTGAAACTCAATGTTGGATCCATAAAATATGAGATCCCCAAAAGGCTAGCGCGGTCCTCCATCCAACGTAATCCTCTATTGAGTATTTTGACCGAGATTCTCTCACGTGTACGTCCTACTTACAAGGCGTTTCGTGAATGATCAATCGTCATCAATCGTCCATTCGTTGCTATGATCTACATAATGACTGTACGCCAAAGCAACTCGGAGCAAGTTATGAACGAAAGTATGTACAATTGAATAAATCGCTAATCACAAAGTCGTCCCCCAGTATCTTGATTCGCGCTCGGAAGACATCGCTGTAAGACGCCCGCCGAAGCCATTGACATCCCCACCAGCAAGTCCCACCAGTCTTGAGCTTGCTATACCCAGGGTACTTGGCAAAGTCATGCGAGAACTGTTCCTTGTTGATAGCGTTCAACTTTGGACGTCCCAAAGCCCCGGTTTCTAGTCAAGGCTCCGGTGGACACGCTGGCAGTTGGTCCTCCAATCGAGTACGAGAGCAGATTCCCGTCGGAGGTCGCAACCGTATACAGCAAGGAATGAAGCGAGGTCGACGCCTGATGATGGTGAGTATACCAAGATTTGATGAAACATGATGTCTTACCCATGCCAAAGGCAGTGCCTGTGCCAGTGATGAAATCTTCAATGGTCAGCTAACCATGATTTGCCATGGAATTCAGACCTGGGCACGGTCTACATTGGTCGTTAGTCCCTGTGCAACGAAGGCATGCGCGCCTGTAGTGCTCACGTATTGCTGCGCAGCGTTTGAAAAGTGGAATTATACCAGGAGCCTGGCGCTTGGCGAGCTCGGCGGCCATATGAGGACATGGCGTGTTAATAAGACCTGGATCTGGGTTTGCTGCTCGGCCATGGAGGAAGGCTTCAGACAGAAGGGCTGGGAAGGCGGAAACTTGAGCGGCCGAGAAGGCCAGCACGGCAAGAGAGGCGAACATATTCGCAATTGCAGTGGGCCGTTTGGCAGCCAAAAAGATATGTCATAGAACCCTAAGTGAGTCCATAGAGAGGATACATCGCGTTTCTGATATACCATAAAATTTCTCTTGAACCTCGGCGACAGAAATACGGAGAAGGGACCGTAGCCACCTACGTCTTACCGTCGGATCACCGTCTCTAGGTGGCCCCATGCCAGTGCGAACGGTAGTCCCCATCCTCAACCGAGTCAGTAGGGTCAAGATTGCATCGCCAGGCTCAGCTGAGGCTTCCCAATCTTGCTTCTAGCCAATAGAGACTGGCAGAAATCCTGTATGGTCATCAAGTGCTAGAATGTAGGAGCCGAGCAAGGCGTCGACAATCCAACGCCTTGCCATAATCCACTTCGTTCTACAATTGTCGTTCACGCAACCAATCATGGTCTTGCGGCATATTCTCCTGGACAGCAAAATAGGCTCGATAGATGGGCTAGCGTATGTTTTAGCGATTACCACATTGGGCAGCGGTGGTGGCGCGCGACTGCCGATGGGAACTTTCTTGCCCCTGATTGACGTGATGTGCACGACGCTTTTTCCGACTTGATAGCGCTTGTTATGCATCTGCAAAGACTTCCGTTGCGGAAATTAAGAACGGGCGATCCGTCTCGCGGGGTAGTCGATGTATGTTTACATTTCTCGTCACACTGTGGGGTTATGCCGAGGTCCGTGACTCCTTTCCTCCCAAACCTCGCTGGTGACAGGCCCACACCGCCTGAAATGCCTTCCATTGGTCAAGAGAGTCTCCACGATTCTTGGTTGGGTGGAAAGGCTCTTGTGAGTGGCCGCAGTGGCTTCAAAGCTTGTCCAGCACGGCGGTCAGGGTAAATATAGCCCTGCAGTCATCAGCGGGTAGGCTGACCCCCCATTTTGAAGCTGCAAAACAAGTCTCTTCCATTCATGTCGGCGTCATGCTAGATGTTAAGATGATTGGCAGTTGGGAGGGCTACAAAGCCCGAAAATAGCAGCGCATGGAACGGGTCGCGATTTAGTCATCAACGTAGCTCTAGAGTGAGTCTGAATGCCCACATCGCTGCTTGTATTGACCACAACGTCCAAAACTGCCACTTATTTTGACACCAAGCCTGGCATTCGCTTGTTTTGCCAGCTGTACGAGACCGTCAACACTTCGGAAATCTTCGATTGCCGACAATGGCCTGGAATATTCCAAGAGACAATATCCAGGTCGAAGCCATGAGCAAGTATCTTTCAATTTGTGACTGATGCTTGGGTCCTCATGCAAGTTCGCTTCCTTACCGTTGCACCGGATATTGCGTGCGAAGAAACTAGCCGTGGGGTTGAGCGGAATATTCATCCAGCTCTGTTCAATCCGCCAGTTCGTAATCGTGACTTAATCCGGAAATATTAGATCCTTTCCGTCAAGTTGCGAGAGTAAATCTCGTTCTAAATCATCCGTCTGGTGCGTATGGACTCAGGGATCATCGCGTGGAGGATAATGGTCCTAAAAAGGTGAGCGAAAGAGGTTCTCTACGGGTGCGGCTATTGCGCTAGAAAGCCATACCCGGTGAGTACCCGCACCTTCGGCACTTCATGCAGCCTAAAATATTTGCCGCTATGCATTGCACTGGTATATACAGACAGCTGGCACTCGAAGGAGAATACTACTTCTTCTTCTCAAGGTCCAGTATACGAAGGACCCAATATGCAAGGAACAGAGGGCGGTAAGATGTTCAGTACACGAGGAACCGCTTCGCCCTCTGTCCAACATCGAAACACCTTTGTAATACCATTTTATGAGTACACAACAAGTCTTCCTTTCTGGATGCACCGGTTTTCTTTTTACCTCAATACGATTTCGGTGCCTTCTGTATTTCTTGGGATTTTGTCTACTATGCAATTCTGGAAACCCTTTATCACTTCTTTACTACCTGCCAATTCTATTGTTGCTAAGCTCACTCCTACCTCAACAGTCTCCGTAAATACTAACAGCGTTGGACCCTCCGCTGGAACTGTGGCTAGCTCTTTCATTGCAAAGCCCAGAGCAGATCGTCTCAGCAACGTTCCCAACAAGCGGCGCACACTCCAACCCCTCGCGCCCAGACAACACACCCCCAGCTTCAGCCTCACCGACTTCATATCGGCGGCTGGAACCTCATCTGGAACGACTGGGAATCCTTCCCACCAAGCCCGGGCGTCGCCTCGTCGCTCATCACACTCTACCAGAACATCTACTCCGCCGCCGTCCAAGCCGCCGTCTAACCCGCTACCACCTCAATAACCCTGACATACGGCGCAATCCAGATCATCTTCGAGGCTGCCGAGAAAGGTTCACAAATCTCGTGGGAGGTTGTCGAAGGGTTTGCGAAGTACATGGAAGACCTCGCGCGGTCTGGATTGTATATGGGATTGTTTAGTATCACTCTTTTTGTCCTGAAGGCGGGGGTGATGTATGCGACTATTAATGTCATGTTGAGGGTTGCGTTGATCAACGCGGACGGAGTTCCTGTACATAATATTGTGGGCTTGAGATGAGTTGGCGTGAAAGAAGTTAATGTCCGTTGGAATTCAACACTTCAGCCTTATGACTAGCGGAGGATGTATAGCTATAGTCCGCTCCCTCCATACATGAACTACAGTCATTCCTCTACATTTCAAGAATGTCCATGGCTTATAGCCCTCTTTATTTGCCACAATCTTCGAATCTGACAAGCCAAAACGTGGCATTCGAAGTGTCTTTCTGCCCCAATAAGCTATCATTACAAAGTCCATTCAAGCAGCGGTATGCTGTTCCACCGACGCTTGAAGCAAGGAAGCCTCCAGTGCTCTCGTGCAAGACCGCCTCGTACTGAGGATGTAGCCGTGAGGGTCATCGAAAGTCTCAATAGACTTAACAGAGAGATCGAACATATTAGCAGAAGGACCGCGCTAGCTTTTTTGGGATCTCACATTTTATGGATCCAACGACGAGTTTCAATTTTCCGGAAAATATTAAAAACGAGGATCAATGTGTGAATTTGAAATTCGTCCTCAGACTTGGTGCGGGAATGCTCGCTTAGGAAGGTCTAGCACCCGCCTGCACGTACTCTCGGAACCCGTAAAGTAGTTGGTGTTGAAGTGAACTTGACCTTCAGTCTTAGACGTAGAGTATTGATGTAACTTTGAATAGGCCTATTGGAGTTTTCAAATACTGTGAAGTGATCCTTTATATCTCGTCGCCTCGATGTCCGACGCGCCATGCTTCATCCATCTTGAGAGCAGCATCTTCTTCATATATCCCGCCAAATTCTGCTGCTGCGCCATGGTCTATCTACCTGGCTGTTCAATTCGACATTGAGCCTCATAGTACTCATACCCAAACATGGGCTTAGGCTCAGCCACAATCACCGTAACATTTCTCAACGGCAGACCAGCAAAAGCCCCTAGTTCCCTCTTAAGCCTGCTATAGTCCTCCGCTGCCGTGGCAAGTCGAATCCCGTCCCACACCAATACCAGGGCAAAGTGCAATATGCAATTGCCTCAAAGTCTTGAGTTCACTGGCAGCTTGCAGCAGCGTGTCCATCCAGCTGCCGGCCATAGGTTGGAGGCAATTTTCGATTTCCACGCATTTGCTGCGGAAATTTTGCGTATTTTGTTGGTTGTTGTGCATAAGTGAGCGTAGAACGTGGCCATGGGTGAAGGAGAAGGTATTCCTGGTGTAGGGAGTTGGATGCGCTTCCTGGTAAGTCTGACGGCAGGTTCGCAGGAAGCGAAAGTCCACTTTTATTCCGTTCGGAGTAGCAAAGCGTAGTTGGGCGGAGCGCAGGGGTGGTTCCTCCAGTTGCAGCACGAGACATTAGCGTATCTGTTGGATTTCTCGTCAAGCCATCTTGCTTTTGATTTTGTTGCTGGAGGTTTGGGCTTCTTCCTCCGAGATTATGGCGCAGCATAGGTGGTGGTATAGGTGGGGTAATCGTTTGCCGAAATCATCCTCGTTGTCATGAATGTGGACAGCCTGGCCAGGACAGATCAATTTTATTGATCTCGTTCTTGATCTCGTGAGGCAGTCTGAGAAGTGGGGTTGAGGCGTTGTGACTGATATCAACGACGTCCGCAACCTCTTGTAAAGACGCTCGGACCAGTAGACTTACATAGCGAGAGAGGTATCAGGGATTGTTGAGTTTTCGCGCTCAGTCATGGTGAATCGTAGACGACAGCACCAGATGGGCAGACGCTCAGAAAGACACAGGAAGTGGCGATGACAAGGCTAAGGTTCTGGCTTAGATGATGAGGAAGGGGAATGGATGGAGTTGTAAAATCGATGTTCGTTGCTAGACTTGTAATCCTCATTGGTCGCGACTAGTCTCGATTTTAGATCATACAGCATGATTAACAACGTGCAATTTTTACATGGATCCTATGCCGTATTACTAATTAAACGTGGTACCATACGCGCTGTGAATGCTTGTTACGATGAAGAAAGTGCTAGGGTATTTGCATCTATTGTGGAGCAATCAGACCTGCCACGAACCGTCCGACCGGAATCACCCTTGAACTTACCACTCCCTTCGTTGAAGCCCAACCATCGATACCATACGCCATTACGCCCTATGCTTACGCAGTCCCCATCACTAAGAATTTCGGAGTCAGTGTTGCTCTTTTAAGAGAATATGAGCAGTGCCACAGGTCTTAGGAAATTACACGTACCAGTCTTCATAGCCTTAGGAAACATGAAGTCCTTCCCTTTGACCATCTTGATGACCGTAGAAGGTACCCACCACCCAAAGGCGGCACCGACACCATACTGTGGTCCCACGGGTACGAATTGTGTCTCTTTTGTTGCGATCGGCTTGAATTCCTTTCCCTTTCCTTTACCACTCTGCTCTGCGATGATATTGCCAAACACAGTTGGCGCGGCGTTCATAATGTACATGACACCACCAGGCGAATTCGATGCCATATCGCCGCATACGTATACCGACTCGAGGGAGGGTACGCGTAAGTAGGGGTCGACCGTCACGCGGTTCTTGTCGTCGAGTAGAGAGGAGGGCAGGTAGGAAGAGGCAGGGAACCGGCCAGTGGCGACGAGAAAGATGTCAATGGTCCGAGTCGAACCATCACTGAGGGTGACTTCTGTGCTACCATTGCCAAGGGGCTTGCTATCTTTGAGGCGGAGATTGTGCACCACCTTTACACCCTGATCCTCGAGGATCTCTTGTGCACGCTTGCCGATAGAAGGACGTAGACCCAGGAGGAGGCGCTCGCCGCCAGAGAGGAAGGTGATCTCTTTTGGTGAAGCACTGTTCTTGCCGTGCATATAGCCGACTTCACCCGCGGTCTCTGTGCCAGCGCTGCCACCTCCTACTATCATAACGCTCTTTGCGGAAGGCAGGCGAGCTTGAATATCTTCGTAGGCTTTGAGTGATGGGACGTGGGACCCTTGAAGGGCGTAGAGTGGACTAGGCCTGTGGAGCCTGTAGCGATGACGAGAGTGTCGAAGTGTAGGAAGTGCGTTTCCGAGGCTAGCTCTTCCTTCTCGTTCTTGAGCGTGTAGAGGACTGAGCGCTTGTCCGTCTCGACACCTGTGATTTCTGCGTGGATGAACTCGTAGAGCTCGGACGGGTATTGTTTGAAGCCTTTCTCGATAGGTATGAAAGAGTCCATATTGTCGTTAGGGTAGGGCTTGAGCATGGCGCGAGGGGCTCCAACGTTCCACCAGAAATGCGTGCTATTGGACATTAGGGTGACTTTGTAGGATTTTTTGGTGTCCTTGATGAGAGCTGGGAGGGCTTTGAGGAGGCCATGGGCGACGGCGAGACCTGCGAAGGACGCTCCTAGAATGACTATATTGTGAGTTTTAGACATCTTGATTGTTGATGATGGTAGAGAGGCAAGAAGAGTAGGTTGGGAGCTGGCGAGGTGATTCTGAATGGAGCTTTCTATTGGTGCTTAATTCGGAGCTTTTCCGGTGGATTTTATATGGGAAGCCATTGAGTAGTTCTAGGAGTAAGTTATTGAGATCAGCTAAGCAGCAGTCGATGGTTTCTAAGCAGATGGACTTGGATTTATGATCAAAGGAGACACGTGATCCGAGACACCGCAAGCAAAAGCCACCAACTCCTGTTATTATTCATGGGCGCCAACCAAAGATACTGCAAGCTCAGTTCTCGGTGGACTCAATGAATTGGGTATGCTTTCGAAGCGCACGCATTGCCCCGTTTGTTTAGTGGAACTCGCCTTGGTGCCTTGATGCACCAGTGGAAAGTCCAGCGTCCCGTCTTATGCCAAGACTTACTATTCCACTTTAGGCAAATATCGATAGACCTTTTACGCGACATACTGTTAGACGTTAGCAATAGGGCATAATACTAGAGTCATAGTATGCGGGCTCACTGACAAGGTGTGGAAGTGAATTATCTCGCCATTATCGATTACTTCTCGCCTTCGACTGGGGCCCAGGTTCTTTAATTCTATTGATGGTCCTCCTTCTCTTCCATTGCCAAAGTTCCATACTAGGCTCTGTATCTTAATTTCGCTCAGACTTCCTAGTAAAACCACATTGTACCATCAGTCCCCACCTTTGTTCTCAATGGCCTAGTGTAGGAGCTTTTCCTATTCTGCAGCTTCTGTCGTTCGTACTTCAGCTCTCTTCGCTTTTCTGATATGTCAGTCGAGAGGACATTGTAAGAGTCCTGCCTACCTACTCTCAACCTCATGCGCAAATTTACCTTTGGTACATCTCTTGTTGCCTCTGCTGGACGGGAAGGGTTGGATCCCATTTTGGGGGAAATGCGTTTGATTTTCAGATGGGACGAAATCGAACGCCAAAGAGGCCTCGATTGTGAAAAGCGATGGTGAAGTAAATGATGGAGGTAGCTTCCGTGGAGGGAAAAAAGGTAATCAGAGGGAAGAATGCAAAGAGCATCAAAATGTATCAAGACGAAAGGTTCTTAGGGCGCGCGTTGGCCATGATTGTTCTTTGCTTTGAGGAACATCAGCATTGTTTGATCGCACAAACACCCTGAAGAGCTCTTGTTTTTGGGAAGTTGTTGGCCTTTGCAAGCTTGTGAGGATTTTTGTGCGCAGGAACAAAGGCGCATTGCTTTGAGTCTCTTTCGCTCACTGAAGAAGATGCTCGTTCTTGAGGGTTGTCTCTGTCAAGAGGTGCGCAGCTTTACATTGATGCGGCTGCCATTATTACTTCATTAACAAACACTACATTGCTTCCTTTTGTGCCCGCTCACAAAGTCCCTAACGGGGATCAAAGGCTTCCCCAACTTTCCGGCCACGCGGTTCATTCAGAACAATGAAGCGTACAAAGCCGCATTGATTGCACATCACAAGCCAGAAAATACTCCCATAAACTCGATCTCGCCCCACCAGCTATTGAGAAAAAATCACGATTAACATCAATGGATTCTTCCTCTTCCGACATCCAAAGTACTCTCCCACCTCTCACACCACGCGAGCGAAACAACTCAGTCCAATCCCGTCGCAATCGCCCAGTACAGATCTACTGCGCCCCAAAAAGCACCGAACTCAGCCAAGTCCAAATGGGCTGTGCTCCTTCTCGACCAGCTCGAAGCTTCTACCAGGAGTTTTTCGTCGAGAGACCCCTAGCAAAGCAACAATTTGCCGATCGCAGTGCTCAAAATCGGAAAGCTAAAGATCCCAAATCTGTGAATACGCATAGTCACAGCCGCTCCGATGCCAGCGATAATCCACTCATGACATACGTAACCACGATGGAGCCACAGGCGCCGGCCATGGAATTACCTGATAGGGGCATACATGAGCTGGGGGTGGAGACGAGGGCTCCGATGACGGCAGATGATACGGGCATAACTAGTGTTGAGGAAGAGCCCGCGAGGGGGGATTTGCAGATCTATCAGGAGGAGGTCGAGGCGATTAGAAGGGAGGAAAGGGAGAGATACTATCTGGCTCATAAGGTGTTGGATCCAAATGGCACTTGGGTATTCTGAGGGTGAGGCGTACGGAGAGGGAGGGGTCTATGATTATGTGTAAGATTTGTGGGTGGTGCCATATGCCGAAGTTGTGCTGGGCTGGGAGTCACAGGCAACTCTGCTAATTGAAACATAATTTTTGCCGTTCCACAGAGCGGCAAAGTGACGTGAATGACGAATATCGAAGCATCTGCTTAATCAAGACCTGAGGTCCTGGAGCGACCAAATCTGGGTTGGCTTCTTACTTCAAGTATGATATAGCCTGTTTTAAGAGTACCTTGAGACAAAAGATCATACCAACCACTTACCCCAAGCGCTATATAGATGCATACCATTCAGCATAAGTAGCTGGTGGCTTCTATACTACTGATATTGAGCATGACATACATTCTTCAAGATTCCCCTCGAGGATGATACGGGTAATTGAGTGGCTGCTGCGAGTCTTCAATTGCTTCCTTTCAGATTCACAAGCACCGACAAGCTCACTATATATACCCCTACACTCCAAAGGAGTCCCAGAAGCTAGGGACTGGGACATTTTCAAGCAGCAAATTCACGCATGTGTCGTGTGCTGGAGCACATCTTACAAAGTTTTGGAGCTGCACTTGAGTATTTATTACGGTTTTGAATTCAGGAGGTTCTGTTTTAGACTAATAAAATATGGAATTACAGCCTGATAGCTGAGTGTCAAGACACGCCGTGTCATGGCAAGAGAACATACTGGACAATGTATATTGAGCCTCCTTTCGGTATGTGCTTCAAGATATAGGCTTATGATGAGGCGCATGAGAACAATGAGTAGAATTTATTTTGGGGACTGATACTTTTCTACCAGTGCTCCCATGGGAATCCAATATCTTGGTCACGAATTCCCGCTTTCAAAAGGCCAGCAGACGTAAAGGCCTTCATGTGATGTACATATTTGAAAATTCGACGGCAAATTTGCTTCTACAATAATGAAAGCGTGTCTAGTCCGCCCAAATCCAAAGAGTGCAATGATTGTACCACTGCTCCTTCAGGACCCGGGGTGATGTCGAGTTGAACCAACACTCTCGTCACTGTTCTCGCCCAGTCCCGTGCACGCGCCAGAGCTACTGCTGCCTCTCTTTCAGCTATTCCCGCCAACGATCTCTCGCTACGATCAGAGTGGATGGATACTATGCTTCGGAACTCGATCCCAATGTTCTTGAGCGCTATATCCGCCCATTTTAGCAGTTTCTGCTCGAAGGTATCATACGAGTTCCGTGAACTGATATACGGAGGCACCTTCTCTGCGACCATCTGAATGACGATGTTCACACGTCGAAGCCCAGGAAGTTCACGCGGGGCCAGCGATAGTGGAGAGTCCCAAAGCTGAGGCTGGTAGACTTCTCCAACAATAATGAAAAGTCGGATGCTGCGTACTTCCGATGCCCGCGTTACTGACTCATAAAAGTGCAAGAAGACGTCCGCTTCGCTGCAAGCAAAGGTGTTGTTCGCATCAGGAAGATGCTTCACCTCATTATACACCTGACGACATGTGCGCAGGAATCCGAGCTGCACCCTTCGCTCTGTTCGCTCTTTCTTGGTTGTCGTTTGGTGGCGTGTATGTCATTGCTGTGGTACCGTAGTGGTTGTCATTGCAGCACGAATGGTGTAGCTTGCTATCTGGAATTGGTGGCATGGAATTCATGCAGGTGTCTGGGGTGGTCGCAAGGCAGAGATGGTGATACAATATGTGTGTGCAAACAAAAATCATGGTAGCTGTGAATGTGGATCGTTTGACCACCGTAAATGTGTTGGTGTATCTGGGTTTTGATCTCTTGTGGCAGTCGAAAGAATGGGGAGGAGACACTGATGTTGTACCTGTGCGTGTTGGCAATGGCTCTGGGACGACAGAAAGACAAAGAAGAGAGTCTTACATCTTCTCAGGTGCTAGCCCAACTTCATTTGGTTGCAAGACTGGGTCCTGCGTCCGAAGATCGCTGCGTAAATCCATTCCTATGGCTGGCAACTAAGGTTCCAGCACTTCATAGCGATGACAAAACGGTCCTGGTCAGCTTTAAGAAGTCTTTTGAGGTTCGGAGTAGGTGCTAAGGGAGAATTCCTTGACGTGGCTTGAGAGGTGTTGAAGTTGCTATGTATGAACAAGTGGCACAATACCTGTTAGATCGATCGTTTAATTATTGAAGAGTTTGGTGTTGATCATTTCTTAGAAAACGAGAAAGCTTTTGGATGTCTGAGCCTTGGCACTTTCGATTCTCAGCCTCGTCAGTATAGCCGTCTCCACTTTTCCTAAGAATTGAAGCTTTTCAGATATCTAGACGTTCAAAGTTGGACCGGTAAAATATACTGTTAGAAATCTAAGATCTCAATTAGGTTAGCTCTTTTGCAAACTAGCGTTCAAGATTGGCGCATATTTTTCCATCTAAAATCTTTTCAAGCCTCCGAAACATCACTCGCTGTCTCCGATCTGCGTTCAGATACTCTTTTGCTCATTGTCATGCTTCCTCGGATACATCTTCCACCTGCCTTAGCAGCGACCTCCTAATTCGTCTTGACCAGTCTTGCTCGTCTACCAACATCCACCCGTACATCATCCCTCTATGATCTGGATGAGGTAACCAAGCGGTAGCAGGCCCATTTCGGCTGTATGGGAGAAAAGTATCTGAAACCACCGCAGTCACACCCTTCAACGGCATGTTTGCCAAGCATTGCAATCCCATCATCAGATTTTCATCACCTGACTGTCTTCGGGATATATCTATGTGGAGATATTGCAAGCCTACGAACGAGGTCGAAGCGTAGGATAGCGTATTGTGCCAATCTATGGGGGTGAACTTGGCATCATTGCGGAATTCAAGTCTCAAACGACGGATGGCTGCTAATTGGGAAGCTGGTACTCGCTCCATAAATAATTGCAGTGTCTCACAATCGTCGAATGAGAAGCCTATGTTCTTGTAGGCTACCTTTTTAATCTCATCGTAGAATTGCCGGCAGACGTAGACGAGACTGAGATCTAGCCTGGATGGGGAAGACATGGGCAGATACGTTGAGGTTTGTTCTGCATGAGAAGAGCAAAGTTTATGTCGATCGGAGATTGTGGAGTCTTTCCACGGAGCCGTGGAGCGGTCGAAAAGCTGTTGACATTCCTCTTCGGAAATATCTTCGTAGCAGAGACTATGGTGGAACTTCCTTGTGCGGTAGCTGTTGTTGGCGTAGTTGTGAGATTGAATCGACATGTGAATATGAACCATTTTATCGCCGCTCGTCACTGACAGATGATTATAAGTCAGGACTGTCTTTACAAGATCTGACAGCAATCGTGGAACCTATCTTGCGACTCGGGATGATGTACAGAATTCAGAAAAGCCACGTCAATAGAACTTACCATACGCGTAGATTTGATCTTTGATTTCCCGAGGCAATCGGAGGACCCGAGAAGAAGCGTTGAATCGAGACAGCTGATTCTGCTGGGCAGATACGAGCCGCACTTGATTATTTCTGATTGGAAACATGTTCATCGGCTAATGAAGACTATATCCTTGCGTTCTGTGGTTGCGAAAAGTTGAAGCTGGAAGCGGAGGGATTAGAGATCCGATTACTCTAGAAATTCGTTAGCGCCGTGACACAACCAGAGCACAGCTCGGTACTTAGATTTGTATGGGGCTCTCACCAAAATCTAAGTACCTATTTATACCCCACTATCGTCGCTATCGGTGACGGCCATTTGCCCCACATAGATGTTTTTAACCTCCACCTCTATCCTTCCTATATACCAGTCGCCCTCACCTTACTATTCCCCCTCAAAATACCACGCTGTCGCCGTCACCTCGCTGTCGCTATCCCTCCATGGCTCCCTCATCCCGACCTTGATCCCGAAATCGCACTAAGCGTTCAAAGAGTGATAGATAGAATACCTCAGCGATGCCTTTTACCACGTATACCTAAGGAGACGTTTGACGAGCCCGATCAGGCTTAGGGTCGCCTACAGGATTGGGCTTTCAGCCAGGGTTTTACACCGCCAGTACTCGGGCGGCGACGACCTAAGCCTACTAAGGTATAGGAGTAAGCTTAGGGCGAGTCGCAGCCTCGGCGGGTAAGAGTAAGGGGTCTTGTACTAGAGGCAGAGGGTAAGGCTGAGCCTTTTACCCCTATAAGGAAGTGATCCAAGAATTACCTCATCGCCGCTATAGATAAGACGAGCGGGAGTCGCAGGAGCAGCGGATTATCAACGCGCCGTTCTGGAGTCAATTCAGCCAATAGTATAGGGCGGAATACTGGGGTGGCAGAGCGAGATCGACGTATAGGAGGCATAAACAGGGTGGATAAGCGACAGCTATATATACGACAGCGATATACCGCGCTCTATAGTGGGGTACGAATAGGTACTTAAATCTTGATGAGAGCCCCATACAAATCTAAGTACCGAGTCATGCGCCCCCATTAAGCGAACTCTGCGCCCCAAGCTGTTTGTGCGCCCCCAGGACTTCCCGCAACCCGACAGCGTCTGCTCACCACTGGTGGGCGATGGTCCTCTGTGTTACCTTTGTGCGGAGCAAGTTCAGCCCGAAAACCGAACAACGCTGGCGTCGAATAGGTACCATTTTAATGCGCCTATGAGTAAGAACTCCCTATCTTCCAGCTCATCATTGCTCTTGTTGCCTTGACTCGAGGCTTCTACTTGCTGATAAACCGTTAATCCGAAGCGCCTTGTGTGATTGAATTGTATGTATCAAGCTACTCTAGCTATCCACCCCGGATGATTTTCGCCATCCTGCGTTCACATCAGATACTCAAGGCTACTTCTTGCTTCAACGACTTCCCCTTGGATTCTTGGGAGAGACTTCCACCATAAACACAACGGCCAGTACCCTTATACTCAACTTTAGACTTCCAGAAGTCTATTTGGCATGCTACATGGGGATTCTTTATGAAATGCCCAAGGGAGAGGAAGCTGTTGAAGGCGAAGTCGTTGCGAGCATAGGGTTCATGCTTGGTTTCGTTGTAGAGTTGGTGACAGGTGCGCAAGAAGCGTAGATCTAGGTCAATTTTGGACTTGTTGCCGGAAGGAGACTGCATCAAGCGTTTATAGCAGCTGCTATGTCGATTATAATCTTCTCCTTTGATCCAGTCTTCTGTAGAAGAGTCGAAGATTCCCTGGGCTTCGTCCTTGGAGATTTCGGAGTGGTATAGGAAGTGAGATAGCCTGTATTCGGATGTACCTGGCTTCCGATGGATGTGGATGGTGCGGCCACCACATACGAAGCCGAAGATTATTACTTTGATTACTTGTGATAGCTTCAGTAGAAGAGATGACGCATTGAGATGAGAGCTAGAGCGTCTGAGTATAGTTCCCAATACAGTATGTTTAGGACCTCACATATATCGGGTGTCTTGTAGCTTTTCTGAGCCGTTTACATTGGCGATACCGGAGATTTCATGGCGAGTCCTGCGTAGCTGTATCTTTAGTAGAGTATTATATGACCTAGTATCTGGAGATCGGTTGAGATGAAGATTATACTCTTAATTTTGAGAGAATTGTGAAGGATGAAGAATGGTGATCCGAATTCGACATTAAGTAAGAGCTAAATCCTTCTAGGCAAATTTGAACTTCTGCGGTTTGTTTGATACAAACGCCCTACCAATTCTCTTTGCGGACTCGGATAGCAAGGGAACCGAACCCGTTATCCGCTGCCACAACTTTGCCCTTGCCCTTTCCCAACAAGGAACGCTTCACCTCGTCAGCCCACTTCCTATGGTCTCCCAGATCCCAACGCCACACAATCTCCCAAGGCGCCAGGTAACTCATCCTCCAATCATTGACAATGAGTGTGACATGATTCAACGGCAACGCCTTCAAAACCATCAATACTGCGCGAATGTGGGACATGGCGAGTGTCTTCCTAATTTCATCTTCTGGGAGCATCCTCCAAACCTGAGCGATATTGAGGCTGATTTTGATGTTCTCAATCAACTTGGCTTGGCTGGTGAGGTGCTTCAAGCTGGTTGCCCAGCCCTTCAAGATCATCTTCATTTGTGTTGAGGGTGATATCAAAGTGAATCGAGCGAAGAGCGAGATTGAGGTTGACGTGGTGCTGGGGGAGATGGTGGATGAAGGCACGGAGGTCGGAGAAGGAGCTGAACGAGAAGGTGTTTGAGGAAAATGCGATGTAGCGAGCTTCCTTGGAGATTTGACGGCAGACATGGAGGAGTTTGATGTTGGTTCGTCGCTTGAAGCGCCTCGCAGCACATGAGAAGTGGCGGTCTTCGTTGAGTGGAATGTGATGGTCTGTGGGAGGAGATGCTTGGTCGAAGTGGTGCTGGGCGTGCGCCTCTGATACCTAGAGCATTTTATGGTTTGTCACCCCTCAGTTGAAAATCATGAACGCGACGAGAAACACAGTTGCATCATCACAGAAGGGTAGATGACATTTACTTACCGTAGCACAGCAGACAACATGAGCGAACTTGACACAATTCGCCGATGGCTTCCTTTTGATATGGACAAAATTGCCGCCGAGAACAAGCTCGTAGATCTGATTTTCGACTTCTTGAGGGAGCTTCAATAGCGACAGAAGAGCATTGCTTGCAGTACTTAAACCGAAGTCAGTACTTTGCATCTGGGAGACCGACCACAAAAGAGGCTTACAGTGAATTCGCTGCCTCGGCGCTCAACACGTCTATTTTAGGGATTGCTCCGATTCGGAGCTCTTTGGCCGGGTAATTGGGGTCGGACACCCTCATGCATCTCATTGCTGAGTTCATTGAAGCCGTTGCTATGGTGTCGAAAGAAGGCGCCTTAGGGTTCTTGAAAGGTTTGTTGGAGGGCCTGAACATGTCCATGGTGTTGAAAGGATGTTTTTTGCGCTCGGTGGGCGAATCTATGGAGTAGTACATTGTTGCCCTCATGTTGGCCTAAGGGCGGTGACTTACTTTGGGATGTGGTACTAAGCAGAGTATGTTGCTGAAGATGTGGTGAATCGTGACGGGTGTTCGAAACGGAATAAAGTAGGAGAACCTGGGCCGTAAAGACATCCCCGCCTGCAAAGGATGCCGCTTTAACTAGAGTGAATGATCGGGTAGCTTGACTTTTGGGCTAGGATAAAGGCAGACATGTAAAGCGTAAGTAGTAAAGACGTGGCGTACTAAGCCCCAATCATTGTAAGTTGAATGATAAGGGACTACGTTTTGCAACCAGTAGCAGTGATCAGACCTTCCTTTTCACCAGTCCTTTGAAAAAATCGAAGCTGTTACTGTCACTCTGCAGCTGCCAGACTTTGCCTGTAGTCCTGTCCTCCCAACCCAATTCTTCAGCTAGAAGGAGACCCCAATCCCTCGTGATCCCCTTGATCCGTGCTCGCACACCTCCTTCGGCCTCCAAAGTTACGATTTGGTCGGTGTGCAGCCAATGTTTGTAGTACATTTGCTCGAAACTTTTGTCGAACCCGGTTTGACAAAATTTGGTGTAGAATGCTGAAAACGTGGAGAGTATTCGTGCCAGAAGCTTTTCGAGAGTAAAAGGTGCTGGCGGCTTAAGAGCATTGAGTGAAGTTGTCGGAGCGGCGTTAGTGGTGTTCAGACCTATACCAATGACGGAGAGGAACTCGGCAGAATCGTAGTGGGAGTTCACTAGGATTCCGCCGATCTTGACGAGACTCTTAGAATTGGGCTCAACGGCATCTGTCAGATGATTAGGATGAGGTGTGTCCTCCAAGAAGCGAGAGGTCTCACAAATATCGTTTGGCCACTTCAATTTGATGGGAAGATTCTGATAGCCAACATCGTAGGTCTTGATACCTTCAACGATAGCAAGTGCGGCGAGGTATTGAAGGAAGACAACAGGTGCATGCTGCATTAACGAGACTGGATGGCGAACGACAGTGGAGAACATCAACGATCCAGCTGGAGAAACCCAAACATTCGAACCACGTCCCCGACCAGCTACCTGTACTGTTGCAATGGCGGTGAAGCCGGATGGGAGACGGCGAAGCAACTCCGTGTTCCTTTGCGCGTCAGTCAATCCGATATCGTGCTACCGAAAAGCGTGACCATACTTCTCTAGTAGCGTGTTAGTGCTCGTCACTACCTCTCCATACATAATGGTTTTGCCAAAATTGTCGTCATCGCCTTGGCTTTGACTACTGTAATGCTTGAGGTTGGCAAAGAATGCATGATGGTTGAAGTATGGCGTTTCTTTGCTCGCGGGAGGTTCTTTCTCATGCACCACAAGGCGCTTGACAACGGCGTTATAGTCGATGATTCTATCGTCGTCGTCATCGTCATTGTCAGTCTTGTCCTTCACACTAGGCAAAGCATCGGCGATAGAGCCGAGCGACCATGCAGAAGGATTTTCTAGATGGAAAGTATCATTCTCATCTTTGATGTACGCCTGGTCATCCAAAATGGTGACGATCTCTTGCAACGACTTCATCGTTTCAGAGGTTCCACTTGGCAGGATTGAAGAGAGATGGAGACGGGAGAGGGACGGTACCGCAGTATTTTCCTGGTTTACTTCCAAGCCGAGCTTGAGCAGACAAGCCATCAGGAAGTCAGTTCTCAGCTTATCGTCTTCCGCTAACGCTTCCACAACCTTGGAGTAGCCTGGTATGTCAGAGTTGTTGTCAAGGTTGACCGCGGCAAATCTGGGATAATGTTAGCTTCTTTAGCACGCTACGGGTCTAGTTTGATCATACTCTGGATGAGGACTAGTCAAGATTGCAGCGCCATCACCAACTTTGCAATAGACCACAGCTGCCGTGCCCTCACCTGAGTCGACCTTCAATTCCTGCGTGTAGCTGGCCAGTATCTCCACACCTTGGTCTTTGTACTTTGGAGCATCGACGAAGACGCCACCTCCATTGTAGTATGATCGAAATACATCCGGTACGGAACCCTTGGTAAGGCCAGTCTTTGAGACTTTTAGCTCCACAGCTCTAGCTCCTGCTTCACTGTGGTAAACAAATCCGGGAAACGCAAGTCCACGACAAGGACCAGGGTAGAAGGCGAGCTCTCTTTCACCAACAACTTCCAACTTGCTGTTGCCTTCTTCGAACTCGCATCTCTTGCTCCCGTAGTAGGCGCCAGCGCAGAACCCCAGATAGGAGCCACCTCTCTCAACGTACTGACTGATCCTACGATTTCCTTCGCCATTGAGTGTGCGACAGTAGCCTAGGTCGGCTCCACCGGGGAACACTATCAAGGCGCATGTGCCCGTCCAAGGCTCTTCTATGGTCGCCTTTCCTTCGATGGAGATGACAGCGTAGTTGGGTGAAAGTAATCGGCGTAGGGTATAAACGCAATGTCGGACCGCTTCGACTGTGCATCCATTGCCTGGAAGAATATCAAGTTGAGCTTCTAATGACGTGAAAATGTTGCAAGAAGTCAATATTCACCTGCATAAACCAGCACGTTCATACGTCTAGCGGCCATGACTCAATTCTAGCCGGCCCGAAGAAAACTTTTTCAACCTCAGCACAAGCAATGGGAAATCTGACATCAAACGCAGACAAGGAGGTGGAACTTAAGAACACAGAAGATGATGATGAACCCGATGATTGGTAAGTCTTGCCCGAGGCACTGACGATCTGCTGTTACTGACCTGGTGGCAAAGGGACAAGAGAATTTACAGCACAGGCTGCTCAAGTACGAGAGGCTCTTCCAGTAACCGCGGCGGCTTGATATATAACCGCTGACCCCGCAAGCCGAGCAACTGAAGATGAACGATTGCTACTTCGATAAGAAGGATTGGAGGGCGTGCAGGAAAGAGGTAAGCTGATGGGCCTTCCCAGATCTTCGATTATCCTTCTATCCGAATTCTCTTTTACACCATCCAGCATACACCAACCTAATATCAGTACTAAAATCTCGTCCACACGACACAGATGGAGGTCTTTCGAGAATGCTGGAAGAGGCAGGGCAATGACCAGAGAACAGAGACCAAAGATGCGTAGACGCGTCGGCGTCGGAAATATCTTTTGATCCGCTCACGGCTCCGGACTTCTATTTCGCAAAGAGCGGTTGCTGTACTTGTGTAAGATTCCAAAGACTCTTCTCACACGAGAACTCTGTGATGGATACCGTTACTGGTGCTCTTTCTACTTTACTTTACTTTGCATCAAGTGACCAACGCGGACACTTGCCACTCATGTCAAGGCTTGGCGCGCCAAGTAATGAGAATTCAGCCCCGCAGCACCGACCTCACCCCCTCAGAGAATACTTTAGGGTATCTGCTGGGTATTTCGTCGGACAAGTGATAATGGATATATTATGGACTTCTCGGGTACCAAGCTGCACTATCTCCTAGATTCTAAAACTGGTGCATCCTAGATTCTCAGATGAAAGCGGACACATCGGACACAAAGCTGTACTATCTCCTAGAACCCCACCACTCACCTCCTGTAAATAAGGTACTTCCAATGGCTTCTATAAACGAAACAAACCCGCTCCCTCCCTTTTGAACTCTAAAGCTAGCATTAAAAGACACAACCGAAATTATACATCACAGTGATGTCAGATCGTAAGGTAATTCTCATTACCGGCGCTAATACAGGCCTAGGTCTTGAAACTATCGAGTCTCTCTGCCGTTCCACCACCGGCTATAACATTCTTCTTGGCTGCCGCACACCTTCCAAAGGTGAAGCCGCCATCGACGAAATAAAAAAATAGTATCCTTCGATATCCTCCACACATAGCACCATTCAAGTCGACCTCGCCTCCGACCATTCGCTTGAGCAAGCCATCCACACCATCTCCACCCAGTAAGGCCGTCTCGACATCCTCGTCAAGAACGGCGGTGCCGCCTACGACAAAGAAATCGAATCCGGCACTCTAAGCATCCGTGACGGCTGGAACATATCCTGGGACACAAATGTCTCGGGAACTCAGGTCCTAACCACCTTTGCTACCCCTTTGCTCCTAAAGTCTGCCGACCCACGCCTCATCTTTATGACGAGTGGGACGTCCACATTGACGGAGACAGAGAGCTCGGCGCCGGAGGTGTTAAAGCGCATTAATTCGAGTCCGCCCAAAGGGTGGCCAAAAGACGCGGTAATGAACCCGATTGCGGCATATCGAAGCAGTAAGACCGGACTTAACATGTTGATGCGCGAATGGACGAGGATTCTGAAGAATGATGGGGTCAAGGTGTGGTGTGTCTCACCAGGGTTTCTGGCTACGGGCTTGAACGTTCTGAGCCACAGCAGTTGAAGAAAGTAAGATCTTGCCGTGCTAGACGATGGTCGGCAGCCTGCTGACGAGTATCAGATGGGGCAACTAGATCCTGCAATAGGTGCTGATAATTTGTAGTAGATGTGATCGAGGGCAAGCGTGACCAGGATATTGGAAAGGTCGTAAGGAAAGACATGACTCAGCCTTGGTAGATAGATTGCGGCAACTTGCTGGGCCTAGAAACCCTCTACACTACCCTCTACACTGCTAGCATGCCTACAATTCAATTTTCACCTCACGCACGAATAGCTGATCGTCTTGATCCCGTAAGTGATATGTAGCACGAAGGCAGCGATAGCGAGAGTAGTGACAACTTTAGTCCTAATCGATCTCCTACTTGCGTGGAAAATGCAACTCCGATTTTCGTGTGCAAACGTCAATTCTCAAAGAAGCCCTGCTAGCAGCACATCCAATGCTCCTATAAATTGACATGAGCTCTTTTGTTTCGTAACAAGATGAGAAATACAACGGAGAAAACATTACGAGTACAAGGTTTACATAACCCCCGTCAAGAACCGCAGATTCGGTTACTTGTATAGATAGGCATGAAGTTGCGGATGCAGAAGGCCGAATTTTGTAGTGAGTAAACCATCTGGGCACTTACTGCTGGATTATCGTACAGTTTTAGGTCTCGGGGTTTAGTATTGCTAATAAAAGGTCCCCGCTTACCGTACATGTCACTGGGGTCATCAATCGGCAAGTCGCCGACATCTGGCTGAGAGCTGAAACGGCCCCGAACGCCAGACCGCTCCCAATGCCGTTTCTCAGCTCTTTCCCCTTGTGGAATGTACACCGTTTTGTGATATTCGAATTGAGGTGTGTGAGGCAGTGTTCATCCCACTCCTCCCCAATAAACCAATCGAAGCAGTCATAGCAGTAGCTCAATCCGGATTGGACTCGCTCGAGCGTGCGTGCCACTTCTTCACCGCGGCAGGCGTGGATGTGTGTCTCCGTTGTCTTTTAGGTAAACTTTCAGCGTCAGTCTTTCCCCCAAAGAGGTGACTTTGAAAGCGCCTCACCTCATTATCTCTTTCCCGCAACCCTTGACTAGGCACAGACCGTCGAGTGGTTTCTTCCCAGGCAAATGCAAGATGGTGCAGTCCCGAGAGATAAGTGAACATATATCTTCGATGGATTGTTTACCCAGTAAAGGACCACTTCGCTGGACTGTTCAGGGATTCGGTGGTCATTGGGGGTCGAGGGTTCCGTCACTGACAACGGCATAGTGGCGAAGGACATCCTTCGTAGTGGCAAGATCGAGAGGAGGTAGGCCTGCTCGAAGGCTCTGTGGTCCCGTGGTGTAAGGGACGTCGGTCTCATCAAGGAAAGGCGCTCCTTCGTCGTGTTTCTCCTTGTTGAAAGAAGCTAGCCACCTGCATAAAGTGGTCAGTCTAAACATCCTTGCACAACCAAACCGACATTCAGAAGTACATCTCATAGCGTTTCGAAGCATAAACCTGATCTCTGATAGTCGTCGGCACATAAGTGGCGCTGACCCTCTTGCTGCCCTCTTCGTGGTGAGTTCTATAGCGGTAGCCGTTCGCCTTGGCTCTCTTGAATGCCTCTTTAGGTGATCGCTTTCGGCCCATGATCCTGTAGAGCGAGGTGGAAAGTCCAGAGTGCTTGCAGCGTAAAGAACAAGGGCTTGGTGGCAGGAGCGAGAGTCGAAGAGCCAGGGGGTAGGGGGTAGGGCGGCGCACCGCTCCAATGAGGCAGCTCAATCAGGCTGTGCGAGAGCACGAGTGGGAAATTGGTGTGGGGAAGCCCCTTACTCAAAAATACGCTAAAGCGGCAACGCCCGCGCGAGCTCCGACTTGATGCCAAGCAGAGTTTAAACGTTTGACTTCGCGACTTTGGACGTCCTTCTCCAAATAGCCACCTCGATGGCCACCCTCACCCTTCAGAGAGCGTCTTGGTGCTTACAGATCTCGAGGACATCGCGGACATTTGCAGTCTCATTCACAACAGCTCTACCTAGAAGAGGCAAACCCAGACACCTGTCTCAACAAACTCCCACCCCCTTGCACGAATCCTCAAACCCTCTACGATCCAGTCGACACGACAAGGCGAGCAGGTCTTCAAGGCAGGACGAAGCGCGACGAGCTTTCACATCCACCAGATTCTACCGCGCACAACAAGAAGCCGCCTCCCCAGCCTCAAAGACTACATCTCTCGACGCCCAGCCACCCCAATCTCCAGAAACCATCTCAGCCGACGTCGATTTATCCGCTGGCTTGAAAGACCAGAACATTATTCTTGATGAAGGCGACCGCCAAGTAGACTGGACGCGTTCCTTCCATGGCCTCTCTAGTGAAGCATTTTCACCAGATGCCGCCAAAGCTCTACTTGCCCCTATAGATCCGGACGAGATTGAGGTGAAGCCGGATGGGATTATCTACTTGCCTGAGATCAAGTATAGGAGGATCCTGAACCAGGCGTTTGGACCTGGGGGCTGGGGTTTGGCGCCCAGAGGAGAGACGATCGTTACGGCAAAGGCGGTCACGAGGGAGTATGCTTTGGTTGCCCTGGGCAGGTAGGTCATCAACACCCCTGGAGAAACTATTCTGTTACGGCTCCTTGTTGAACTTAGTACAGGCTCGTCTCCGTAGCACGCGGCGAACAAGACTACTTCACACCTGAAGGCATCCCTACTGCAGTCGAGGGCTGCAAATCAACAGCCCTCCGACGCTGCTGCAAGGATCTTGGTGTAGCAAGCGAGCTATGGGATCCAAGATTCATCAGGAAGTTCATGGCACAGCATGTCAAGGAGGTGTTCGTGGAGCATCAAGTAACCAAGAAGCGGAAGAAGATGTATCTGAGGAAGGATGATACGATCAGGTATCCATTCAAGGAGATGAAGTATGGGCAGTAGGGCGAAACTCGGGAGTATAGGTGCCGGAGGAAATGTATTGTATCAGCATTGCATGGAGCAGGGGCCTTAAAAGGTGAGATACCGATGGTTCTTTACCATTGAATTGTGCATGTCCTACTCTTGCAGCGTTTGCAAGGCTTCCAAATCTCGAGAATCTAGAGCCGGAACAGTCTGCATCCTTCTAGGACACTATCACTGAATCGCGAACATCGATACACAATCGCAATGAAATGCGATATCTTACCTTCGTTAGGGCTGTATTTTCGCCGCTAAGCATCATCGTTGACGATTTGTGTTGACACTTGACCCTGACCACAACACACCCGCCCGAACATTTACCCCTCCAACATTCGATCCTTCCTTCATCTTCTACTCAAGCACGCAACGCTCTTGCAATCTTGCCACCCCAACACCAAAATTTTGCTACCTTACCTTCCAAGTACCATACAGCTCTACGCTTCAACCAAACATACACCATGAAGCTTCGTAGCGGTGCTAAGGTGGCCGCGGCCACACCGGACAAGATCACTGACATTCCCAAGGCCCTGCGACAGATGTAAGTTCTCAGTGCCCGTCAAGTAACCACGCACTGGCATACTGACTACCAACAGCGCCGCCTCCAACGCATCATCCCCCCTTCTCAAATTGCCTCAGGAGGTCAAACACCGCATCTACGAGTTCACCCTAGGTGGCCAACTCATCCACCTCCTTCAAAATACGGCCAACAACACGCATTCGCACGAAGAGGACATACCCCTATCCCATCGTACCTGCCGCGCCACCCTCACCGAAGCCGAAGCCCAAGCCAACCAAGACAACGCTAATCCCTTCGAACAGGTCTCAATTTCAGATGATGACGACGAATTAGAGGATGTCTGGAACGTTGATGCCAACCAAGACCGCCACGTCGACTGTTATCCCGACACCAAGCAATCCAAAGATGTTCGTCGCCGCCACCAACTCAACCTATCACTTCTTCGCGTGTGCCGCCAGATCTTCAATGAAGCCAAAGGCATGCAGTACGCGAAGAACACCTTCGTCTTTAATTGTTCCTTCGTGATGGAACGCTTCATCCGCTACCGCGTCCAGTGCAATCAGCACTTGCTTATCCGCAGCATCTTCATGGACATTGGCCTTGATCACCCAGCCACGCTCAAGGGTTGGGCGACCGTGATCAATAAATTCGTGCTCAAGAAATTGAGGGACTTGACGAGCTTGCATGTGGGGCTTGAGCAGACGTTTTGTGAGTGCTGGATCCGGGACTGTGTCTACAGTAAGGTGGAGAATGTTGATCTCTATCGGAAGATTGAGAGGTTGGGGAAGTTGAATCTGAAAGAGGTCACGGTTGTGGTATGTGACGATCATTTGTTGGAGGATCGTAGGGATATTGGGGGTTGGGCGGGGATTGAGCAGCTGTATCGTTGGACTTTGGCGGAGAAGATGGTCTTCGCGAGAGAGATGAGGAAAGTTTTACTTGCGAAGAAGGAGAACGTGAAGGAGGAGGCTACGACGGATGAGGCCATGAAGAAGGAAGTTGAGAAGAAGGAGGACGAGGAGACCTAAAGGCCGAAGTCGAGTGTCGCACGGTTTGGTGCGGCAATGAGGGTGCAATTGTGGAAAGCTAAGGAAGATGAAGGGTATTATTCGCATGATCTTGCGCCGCAGAAGCGCGTGGAGAGGTTTCGAGATTCAAACGCTAAGGCGTTCGGTCAACGCATCTTCAGAGAATGTAGACTACTACATCGAATGCAATCGTTTTGATAGATTTGTCCACAATCTGAGTTGGGGGGCTTGAATTAAATTGATGTACCGAAGAATGAGTACAACGCACAGATAACAAATCTTGATCGTCGAGACTCAACCTCATCCTCAACATCACTCGTTTAAATCATCCTGCCAGCGCCATTTTCGTTCGGCTCACAATCTTTCAACCACCTCGCCGCACTGTACAAACATGAAGCATCGCAACGGGACTCAGCTGGAATTCAAAGTAGGCCCAATGTCAGATCTCACTTTAGCCAGGTAAATTTCGTCCATCTTGACACTCAGAATAAGGTTAATACCAGGGAAGGACCCAGCACAAAACTTCAACGCCTCTGATGAGGCTACCTCAAGAGCTCAAGAACAAGACCTACGAGCTTGTTTGCGGAGGCAGGACTATCCATATCCGTCAGTCCGACCGTGGCACCAATGGACGAATAGTCATGTTCAATAATCGAATCTACTATCCCAAAACTTCTGAGAAAGCATTGAAGGAAATGTTCCTCAGCGAGGCGGACAACCAATGGTATGCTCCAGACCGCGCTCGTCGTTACAGGATGTGCCAGCCTTCCCAGGAAGACAGCCGACCAACGTCTTTGTCTACAGCGCTCTTACGGACCTGTAAGTAAGTATATCAGGAGGCAAAACACGTAGCCTATTCCACCAACACGTTCGCGTTCGACCATCCTAGCGTGCTATTGCAATTCATCAGCTATCTCACAGCGACAAATATCCAACACAGCACTTCTGCGCACCACTCTTGCCACATACCCATCCGCAACTTGTTCCTCGAGCTAAGGCCGCCGACCCTATCCGATGAGATCAATTGGAAAGTGTGTCTCCACCATGCCGCGGCGCACCTATCTGACCTAACCAAGCTTCACTTGTGCCCGGAACAGGCCATTGCACACCCCAATCTATGCTGCAAGACGCCCAAAGAATGGAAAAGCGAGTGAACAGGTTCAGCAAATCGAGTCATGGACGCTGTCTTGCAGTTCAGATTTCTGCCGTTGAGAAATGTGACCTTTGTGATCGATTGAGGATGGACGGGCGTATGATACTAGCTTTCGCTCAGGAATATTGCTCAGTCGCGGGACGATTTCTGAGAAGAGAGGGTAAGATAGTCCTAGAACAAGATCTACCAACCTTGGACAGCTGTTGAAACTCAGTTTTTTGCCTAATATGCGCTCGCGGAAGAAGCATGCTGACACAAGCTTCTCATAGGTGGGCACACTACGTGAAGGAGAAGCTACTACAATTAGTTGTCTGAAGGCGAAAGGGACCACAGCGACGAGATCGGATCTGTAGTGAATACACCACGCAACGGAGCGATTGTGACAGCGATCATGCATGCGAAGTGTTCTTTAACGGGCAGTTGGCGGGCATGGTTTTCCTAGGACTATGCATTGAGACACACTTAGCGAAGATTGATTATAATCGTCTTCTCCAAGCAGATCTGAAAGTCTTCTAAGAAAGTGTCATCTTCTCTGCTAACTTGCATGTTGGTGATGTTGAAGTTAGAAACATTAGGCTAAGATAGAAAATTTGCGAAACTTAATGTTAGATCCAAAGAATGTATAGGACCGGAGTAGGTATAGTGGTCCTGGTTTTACTAGGGATCTCTAATATGGCCTACCATCAATCTTATGGACCGGACATGTATAGCATTAGACTGCCGCGTTCTAGAATCTACTCGACACCCTGATGTCTTGCGACATTGCATCAAACCAGCCACTGAATGTGGCGATTAGAGAGGGTCAAGTCATTGCTAAGCATTGAATATATACACTCGGAATTACAGTCGTCGACGACCACATTTCTGTTTCATCATGACAATTTGGCTGGCAATTGACTTTGACTCGGTTAGGAAAAGCTAAATCACCATCCAATGCTCGAACCCCACGTTCATCATCAAAGTCACCATAACGAGAACACTAACCCGTCGTCCTCGGAGGACGAGTTCCAACTCCCTCGAACCCCAAGGGTGAAAAGCGCAACTGCTCCCCTGTTCAGATCATTCTCAACAAAGCCATGTAATTACCACAAAGAAGTCTTCCACAGCCAACCGCTTCTTTCCCTCCCGCGTATCATTTTCCAGGATTCGTAGCAGCGCATTGTATCATGACCCATGAGGATTGCAGGAACCTGCAAAGGATATTGGTTGCGATGGCCTTTCGATGGTAAATGAAAGGCATAAAACCTTCACACTGCACGCGTTGGCCTCATTCCATTCTCAACGACACCACTGCCGCTATGATGCTCAGCGTCAATCCCCGTACCCACCCTTCGGCGTTGACCCTCGACATGTAGAAGTGGGATCATTTGAGACGTAGAGGGACCCCCGACACTTTGCTGGCTACAATTGGGGCCGCGCTGTAAGACGTGGAAGCGGTAATCATGGCTAGGGTTTTTGTGCTGAGCGTCAATGAAGGCGGAAATCTGTACATGGTCCCCTCGACCACGCCATCTACCATTCCGTGTCAGCCCTAGTTCAGGATGAGGCTTACTCATCTCTAGATTGATGTACGTGGCGAGGCAAGAGGCCCAGACCGTAATGACAACGATCTAACCAAAGCTCCAAATCGTGTTTACTACTAACCGGGGAAAACCCAAGCTGAACGTATAAAATTGGAAGACGAATGATGCGGTCCATATAAGAATGAAACCAGTCTGCCAAATTTGGGTCCATGTCCAATTATTGACTACGCTTCCGCTGAGTGGTTGTAAGAACCGTAGAGAAAAGAACGAAGTCAAATGAGGTCCTCTTGACTGAAAAGATGGCAGCTCGAGGGTCTTTTCAAAAAGACAATCCAACATCCAGAAAAGACTGTTATCCCGTAGCAGCCATATCCGTGAGCTGGTCGTTTGTCTTGTCGAGCGCATAGCTTCAGGTCAATGTGTTCGATCCAAACCATTTGGCCAGCAAATCTGGCGCAGAAGATCGCCCGCATGTATTGCCCTCGGTTAAGATCGAAGCCGTTAGGCAAGGCTCGACCAACGAAGATGTGTCCCTAAATCTTTGTCGCGGCAGTAAGCGACGCAGTCGACAGACTGAAGATGCTGAGAGTGAGCAAGGTCAAATACCAGTAAGGTCGTCCGTATTGCTCGATCAACGAAAATGTAGAAATGGTAGGAACAAGCCCCGTTGGTGGAAATCGTATACAGAATCCCGTCATCAAGAAGATCTGGGATGGTATCGGAATCGTTCAGCTTGATTTGACCAGCACGAAAGATTAAAGGTGGCGGTCTGGATCGCACCAGAGAGGTAGCATTGATTTTTCTGAAATTCAACGCTCGCGACGACCAGGACTTGAATATATGTTCGCCACCGCTCTATCTTCTTCGGCTATACTGCTGCCAGGCACACAATTGCGAGTACAGCCAAGACTTGGATGCATTGTTTGATAATACCGAAGGAGGGGCAAACCTTGCAACCTGCACTTCATTGGGGACAGCATTTGGCTACGCTATTGATAAAAGTCTCTACCTTAGTGACGGAAACATAGAGCGACTTTCCAAAGCGTTCGAGCTTCTAGGATTGAGCTCATTCAACGCAACTTGCACGACTGCAATTAGCTGTTCAGGCGAACATCGTCTTTTGTTTTGGGACTGTTCATCCATCGACTCACGAGATCACAAATGCCATTTGGCCTACACCATTTCTGTGCGCTCGTGGGATGCTTTTTGTTGGCTCGCTCTCCCTGGGTCCTTGCATCGTAGACCTCTGCGCTCCTAGGACTCTCAATCCAGACATAGGTGGCATCGGGGTGATTGAAACCTCCAACTTGAGAAGACCACCAATTTTAACATGAATTTAGATATACCCTTCATCATGCTGAGCAGTATTGCCATATTGGCACACCATCGAGCAGTTGGCATGCCTGCCGTTTGCGGACCATAGCGGCATTCCAGGAGAATTTTAGTCGCGGTAGTCATGCAGAAGATAATTGCTGTACTAAAACCAAGGCTGCAGAGATGAATTGACGAGCGCCATTGCAGAAGACCTAATGAAACCGGAGTCTCGTGCGGCTGAAGTGGCGGTGCCGTCTGGCCCGCATTTTCATGCATGATCATAAGGCTGCGATCACGACGCGATTTCGGTTGCTTTGTAGCAGCTAAGTGATCTATGGAGTTGAGATGGTTCGCATACCTTGCCTGCAAGAGCGGTAATGCGTTCTGAAAATCACGTGCCAGAGCAAGAATTCTGGTCAGCAGGTTTCCAAGGCAAGTCATCTGATGAGTCAGAGGCGGACATTGGTCGTGCTTCTGCGTCATCACCCTTGCAACAGTAATGGATTTTCACCTTCATATCGCTTGTCGATTCAAAGCTACTTAATACACTCAATAGTCATAGAATCCTTTCCCACACTTCTTGCCTACCCAACCTGCATCCACCATCTTCCTCAAGAGAACAGCAGGCCTATACTTGCTATCCCCCGTCTCTTCATGCAGTACTTTCATGATTGCCAGACAAGTATCAATGCCAATGAAGTCTGCCAACTGGAGCGGACCCATAGGCACATTTGTCCCATTCTTCATTATATTATCAATATCCTCCTTCGCTCCAACGCCTGTCTCAAGGCATATAATTGCTTCGTTGATATACGGCATCAGGATTCTGTTGGCAAGAAATCCCGGCGAGTCCGCCGATTGAGATGGTATTTTGCCCATGCATTTACAAAACTCAATCGCCGTATCCAGTGTGTCCTGTGATGTCTGTAGTCCACTTATTATTTCCACGCCTTTTTGTACCGGCACTGGGTTCATGAAGTGTGTGCTGACTACTCGCGAAGCCGCCGAGAGGTCGGTGGAATTGCCCGGTGGTGCAGTCGCTGCAGCAATCTTTGTTATTGAGATTGACGATGTATTGGTTGCAAGGATAGCATGCGCAGGAGCGATCTTCGCCAGTTGCGAGAAGATGTCAATTTTCAGAGATGGCGTTTCAGGCACAGCTTCGATAATGAAGTCAGAATTCGAAAGGTCGTCCATCTTAGTTGTAGGAGAGAGGAGGGAACGGGCAGAGTCGGCGTCGGATTGAGAGATGCGTTGTTTGGAGACATCTTTCTCTAGCAGCTTATCTATACAATATCGTCAGTCTGGAGTAATCATGTTGATTCATTGGTATCTGCCATACCCGCGAACTTCATGCCTTTATCCAGAGAGGCCTGTGAGCTGTCCACCAACGTTACAGGTACTCGAGCCTTTTGTGCTGCTACCAGGGCAATGCCTAGACCCTGATCTCCTTGAATCAGCCTCTTCGATTCAAGTTGTAGCACCTCCTTTAGTAATCGAAGCTTACCATCTGCCCAGCACCTATCACGCCCAATCTCCTAACCTCTGCTGCCGCCGTGAGTCCTGAACTTGTGCTAAAGGAGCGTCGGCTGGCACTGCTGGCCAAACTGGCCACCTGCCTTCCTGCAATCAAAGGCGAAGACATATCCGATGACGTTTGTAGACTGCTCGAGTCCTTGACAGCTTTAATGTTTTGATTTCGTACAACGTGGTTAGAATAAACGAGCCAACAGAGAAGAAAACGGTTTCTGACGTCGGAGAATTAGGGCTCACAGCATTTGAGCCTCGGCTGTTTTTAGCTAGCCTCACGGAAATATCGGCTTTTAACCCCAGTCTAGCGCCAGTCGCGTCCAAGTCGCGTCTAGCTGGGCGATATGTTCGACGGCTGCACAAGGTTACTGTCTAAACCAAAAAGACAATGGAGCAATTGAGGTTGGAGGATATTGCTAATACCTCTGTCGACCCAGAGGTCCGGGCATATGTCTACAGTCTTGTCTCTGCGGTATGCCAAGCGTATCCGTCAACCTGCTACAACTAACGAAAGTAATAGCTTGGAGGAAAGGGCGCAAATGAAGATGGGCGCTACGTGCTGGGAGACGATGCACTGGCATGTCTGAAGGATCTGAAAAAATGGTTGAAGCTACATGATGAAAAAGCAAATCGATTGGACGTAGCAAGATGTCTGGCAGAATCGAATTTGGTCAGTGGGGACCTGTTGGAGATACTGGCAGCATGGCCAGAGTCAGCCACGGAAGACAAAGTCAAGTCGAAAGTCGCCCTGTCTTGCTTAGAGTTGCTTGTGCCTCTCACATGGCCCGTTGATAAGGACAACCTGCAAATGACCGTCAACCACCATCGTCACATCCCATACCTTCAATTGGCGCAGACATCCTACAAGCGTGCGATACTCGAGCATGAATCATCCAGGGTTCTGCGAACAGCTGTCCGCATCGGTTTGCCTTCCATGGCCCTGCCAATAGGTGAGCGAGGCACGCGAGACGAAGGCATAATCAAGCTCCTATTGTACTTCTTCAGAAATGTGGCCATGATTGCCCCTCCGCAAAATCTACCCATTGAAGGCGAAAAGGGTGAAATATCAAGGTCTGCCACAATTGAGGCATTCCATCGCCAAGACGTGCTCTCGTTACTGCTGACGATATCCTCGAACATGGGGGAAGATTTCAATACCCAAGACACTGTGATAATGGAGATTCTCTTTCACCTTATAAAAGGCGTGGAGGTAGAGAAACTCTTCATGGATAAAAAGCAATTGAGGACCAAGAACAATGATGAACTCAAATCCTTGTTGGCGCAGGAGGCAGACATGCACCGAGGCTACGCCAAAACCGCTCCCACCAGGCATAATAGATTCGGGACGATGATTCGGGTCATGCGAGATGACCACGCATACTCGACAGTCACTGGTCAAGACGCCTTGAAGAGTGGTCAGACGACACTTTCCAAAATGGACCAGTCGAAGAAATGGAACAAGCCCAAACAGAGAGTCAAAAATGAAGAGCCTTCATCCGATCGGTTTGACATTTCGATAGCGCTCACCGAATCCGCAAATACGCACCTGCGGGGTTTCGTAGAGGAATTTCTAGACTCTAGCTTCAACCCACTGTTCAGCCACCTTCGAAGGGCTATAGAGCGGGAAGCAGAACGCGTGCTGGAAGCCCACAAACAGCAATTCTTCTACTTAGTCTCATGGTTCCTTGAAGCCGAACGAGTCCGTCGAAAGAACAAGAAAGAAGCCGAGAAGAAGCAGAAAGACAAGAAGATCTCTGAAACCTTCGAAGCGGATAGCTTCGCCTTGATAGCAAGCGTCTTGAACCAGGAATCATTCATTCTCCTCAACCGCTTCATGCAAGATCGCCTAGACATGAAGTCTTGGCGCGAAGTACAGGCTGGCATGCGATGCTTCACTCAGATCTTGCTGATAGTCCAAGACATGTCAGAGTCGCCCGCCGGAGACGACCAGGAGATTGCAGAAAACATCCAGAATCGTATATTCTACGAAGAATCAACCCATGACCGGATTATCGCCATTCTCCGAGGCTACAGAGACCAGGGGTTTGGATACCTCGACTCATGTACCGAGCTGTCGCATGTCTTCCTGCGCATCCTGGAGCGGTACTCACGAGAGAATGTTGATCTACAAGTGCGATCGCGGCGACGAGCCCGAAAAACGAAGAAGGCCGCTGCAAAACAACGGAGTGAGACTAATAACGACGATGAAGATCAGACATCTGAGATGGAAGATGTTGTGGAAGCAGAACGTGTCTCCAGGGAACGAAAATTTGATTTCACGCGTTTCTCGGCAAAATTTATGACCCAAAACTGCGTCGACACCTTCGTGGCTTTCACCAAATACTACAGCGACTTCGATTCCGAGCAATTGAAGCGAGCCCATCGTTTTTTCTACCGTGTGGCCTTCAAGCAAGATCTTAGTGTCGTGCTTTTCCGTCTCGACATCGTTACCCTATTCAATAAGATGATTAAAGGACCGGAAGGTCTTGATCCAACAGGTCCCATGTACCGCCAATGGGATGAGCTGGTCAGGCAATCTCTCAAGAAGTTGTTCAAAAAGCTTGACCAAAGACCAGAGCTTGCCATAGAACTGCTCTTCAGCAAGATCAACTCCACAACCTTCTACTTGGAATACGGCTACGAGAAGCAGACCACTTCTTCTCAACCCAGAGCACCAGCGGCCCTAGAGGTACGAGGGTCAATGACACTGGAAGAACAAATCGGCGTCGCAGTAGCCGTCCTCTTTGATGACCACATCGATCAGATTGAGTGGGTATCAAGAACCCTCGCCTCAGCAGCTGACGAGCGCCAATCCTGGGAAGCTGAAGCTGAAGCACGCAAGATCCAATCCCAAACTGAGAACCCCTCAGGAAATCCAGAGGAAGAGAACACCACCACCAAAGCCCCTTCCATAGTCATAATTCCCAACACCGAGTCCCTCCGCTCCGCACTCTTCAAAGACGCCAAACTCCGCCTCCTTATGATCCTCTCCGGCTTCGAACGCCTCGGCATAGATGACGAGCCCAACGCCACATGGATAATCTCCTCCTCTCTCACCTCAGCACAGCTCCGCCATAGACGAAATATAATAGAGCAGCACCGCATGAGCCCTATCTTCGAATACGGCGAAGATGATCCTATTCCAGCAGAAGACCTGCTCCGTCGTACACCAACCGACAGGCCCAAACGCGCTGAATACGACGACGACAGCGAAGGCGATGGCATCGTATCGGATAATAACGTGGAAGAAGAATTCCTTTTCCCTGCCGGGGGTCCAACCAATAAATCGAACCCATACAAATCAGCTCTAGACGCTCTCAAAACGAAACGAAGGAAACGACATGCTGTCGCTTCTGACGACGAAGGTGGCCTCGATGACGAGACACGAGAAGCGAGACGCAAGGCGCGAGAATTGGCGGACTTGGAGAAGAGGCGGAAGATCAAGAGTCGGGAATTCGTAAACGATAGCGATGATGAGAGCGATGAGGAGAGGGATCGGGAATTCTTTGCTAGAGAGGATGCGAGAAGGAAAGGGCAGGGTGCTAAGGTTATGGAGGCGTTGAGGGCGGGAAGGATTACGCAGACTATTGAAGGCGAAAAGGTCAAGCCGAAGCTCGATAGCGGGAATGGGAGTAGGAAGCGGAAGAGTGGTGCTGTGGATGGGGTTAGGAAGAAAAGGCGAAAGGGTAGTTCATTGGGCGGGAGCGATAGGAGCGATGATGATGGCATTCTGGACGTCAATATGGAGGACGATGTTATGTCTGATTCGCCACCGAGACGGGGCCCATTTGGGTCTGATAGTGAGGACGACGATAGGAATGAGGATACGCCGCTGTCGAGTCCTCCAATGGATGGGCTTTCGTTGGGTAGGGAAGGGGAGGCAGCGCAGCCAGAGATTGTGTCTGCCAAGGAGGATGTTGATACGGGCGATGGAGAGGAGGACGAGGATGATGCGCCCGTGATCTCTACGGCAAGGAGGAGAGGGAAAATTGCAATTTTTGATGATAGTGATGATGAGTAGTGCAGCAGTCTGGCTATTGGGATCATAGCCTGCAATTGAGTCATCTGATTGTCTCCACCCCCGGTACTATCTGGCTTGCAAAAATCCATTCATGCCTGTTGATATGCATGTAAAGGAATGCTCTATTACTCGGCACTCTCGAATCCTTCATACGATTACTGCATGCACAGATTTGCCCTGCGCTCCGACGCGATTGGTCTCAATACCTCACAATGTCCACTTCATTTCCTCCTCCATACAATAGTATGACCACCACGCTTCCTTCCCCTCCTTCTTCTGCGCCTCGTACTTTCCCTTTCCTTGGATGTAGGCCTGCAATACCATCAATCAGAAGATTTGAACACACGCGAGGCAATGGACAGTACTTACAAACATTGTCACTACCATCGTCGTCTCTTCACGCTTCATCAGCTCTCTCAGTCGATTCTGCAAGCCCATTTCGAGATCTCCCCATGGCCTCATCTTGGCCATCATTCCAATGGTGAGAGGACTCTCTCTAAATGGAGGACCCCATTTCGCAAGGTCATGATACTCGGCCCGGCACTTCTTCAGAAGAACCATCATGTAGAAGCTCGCCAGAGTGCATGAGGGGCGAGGGTCAACGAAGTAGGAATCCATGAGTGATGGGTTAGGTGGTACTTGCTCATGCTCTGATTGGGCTTGGGCTTCGGCGGCGGCTTCCATCTCTCGCTCCCACTCTAATTCTCGCTCTAGCTCTAACAGATCCTGGTCGACATATGGTCTGAGGTAACCCTTATAATCGAAGTCGTCTACTTCAGATTCTAGACTGTCGTCCTCCTCGTAGAAATACCAACCATTGTGCCATTGATGGGAATTCTCGTAATAATCGTCGAGCTCTTTATCGATCGATTTGACGGCGGCTTCGATGTCCTTGCTGCTCAGCTCGTAGTCGAAGATGTCGAGAGCAGAATGATGTCTCTCAGTGAGGCATTGAAAGACCACCCAAGCGAGTTTGTCTGGACAATTGAAGTCACCCAGCCGGTACTCACACTGCTTCGATACAAGAGCCAAGGACTTCTTGTCGAAGAAGGCCAGGTGATCACCAATTCGTCGAAGGATCTGATTTGGGAGCTTATCTAGTAAGACCATGATTTGGGAGTGCTGACGAGAGTCCGTCCAAGTGTGATAGATGAGAGATCGAAGTGAGACAAGTGTAGTGATGGTTCGCTCAAGTGGTGAGATTGACGTTCTGTTAATATTATGCGATGAGAAAGAGATGTCGATCGAAAAGTGTGGTGTGTAGTTGAATAGTGAGCTTGACAAGACCGATGCCTTGCGATAGTGCGTGAACAGATGACGTGAATAGAAGGGCACGCTGAGAGTGTTGTCAGTACCTAACACTGGCCTCGTAGAGTATGGAAGCAAGAGTAACGAACTTTGACGTGGGCTCAATAGACACGCGGTGTCTAAGATCGAGATGTACTGGCTCGGAGTAGTCCACTGAGGCTGATGTATAATTGTTGAGGCGCAATGTAGAAGGAGGTGAGGTGTCAAGAGCTCCGAGCTCGGTGTTGCTGGGGCTCCAATGGTGGTGATATGCCACTGAGTGAAAGGCTGCTGCTCGTCCCTAAGTTGCAAGAGGAGCATGCAGCAGCATGGAGCGGTCTCTTGGTGGTGTAGATAGCTTTTGATGAACTCTTCAGACTGCTTGCCAGCTTGTAAGAAGCTATGTATATAACTTTTAGTGGAGGTAGACACCAAGGTCGGCTAATCCGGCTTAGCGTAGCCGAGGTGTTGTCTATTATCAAATTTTGCCTGCCTTCTTTTCCGGTGCACAAACGTGAACAACTAGACAAAGCTGTATGCAACAAGATGCCTCCACTAGAAGAAGATACAAAAGAGGCTGGTCAGCCTTGCCACAGCAGGCCAAACACCTTCCAGCGGCAGCCATCAGCCTCAGAGATCTTGAACAAACTGACCTCAAATAGCTTCAACCGGACGCGCAATCATGAGACCGGTCCTCTATTAACCTCGTCAACGTCAAGTACCACGCAGTCTCGGGTCCCAATACCGTCAGCTACTCGTCGAAGCAATTCTTTTTTCAGCACCCTGAACGCATTTGCTGTAAGAACCGCAAATGAAGGGAGCGAAGGGGAGACCTCGCGATCCCGCCCTGTAACAGGCATTCCTAAAAGCACACCTTTCTTTGCAAACCTAAGCACATTCACAAGCAAGTCATCAAGCTCAAACGGTGAAGCTGAGAAGTCGTCCTCTCGTAGCCCTACTCCAGCAGGGATTGGGAGAAGCAGCTCCCTGGTCAGCAATATTAACAAAATCACTAACACCTCTGCATCAAACACAAGCGATAGTGATGCCTCCCAGCAATCCAATAAGCGGTCACGGAAAATCTCTGAGAGACTAGCTCGGACGCCCTTTCTCAGTCGTGCCTTTCAGCGCGTGCCCTCTTCGCCGCAAACACCAAACAAAACACGTCAATCAAGCATCAAGATTGAACAGCGCGGCCTCATGAAGCCAGTCCAGCCCCCGCTGCCTCGTAGCAGCACGATGGGCAATCTGGGGCGAGCACAGGAATACCAGAGTTCACCTCACACGTGAGTCTCCATTCACAGTTTGCCCGCCATTTGACTTAGGTTACCGCGTGATGCGAGACTTTCCGCGCCATCACCTTGTATCACTTTAGATAGACGCTGACGTCAGACTCTGGCAGACCCAGTTTCATGCGCCCAACATCGAGCAGCGAGAGGAGACGAAGGGCCAGCAATGCGACACCTTCCAGGAACGGAGCAAGGCACGGTAGCATCACATCTTGTAAGCAGCGGAATAGCCCTCTTCCCGCTATCTATCCCGCGAGACCCTCAACACCTTCAAAAATCCCGACTCCCGTCAAGTTACCAAATACGCCCCCCGAGAGGCTGTTCGGAATGGAGTATTCAAGCCCTATTCCCAAGACACCAATGACTCAGCGTCGAATGCCACAGACTGCGAGTGAACGTCAATTGCCATCAAGTCGCCTAGCATCGAGAATCTTTCCGACGCGCAAAGACAGTCTACCGTCAGCTTCCAAGCAATCAAATAGTAGACCAGCGGAGGAGAGGGCAATGGCTCTCCTGCCAATGACGGGTACCATCAGCAACATCAGCAGAAGCAAACGCAACTCTGTTGCAAAATTCGCATCTGATGAAGACGACACCGCTGACACTGCGCCTTTGGTAGACACTCGCATCGACGAAAATGAAGCTTCCAACGTGGGGTCCATTAATTGGGTAGCCCACCATAGGCAACGCGCCATGATGTTTTCGAGTCGCACAGATCGACTGCCATCCGCCCTAAAGAAGAGCGAGTCATATTGCGAGCCAGCGGAAGAAGACAAGGATTTTTCCAACATTTTGGCTGAAGAGGAGGAAACACCCCGTCGCCGAACACAAGGCTCATCCTCGCAGCACACCGAAAGTGCGTCTTCTCCTCTCCAGCAGGGCGAGTCGTCCCGCCAGGCAGCGGAAGAGGCCGCATCTGCCCCTCTACCATTGACTAGCAGCAGTGGTAACACAAGCAGTGGCGAATCCAATTATAACCCCACCCCAGACAACCCAAATACCAAATCCGATCCTATCGGAGTGCGCGTTTACACAAACAGTGCTGGATCGGATAGGACTATCACGAGCCCCGAGGGGGACCCAATGAACGGAATCTTTTATATTGTGAGAGGGAAGCCAATTTCGCTGAATAAGCCTTGCAGATGTGGTTCCGGAAGAAAATTCAAGAAGTGTTGCATGATACAAATCAGGGCGGAGGCGGAGGCACTGTATGGAGACTTGAATAAGCTAGCAGAAGAGCGAGGATTTGTCGCTCTTGATCTTGATAGATCTACTCAACTGATGTATGATCGGGAGGACGGGGAGCCGGAGGCGAGAGACAAGAAGAACAAGGAAGAGGTAAAAGCCAAGGAGGGCAAGGGCAGGCAAAAGCTGGGAGGGTTCAACATCACGTACCTTTCCAAAGGCAGACCTATTCCCCTCGACGAATCCTGCTTGTGCGGTTCCGAGATCAATTTCAAGGAATGCTGTATGCCTGGATTGAACGAGCAGGCTAAGGAGCAGCGCGGACCCGAATTGGCCATGCTTCGACGCCAGCATCGGACCGTCAATCTGGAGCTTGAGATTGATGACCCCAATAGACCTTCATCTCCAGAATCCGATACTAATGCTAGAGGAAGATCTAGAGCATATACACCAGAGCCAGCTTTCGTTGCTGCTCACCCGGGCCCTGACAACTTTACTTCGCGTCACGTAAGCGCCCTTTCCTCTTCTCTTTTCCACCCTTCACCCACGCTTCTCTGACACTGCACCAGGTCTTCGAACCCCTCCCCATGAGAGTCTGGCTTGGCCGGTACCTTGCGCTCCACGACCACTTTCGCACCACTGCGCTTCCCGGGCCGAACATCACATTGCAAGAATCAGTCGCCCACCCCATGAACGATGAAGTACGCCGCAACCGCCGCGTCTTCATCCATCTACGCAACTTGTGCATGACGGACGAGGCAAAGGAGAGCTTAGACGAATTCATGACTAAAGTTGAGGATAGACAGCAGAGGATGGATGAAGCTGCCACACAGCCTAAGGGGAAGATTATCAAGGCTAAGAAGGGCTTCTTCGAAAAGTTGAAGGGGAAGCATGGTGGTGAGGGGAGCTCAAAATGAGGCGAGGATGTATGATGGATGTGGAAACGGATTGACATGTTGTACAGGAAAGGGGAACCAGAATATGTTTTTCGGACATGAGTTGGGTATCTCCCCATTGTTTTACATTCGACAACACTCACTTGAGCGATTTCTCAAGTCGGAGTACCTGTGCGACATTTGTGAGGCGGTACGCATGGATCGGCAGACATTGCAATTCTTTACAGTTCTTTACTCACATAATCAAGCAGGGGGAAGTGGGTTCTTCCGGGATGTGTGTTCTTCGGTGTGTTCAAGCATAGACAGTGTACAATAGTCACAGCGAGAAATTCGGAATCTACCTACGATTGTTTTCAACTCGTTGGGCGCGTGCTCCACCCTTCTTGCGATGATTGTGCAAAGCATTTTGACCAATTGGTCAGACGTCTGGTCAGTACTTCCAACTTGGAAGCCGCTTCCCAACCTGGCTGTTTCGCACGCGCCGCTAGGTGGTCGTGATATCGCCACTCTGGTCGAGAACCAGCAGCTGTGGCCCTTATGACTGGGTCCTACGCCTGAACGTTATATGTCGAATAGCGGCAGACTATTGGGCATCTCCCTCTCCCGTCTTGCTGAAGGGGTTTCAGCCTCCTTTGCCAGACTTGTTCCTCAAATATGCCGCCACCTGTTCATGCCTTGTGACAAAGAACATTCGCCTGGTATCGTGCTTCCACGCCAAGACGCCGATCTCTTCGGCATATTTGCACGGCGCATCATAGTCCGCTTGCGTATTGAATTCCTTGAACAGGAACCCCGGCGTCGCCTTCATCCTATCTCCTTCCAACTGCCACAACCGTATCTGATCCACGACTGTAGGAGGAAGAACAGGCTGGTTCTTAGCCATCTGTGGATGCGCATGGGTGGTGAGATAGCTGATAATCTGGTCACTGGTAATCCCCCTGCTGACGGCGAAACGTATGGAATTCCGGGTGACTTTCGCAGCGACCATATTTGGGTAACGTGTGATAATTCGGGCGAAGAGCTTAAGTATGTCTATCTGGAGGTCTGAGGAAGTGTAGGCGTAGACGCGGTAATTCGTCTCAATAACGATGAAGCCTCTATTATCTGTGGTGGAAGAAAGGGAGTTGCGTAAGCCGCCGGCGTCAGAGGTGAGGGTTGTGGCGAGTCGGGTTGGGTAGAAGTGGTCGGAGAAGGAATTGGGTTCGTAAACTATGCCGAAATCGCCGAGGTCGTTGAGCATCTGTGCTTGGGTAGGGGTGAGATTAGCTTTGCTGTAGGAGAGGCCGAGCTCGAGAGAGCCAAGCATGAAGAGGAAGGAAAGAACGTCCACTTCGTCCATACCCCACTGCTTTAAGATCAACAATATTTCTTGCATCATTCCGTTATAGACCAAAGAGAATAGTACGCACACTTTCAGCATTCTGGAGGTAGAGAATGAGGATTGTCCAGACTTGAGCGTTGACTTCTTGCAAGATGAATGCAAACCCGTCCGTTGTAATTTCGACTTTGGCTTTGGCGTTGACTAGTCCGCCCATTTTGAGTAATGTCGTAACGCCTGTACCAAGTTTGGAGCCAGCTGCAGCCACACCACCCTCCACTGTGCTGCCCACCATGTAGCCAAGGACGGCTTCCCATTGTTTTCTGGCATGGTCATCGAGGTCTGCTATCGAGACATTGTCCTCGACTGAGTTACTGGAAGGCACGCCGAAGGATTTGTGACCTCCACCTCCCGTGAGGGCGAGTCGTAAAGAAGCAGCGAATGGATTGGTAAGATTGTAGGCTCGTGGTTTTCCGGGATTGGCGGTAGCTGCTAGGATGTGTAGTCTTTCCAGAAGGCTGATCGCATTGTCTCGTTCACTTCGAAGCTATTAGGTCCGTCATGTCGAAGGCAGGATTTACCTACCGCCTGCCATCCGGTCGTACCCATGCTTCAAGGTCTGTCACTGGCATGGGGTGGCTGATGTACAGCAGCGCCATTACAAAGCTCTTAGCTGAGCTTGTCAGCAAGTAACAGCAATTTTCTGCCATCCTTTGGCATACCCAAATGAGGTAGCATGCGCCTAAAGATAGCGAGTGTAGTAGATGGCTGTTTGTACAGGCGATTGAAGGTGGTACCTGGAAGACCCTCCAGGTACTCGAACGATCGAAGCGAAGATGTCGACATCTTGCTGCCAGATAGGAGGATCTTCTGTCAGGAAGATTGTTGTTAACAGCCCATCATCAGCGAGCTCTGTCGCTGCCCTGGCCCTGCAGTGTGAAATGTAGTTATGAGTCGGAGAAAATGCCAAGAAAAATTTCACAGTATCTACCCGGCGTTTAAATTCAGCTCCGGAGCTAATATTTCCCTTGCTGTTCACCATTTCGTTGGTTCAGTTTCTTTTTCCATCACAGCATGCCAGCTCTCCATTTTGTGCGATCGGTACGGCTTAATCCTACATTAGGATTAATTGGGAGCGTGCGGCTGATTGGAGGCAGGTCTGGGAGTCTTTCAGGGCAAATTCAGGGCTAGAGCCAAGGCATGTTGTATGCAATGCGCGAGAATGGATCGCTAATTAGGATTTATGAACAAGGCTACTGGACAGTGTTAGATATTTTCTTCGTAACAAGTCCCCCATGATTCGCTTTTAAACGTGGTTTTACTACTATGACATTGACGTGGTTCTCGAGTAATTGTTTTTGCCCTGGAGGATGGGGGGGTGAAGATGCTGAACTTGTATTTCGAAAGAACAATCCAACTCCTTCATTACAGAAACCCTCTGTTGGCAGTTATGATGAATCTCGCTAGTTCGGGTACGTCTTGCTTACCTCCTGTTCATGTATAGCTCAGAGTCACAGCTGCTCGCCCAGGGACTGTCAATTTTGAGCTCGACATCCAGAAGGAGCATACTGTAAGGTTTCCTGCAGTCTAATAGACATCCAGGACGATTTGGACTCCCGAACTAACAAGATCTCACTCAAGAATCGTCTCGGCATACTTCATGGAGGCACCGTTGCTAGCATGGGTGTGCTCTGCTCTGTCATCCCTCCTGCTAGCTCCCACCTAATATTTTTCGACAGTGGACTTAGGAGGCTCTCTGGCCGTAGCATCCAAAGGCCTTTTTGCAACGGGGTATCCACAGATCTGAATGTGACCTACATCAATCCGGGTGGCAGAATAGGAGATACAGTACGCGCAGAGGTCACTTGTGACAAGTTCGGAAAGACATTAGCGTATACATCTATCAGGTTTACGAATGATAAGGATCAGCTAATTGCACGGGGAAGTCATACGAAGTAAGTGAAGGTGTTTGTGACTTAGGTCTGCGCATTGTTTACCGAGGTTTGCTGATGTCTATGTGATTTGTAGATATGTGACCTTGGCTTGGAAGGATGAGAATAACATCGTCGATCAGCTTTCTCCACTCGAGTGATCAGGTAGACCGTTTTGACCCTATGAAAAGCCACCTGGTTCTTCCAAGACCGACCAATAACTTGATGGCTACCTAGCCAATGCAACAAGCCTGCATCCATGTCCCCGCTTGCTTCCCTGATCGATCATCTTCAGTTGTCGTCTTTCGTGTTTTGTACTGACGCCGTGCCTGTCTTTTGACAATTCAAGGCAGTCTGTCCTTTGTCTATCTCCTTCACTGCTCCTTCCTTCCATTGCAAGGCTATGGTGTGCTAAAGTAGCATTGCTCACTCCATCCCAAACGACTCTCCTCATTGCCTCGAATGCAAGAATGCTTCCATAAGAAGCTTTGCTCGTGCTTGTTTTTCCTTAAGAGCCCAACGGTATTTTTGCTCTGAGGCGCGATTTGTCCAAGGCTGTGACCGCCAGCGCTCCTCAATCCCATAATCACTGATCACGCACGTTGCTGTCTTCAAAGGTAGTACTCTGAGCCCGCCAAGTTCGGCGAGAAGCAAGTCCCACCGGCGATTGTCTTCTATCATCAACGTGCGACTACGCTGCAGAAAAGTGGGCGTCAATTCGCGGCCTTGATCGATGTCGATGTTGATGTTTCTCAAAAGCTTTAGCTGTCGCGATATCGGGCTGATGGCGAGTAGCCAGTCAAATTCGTCTGAAGCTTGTTGCCAAGATACTCTGATGTGTAGACTTCTTATTGCGAGAAGATGCTCCGGATTGGCGTTCTGGAGGAGACGTAGAAAGATTTTAAGAAGATGTGGTCTCTCGAATGAGAACGTGTTTGCAGAGTAAACGATGTATCTGGCTTCAATGTGGACTTGGTAGCATGTCAGCAGTAAATTTATCTTGAACCCTGGTTGCCCATAGCAAGTTTCGTGGCGATATACTCTGTAGTCGCTGTTCCATACCGAGTAGATCGGTAATCCATTCTGAAAACACGTCTCGGCCTCTTCCTCGGATATCGCAGCTTTGCAAATCTGGTTGCAGGCTTTACTCCTTCTGTCTAGGTTGATATGGAGAAATTTTCCACCAAGGACCAGACAGTAGATCTGGTTCTTAATCTCCTGTGGAAGTCGAAGTAATGGTGAGGAAGCATTTTTTTGAGAGCTGGCAATATTTAGTAACCCTTGCATGATCAGCTTTTGGATCTCACTTACATGAGCTCAAGAGCCGCTGTTTGGCTGCGTGTTTTCATGATTGAGGTACTGATATATGATTAACTTGGCCTTGAAGTTGAGGGTGGCCAGGCTGGGGTGAAGATGAAGGAATTGTGATGGTAGATGAGCGTACTGCGGTGTATATCTTAGACTCTGGATATTAAGGGAAGTGAGAAGCTTATGGGTAAGATGTGAATCTCGTTGGAGGGTAGTTGGAGCGAGGTGTAAGAGAAGCGAGCAAAATTCGAGCCTAGGAGTTGATGCTTAGGGCGTCCTGCCTGTAGCCCACCTTAGATTCGCAAAACTGCTGCTCATCTACTTTTCAAAACGCCATTAACCGTCGTGTGGATCTCTTGAGATGTGTTTTTTTACCGCCCTAGAGTGAATAGCTTGGGTGTGAATCTCTCTTGTGAGTCCCTTTCACGTGTGATTTATATACCCGAACCATTCCCTGTTTTCCAAGAGTATGTTGCAGGACACTCATCATCGTATTCCCATAGAATGATGGGGAAGTCTCTCTGTATATATAAGTCTTTCTCTACACTCTTGCCAAACGTCGTACCATTGCCAGACCTACTCCCCATTACTAGCAAGACAACCGATTCGAGATTCGTTTTGTACATCCAGATTTTCCCAACTTGTGGTTGAAGTATTCAAATTGATGCTCACGTGGTAACAGCTGCTACTAGATGACAAGTTTTATCATAGTGTGGCCCTGCAAGTGTCTACTTTGCTTTGTAACAACCACGCACAACGAAAAAGAAACTAAGATACATGAGAGATGCAGGGCTTTCATGGCGTGATCGAGGTAGATGCATTGATCGACCCCATGACCTCATGCTTTCTCCAGCCTTCTCTTCATTTCGTAGGAACTCGGATCAGCGGCTGCAAACACCACCAATCAGGATAATTGACATTCCGTTGGGTGCGTTTCCAAACCTGAGCAATCCATTCGAAGAAACCTGCCAACTCTCGGTTCTTGGGATGAAGGATTGTATCTTTGACGTCCTATGCCCAAGCTCGTTTCTGATCCAGTGTGCAGGGAAATTGCTCTCACTTTGTCGATAAATCTCCCAATCAAAGCCGAACCAGCGTGTTTCCAGCCCTTCGTCGCTGATGACGAAAGTGGCCGTCTTCGAATCGAGCTTCGCCAGCTGATCGAGACAGCCCAGAAACTCAGTCCACCGCTCCTCATCGTCTTGTGCACAATCAGATGCAATGCGACAGTCACGAATGCTGTGCTTATTGCCCTGGTCCAAGTTAATATTGATATTCTCCAAGTTGGTGCCGCATTTGGAAAGCGACGTGATAGCTTGCGTCCGCTGCTGAAAGTCTTCCTCGCTTTGGATGGAGATGTCTCGGTGGATGCTAAGGATGGCTAGGTTGTATTTTTATTTCCCCATCACGAGCGAAGCTCCGAATTGTTGGAATGTCTGTTCGCTATCGAAGGAGAAGTGTTGGTGGAGTAAGGGATGAGTTTTGCATCGTTGTACATTTTTTGGCATGCTGACAGGAAGCTTGTGCTTATTTTCACCGCAAAATTACAGTTGGATTGGCAATTCATGTGCTGGTCCAATACGCCCTCCACAAACTACTCGGAGGACAGATCTTCATCGAACCTCTTCTGAGCCTCTTCTTCAGTGATCTCCGCGACACTGATATGGTTGGTGAGATATGAGAGAGAGTTCATAGGCTCTATCGTCTTCAAATGGACGAATTGGCCTCCACGAACAAGCTCGTAGATGTTGTTCTTGATTTCGGGAGGAAGTCGTAGAAGTGAGCAGGAAGCGTTACTTTGCGTGCTAGTGAGGATTAGTATTGAATCTTCTGAGTAATTTAGGCGACAATACCTAGCAGCGAGTTCTTTGCGGGTCAGATGCCTCCCTATAGCCTTTCTATCGTTGGGTGACGTCATGATGATTGGTTGAAAGAGTAGTTAGGAGTGTCGCGAGGTGGTCGTTCTGAAAGCTCAAGCCAGCGGATAGGGGTAGTAAGGCGTCAATTGATGGGGAGATACCATAGAAGGATGGCTGGGCTTCTCGAATGTATGGTCAGACAGGCTCGACTCTAGTAAGATTTGACTAAGCGGGTCCAATCTGGCAAGGATTTTGAAGGATGGGAGCTCTCATGTGATAAGTGATTGAAGTCTATCAAAGTATATGTCGAAATGTGTTTGCCCTCGGCCATACCACAGCGCTCTAAGTTTCACCTTGACTTCGCTTCTGAAGAGTAAGAAACCGTAGATCAAGTCAAACTTGTTGACATGGACTTTGATAGCTGTAAGCCAGGCGCCGAACCGCATCGAGGATCTGAAGGCAAGATCACCTGTAATCTATAGCAGCTTCATTCATTGACTTCAGAAGATGGTATATTACCAGAATGCATATAGGTCCATGGAATTGCATATACAAGATGTTTATGTGACAATAGCCAGGATGACAGGAAGTATGCTCGATCCCGCCCCCATTGAGTCGAAGTCATGGCACGCCTTCAGGCTTTCTGCGGAAGTCCGCTTTACATACTAGTGCTGCCAGCTCGCCCAGAGGGTATCCTCCCTCGATATCGTCGACTTCCACATTCAGATAACAGCCTCTTCCCATCCTGTAGCAGAGTCATTCCGAGCTCCGGACGAGCTCCCTGATGCGGCCAGCCCATTCCTGCCGACTCCTTGCAATTCTCCATTTCCCGTGCAAATTCTCCATTGTCGTCTGACCATCGCTTCCTCAAAGAACAAGTGTAAACATCTTTAGATGCAGCTTCTGGAGCATGCTTGTTTGAGCCAGAAACCCACAGTCCTCCTGGCACAGATCAGATGATCTGGAACGAGGCAGCATTTGCCAGTGACGCCCTCCAGGGTGGACGATTTTCCAGGCAAGCATAGAGTGCTGAATGCTGATATGCAGTCTTTGTAGGTATGATAGATCAATGATGATCATTGGCAAGATTTTGCCCCACGCCTGATTCTGCTCTTGATTGTCGATCAGTATATCAAGATGAACGTTACGAATGTCGAAGTTGTTGGGCCTTACATCGCGAATAAATTGGCGAACAGACATGGGAGTCCGGAGAGAGAAGGTGTTTGCATTGTAAAGTATTGGCTTCGCTTCGTGGTAGATTTGATGGCACTAGATGTACGCTGAGTCAGTGTGACTCATCCTGCATAGGCGGTGAATAGTGAGACATGTCCGGGGAGCAACACGCGCCTGGCACATATTCTATCAGTTGGAACAGGGTGCGAATAGAGATCAAGAGCTCCAGAACAAAAGCGTACGGTTCGTAGGACGTCCACAGGAAGCCAAATTGATTCGCTATTTGGTGGAGATTTTCCAACACCGGCAGGTGTGCATGGCAAGCGATCGCTTCATCAACGGACGGGTCGACCCAAGCTCGGCCTGAGCTTCTCTGAGCTTCATATTCCAGATTCTCGCCCCAGCAAAGGGAGTACGGCTGCGGTTACCTTTATTAGAGCACGATTTCTCCTCTATGTGAATGAAGCGGCCATCAAGTACGAAATGACAGATACAATCCTTGGTCTCCCTGGGAAGCCTGAGAAGTACTGATGTCGCGATACTTGTGATACTATCAATGCACAGTCAGCATCTCGTTGTTCAACATTTAGGTAACAATCAACAGTAGATACACACATGACATGAGTTCCTAGAAATATTCTAGAAATGGGCACGTTCCAGCTGGGTTGCACGACACTACTGCTTGGGTCTATCCATTTTTGGTAAGCCTGATCAAGGCGCTCCCAGTACAGATGGGTAACATGGCAGGAAAATTGCTGAAATCTGTCTAGACATGTGGATGGAAGCTGTCACGGATCACGTAGTTGTTCACGAATTCAATGGAAGATCGTGCTGTACAAGGTATTCACTAGCGCTTTTTCATCACGTGATATCATCCATTTCTTCCTCTTCCTTCACTGCTATTTCACCACCCTCTGTATCCATCTCATAGTCGTCTTCGGTTTTGAGCCGTGGCTCTTGGGGCGGTAAGACTGTCTCCCCTCTCTTTAGCATCTCCACCTTCGCTTGCGTCATCTCAAATACATATTGTCCCAGATGTTCTACACCAGCCATCTCCGTTTCCTCTACCTTGTCAATTAACAGCCTTTGTGTAGGGAACATTTCGCCTGTCGTGAGTATGAGTTTCTCAGGTCGCTCAAGTGGCAGCCTAAAGGCTTCTTGGAACTCAGCGGATGATTCGAAAATCGAGCGACGACCAAGAATATACAGCCCAAGACGAGCGCGGGATAGCGCGACCGTCAGGCGACGAATGTCGCGGAGGTAGCCAGGGTTACGGGTGCGCGTGAGAGAGAGGATGATATAGTCGTTCTGCTCTCCTTGAAATTTGTCCACTGTGGTAACATTCCTAGGCAGTCCGAAGAGTCTGTTGTTCGTGCACCTATGGCCTAGCACATCTCGAATGAGAGCGCGCTGGCCAGCATAGGTGGTTAGAACGGAAATTTTGCTGGCCGGGTAGCCTAGCAAGCGCATGTATTGGTATATTGCAACAGCGTATTCTGCTTCTCCGAGGTTCTGGAAAAAGTGCGGTGTTGGCTGCGCCTCGCCACTGCCCTTGTAGTCGGAAACGTCAATGAATTGGTATTCGTACTTGAAGCCAGCGTTGGCCTCCAGATATTCTGGCTCGGAGAGAACATTTGGCAGGTCTGTTAGGCCTGGATACCGCCACTTGTAAAGTTCTGCTATGCTTGGTCTCGCACGGCCTTGCTGATCGAGGTTGATGGTTGGAACGCCTAGACGGACGAGTCGCAGGAAGAGTGATTGTTCGAGGTTCGCAAACTGGCGGAACGCCATATTCTGGATGATAGGAGAATTCTGCAGGTGATCTCCGCAAAGCACTATTCTCTGTAAAGGTGATTCGCCATCTTTGGGGTTTTGCAGGGCGAGAGGAACAAAGTTTTCAATCTCGGTGATTTGTGCTGCTTCTTCCATGATCACATTGTCGTAGTGGAAGCCAAGATCCGCGATCTCCTGCCGACGCATGGCGGCGTGAGTGGTGGTCATAGCGATGATGCGGGCTTCTTTGATCATGAGGTAGTTTGTCTTGTCCTTGTTTGAGCGAAGAATCTCGAAAGGTCGAATGTCTTCAAGTGTGGTGAAGATCTTGGTGATATGATGCTGACAGCCTGCTGCTATCTCTGTCATGGCTGCTTTGGACGCGTCAGGCGAGAAGAGCGGTTGCGGTGCGTTTTGAAAGTATTGGTGGAAAGGGAAGGCAGTAACAATGTCTGTGGTGTTCGACTCGGGCTTGTTGGCGATGTCCCAGAACTTCGACCACGATGGCTTCACGTAGACAGAACTGAAGTAGCCGGCCGTCTCGCATGAGCTACCATGGGCGCCAGGAGCGCCAAAGTTCGCAGCAAGCCGATCAACCTCAGCAAGCAGGTATGCTCTGTTATCCAAGAAAGATCCGACTCGGCCGTCTTTGCTGAAGCTTTCCTCGGTCTCGAGCTCTCCTTCTCCTTGACCCAGCCTGAGTAGATGGCGACCATCAAGGTCGAGCTTTGTGATCTTCTGAAATAACTGGTTCAGTGCTTGATTGCTGTGTGCTATCAGTAAGGTTCGCTGAGAAGGGAAGTCGTGGTAGATGTTGTTGATGATCTGCGTGGCAACGTCTGTTTTCCCAGTCCCAGGAGGCCCCACAACGACCGTCAGGCCTGGCTGAGTTCCTGATGCGATTGCTTCGACCTGGACTGGGGTAAAGCGAATGCGATTCGTCTTCGGAGCATCGCTCGGGTATGGTCCACTGGTAGGAGGCTTGTACGTGGAAACTTTGATCGATTGGGATGTCTGCTGCACTGGCTCTGCGTCGTCACGTCGGCGCTTCTTCGAAGGTTTTTGCGGTGCGGCTGTCGAGATTGTCGAGGTCTCAAGGACATACGGAGGTCCTGACGATTGGCTCTCCGTGTCTGAGGGTTCAATTCTCTAGAATACGGATTAGCTTGGCGATTGTAACTTAGGTCCTGGATATCATACCTTGCCAGGAAAGCTTTCGGTAAGATGCTTCCAATCAATGAACGTGTCTCGGAAATCCACGGATTCCAGCTGATTCGCGAGTCGTGTATACGAGGCTGACGCTGGATCCCCTATACCTAAGAAGACTTCCTGTAGCCATGCAGGCACAGGTACATCAGACAACGCAAGGCTTTGTATGGTCTCCAGCTGCCTCTTGAAGTTGTTCTCGCGTTGATTTCGACGAACAATGATATTCATAGACTCATAAACATCGGCCCTGCCCTTTTCTTTCAGTCCGCTATCTGTCTTGAATGCGGCAGGGTCAAGGTTGACGATCAGCCTCCTGATTCTTGGCCTATGTCCATAACCATTGACTTGGTCTGGTGCAGGTTCCCTAATCGACCGTCCACTCTCATCAAGAATTTGTACGACCTCAGCCGTGCGCAAGCTGAGGAGGCCGGACGAGTCTTGAGAAACGGTTGGCGCGGAATGGCCATTCGTCAGTCTTCGAGGGTCTGCTGAGGGTTTAATTGCAAGTAAATAAACCACGTCATCTGGTCGTAGGGAGTCCCAATCTCGACGCACGGGGCCTGCCAATTTGCTCATGTTGAGCGTTACTTCGGCCTTGACATAAGCCGGCCGATCATACCCGACCTTTGCTGGCGCAGCTTCAAGTATACTGGATGGACCGTTAGCAGTGCAACTTCACTAAGTCAGCAGCAAGATTGTACCTACGCAGGTTTCGTAATCGGGAGAGCCATCCGCGAGAAACCGCCAAAGCGAACACTACCATCTGGCCCTGCCTCCTCCGGCTGTAGTCGTTTAATGATATCCTCTAGATACGTCCTTATCTCGAAGAATTGTTCGCAACGGTAAAGTATGAACGACCGCCATAGAAAATCGCCAACACTGAGATATTGGAGGTTGATCTTCGGTATTGCTAATGATCTGGATCCATTGTATGTCTCGTTCCTGAGAAGGGATGGTTCATAGAGCTCAATCTCTGTTGGCTGAGTATTTAGATCTCTGACAGCTTCCTGAAAAGTGTTCCTTTTTTCATGTGCTGAGATCAAAACCTCCATAAGAAGCCCGCGATTGACCTGAACACCGGCGGCAGGTGGGTATGCTGTCCTAAAGCCTAGTAATGTGCACAGTGCTTCTAGCTCGGGATCCGTCAAAGGCTTCAAATGACCCTCTAACTCCTGCCTCTCCTCGATTGCGCCATAGTTGGAGAGTGCCAGTATAGTCAGCTTTGATTTGCAATGCTTTAGCGCTGTCCTCTGTAACCGGGCTAGGTCTTCGTAGTGATTTTCGTACGATTGGGCTCTAGTGTAATGTACACCCGTACTATCATCGATAGAGAAATACATAAAATGGCGGAAGAGAACGAAGAGATCACGTAGAAGGCCGTTTTCCTTGTCATTGAACATCGGAGAAAGTCTGACGAGGGCTAGAACATTCAGGTCTTTGAGCAGCGTATTGACATATCTCCTTGTTGGCAGTTGGCTCTCAAGATCCGTGAGGAATTCGAGGAACCGCTCACAATATGATACATCCTCTGAACATCTTGTTAGTACTGAGGATGCTCGACTAGGCAATGACGCACCTGCGCGTGCTCCATATGTTCGAGCGACAAAGTCCAATAACAGGGTATAAAGCCAAGATCGCTCAAACTGCATCTTTGCCTGTGAATCTTCATCTGCAGCTTCAAACCGCCTAGCAGCGGCTCGCCATGCTTTGCGGTTCTGACCTTGCTCCTCGAACTTTCGTTCCCGAGCTGACTCGTTCGCTAGATTGTGCCATATGGATATAGAAACAAGCGGAGCACACTCCTTGCGCAAGAGACCACAGTCTAGTGACTGGAATGCGCCGAGCAGGAATGAGAGGAGATTTGTTCGAATCGTCGAAGACAAGGATGTATCAAGACCCAAGGACAGCACCCGGCGGAACAAAGATGAGAAGCGTGCAGGGTCATCGGCCAAGGCATCTAGAAAATTGTTAGCTGCCGCTTAGTTCAATAAAAATTACTAGCTCACTCCATGATGGAAGATTCTCTCGTTTCTTGGTCGTCACCAGCAGCGCGATCAGGAGCACGTGGTAGTTCGTCGAAGCCTCCGTATAGCCAGGCCACAGGTAGCTGAGTTCTCGTCAGCAAACACCATTCGTACTTTGGTGTAACGTACTTCTCCAGGAGCTGAAGGTTCTCAAGCACGAGCAGAGATCGGAATTGAAATGCCTCTTGTTCCAAGACATCCCATATTTCTTTCTTGACGACCTCCGGTTTGACCTTTCTGGTTTTTACAGGCTTTGGCCAATATTGCTCCGCAAGCTGAGACCAATGGTTTTTTTCTCCATGCTCCTCAGCACCTGGCAGATGCCCGTTTGATTCTTCTGTCTTGGTCATAGCTGTCTGTTGACTCCTCCCGAGGTGTTTTAGGGCATTGCATCCAATGGCGCTGACCAAAAGCGAAACATTCACGAGAATGGTCTGAGTGTCCCGCGAATTCACAGCCTCCAGGCTATTCAAGTCAATTCTTCTTCGCAGTCGCGCCGCAATCACGTAGAATTTGCTGAGCACATGGCGCCGAAGTTTTACCGCTCCGCAGAGCCTCACTTGCAGCTACTACTTTATTGTTCCATCACTTAGCGTTCTTCTTCACTGCTATCGCCTTTACGGCCTCCCTTCAAATGAACATCTTGTGAGCGTTTACGAAAACGCGAGTTTTGGCGCAAACCATCCATAATGTCAAGCGCTGGTATCGACTTCGTCGACAGCTTCACAGTCGCAATAAAAAAGCTACTCATAACAGCGAAGGACGTTCAGTCGAATGGAGGCATCGAACCAGCCATAACGGCCCAGGACTTGGGAGAGGGGATCGGCGAGGTGGAGCAGCAGTCGCCGGGTGCTACTAACCCGAAATATGCAGCCATTGAGACCGCTTGTCGCAACATTTTCTACGATCTTCTGGTGAGTCCACACACGCAGTACAAAGGACTTAAGCTAAATCTTCAAGGCCTCAACATCTATTGAAGAATTCTCATTCAGAGAAGTCTGGAATTTATTCGATATACTGTCCATCTTGTCCGATCTAGAACAATGTGAACCCAGCCTGCTTTTCTGGCTCGTGGAAGAGCTGCTTGACACCCAAACCATCGATGGCTGCAGGATTGTCTTCGATTACCTGGACTCTAGGCGGGAACGTATCACCGCGAGACACTTCAAACAAAAGAGCCTCATAATACTGCGGGCCTGCAATGAACTTCTACGCCGACTTTCAAGAGCAGAGGATACTGTGTTCTGTGGGAGGGTATTCATCTTCTTATTTCAAAGCTTTCCCCTGGGCGATAGAAGTTCTGTGAATCTGAGGGGAGAGTACCATGTCGAGAATGTGACGGGTTATGAAGATCTGCCTCCCAAGATCGAGGCAAAGGTCGATGATGACATGGAGGTTGAGCCAAAGAAGGACGACGAGGCTATTGAGAAAGAGTCTGGCAATGAAGCGGTCACAGTGACAGCAGATCAAGTAAAGGCTGCCCCAGAACAAGTCGGACAACCATCTAAGACCGTGAAGTTTGATGCGAAGGACGAAAAGCCCCAGGAGGTTGTACCAGATATGGACACGCTGTACCCAATCTTTTGGTCTCTCCAGGAAGACTTTTCGACTCCGACAAGGTTGTTCGAGGAAAGCAACCTTCAGGCCTTCAGAAGTGGACTTGAAACCACGATAAGAAAATTCAAGCAAGTACAAGAAGAGCTCAAAGGCCGTGGTGCGACAAAGCTTCCAGATGATCGCAACCGCGGCGTCAAGCGGAAACGGAACGGCCAAGAAGACCAGCTTTCGAGCAGTTTCAACCCCAAATATTTGACCAGCCGGGATCTCTTTGATCTAGAGATCAGTGACCTTGCCTTTCAACGCCATATTTTGGTCCAGGCTTTGATTCTTGTCGACTTCCTCCTTTCGCTTACTCCAAAGGCGAAGAAGAAGCTTGACCACACTAGCAATAAATCAGTTCTGTACAGTTACACCCTGGAAGAAGAAAATGCAAGATGGGCAACCAACATGAGAAACAGCATCGCGACATATCTGCAAGACGGACCGGAAGGCAAATTTTACTATAGAATGGTAGATACAGTTCTCTCAAGGGACAAGAACTGGGTACACTGGAAAGCTGAAAGCTGTCCACCTATTGAGCGTCAACCAGTCTCCGCAGAAGACTTCGCGGAAGCAAAGAAAGGCGCACAAAAAGCTTGTACCAACAAAAGGCTCAGACCTATGCCAATGGGATCACTGGACCTCAAATTTCTTTCTGACGGAGGCGATACTGACGGTTTGGAGAAATTGAAGGATCCAGCAAGGTAATACCACAACACATCTTCCTTCTGCAGCCTCTGACTATGATCAGATACTTAATGCCAACCATAGAATCATTCGAACGCCCGATTGCAGACGACGACTTCCAAATTGAAATGTCCAATGATGCCGAAGAGAAGCAGCTTGCAGTCGACGCAAGAGCAAGCAAGTTATGGCGGACTCTACGAGTTGCATCGAAAAGCAAGCTCAATCTCTTTGATAAGATCGACGATGGCAATAACTTAAAAGCTCTCTTTGAGCCTGAAGGAGAGGAGAATAGGGACAAATCAGAAATTAACGGAGCAGAGCAGTATTCAGACCCAGCGGCCAAGGAGAATTCGGATCCAGTGATGAAGGAAAGCGCACCCCTTATAGAAGACGAGAAGCCCACTGAGATAAGTGGAGTGGAAGCAACCAAAGAGACAATTCTCAAATAATACGCCAACCTCATACGACTATAGATTACGGTCCAAGACAACTCATCTCGATTGCGCACACACTGACTGTTACTCCGAAGTCTCGCGTCCCCTTGTCCTCTGAATATAGGGTCAAAGTATCTAATCAAGTCCTTAGGACATCCATCAATGCTAATGCAGAAAGCAATAAAAGAGAGCCCATTCAGGCATCGACACCACTCAATCGGAGAAACGCTACATTCACAAGAAGCTCAAGGTGTGGGCTGATGAAAAAACCGAGTGAGAATAGGCTGCTTTATCGACTAGCAAGAGCAGACGAGCACTCAACTAAAGTATGAGAACAGCGGAGGCAGGAATTTGTTCAGCTAAAGCGCTGTTGAGCATCAGATTTGTTTGAAGCAGCGCTCTTATTGATCCATTGCGTAGTCGTAAAAGAAAATTCCTCAAGAACCTAACGAATGGTTTGCGCAGATGGCTTCGCTCCTTTCTTCGCGAGTTGATGCCCACTTTCTGACTACCTGGAACATCACAATTACATACTGTCTCCACACCCACGGACGACCCTAGTCCTTCAGCAACTTCGTCGCTTGTTCCTGCCCTCGGTCTCCATTAGTATTCGAACGCCGCTGGTTTCTACAGGCGTGATCCCGAGACATAGGGCGCGGTTCCATAATTAGTGGAACGCCGACTTGAACTCCTCTCTATTCCCTCAAACTGTCTACGGACTTGAACATACTGGCAATTATCATCACCGATTACGCTTTTACTCCGCCCTTTCAGAACTCCAAGAGCTCTAAAATGCGGCGCGCAAGATTGCTGGGACTGAGGCAGCATCGGTTCTCGCACTGAAATTATTGTCTGTGAACAGGACTAGCAATCATGCATGGACCATACGCCTTGCCACATCAGTCACTACTCCACTTTCTTCGGTCGGTTCTACATGGATGGTTGTGGTCTACCCTGGTTATCATCTATGTTGCCCACGAACAGTACGACGGCTGCCACGAAGTCTTCAGCTCATTCGGAACAGGCCAATCATGACCATCTAACAAATTGACATTCGCTGTACTCAGTATTCAAGTACGACTCCGTGAAGTAAATATAGCAAATGTTGTTGCCTATTATGCCTTGGGTCGCTACTGGAGTGTTGGTACCCCGGGGTGGCTTCGCCTCGCAACATCAACTATGGAGTCACTCTCATGGGTGGGCTCATCTATGTATTGTTTGACATCTAGCAATGTCCGAACGCGTAAATCGGTGAGCTCACGCCTGGAGACCAAATAATTTGCACAGGACTTTGATGGATTGAGTCGCGAGATCTCCAACGTCGATCTGCATCACCAACATTTGCGGCTTATTATTGCACAGCCTGGTTACCAAGAGGGGCAAGCTTCACTCATCACACTCCAGCGTGCGGGACTACTTTCATAGCAACTCGCAGCTCCCAGCTCGCAGCTTCTGATTTGCAAGCCAGAAGTACGGTACGACAGCTATTATCCCATCCAATGGTGGTAATTGGGCCCGTTTGGCTTGGCGGTGGGACTCAGCCCTATAGACGAGCCCTCTACCAGTGGATGGGATAGCAACGCGACGGCCACCCGGAGATCCTACTCGCGCGAGACTCTAACATAGTAATTCTGATCCGGCTTTCCAATTGAAGCTTTCCCAACGAACACATCTAAGCACTGATTGCTAATAGAATCCAAAGACCTATTCAACATCTTCAGAGCTAGAGCACAAGAGGGTATAAGGTAGGTACTAAAACAACATCTATCTCTCCATTAGGACAAAGCTTGGGCCACATAGTGCAAACAAGCTGGAAAGTTGAGCTTTCGCTCTCGCTCCCGCATGAGGATTAAGGTACGCGGTCTACGCCTCTTTGGCGCGGAGACAGGTCTTTGATCGGCGAATCATTTTCGCTTCAAAATCTGCCTCATATATTTGAAACATTTGGTAGACTTCTCCCTCTCTTTGGCACTGTAACCCACGTGAGCCTAGCATGTGCTCATGCAGACTTCGCCTCAAATCACTACGATGAACGAACCCGTCAGCAGCGAGCCGCTGCCTTGATTGATTCAAACGTCATGCTTCTCCAGCCAAAGGTAGAAACCCCCAGTCCAAAGTGCCTTTTCAATCGCCTTTTCCAGACTTGACTTGCTGCAATCGCTCTATCATTGCGGTACCCAGGCCCTGCCGACCCCCACGCTGTCCTAGGAAGTTTGATCTCATCGTGGCAAGCAAGGACATGGTGTTCACTATCTATATACAGCTCTGTTGGAAAGTGTCGCGGCCCTCTACCGCGCCATTTGCACGCCTTCATAGCTCAGGCTCTTTTCCAACAGAAACCAACAGCTGAGGCAGCGCCATGCTAGCTGTCCAGCTTTTACTTTCGTTTCTCAACCTAGTATGCGCGCCTTCAAGCCTTGCAAGGCTGATGAATTGATAGTCCCAAGTTGGCGTGACTTGCTAGGCTCTGCGGCATCAAACGTTGCATCATCGGAGAGCTCTCCTCACGGACCCAGTAGAAATCACGACCTATCAACGTAAATCTCAGTCACCCCACCGTTCTAACAACTCTGGAGACTGGGATTAGCCACTCGTGATTGGATAGCATTCTCGAAGGGCAGACTGGCATTCCGTATGATCCAGAGGGAAGGATCTCTTGAAGGCAGAACAACGAGTTGACATCTACTTCAAGATATTGTTGAGCAAAACCTTCCGCCGAAGCTCTTGCAAATGGTGCACATTGCAGTGCATGGAATTAATTGAACCACACACCACCATATTTATTGATCATCTCTCAACCAATTTTGAGGTCTTTCCTATCAGTGTCTTTTGTCCAACAGTAAGAAGCTCGAGCTCGTCTACTCCTACTGTATCTGGCTATTCCTAGATCGGGGTTCTCCTAGCGGCTCCAGGCAGCCAATTTCGACGTTCAAGGTCCAAGTGGCAATGAGCAACGCGATTAAGGCCCATCCCGCAGGATTCTACGACGGTTCCTGTCACCTCCAATCGCCCACAATCGCCCACAATCGCAGCAATTTCGCAATTTGGCAATTTGAGATCCATTGTAAATCAAACTCAACTTTGGCCCGAGCTCCGATGCGCATGTTCACAGCCTGGGCACGGTCTTAGTAACTTCTTGGTGGTGAACAAGAATGCTGAGGAGCCTGATACGGATATACATCCGTCGAAGCAATACACATGAGTGTCGCTTTTGTCTTGTCTGCTCGAGCATGCACACTATTCGAAGCCGAACTACCTAAAGCGCTGTCAATTCTTGAAGACTCCCCTCAACATCGAGAAGGCCTCTGTTGACCAGAGTTCTTGTCGACCCCGTGCAGCTCCACAGACTGGTAGCATCGCTAGCAATCGACAAAACCCCGTTCTCATAGTCAAGAAAGCGAGGGATCGCTGGGCTGTGCATCCAAGGGAACGCACGAATGTCAACAAGGCTCCTATCATTCATCATCAAGTCCTCCGGAATCAAACAGGATGCCAACATCTCGTTCTGGCGGACGACATCCGCAAGGAACTTATCCAGCCTCAGCATTCCCCAGCACGAACCTTTACGTGAGCCCCTTCGAAAACACTGGTCATGATCCTTCAAACTCGCCCGGCCCAAGGTCTCAACAAACACCTGAAGTGGTCTTAACTGAAGCGGAGCATGATTCGGACGAGGAAGAAGATTCCAGCTCCTCTCGTTCAGAAGACGAAGACAACGCTGGCGGGGCGGAGGGGTCTAAATCAGCTGCAGAGCGTTTGGCAGAGAAGCGGAGGATGAAGCGGTTCAGGTCAGCATATCTCTGGCCGCTTACACTTTTAACGATAAGCTGACTTATCTCCAGGCTAAATCACGTTCAGACACGGTATCTAATGAACGAATTCGCTCGCCAACCGCATCCGGACGCAGCCCAACGAGAAAGACTCTCGCGCGAGATACCTGGTTTAAAGCCTCGTCAAGTGCAAGTGTGGTTCCAGAATAGGTAAGCTATGTCTTTGATGTCCACATCGATTAAGAAGACTGATTTGAACCTACAGACGGGCGAAAATGAAGAGGCTGACGACTGATGACCAAGAACGTATGATGAGGTCCAGAGCGTTGCCGGAGGATTTCGACCTCAGCTCCACCTTGCATCCAGAATCTAGGCGCCCCTCGCTAGGATCTGTCCCCTCTCTGTCTAACCTGAATCTGACCGAGACCGGCGCGAGTCAAAGGCCCACCTTGACGTTGAATCAGGACTATGGAAATGTCCAACACGGCAGTATGTCGGCAGTCTGCAGCAGCTACTCACCAATTACTGGATCTGTTACTGGATCTCGTAACCTGTCTCCGGTGTCGCCATATTCAGGGTCTCATTATTCCGCTAGCCCCTCTCCTGTCACCCCTACCTCTGGACATAACCAGCTCGGTCGATCCAATAGCTTCTCTACCGGATCTCAAGCCTCGCAGTACCAGTCTGGGCTGTCCGCACCACCAGGCATGGGCAGAAGGAGACCCGAATCATTCGCGTTTTCGGAGCAATCGAATGCGCTAGCTGCTGGTAGCCTCGGCGCGTATGGAGGCCAAGATCAATGGAGTCTCCCACAAGCGGCTCCGCAGCCTTTGGACAACTATGGCCCTCGCCAACTGCAGCATTCTAGCACGTTTCCAGCAGTAACAAACGCATCATCAACCTATCAGACCATCTCACCTCTAACATCACCAAACCCTCTACTCTACGATCAACCACAGGCGAGCTACCCACAGGCTGCCACAAACCCAGCTTACTATTCAGCATCTTACACTCAGAATTTCGAAATCTCTGGGTCATGGCAAAATTCTTATCGACCAACGCCGGCGGGCGGGAACCCCCAATACCAACCCCGGGCTGCCGGATTCTCCTCCAACCCTGATCAGTACACTCAGATCCCCAATCAGAGCGGTCAGATTGCTCCATCGGTGCAGTACACGGCTAGTCAGCCTACAGTGCGGGACCAGCCATTGTACCCATCTTCGTCCCGTGGGGCGCCAAGCAGCACCATTGATAGACGACGAGGGCGAGGGAATACGTATTCGTCTTCTTACAACCAGCCTCAATAGCCCCACCTTGATACCTGAAAGATCACCAAAAGGCTCGCCCTCCTTCTTCGTAAACCCTTCGTCCATTGAGACTTGTCTGGCATCAGCGTGTGGTACTATCTATCTCATCTCAGCGAAGAGGATGACTTGCTCGAATCGAGGATTATGTATAGGAGGAAGCGTATATACTCAATATCTTTGTTTGATACAATCACTTCGCTTCGTGCTACTTGCCACATATACATCGTCATATCCCTCGCGTCGTGAGAGTCCCGCATCACTGTCTTGAGTTGACAGGGTTTCTTTATTCGTTTGAGCCGGACTCCATTCGTTTAGTAAAGACCATGTGCCTGGAAACCCCCACCCGAAGCTATTGCATTTGTTTCTTATGTTGCTGCTAACTGTTCCAGCACCTAAGACTACCTCTGTGTTTCTCTTGCTTAAAATAGTGAGGCGTTAGCCCACCGCCAAGCTTTCGAAACTAGGGTCCGATGTTAGCCGCAAGTGCAGCAGCAGGTTACCTACCTTACCTTCTCTGATTACTCCATCGATTCGATCTGAAATGGAACTCGGCCAGAACAGTAGAACTCGGACAGCGTGAAACCATTGTTTAGGCTATCGATGCTGACAATGCTCTCGTAAAGTAACTGGGGTGTGTACCTTTTGCAATAAGGCTGACAACTGCTTCAAAATTATAGACCGACTTTAATGACCAGTGCAAGCTCTTAGAGCCCGAAATCGCTTCCTTGTAAGCGCCCGAACGGGGCTGATCATACTATAGACATCGAGAAACTATCTGTTATCGATTTGTACGTCGCAGATACTATGAGAAGAGAAGCATAAAGTTGCGCTCACGACACTCCACGATCTCACCGCTTACGGCCTTCGTATGGTGATCGTGTTGCAATAGAGTTATCTGTTGGGATAGCCAGAGCGTTGGAGACGCAACTTGTTATCACATTCCATAAAAGTGTCTACCTGGAGCCGCTTATTAGCTTGCTGGAACAGAGCTACTTCAGTGTCAAGAACGCGACTATGGAGCCCATAGGACTGGCATTTGCAGCGCTTACCGTCGCACAGCTTTGTGTAAAGTATAGCATTCCGTCTTGTCACGCTGCCAGGAGACCTCTACTGAGTTTACTGAGTTTGAAAACAATGTAGGTTCGGCAAATGGCTGGTCGATAAGTACCAGAACTACAAGAACACAGACGCAGCCATCAGCGAGCTAGTACTTCGCGTTGAGAGCGTTTGGTTGAAGATCCACGTCCAGATCGACTTCATGCGTAAGATCTGGGATTCCCTTGGCGAGCGCTTGCAGTTACATGAAAGCGAGATACTTGACTTGTTGCAAGTAAGGCTGGTAAAAGCGACGAAAGACCTGAATCGCGTTGCATCAATCGAAGTTAGCCAGGAAGGATCCAAGCAAGACAAAAGGTTGAGAGCAAAAAGACTGCGATTCGTCGTTGCGCTAAAAGACAGTTTACAAAAAACTGTGGACGAGCTTGAGAGTTGGCATACCCGTTTCGATCCATCATGGTGGCTGATTCTGCGTCTAAATAATCATTCTATCGACTATCAACTTTCGTCTAACTCCTTAGGGAGGCAAGGGTCTTTGTCTATGCTGAGGGCCTTGAGAAGCGAACTGTCCGCCCAGGAAAATGCCAACAGCAGGAGAGTACGGATTCCTCCATCCAACAGACATGTTCTCTGAACGAGAGACTATTATAGGCTCGACAGCAACGCTAGCATGCCTCCGGATCTTGCAAAAATATGTGGTTGTGGACCCAGTCTCATGTACTGAGAGCGTAGGTCTGGTCGTGACTGAGAGCGACGTCCTGGAACTTGCGAGAATTCTGGCCAAAACAGGACTCCTCTCGCTTTGGACTATTGCGTTGTCGCGGAGCAATCAAGCACTAAGACCCAGGCGAAGATCCTTCTGCTTACGATCTACTCCTCGATGCGCCTTCCAATGCGACAGCCTTCCGAAGCCTAAGAGATGCTCTGGAAAGCACACTTTCAGAGTACCCGCTCAATGAATGGATTGAGATCGCAGTCGGTACAGCACGCGCAGTATCCTTCCTACGCGCCTTCCATTTCGTCCACAAGAACATTCGGCCTGAGAAAATCATCATATTTCGCAGTGGGAGCCTTAAACTCGGTAACCCATTTCTCGTCGGTTTCGAAAGGTTCCGCAAGGAAGATACAGACTCATTTCGATTCGGCGATGTTATATGGCAGAAGAACCTATATCGCCATCCTCAGCGCCAAGGAGAATAGCCTCATGAGAAATTCACCATGAAACATGATGTATACTCACTAGGCGTTATTCTTCTTGAGCTAGGCCTAAGCAAATCATTCGTAGACTCGCCAGATGGCCTTGGAATTTCCAACTTGATTCTGCGCAACAGGCAATTCGGCAAGCCATGGGAGATTAAGAAGAAACTAGTTGCTCTAGCGAGGACGGAACTACCCAACACCTTCGGGCAGAAATAATCAGAAGTAGTGATAGCGTGCTTGACGTGTCTGGACGAAGACAGCGAGAGTTTTGGTAATGGGGGGAATTTCGAGGAGGACCAAGACGGTGTCCTAGTTGGCGTTCAATATATCGAAAAGGTATCAGAGGACACTCAAGCCTGTCGGTGAATATCACTAATACGATCTAGATTCTCGCGTTACTGGACAATATCTCCGTCTAGTCGCAACAGAAACCCAGGTTTCACTACCGTAAGTCGCGCATCAAGGAGTACTATGGCGTGAGGACTCACACCACTCGCACTCTATATACTACCCCAGCTTCCCTGTATCGGAACGAACTTTTGTCAAGAGGATCGCCTTCAGCACCGAAGCGTTGGACCGCCAGCTCTCGAGGTATTGATTTCGCTATTGTCGCGGGACACACGCTCCTGTTTTTCATCAGAAGGTTTCTCGTTTGTATTTCTATTCTATATTCTTCTGATGCTGTTGGAATAGCATTCTTGCTACACTTGATAACGACTTCGTGACTGGTGTCGGGGCTGCTGATTGATGAGAATGCTGAAACGACAAGACTGGATCAAAGTGAAGAAGTCATTATAAATCTCGTTTGCAAAATTCGAAATTGCTGTTACACCAAGTCGACGCAAGAATGGACAAAGCGATCAAACATCCTACCATTAGCGTTTGCCATAATTGTTTTGATAGCACGAACCATTATTTACTCCTCAGCCCTAACGACAGCCTCTTCGACTTCTCTACTCGCAAGATAGATTTCAAGTCTTACCTCTACAAACCCCTCGTATCAACCGCAACCAACTGCCCACCAACGACCTCCGTCCCATTTATCGGAGTCGCCAACCCCCCAGCAGTCGTCACATACAAAGTCTTCGCATCCAGTAAGCTCCGTCCAAACTGCGCACTTATCGGCTCCGCGATATCCGTCGAGCCCATCATGCCCGCAACGATTCTGTGATGACTGCTAGGGGATTGGCGATTCCGGTTAATGGGACAGTGGTCGTTGGTGGGCAATTAGTGGCCGTTGATACGAGGGCGTTTTAGGTGATGAGGTGAGTAGACCGGAGACGAGAGAAAGGGCTGCGATCGAGCTCTAGTGTATGGCTCAAAGTGTCTAATGCGATAACAACAGTTAGTTGGAAGGGCTTGGAATAGCCCCATCTTGCCTATAAAGATTGACTTTCTACTCAAACAGGTATCTTTCGCACGCAAAGGAAAATGAATTCATGACGTTGTTACGCAAATGTCGTTTTATTGAGCGTGCGAAACCACGTACTTGAACAGAATCAGATTTCCATTGTGCGCTAAGCGATCTATATTGGAGATAGCGATAGATTACTACTGCTCTCCAAATAGCGCTACAATTCCTGTCTTACTACCTTTATGGTAATCCTACGTGTCATGCTCACCCTCATCAAGCCCTGTTCAAAACACTCCATTCCGTCTCTCTGCGATAGGAACTCCATATAAGCGATGAGAAACAACATTCTTTTCGGCTAATCGCCAGCGGTCATCACAATACATCGATGAAGCGCTGTCCCTAATTGATGTTCCTTAGACGCTAAGGCTAAGGATAAACGTCTGTGGCAGATAAAGACTTGCCAACGCGCTAGCTCAGCGTGCTTGCTCATCTTTATGTCCGTTTGTGAACAATTGGTAGGGATTCAGCTTCTCTTCCTCGCGACCTGGACACATACCCCTTTTCGCTTGTTTCGCTCCGTGATTACCCTTCAGCATCTTCTATATACGTTATCGAGGGAACGTGTTCATCCTCTTAAGGATATGGAGAGCTGCGAGGAAGGAAAGATTGGTGATTCTTTTCGCTGGAGAAAATTTCTTTGCTCTAGATGCGGACGCGCATCCAGGTATTCGGTGCTGTCCCTTGATTATTATTATAGTCTGCGGTATAATCTGTCCCCGAATAACAGTCCGGGCAGCGATGTACGATATTGCAATGACACACCCAATCTTTAGAGCTCTCATTTTTCGAGACCTTCGAAAGTCTCCCGAAGAGTTCCACCGTGTCCATGCATAACGTCCCCAACATCCTCGCTCCTGTTTGATACTAGTGCTCTCGAGCAATCCCTGATGTGTTTGGTACCTTCAACAATAGCCTGTCGTTGCAAAAGCATAACAGGTGGCAAAAACCATCCAGTCTGGAGCGGAATGCAACGGGACTTAGAAGTGCAGTAATATGGGCACTGGGTGTTAAATTGAGTGGCCCGTGTCGGCTTGGTGTCCTTCAATTCTAACTTTGGTGTAGGACATCTCAGGCGCTTGCAGCGATCGAAAACATCGAATGTACGAGGCTGAAGACAAATCAACAACGGGAGGACTTACGATAGTTTACGATATAGCGAAGTTATAGCCAGTTGTTTAAAGTAGATTTTACCAGACGACGCTGTAATCATGAAGTTTATAAGTATAGATCTAGAGAGGCTCAAACCTGTGAGCTTGGTGGAAAAAAAGCCTGTACGGAATTTCAGAGTTGGACCCATAGAATTGTAAGACTCGAATAGGGATAGCGGTCCTTTCCGAGCTTCTTCCTCTGGTAGTGATCACACCGAGGTAGCCTGGTGCGAATCAAAAACGTCTTGGCGCCAAGGTCCCCCGTTGCAGTGATCGACCTCGTCCAAGAATTAGGGCAAGGGCAACCTCGTGGCTGACGCCAAGCCTCGCAGTCCTATGGACATTTCTCCGAACACGTTTTGCCCAACAATGCTCCAAAGACTTTCCATTTTCACAGTTTCAACGGAAAGCACCGCCCGTAACCACCCTTCTACGACCTACTTGCGCAATTGTCCTTTACAGTCAGCCCAATATACCAGGACAAGACCCACAAACCATCTCCTCCAGGCCACGATGGCCCAATACTACCCCCAACAGCAACCCTACAATCCCCAAAACCTCCAATTCTACCAGTCCACCTACCCGCAACCCGTCTCCGGCCACACCACTCCCTCACAAGCACAATACTATGGCCAAGCTCCACAAAGCAATGCCGCGTACGGCGGAGCGCCCGGATTTGGGGCAGCCCCAGCGTTCGGACAAGGCGTTAGTGGGCGCATGGGAGAGCAAGGAGGCTTGAGGACGGGTTGGCTGGCGGCGTTCGGGACAGAGGGATATGACGGGGAACCGGCGCTATTGGAGGAGCTGGGGGTGAATTTTGGGCATATTAAGGGGAAGGTATGCTGCACTTCCATCGTTCTCAAAAACTAGGCGCTCAAGGAATTCCACAAGCTGCAGCGGAGAATCGCAGAGTCTCTTCGAAGAATACATTTGCTGACTATGTTTCCACCAGACCCTCACAGTCCTCAACCCCCTCCACCCAATCTCGCAACACATAATGGACGACTCCGACCTCGCCGGCCCCATCCTCTTCTTCCTCCTCTTCGGCACGTTCCTCCTCTTCAGCGGAAAAGTCCATTTCGGCTACATATACGGTCTCGCCCTCGTCGGCTCCCTCTCGCTGCACACAATATTCTCCCTCATGTCCCCAGGCGGTCAAGACTCCCCCTCCCCCAGCTCCACCCCCGGATTTCAACCTTCACATACAATGAGCAGCAGCCACGATCACTTGAGTGGCGGCCCAGGGCAATTATCCTCAACGTTGACCTTTCCCCGGAGTGCGTCGGTGCTGGGATACTGTTTGTTGCCATTGGTGTTGACGAGTTTCGTAGGCGTGGTTCTGCCGATGGATACGGCGGCTGGGTATGTGATTTCTGTGCTGGCGATTTGCTGGTGTACGTATAGTAGCAGCAAGATGTTCTGTGCTGTGGGGAGGATGCGGAGTATGAGAGGACTCGTTGCATATCCGCTGGGGCTGTTTTACGTGGGGTTTGGGATTATGGGAATTTTCTCAAGTAAGGGGGGTGGAAGTTTGGCGAGGGTGGCTACGGCTTGATGGAGGAATGGTGGGAGGGGAGGTGTATATAGTGTATAATCATACATTTCGAAGCACTGAAAGTACCTTGTAGATGTGATTGGGTGTTCCTTGTTGAATATCCGAATGGTAACTAGCATGCTAAAGTCTATCAGTCGGCTTCGTCTATCATTTGGTATCATCTCGCAGCCTCAGCTCTAGTAGGCGCGTAGTCCTTGAGCCACTGCCTCCCCTTATCCAAGTCACCTCCCGCGACCTCTAGCGCAGCAATGCACCATTCGAAATCATATCCACTCCCAGTGCCAGCTTTCTCCTTCCCTTTTCCCTTGCCCTTTGCCGTCACACCTTCTCCGACTTCAGCAGCCATCATCCCCGCCAGAGTCCTCCGTTTCTGACTTGCTTCGTCGGTGCAGAGATGCACAGGTGTTTGCATGTCCTTCAGAATCTCCAGACTCGGCTTGATCAATGCCATAGCTTCCTTGGACGTGATAGCTTGCCTCTCATCTAGCAAACCTAAATTTCTTCGACCGTTCTTGCAAATTTCATTCTTGCACCAAATCTGCCCACACCCCGTGAGCAATTGCGTAAGATACTTCCTCTCCACCCTCCTCTTCAGCGCTTTGCCCTCAGGATCGTACATCGACACGTAAAGCGGGCCGAAACAGACATCGCAAACACCCAAATCGTTCCTCGCGCCTTGCACGCGGACCTCGCCGCCTTTGCCGATACCATCGAGCGTGCGGCCGCAATTGACGTTCCTGCAGATACGAGGCTTTTGGCGCGAGAGGCGCTGATGATCGTGATATTTCAGGTGCGTGGGCATGTCACGTAGTCGGACAATTTTGGTGCAGATGTGGCATTCCGTTGTTCGTGCGCCATCGGAGAGTTCGTGGGGGGTGAGACCTGACATGATGACTTCTGCTGAGTTGAGCGAGGGGTCATCGGGTCCTTGTTGCGGGACCTGGAGATGGCAGAATTGGCAGAGGATGAGTTTGCCTGGGCACGTGGTTGTGCGGTGGTGAGCAAGATCGGGACTGTTTACGGCTTTATAATCGCATGAGGAGCAGGGTTGCGCGATGTGCATTAGGGCGTCGTGTTTAATGCGGGAGGAGGGTGTATTGCCGTAAGCGGAGTCGTGGGGACAATGCCAGTGGTTGTTCCATTGGGCAGAGGTCTTTTGGAAGACGTTTTGGCAGTGCGGGCAGAGGATGTTGTTACGGAGGCAGAAGTTTTGATGCAGGAACATGGTGCGTTTGGGGACAGGCTGGTGACAGTTGGTACAGCGTTCTTCATCTGAGCTGAGGGACTCATTGTTGGTCATGGTAGTGTCGTCCTCGGCAATTGTTGAAGATTCGCTTGTGGATGAAATACGGAGATTGTACTGTATTGGAGCTTGTCCTTGGGCGCCATCTCCATGATCCTCGTAGCCACGTACAGATACCCATAGCGCCTCCGCGTTCTCCAGCTCAGCGTTACTGTGCCTCACCTTGATCCTCTTTGTAGCTCTTTCCGAAAAGTCACCGAAGACATATTCATCCTCTCGAGGTCTATCACGATGCTTCGGTCCGTAAGGCGTGACAAATAGATCAACAACTCTCTCCAAATCGAGGGCGGTCAGTTCGAACTCTACGTGCTGACTCTTGTCCCACAATCCAATAGTGTAGTCCACATACTCGCCAGGCCGAACCTGTCCCGCCTCATCCACGTCAACCAGTATCTTCCCACCAGCAGAACTACCCTCGCTCGTTCCCGGAGCTTTCTTTGATTTCTGCACAAGTCTCTGCAATGTCTCCCTCGCTTGCTCCTCGTTCAATGGCTCAATATCAACTTCAAGATCCGTATCAACCAGAGTAATTGCCTGATCGTTCGGCTTCAGCCCATCGACTAGAAATCGAAACGTCTCCTTGCCGGCTGGTATAGCCAAGACCTCGCCATTCGTCAATGTCGTGTAGTTGTCTCTAAGATATTGCTCCAGTAGCGCCTTCCAATCCTCTGGGTCGTAGCCCGCCTCCAGCGGTCTCAGCTTGACGTATGTTCCTTTTGGTAGCTCTTGCACATGGACTGTGAGCCTTGCGGCCGCCACATCGTCCATATCCGTATCGTCTACTTTGGGAGTGCTGATCCCACTAGTGCTATCGCTCCCATTAGTGCTATTGCTCCCATTTGCGCTCTGCATGCCACCAATGCCCAATGACTCCCTCAAGAAAGCACTCAGCCCCACCATACCATCTTCGGCTGAAAACTCCCTTATTCCCGCAGATACGGTCTTTCCGTTTCCAGGATTGACCAGTCTGAACGTCAATGGATGTGGCAGCTGTTGTTGTCTCTCGACAAGCTGCTCGCGTGCCTGGCGCTCGGCGGCGAAACTGTAAGGATTGTAGGGATCGAAAGTCGAGGTCTGAGGCTGCGAAGCGCTTGTGACGGTGACTGTCGCTGCTGAAAGTAGGGCTTCGAGGGCAGAGGGTGGTAGGATAATCTTGTCGCCTCTCAGAAAGGGCGTTGACTGGGGAGATAGTACATCGAGTTGGGTTGACCATTTCAGTGGTGGCCGCTCTTGGTCGGTGTTCATGGTGGATGGTCTAGGAGGAGCTCAGTGAGAGACTGTGGATAATGTCGCATTGTCAAGAAGGTAGGAATCTGAACTCGGGAGGGTTATTCATCAATGTCTTCTGGAAGCGTCGACGAATATGTCATCAAAGTCGCGTATCATCGCGCCCAGCGACAAAAGCTTGGCGCTGTGAAGACTCAACGCTACGAGATTGATAAGGCAGCAACAAGGTGTTATCTGTTGAAATGAATACTTGGGAGGTTCTGTATACCATATATTCTGTAACGCCTCTAACGAGCTATATCGATAGTAGTCTGGAGGCCTTCAATATCGCAATATCCTTCTTCATCTATTCCAAGACTTAGCATTGTCTATGTCTGGTCCGTAAGATCTGTCCGGTGCCTATAGAGAATACCTGATCTGGACCGGACCGCTATCCCTACTTTGGCACAATATCTTCTGGATCCAACTTCAAGTACCTTAGGATCCGGACCGGTTCCTAGTCGGTTGCTAAGGAATCAGATTCCTTAGTCAAAACCAAGACCAGATTTACCTCCTCTCGAATTTCATAATCAACTTTATAATTTTCAAAGCGAATGCATAATTTACACCAAGTCAATCAAGTTTCTACTGCATTCGGTCTTCCTGAGGAAGTCGTCCTCGCCTCTCAATTGTTAGTTGCTCTCCCTCGACGCATCGTATTGGGAAAGACAGCTAATCTTGCACGTATTAATCTTCCGAGCTTCAGCGAGATGCCACTACTCCTAGGTGTACCATTCCTTTTCGGAGTCAGTTGCCTTAAACTCATCCAAGTCCAAATGTCGTCCTTTGATTCAGCAATAAGCACATGGTCCAGGAATTTGCTTCTTCACCCCTCCTGCTTCTCGAATTCGGAGACAACAATCTTTCCCCGTGGGTCGATAGCAAACAGACGATCCCCCGAAGGATCGAATCGAAATGAAGACGTCGATGGCATATCTTGGTTGCAAAGAGACTCCGGCAGTGATACCAGTGCATCACTCCTAGAGCCATCGATCCCCGCCTCCTCATGAGCCTCAAGTGGCAGGATCCAAATTTTGCCCGTCTCTTCTAGCACTGCAAAGACGTTATGCACACTTGAGACACAGCCAGCTCTTAAAGCACGATGAGACTTGAATTGCTCCAAGTCATGGACGCCGCTTTTGTTGGGGGTCCGATATCTCGGCGCGGTGAAATTTGGTAGCGGGACGATGAAAGACCATTCCCCTTGTTGTTCGGAGCGCTCTGTTGAGGGGGCTGTGGTGCATAGCGCATAGAGGCGGTCGGTGGGTGATTTGTATACTGAAACGGAGGTTCCGCCGGTTGCCTTGGTTTCCTGTGACGTACAATAGCCGTATTAGTACTGTGGATATTGGGCAAAGTGTTTATGGGGAGGCTTGGTGTCATGGACAGTGGCAGTCGCGAGAGCTACAGAGCATGAAGTAGACAACATAAAACCTCTATCGGGGCTCAAAAGGAGTTGCGGGTGCGTTGCTCTTAGCTCTCGGACGATCTCAAATGCGCATTCTGCTGCTCAAATCGAGGGCATTGTATGCTCAAGTCGATTGCACTGGCGCCCAAGACTGCCACTTATCTTGAAACCAAGCCTGGAGATTACTTACTTCGATATGTCTATCATTGATATGTTCGAATGGCTCTCTTCTTACAATGAATTCTTCGTTCAGTTCCCACACGATGACCTTGTTTCGAAGTTTCGTAATGCATGTTATCAGCTGCGCGTTGGGGTCATACCCAAGCTTCTTAGGAAAGTCGTGACCAGGTACGTCAACTGTAGAATAGGACAAAACTCTCGTGTTGCTGTTGATTTTGCGTTTGATTACCTTCAGCCGGCCTATATGGCCATTCTTATGGTTGAACTTGCGCTGACCGAGAATGATTACCATGTGCGTCTCATCTTCATGGCAAGCAAGCCCACTTGGATCCCAGTCCTGATGGGGAGTGGTATCCATTTCTGACTTTCTCTCGTCCATGGTGATGTCGATCGTAAGGAGACGTTTATTCGTGACAATGAGTAGGAACCTGTGGGCGAGCACAACGTTCAAGATGTGTTCACCCTTCACTTGTTTGGCAAAGACCCTAGGGAAAGGAGGCGAAGATGTCGAATACCCCCCGAGGTCCCCCAGATGAAAAACGGATATTTCGCTGTTGTTGTAGAAAAACGCATGTCTGCAGTCTTCTGAAAACCCTGCAGAGTTATAGGACGTCCTGCGTATACCGTTCCGAGGAAGACACACGGCAAACGATCGCGAGGGTTTCAATGTTGATGTGTCCAGCTCCGGCTCCTTCCATGGCTCTTCCGGCAAGTCAGGTGGACCAGAGGTGGTGCTTGGCGATAGTGGGGTGGGTGAGCTTGACTGGATTACGTCTTCGTCGTGTGGTGCTGTTACTCATATTAGTCAACGCCCAACGCCCGTCGAGTCTGCAAATACTGGAGTCTGACGTGCAAGTGGTGGCGAAACACGAAATCTTAATTCATTCTCTTCGTCACCCGTTAAATGGCTTCGAACAGTCTTTGCCATCTCGAGTAGCCGTTCTCGAGGCTCTTCGCCGGGCTCGTAGGCTTCGACCTCAGGCCTTTCCTTGATCTCCCTCGTCAGAATATTATACTGGTCCATGCGGGTATCACCACAAGACATCAAAATTTCCATCTAAAATCGAGTCAGCTAACGCTCGATCGTACAGTATCGCTCATCATTAGGGTAAAAGTGGGGGAACTGACTGCTTTCCAGCGGTATTCGAGACTCGCTTTTCTGAAAATTAACTTCTTGATCCTGCCAACGAAGCCCTGCGGTAGCACTGCTGGCTCGACAAGAGCAGCAAGCTGGGCTGCACAGTCCAACAAGCCGAAATAGTACCATCCTCGATCTAGATCAGGAGTGTTCCACTGTATGGCTGCAAGTAACTTATGCCATTTCGTTCCTGGATCGGGCCAGGCAGAGCTATCTTCCTCAATCAGAATCTTGTCCAACTTGAGTAGCAAAGTCATGACAATCACAGCAGCCGCCTTTCTCACTTGTTCTCGATCCTTGGTCTGGAAAGATTCGCGCGTCAAGCTGGTTGCAAGCCTCGCATATTCTTGTAAGCCACAGAGGGCCTCGAATTTTGTTTGAGGTTTTTGTCGCAATGCAAAGAGCTGATTGAAGCCCTCAAGTATCTGCTGCGTGCGGTCATACTGACCGTTAGCCTAATATTACAATTAGTAGCTGGCTCGAAGACTAATTGACAACATTACACCTACAACTGCTATACTTGCGAATAGAATCTTCACAACGGGTCCAGCAAGTGACGGCACCTTCGAGTCTCCACATTGAATAAAAGAGAGGTATTGAGACGCAAGTTGAACCGCATAGACATTGGATGTATGTCGTATTTTTTGCGCAAGCGTTGATTGGGGCTTCAATTGATAGGCGATGGCTCGAAATCGCTCGGAGATATTGGTATTTAGCTTAGTCCAAGCAACAGAGTCCAACGTGTGCACACCACTGTGGTGTAACAAGGCAAGCGATGACACCAACGCTCGTAGTTGGATCTCTAGGAACACATCCCTTTCCGGACACCCAGTCTGATTCAGAGGACCAGATAAGGTCTCTGCCCACGCTCTCACCGAGTCATTCGAGGTCTGTTCCCTCCTATGGGCTAGGTGGATACCGGCTGCTTGTTGCAAACATTGGTGATCGAACTCGACCTTTATGTCATACAGCTCGCACGACGTTGGGCTAAGGGTAGTCCCGAGAGGCTCGAGTGCTTGCTCTGAGATTCGGCGTGGTGACATGGCTTCGATGCTGGAGCTAGGTATGCTACCTCGCACGGGAGATTGTTGATCCCCCTGCGACGCTCGAGTTGCGATCACTTGGGCGGAAGAAGACATGATGATTCGCGGAATCACAAGCCAAATGGCAATTGTATGAGTCTATCTGTGAAGCAAGATGCAACCGCCGCGAGTTCACTTCACTTTTGTCGAGGCGAAAGAAGGCAGCGATAAGCGGGGTTGGGAAGGGTGATAAGCTCCGCCCGGCCAGTCTACTGCGACCTATCAATGGACAAGATAAGCGAGTCTGCATATGTTTGCGTCAACTATGACTATTTGATCAAGGCTGAGGCCCCACGAATCCATTTCATGATGAGGCTGGAGCTCTGAAAGAGGTTGCGCTGCGCACTAATGCCAAGAAAAAAACTGTCAACGCAGCGCTTAGTGTGGGATATCATGCAGCCACAAATTAGCAGACTGACCACACTTGTTCTTGCTTTCAGCTCTGATGCCTTATAACTTACCACTCCCCGTTTCATTCATCAAAGACTGTAAGTGTTCTGAATAGTTTGCAAGGCTACAGTATTTGTTACTGCAGCAATAGGTCAGCCGTGCCAAGAATATGGCCCCCGACAGTGTCAACAGTCATGTCGAAGTAGAAGAGCTGAGCATGGAAGCCATGGAGCCTCGTCAAGATACGCCTCGAGCTCGCGAGAACCTGGTCGAAAGGCTCAGTCACGAAGTCTTCAAGTACGATCATTTGGACCGTCGACTAAAACGGCACCATATTACCGGTACTTCGCCCTAGGGTGGAGGCAAGAAGCTCTTACTCACGAATGATAGGAATCGCGTTCTCTGGTGCTGTAGGTATCGGCTTGTTTCAGACTTCGGGGCAGGTGATCGCAATGGGAGGCCCTGCCGGCGCTCTTCTCGCCTTCATCTTTGCCGGCCTCGTAATCTTCTCTGTGATGAGGTCCCTAGCAGAAATGGTTTCTGTTCGACCGGTCAAAGGGGCTATAATGGACTACCCCGATGTATTTGTTGACGAGGCTCTTGGCTTTGCTGTTGGCGTCATGTACTGGTACGTACCTTCAATTCTGCTCGATGACAGATTGCTGATCAGAGTCTAGGCTGGCAAATTGCATGAGCATGGTTACTTTGACTATTGCGGCCACTATGTTCACACAGTACTGGGGTTCGGGCTTTGGTGTCACGCCGGTCACATTTGTACTGCTTTTGGTAATCATTATGATGAGTAGGTCTGTCCCAGATCCAAATCTTTTTCTTGTCAGCTTTTAGGAGGCCTGAGGTATAATTTTGGAATTCCAGCACCCCAGACGCATGTTTCACGAGCCCAATCTCATTGGAAAGAGTAGTCACTGACTGGAACTTATTACTAGACGCTTGTGGTGTTCGCGTGAGTGTCTCGATCGGATTCATTGTGAAAGGCTGCTTACGGACCACAGATTTATGGCAACCTGGAATGGACCTTTAAGTGGATTAAGATCCTGGTCATACTCCTCGTCTGCATCACAATGATTGCAATTAGAGCCGGAGGTTGGTAGCCTCTCGTACTACGAAGTACATTATGCTGATCTTAGCCTCGCCTATAGCCGGTCCGCACCATGTCCATAACGGTATCTATGCAAGTCTCCTCATTATCTGGCGTCTGCTCACCAGTATAGTCTTCGAGATGGTCCTGGGTCCTGGTTATAGCTCCACAGGCTTCTTCAAGAACCATTCGATGAACGGTACGATGGTCTCGACACTGCCTACATCCCAATCGGACGTTGCCTTGCCTGGAACCGGTGGTAGAATCCTCGCTGTCTGGTAAACTCTGCTTTGGAAACCTGGACTTACGACCGAGGGGAGACTGACTGTCTACAGGACCTGCTTGACGATCGCAATGTTTCAATTCATGGGAGGGGAGATGGTACTCGTGACGGCCGCTGAAGCAGAGAAGCCGCGCCGTGACTTACCAACAGCGGCTCGGTACATGTACACCTTACCAGTGAGCATGTACCTAGTAGGGATCCTGCTCGTGGGATTGTGCATCGACTATCTCGACCCAAGGCTCCCGCATCCCCATGTCGACTTTTACAACGCTGGCGAGCGCCTGGACGGTATCACCACAGCCGTCAGGTCGCCTTTCGTGATTGTGATCGAAGATGCTGGTATCCCAGTGCTGCCTAGCTTCCTGAACGCGGCGTTCGTCTTCTCAGCGCTGACTGCAGCGTAAGGTGGATTGAAGTATTCTATAGCCCTCATAAACTGATTGAACATAGCAATTCCGCGCTTTATGTCTCGAGTCGAACTTTGTTCTTCCTCGCGCAGAAGAGCGATATCAGGATCGTCAAGAACACCATAGGTCGTACGAACAATGGGCAGACGCCACTGGCAGCCATTCTCTTGAGCTTTCTGCCTGGTGGACTGGCTTTTCTGGTGGTAGGAGCGGAGAAAGCGTCATTTCAAGAGGTCCGAATGCTATCTCCGACCTCGATAGCGCAGTACTGATCTTGAGCAGCCCATTTTCGTGTTTGGTCGTCTATATACAGGTCCCTTGCTGTGCATTTATGCAAGCGAATGCCTCGCTTTTCTCCGTTTCCGTGAAGGGTGAGTAGCTCGCGGGTCTTGTGGCCAACGAGGCTGATCATGTCTACAGAATGAAACTTTTTCCTAACACTATCGATCGCAATGCCAAAGGCTATAGAGCCAGACACTATCGAGCCCACTGGCAGCCGATATGGGCCTTAATCGGGCTTATACTTTGCTCCTTACTCATCATATTTTTAGGCTGGGGAGCAGTGTATGATCTCTGCGCCAAGACTAGAGGTGTCACGACGCAGGATTCGATCGTAGACTTGGCCACAGCTTACCTTGGCGTGAGTTGTCTCTCACTTAAATGGGACGCTCGAGATCCGCTAACTTTCTGAACAGCCTGCTTTGTTCACCGGCGTTTACCTTGCGTACAAGGTCACATATAAGACCAGAATCAGGCCCTATGCCTCATTCGAAGACAAGTGGTTCCCAACGGACGTGCCTGATGAGTCAGACACCACGCATTTGAGACGGCGAGAAGGGAAATGGGGAACATTCTTGGGCTTCGTGAGCTGGATTAGATGACAAAGGGTCCTCACAAAAGTTGGAGGATTGTAGCATACCATGTCCCCTTTTGTAAACATTCTTGGGGGTGAAAGGTATGACAAGACACCATGATTCCTGCGGAAGAATTTACGAAAAGGTTGCTCAAAGGGTCTCGAGGAAGGTACCCTGTACATCAAGGTTCTTTAACAAGGAGTCGATTGACAGACTTTGATCTGTTTTGAGAAATGTTCATTGCAGGATGCTCCAGGAAGTGGTGTTCTTGCAGAAAATCTTGGGGGCGTCTCTTAGCGCGGCCGTTCCATCAGCCGCCGCTCTTTCCTCTCAACAATCTTCTTTCTCAACATGGAATGCTTCCAATTGTTATCTACTCGCGACAAGAGTCCTAAGGAGCAAAGATGATCAATGACGGTCGGAGGAACGAGAGGAGGTCTTCAACCTGTTTGAAACATTTAGCGTATGCAAAATCTTCGCAATTTCTTGGCAATGCCGATCCTCACCACACATTTCCAGGTGTGTATGGTTTGGATCGACAGTGCCAAGAATTATCAACAATTTTGAATACGCTAAATACACGTGATCCAGATATTCAAACCCGCAGATTCGGAATCGCGATATGCAACTTCTTAATCTTTATGTATATATTTTTTGATATAGGTGATTTCCGTTGATTTGGAATTTTATAATACTCTTCCAGGAGTTTCGTGATCAGGAGTATCTTTCCTACACGTTTCACTGACGTTTTCTTTTCTCTACTCTAGATTCAATATTTACTAATGAAATTTCATATTTTGAACCGCGTTATAATCGCAGCGATAATCTCCATCTTTGCTGTCTACGAAATATCTAACCAAGACTGATAATTAAGATATTCTAATAGTTGAATCAGGTGTGTGTGGTGTCGAACTTCCCGCAGCAATAACCAGCCATGGGACCTAGGAATTCAGGTGCCAGCTTTGGCAGCGAACGGGATGTCTCTTTCGAGCTCCTCGACCGAGGGAAAGGAAGTCAAAGGACTAGGATGACCTCGAGAATATCAGCGACCATGATTGGGCGGACCCAACCGGGAAACTTCAGCCAAATGCCTCAGACTTTGATCGCTCACGAGCAGAAATCGATAGATATTCTGGACATACCTTGCTACAAAATGCATCACCGTTGGTCTGAGCGCCCTGGAGTCCAGGATCTTTGAATCCCTAACAGATGGAAATGGTATCATATTAATGCATAGTCCAGTATCGTGCGACTTGGCAGTCCAAACAGGAAGGCCTCTCCAGAATGCTTTTACAATCAATCTCAGGGGTGCGACCCATTTTACATTCACGGAGGCTAAAGCTATCGTACGTATCTTCACACTCGATACTTACCATTGTGGTTATCAAGCGCAAATTCTGAGCGGGTCAGCCTTGACTTCTCCCAGTGTTTTTCGTTCTCTTGTTCTAGGTCAAGGTGAGGCTGACTCGAAGACCCTGATTAAAAAGTCATCTGGCAGCTCTTCGCCGGTGCTGGAGGGCGATTTGTCATGGCTTGGATTGTATAAAAGGTCTTTATGGACGGATTGACTCGAGTAATGGAGCAGAATCCCATCTCATATCAGCTTTTCGCCTCCCTTACGTTCTCCACCAACTCTCTCTTCGCACCATGTTATGCTGTCAAGGCGATCTGGTGTGCTGGCGGAGCAAATGGTTCCTCGTCGGGTTTAGCTTGTCTTCACTATACATGCTTGGCTTCCTAAGTCTCATGAGCGCCATAGCGGATTACTTGACGCCCTCAAATGCTGGCTTTAATATGTTAGAGGCTTTAATATGTTAGATGGTATCTTCCTCACACCCGATTCACCGGAATTCAAGAGTTGCTACAGTCTTACCGCCGGAGCCCTGTTCGGATACCAGAATGGTACCATCATCCCGGGCCCATCTGTTTCTCTATTCGACATTGACAACCCTAGTACTAGCTTTAGCCAAACAAATGGTATGGTATCGTTGCTCTCTCAGTTGCAAGGCATCAAGACTCATTATCCAGTCATCGTATATCTCTACAATGGTGAGGGCTCTAGCAGTTCACAGATTCATCCTTCCCGAACTCATCTCCTATGCGCTAGCTACAATTCACGATGACCTTAGAGGTGGGGGAGAATCTAAGATGCCACCAACACGTCGACCCGGCCTCCTAAACTCCGGGTGATTATGTTGTTCCACCCTACCCTACCAAAATTACAGTCAACAACCACAAGTTCCAATTCCACAACTACGACGTCGGCTTCGCTTATGCAGGGTAGTGTTGCTACAGCAAAACAGTCATACAAGACCTACCCGCTCTAGACGAATGTCTCCCCGAAACCTATTTTGTCTGGGGTTTCTCATCCCTACTCGTCTACATCGTCATCTCCCTCCAGATCGTCAGGTTCTTCCGCATGTATGTCGTCTAGCTCGACGCTAATACTAGCAGAACACTCTGCCGCAACGATCGAAAAGTACGTGGACATTTCAGAGCTGCAACAGACTTATCAGAAGCAGCGAGAGAGGTGCTGGGAAGGAAACGTGGTCTTACACGGACGGATAGCTGTCTAGAGAGCTTTGCATGCAGCCTGGCATCCGGTACTATGCCGAAGATACGGGGAGTAGTGATGTAGGCCACATAGGACTTACGTCAAGGAGGGTTGGACACGTGGAGATTGGTAATGGACAGCTTGATGGGAAAGAACTCAAAGAGACTTAATCAAATATACAATGAATACGAGCGATGACTTCGAGACCCTGCCCTAGTGTCTTGGACAGAAGAACCATCAACAGCACATGCCTGAATTTTTCAAAGACCAAAATGTAGTCTGAAAATTTTACAAATGAATCGACATGTTTTGCTGTCTGCTAACAGTGGATAAAGTTTATGCAAGCGTTCCAATCACCATCTAGAACGCCTATGGTTTCACATCGTGAGCATCAAAGGCTCAATCTCAAACACATCCGCTATCACATAGGGAACGCTCCTCATGTCGAGCACGCAAGTCCGCCATAAGCCGCCATCGACTCCGGGCGTGCAATGCATAAATGGAACCCCATTCCGCTCACAAATCTCCCGTAACTCCGTCTCCAAATAAGCCCGTCCGCGTCAGCAATACCCATCCCACCAGCACCAAAGACCCAGTAAGCAAAGGATGCCTTCTGATCCACCCCTGTCCCGCCTGCCTGGCCGCTCTGCCTGCATCTCCCAACCCCGCCACCGTACCACCCGGCCCTCTCTTCAGCGCAGCAACTTCAGGTGAGCAGGCAGTGTTCGCTGCTTCAGCCTCACCTTCAGGCGGCGGCAGGACTTTCCCCGTCGCAGCATCAACCCTATTATCCCTCATCCACTTCCAATTCTCTTCATCTAGCTCTGGCCACTCGACTCTGAATTTTACACCTCCGTCGCCGGCTTTGACGGCGCCGACGCCTTTGATGGATGCTGTGTTGCCTTTGACTGGGTTTGTGGAGGAGCCGCCCCCTGTGCTATTCCACCACCTCGACCGAGCAGCCAGCCATTTCCGCTCTGAGTCGCCCGTTCCTAGGCTCCCCGTCGTCATCTCATCGCTTGTCATAAAACTCATCAGACCAATCAATATCGTGCTAACCTCCCACGCCGGGTTGAAGCTCTTGGGGTGGAAATCACTTATGCTTAAACAAAGACGCGTCGAGGGTTGAAAACGGCCAGAGGGCGTATGCATGCGTATGGCTGGTGGAGCAAATGGGTAGTTGGGTGGGAAGAGGAGTGTGCCCCAGTATTGGCCATTTTGGTAGGGGGTTTGGGGCGGCCCCGTGAGGATGTAGTGCCATTCTAGGATGTTGGTTTCGGAGGGGTGGGCGTTTATGTACGGAGGTGGGTTGGCGGTTATGGTGGCATATTCGCGGGTGAGCTGCAGCGATTAGGAGGGGCAAATGAGTAAGGTCGGGGTGGGGGTTACTTACTCGTTTGTTGGCTGCTCGGGTTGCCATGATGGCGAGTTTTGGTTGCGTCAGCAATAGGTGGTCTTCGGTGTGTTGGATTTGTGACTGAAGGTGTTTGATAGTTCTCGGGAACGAGGTCAAAAGATTGTTAGGGGGTTGAAAAACGTTTTATAAGATGTGATGTATCGAAGTGACAGTTTGCCATTGTTCGTTTGTAATAACACAAGGCTGATATCGGCGGTTGTAAGCGCCGATCTTGGCGCGTTGCCGCAATATTGACCAACTTCTAGAAAGCTCAACCGGCACTCTTTGAGCTTCAATGTCGGACCCATTGGACCGCGGAGATGGTGTAAGTAGCTATAGCAGCTCTCGCTCATTTAGGCTTCATATGCCATCCTCTAGCTGACCCAATTGGCGATTTCAGATCTTCGAAACCCTCCAAAGGGGACTGGATCCAAACCTGCAAGAGGAGAAGAATAGATTAGCGAGGGAGAGAGAATATGCACAGTACGCAAAAGCTCAGCAGCGGCTGGGCGAATTGGTCAGTCTCTCTATGAAGTCGCCCAAGTCGGGAAACAAGCGGATCAAAAACAACGAAGGCTTATGCCGGCATAGATCGAGACAAATTCCACCCTACCTGCTACTATATCATCTATACGTATCCTAGGGGCACCCCATACTAGGAAGAGTTTCCTAGACCGTATCTTCAACCCGATCCTCAGTGCCAACCAAGATCGCCCTTATACCCTGGCAGAAGCAATAAGGGAAGTCTCCATTGGGGCGGACAAGCTCCGCCGGTTAGGTAATTTCAAATGGGCAGTGTTCGATAGATCATGCTCACATATATCGCAGAAGTCTTCCAGGATCCCATATCCCTATATATAGACCGACCAGACAAGTCAGACCCTTCATCAACACCCACGGACATCGATGTCTACCTCTCCGTGAAAGAAAAATCACGCCTCCTTCTGAAGACTGGGACGAATGCTGGGAACGGGGAAGGTGACGCATTTGCGAATGTATTGCTGCGAAACGTCTTCGGCGGTGCCGAGAGCCTGAACGTCAACGCATCGCTAGGAACACGAACGAGATCAGCGTACCAAGCCAGCTTCGAAAGCCCGATACTAAGCAATCCCGACTTGCGGTGGGAGATTGGTGGACTTGCCAGCTCGACGCAGAAGATATGGTCGAGTCATGAGGAGGTGCTCCGAGGCGGTTATACAAAGCTACGATGGCTGGCACAGGGAGGAGGCAGGCATGAGCTGGGATACAACGGTGTCTGGAGACAGATCACGGGCCTTGCTAGCGGCGCATCGCCTACGGTACGTAACGATGCAGGTGATAGTGCGAAGAGTAGTATCAGCCATACTTGGATCAAGGATCGACGAGATAATCCCATGCTACCGACCCGAGGTTACTTTAACAAGACAATGTTAGAATTAGCCGGATGGGGTCCGCTTCAGGGCGATGTCGCTTTCGGGAAAGCAGAAGTGGAAGGTCAAGGTGCCACACCCATCCCCATACCAGGAATAAAAGGCGAAAGCGGAGTTTCTCTCACGACTGGTCTACGAGCTGGCCTTCTCTACCCATTACCCCTTGGCCTCGAATCCGAGTCCAAGCCTTCACGCACCAACGACCGCTTCTCACTAGGTGGGCCAACCGACGTTCGAGGTTTCCGCCTTTCAGGCCTCGGCCCCCACGACGGCAGCGACGCAGTAGGCGGCGACGTATACGCAGCAGGCAGCGCCAACCTCCTATTACCAATCCCACGCGTCAGTATTGACAAGCCGTTCCGATTTCAAGCTTTCGTGAACGGCGGGCGATTACTCGCGCTGAAGAAGCCAGAGAAAGACGGTACCGAAAGCCAGAAAGTTAGGCAAACATTGTTATCGACCATCGCTGAGCTGGGTAATGGATTACCTAGTATGGCTGCTGGATTCGGGTTGGTGTATGCGCATCCTGTGGCAAGGTTTGAGTTGAATTTCTCGCTGCCGCTCGTGCTCAGGAAGGGGGAAGATGGGAGGAAGGGCTTACAATTTGGTATTGGCATCAACATGCTTTAGCCAATCAAACATATCCCCAATTGGCCCCTGTCTCCTGTGCAACGTGGACTCAGTCTCAGCTGTTTTCGATACCATTACACGATTTTTTGGAGCGCATTGTTACACAAAATCAGATTATATACCCGACTTTTGGCGTTCTCTCTGCAATATCCATCACCATCTCTTCACCTTCATCCATCATGTCAAAACGTAAAAATCTCATGACGACTTATCAAGGCCCATCGCCAACAATGTCAGGCATCCCCACCAAAATCATCGCCCAAGTCCTCTCGTATAGCATACACAGTCCCATCCGCCTAGACCTCGAATGGTTCACAGCCCTAGGCGACCGCCTCGATTCCTTCCTCAGAGACTGGCCCATAATAGAACAAAAACTACAAGAAGCAGGTCAACCATCCCAACACCCCACCAAAATCGCCGCGAAAGAAGCATACATTGCCTCCCTCCCCGCCCAAGAGCACGAAGCCTACCTCTACTGGCTCCTTATCAATCGTACCTGCTTCCGCTTCCGCTACTAGGGCAAAGAAACTTTCTACCACGAGAAGGTGTTTATAATCAGGCCAGAGTTCCTAGCTGATCTGCGGGCAGGAAAGGCGAAAGGTATGAGCGCTTCTGATCAAAACATTGCACTGCAGCGCATCAGTCATGTCATCGTACCCATTGCCTCCTTCAAGAACATCTCCCCTTTCCTCACCCTCCCGCGCTTTCACGCATTTCCGCGACTCGAGACGTTGGGGATACTGCGTTTTTACTCATTTGAGGATGATTAAGGACGATGGTATTGATGCGGCACAGATAGTGCGCGTGACGGAATTGGGGGTAGAGGATGAGCTGTGGGGTTTGTTGGGGGATATTGGGCTGAGGGTTGGGGGCCGCAGAGGTTTGGGCAAGGTGTTGGGGGTGGAGATTTAGGAGGATAGGAAGGTTTGTGGGGATGGGGAGATGAGGACGAAGATTTTGGATATTCGAGGGGTCATGCCGTATTTGAGGGCTATGGCGGGGTGGAAGAGGAGGGCTGTGGGAGGGGAAGGGGTGGGGGTGGGTTTGGAGTGAAGGGCTGGGGGGGAAGATACTGTGATGCTTGCGGGTTATGGTGGATAGATGGAGTGGTGGAGTGGTGAATTTTGCATGTATAGTGGCGCCTTGAATGAGATTGCTACGTGCGGATATTTGTAGAGCTGGGTATGTGGCTTTCTTGAGGCATCCTTCTATCAAATGTACAAACCTATATCAACGAGAAGAGTAGACGAGGTACTATACAAAACCACTTTGCTCGATTCTGTACTCTATTCCCTCTCACCCCTCAACACCCTAGAATGCCGTTATCCACACAAAAGCAATACCCAAACACCAGATATGCAGCTCGGAATATTGTTTAGAACTTCATCATATCTTCATAGTATCCCGGCACCCTCCCACTCACCTTTGCATCCCTTCCATTCGGCATCCTCCCATCCGTTTTCTGCACCCTCCTAGTCCCACTACTACTAACCCCCCCACTCCACCCCCTCTTCGCCACCGCCTCCGCAGTTCTAACATCCCTATCCAACACATCCACCAAGCCGCCCGCGAAAAGTTCTCTAACCTTCTCATCAGCAAGAAAGCCCCTGCTCCCATCTATCATGCCCTCCCGATCCCTCTTCGAGGCATTGCCAAGATCGTTAAAGGCGGTGGCTAAGAGGCGTTCGAGCGCTTTGCGAAATTCGATGATGGTTTTTGCCGTGCGACGATCGTTGGAGGAGACGTAGAAGGGGAGCCAGTTGTCTAATTCAATGATGCTGCCGCGCTCTTCGTTGCGTTTGAGTTTGCCGCCGAACAGGGTGGCCATTAGGGGGGTTGCTTCTGTTGTGTCTCGCAAGAATATACTCCGTCCGTCGTTGGAGCGCGACATCGTACCGTATGTGTACAATGACCCGAATTTGACGATGTTATTGTCCTGTCTATCGCGTGGCGCATTGACGGAGGATGGATGCACGATCGCTGCTTTCTCTCCTGGCGTGCGAAAAACGCGACCGCCCTGGTTGACGGCGAGGTTGGGGTGGAAACCCGCAAGGGCGAGGGCCTTAATGAGAGGGACTTTGTGGCTGTTTTCGTTGAGGGAGGGACTGCCGAGTTGGGAGCTCGAGCGATTGTAGGGAGCTGTGAATGGTATCAGACCCGCATCAACCAGGAGCGTTTCGATCTGCGTGGCTGTGGCGTCGATGGTTTTGAAGGCATTGGCGTGGAGGAAGTTGAGGTGGGCGAACTGCTTCATCGAGTGTTCGCCCCACTGGTCGCGGAGTCCGCGGAGTTCGCGCACGGCGTTCAGAAGAGCGATGTGGTCGGAGCCGGAGCCTTCGACGAAGGAGAGTTTGGCTTCTTGGGCTTCGTTACGAGCATCGAGGGGATTTAGAAAGAGGGACCGTTCGGCGGAAGCAGCACCGAGGATGAGCATCGGGTCAAGGCAGCGGAATATAATGCCTAACACTATCATTTTGCCGAGAGTAGGGTGCACTGGGAGTGTGGATAGTAGACGACCAAGGGGTGTGATGCGTTCATCGTCAGTGATGGCATCGAGAGCTTGTAGGTCAATGACTGAGGTGTCCACGGCTTTGGCTGATGGTGGTTCGATGGCTTCAGCAAGAAAGTCGCGGATTGGGGTCTGGAAGGCTTGCGACTTGATCTTGAGGCAAATTTCCTGCAAGTCGACTCGAAGTAGCTCAGGAAGGCCAATGGCGCGCATACCCTCGTAGCGTTCTTTGGTATAGAGAGCATAGTAATTACCATTTTGCACTCTTCCAGCTCGTCCCGCTCGTTGCTTTGCGTTCGACTTGCTGATCCACGTGCACACAAGCGAGGAGATACGTCGGGTTTGATCATACTGCTTCTCTCTTAGCTTACCAGTATCCACGACGTATTGTACATCTGGGATAGTGACAGACGTCTCCGCGATATTCGTAGCGAGGATAATTTTCCGGCAGCCCTCTGGTACCGGCTCGAAGACGGTGTTCTGACTCGCCGATATGGATGAATGCAGCATGAAGATGTTGAATTTTCTCCCATCATTAAAATTCACGCCGAAGTTGCTTGTCTTAAGTAGGTTGTCGACTTTCACGAGCTCAGCTAGACCCGGTAAAAACACAAGAATAGCCCCTTCCTGGCTTGTCTTGGCAATATGAGCTATAGTGCATGCTGTCAGACCGAATGGTATTAGAGCATCCTCCTTTTCATTCGCAGCTGACGGGGTACCATCTGCAGAGAGGGTCCGCTCTCGTTTCCAGTCAATGACAGCTGCCTCATTGGTGGAAACACTTGAGGTTTCTTGGCTCTTTGACATTGGGTTCTGAGCTCGGAAATGGTCCTCAGCTTGGAGGAAGTCTTTCGAGTCGGGATCGGTATGCATCACTTTGAGCTCCGACATTGGACTTGCCGCTCTCATTTCCCCAACAATCTCATCTAGATATCGTTCCTTCACTGGAAAAGTTCGACCGGGAACACTCAAGGATGGACAGTCCGTTAGGCCCTGACCAGGAATATCGCTCTTGAAGTACGATGCAAACAACTCAGTATCCATAGTAGCGCTCATCAGAACAATCTGCGGAACTGTCTTACCTTGAGCTCGTCGTCTCATGACGTTCTTCTTAAGCATAATGAGAAGGAAGTCGATCAGCATATCGCGCTCATGAACTTCATCAACGACCAGATGTGATACATTGTTCATCACATCGTCAGGATGATGTTGGAGCTGTTGCTGCAGGATGCCAGTGGTGCAGTAATTAACGCTTCCACCCATTTTTGGTAGCTTGGCATCAAAGCGTACATGATAGCCAATGCTTTCCTGTAATCTTTCGGATCTCTCAACAGCGACTCGACGGGCAACGGATATGGCTGCAATTCGGCGTGGCTGTGTGCAGACGATGTTGCACTTCGCGCCTTGGCCTTTCGCAATGGCTTCTTCTAACAAAATCTGAGGTACCTGAGTCGTTTTGCCACTGCCCGTTGCTCCCACGATGATGCTGTATACGTTGTTATTTACCAGGTCGAGAACCTTGGCCTTGTACTGATTCATGGGGAGTTCGGCTCTTTTATTTCGCAGCTCGGTCAGACTGGGATCATGTTGATACGCGTCGAATCTTTCTTTGAGGTTCCAATTTCGTCTTTGAGCTTCCTCCGCTGTCAATTGCCGTCGCCCTACGCCTCTTTGCGTTTCGGAAGTATCAACTTTTGCCACTGTTTCTTCGACCTCGTCTGGCAAGCCTGCTTTGCGGGCCCCGAGCAATGTCTCACGCATGACGAGTGAACAGTCCTCATCCACCGGCATGTCCACAGGGCTAACAGGCTTCAGAATTTGTCCGTTGCCACTCTTCAAAGCTCGAATGTACCGCGGGTAGATTTCTGGTTCCTTCATCTTCAGGGCAATTGCGGCGGTAAGAAATGCCGTATCCTCAGCTTTCTTCTTGCTACTCATCTCTACAAGCTCCCCAATAGGCTCACTGTTGATTTTGATCTGCACACGGTGGGGTATTTTCCCTTTCGTCTTTCCTTCATTTGAGCCTTGGGCATCCACCTCGATGAATATTCCTGGACGAATGACTTTGTAAAAGTCCAAAAACTTGGAAGCATTGTCAGTCGTGATTGCCCCTGAGTCCTTGATGATGAGAACCTCGCTGCCACGCTCAGCATGGTACCTCTCGGCCTCTTTCTTGAATAATGCTCCAACTTTGGCTTCAGCAAATCCGATTTCGGCTCCCTTCGCTGAGACTTTAATGCCCTGCTCTAGGAGCTCCACAGTGACCTGGACGACCTTCGATGGCTGGAATCGCTTACGGTTATGGGCAGGAATTTCTTCGACCTTGATCTTGGGTACTGTGTCAAATCGTGCGGCGTAATTGTAGATATCTAGGATTGCATCTCTCTCCTCTGCCAGGGCTTTTTTGGTGCCCTGTCTGTTGATCTGATTGAGACCAGACTTCCTGTCGAGAATTTCTGCAAGTACTCCCTGCTCATGGAATGTGCATAACAGATGGAGGTACGCCGCTGTTTCGGCAGATTTCTGTAAATCCTCAGCATGAGCCGATCTTGCATGGATATAGCTCTTACCTTAGACTTCCCTTCAGCACTGACAACATCGGTGCGGGCGGCAGACTTGTAGTGCAGTGTACATTGGAAAGCGCCCCTAGCCATCTCCGTATGCTCTGCGTGTAACTTTGCCAGTCCATCGGCTGCTCTGGCGATGAACTCTTTCGGGCTTTTGAAGACCCCACGTGGTGCATCGGGATATTCCTCAGAGTTGGGCACGTGCATCGTGCTTCTGATGTGGGCCTCATCTTTCAAGGGGGGGTGGGGAGTCTTGGGTTGGTCGAGCCGCTGTCTTTGAGAGGGTCGCTGATCAGTGTGTGCTCCAGCTCTTCTCTTCCTGCCCATTTTCGACTGATTTTTGGAGTGTTGTTGCTGTGAGTTTTGTTTGTGTCGCGCTTGCTGAGTATGTTTTTGAGGTTGAGAAGCGTTGTGAGAGGTTGAGGTGGTTTGTTCAGTTTGTCTCTGTTGTACATTGGTTGTACCCGACGGTTGCTCCCGCCTCCTATTTCCATGCAACATGGCCGAGGTTTGCTCGCTATCTCGGAAGGACTTCATCTCTTGCGCCGTAGAGCTGTGGCGGTTGAATCTGGATTCCCTCCATGGTTGGGAGATGAATGCTCTTCCTGGGAGTGTAACTGAGGGCATGATACGCGTACGGAGGGCCTATTTTGCACAAGATAGTAAGCACATGCCATGATTCTCAGAAGAACGGGGAACCTGCCGACGTCCGAATCATTTTTCATGAACTCGATTATTACGCTTCTCTGGAAGTCTGATGGCTCTATTGGTCTGGTGTCGGAGTCCATCAGTACATATTGTACCAAAAGTAACAGCTGACGCAAGTCGTTGACGAGGATATGGGTGATGGGGCAACAATATTAATTTCTAAATGTCTGCGTTCTCAATCCCTCGATTATCTTTTTCGGTGCTAGCAGCTCCATTAGCTCTAGTAACGGAAGCTAGCGTCCCGACCCGAAGCCAGGAGCTCTCGATGTGAACGAGAGTAGGCGTCCATTTGTAGAGACACACTGACAAGCCAGATTTTGATTGCTGCGTGGATCAAAACGCAATTCTGTATACACCCCGACTAGCATGTACGAGATCAAAAAGTTGGACGCTGTGGGAATTGAACCCACGACCTTTCATATGCGAAACGAAAATCATACCCCTAGACCAAGCGCCCAATCATAATATTTTTCATGATACCGCAATTTCTGATTTACTATTTTAGAATAACAATCATTCAAAAAATCAGCTCATTTACTACTGTTACGAAACGATACCAAGCTGATAAATACCTATCTGTGGATACGTTCACCCTTCGAGCGTTAATCTTTTTCACGTCCACTGGCAAGTCTCGCCTTTGTCCAGGTTGGTGCGCCAAGGGAGCGAGGGTCTTGCCAATGAATGGGACATACTGCTGCGCAGCGATGTTCCACGTATAGGTCGTTCCAATTCATAAGTTTAGTATGATTGGAAAGGGTCCCATACTGTCAATATCGTGACTACGGTAATGCCCCTAGGTCTCTCTATGTATAGCAAACCTCAGCGTTTCCAATACCCTGTTGCACTGATCGTTCCTACAGTCCCGGTCCAGGGGCGATCTGGGCCATAGCGACAAAACGCCGACGCTGGCGTCGAGTTTGGCCTGCTTGGGCTGATTGAGCGCGGTAGCCATGCCATCCTCCCACGTAGATGCTGTTGCGCTCGTTGTTGTTCTCTGCTGTCCGAGATGTTGAATCAAGGCAAGGTGATCGGAAAGATTGCTCATGATGGCTCTACAAAAATGAGTCACCTTTGGAATCAGACATACTGGAAGTCTGCGGGATAAGCTAGGAACGGATTGGACTGGTGCTCTTGCTGTAAGTTGCTGAGCTGGCAGCGTAACTATGATGGCTGTGAAAATAGTAAGGTGATGTGGCTGAAAGATTTGCACCGATGTCATTGCTTTACGTGAATTATTCACCTTAGTCGTTTCTATTCCTTCCGCTCCTTGCCTTTCGCTTATCGCTAGTGTTGCTCAAAGAATCTGTCCGACTGTGGCTCTACTTCTTCCCACAAATTGAACAGGAAATCTCCACGGTCGACGAGGCGAAGCCGATCAGCGTTCTCGGGTCCACGACAGACGCTGTTCTATGGCACGGTTTACCTATATTGGAGCTCCATTGTAAGTCCTAAAGTTATGACCGTGGGTGGCCTTAGCCCGGTAACTCGATCCTGTCCGAACTATTGTGATCGGCCTCGAGAATGGCATTGTGTATTCGAGTCAGCAGCTGCTTCTTTTCCATAGGATGGTGTCGAGGGGATTTTTGGGCATGCTTGGTCCACACACTACTTGAGTCTTGCCAATTTCTTTTCATAATTTAGCATGCAAAGTTTTCATTTCACAGTGACCACGACGGCTATTGATATTGGAACTGTCAAGAACGAGACCATTCTCCTGGTAGATAAAATTACCCTCTTCGTTAGGAACTAATACTAACGAGTGTTCAGGCAAATTGAAACGACAAGGATTTGTTTTCTACGGAAATGTTCACTACCATCTTAATTAAAGGAAAGTATTCGCTGTCATCCCCTTCAATTCTCCTTCGTCTTTTCTCTTTCCTCCTCTCCTGCGTCCTTTAATGCCAAATCAGCGACAGAGTCTCCTAGTGCACCGGCTAGTCGGTTGACCGGGCAACCTGTCTGATTAGTGAGAGTCGACATAGGGCTTGCAACTGAAGCTGAAGATCTCGTCGACGCTGTGGACCGGCGTAAGTCTCACCCTCCGTCGTGGGCTTGTCTCTGTGCTTTTCTTTCTTGAGCTTTCTTGTCACTGTAAAAACCTCCCCGTCCCCCTCATTCTCCCTTCCTCTTCGTTGCTTTATTCTGCAACGGCTCCACCTTCACCCTCTCATCCGCCTTTCCTGTCGCGCGAGGCTTTCTGCCCGGCTTCTGCAAAGGTACATCCTCCGTCTCCTCGCCTTCCTTGTCCGTCGCTTTGGCCACCAGCCTAGTCACGCTCCAAGTCTATCCGACTGGTTCAGATTAAGGTGCCGATACCACAGCTTTGACATCATAGGGTACGCTACGCTTAGTGCGTTTCGATGGCCCCGCTGGCTCATTACTGCCGTCACTGGAGTCTTCTGTGTCACGCTTGGGCTTTGATGGTGGTAATTAAACAGATTTGCTCAATAAAAGCCTCAAAGATCCTTAGCAGTGACATAGTGGCCTTGATATTGACCATTTTGAAAGAGACAGTATCGAAGGAAGCTTTGATAAGTCGTATCTGACCTGCGCCCACAGCTGACTCTGCTGCCCACATTTGATCAAATCGACGTAGCAGGTCATGAGCTTCGTCATTCCCGCCCGTTGTCATTGCCGTCGGCACCAGAAGCCACGTAAGTACGCGCAACAGGTATCGTGGAAACCATCTCTCTCGGCACTGGAGTAGACATGGTGTCAAACCTGGCGAAGTCACCTTTGCAGAAGGATGTGTCTGATCTGATGAAACCAGATATGACATGTAGATGAGAGATCGGATGGATAGAATAATTTGGATGGCGGAGACATGACATAGATCAAAAGAAATGGGTATCTGAAGAAAAGAGTTGAGGAGATGCGTCTTGTCTGAAATTGACAAATCTGACAAGCTTTGAGCCTTGCTTTGTGAAATCTGCGAGAGACCTGCTCGACATACGACCTATGCTGATGTGATATATGATACATAGAGCAAATCAGGGTCCCTCTTCATCAACTAAAAGACCCAATCTGAAAAGCATTGTCGAACAGATGTTAGAACAGGAGAGCAGGACTCGAGAGTGCCTTTTGCAGTATCGAAGACCACGGGATACTCGGATGATAGGAAGATACACTTAATAGAATGTAGGAAGCTGACCTTGCCTTCCAATTAACGCGTAGTCATAAAATACATCTCAGCCTCGGAAAGCTCAAAACCAGCAAGACATGAGTAAGGCTGAGAATACAACATTGGGGTTAAAATGCGGATAGAAGCAGCAATATTTCTCGTGAAACCTGGTCACCAATGAAAACTATCTGTGTTCGAGTCTAGAAGCTCCGTCAAGATGTTTACGATACAAATCATTGTAGGAGTCCGGAAATCAGAAAGGAACATCCAGATGGAAGAGACAAATTTTGAGATTGACGCAACAAAATTGATGATGGTGCAAGGGTTTTCCAGATATGAATGCCTCAACTCTCAAAGATAGGAAGGATGTGAAGTTTAGGGAGATCTAAATATTCTCCCAGAGTCATCCACTCTTCTTTTGAGTGACCTTACGCCTCAGGCCCTCACCATGATCTAGCGTAGTCGCCTCTCGCCTGGTATATCCTCCCCTGCCATCCCCATAATCAACTTCATCAGCAACTTCCACTGACTCATAAACGCACTATGTCCAGCTCCACAACCTACCACCCTGCATCCCTTCCCCAGATTCTTGATGAAATTCTTCTGAATGGAAACCGGAATGGCATTGTCCTTTTCGCAAACCAGATAAGTGATTGGAACGATACCGCCAGCGCAGTCGGCTGTAGCGGGCTCTGAGTCACCGGTAGAGCAATGACTGACGACCTTTGAGAGGCAATATGCGACTTCGTTGGATGGGAGGTCGTTGTAGAAATAATACTCCGGGCGAGAGGGTAAGGAGAAGCCATCCTATTGTTCTGGGTCAGCCGAGGTGTTCCCCTCGTGCATTGTGCTTGCATTGATCTCTAGCCCAATGGGAGAGCAGACCCGCAGCGCAATGGGAAAGCATTTCCGGTTTTTCCCTCACCTTGCACTCATCAACCCCAACCATCTCCCACTCCGGATTCTCCGCTACAAACCCCGCCATACTCTCCCCAGTTTTAAGTGCCCAAGCAGAAATATACAGGATACCCAGGATACCGCCTTTCTTGCCCCGTGCTTCCCGCTCGCTCTTCAGATATTGTCTTGCGGCGCAGCTACCAGGGAGACCACCATACCCATGGCACACCAGCACCACCTCCTCTTCCATCTTCTCGATTGCACCTTTGAGGAGCGAAGTGACACACTCCACATCATCCTTCAGCCCCGGAGGCTTCTCTACATCAGAAATGATCGCAGACAGCCCCATGATGCCTCTGTCGGGCATACTATTCCTTGGCAGCCAGGGGACGCGAGTAACATAGCCAGCGTGATTTAGCTTTCCTGTAAGGCGCGCGTAGTGAGCTGGAACGTGCCTAGATGACTTTGAAGTCAGCGCTGCTCTCTTGGGAAGCATCATCCTGCTGGAACCACGTCTTGCGACTCGGACGGTGGAATGAGAAGGAATACAAGGGTTGCTGAGCTTCAACACACCAAGCATCAGGAATTAGCACGATGGTGGGTCTTGGAGTAGGCGGGAGGAGATGTGCGGGGATGTAGACGACTGGTTGGAGGAGTTCGGGAGAGGGCGAGCGAGTGCGAATGGTGGAGTTGGGGGAGAAGGGGGGTCGGATGGTGGAGGTGGTGGACAGGGTGGGGGAGATAGGCGAGTTGGAGTTGTTGATTTCGGTGTACATTGGGTCCTCGATGCAGATTGTGAGTGGTGTTGGGGTTGGGGGTGTCATTGTGGCGTGGTGTGGTTGCTGTGTGAGAGATTTTGAATAGGGTTTTATGTTGATGGCAATTATGAGAGAAGTCGCAGGTTGCGCGGATGATATAGCGAAGACGGCATGTGAAAGGAAAGTAGAGAATAAATGTTGAAAAAATGCCGCGGAGCTTCCACAGGGTTGCACAAGGAACATGTATTTTCCGCAGCAGATAATGGGATTTTGAAGTGAATTGGCAGAGTCGTGCAAGGACAAATTGCATCATTTCAGAAGATGGACTTCAGCCGTTTAAGCACAGGAAGTGAAGGGAAGGCTTGGCATTCCATAAGATTTATACAATGAAAAGTACATTAGCCCCAACTTAAGACTTGGAGTAGAATAGTGAAAACGAAACAGACCATTTCCAGCTCCTACCACCACAAGTCCTAGCATATAGGCACCTTGCCAGATGCCGCTCACGATGCGCCAGCAATGCAATTCCACCGACCTTCTACGCCTCCCAAATGTGCATCTCCCGCTCTCAAAAGGTCTATTGCCTGGCTTTAGCACCACTCGCCCGATGCCAAACATCACCACCCCACCTCATCATTCGCTCCGCGGCCGCTGTGGGCCCGTCAACAGCTGGCCGTACGTCCAGGTAGAAGACTGGCTCTCCGGTTGGCTCTTCGGGTCCTTCGTAGTAATCGATGACGTATCTGATCTCCCTTGTCTGTCCGCTTGGTAGTGTTCGCTGCACGTACCAGTCATGACGATCGAATGGGGGGGCCGAGCTGCAAATAGTCAGCATAACGTTATGAGAAGTTCTTTGGGGAGAACTCACCCGTATGACCCTGGAAACACCTTCCCCAGAACGTCCAATATCCGCGCCTTGGGCGTCATATCCCCCGGCCTCCCCATAAACCTCAACAACCGCGGCTTCTTCTTCGCCCAGCCCTCCTGCACAAATCCGTCCTCTCCATTCTGGCACGCTTTCCACCCATACCCAAATCCCCTACTAAATCTCGCCTCCCACCCTTCGATCTCTGTCCACGCCCCCTCGTTCAGGAAATTATGCACCGCTACCATTGACTCTACGGCATCTTCGGGAGTGTCATCGTAGCCTTTGCGCAGCATGGCGTTGTACATTTGCTGTGGTGATGGATACTCCCAGTTGCCTGCGACCTCGCCGCGGGGGATAGAGGATGTGGTACGGGAGGTTGGAAGGGTGATGGTTTGATGGGTAGCGCGGGCTTGGGAGAGGTTGGAGGGCATGTAGTTTAGGGGATTAAGTTTGGAAAGAGTCGAGGTGGGTTTGGGCGATGAAGGAGGAGGGGCGTTTGGTGACGCTATGGGGCATGATAAACCGTCTGCTGGTGAGGACTTTTGTGGCGGAAACGGGGTCGTCGAGGCGGGTGAGGAGGCGTTATATATGGGACATCCTGGCTGCTAAAGATTAGCTGAAGCTGGTGGCTAGAGATTGATTTCATAGCATACTGGAGGAGTGCCATCTGAGGATGGTAGAGGATGAGGCGCAATAGATCTCCGGGGCATTGAGGTCTCTGCCCAGAACCAGCCCATATTGGCAGACGTAGTATGTGCGCTTCTTCTCTATTTTGATATGATCCCGGAGCTCTGTACGGTATCCAAGGTGAGCCTCGGTTAGGATTGATATGATGATGCTGGTTAGCGGTTGAGATCGGTCGAAGTCGCGGTTTGAAAGTTGTGGCCAAGACTGACGTCCGCCTGCGACTTCCAAGAACTCCATTTTTCATTACCAGTGAGATTATCTAACATTCGCATTCATGATGGGGAGCTCTAAGGACCGCTGAGGAGAAGTGTCTTCCTTTACGATGCGAACGGCCTTTGCCATTGGTCGACTATGCCTCCGCCAGAAGCCTAAACGCTTCATAGCAAATCTCGCCCGCCATGAAAGATACTACACAACGCCAACGAGATGGCGGATACCCTTCAGACCGCCACCCAAACCCCCAAGAAGCAGGGTACTTATTTGGAGCCTGTTATCCCCTGCAGCATTTGTGGCATTAAGTGAGGAAGACAACGGGGATGGAAAAACCCCGGAGGAGCACATGCTGGAGGCTTCGAGGGCAGAGATCGCGAAAGAGGTGCCAGACGACGTTCGTGGTTTGAAAAGAGCATGGAGGAGTTTCTACTTGTTCGTGGATACTGTTATCGTTGAGCCGTTGGCTACTACATTTCGCTTCCTCCACCTGTTTATAATATTCGTCCCAGTACTGGTGTCGATACCAGTAATTTGGTTAGGACCAAAGCGAAAAGCTCGGGATAATGAGAGAGCTGGTACGCTATGGTGGTACTCATTTCTGGTGCATTCTATGGAGCGGGGAGGACCGGCTTTTATCAAGGTACAGCATGCGGTTCGAAACAGCGCAATGGTACAGGGCTGATCTTTCGATTCCAGCTTGGTCAATGGGCGGCTTCCAGATCTGATATCTTCCCTCAAGAAATGTGCAATACCATGTCATCCCTACATTCAAATGCACCAGCTCACTCGCTGAGATATACTAAGAAATCAATTGTGAGGGCCTTTGGCGGACGGCCTTTCGATGATATCTTTGAAGAATTTCATGAAAAGCCGCTGGGCGTGGGAGCGATAGCGCAAGTCTACAAAGCAAGACTGAAGTCAGACCTTGTAGCTGAAGACGGCGTCGATATAGAGTCTGAGCAGCCCAGCTTCCGGCAGAGGGTACGGAAGAATATGGACGCGCTGGCCAAGAGTTCACCTTCACGAAAACCTTCACCCTACGTCGCAATTAAAGTCCTCCACCCCAAAGTCGAGCGCATGGTCCGTCGAGATCTGCGAATCATGGGCTTCTTTGCTTCAGTCCTTAATGCAATCCCGACGATAGAGTGGCTGTCCCTCCCGGACGAAGTCGCCCAATTTGGCGAGATGATGCGACTACAACTCGACCTCCGCATAGAATCTGCTAATCTGATGATGTTCCGGAAGAAATTCAAGGATCGCACAACAGCCTGGTTTCCATTCCCCTACGCTGAGCATACGACACGGCAAGTACTTGTAGAAGAGTTCGCGCAAGGTATACCCCTTGCCGCGTTCCTTGAAGATGGAGGTGGTGTCTTCCAGAAAGACATTGCGGATGAGGGGCTCGATGCTTTTCTGCACATGCTCCTGATAGACAATTTCGTGCACGCTGACCTCCATCCTGGAAACATAATGGTCCGCTTCTACAAGCCCGAGCAGATCAATCTCTCGTTAGGTCGCTCTAAACAGTCAGATACCCCAGAGCACTCTACAGATGTCACCGAAGAAGTGCTTCAACGACTTCGTCCACATCGCCACCATCCAGAAGACTGGACCGGTCAGCTGGCAGAAATCGACAAAGAAGGCTATCGGCCACAACTCATCTTCATCGACACTGGCCTCGTGACAGCCCTTAACGCTACGAATCGCAAGAACTTCCTCGACCTCTTCAAAGCCATCGCTGAGTTCGACGGCTACCGCGCCGGCCATCTAATGGTGGAGCGATGTCGGCAACCTGAGGCTGTCCTTGACAAGGAAGTCTTTGCACTCAAGATGCAGCACCTAGTGTTGGGCGTGAAGAGCAAAACCTTCGCGCTCGGCAACATGAAAATTGGCGACGTACTGAATGAAGTACTAAGTATGGTGCGGGGACATCACGTACGCATGGAAGGCGATTTTGTCAACGTCGTAATCAGTATACTGCTACTGGAAGGTATCGGTCGAAGCTTAGACCCCAATTTAGATCTCTTTAAGAGGTAAGCCTGTCTTTACCCCTATATTCCCAACCCACCACAACTCACTCACTACAGCGCCCTTCCTATCCTTCGCCAACTTGGCTCTCAGGGTGGCGGCACCTCACTCCTTAAGAGCGCACGTGAAGGCGACTTCTCCATGATCAAGATCTGGGTGGGTCTCGAAGGACGGCAATTCTTGCGCGCTTCTGCGGATCAAGTCGAGGCGTGCGTCAAGTACGACCAGTTGAGTCCAAATATTTAGTTACGTTCGGCCGAGTCTAGGTACATTTGCATTGGGCGGCGTGTGGGGCTGGAGGGTTAGAGCATTACTTTTGACTCACCTGCTTTAGAGCTTTGGGAGACGAAGAACGAACGTCAAAGCATAGACACCGAGTACGAGTTGGCATAGATTATATACATGTCAAATGAGCAAAAGCGACGATTGCAACTCATTTACACTTGAATTTCGTCGAAAGGATAGACAGCGTCCAGCGCCAGGCTATGGATTATCCACTCTCCAATGATCCATTAAGCGATGTCGTAGAGCTTCATCGAGCATTGTCACATCTGAAATCACCAGAATTAATTCATCAAAAACCCAAGTACGTGCTGCAAATAATGATGCATCAGGTATTATTCTGGTCTGGGATGGCAAGATTTCCATAATCAACATTTTGCGGGTCCATTCCATGAGCTAAACCATCCTAGAGCCAGCATCTTACGTCCCAGTCCTGGAACCAAGATACAAATCTTATGCGTATCAGATACACTGCATCCGGAGCTATGTTTTATGCCTCTTTCGGTAACTATTGTCTACGGCTCCAACATCGAATCTCTATAAGCTTAAGAAAGGAGCTAGTCCAACTAAGCGAGCTGAGTATAAAAAGATATTGGGGATGTGATGGTGCGGTCTTGAATTGGTGTGGTGTGCTGGGGAATGGAGGATGGGCCCATGGCCCTAATATACACTCTTTCGCCAAATCGCTTGACTTTTCCCTCTACAGATATAGTATCCGCTCAGTAAGCGTCTAGGGAGAAGCTTGCCCCTTTTACAGCCTGTTTCTCACGTTCGTACTAATGGAAAGAGTGCTGATAGCTACAAACTTTAGAGCTCCGGATGGCTATTTATTAGAGGGCGAAGCGTTCACAGGCCCGTTTCTAGTCAATGCTCTTAAAGTAGCGTTTTACTGAGCTCTAGCTTGGGCTTGAAAGTATGGCGAGCGTCTCCGTCTGCGAGAAGCCTTCAGGTGTCGATTTTCCCCCAGTAATCACCATTTTTAAACCAGGGATCGCGGTAGACACTGGTCCACTAAAGTTTTCCAAGACGCCTGCACAGAGGGTTTCATATCGCTCAACTAGGCTTAGTGGTTGGTATGGTCGCTTGTGGAGATTCGATGTTGGGGCCAAAAGACTTTTGTACCGCGGCGCCGGATACATTAGGTTGAGGCATATTCGAGGTCAGACAGGGCCGTAGAAATTGCGGCTGTGATCGGGCTGGCGTGGTCCTCTCCTTAGTGAAATTTCCAGCTTGGGCTTGGCGCGCATGCTTCTGGCAACGACAGCTCTTTACCTCTCATCTCGTCTTTCTTCACTACCACAGTCAACCGAAAGCTACTTCGAAGTAGTCTACATGAGCCCTTCAATATATTAGCGACCTCTCATTACCATGGATCTCCCCCAAGAATTCGCGATGAAATGACATGTCACTTGTCCAAGTCGCAACCCCTTATCTACGAGCATTGTATCGTTCCGTGACACAAGTCCGCAGGCGAGTTCTCAAGAAGGTCATCCACTATTGCCCCTAGTCAACGTCCTGCATCTCTTGATCACTGGCTTCTTCTGTGAAGGGTCGCTCAAGAGCAATGGCATGCGACTTCTTCACTAGGAAATGTGAGACCGTGACCACAAAGTTACTGAATGATTGTCTAGGTCACTTACTCTGTCCTTGCTTCGTCCATACGATCATATCCCGTCCACGTCTTTGCGCCTCCGGGCCTGAGGTTTTTGGTGTCCTTGCCTCCCTCTTCTTGACGCTCCTGTTCACGCCACGGGCTCTGGCGCAACAGTCTCTGTCTGGGTATCCGCATTACCTATCAAATCGGCGTTCATGTCCACGTCAACTGTACCACGTCCTTCGGGTCCGTGCTCCTGTAGAGAACGCTCACTCTTGTACTGCGCTACCAGTTGCGCTATGTATGCGGAAAATGCATTCAGCTTGGGTCGAGTCGACGCTTGCTTTGCTATCTTTGCTGGTTTTGACAAGCTTGCTGCCGAACTAGCCTTGTTTGCCCTTGCTAGCCTCGCTCGAGCCGCATCTGCTTCATGCTTGTCTTCGGTCAGCAGATGCTGTCTGAACTGCCATACAACATGCTTACCTTTGCTTTGTTGATGGCTTTTTGTTCAGCTTTGGTCGGTACTTTGTTGCCCCAAAATTGCGATACGGGAAACGAGGATGTCTACAGCGAATTTAGTCAGCGACCTATCACGAGGGAACAGCACAGGCCTTGGGAGGTATACTTGTTTCAGAAACCGTCTGCGCTCTGGATGACCGTTCGGAAAATACCGCCGTACTTGGATCTCCCAACCTAGAACAATGTCCTCACGAGCTAGCGATGCGCCGAGTTCATTATGCTTCTGAATCATGTCCTTGGTATATTGAAGGAGGGTGAACCTCAGGTCGTCGAAATGATACTCGGTGTAAATGACTGGTAAGACTTGTCGGCGCATGGACCAACCTTCTGTAACATCCAGGCTGCCATCTGAATTGCTCAACTCGCTGTCGTCGATGGGTCTGATGCCTCTGAATGGCAGGACAGTGGCCATTGCTAGGTATTAATGATGCCTGTGATCATAATAAGGTTCAGAGGAGCTTGCGTACTTTTGTGTTGGAGGAAGAAATCTGAAGAGCTATAAATGGCCCATGCTCGTGATGCCAAGCCTTACCCGCAACAGACCCCTATCTTGATGATAAGTACTCAACTGCCAGCAAGGGCTTTACGGTTGAGTACGCTTATCTTGAACCCGTGTAAGTGCGATTTGCTTAGTAGGTGGCTAATGAGGCATCGCGACCCATCGATTTGCTATTTTTCAATTTATGATTTATAAAGGGACTTAGTTGTGAATTCTTATAAATCGAGGTTGTTTGGTCTGGCGGTCAAACGTATCACTTATATTTGGGTGGTGTGGTCGAGTTGAATCGGTACTACCACACAATTATTCCGATGCTTCGAAAAACCTAGAAATGCGGTAGCATAGCTTGGCGGCTTTGCGATCTAAACAATCTGGGTGATGTGGTCGAGTTGAATCGGTACTATCACACAGATATTCTGAGCCCCATTCTCTTCTGGTTTATTTTTGCCTTTTATAATCGGCCATGTAGGGTCTGTGAGTGCTCTTAGAAATATTTTTGCTCATTTTCTGGGTTCAGGATACCGTCAGGCAGTCAGTACACTGATACGTTTTGGATTTTCGACTACACGAATTGCGGTGGCAAAGGGCTTGGCACAACATTCATTAAGTATAATTCTAGGGGCCAACGGACTGGCTCAACTAGTTATGGCCACAAAAAAATGCTATGAGAGCATATTATTTGGCGGCCCAGTCTATTTAGACGGAACGGAAGGCTGTACTCTGGCTCCTACGGACCGACCCGATCACATTGATAGCTACTATGAGGAGATGCCGCGCTGAACGGTCTGAGTAGAAGTAAGACGTGAGCCAAAGCCTTACGCATGCATTCCGTAACGCTACAACAGTATCAAAGCAACAAAAATGTCTCAACACTCTCATCGGCTACTTCTCCTCACGTCGATCGCCCAGCCTTCGAAGTCTCTCGCTGCTTCGTTTGGTCTGCATCATCCGTAGACCTAGATACAACATCAGTATCGTCAAGGCAATTTCTGGAAGAGGTCTATTACCTCCGACCGTTGGCCTAGACACTTGGGACTGCTGGTCCGGCGCTGATTCTTCACCGTCGTCATCAGCTGGCTTTCTAGAGTCGGGCTGGGTTTGGAGCTCTCGAGCAAGCGCTTCCGATGGAACTGCCGCTGTGGGAATTCGAGCTGCTGAAGGGGGGGCTGGGGTATCAATGGGCGAAAGACTTTGTCGCGCTGGCGGTATTGGTGCATTTGTTGTCTCTATAGCAGGTCAGCAGTGATCAAGATGCCGAGCTACAAGGTACGGACCTGAAGCGTTCGTTCCTTTCTTCTTCGGATGCAGAGAGTGATCCCTCAGAGGTCGATGGCTCCTTGGCTTCTTGTCTTTCCTCCGCGGAGCCTTGCTCTAGAACATGGTCAGCGCAGTCAAAAGTGTGATGTCAGAAGCTTATCACCTCGTCGCCGGTATCTGTGCTGCCATCGTCCTCGTTGCTACTGTTGTGTACCGCCTTTCGCTTCGACGGTCGTTGCGCCGTCCGATGCTTAGACACCTCTTCAATCAGATCGCGGTACTGATCAGGCTTTAAGTCATTTGTCTACATACGATGATGATTAGCTGAAGATACTGGGAATTCCTAGCTCACATTGTGGGTAGCATACCTCGTTCGTTTTACGGTCTTTCTCAGCTTCGGACTCAAAGTGAAAGACCCTATGGACAATCTTGACCCACAAACGCTGCATTACAAGCCTCGGCACCTCCTCCTTTGGATTCGCCGTAAGCACAATGCGAGCAAGTTCCGTGTACGATATCTTGCTCAGCTTGACCAACATGACGCCTGGTACCAGGAGCTTCAATCCATCATCTCTTCGCTCCATCACGATATCGCCCGGCTTCAAGTTCTTTCCATCGTAGTTTGCAGGTCGGAGTGGTCGGAAGCCTTGCATCTGGAGGTCTTTGGCCTCGAGATTCAAAATTGCGGATGGGTCCAAGCGCTTCGTCCAGTATTCATCGTAGAGTGGGCAATAGACCTGTCTCATTGTCAAACCATCGCATCGGAGGTAGGATTTCTAGGTATCTTACCTGAGCAAGGAGTCGATCGCAAGTGTCCTCGTCACGAACATAGACCCTGCGGACCTCCATGGTCCAGTGCAAGGCGACATCCAGGGAGTCGAGCTCTCCTTGGCCCAGCTGAGAGTTTCTATTGAGGATATCCTGCGCATATTGCGTGATATCAAAGTCCTCGAATTGTTGCGCCGTGTACTCTATTGGTGCTATCGAGCGCCCCATTTGGCTCAACACTGTTCTGTCTAACATTGCTGGGGCCATTGTGACGCGAACATGGGGCGCAAAATAACAATTCTCGAGGTTGAAAGAACAAGCTAAACAGTGTTGAGCTTAGAAAATGGTGCGCAAAGTGGGGCTGATACCGTATCAAAGTGTTGAAATAACGGGAACCAAACACATGAATGACATCACGTGGTCTGGTCTTGAGTGCCAGTACAAGCAGGATACAGTCTACTTGAGCACCATACAAGGCTTGTCGGTCTGATCTAGATCTACTGAACAACTGGTCACAACTAAGTTTGACCTTTACGTATTCGATCCTTCGCTCATCTAGACATCTTTTGACAGCTTGTCTGGCGCCTGTGTGCGCTTTGCTTCTCAATGATGGCGATATGTCATTGACTAGACTGACTATGATATTTGTGGCTGGATCGACTGGCTGTATCTGATAGCCTTCCAACTTAAACCGCTCATCCATGAGCGCTTTGTACTGTTTAAAGTCAATCTGCAGGAATCGAGTTAGAGGTGTAGGTATACTTCAAACGTCGGTAGCAAAACTTCATCCATCGCGACTATGGGGTCTATTTGGGTCAAAGCAGAGAAACCTTGTAATGCGAGATGGTTGTATAGACTACCTCACCATCAGGTAGATCCTTTGACACAGCCTTCTCATACTGATTTTACTCTACAGGACTCAAGCCGAGCTGTGTGTCTCATTACCTTGATCGACGTGCCACAGCCTACGATGGCGCTTGCTAATAGCTTGCACCTCTTACCCCGATGGCTTTTGCCCTATTGGGTTTGCCCTCTCTAGGTTGACAAAATGTTCACTGACCACGCATAGGTTCCACCTCTTACCAGACCTAACCGACCACGTCAACGTTCCAAGACATCGCACGGAAAGGTCCGACCGCATTGTTGAACACTCTAGAGTCAAAAATAGGCTTTGGAGCACCGATTGGGTAGACCGCCTTACTTTAGGTTTAAGCTCACTGTGGTCATCGACTCGTGTGGTGTGGCGGGATGCGGATGTGGAAGGTGGGGTTTGGTAAGAGGTGAAGGCCAGCTACGAGACCAACCTGTACGCGGTGCTGGCTACGAACTTTCTGCTTGTCAGGAGAGCCGATGGGTCTCAGGTTTACACCGTTCATCTGGCACGACCGGTTGCTAGGGGTCGAATTCGCTACAGTTCTGATGAATGTTGACCATACAGATGCGACCTTGGATGGGACCCATCTCCCCCGACGCCAATAACAACAACAACCAGGTCCTGATAGTCTACCCTTGCACGCATACTTCGTCAGCTATCGAGGTATCCGGCTTCAAATGTCTCTTCTCATCGACCCTACTGATGCTCAAGTCTCCGAGCTACAGCACCCTCTCAGCTCGCCCAACGCGGCTCCAAGATCGACCCCAGCGCCCCGTCGACACTTAAGCTCACCTTTCCGAGGACCGCTACGAAGGTGACAGACGGCACTAGGTCGCTGAATTCCCTACAATGCAGTTCGATCAAGGCATGAAGCGATAAGAGCAACGCTTGAATGGGCCGATTTGGGTTTCCTACAGGTTGGGGACAGCGTTGCCCATCTATGGGATCTTGGGGCTGCACATCTGGGTAGTTCAAGGTGAAGATGGTGTGTTTGGGCTACACACGGAATTTCGATGCGCTATTTCGGCCAACAAAGGTACTGTTATTAGCGTATCGATGTCGTAAACATTCGTTCGTTTCCCTCCGTTGTTCATTCTAAAAGACTTTCCTCGCGTAACAACATACAATCGGGACATGACTTAGGTGATATCTCTTCCTTCAAAAATGCATCTACACACGGGCGCTCAATTCCCTGTCTTCCTTGCGCCTCGACGCTTCCGAGCAGCCATTTCTGGCGCTTTGGCTGTCCCAGACTCTTGCAATCGGCCAAGAAGCTGCTCTTCGCACACTTCTTCAGACTCATCTTCGGCTTCATGCTTGCGATTTCTGGACGGGATCTGGGCAGTTGTGGCTTTTCCGCTGGATTGATTGACGCTATTGGAGGTACCGTAGGACTATATAGAGAGTCAGCTCCAAGTTTACCGTAATACCTTAGAAATATTTTGCTCACATCTTGGAGCTTTATAGCTTTAGTAGTCTTGTCAGGATCCGCATAGAGGTTTTCCAAGATACCCTTCCATATTCTTCGTATTTCATACGGCGTAGTGCGCACAGCATTCGCTGCATCGACATCGCGCCACACTTGGATATAATTGATCTCAGACAGGGGGAGTAGTCCGACCTTTGGCACAATCACCACGCCATGTTCGTTCTCTAGCAGCACCACACCTTTGTCACTGGCTACTTGCTCCTCACTTGGTGTAGGTCCCCAATAGTATCCAGTCTTGCTCTCATCGTAGCAGTGATATGCGGTCCAAGCCGCGGCACTGGTGCTTCTTAGAGCCCAGAACCTGTTCATGAGTGGGCATTCTAGCTGGTACAGATCAGTGTTGTTCATGCAGTGCCTTGGCAGTATCGAAAGCCGAAAGTGCTTCCATTCAATGGGAGATGAGACTTACTTGGCCCATGAGCTTCTCGATCTTAGCGTCTCCAAATTCGTTGCCACGCGTGTAAACACGATTCACTTCCATCCAGAAGTAGCACTCGATACCTCGCCTGCTCAGAACCGAATCCCCAAGGACCATCTCATTCGCGTCACACATCGCCCTGGAGAAATCGACGATGCCATTGTTTTGCTCCTCGAAGTACTCTGACGTGCACCTGATCGTCGCAATGGCAGGCACGAAGTGGTGTAGGACAGTGACAGACGGACGCAATTGGCAGGGCGGCTCTGAAACAGTCAAGTCTGCGGGTATCTCCTGGCTTATACCCTGTGGCTGTGGTATCTTGCGAGATTCGGTCGATTTGAGTGCCTTCGCGCGTTCCACAATGGATTGTTGTTCTTTGGCAACTGCAGTGTTGAACTCGTTGGTGAGTTGCGCGTCTGTAGTCATTGCTGATGCCGTTGTAGTCATGATGAAGAGGGTAGTGTGCTGAAGTGGACAAGTCTGGCGAAAGCTTGCATCTCGAAAGTGGAATGTAAAAAGTCCCCAATCTATGTTGACCATGTCTAGCAATACCCGCAAAAGACCCCTTTTCAATGCTGGACAATACGCTGTCCCAGAACGTTATAAAGCTCCAATCTAGCCAGGTACGTGGGCCGAAGAGCAGAAACTCGGCTGCATCTACGCCCATATCTTTATAACATATATATGAATATACATAAAGACTGATTTGATCTAAACACACATAGAGTCTCAGAAAGAGAAGATGATGGTGCCGAAGCGTAGAGAGTGAGGCCCCGAAGCGCTGGAACTGAGACAGGGTCAGTCACTCGATAGAGTGGATATAGGCTCTGCAGCCTTGTTCGATAGTCAACTTGACAGCAATATAAGCAGCACCCAGTAGACGGTAATATTTGTTTAACTAATCTTTTCAGACAGCAGCTGAGATTTAGACCGTCCTGTATGTTGAGAAGGGAGCAATGCTAGCTCTGAACATCAACATTGTAAGTGACTCTGCGCCCAGTGAAGCAAAGAACACTATCTTCCGTGACTCCACCAATTGGAAGAACAAGTATCACATGGCTCGAGACTAATGCTAATCTGAAGCCAAAACAGAAACGGCCGCCTTTAAAGCTCGAGCCATGATAGCAAGGGGTATCGAAAATGGGCTGGAGTGAAGATCGAACATTTTTTTCCCCCTGAGAGCGGACATGACGAGCTCTTGTGAAAGAACATGGCTAGCGTTGTTTTCGTTGGCTGTGAATTTCGGAATACAGACGTTTTGTAAGGACGATTCTTTCGACATTTTCGAGTCGAAAGGGTGCACGAGGGCCAGGAATTGAGCCCCTGGTATGATAAAATATCGACGAGTGTAGCTTTGCCGGAGCACCTTTCCTTAAGATTCGAGGGCTAGATCGAAGTGATATCCCGATGATCGGCGGGCGTGAAGAGCAATGTTAATTTCATGTTTAGAGGACGTAGTAGAGCGATGAATGGATCTTTGCAGAAACGAGCTCCATCCAATCGCGCGGTTTGGGGATAGTAAGGCGGGCGAATTCTAGTGAAATTAGCGCAACATTCCTACGCTTCGTTCTGCCAACACAAGGTAATTGATTCAATTGACCTGAACATGAAACGCTCTCCACATAAATGCAAGTTGGGCTTCCAGGTCCAATCTAGAGTGACTGGTTCTCTGAGCTGTACCCGAACGCTGCAGTCATCAGGCTCCATAGCACTCGCAGTTGACGCTCACTTCGACGGCTTGGATGGTGGACGTGGACAACACAAGAACGAAACCATGGATCAGTCTGCTTCATCACTGAGACAGCGAGACTTGCCGAGTCACCGCCAAGAACATGGAACTGAAGCCGACCCTATCATTGAATGTTCGGTCAAACTAGCAGACAAAGCTCTACAACAGCCAGCACCTCGAGGAGCGCTTGGAAAAGGGCCGAAAGACATTGCAAAAGAAGCTCTACAAGAGACAGCATGTGGGCCAATACAGGGCAAAGTCTCCATGAACGAACCCATTTTAGGCTATATATCTTTTCCTCCACCTTCGATCCTAGAGGGACGTGACGACGAGTAAACGACGGAACAGCTGCCAATATACGTCGAGTTTCGTAACCTCGACGGTTCAAAAGGAAGTTGGAGACTAGCAGAGACTTAATCATTAACCACTATGGCTATTCCTTTATCAGCCATGCGAATCTCATTATAAGGGCGTCTGAGCAAGGCTGGCTCTCAAATTGCGTCTCGATCGACCGTACGATCTCTTTGAATGGCAAGACTGGCGCTCCAGCTGCGGCGCGTGCAGGAAACCTGGTCATCTTAGTGGTTCTATGAAAGCCTTGGGCCTGTGCTACGGCTGAAAGCTCTATCACCAAAATTGCCACTTGATCTGAGGTCGAGCCCGATGGAAAGGGGAGGGATAATGAAGGCACGTCGTTCACGGTCGTTGAAGCCTGCTTGCGCTAGTGATACCGCCGGCAGATCCGACCCTCGGTGCCGTCTCCAAGCCTTCAGCGAAGCAACGACGAGACTCTTCCCTTTTCCTAATCTATCATATCGAAAGGTATGCGGCCAGACCGAGAGAACAACCTGCGCAAGGGCAATTCAAAGCTGCAAGATGAACGATATGCTCCAATGATCTAGCGGGATAGAGGGTCGCCCGCGTATCCTCGGTACATCAATGAGATCAACTACGCCCAATGAGGCAGCTAGGCCAGTGATGTTATTCGCCCGTCGCTAATCTTGTGAGGGCTCTTGCTCCTATGGGGAAGGTCTGCGCAGGAGAACACACGGAAGGAGAGCCCAACTCCAGGAAGCAGATACGAGCATGCCTACACGGTGCTCGCTAGCGTGGGTTGAAATGCACCCGGATGCAAGGAATGGGAAGGTAGCCACCTTCGGAAATAGATCGCTTCCACGAAGGGAGTAAAATGGAGACCTCCTTCCAAATCCACTGCATGAGCTTAACTAGGCTCACTTCAAGCTGCACATAAAGAGCGTGTAAGCCCCCTGTTGTGCCTTTCTACCTCCATTCCATCCGAGTATACTTTCGACTGCTTCAATATGCTCACTCACGTCGCTCGTGCAGCCTCCTTGGCCCTCCTCGTGGCCACAACCACTGTCCTTGGCTCGCCTGTGCGCACTCGCTCGCCATACGTTGTCAAAGACGTTCACGATGTACCAAATAGGTGGTACAAAGTTGGCCCCGCCCCTGCGCACAAGGTCATCAACCTGCATATTGGTCTCAAACAAGGACAATTCGATGAGCTAGAGCGACATCTCTATGAAGGTACTTCTTAACCAGCACTCGTTGCCAACAAGGATGGTCAATGCCCACTGAGCTTAGCTGACTTGTGCCTCCTTCTTGATAGTCTCGATACCTTCCCACCCTCGTTACGGCCAGCATCTCACCTCTGAGGAAGTCAACGATCTGATCAAGCCTTCCGGCGATACATTGGACCAAGTCCACGAGTGGCTATCCGACAATGGCATTGAGCCCGCGCAACTATCATACAACAAGGCTAAAGATTGGATCAAGCTCTCTTTGCCGGTCAAGGCCGTTGAGAAACTTCTGGATACCGAATACTCCATCTTCGAACACGATGATGGAGATCGCGTGATTCGCGCACCAGAATGGTCGCTCCCAGCACATCTACACGAGCATATCGATGCAATCCAGCCTACAAATTCCTTCTTCCGACCAGCAGGCCGTAGAAAGATGCTCAAGACTGTCATTCCAGTGAGCGAGATTGGCGAAGGGCCACCACAAGATTTTGCCGTTGTCAGCGCCATCGCCGCTACCCCAGACTCCACTTATGTCTCTATCGCCAAAGCGTGCAACACCAGCGCGGTCACGCCGCTCTGCTTGAGAACATTCTATGGCACTAAAGGATACAAGCCACAAGTACCAGGAAAGAATATGGTTGGGTTGACAGACTTCTTGGGCGAGGCAAACAATCGCTCTGAGGTTCAGATCTTCCTGGAGATGTACAGGAAAGGTGCAGTCTCCGAGGCTGAGACTTTCACGGTGGACGTTATCAACGGCGGTGACAACCAGCAGACACCTGACACACCAGCACAATTGGCCGCTGGCAAGGATCTTGAAGGAAACTTGGATGCTGAGACAATCATTGGTATTGACTACCCGACGCCTCTGACGGCTTTCACAACGGGTGGAATGCCTCCATTTAACCCAGATGACCTTACACGTAAGTCATCCATCTGAGCACCCTTTTCCATAGCCAAGACTTCCACCTGCCATTGCTAATACATCAGCTAACGTCATGCACAGCAACGGATACCAACGAGCCATATCTGCAATTCCTCGACGCCGTGTTGGATATGAGTACCCTCCCTCAAGTCATCAGCAACTCGTATGGTGACGACGAACAGACCGTTCCAGAAGCCTACGCCAAGAAAGTCTGCACCCTCTTCGCCCAGCTCGGAGCTCGAGGAACATCCTTCCTCACCGCAAGCGGCGACAACGGTGTCGGAGCCACCGGCGACTGCTTCACCAATGACGGCAAGAACACATCCACTTTCCTCCCATCATTCCCCGACGGATGCCCCTACGTAACGAGCGTTGGCGCCACAAAAAACTTCACCCCTGAAGTCGCAGCATTCGATGCGAAGAACGGCTTCGCCAGTGGTGGTGGCTTCAGCAACTACTTCCCGCGCCCATCCTACCAGAACGACAACAAGGTTGTGAAGAACTACATTTCAAGTCTTGGTGGCGAGTTCGCTGGTCTCTTCAATACCAGTGGTCGTGGTTACCCAGATATCTCCGCCCAGGGACAGCGTTTCGTGACAATCTGGAACGGAACCATCGCCCTTCTTGATGGCACCAGTGCATCAACGCCAACGGCATCAGCCATCTTAGCGCTGGTCAACGACGCTCTGATCGCTGCAGGCAAACCAGCCCTTGGATTCCTCAACCCATGGTTATACTCCACAGGCTACGCGGCTTTCAACGATATCACGAGTGGGTCTGCTATTGGTTGTGGTGGATCTGGCTTTCCTGCTGAGGCTGGGTGGGATGCTGTGACTGGGTTTGGTACTCCTGTAAGGCTTTTGTCGCCAGTGACTGGGATCGAGTGTGCTGACCCATCTGATAGGATTTCCCCAATATTAAGGCTCTAGCGATCAGCTCTAATGCAAAGGCAAGAGTCTGAAGGTCGGTTGTACGAGACAGGGAGCTGGTGGTCTAGCATAAAGGCAGGTAGAGTACCGTGGCAATGCTGATGCTGGGGCATTGGCTGTGAATGAGTTGGGAGCTGCTCCTACGTACATGGTGATAAAAGGTGGAATTGAAGTGAGCCATGAAATTTACCAAGTTTCAAGGCACTCGGCTATTCATCGTTCTAAGAGCCAGGTATCTCCTACTCTGTCACCTTCGAAAGCCAAAGCTGTGGTGCGCTTCAGTAAGCCGCAGGGTGTTTGTCAGAATGAATGGCTGTCTTGAGCGCTAGCCCACAAAACGTACAGTTGTGGAAACATCAAACGGAGCTTTCTAGCTAACCCTAGAGTCACCAAAATACCTGACCACGACTCAGATCAAGCATTGTACATCCAAATCTTAGCTATTTTACACCTGACTCTCTATCTCAGACAACACCAAATGGAGTGAAGGTTTAATACCCATATTCGAAATCCCATTTTCGATCCCTCATTTGCTTCTTGACAACCATTTCTGAGCCTTGCCTTGTGGCTTCGACTCGTCTTTCCCAGCCTTATTATCCCCAAACCCATCCTCCTCATAGGGCATTTCTTACCCTTTCCAGCCCAGACCCTCACTTTCGCAAACCTCTTTGCGAGTGGCGGGAATTGTTTTGCGACACCTTTTCCTATATCTTCCTTCCACCGTCCAGGTGTCTCTATCACATAGTTCCATCTCTCCCTCCATTTCTCCCTCGCCAACTCATATTCGTATCTCATCCGCAATATCCCAGCAGAAATGACCGCAATTCCAATACAATAGGAAAAGATCCACAAGCGAAACTCAACCCAAGTTCCGCAAAGTCTTCGCCCCACGAAACTGTCATGTCCAAACTGTCCCAATCATACATTGCGATAACCCATCGAATAGCCAATCAAACCCAGATTTCAGAGGTAGGATGGCAGGAGTGTTTTCGATCCGCGATTTTTGCGCTGCTATCACAGCAAGTAGGGATGGATTGCGGCGTTGTGACTGGATTTCGTTAACGATGTGGATTGCGAAGGTATTCTTTGGCACGATGCGAGAGGGTTCGAGAGCAGTGGATGTGCTTCTTGTACCGCTGTGCTTTGTGAGTCGGCTGAAATTAGTCCCTGCAAGATGTGATGCTAAGAGGTTTGGGGGACGTAGATATTGCAAGGATAGCTGCCTGGGCATCTTGATCAGCGCTTAGGTTTGAAAATTTCAGTATACCCTCCGGCCTCAGGACTAAGAAGTTGCTGTTATGAACTCAAGTTGCTTATATTTTGTGATCTTTAGGCTCGGAAAATGAATTATTTGCCGATCGGAGGTGCACATGCAAGGGGCGGTCAGCTATGCAAGGCTACTTGAACAAGTCGGAAAGATGACGCAATGGTAGAGTAGTGAGCATGTAAGGGCGGCAGGAATGGCATAGTCACCCAGCGTATGCATGCATAGCAAATAGTCTATTAGTATGTAGGAGCGAACTACGTATGTAGCAAGCACAAGAGCATTTCGACATAGGCTAACATGAGCCACTGTTTCCTCACAAGTTTTTTCACAAGGCAGCCTCATCCTCAATTTCCTAACATGATGCACGAATCCGAACACCGGTTTTGGTCATCTTTCGATATCGTACAGCATGTCGTCCCGTTGGAAGTAGAGACTGTGACTGTTATAATTTGCATAACCCTGTAGCATAAGGATGAGACCTACCTTTTGGTGAAATTAGACATTACACGATTCCTTAAACCAGTGGAGGACCGAAAGACGCGAGATCATGGAGTATCTAGTTGCCGAGCATTGAGTAGAGAAGGACAACATGTGTAATGAGAAGAATGGATGTATGGTGAACACTGGTGCGGTGGTGTAGCCTTAATAGACCTACAAGTCAAGCTTCGTTAGCAATTTACCTGTCAGAGGGGTGTAGTGAGTTTATACATATAGTAGCACATATTGGATAAGGACTGGACTAGAGTTCCATCGAGACGTCGGAAATCTGTGTATTGCTAGATGTTGCTGATTCTTGCGATGACTTAGGCTCGAGAAGTCCATTGACACCCGATCCAGCAAGGATGTTTTGGCGAGCCGATATGATCTTCTGAAATTTCTCATCCAACGTCAAGAGTATACCTCGGGCTAAAAGCTCAAACTTCGGCTTATTGACTGCTTCCGCAGCGATCCGTGCATCATTTAGACGGAATCTAACCGGAGCTGCGTCAAAGTCGAGGGAAGTCGCGTAGTCCTTGATCTGGGCGTACTGTGTCAATAGAGACTGCCGTGCTTGATCAATGGCGGCCTTTGCGGCCGCCTCAGCTGCGAGACGCTCAGGCTTGCTGGACTTGATCTCGCGGCCTTTCAATGCGGGGAACTTGAACGTGACAATCTTAGCCTGGTGCTTGGTCTGCGGTCTTGTCAGTTGCTTGGCAGACGTTGGATTGGGCATAGAAAAGAGGCTGATGATTACCGGAAAGACTTTCTTGGCTTTCTTAGTAGGCTGCTCGGACTGAGAGTCACCATCACCAGTGGCGGTACGCTTGGACTTAGACTTCTTGACCTCCTTTGGTCGAACGTAATCTTTGATCAAACGCTCTTTGAATTGTTCGACAATCTTCTTCTTATCCTTTTCTACGATCAAGCCAGACGTGATGGTGAGATCCACAGTCTTTAGCTGCTTCAGAAGATCGAAACGGCCCATCCAGCAGGTATGGTCTAGCAGGCCTTCTTTGACCTGGCCTCCCTTGATCTTGAGGCCAAAGTGAGTAGTGGGCGACTGCGCCAATTTCCTCATAAGCGGCTCCCAAGCCTGACTGCCGAACTCCATGAAGTGGTACTCAATATGGAGATCAGTAACGAGATGTCGAAGCGTGGGCGTAAGCAGGAAGCCAAAGAATTCTAGGGCGTAGACTGGGGAGGTGAAAGACTGCTGATTGAGTGTCAGGGGTAGGGTTCCAGCTTCGCGGTACACCTGTCGGCACTAAACAGTCTTAGAGTCAGCAGTGCTTTTTGGATCAGTAGATGAGTCGTGAGGCGCATGCCTTGGGTAGTGTGGTGCTGGAACAGGTCTTGCAGTTGATACGAACGTAAATGAAGGGAAGACAGAGAACGTAACGTACTGTTCGGAGAAGATTGGTATGGATGGAGCCACGATGCTTGGCAGAAGGACGCTGTCGCTGCTTTCCATCTTGAAGAAAGGCGAACCCGTAGATCTTGTCACGGATCTCGCCAGGCAGCTTCAGGAAGGGGAAGATACCTTTGCGTACGTAAGGCGGCCCATCCAATGCCTCGTCGAAGCGAACACCGGCCTCGAACCGGACACCGGCATCTTCGAAAGACTCTGCATGGCAGCGGCACTGGCAATGGTTCTCCATGCAGTAATCGAAGGGATCATCATCTTCGCCATAGCTCTCGCTCCACTCGGGTGGAGCGTTTTCGTAGATCCAGCAGGTGCGACAAACGTCCGGATCTTCGCAGTCTAGTCCGAAGCAGTCTGTTTTTCCGCAGTAGTAGCAAGGTGGATCACCATGGTCCTCTCCACACGCAGCACACATCTTGAGTCGAGTGCCGCTGGTCGTACTGCTTGTCCGGTGTGTTGTGGCGATGTGGTTGCTCAATAGAGCCGTAACGACGATAGAGCCGTAACGACGACAGTGGAGGTATTTGAGACCGCTGTCTAGGTATTATGACTACAAGGAATGTAGGAAGACACAAGAAGGAACGAGAACGGTGGTGTAGAAGTTTGGAACAGAGTCTTGTGTTTACGTCAAAAGCTTTTCTTCAGGACGCGGAATTACGAGGCTGACGCCGAACGCGGCAGGCGCGGCCAATGACCGCGCTCCAGATTTATACATGGAGCACTTCACTTTGTTCGCGTTGGATTTGGAATGTCCGGTGATCGGATCAACGATCAGGTTGCAATAAGGCAGATATGAACGCCATTCATAGTGGGTGGCGAGGCTCAACAAGACATCGTCTTAGTAGAATGATTCTCATCTCAAGAAAACCGTAGCCTGGTAGACTTAGCTATACGGATCATCAGTATCAAGCTACGATGGCAAGAGGCAGAAGATTTTTGGCCCAACCACTGGCTCCAGCCCATAGCCTTCAACACTCCAGGAGGCTTTGAAAAGCGCAGAGGATAGTCACGAAGAGTTGACCTGCTGGTTGAAAGTGAGCGAGAAGTCTTTTGCCGAGTCTTCCAGAAGCGCAAAAACAACTGCCCCAACCCCTGGCTCGAACCCAGGCCCCTTCCAAAGTTCCCTTAGCTTTCGGTGAATTTGGAGAGTATCATAAGCCTTCAAAACGGCCCAAAAAAAACCTCATGCTTGTTTACCGTCACTGGCCGAAGCGCAGTTAGGTTACCGATGACAAGGAACGAACCCCATGACAAATGAATACGAGTTTAGTTTTTGTGCACCGCAGCGCTAGGAACTCGGCTTTTGCATGACAAGGTAGGAAGATCATCTAGAATGCCACTAGGCCAAAGCGCCCTTTGCTTTGGATATTAAGGACTCGGACATAATTGGAATTATATAGCAAAATCAAGAAATGGGTCCTCCACATACCATATCTTCTGGTTGCAATATTCCAAATCATATTGGTCAACCTCTGGTAGTAACGTCATTCTTTGGTGGATTTCTTTTCGTGACTTTCACCTTTGTACCGCCCCCAAGAATACTTTGCCGAGCCAGCCACTCCCATGCTCTTGATACTCCTGCCGCGTAACCTGTACACTCTTCAAGGCAGCGCGGTCGGCCGCGAAGTAGGCTCCACCTAGCCACGCAGATTTGATAGGACTAGAAAAGGTCAGTACATAAATCCGTCATTCCTTTCGCCTTTGAAAACAGGCTGACTGACTCAGGGGCTCTCGCGATCCTCACTACACACTCCGCGGGCGCAAGCTGCCGTATCTCAGTCTCCCTGTCGGTTGTGTCAGCCACCGCAAGCATTCTTCGCATCGTTCGACCTTACAGCCTCGCCATGAATCCTTCGATCATCGAATTTCCTCCTACCACGAGAATATTCGCAAGCATAGCTGGCCACAATCCTGGCGGCAAGCCTGACAAGCTCTGCAAGACGGTACCAGGCAAACCCTCTTGCTTCATACCCACATCTCCAGGACTGAAAAGCAGCTCTGGCACAGTGAACCTCTCACTCGCGAGCTTCATGGCATCCTCTGCGACGTTACCAGCTCCAGCCATCGAGCCCATCTTACGCAGCTTTGCGCTCAGAGACGGATCATGCGGGCGCATGAAGCCTTGCTTGTGCGCGTTGTAGTCAGGGAGCACATAGTCAACGACGATCTCTTTTTCGCCATCCAAAGCTTGCCTGCGGTTAGTGGAGGTTCTCTTCCAGGTGCGCTCGAGGTCTCGTTTGAAGTCTTGGCTGACGTAGCAGATGGCTTCTTTGACTTCGTTCATTAGTTGCGTCTCGTCGAGCATGTTGTACTGGCGAATCGAAACTAGCTCTTTGAGGTAATTGGTCAAAAACTTGCCGCCGATGTCGAGGCGACGGATCGCTTGGTTTATGGGTCTACCATTGAAGAGCGGTGTCACCGTCGAATGCGAGAACCCGGAATCGATAACAAGCAGGCATTCGGCTGGAAGAGCATGGACGATAGGTTCACGTGGAAGAGCACCATACAGGTATTGGATGTCTTGATACGCATTGAGCGACGGACCTACCTCGACGTCAGTGCGACGTTCATTCTGAGGATGGGCTGGTACTACGGACCCAGATGGCGACTGTATGTTGCGAACTCGTACTCTTCGAATACAATTTCATCGCAATTTTTCTGCAGGGCTGCTGGCGTGTTCGGCGCTTCTGTAAGAACTAGATTCGTGGCATGTGGATCGCACTATCTACACCGTCAACGCTATTCTCGCAAAGCCTCTTTGGAAATTGCTCACTGGCAGCCTGGCGCCCTTGTCAATGAAAGTACTATCCCATATGGCTTTTTCAGCTTCCCAATTGACAAGGAAACCCTTTTCGACAGGCCTACGGAAGACCATTTCTCCAAAGTCATTACAATTCTCCAGCTGGGCTGAAACCCACACGCGTTTGCCACGGTCCCGTGCCAGACAATTTGGGATATTTTGACAGTCTAGAAGAGTAGGAGCAGAGGTCGCAAAGCCAGCTTTCATGGTAAAGGCGCCATTGTCAATTACCAGAGTTTGTTCTGGTATTACACGCTCTACAGGCTTGGCTGGACGAGGCATTTTGTTGGATTAGAATCCACGGATGAGCAAGGATGTGCTCATATCACCTTCTACATTGATGCTCGAACATGATCATGGTTCATAGATTGTCTCAGCATTGCTTTGACTCGTTCGTAGTGAAGAGATCGTACCTTCTCAACGTGAAGTACGTAGACAAGGTAGAGAAAGACTTTTCGATGGGGAAGAAGTGCGGAAGCGTTCCGTCTAGCGCTAGTAAAAAGTAAGAAACACTGCACTTTTCAATCTATCAATCTACCTTTACTGCGACCCAGCATTTGTTCACACAGCATTTATGTGTACTTCCTACTGCCCAGACGGACTCGCTACCTTACAGCGCACCATCACATCATGTACTACTCTCATCGAAAGTTTCCGACTCACGCTTCAATCACACCGCGAGCTCCATTCCTCAATTCAAGACCCCCCAAATCCTCTCGCGGTTCTTAGCGATGCCTTCCAAGTCCTCAGCGCACAGATAACCAAGCTCTCGCTCCTCGTGCTCAATAAGCCTTTTACGCCCTCAGCAATCACCTTAATACTCAGATCGCTGTCTAACAGCTGCCTCCCTAGCATGATGAGCGCACTGGAGCTTTTTCGAGCTGATCAGTACACTGAACTGCTGCACAACCATGTCCAATCTTCGCTCTCGATAACATTCACGGAACTGTTGAATTTACTAGCCTCAATACCTCAAGATGAGCATGGCATTGAGATAGTGCGGCGAGACGTGTTGGCATCTACTGGTGTACTGTGGGCTGAGTGCCAGAAAATGGTTGATTTGGGTGTAAATGGGCTGGTGGGCCTTGACCGCCAAAAAGTGGAGGAAAACCATGGCTTGCTCAAAGATGCTATAGAAGAGATCGAGGAATGGGATCCCGATGAAGCGGAACTAGATTCCGATACAGGCTCTGTCTCAGAGATAGAAGATACACTCGAGCCCGCAACCACTAGCGACGACGATGTACTCTCTAGGTCTTTGGAAAATCCAAAAATGGGCATGGACGCTTGCCACAAACATATCCTCACCCATCTCCGCCTAATTCGCGTCCTCTACCCCGCCCTTCAAAAACGGCGTATCACTACTTTCCCAAATATTTCCAGTGCTAGCACTCCCAAGACAATGCCCACGGTAGATCAGATCGAAGAGCTGGATATGCTAGTAACATGCACGCGGCAATGGACTGACTGTGCCGACGAAGTCGCTGGCTTGCTGTACGATCGCAACGAAGTGCTAGTAGAGGTGAAACTGAACAGACTGAGGGACCACGCCGGAAGTTGTGTGAAGGAATTCCGGAGAGGTTGGAACGATATGGAGGATGAATTCACGGGGTGGTCCGAGAAGTGGCTGGCGAGGCTTAAGGAGGTTAGTGAAGAGGTTGGCGAGTGAGCGCACTTTGGAGAGCTCGAATGATGTCGATGAATTGATGAATCTGGCGGCGGATGGTTTTGCTATCACTATACCCCCAGCATCTATATAAGTGGTGCCTAGTAGATGAATGGAATGAGCCTGTAAGACACGCGGTCTTTTATTTGAACCCAAGCATCGCCATACTGTGACACTCTCATTAGCATCAAACTAACTCGAGGTCCTCGAAAATCAGGGGACCTGGACGGCAAAGCTCACTTTCTCGGTACAATACTGATCCAAACTGGGAATTGCCCTCGTCGCGAAATCATACAAGAACAATACCCCAGTAGCAACCCCCCAAACCGGCCTTGCCGCAGCACAAGCATATCCGGCCCTCCAAAGCGTATACCCCCCATAATTGACATTCGTGGCCAACCCAAACAGCCCCCCTCCATGCGGCTTCCCTTTATTCTCTGGCCGATCCTTGAAGAACTTCCTCTGAATCTCACTCACCAGCTCCATCACAACCCCCACCGTCTACAACCCCGGCCCTAGCATCACGCTCGGCGACGATATGATTACTTCAGTGAGGGTTGACGCTTGCCCCATCGCCATGTTCGGGGCCGCAGAGGTTACGCTCCACAGCGACAACAACGTATTTGCAGTATTGAAAACAGTGTTGAACACCCCAATTATCGCCGCCGCTCCAGGTGTCATTTCCTGCTCTTTTATGCCCAGTGCCTATACTATATGTTTTGTACTACTTCCCGCTGCGAGTGCGACGATGAGGGCGGGGTAGGTGCCTAGGCCGGTGAAGGCGAGGGCATGGCTGGAGGAATTGTAGGGAGTGAGGAAGGGGATGACGTTGGAGCGCGGGGCGATGGTGCCGTTGAGGGATTCGATGATGGTGGTGCCCCAGGTGCGGGATAGCAGGGTGTATTGGAGGGCAGTGTCAGCGGCGCGTACTCGTAGGCCGATGAAGATGGAAGTGCCGAGTGGGAGGGCTTTTTTTCGCGGGATTGGGCGGGCCAGTCGCCGGGGCCTTTGTTCGACATGATGGAATTGTTGCACTTTTGCTGCGAGGGAAGGTATGTAGACTGGCCGCCGACGTTGGCGAAGACCGGCATGATAAGGCTGTGGGCTTGGCGAACCTGCAGTTCGCCTTAAGCTGGGGGCCCACGTGGCCTAAAATTCCCTCGATGAAGTAGGAGGTCCAGGCTTAAATCCTCGATGGCCACGGTCGTGACTAGATATAGTATGTATACATGATCGCGCGAGACGATGGTAAAGAAATTTCTACTAGAGTAGAGATTGTGAGCCCACGACGATTGTTGAGATCGATCCTTGAGATAGGCAATGGCAAATGTGCGACCGCCTTGAGAGGCTCCTAGACGCCATTTTACTGGCCTGAATGTGTTCTTATCGTAGAGCTGACGTGCAGCCAATGCTGGAAAGCGACGTCCATCGCAGGGTCTAGATTGGGAAAGACGAGCGGCCTGGAGAGCGAACGGAATGGAGCAGGGCTGGATTGAAACAAAGCAATGTCCACTACTGCAAGGCTTGCAGTAGTCGCAAGTGACTTGCAAATGTGCTATCTCAAAACCACGTCGTCCACAACAACATGCCTATTGATTAGCCAGCTCAAAGGAGTGTATCTCTCTTAGTAAGTAATGATCTCTTGTCCACGATCATTATGAGATCGGAATCTTGAAGTCTTACCGTTCCGAAGGCAGGCGGGTTAGTCACTGTTGCTTCGATGTCAACGTGTCATGAAAGTAGTCAAGCCAGCTGAAGAGCGAATTTCTCAACAACCTACCGTCTGCCACGCATGTCAATGTAAATCATCTGGCAACGCACGTGGCGAGAAGATTACGGGCTTCCAATGACTTCCGTGAGGTATATGTACTATCAAGCCATAGGAAGTAAGCGTTGGGCAGCAGTGCTGCTTGTTAATCCGCCTCGATTTTGCAAGGCTACGATTTCCATCTTCGAACACCCCGAGACTTAATCACGAGGCCTGCCAATGTATTTTCTTGTTTCTCAAGGTCAGGAAGTCCACTGCATCTTGCATTCCCCATGCAAGGATAGAAACTTATGGACGGCATTGTCAGGATTTTTATTCATTTGGCCCAATTGTATTACTGAACGACTTGATACTTATCTTTCTTCTCGCTGGCCGATCACTTTGATCTGCGGAGTATGTCGCGACGCCGGTCACAACGCTCGCGGGAACAGAAAGCGGGAGAATCATCCTCGTCGCAATCGCAGCTCGCACATTGGTTCGAAGGGGATGTTCCCTGGGAGGCCGGACTCGACCTTTCGAACGCAAATACGACTTCCTTATCCAGAGGTCGGGGAACACAGAACCGACAGGGTGAAGCCTATAGGAGCGGTGGCGAGAGTAAGAGTAAAACTGCGACGTCAATGGAGAATAATAGCGGCACAACGAGACACAATCCATTGTCTACACAAGTTGAACGTGATTTCATGGGCGAGTCAGATACCATAGCGCCATACGAGCAGACCGTACAACCAAGCTGGGCAGCTTCAATGACAATGGCTCCAGGAGGTCAGAGAAGAGAAGATGAATTGGATGAGGAGCAACGACAAGACATGAATGGGGAAGCAGAAGGCCTTCCGACCCAAGAGCTGAGGGACGTCATATTCAACAGCGTTTCCATACTCGCAGTACCACTTTCACTCATTCCGCAAGCATGCGCCATTGCCAGTCAAAGCTCTCATGTCCTTACGGAAGAACAATACCAAGCCTTCGAGGGCCAGCCACCGAAGGTCAGGCAGGAGTCGATCAGGATCTTCCTGGCAGAATTGGCAGCCAGGGGTCCCGATTTTGGCGTGGCAAGGCGCTTGAGTCAGGAGGAACTCGACAACAGTGACACGGAAGATGAGAAAAAGGACGACGAAGTCGGCCGTGAGAAGACTGGGGATGAGGACCAAGATCAAGCACCGAGGTTGAAAAGGGTTGTATAATAATTCGAGAGGGATAATGGCTACACCACCTTACTATGAGAAACGATATTAGCTCTTTGTAATGAGATATGTAATGAGCTTCAAGGAATAATTGTAGCTGATAGTCTGGTGTCCCGGATGTTGTTTGCCAAGAGACCTAACTTCACGTGCTCAAGACTAATCCGCCCGCGCTTGGTCTATTTCGATTGAGTATTGCCCGCGTCACTATTTTTACTTCAATGCAAGCATATGAAAATGACTAGGACTCCCGCTGGCATTTCACAGAAGAGTATGCGCTCATTGTACCTGAGCCTCCACCTACGCCGACATCCCCGGAGACCATGGATCCTTTTTCGAATAAGCGCAGAAAGACATCGCCTTCAACAGCCATCGCGGTAAATGCGCAGAACACGCAGACACGACCTATATCCCAAGATGGCGAATCCAGCTCTAGCCGGCGGGCTTCTTTCATGTCTCCAACGAAAGCGAGCCTTGCGCGCTTCAATCCAAGTCTACTACCTCCATCCAAGGTAGCCGAATCGCAGAGGCCCAGCAGCAGAGCCTCCGACATATTGGGTCGAGGGATAAGAGATGGCACAAAGGGAGTGGTAGCACGGCAGGCGACCATGAATGGAGCGACACCAACACCAGACTTGAGCGCGAACGGTACGGGGCTGCGAGCGACACCGCAGCGCAGATCGCGCACCCCTCCAGCAACAGGCCCATCAACGCGAAAGGCGCGTTCTACAATCGCGCCGAATCCTCGGGCTTCGCCGCCGGACGACGAAAGAGAAGATGGCAATGGAGTCCAGGCAAGACACGAGAGAGAAGCGAGGCAGTCTGCTATCGGTCAAAGCAGCACTATTCGAGCAGCGAGCGCGCCATCAGTACCAGCTACGAATCGGGATTTGCGTCAGCCTATTACTCCAACAAACCCTGGTCTCCCCAGAGTGTCGTCGGGCATGGGCCAAAGCGGTGATGGTGAACCAAGCTTGCCATCCACACCTGTGCACCTCGGTATCGAGAACCCACCAGAACGCCCAAAAGGGTTACTCTTCAGCAGCCCCAGCCGAAGACCTAGAAGAGGGGGTACCTCAAGCGCGAAGTCCTCCCCTTTGAAGCCTCACGATCCTGCGTCGGACCTACCAGTCGAACGGCAACCCCATATACATACGAAACTAGGGCCACGAATATACGTAACCAAAACACCTCGACCTCCTCCTACGACGGAGGAGGCCGAGCAGAACAAAATGCGAGAAATGCTAGTGGGGCTAGAGAAAAAGCTACTGGAAATAAAAGACCGTTTGATACGGCAGAGCTTAGTGACCAGATGGCAACAGGCAGACAGCAAAGAGATGAAGGGGCTTACCAAGCGAAAGAAGGAAGCCCTACAGACCAGCGCGAAGATAGTTCGAGCCAGGGAAGAGCTACACCAAAAGCAAAATGATCAAATACTGCTCCCAAGCGATCAGGACCAGGAAATATCTGGCGCCTCAACGTAGGTCTACAGAATGAGAAGACAGTGCGAAGTTTTGCTGATTTGTATCTACAGAGTTGCTAGCTCCACTCGGTTGTCTTTATCCGCAGTTCCACTTTCCCTAGTCGAACGTCTTGATCGATTTCTACCGTTCTCAAAACCACCACCAGGCGGCCATGGTTCCCAAGATTTAGATACATCTCAGCAACGCGATGCCGATGGGCCGCAGGATGAGATAGCCCCCTTCACAATCACTACAGTAAATGCTATGTTGCTGCCTTCCACCGCAGACGACGCACTTCAGCAACGCCTAGACCTTACTTTATCAGCTCCAGGTCAATTGCTGCATGCTAAGCTACAAGTTACATTAAATGTCTCAAATCAAACCATCGAAAAACTCCGAGTTCTGGGCCTGAGTCCGTGGGCTGATCGAGAATTGGGAGCCTGGCTTCGAGCTTTGCCTGCTGATAGCGCGTTGTCAGTAATCGGAACATCTTTCGGACGGTACTATGAGATATCTAGAGACAGAGCTCAATGCTTTCTCGACTCCGCGCAAGAGTTCAAGGCTTTGATTGCAGACACTATAGTGCTGGAAAGTCCTGAACATTCGCGCCTCAGCAAGTACCTCGGTCGGCAGGATATTACTTTCATCCGTGACCACGTCAGCTTTGATGTCGCCTGGCTTGTCTCATTCGGTGACGATGGCGAGGTCAAAAGTCGAACCACGGCTAAAGCAAGATTCCCAGACATGTGGAGGAGGACCGTGGGAGCAGAACTCGAAAAGATAGGTGACGCATTCGATCTTTTGGTGAAGGAGAAAGGAGCGTTTGAAGCGATCCGTGTGGTTTGTAAATTGATGTTCCCAACGTCAGACGCTGAGTCACGTATAAGATGAGATATGAGCAATGCACCGTTACGAATCTTGGCATTAGCTTATTCCCCACGTGACTCTGGAGCTTTCTTTCCTAACTACTTGTTACCATAAATGAGATGAAGAGTACTCGAAACGTAAGGTGCCACGCTGCGATGGTCGCAAAATTGGCACCGCTGACTTCCGGCACGCGACCCCAATGTGACCTATTTCCTCCTCAACTGACGTACGAAGCTATCATTTTATCCATACAGATCGATCCCATCAATACATGATACCGGCGCCACCGGCGTGTCCGCAAGACTCCTTTGCAGCAACGGCGCTGAAATACAGCTGCGAAGCGGACAACTTTTCCTACTTCATGTAAAGCAACGCTGCTTGATGACGACGATCTTCGCAACCCTAAGACTGCCTGACCGCCCAAGGAAGCAGAGGCCGATTCCGTTGAAGTGCTGATTTCAATGAGAAGGAGAGAGTACTATCTCGGCTTCCACGGTGGCAATTTAGACCCCCGAGAGCCGCAGGATGGACTGATTCGCAATCAGAAATCAGGCAACGTAGGCAATGCAGGGAGGCAGGCAAAACACTACTTGTTTATTATGGCCAAGTTGGCTTGCTCTACGCGTTAGCCCTGCGCGGGGTCTCCAAGAGCATGTTGAGCCTCATTTTGGTCGGGGTTCCGCCTTTCTACATTTTCTCCTACCTATTACATCTTAGGTCTCTCTTGTGTTCACGACTGCTTTACCACTAGTCCTTGCGGGATAAGAGTGGCGGCGAACACTCCTAACATGTTTGACCGTTCTCCGCCGCTTTACCAAAGTACATGCCAATGATTCCGTCTGCGACCAGGACCCGAGAAGCCTGGAAATCATTGCGAAAGTTGGAGGGGAGCTTGTTTACTTGCTTTTCTTCCGGCTTTCGTGTCAATCGTCACCACCTATACTATCCGAGTGAGTGAAGCACATGCTGACTTTCATCTGCATTGCCTGTTCTATGATTAAACCTGACCCGCGATGATCCCTGGTCTAGGATATCCCACACGCCTGGACTGTCTGAACGACTAGAAGTACATATTTGCATTCATCTACACGCCTGGACTGTCTGAACGACTAGAAGTACATATTTGCATTCATCTATGTTGCCTTTCCAATGATGGAACTTTCTTGCCGATGCTTCCTGATTCCCCCTGCTAAAAAGAGACTCCTGGCTACCCTTCCACAAGCTCACGCCTCCGAGGCGAAGCTCCTCCCCTTCAAAGCCTACGTAGAGATCGATCTCCCGAAGACACATCAGTGGGGATCCTTAGGCCAGTCGTCAATACCATGGCCACTAGGCGCATCTAAGCTTGAGGGCTGTGAATCCGTGGACATCATGACTTCTTCCTGGCCTCTAAAAACATTCCTACGACTTCAGCGTGAGTGAGCATAGATGCTAACCACGCAAGGCCCGTTATAATGTAACGCCCGATAGTACGTCTTTTAAAGGAGACTTTCAATAAAAGCTGATGGCAAGACTAAGCTCCTAACACTCAATGCCGGTCAAAATATCGCGTCATGGTATCCACGCCTTTTAGGAGCAATGCGATCTGGAAGTATAGAGACCTATCTACTCAGGCATCGACGTCAGCGAGGTGGTGGCGCTTTAGATTGGTCACTTTTGAGGACCACCTAGGATACAGGCTTTCCGCACCCCCGTGCCAAGCAACATCATCCACCTTTCTTTGCGGACACTGGCCACTTATGAGTCTGTGCTGCAAGCCCTCAAATCCAGTACAGATGAGGCCCAACGGAACTTACACCGACTCCAAATTTCATCCAGAACAAAACAACAGGATCATTGGACCATATGCAGGCTTTTGTATAGACTGCCTTACCGATGATCGCCCCCATGTGAACGATGACCGCTTCCGAGGACGCCTGATAAAAGCTACCTATGTATATAGTTGTCTAGGTCAATCGAGGGAGATGACAGGCATTTTTTGGCGGCAGCCTTGGCTAAGCAAAAATAGAATTTTGGGCTCTGGGAGAATAAAACTTTCAACCGTCGTCCTGGAACGATCTTGCTCGCTTCTGGTATAGCGAAGCCAGCGGTGTGGCACTATCGACTAGATGTACTTTCCTCCAAGCAGTTACAGCAATTAGAGGCTATCCGGCAAGCCACCCTATTGAAAACATGTTGATGCATGACATGAACACATAACTTCCAGTGTCCCTGACTACGAATACCACGCTAATAGCTTAGAGGCTCTTGACACGGTTTGAATCTAGCGACCTAGCGATGTAAAACGTAATCGAGCAGCGTCTACGCCAGGCTATCTAGACGAATGAGCATTGAGTATCACACCTCCGTACAGCTTTGTAGTACCCAAGCCTTGCCAGAGGCTGTGCGAAAAGAAGTTAGCCTCGTCAATGTAGGAAGTTGCCGACCCTTCCCCAGCAAATATCCATGTCCATCATATCTGTCCCACATCTTGTCCGAACCACTTCTTATCTAGTGATACCTCTCATCATCACTTGAGTCAATCATGGCAGTCTCACTAAATGACCAAACTTTCACAACCTACGAGCAGCAGCTTGCCTGTGCTCTGATACTGTACATGCAGGCTTCGGACAATACGATAGGCAGCATCATTGCTTTCCTCCGGCACGGCCGACCAGGAGCAGAGACCACACCTTGCCACGGCCTGCTCCAAGAGCTGCAACACTCTCAGCCTGGAATGTTTACCACGGTCGCCAATAATTCGACATACTGGGGGCCTCAAGCACGGAATCAGCATCACCAATGGGTTGAAGCACACAGCCACGTTGCTCAACGGTAGGCAAATGTGTAACCAAAATATTTCTGCCTGGACGCTGACACGGTACAGAATCTGTGAGCATGAAGACGGGATTGCCCCGTACTTGGACACGACCAGGAAGCGCGCATCTCGCCCATGATAAGGCTTCGGCGGACCAGGTCTTTGTAAGATGGGCATGACCAAGAATATAGTTGTATCAATTCAAGGACCTGCACAAGCAAAGGTTCCTGTCAAGGGCGTGAAACAAGAATTAACGAATGACAATCACGGCCATCACGACTTCTTCTTGGCTTCTCAACATCCCTCAATCAGCCTTGGCTCAATTCAAATTAGCTGAGAAGTTTTCTTTGCCTCTGTAAAACCCTTACCCACAAGCCTCCCGGTTTTTCTTCTCACATCTGAGCCTTGCTCGGCCAGTCCTGTCTTGAGATGACTAGCGGATCAGTACTTAATGTCCCCATAGAATTTTCTTCATGAGCATCATGACTTCGTTCCAAGTGTCACGGCATCCTTCTGACGGTTTGTATTAGTCATTTTCGCTCCCAAGTACTCTATGCCTGCAAGCGTGTGGAGATATGGAATCCACGCATTCATGAAGGTCTTGAGCCATAATCTAGAAGATTTAATTTCAGAAGTCATGGATTAGTTGTCCTTACAGTCCAACTTCCTCGATTGGGCGATTGAAAGCCTAATATAGGCTATTAATCTTTCGAAAGGCAATTGGCGAACATCCTGGAAGAAGTCCTTTCCGAACGGAATGATGTCCGCTCGGCTTTTAGCGTATTCATGAAGCTGTGCAATCCTTGGCATTTTTTTTTTTTTTTTTGCGCGCAACACAATCTATCAGGTCTACGCATAGCGCTTCTGATATATTGACCTTATATGTATAGATAGCTCGATTTAAGGCGATTCTAACGCCGTAAAAATTAATTAATTTAGATAGATAACCTTAACGTTATAAGGCTTTAAAGATTGGTAGTAGGCTTGGTAGGGTACGTGGGGTATATACCCGATTTCTAAAATTTTGCCTTAATACTTTAACCTCTAATAGATCATATACTATTAAGTCGATTGGGTTAATTTTTACGGTGTTAGAATCGCCTTAAATCGAGCTATCTATATATGTAAGGTTGATATATAAGAAGCGCTATGCGTAGACCTGATAGGTTATGTTGCGCGGTAAAAAAAAATAAAAATGCCAAGGATTGCACAGCTTCATGAATACGCTAATTCTCCGGGCCCCGCTTTGGCCGGAATAATCCGATTTGCGACGCGTCGATCAAGAGATGAAAGGGCTGTTGTCTTCGGTTCGTAAGCACTTGACTTTTACTTTACCACGCGCTTTCTTGGTCGGATTTATCCTCGAGCGGCCGGGCCCCCATTGGGATGTGTGTCCCAGAGGTAGATGAACCCTTCTACATACAAAGCCAGTGGCAATGCAAGTAGAGCCCCGTGTTGCTTAGCCTTATCCATCATGACTACCTTAGTGGTAGATCCTCACCTCACTTCAGGGCCAGTTTCCTCTTCCGTGTGCCGCTCGAATCCAAGGTGTTTCATTCTCCCTACCTGTATTCAGATGCCTAAGCATTTCCAAGATGTAGTGCTCGAGGTACAAGATTCTGAGCTACATACAGAAGCCGAGGTTCAGGGAAAGTTCGTGTTGGTGAGTGGCCAATGAAACACGACTTCATGAGGCTCTACTCCGCAAGGATGTAAAAACTTGATTGTACTCCGTTTTCCGATTGGACTGGAAACGAACGAGACTGGTGTTCCTATGTTGTATCTGTCAAGTCTCAGATTTCCTCCACCGATCACCTCTCCTATTGACAAGCCAGGCTCCTTGGAATGGTTGGTGGACTAATCTGCCAAGCCACTAAATATAAAGGTCGCCATCAGACCACCCACAAAGGATTTGCCAGTAGTCGCATTCATGCGAAGAGGCTTTTGAAGGCGCCCTGAATCGAGGAGCCTGTGACACTGGGTGAGACATTAGACGACCCTCTGGTGGCAAAAGAATCAATAAGTTCGTATTGTATATCTCGATATTCGGCTTTGCGCACTACGGGCTACTACTCCATGCTTACCTGACGTTGATGAAATTATACACTGCTTCTTCTTCTTCACTGCGTCATCGTTGTAGATTCCTTGCCATCCTCTCATCTGACGCCCTGCCAACACGAGCCACGGTAGCTAGCAGGGGCACGCTTTTGCACCTACTTTAGCTCTGCATTAGTTCTAGCAGGATCTGGAGCCCCATGTTAGAGAGTGCGGGCGGCGGGCCCGCAAGAGCGTGGATCCGAAGAGTATCGAATGCTTACCACCCCTACTTCTCGTACAAAGCTCAGAATCAGAGTTTCGATCCTTGGACAGCGCTTCGACAAGGTCCGCGCTCAGTCCACAACTCAAAACCCTGCATTCTCGCCCCAGTTCAAGTTCTTGGTCAAGAACATCTACTTCCCATCTCTATGGAACCCTTGCAAAGCAAAACCCTTGACCGCCACTCACAATTCGACGCGGAGACTAAAGCCGGGTGTCTAAGACCGCCTTATCCTTGTCATGTCAAGGATTCGTCTCAAAGATGCTATTTTCTGCAAAGCCGTGAGATCCCGTGTGGAAAATTGCCAAAAGAATACCAGAAATTTTCTTCGTTGCACTATCCCTTTAGCATCCCCGCAACTCATCTTCACCGCTCAGAGCCTGTTGACCTTCGGCTTCGCTCTAGCATGTGCTGTTCTAGTCTTGGAATAATCCGACCACAGTTTCTCTTTAGACGCGCACACGAAAGATCCATGTAGCGGGCTCGAAAAACAGGATATAAAATGCTGTTGACTCCGCGGCAATTCTGTTTGGGACCGCCTCATTCTCGCAGAATATTTACTCTCTACCTCAAATCATATCATCATCTCTCGGTGTTCCGCTCTTTCTCAGCACGCGTCCTCAAAAGCACCGTTTCGTTCCACCCTATCTACCTCTCGCTTACTATGACCTCTCGAACCAATGTCCAATCAATCTCGGCTCCAGAGCTCGCTCAGATGGCACATGCTCTCAAACTCTACATCAAGACACGGGACCATTGCTCCTTGAGTGATGAGACCATCGGCAGCATCATCGGCATTCTGCAGGGCGGCCTTGGCACCATCGCCAATTCTCGAAACATGGTGTCTACGCTGCAAGGTTCTCAACCCACGCTATATGCTGCTGTTACCAATGATCCTGCCTATTGGAGGTCCAGGGCCCATATCGCCTACCGCAGATGGATGGACATGAATAGCCAAGTTATCCAGAGGTAAACTTCGAAACTGTGTCTATAGATTTCAAAACTGAGACCCTTTCAGATACCAGGAGCAAGTTAGAATGGGTTCATACTTGCCATCAGCAGAGAGGCTTACTACATACTAAGAGTTTGGGTGACACGGAGACCTGGAATGGGGCATTGCCGTATGCTTGGTACAAGCACTTACCACTCGGACTTAGAGGATAACTCTGCAAGTTCAAGTGCGGATAGTTGTGGAGCCATTCAAATTCAGAACAGATCTCTAAACTTCATCCAGCGTCTTAGTGTGTCTATGTCTAAGATACCCAGTAGCATAGTCGAGCAAAAGTTCCGAGCCTTTGTTGACGGTGACTTTTCAATAATAGAATCAAGCTTGTCTTCACGCGCTTGTCTCCCATTCTCAGAGTGTGCCTGCAGCCGCATGATTATATGTCGAAAGCTATCGACCTCGGTTCATACAGCAAGCCGAAAATATTCTAGATTAAGCTATCGTGGTTCAAAGATAGGTCTGTTCGTTGATTGTCCGGCACATCACGTGAGTATAGAAATATTTGCTACACTGATATCACGGCAAGTACGAAATCGTAAATTGTGAATCTAAGTTCTGTCCACTCGAACCATGATGATGCAAGGAGTCTTTGAATTTACAACGCTAGCCTCGTGACGGTTTCCGTGTCTGAGCACTTTTCGAGCATTTTGAGATAGCTGCTCTAGCATATCCGCCGTCATTCACTCACTCCGACACCCTCAAAACATGCAAGCTGCACTCCTACATGGTTTCTCCTTTTTGAGCTGCTTAGCTAATCTCGCCTCAATCTTTGGCGAATTGGATTCCTGGCGCATAAAGCCTTGCACCCCCCACGATGTGAATCGGCGATTTAATTAAGAGTGTCCTTCTCCCTCTCATCCCAGCATTCCAGAAGCCACCAAGAAGTCGGGAGAGTCGAATGATCACCATTGGACCTCTCACGATCTTTTTGAGGCTGCTTGATCTCGGCTAAAGAGCCACGCGCTCTCTTTATCGCCTCCTTTACCTTGCTTCACATTGACGAGATCTGGCTTGCTCCATCGGCTTTCTTCCGCAAACCGCAACGCATAGAATGATCACCAACTCAAGTGTCCCTGCTGCAAATGCGGAGCCTTTTTGGTTAACCCACCAAATTTGGTCAACAACCAAGTAGTATGATATTGTAGTGTGACGGCGCTAGGAGGTGTTTTCCGGTCTCAGATCAATCGCTCGATTGATTAAGTTCATTCAAGACGATAGGCGAATCTTCCAACATTGCCTCCCAAGATTGTTTCATCATCACACAGCCCCAGATCCTTGAAGGACTGACGCTGGCGCTCAGGAGCAGCTCTCGCTGATGGTCTTATTTGTAAAGACTTCCAATAACGAGGAAGCTGGGGGCTATCGGCACGCTTCCCAAAGGATAAGACAATCCCATCCGCGAGCCCGCCAGTCTGGGTGGGATTGCGCCTTCGCTTTCTCATGCAGAGACCCTATTTGGAGACTTCCTCGCAGCCTCACCTTGGTTCCTTGCATTAGTTCCCGCGTGGCAGCTCTAGCCCATGCTCCACGAGCCTCTCACACAACAGCGCATAAGTTTAAACCACCCCGCTTATGCGCTCGGAAACTTACTCCTGTATGATCCCAGAAAATTGTCTACAACCCTTAACAGACTAGCACAACAGGTGGGGTGATATGGGTAACCGACAACCTGCTGACCTCAAGCTTGTTTGCTTTCTGTCATCTGTAATATACCCAATTAGCCACCTTGTAACCCTATTGGCTTTGATCCTCCGAGGTTTACTCGTCCGCTTCTATATGCTCCACCTTTCGCCTCGCAATAGAGTAATGGTATCAATATGCGAAAGCTACCAGGACTAGACAGGATTGGATCTACAATACTACTTCCGCTGGTTATCCTGATGGACGCCGCATCACCTCACATTGTACCCCGGATGGGTGATGCTCCATACTTCTCTGGGCCAGTCTCTCTGTCTTCACCGTGAAAAGAGGAAGCCCAGGCGACGACTCAAGACTGTTATCAATGTCAGCATACCGGGTCAAAGCGTTTCTTCGTACGGCGAACAACAGGAGCACCGCCTCGACGACTCATAGTCGAATATTGACCAATTCCGGCAACACCGTCCTTGGGCTTTCCTTTGCGATGAGAGGTAGAGACCATCCGTCGGATGATTTGGTTATCCCCACCCACTTCGAATTTCAACCTTCAAGGTTTCGGAAGCCTGGATGGTCACAATGGATAAACATTCCGTACTCATCTGGGCAATCTCGGCGGCCAATATTTCAAGTGCTCCCGGATACATCCCTGTAAACATCTCCAGCTTCTAGCGCCACAGCCTGAGACGAGCGATGCGTGCAATGTAGTACCGTCGATGCTACCCCTTTTCCCTCTTCTTGAGCGGAACATCATGTAATCATACCCTTCTTTCTCTTTGGCCTATTTCCTCTTCTCTTCTACCTCCCCAGTCCCATCTCATCGTTGGTCCAAATGGTGAAGCCTAAATCAACATCATTCATACTCCGCCATGTCGATCCAATTCGAAGGTCACACATTCACGACCTATGAGGTTCGCGTTGCCTACGCACTTGAGCGATACATCACAACCCCAGAGAGTCATCCATTGGGCAATAAAACACTCAACTGCATAATGAGCAGTGTGCAAGCAGGTTTTTGCTCGCAATCAAAGCCCTATGGCAACTTAATCGCCACACCAAAGCAAATCCACCCGGCTATCCTCGCCGACATTGTCAACAACCAGGCACACTGGCAGACTGAAGCACGCAATGTCTATCGTAGGTGGATAGAGCTCAGCAGCCAGATTGTTCAAAGGTTTGACAGCTTCCGGAGATGAGTTTGCAAAGCTAAAATACTCCTTCTGGGCAGGCTTAACGCAAATGGCCAAATCTCCGAATACCTACCGTTTTCTGGATCCCGTGCGAGGCAAGGATGAGCTGGGGAACCTGCAAGGCCCACGTGTCTTCATGGTGGACATGCCCGTCATCCTCAGGGGGCAAATTGGTCGAGGCTATCTAGATACGTGTCTATGCTCCCCAAAGTCAGAGGAAATCAGAGCGTTGGGGAAGCTTTGGACCTCAATCATCCAGCCACAGAAGAATCTTGATGAGACTTCAAGAAGCATTTCCCAAAATATCGCCATGAAGTGTAGCATGAATTTAAAAATGACCAGGCCCATTATCTCTGTGTTGGATGAATACTTCGAGCTCGTAACGCACACCCAATTTGGCTATGAGAGTAAGCCTTGAGCGTTATATATAGCCACGAAGTATCACATTATGTTTCCGTCTTCACGAGCATCTTCACGGCTCCGTGGGGTCTCAGTGCCGATGATGGTGACTGGACTAACTGCCACGCACCCAATGCCGGCTGCAATGTGACTTGAAGAATACCGCTCTCCCTATAGCTACCGTAATTTGCGGCGCTAGTTCTATCAAAAACTTCGCTCGCTCCTCATACACTGTCCAGCAATCCTAAGAGACTTGTAGATTTTGGGAAGCGATTTAGTTCAAGGTATAGGTACACACTCTAAAGTCTGGACCCTTTTGTCGTATCATGAATGCTTAGTCACTACACCTGTGAGTTTGATGGGAATATCCGCTGTATGAACGATTCGGCAAGGTCTCCTTTGCACAGCAATAAGCTCAAGCTCGTGACTGGTTCTGTTGTGCTATCTGCCAAGACCAAATTGCTCTTGGTTGTGTTTTCTTGCATCAGGCAATCCTGGATCTTGTCGCCAGAGAAGGTTATGATCTGGAAAGGAAATAACGTTGACCAAGAGTAGAGTCGAGATGGTGCGTTATGAGAGGACCGTATGAGTAGGACCAATCACCGCCGAGTCATTAGTAAGCAAGTCACCTTGCAATCTCCGCTCTGTTTCCCTCCCTTCACACCCTCCCAATACTGTTCCAACTTCATGCTTGCGTATGACCACCTAGGGGATTATACCACGACTGGCCGCTACCACCGAAAAGAGCCTGGAGTCCCTCTAAGCGGCATCGCGTGATATCGTTTCCTTGTCTGCTTTCCAAACATTGCATCCAAGACCGCACGTTAGATCGAAAGCAACGCGATGGAATTTCATCCTAGCCATGTTATGTCCTGCGCCGCTGGGAAAGGCACGATTCCAGTTGACAGCTCATCGTAGGAGCAACGGTTCAATACTCCTGATACAAGCATACACCATCTGGGGACTCTAGCGAACTTCAGCCTTCGATTCTTGCAACATTGAGCATGGGGTCTGACGAATGTGAGTTACAGGGTTCGGAATCAGCCTTCCACGAATTTCATGGTTTCCGCCAGCTGGCATGATCGATGGGAAGTTGGACATTGTGCCACAAGGGTTACTTTCCAATGGAAGTCTCACACTCGAAGCTCTTGTCTTGACATGGCTCTGCGCCATCTCCAACAATTCTGATACTCTCTCCTTTGTGTTTTGGATCTGTTTGCAACATCGAGTCCTCTCTCTTCAGCTTCGGCCCCCACGTCTCGTCGCTGTCGCATGTTTTTGTCCAATCAGAATGCGAGGTCAACCCTGCCGGCCGATCTGCGAGCTAAGCCTCGACCTGTGCCGTGATCTGCATACGCATCAATATCATCTCGACACGCTTCAGATTGCAAACACATACAAGGTCTTTGCATATTTCGAATCCTATTTGTTTGATGACTTCGGAAGACTCAGCTCTACTCCTTTGACTGTGCCAACGGTTCAGCATGTGCTGCTCCTCAGCCTAACCAGGGCAATTCCTAAAAAACACGCAACAGCTGCAGGTATGCTATACTGCCTCCCTAGCAAGGCTTAATTCGCAACACCATCTTGTCTTGGAATTTGAATTCCTATTCCAAGCCTTGTGGCCCGCCGTCTTGCCGTCGAATCCATGTGACATAAATCCTTCTTATATACCCGTTCAATCGCATCTGCTCGCATCGCTGCAACACTGCTTCTGTTATAGAAACGCACTCCACTTCATCACCCCCATTCTTCCACCTCTTAAAACCCTATCGCCACGCATGGACCATCTCGTGGCATCTCGTCCTTGCATCCGTCTCGTGGTTTCCACCTCTCGGCATCAAGTCTGATTGCAGGGACGTTACACTGCCTTTTGAAAACATCCCGGGATATCAAAGCCATGCACAACACTTCAGTTTCGAATCGATCTGATGACCGCGCGTTGTCCGTGTCGTCTGTACATGACACCTAGCCTGGAGTCTCACAGTCCTATATAAAGTCCGCTACCTCTGGACTCCATGATTGTGTTAGAATAAACAATTCTAAGTGTTGTCACCAATCAATTTTACTTCTCCATGGAACCTCAACGAATCACACTTAACGGCCATGTCTTTACGAGATACGAATGTGAGATCGCCTGCGCAATACAACTCTATATCCGTCTGGCCAACAACAAAGCTCCCAGCGACGAAACGCTTGGCTGCATAATTAGAGATCTGCGTGGACGTATCAATGATCCCATCCCTCCAACTCAAAATATGGTGTTACTACTTCAGTACCACGAGCGGGAAGACCACCGGGCCATCTACCTATCCGTGTACGATCCCTCGGCCTCGTCTCTGCTCAACTTTAGCTGACCAGGAACAGATATTGTAATAGAGAGTACTGGCAACCGGAAGCCGAAAAGGTGTGGTGGGAATGGCTGCGCGGATACAGTGAGGCTGTTCAGAGGTCGGTGTTATACGGATGAGGTAATCCGTCTGTGCGACGTTACATCGAAGGCTGACCTCTGAGTCAGAATTAGATCACAAGGCTTGCTTGCTCCGTTTGTAGATCCAGATGGAATGTGGAAACGATGAATTTTGAACGACCAGCGGGTACTGGGCGTTACTGGGGTAGGATAGATATGCATGGAATGTGTAAGTACTTGACCAGTCTTCGACTTCTGATGGAAAATCTCTCTGGAGCTAATCGAGCTGATCTGCTGTCATTAGATAGATTACGAAGGTGATCTTTAAGAAACGGCTCGATTACACAACATCCTTTAATGCGCCGCGGCTCAAGATTTAGATTCATTTACAACTTATAGACATGGCAGCAACATGTAGTGTCACTTCATATATTCCAACCTCTTTTCGTTTGTCATTCTGGTGTGAATGTAACTTTCGTGATATTCTGCATTTGGCCTTTTCCGCTGCATCAGAATGGTGAGTCAGAAATCTGATACATGAAACATGGTCATACAAAGACAGAGAATCACTTGCAAAAAATGTAACGCGCAAGTGAACGACCACAAGGTAGGAGCGAGCATGATGGTGAGCCTACAAGTATCGAATCGTACAGCGCCGAGCATTACCCCCAATCATTGCTCTTTAGCCTCATCATCTGGTAGCACGGTGAAGGCGACAATGCTTCGCGTAAAGTTTTTCATTGTTCAACATCTTGTCAGAGTTGGCTCTATCCTTGATCAAGAGCGTGACTCTGAAATGTTTCCTTCATTTTTTCTCTCGTAGCACAGATGTGCAATATAATGCCTGCGATCATGAATACATAAAAATACACGATGCGGCTGCTTCTTTCCTTCTTGCTCATCACTACCATATCACTTGCTCGAACGTCCATTGATTTATCAATGTGACCGCCATACCTAATTTCAACATCCCAGGCTCGAACATCTCACAATTCGAGTCCCAGCTCTTCGTCGCTCTCAAGCACTACGTCAGAGATCCGTCGAGCTATGGCAGCCAATCCTTCTCAGATGAAGTAGCATGGGATTGCATCGTGACTAGACGTGGACTACACCCGACAAGACACCCTAGCTTTGATTTGAGGGCCTATCTAAGTGACCATCATGATCCAAATTATCGTGCGTTATATGAGGGTGTTATCAGCAATCCTCAAGTGTGGGACAATAGGGCTAAACAGGCTTTTGGAGCGTGGTTGAGGGCGAGGACTCGGCTAGTGGATCGGTATGTCTTGTCTTGTCCTCTACCGGTTGGAGTCAACGCTGATCGGAGGGTAGGATGTACAATGGTAGGAGGTTGGGAGGATCCTACGATCGAAGGGGGCGCGTGAATGTTGGTCAATCGAGTCCACGATCGGGTATTTTTGACCAAGTTTGAAGCAATCCGCCCGGAACTTGGCGACATGTAGGCGAATGAGTGCCAGTCTTGGATGTTGGGTCAAACAATTCAACCCCAAATCCTCCTTGAATTCGGCAGATACTCAAATACTTGACCTCATTCAATTATTGAGCTCTTATCACCAGCTGCTCTGCTCTCAAGGATGTTTGTGCTGCGAAGTTTGGGCTCTGTAGGCATTGTACCTACCATCCAATCTAACATTAAGCTTGCAAGATACATGATCTTTGCCGTGCTCAAAGTCACGTGTTACTCATGTTATCGAGTCATTTGTAGGGACTAGGAAATCTCTCTTGCATATCAGAGCATGATTTCGCGGACTTAGGTAGGGCTGCATGAAGTCGACGGGTTGTTGCATACGGCACCCGAGAGGTAAATGAGGCTCTCAACGTCAGTCCGCATCTCTTCGCTCTGGAATAGCTTCTTTTATACAAACTTCTCCCGGTATTCAAAGGAGGTGTGCGGGCTCTCTCGTATATTCAATATAAACTGCCAGGTGCATAGTCATTGTCTCGAAGACATAGAAAATGTATCATCCACAGACATTAGCCCCACCGGGTGATGAAGCAGGAGCTACAATAATGGAATCCTCTCCTCTCTCACAATGGCTCATTGGAGGAAATGATACTCCGTGGGGGAATAGACTTGACATGCTAGGTACTCAGGGTTCTGATTTCGAAGATGGAAGCGATATTGGACTTGGACGTTTTGAGCAGGGAGCCGAGATGTTTGGTTTGCACGATGAAATTATTTTCGGCAATGCGGATGGCGTTGAGATTGGAGATAATATTGGTTTCGGAGAGATGGGGCCTACTGACAGATATCTTGGGCCTCCTGATGAGGCTGAAACAGTTGGCGACGAGCGGCAGGACAGCCTGAACGAGAGCGTGAATGAAAACAACAACGAGCATGGGTTCTGGAATGGCCATGGGACAAGCGTATGGTTGAGACACAGTCCGAGTGGGGATGAGGTTGAGGAAGAGGAGGATCAAGAGCCCTTGGATTTGAGCAAGCTCTTCGAGGAGAGCACATGCGTGGCTTCTGTTCCCTCCGAAATGGTTCCACATGGCTACGATGGTGCAATGACTGGTAGTGAGACTGTGTCGACAATGGTTGATATTGAGAAGATGTGGGCGAGGAGAGACGATGAAGAGGAGGTGGAGGAGTCAGCTGATTTCCTAAGTGGCTTCCCGGGCCAAGAACTTGGGGATGTTGCTTTCAGCCAAGAGCCTGACGTTCATGTACCGCCATCCCTATTTGAGCAGATATCCATCATTGCCAGACAAACCCCGGACGAAGAAGTGATTGGCGAGGAGGAAATGCAGCAGTTCTTGCAGCAGCCCGAGCAAGTCCAACGGAAGCAGCTCAAGGTCTTCTACGACTGTTTAGCAAATTTTGGGCCGGACTTTGGAGTGACTAGACGCTTGAGTCAAGAGAGTATATTTAGAGAGAATCCTTCCGAGGCGGATCTCCTCGATATTGAAGCATGAGGTACCTACGCAATATACTCCTGAGTGTAAGATGCTTGACAGCCTAGTGGGAACGAGTTGTAAAGGGTTTGATTGGATAGCGTATTGGAGACGATTCGCATTTCATAGACTAACAATTGAACTCTGTCATCCAAATGAGCATGTTAAGACGTGAAGCGGAAGCCGACCCCAGTGCAAGATATACTTTGGTCCAAACACCGCACATAAGCGAGTCCCTACTTTTATCGACCAATCACTGCTCTAATGCTTCATGAAGCACACTTTCGATATCACGATGACCAGACTTGGATGAGAAGTACCCAGCAAGCCTATGAACAATCGCGCACGTTACAACACTTGGAAATGCCGTTGATCGCCATGGCTTCCCTATCAAGGCAAAGGATCCAGCCCATGGTCTCGCAAGCTACGTCGTCATCAGCAGAAACAAGAGAAGGATGAGGGATGCAATTACTATTCGACGATACCGGCGTGGGCTTGAACCCATTCTCTAAACCTTCTTCTCGCCTCGCGCCTCCAATGCGCCTTATGACGATGCTCCACATCGTCTGCCCAGTCTGTCCTGCTAGTTCTCATCACATGTTGTAAATGACGGAACGTCATGTATCGTGCGTTGATAATTTGTTTGATCGTGAACATGATGGTCTCTCGACGACTGGATCCTCGGATGACTAGGTCGAACCAGCTCTCTGGAATACCAAAGCTGTCCTCTTCAATGTAGAGCAGTAAGGCCCACGCCATTTGATACTGCCATTTTGTGAATGACTGAGCCATGTCGTTGCTAGAATTGAAAGGTCGTGAAAGCTAACAGGGTCTACTTCTGATGGTTCTAGAAGTTGTAGCCTTGTGTTTTAGTAAGCTAACTAGCAGTGGTATGATGATGATGATACTGATGACAGTAGGATTTGTGATTTCAAAGGAGCGTTGAAAGGTTTATTTAAGGGATTAAGAAGTCTCTGATGAGCTGGCGTGGTAAAGGAGGCCTGCTGTCAAAGCTATGATCAACAAGATTTAAGTTCGATTTAAAGCTGGCTGCACCGTCCAATCGATTTGCACGATCAGGTTCTAGTAACCAAGGTATGAGTAATTCATCTTTGAAGCGTCGACGGCGGCTGGGAAGTGCTAGCGTCAAGATCGTTATGCCTCAAGGTTGGATGAGGACCATGAAAGTGCCCCCCATCCATCGGTGTCAGAGATCTGAGCATGGCTGATCTAGCAAGACTTTTGTCCCTGAAAGAATCAAGCAAATCTTGGAATAGATCGACCGCGTAGTCGATCAGAGAAGGTGGTTGATGTGGAATCTGGTCGATCTAGCTCGTTGGCTATTCTTTGACTTTCATGGTCACGAGTTTGCCTTGGGGCGATTCTGCCTGAAAGTTAACGTGGCCACCTATGCTGGAAGTCTGTGAGACGTTGTCTTTAGATCAACCGTAGAGCATTCTTTGTGTAGAGTAGAAGCTTCTCGTTCTTTCCTCCAATAGCGGCATCGTTGCTTGAGGGTGTCTGCCGGCCTTGTTCTAGCATCTGTCTCCTCGGTACGGGAATCTTAGCTTCTGCAAATCACGTTGGTTGAATCCTGATATATCCTCTCCCATCCCAGGCAAGCTTTTGCTCCGTACCCCAGCTTTGTCTTACGCTTTACACCGGCTTGATCCCCTATATTGAGCCGTCCACATTACTCTGTGTAGCAAAGAATGTGCAGGAATCCTATCGACGCAAAGCGAGCGATGGCTTCTTTCATCTTCGCGATCTATCGCTTGTACCTCATCTTCAGTGATGTAGATTTTCGCTGTCCTCCTTCCTGTGTTGTTTCACATGTTGTTCCCCGATTCCCACCGCTCTGAGCCTTTCTAGACCAGGAATGTTAGTGTACATGCAGTGTGTCAGGGGGAAAGCGTAATTCTTATCGCCCAGCCTCCCCTGGTGGTCTGATCGAAATGAGAAATGTGCCTTTCTCGGATATTTCCCGACTTTCAACATGCCACTCGTGCTGAACTCCTTGCAGACGATATAGCAACAGCAGCATGAGCTCCAACAGCCCAAACCTCTGTGCCAGCTACCCGCCGTAGAGTTCTGAGATCGGAAAAGTTGATTTGCGTGTGAAGCAATGTTAGTCTCAAAGACTTTAGAAAGTATAGGTATACTGGTCAATCTCATGTTGGAAATATTATACCGAGGCATCATAGATCGAAAGCTGCAGCACCTACAGCTCCATCGTGTGCCTATGATGATTTGCAAGAGAAGAAGATCAGAGGTTGCGACGAGATAGAGGTCGCAAACTCATCGCAAAGAAGAAAATGATCAATCAGGCAGGATTAGGCAAACGTTAGGTCGTGCATGTAGCCGTTGTAAATGTCAGGACGAAAAGAATAATCTAACGGTAACAGCACCGGTATCATGAGCCGGCCGATTAGAGTGGTTTGCTTTGCGAAACATTAACGTCTATATCTACCCATCCAATAATGCTTCAGACGGGCCGAATCAGCTTCTTTAATGGAGCAACTTTATAAGAGTGATGAACCGTCAAGGCGTCTATTATAGGGTCTGATACCCAATGCCAGTGCAGATATGAAGTTGTCAAGGAATAGCTAAATCCATAAAGAATTTCTTCATGGAGCACTAGAGGCCACGATTATTACCTTGATGAGTCCCAGTGGCAGCCGAAAGAAAGGCATTCTTTTCCGTTTCGCTTCACGCGAGGTAGAGCACACTTAAAGCGTTAGCTGAGTTATTGGAGTAGCAAACAAGGATTTCTATATCAAGAGCGCAAAAGCCTGCGATAATTTTGGTTGATTTAGTCGTCTATCGGAGTGACTAGCGCTGTCGAAGCATTCTAGAGGTTGTTAGCATGCTCGCCAGCAGCACGGAAGGAGCACAAAACGTAGGATGTGGAGGTAAGAGCCAGCGCTTCAGATGGCAAACCCACCTTGCAATAGACGGAATGCACGCATTCTCGAGCCCGAGAAAAACACGAGCAATAACAAGAGCGGAACTCGTGTACGTATTTAGAGTGCAGGAATCCTAGAAACTTTTACGACGATCTTTTCAAGACACGATTTGCTAAACGTAGTGAGCGTTATTATGTGGGCGTAAAGGCGAAAGGCTATTGTTAAGCAAAATACAAGCAATGAAGTGCACGATTGTTCAAACCCAGGTAGCAGACAAGGTAAAGACTTCATGCATGCGTTGCCTACCGACTTGCTGTTTCAGCAGTTGATAGAGCTTCCATTTCAAGCTTGACACCAGCATTTCATAATTTCAATTCTTGCTGTTGATCTACTTCTTTGCCGCTGCACTCTCCTCCGCCTTCGCCTTAGCCCTTTTCTCCCTCACACCCACCAACCTAGCCTCCGACCTCGCATCCCTCAATCGTCGATAGGCCGCCTCTTCACCCTTTGGCATATCTCCCTTCTTGACCTCCCCAATAGCCTCCTCTTTCGCTTGGTTGACAACAGGCATAAGATGATGCGTCTTGTGTGCTGGCTTCGTCTCATCCTTCTCATACGCTGCGATGTCCTCTTTGCTGGAATCCAGCTTTTTGTGCACGCCGGATTTGCGGGGGAAGAGGATCAGGCGCTCTTGGTAGGCCTTGAGGCGCTCGACGTTGACTTTGAGGGATTCGATGGAGAGGTTGGCGCGTCGCGGGTCGACGCTGATGCCGACTGTGGCAGCGAATTTGCGGGCGATGCCGGCTTCCTGTGGAACGAGGACTTAGAAAACGTTGCAGGGCATTGAGAGAGGCCCAAAATGTAGATATGATTGGGACAGCTGCGTACCTTGAGTTCAGCGAGAGAGAAACCACGGCCGGCTCGTACGCGACGATTGTACTTGATTGATGGGCAGCGGACTATGGGCCTGAGTTTATCGACTGGGCGAGGGGCAACTGCTGCAGCTTTCTGGATACGGGCATTGCGACGCCTTGACTTGCGACCAGGCTGTAAAGTACATATTAGCAGTGTCCATTACCATAGCTCTTGGCCTGTAGATATACATAGGAGCTAGTGTGCAAAGGGCGGAGGAGCTGAGGCGGGGCGCTCATACCTGGTCGAAATGGGTGCGGACACGACGCTGCCAATCCTTGCGGAAATCTGTTGGCTATCAGCATGATTTTCTCACTATGGGGATGCATGGGGTAGAGCTCACGGTTGTGCTGTATCTGCTGGTTGTGCTTGATCGTCTGTCATGGTTGCGGAGTCAGTCAAGGTCTTCTAAAACCTCCATCGTACACGCCTAAGGCATCCACGTGAGATCGCAGCTACTTTAAGAGGAGGTACTCACCATTGTGACGGCTCACGATCAGGTAGTGGATGTTGTCGTGGTACACGTCTAAGTTTTTTGATGTCGGTACCAGCGGAGTTTGGTGTGGAGCGGAAATCTCGCTTAGCAGATTCAGCCCTACCATGGTCCTTTCTCCAATATTTCCCCAATCTACGACATTTACTTCGCCTCGGAGCTAGTATTTTGTGACGATTTAGTAATTCATGAACATTGAAAAGTCCCGTTTTGTTACTTCACTGCAAGCTGTAATGGTATCTGAAATCCAACTCGCTTCATGCTCAGCTTGGGTCAAGCTCCACCAATATGGACCTCCTCAGCTAGCTATCCACAGCAACACCAAGGAACGTAGAAGATTAGAAGCGACGAGTATGTGAGGTAAGCTGACTGTCATGAGCATGAAGAAACATAAAAAGCATTCACCCAAGATATGTACACTCGTTGCACTTCATTGCCCTGGACTTGCCCAGCTCTTGATCCCCAACCCAACCCTCTCCGGCTCCGTCATCCTCGCCTTCTTGCTGCTTCTTCTACTCTCATCACACGAGCCAGAATTAGTACCCCGCTTGGTGGGAGATGCCGATCCTCCGACAGTTGGCTTCTTGACTTGACCGAACAGCTTGGCCTGCATCAACTTGCTTGAGTCTGGCGTTTGGCTAGGTGTTGGGGTACTTCCATTTTGTGAGCCAATGGAGCGACGGAGCATGCTAGTGGCCAGTTGGCTAGCCTGAGATCCTGGTATATCTTCATCTTGGTAAGGTTCATCTTCGTTGTCAGAAGCTGATATCGTGCTGTCGCGCTCCTCTCGAGCACGAGATTCCTCATGGTAAGTGAGCTGGGTACCAGGCGCAGTGAAATTAACTCGATAACCTGTAAAGGCACGGTCGTTTGGTGTGATCATAGTGTTGTCCGCAGTAACCGGCCTCGATCGATTTGGCGTATTTGGCAGAGACGACAAGCTATGAGCGCCTCGCAAGTGCTGAGCATGAAGCTTCCTTGGCCTCTGCTGATTCGGAGTTGACGGAACACTACTAGCTTCACCGTTCAGAAAGTGACCTGCAAGGAGGAGATTGTCGATTGGATCTTGGCTTCCAACAGCGTGGCTGTCCCGGATTTGTCGACCAGTGTTCGCAGGCGTTCTGGGTGTGCGAGCGTGCGTCGGTGTGCCATACTCGGTCATCGGCGTACCGTTGATGGACAGTGCGCCCGTCAATTGCATCTCATTCAAATGGTCTCGGTTCTCCTTGATTCGTTGGCGCAAAAGTTGAACATTCTCTTTCAGATCCGCATTTTCTCCATCGAGTTGAGTAATGATCTTCTTCGATGATCGAAGACGTTTCTCCAAGATCGAGTTCTCATGTTGTAGCTCGCGACAATGCGCCAGTGCGAGCTGGAGATTGCGCTGCATGGATGCTTGAGGAGAGCGAGGGCTGAAAGTGTGGCGACTAACAGGGCTTCCTTCCTGTAAGACTTGTACCTCCCGTCGAGTTGCTTCATGCTCTACTTCAGCTCTCTTCGCAGACTCCTCGGTCTCAATGGACAACAGGCTATGCTGGAGCTTCGAATGGGCGGCTGTCACTCGAGCTTCGCCGAGTGCTGGGAGCAAGTCCGTGACAAGGCCTCGCAATTCATCGACGTTCATCTTCCATGCTGCTTCTAGGCTTGGAAGCTCTCCGTATAGCGGACCTCCTCTTATCGGCGGCCCAGTCTTCAGGGTCGCGGGAGGAGACAAGAGCGAATGCTCTCTGCTGCTGCCAAACTTGTCCTGGACCAACTTAGCGGAGGGTCTGGGCAACTGAGTAGAGGGCGGAGGAGTTATGGCGCTGGTTGCACGGCCTGGAGAGGCGAGTCTCTCATCACTGTTGTCCCGCGGCGGGGTACTCGGGGTTGTGATCCCAGACATCTGGAAAGGAGAGATAGGCCTGCAAAGACGATGTCAGCGATCGTTCTCCAAGACACAGGAGAAAAAGCTAGACTAACCGGTCAAAAGCTGCAGTACAAGCCCGTATAGCTTACCAATTACTTTTTATGCTACTAGAGCTTTTTCAGAGCTTTGTCCGGCTGGTCGTGCAGCGACGGATGCTGTATGCTGTATTCTTTGCAGTACAATCTGTACGACGGCTAGAAGATGGTGCGAAAAGACTAGGTAGAGGCACCGATACCTCCGGGCGTTTGTAGAAGGGGGCTGGAGTGGTACTTATCCAAGAGTGCCATAACCAGCCACCTGATCCCACATTGACAGGGATCTTTGATTTCGCGCTAAAAGCGCGTGCGCTAAGTCGTTGGATAGGGGACAGGGATTATCAACAACTTCATACTTATCTCTGCAAGTGCCGAGGTGTTCAATGTAGCTGTACGATCGACGAACTGAGTGATTGATGATACATGCATTTGGGGCATTGCAGGATAGAAGTACTGCCCGCTAATTGGTGTTTCAACGTTGGCCGTCCTCTCCTTCCTTGCTTCGCTCGATACGCGAAGATGGATCGGCAAACCACAAATCGCTTTGGCTTTTCCAGTATCCCAAAAGTGTCCAGACCGCCCGTCTCTCGCGGGTATGAGAAGATAAAGGACGACCCAGCAACGTACACGCTCAAAAGTCGAGCGCTGCCAGGAAAACCTTTTCACAATGACCGCCAAGATGCACTCCCTACAGATGCAATGCCTGCAAGGGCTGGCCAAAGCGTTCAGACTACCAGTAGAGGAAACAATGCAGGGTCAGGAACAGCAGATTTTGGCCGGAACGAGGTAGAATATTCGGCCAGGGCACGTACGCTTCCTCGACGACCGCGGCCTTCTCTATCAGACAGGACAATGGAGACCCTTGCCCAGATACCGCCTTCGCCGTCCCCACGAAGGCAAAAGTCTGGTTTCTTCCCTTCAGAAGACCCGGCGTTGCCTTCATCACGGCCTGCATCATCTCTCAGTAGGTCCCGTCCTGGCACCAGTCAAGGCCAGCATCCACCTCTACCATCTGGCTTCCCGACCCCTCGGGCCCAATCACCAACAAAACGGCCACTGGTACCAGGGACTGGAAACCAGGTACCAATGATGACACCAAGCAAGCGATCTGTCAGCTCGTATGCTCCAAACAGTCTGCCCCCATCTAGTAGGAAATCCTCTAACGACCTGGAGTCCACGCCTTCGAAATCCAGACCTTTGGCGTCGGGCCCTAGTATGCTTGCTCGCAAAGCGGGTAACACACTTACAGGCAAGCCAAGCACGACCCAACTCAGAGGCAGCAAAACATTGGCTGCGCGACCCTTAAAAGCACGGCCTTCTGTTCAGGATGTCTTCGCAAAGCCTCCTCGAAAGGAGAAAGTGCCCACGACGAACAAGTCTACGGAAAGTATCGATCCTGCATCTACTTTGTCAGCAACCTCAAAGGGAGCTCCTATAATTTCTTCGGCTTCTCCAGGTTCGCCGAAGGTGCCAGCAGCTTCCGCTGCTCTACGCGAGACCATCGCAAGAGCGAAGGCAGCACGCCGTGATATCAGCAAGCTGCAGAGTAAAGAACCGGCTAGACCTGTGCCAAAGGTAAACGGGTTCCATGACGTTCAAGTTGGAGAATATAACGAAGATCTCCTACGCAACAGTGTGGCCAAAGCTAGGACTAATGGAAGACTCAATATTGCAGCGCTAAGACTCACGGAGATGCCCCGCGAAGTCATGAACATGTACAGCAGCAACCTTGGTGACGGAGCTTGGTATGAGAGTGTGGACCTGATCCGGCTTGTCGCTGCAGACAACGAGTTTGAGCTTCTTGAGGACGACGTCTTTCCGGATAATGATATAGGTACTGCCAATGACGATGATGATTATCAGGGAAATATGTTCGGTGGTCTGGAAACGTTAGACCTGCACAACAATCATTTAAAAGTCATTCCCATGGGTCTACGGCGGCTAGAGCGCCTGACCACTTTGAATTTATCGAAGAATAGCCTCAACAATGAGTGCCTACAAATTATCAACCAGATCCTAGCTCTTCGGGAAATCAGGCTGGGCGGCAATGGTCTAAGTGGCACTCTGAGCTCCGAGCTCTGCTCCTTGAGCAATTTAGAAATTCTTGACCTTCACGATAATGCTTTGAGTGCTTTATCAGAGGATTTACGCCACCTGTCTAGTCTTCGTGTGCTCAACTTTGCCGGCAACAAGGTCGTATCAGTGCCTTTCCACTGTCTAGCCTCTCTTCCGCTTGCCGAGCTGAACGTTGCCCGGAACAGATTGAGCGGCTCCTTATTCCCAGCCAGCATCGATGGCTTGCCACATCTGAAGTCCCTAGATGCCGCGAACAACGCTCTCACATCCATCACGAACGATCGTCTTATCAATCTCCCGTCCCTCCAGGATCTGAATGTCACCGAAAACAGACTCAAGACACTGCCAGATATTTCAGGCTGGACGGAGCTCCTGACGCTTACCGCTGGGGGTAATAAATTGACCTCGTTCCCTCAAGGAACGACCTCTTTGTCAAACCTCAGGACCGTTGACTTCAGCAGGAATGACCTTAAGATGATTGATGAGCAGTTCGGTCTTATGGAAAGCTTGACTGTGCTACGAGTAGCGAACAACCCACTAAGAGAGCGCAAGTTCTTGACTATGGATACTGGTGAGATGAAGCGTGAGCTACGAAGTCGATTACAGCCAGCAAATTGCTCAGACGTTCAAGGAGATGATATAATGAGCTACGACGGGTCCAATCCTGCCCCCACTGGCCCCACCGCCTTAAGCGCATGGCTTGTGAAGTCGGGCATCCTGAATCAATCCTCGACTAAGCTCGAGACCATCGACCCCTCAGATTTAAAAAATTTGACCAAGAATAATGACATCAAGGCCATGATCCTTCACCACAATCTCCTGCCACACATCCCTCCAGCAATACTTTTCGCCAGTCACACTTTGACTAGTCTCGATGTTTCACACAACAAGCTCTCAAGTGCAAAATACCTCTTCACTGAGATGTCCCTTCCAAGATTGAAGACTTTGGATGCGTCCTCGAACGCCGTGGCATCGCTTTCTCCACTGGTTGAATACCTCGCAGCTCCGAGCCTGGTGGAATTGAACGTATCGCGCAATCGCCTTACGGCTCTTCCCCCGTTGAGAGAGATATTCCCCTCCCTGACTACAGTCTATGCGTCGGACAATAAGATCTCAAAGCTGCTAGTCGAGTCAGTCAGGGGCCTGCAGGTGCTAGATGTTAGTGGCAATGACATCAACCACCTGGAGCCGAAACTGGGACTACTGGAAGGAGAAGGTCTTAGAACATTGATCGTTGGAGGCAACACGTTCAAAGTACCGAGAAGAGACGTGATCGATAAGGGAACAGGGACCGTTTTGGCTTGGTTAAAGAGTAGGATGCCGGAAGAGGAGATGGTCGGTCTAGGGTAGATGACTGTTGGGCTTGTTAATAGCAACGAGGGAATGCATAATGAATCAGTCTACGGTTTAGGAACTTAGTGCATATGACATAGATAGAAGATACGCTATGGCGCTGTGAGAACTCGATGATCGACGTCACTAGCAGCCAAAATTCCATGCAAAAAGCAACCAAATCTTTTCCCCATCATTCCCTCTATCCATACCTTATACTCAATCGCAATGCCTCCACGCCCCCCTCTCCCCATCGCCCTCCATCCCTCACAGCCCCCATATCGCCTCTTCCACCTCTCCGGCCGCCTTCGCCTCCGCGACCGCCCCTCCCCCACCCCCTCCCAAGAAGCCGCGAACGACTACTACTCCCTCCTCCTCTCCACCCCCACCACAGCCGCAAAGAAAACGATCAGCCCAGCCCGCGCCCCCAAATCCACCCAACCCTCCCCTTCCACCTCCCTCCCGCCCCCTTTAACAGCGATCAAATCTGCGCCTATAGAAACATCAGCCGCTGGACCAAATAATCAGGTTCTGTTTAGTAGGGTTCTTGATGGGCCTAGCGCTAGGATGAGGGGGCTGGCGAGGGCGGAGGGGGGAATGGGGAGGCCGCCTGAGCCGGATAATTGCTGTATGAGTGGGTGTGTCAATTGTGTTTGGGATGCGTATAGGGAGGAGGTGGAGGAGTGGGCTGCTGCGAGACGGCGGCAGGGGGGCCAGAATGCACATTTTGCTGGTCGATCTGGGAGGAGGGGGACGGGGGCCATCGGGACAGAGGAACGGGTGAAGGGGATGGAGGATGAGGGGGGAGGTGTGGGGGATCTGGATGGGCCGGATGGGTTGAGTGGGTATGAGGGGGTGGATTTGAGTGATGAGGAGATGTTTAGGGGGGTGCCGGTGGGGATTATGGAGTTTATGAATACGGAGAAGAGGTTGAGGGAGAGGAGGGCTGCTGAGAAGGCGGGTTGAAACGCTGGGGCAAACGTGGACTATGGATAATGCAACAAGTTGTCTGCTGGCCTGGCATGGCTATGGGAGAGAAGGGCGTGGGACTGGCTTGGACGACCCAAGAACAAGAGTCTGGAATGGCGAGGGGTGAGAGGCTCTTGAGAGACGCGGGAATAATTGTACGACTGTTCATGGAAGGAGCTTGATAGCAGGTTTGGAGGTGTAGATATTAGAAGGGCAATCATCAGGCATATAGCAAAATTAATCTACATCGATCCCCTTGCTCTTCAGTTCCTTCCTCGCGATCTCGATTTCCCCCATCAATTCCTTGTATGCATCTGGTACATCGTTGAACGTAAACACACCCCAACCAAGCTTGAAGAGGAGATACGATCCGAAAGACACGAGAGTCCAGAATGGGAACTACAGTGTAGGCTTGGTTAGGATTCGTCGACCAAGGGGGCTTATGGGAGAGCGTACAATTGGGATGATATCGTCTTGTACAATTTTGGAGAGGGGTATTATGTGAAGGAAGCAGGCGAGGTAAAGCTGTGGAGGCAGTTGTCATTAGGTGGTTGATAGTCGAAGGGAATCTGGGTCGCTCACAGAAGATGCCAGCAGCGCAAGCGAAATGTTCTGCTGCGCCCGCGTCATGATTGGTGGTAATTGGGCGTAAAGGTTCTTATACTTAGACAAGGCAAGAGGTAATTGAAGCGCTGTTATGCTCAAGTGAACTTCAATCTGTGTCGCTGCGCTGGATGTAGAAACCTACAGTGGAAAAAAGGCCGACCTTGAAAGCACCCCTGGTCTTGGCAACGGTCACTAGCGTGGTGGTTTGACCTCGCGGCTGAATCTATTGCAATTACATCCAGGCCACCAGTCATCCTATCGCAGCACTGAGCGAGCAGCAAAGCAGCTGATTGTGCTGCGCAGCTGTCCACTTCCCATAGCATCTGGTCATTGATGCTCAAGTTCGAAGGCGTTGTCATGGCAATTGATCTAGGCTTACTTCGCACGGATTGATCCTGTAAAGAGCGTTCAGGACTATTCATCATATGATCGAATTGATTGAGCCAGGACTGTTATCTTGTAGCATCCCGCTCAACGTTGTACCATCATCTTTGGGCAAGATTTTTAAAAACATATTTGAAGGACTGAGGCAACCGCGTTGCACCTAGATACTTCGATTGAAAGATGATCCTGTCTGGTTTACGGTGTCACAAGACTCGTTCCTGTCAACAGCATGGCTCAGCCAGACCTTCCATATCCACCATTCTTTGACGAGTTGGCCGACGTTTTTGAGGATGCCAGGCCCTACGAGAAAGTGAATGGCGCGGCTGTGACATGGAATAGCCACCTAAAGTTCATTTATCATGAGCATGGAGCCAGTGAAGCTCTGCGAAACGTGGCTGTGATGCTTCAGGCCTTACAAGAGGAGAGGCGGAAGCATACACACTTTACACGTGTCTCGTACATCCTCGCGGACGCGAGTCGAGAGGGTTAGAGTCTAGTCATCATGTTCATGGAAAGCGCTGATATAATCTAGAGCCATGGCGTCTGCCGTTCGGTGATTGCGGTATCTTGGACTTCTACCTCGATTTTCTCCCTAAAGATGACTACGGTGGACATCAGTGGATCATGGATGCTCTTCGATTGGTTGGAAATTGCTGTGCTGACGATTCGAGTATATCCCCAACATTCGGTCATTCAAGTTTCTGCCGACTTGTTCTCCTCCCTGCATTATCTTTGTGCTTTCTTCCGACTGGCCTGTCATGAGGTTCGCTGACATTCAGCATAGATTCAAATCGGGGACGAGTCCTTGCTAAGCTTGACGAGTCCACTTTTATTAACCGGCTAGGGGACGTGACAGAGCCAACAGTAGCCATCGCTGTGTTGTACAACCTGTGTCTTGACTACGGTACGGTGTCTCTACTAATCGTCAAAGTCCCGCTAATGATGCGTAGAACCGGCACAAAAAGCCGCTACTAGCCACCAGCTGTTCCCTGCACTCGTGAAAATTCTCGCTAAGCTACTCGCTACTACACCTTCGCGATGTAGCGGTTTGCCCCAAGTATGTGCAATGTTAGAGTTCGCAATCGAAGAACGTAAGCGGCTATCAAACACTATCACTCGTCAAGCTACTAAGAAGTACAGCACATCCTGAAGCATGCCCCCCTGGTGCAATTATAATTCTTTACAACACCATAGTCCGGCAGGAATTGGAGGTTGGTGAGAAGATTACTCTAGCTAATGCTATCGTTACTCTATTGAAACATGAGCGACATCAGAAGCTATTGATCGCGCATGAGGACGTGACTGATCTCGCCATAATTTTCGTACTATCCTACAATCTGTATCGGGACGCCGCCATAGATTATCAGGCATTGTCAGTCAAAAGCATCGACCGCGCGGTTCAAGATCACGAGGATGAAGAACAACTACAAGCTATACGCTCTAAATTATCTGCACGGCTGTGGGATATCACTACCATTCCTGACTTTGCTGTCAAATACCGGCCAACATCTGACCTGATCAAGGTATTCGTGTCGTGGATCTCAGCATCCGAACCAGAGAGGCAACTCTGCGCTTGTAGTGTGCTTCGCAATTACGTTTGCTCAGATGAGATTGCGAGCGAAATGGTTCAAGGTCTCAATTGCTTTAAGCCGTTGACCTGTATTCTCATGACAGGGTCAGACACGCGAGTGTTAGAAGAAGCACTGAGATTAGCAAGAAATCTCGCCCTGCCCGTAAAGAACAGACAAATCTTGTTGAAACCTTCATTCTTGGACAGACTCACGGCCCTTGTGACCGAATCCGAAAATCCAAATTTACAAAGCGCTGCTATCAGTCTGCTCAGGCAATTGATAAAGGGACAGCAGACTGGCGTGCTCCTATTGCTTTCTAGTCTACCAGAGACTAGCACGCCGCCCACCACCCCTCTATCTCGACTGCTTGTGCATTACAAGAATGCTTCCGATCTTACAGTTCGGATTGAGATTGGGAGGATGATTGTGGAGATGTGGAGGACGATTCATACTCCAGCGCCAAGCTTAGGACCAGTAGCTGAGAAAGATACACCGGAAGAGACTTTAATTAAGAACGGCGAAGACGTTGTAAAACCTGTGCTTTCATTGATCACAGAGTCTAACAACCCCTCGCTTGTGACAGAGGGATGGTTTGGCTTGAACCTCATGGCCAGCTCAAAGCTAGGTAGCAAGGCTGTCTGGAATGTACTTCATTCCAATGAGGCCTTCGCTGTTCTCAAATCTACTGTTGTAGATGAAGACTCTGGGTCAAAAGATCGGGACAACGCTTGCATTCTCGTAGACAAATTAGTCAGGGAGATCGTGAGTCGCATTTCAATGTGGGCTCAAACCTCCACTAACAGTGTTCATACAGGCTGCGCCCTCTCTCAGGCGGGCTTTTCTAGAGAATTTATTGAGCGGAAACGAGGCACAGATTGAGGAGATAAATCCGGAAAACAGTGGAACAGTGGGCGATGGAGCATAACTTCGAGCAAGTGGCAGAGGGGCTTTTCCTCGTGAACGTCACCTTCGCTGCTCGAGTCGGAGCCTATGGCATGGAAAGGAAGGTCGTTAGCCGCAAATCGAAGATATTCCCGCCGCAATTGGACATCATCCAACGCGCAACGTCGCATTTGCAGCGTAAGCGAGCGCAAAAGTGCGCATTTCCCGCTCCTGATTTCCTTCTTATGTCCTTTGTATGCCCTCTGTATGCCCTCAAATCCGAGCAACTTCGCGCCACAATTATTACCTATCCACTTTGCCATGTTGCCAAGAGTAGCGCAATTTGTGCTTTTCTTCTCCGTATCAGCTACACCTGCAAGCGTCCCACAGCCTTCTCTGGGTACCACACCCTTTGACGATCGGCTATTCACTCTCTCGGAATCAACGACCAGGACGAACCCATTCGCCTCGCAGGCCAATGTATCATTCGTCATTGGCGCTGACCTCGTCATTTCATCAAACACATCCACGATGGAAGCACTCAACCTTGACACCTCACCAACCAATGTCATCAGCGTGCGTTGCGATTCTACGAAACCTGTCAACTTCCTGAGCTGTAGAGGCGCGATGACTTACAGCGCTATCAATGACGAGCAAACCAGATTCGCAGAGCGCCATGCAGGCATAGCGAGAGATGTTCCTCTACCATACAGAATAACAGGTAGTAAGTTGCATTCTACACAATTTACAACGACAAGGCCGCTCACAGAGATATCGCCTCTTCCACTAATGACTCCGCAGATGACGGGCGTTGCTATATTGAGCCTGTCCTCGTCGCTGGGGCAACTTCAGGCCAAGCGAGCTTCACTAATGTCAGTCGAGCTGCCAGCGCTATCCTTCAAGGTTGTGTAATTCCGCGTGGACTTGGTGGGACTGCTATGAACATAGGTTGGTCAGCCCAATCCAATTTCAAGAAAGCCATAATTCAGATGAGAAAACTCTCTCACTCCGCACACAAGATACTAAACCCCACTAGGCGGCGACAACAACCTCAAAATCCTCATGGCTCCTTACGTCCCCCGCGTCCGCTGTAACACTTTACGGCCTGGCCCTCCTTGGGAGTCGTGCGGGAATATTTTCTTCGATATGTATGCCGAGACTGAGAGGAAGGTCTTCGGCTCCCCAGGCCCCAGGGTTGAAGTGAACTTGCCGTTTCGATTGCAGTCCACTGACGCTAGATGTGCGGTTGATATTATTGCGACGGGGCAGAGCACGACTAGTAGTTGGTATGAGATTTGGGCGGCTTTGTATGCGACGGCGGCTATGTGTACGAGGAAGGGGAATAGGGGTGGGAAGTTCAGTGGGATTGGTGAGTGGTTTTTTTTTGGTGGGAGGGTGGGGATATGTGGGAGGAGGCTGATGATGTGTGTAGGACTGAGGAAAACGATAAGCTTGGTCTTGTATGATGAGCATCCTGATCTTGTTGAATTGGAGACGCTAGGTAATGGGTCGAATGCCAGCTTAGTGGCGGACACGTCTTGATGCAAAAGACGAATGGGCGCAAGTGACACATAAAGGGCGTTGACAAACGCTTCTATGACATCGGGCTGAGAGATGAATCGGGAATTGACAATGGATTGAGACTATTCGGCAAGATTCGTGGCATCTTCACTACTCCATTCTGCTTCTGTATCGCTTTTGGCGTCTTGCATCCTAGAAAGGTTGTTCAGCGGATATGATGGGACCCGATGCCGTTCGCTGTGAATCAATCAATTCTTTACTATTCAATTGATGATATGCGGACATTTCGTGCTCTCGAGGCACTGTTCTTAACGAATGGAAGCAATGTGCAATGTTTCAAAAATCGTGAAGCGTCCTACGCTTAGGAGGCTAAGGAAAAACCTAGAAGATGATTGGCATAAGCTATCTTTTCACCCTAGAGACTGCAGATGACTCTTGCTGTTGATAGATTGACTTTGTTCAAATTTTGCTCTGTTACTTGAAGACCCTCCCTTGCATCTCCTTGTTGTACTAACACCAGACATTGCATGCCGCAGCTCTTCCATGTTTACAGCTTGACACTATCTCCGCTTTTGCTCCCCTTCTCATCAGAACTTTGCACATCTTCCCAACCGAAATTTTCCTCGCTCGCATTCAGCATCATCACCCAGTCTCAACATCAAGCTCACCCTCCCTGATCCTGAGATCCTGAATGGTCTTTTTCAGGGTATACTCGTCGCTGTCATCATGGCCATTCCTGTTTGGATCATCAGCATCACTTGCGCGGCCATTATAGCCCTGTATCGATTCGCGTGCGGACGGATAGGCTCACAAGCGGCGAGGCGGGAGAACGGAAAGGTTGTGCTACAGCAGCCAGTCTCACAGCAGCCAGACCAACAGCAGTAAGTCCAACCTCAACCGCTCAGACCTGCGCCATTCAGACCTCAATCAGTCCGAGCCCAACCAATCCCACCTTGACCATTCTCAGCACGACGACCCCCACCATACAACATCGAGAACGGCGAAGGCCGCCCAGCGATGAGGATGTATCACATCTACGATCCACCTCATGATAGGCGTTTCCGCTGCCGGGAAGTGAACTAGTCGTTGGCTATGAGAAGAATGAATGAGATTTTTGTCCTCCGGGGAAGAGGGCATCAGAAATCTGACAGGAATGGACTTGTGTTCTTTGTGAAGGATGCTGAGTGAAAATCGAATGTTCTGGAGGTAAGATTGGAACTTTGATGAAATCATTAGTGAATTGCGTGTTACTGATTATGACTCTATAGTCATAATACTCTCGTGGGGGAGATCTAGAGGCTTTGCTTAGTATTCCTTGGTTTAGGATGCATACAATTCGATCAATGCGTCTCTAGTTCAGACTGCTTCAAGACCATATTGTTGTAAAGGTGGACGTTGGCCGGCATGGTATGATGCCTCTAACATGTCAGGCGACAACATGGATAGATTACAGCATGACAGTCTCATGAGCTTTTGCAAATGACCCTCGCATCCTTGTATCATGTACTTCATTATTTGTCGTTCAAATGAAAAGGCAGAGATCTTGAGAACAAAAATTTAAGCAATGGAGACTAAAATAGTCACGTGACCTTTCCTCGGGCTTGGCATCGACAGAAATTCCTATCCACAACTTCATGCAGGTTTCATCTCCTTCAATACGCGCTCAGTCCGTATCACACTCTGGGTGGAGAGGTGTGTAAAAGTTCATAGTTCCCAATCGAGTTCGAATGCGGTGCTCGGGTGCGGGGTGGTTACCTCAGACACTATCAATACGACTTCTTCGTGACCAGCTTCTGGTCAGTCTGTTTGTGATTATAGAGGTTGACTGTAATGGTGTCTCTGGTGTATTTACCTAGACTCGCTCTCGTATAAGCTACGACTGTTTCGGCAAGACATCAGATACATTCTCCACCATTGAGAAAATCCAAAATCTTAGGCGATAAAGCTTCTTCAATGGCGTTACTGCATGTTGTAATCGAACGCCATGATTGAAGTGTTGCGTTAGCTCATGAGAGGCATACCAAGCCATTTCGTCAAACGTTTGGAATGCCTAGTGAAGAACCCTAGTCGTCCCTTCAAGAAGCTATCGATAGGTAAGCCAAGACATTGTCAACACAGCTGATGGTCTCACCGGTTAAAAGCGGAACATAGCTCCTAATTTCAAGAGAAACAGCTCGGGGGAGCTTCTTTTCGATGGTCGAATGCCATTTCGAGATGAAAAATGTTCCTGCCACAGTATTGAAATATACATTCATTTATGTCTGACCTAGTATTGATTGGTTCTGGTCGACTTAGCTCAGTGGTTTAGCTTTACTTTGGCTAACATTTACATAGTACCCATTCTCTTATTTCCGAGACTATGGTTCGACGACTACTCACGCAAATGCTACTTAATTTGTGCCAAACACTCACTCCAAAAGTTACAATTGCGTCGCCTACTACTACTGCTAATCGTGTCCACGCTACAACTACCACTACGCCCACTATTACCATCACCAAAGGTATGGTACCATTCTTCAAATTCACTACCAAATTGGGTACCGAGCGGTACTCACACGCTACTCGACTGGACTCCTCAGGTTGTCTACACGCAGTCATCGTAAGTTCTTCCTTCCTTCCTTCCCTCCTACCACCAAGCTTGTCGACCAAACCAATCCATCAATCTTTTTTTTTCTTTTTCTTACTTCCTTCCACCAAACACAAAACCAACCACTTTTGGTGGGGCCTTTTATCTGGGGCCTCTCGATCAAAAACTTGGAAAAGTCTTGTCGACCTCATCAAGGGACATTGACGGTAACGAAAGTATGGCACACTCGGTAAATTGGTACGTTCCTGCCTCATACCACTTCCATCAACAAGATGATTTATCAGTGCAGTCTCTCGTTCCTATTGCATAGGTACTTGTTCAGCTAGAAACACGGAACCAGATACATCCTCGCCAGAAAGCGGTAGAGGTCAACGGGATTACTCACGGGCTTGAGTAACGAAGGAGCAAAGTTCGGCAGTGAGGTTGTATGCTAGTTTGTACTGCGGCGGGCTTGGGGATGTATGTACCTGCAGAAGACAGATTCCCCTTTCAAGAAAATTTAGTCTATGAATCTAATCCCTCAAAGTAGTGGTACGTAATGATATGATTTGCTGCTTCTTTCTCTATGACTTATCAAGAGGTCCAGAAACAAGAGAACTGTCACGCTAAAGAGAATCAAGGTACACAAGGACCTGACTTCGGGATTTTGCAACTCTGTACTCTATCTGTCGCCATCGTTTATAAACTTTTGCTGCGTTTATGTGGGCGAGAACAGTCACATATGACACTTGATTGTTCACTGGCTATGTACGTAAGATTGTCTCTGGACAAAAATTGGTATGCCGTGAAGAAAGATAGTCCTACCACCGTACCACGCACCTCAAATGCTTCGAAACGCTTACCGCATAATCCCATGCCATGACTCATGCCTCGAAAGTAAATACGATCCCCTTCATTTCGAAACCTCAATCCCGCTCAACACCCATCGAATATGTCTCCTCCATCATTTTCATAAGCACAGGCGGTACACTCTCATCAGTCGCACGTATTGTGATGCGATAGAGCTAGATATGAGTTCAGCAAATCGTCGTCCGCGAATCGTAAAGCAGTACTAACTTGCGTCTCCCAATTCGGCTCCAATCTCAGCAAACACCCCAATTTCCCAATACCAGTGTGCAACACACTAGCCCCGACCACATTCTTCTCATTCGGATCTACACCCCTGAGCACACCCCACCCAAATGCCTCTGCGATTTGTTTTGTCCTTTTTGCATCGCCCATACCCCTTCCTCTACTACCAGCCTGCAGTCCAACCACCCGTTGAACTTCGCGTGGCGCACCGCCAATTTGTCGCCATCGCTTGAAAAAGTCGTCAGCTGTGAGATCAGCTGCGTCCATGAATTTGTGCATTACGACTGGTAGTTGGAGTGTAAGTGCCTGCAGTGCGCCGGCTAGGTAGCTGACGCGGATAGTGGGAGGGAGGGAAAAGACGGATTTAGCTTCGAACATGACAGTCTGCTGTGCTTGGGCTTCAGGGTGGATGTTGCTATCGGGAAGGCTTTTGGTGTCGATGCGAAGTTGTTCCTTGGTATTGGGGTTGTCGAGGGTGGTGGTAAAACTGCCGATGGCGGAGGGTGAGCGATTAGTAAAATAGAGAATTAGACAGCCCATGGAGCCGCGGTATTCTGAGCGTAGGCCGATTTGCATTTGCACGTCTTCGTATAAAACGGCCTCGGCGGCGAAAAGGAGGCGCCGGTAGCCAGGCTCCCAGCCTGGTGAGAGGTGGGCGGCTGAGGCGAGGTTCGGTGGTTTAGAGGGTGTGGATGTCATGTCGAGGTCTTCGAGGCCGTGAGTGCCATTTGTGGCCGGGGCAGGATTTCCGTTTGTGGTTGGATGGGTACCGTTGGTTGGGGAGAGAGCGCCGTTGGCGGTAGGGGTGAAAGAGCGCTTGAGACCGGTGGACTGGGTTAGAAGAATCTCTTTGTTATCGGTATTTGCGTCCTTGCCGCCGACTATCCAAGTGCGCTTGTCGCCGGTGCCAGCATGCTTGCCGTGGAGACGGGACAGAAGAGCAGATGTTCGTTCAGGGAAGGGTGGCATTTCGTCGCACACTGTCCGCAGCAGGTCGTCCGTTGGTAAAGTCGCGAGGGTGAGATACTCGCATGCTCTTTGCTGCAACTCAGAGTCCAAGGTGTGACTGTAGGCTCGGAAGACATGCAGAAGTTGGGGCTTGATCTCAGGGAAAAGATTGACGAACTTGACAAATGACGAAAGCAAGATGGCCCTCGTGCTTGTAGAACAAGAATGCAGCTTCGCTTGAAGCGCCAGAAATTGCTCAATCGGACTGCATCCTTTTGCATCTGCTATTAGATGTCCAAATTCTCCTAGCAAGTATCCTCCGATCTTGATGAGCGTCTCGTGACATTGCTCTGCTTTGACGTATTCCAGGATGGTTTGCGCCGCATAGACTTGTAGTTCCTCGTTGTTCGTCACAATCTGGATGACTCGTTGCCAGACCTCGTCACTGACGTGATCGCCAGCCATGGCAATGAGACGTAGCGATATATCCACATACCATTGAATATCCGTAGCATACTTCTCGGTCAGGATTGCGATCTTGAGCACCATCTCTTCTCGTATCGCGAAGTCTGCGCTCTGCAGGTACTTCAAGAGCTCATTGACAATCGGCTGTGAATTTGACGGATCACACATGCTGTACAACAAGTCCAAGCCTTTTCGCCGGACACTGATATCTCTGTCCCGTAAAGAGCCAATAATAATGTTCTGATGCCTTTTAATAGGATCCAGTGTTTCTGCTCTCGCAGCGAAGTGGGTCATTGCATCCAATCCCAGATATCGAACATTGGTTTCTCGTGACTGTATGAATTTGCCCAATCGTGACGATATTTGTACCATAAGTTCTTGTTCTGTGTCCAAGTGGATGACGAGGTTTATGGCCTCGAAAAGAACGGCATTCTGGGCGTTATTCTGTTGGACGTTCTTAGGCATAAGCATTGCTTCCCGTAATACTTGCTGGAGGGATTCTCGTATTAGACTTCGGACGTGGGTATCTTCTGTAGAAAGAATTAGCATATGCAAGACCAGGGGTTTCTGAGCGGACGGACCCGATGGCGGATAGTACTGCATCAACCTTAAAAGTTTTACTTGTATCCATGGACAAGGTACTTTGTAGTAGAGATAGTCGGGCGCTATGTCGTTGTCCACAACTATCCTCTTCAGCCTCTGCGCTGCCTTGACATATCCACCCTTGTACTGATCCGGTTGGTCCTGAGCCAGGGCCATAACCAAGGATGTGACCGAAAGGCAGACTCCCATATTCGGATCATCCATCAGGGAGATGATCCGCTCTGCCCATTCATGTTGCACAATCCCTGGGTATTTCCTGTATAGCCGTAATAACGTAAGAGCAGCCTTTTTCTTGACGAAAGATTTCGACGTCCTGCGATCGTCAGCAATTATCCCCTCTTACCGAACGCTGTACGTACGGCGATATGAGCAGCATATGTACATCCGCACTCAACGCCTCCCCCATCTCTCTTCCTCCCACATTTGCAATAGCATGCAGCGCCAGACAATTGAATAACTCATTATGCCCCAACAGGTCTTTCCTAATGCTGTTCACCACCAAATGCAACAGTTCATGCTGCTCATGCAAGAAAAGCGTAACAGCCAAATACCCAATCTGCTTCTCCGAATACTTCGTCGCACTTATCAGATTGACCGCCTCCAAGTGCCCAAAATCTACATTCCACCCAAGTATGTAGATGTACAGCAATTTGCATACGTATTTCTTCTTGTGGTAGCCATTGAGATTGCCGTCCTTGAATTTCTGCCGTATATTTGCCAGTTCTTTGTTTATGCGCTTCTCCTCGAGGTCTCGAGCGCGGGCATTGCGGAGGTCGGCTATGAATTGTACCAGGCCTCGCATGGAGGTGTTGTTTCCTGTTGACGACCGGCCCAGGAAGCCGGCTGCCGCCGCGCTCGCCAGTTTGGAGGTGGAGGTAGCGCCAGCTTTAGGGTGGGTGGTCTGGGCGGCCTCAGCCTCTTATCGAGTACCCTGTCAACTCCTCAATGGGTGATGGTGCTCTATCTCTTGCGGCGTTGTGGGGAGTTGTATGGCGTGAGCTTAGTGTATGGGGGAATTAGAGGCCGGATGGATCGTAGAAAGAACGCGGTCGGATTGTTGCCGCAAAGGTCCCTGATTATGATCCTCCTTCTAATGCGTAGGCTAAACACCTAGTCGGTAGAGACAGATCGAAACTGCTTGTGGTCTTTGAGGTAGTCTGGAGATGCCCTCTGGCAGGGGTCCTCCAACGGGCGTGACGACTCTCCGCTGCTAGCGTCTACAAGTCTTGGCAAAATGACCCGCAGCTCCTACCCAATCAGAGTGCAATAATTCGTAGCATGAGAAGGCAACAGCGAGAAGTACGGAGCTGGAGTCGTGAAAGTATGCATCTGTTGTTCAACCAGCTTTGTACTTGTCCCGTAGGACTATGATATACAGATCGAACAATATGAAAGCACCATCAATCATGCAAGCACCACATCAGCCACTGAAGGCACGTTTCCACCTGCATCTCATGCCACCCTCGTAATGTAAATGCAAACGCCTTTTGGGGAATCTCGAGCACCATTCGCTATGCCATGCTGTAGATATCGTATCCTATCATCGTATTCTAAGCACCAGCTGCCTTGGTCGTAAAGTCGATCTCGTCAGGAAGGACACCGGCGTCACTAGACTTTTCGCAGTTACAAGCATCTAGTGAGATGTTAGCAAGGTTCCTCAAAGCGGCGTAGATATGGGGTGTAAATCACTCACTGGCAGCACGAGCACCGCACGAGCATGTAGCGCCTTCGATCTTGGAATTCTCGGTGGTTGCACGGTCACAATTGCATTCGCCGGCAGGACGGGCACCTATTCAAGCGGCGTGTCAGCCTTCGGTCCTAGGAAATCTCGCGCAAGGCCATGAGGAGAAGAGCACAGTGACTTACGGCATGAGCAACGAGCGCCGGCTACGGTGTTCTCGGTGGCTGCCTTCTCGCAGTTGCAGTCGAGGGCAGATTGCTTGCCGCAGGAGCACTTGGCTTGGGCAGCGCAGACGCAGCCGTCGCCTGACTTGCCGCAGCAGGTATTCGGCTTGACTGTAGACATGTTGATACGGAGGAGGGGATTATTCGAGTCTGTGAATGATATAGGCTGGGTTTCGGAGCTTGGGAGGTAAATCTAATCGAGTAGAGGCTTGGGATTGTGCGAAATGTTGTAGTTGTAAGAAGGAGGAAGTCAGGGCGTGAGAGGTGCTTTATGATCAGCTCTCAACTGCTATTTTTCGAAAGCAGACGCTCAGTCAATAGTGGTTTGTAATGCTGGTTTCTTCGGCTTCTGATTGGTTCAGAACCATGCTAGCTCAGCTCTACTCGCGAGTTTTCCACGAATCAGCATCAATGCATTGTCACGTACCACTTTGAGTCTGCTCATGTGATGATAATCACAATAAAGCGTACTCGCCTTCAGTGTCATGGATAAGATCCCACAATTATCTGTTTCCGTGTCGAGCACGGTCGCTTCGCCTAAGCTCACATATCTGCGAGTTTACCACGGTCTAGAACAGGCAAGAAGGCCATCTGAGATACTATTTCTCAAGAAAAGCAGCTCGAGATAGATTCAACGCGTTGATAAGACGCATTAGACGCGTTCATTTAACATCAAGAGTACAGTTATGAATGCTGCAAACACCGCTTCTGGTTTCAATATTGACCGAGGGTCGCCACATGTCATGCCTCCATCCCCCTCCGCCCACTCCTACGCGTTCTATGCTGCTAAGGAGCTTTCAATGAGTCTTGCACCGTGTTAAGTTCGCCTTCACGACATTCTCGAGGAATCAAGAACATTAACACTCGTTGAAGACAGGGGAGGCAGCTGGTGTCATGAATGCAGTTGCGGCATGGTTTTTGTGTTCATTCGTGATAGCTGGATTGTGTTTTCCACATCATGAGACAGTAGGTTTGTGGAGGGTTTGGGTCCAGCCGTCAGATTGGCCCGCAATCTACTGACCAATTCGTATACATGTTGCGAGCTCAGGTGATAGTGTGCCAGCTGAGTCTGTCCCAGATAAGGACGCACATCATGCCCATTGGCATAACGATCGACATTCCTATAGATATGGGTGTTCGCCCTCAGTCCTTTCCTGCTCCTTTAACAGTACAGACAGATGGCATACCCATACCAGCCTCCAACTCAGCGGCCTCCATCCCAAGGCTTCCTTTGTGCCCAACTTCCGCAACAGATACCACACCTTTATCCTCAACCATCTCAACCTCCACATCCTCATGCATTCATGCCAGCGCCTCAGTTCCAACCACCACCACCCACAAATCGCATTCTCTACATGCGAAAGGCCGGCCTAGCCCAGCCTCACATCCAAATCATCAACACCCTAACCTCCGCACCACTTTACACCATCATCGCTCTAAAGCGTTCTCGTTTTAGCTCTGATCCGCATCTGGCCGTGAAGTCCAGCATCACTAACAGCACGTTACGGATGACATTGATCTTGTAATTTATGGACAAGACACTGCGTAGAATAGGGGCACCTTCAGCTCATCTCACGAGAATCAGAGCAGGACGCCTGAAGGAGGGAAGCTGAAGCATGATGTGCTTAAGGGTGGCGACGTGAGATGCACTAATGAGCGTGGGGAGCTTGTGGGTAGGTTGGAGGCGCTTGAGGTGTAAGAAGGTACAGAAACTAAATGACCTTGCTCCATGACTCATTGCCAGAAACTAGTCGAGATGCTAATTTCTTTCGTTGTGCAGGAAGGCAAATTTGAACTAGGGCCAAGCGTGGCAGCTGGTGGGGCCGCAATGGATGCGATAACCTTTAGTGGGATTGCTTTGGTGGAGTATCCCATGGTTCGGCAGGGGCCTCGCTCAGATTTAGGGTTAGGTCAACGAGGCCGAGGGTCGCCGAACCATGGGATAAGCGAAGGAAGAGCGGGGATGATGGTGGTAGTAGCAATGCAGCTAATTTGTCTTCGTCTTTATCTGGTGGTGATGGAGGTGGTGGTGGCGGCGATGGAGGCGGTGAAGGTTAGTAGTCCGTACTCTTAATATTGCTAGAATTCGTCGTGTGTGAAAGCCTTGGGGGGATACGCTTGTGCCCCTGTTGAGGGGGCTTGGAATTCCGCAGCCTTACGCGATTTCTAATACTAGGCCGCTTGAAGCGTAGCATATGTATGCCACGTCGCCCCGGAGGCTGAGGGAGGGGACACCGATTGTCAAACATTTCCCCAACTGCAGTCTTCGCAAGATTAAGTTGCAACTGTGGCCCATTGCGTCAAAGACAATGGTGGTACCCCTTGGTATCGGGGTGGGAGATGTCATAGCTGTGGGCAAACTGGTAAAAAGAATAGTATCAGAGCTGAAGAACGTGCGTCATCCTTTTCATCGCTCAAGGATCTTAATCGTTGAGTCAAGACGAATGGCTCTGAATCTTGATGGTTATCTAGGCGGGAGATGCAGCTTCAGAGTACCAAGCTGTGCAAGATGAGCTTGAAGCACTTGCAGATACTCTGGACGAGATTACCAAATTTGAAGCTGGTCACTTCAACATTGAACGCCTTGATCGAATTAAAGCTGCAGCCAATGCCTGCGAAGCTCCTCTACAGAAATTTCTGGACAAGATATCGAAATTTGAGGTATCCCTAGGCGAATCTAGTACGAGAGGAAAGGCCAAGTCAGCTGCTAGGCGCGTACAATGGGCAGCGGCTTACAGCGAAGATGTGATGCAGCTAAGGGCTACGCTCGGAGCCCATGTTGCTCTCTTAATGTTGCTTTTAGATTTGCAATTGCTGTCAGTGTCGATGCCATGAAAGTACAGTGTACACTCTAGAGCTGATCGTGCGATCAGGGACAGCGGCCTTGCTGCCAACGCTCAGCGAGCCAAAATGGCCCGTCAAATTGATGATATCCAAAATCGTCTAGAGGAAATTATCAATCATCCGGCGGTATCTCCACTCATAGACGGCACCAGCCAAGATGCCTGGGACGCAGCATTCGCAGCTTTTGATACTAAGATAGAAAAGACCTTGGGCCAAAGTTCCGGTGTTGCCGCCTCCTTAGACCAACAAGTTGATGCCCTTCGAAAAGTTGAGCTTGAAATAGCTTCACTGAGATCTCCTGGTACACCAGTTGACACGCAGACAACGAAGCTATTATCCTCCACATCTGCCAACGACCCAGACTCAGCAGACTCGGTGTCATCACTAGCCTCTACTTTGAACTTGTTGACCGTGGCTCTTGCAATCTCTTCCTCTACGAATGCGTACTACGCTTTCAAAGCTGCTCCTCAATTGTCCCGAAGACTTCAGCCACGGGCGCGAGAACACACGCAGAGTCTCAATGGCTCTTCGGGGGCCGCTGAAGCTGTTACCGCTTATACTAACATGGCACATGCATCTTCGAGAAGTACCGATGGTTCACAAAGTCAACGCCTCAAGGTCTCCCCTCAACCTGTCCCACCGTATCTAAGTTTTCTTGTCAAGATTGATACATTGGTCATTGACTACACAAAGACTCTATATGCCCAGCGAGAAACATCGCTACCACCTGCTGAAGGTGACGTTTTTAAAGGGTCAGAAGATCCTGCGCTTTTTTTACGCTGGGCTGCTGGGAGATGTAGCAGCGTTTCTATTTCAATGGACAACGAAATGTGCGGCATTGGCCTTGAGGAATACTATTATAGCACCGCGTCTGTTTTCACCCGAAACCCGGTTAGTTCGAATTTGCTCGTCATGCCCATGAATGTGAAGAGAAGAATTCGTCCTGCATCAGGATCTATATGGCAGGACATATCATTCGACCACATCAAGATCAAGCATTCAAGAGCTCTTTACTCCTCCGTCTCTTCTGTGGGCGATGAGCAGCGAATAGCGGCTCCTGCACCACCGCATTGGGAGAATCAGCTCATATCTCCGTTCTCTAATTATAAGGACCACCGAGCCGGCGATGCCCAGCAAAAGCGACAGGCGGGTCTGCAGGCAGGTCTCATTGGCGAACTACCGCTACTTTTTGCGCTCGCAGCCTTCTCTGCGCCCTCTGAGATGACCACTCAAGTGCTAACAACTTGTATTCAGCCAGGAGCATGGCGGAAACATCCATATAAATTTCCTGCTGGTCGTATGTCATGTCTATATCCCCCCCTGTTGTTCAGGAATATTTACCTGATTGGATATAGATGATGAGAATCGGGGGATGGTCGTGACAATATTCCTTGACCCTCAGAATCCTACATGGTCTACAAGAAAACACCTCGATAAGCTACAGAACGGGGGTTATGGGCCTTTCTATGGTCGACTACCATTTACAGAGAGCTAGGAGGATCATGGTTGCCCTTTGATATCGTCCTTGACGGACTCGATCTGAGTATCATCAGAGGCATTTACGTTGTCAATGCCGTCATCTTATTTTCCTGTCGACAATTCATCTATGACTCAATCATGGGGCCATGTATACGATTGGCTACCAAATCAACTCCTTTGTTCAATGTAATCTTCAGGATACCGAAACTTAGATTACTGCAATGTAAAACTTCCATCTCAATCGTACGTGTGGAATATCGGGCTACCACGTGGAATCCATAGAATTAACAGTAAACGCCAGCAGTTTCAGTGAGCCACAGAAACTTCCAGAGACTTCCGAGAAACAAATTGAATGTTCTGCCTACTATTTTTCTTTGACTTGTAGCATTGTACTCCAGGCAAATATGCTCGCGACGCATGGTATACAGAAAAAATACAAGTATGGAACAAGTACAAGAGTGCCCATACACCCTTAATTGAAATGCGCTGTGCTCAAGTTTCAATATCAAGGCGCAAACCCCTTCACAGACTCAATTGCCTGGTAAGTAGCAAGGCTTAATTACAGCCATTACCTTCTGACATGGATTTGTCCCCTAGCTCTAGTTCTCACTTGAAGCGAAGTATAGAAATTCCTTGGGGCGACAACACTCGAGAGAAACCTCAATACCCTTCGCAGTGGCAAATCAGAAGGCCGTTCCTTTGAGGAACAGCATTTCAGCAGCCCATAATTGACCATTTCGCGACTTCAGCGTCCAACGTGCACGATCTTGATCGCAATATGTCTCGCTTGCAGCTTCCGATACGTGGCCGCCAGGGCTCGCCGTTACAGACAGATCAGAGTTTCGATAATCAACCTACCGAATCCTCTCTTCCACTTCGTCCACGCAATCCAATAGGAGTGAGGAGGCTACCAACTATCGCCGGCCAGTCGCGAGGTAAGACTATCTTCCAGCCGCTAATCGACCAGCTGCCGAAGCCAAGGATCTAGAGCCGCTTTTTCTGGATGAGTCAATGCCGTATTTCCTCTCCCACAATACGATCTTCGGAGAGCGGTTTGAAAGAATGGAAAACAGCTTTGCGAGGCTGGAAGAGCGGGTTACGGAGTTAGAAGATAAGCTGAAGAAGATGGGGGAAGGATTCAGTGAGGAAGAAGTGTCTGGGAATGAACCAAATCCTAAGAGGAGGAAGAAGGAGAAGTTTAGTACCATCATGGAGAAGCATTTTCGGCAGAAATGGAAGGGGTACCGAAGTCGCAATGAGCCTGGGGCTTAACGCTCATGCTATGGGGTCAGAGAGATGATGATTGATAATGAATTGCTATCATCGTTCATGATCATGATCTATGGAACGCTATGAGTAGAACCAGCATATGTGAGTACCACAACGATGGGCAACGGTGGTGAACATGGTGTTTGTGAAGCACGGTTCCAGATCTTAGGCAAACGTTAGCGCTTCTATAGACATATGTGAGCCCACTGAGCCATGCAAGACCAGTCGATCCTAGTCGTTGCGGGCTTCATAGTCCGATCATAATGTAGAAGACTGCAATCGTATCACTGGATTGAATATCCAGAGTATTGAGTCAACGAAGAAAAGTATGAACAACATGTATATCTCCAAAAAGAGAGGAGGAGTCTTAGACGAATGTTAACCGACTATGTATCTGACATGTCTTCTATCAATCAACGAAATTCTGAAGAAGAGATGCAGTCGAAGAAGCCTGCCAAGACATGTCGTTGAGTGCTTCGCTTAAAATTCTGCGCTCGCTTCCATCTCCCGACCTCTCCTCTTCCTTAATTGTTCACGGCTCTCAACCGTATAGAAGACTAGCTAGTCAGACTTAATCTGATCTCCCGACTGCACGCTGGAGAAGCTTTACATATCAATGCTTGCGTCCATGTCACGGGACCTCAAGTTGGATAAAGAAGTCAGCCACTGGGAAGAGCTCCATGCCCTACCTCTCTCACCAATTCGATGATGTTGGAACCGTAAACTCGGGAAGTAGATTCTACGGCTACTGGTCAGCGCCTGAGGTGTCAATCCCGGGCACCACTTTGGCGGGTAAACGTGCTGGTCACGAAGTGCGTTCCTTCCACTAACGCCCACTACTGCAAAGCTACTGGCTATCCGACGCGCTTGCCAACGAATACCAACTTGGGCAGCCAAAAAAGAAAAGGAAAGCCTGTTGACTTTGTACCGGAAAGATGGAGATGTCTAGACTTAGAGTGGGGGAAGTGGGACTTTTTCGTATAATTTCCCTGCGCGTGTAATCATGCCAATCCTTTGGACAATCCCTCAGTTGGTGGGCTCGTTTTCAACTCTCTTCCTCTGATCAAAATGACCTGTTAACTGGGCATTTCGTTTCTGAATCCACCCTTGGATGAAGGTCAACATACAAGCCAAAAGGCAAGTAGTTGCGAGTATGGCCTCAGACGGTAGTTGGTTTGAGGGTGTCGAGCCTATCAATTTCATGAGCTTTCCTCTACCTTCTCTTGACTTGAAGGTGCCCTTCGTAGAGGCCTCCAATCATGTCTCGAGGATTTTTGGAGGTATCATAGCCTTTCCACCTAGTACGGGGCTTTCAGACCATGCCTTTAAGAGGGTTGATCACGCTTTCACTTACGTGGCAGCAGCAGTTTCCCTCTTGTCTCTTTTAGCTATCACGTGGAAGGTAAGAAGGAGTTATATCTCAAATTAATTGATTCCATCATGGTACTACGACTTATACCGATCTTTGATAGATTGTCTACAACTTCTTCTTATCGCCGCTCAAAGACATACCCGGTCCGTTTTTCGCTAGATTCACCACCAAATGGCTCACCCTCAACGAAGTCGCTGGTAACCGCAGTCTAGTCGTTGCACAAGCCCACGACAAATACGGTCCAGTCATCCGCATCGCACCTAACGAGCTATCTTTCTCAAACCGCTCCTGTATCAAGGAAATCTACTTCCAAGGCAGCAAATTCCCGAAGTCCCATCGATATGACGGATTTTCTTCTGGCACTCGGGCTTCTTTCGATATGACCGATATAGACCAGCATCGAGAACGACGCAATCTCGTTCGCCACGTCCTCGCTCAGTCGCATATTGATGATTCTGAGCCGCTTATCGCGGACCAAGTGCGTAATTCATTGAAATGGATCGAAAAACCTCAGGGAAAGTCGTTGGAGTGTATGCTTTGGCTGCGCAGACTTATGCTGGACACTGCGGGTGAGTAGCATGTTAATCTCGGTATAGCTTACTTCAAGATCATAATGCTGATAAAAGCTACCGGTCAGGTGGTCTATTCCTTGGCCGTTCTTTCCATGCTCTCGACAACGACAAACCACCAGAATTCCTTGATGACATGGATGATTTCTTCGCCCTGACTGCATTAAGATGGTTTGCTCCATGGATAGTGAGCGTCCTATCACTGCTCCCCATCTCCAAGATCCAACATTTTTTTGGCGCCCAAACCCGTAGCTACGAATACGGCCGCACAGCATTCAGCGAATACATCGAGCAATACGGCCGACACTCTGGCCGCATCGATCTCCTGACCAAAATGGTAGGTACGGAAGAAAGCAGCCCACTTACTGACGACCAAATTAGCGATGAGCTGGGAAGTCTGCTTGCTGGTGCTACCGATACGACTGTTGTGGTAGCTACGTGGCTGGTCTGGGAATTGGCTCAGAGGCCGGATTGGCAGAAGAAGCTTAGGCGAGAACTTCGCGATAATGCAATAGACTTTTCCCCTGGTGGCGTACCAAGTTACAAGGCTATTAGGAAGCTACCAATCCTCAACGGATTCGTTACGGAATCGATGCGCCTGCATCCAGCACAGAGTATCGGCCTACCGCGGGTCGCTGGCACTAACGACGTGAATGTTGGTGGTGTCAAACTACCAGTTGGGGTAAGTCTCATCCTGTAGAAGCATCCCCTGAATTTCCATCGCTGAATCCCAGTGCCCAGACATTTGTATCAGTCCAATCTCGCAATGTCCAACGCGACCCCGAAATCTATCCCTCGCCACATGACTTCCTCCCCGAACGCTGGATCGACACAAACGGCGGCACCAAGGAGATGAAAGATTCCTTCATCATCTTTTCCAAGGGTTCGAGGGCTTGTTTGGGCTCTTATGTTGCGATGATGGAGCTGAAATTCTTCGTCTCAAGTTTCGTCAATGGGTGGAACATGAGGTTGGGACCCGAGACGACAAAGGAGAGTATGAAGCAGACGGATTACTTTTTGGCGTTCCCGAAGAACAGGGAGTTGCATGTTCGGTTTGAGCCGGTCAATGAATAAAGTAGGTATGGATGGAGGGTGCTAGAGAAATGACTTGATGAGATAATGACTAATGCCATATTGCATTATAAAGAAGGGCTTTTCAGATGATGAGACTGAAGTAGCCCTTCACGGCAATTCGAGTGATGGGATGACTACGGTGTATTCAAGGTCTGCTTTTGCGTGATACATGCACCGTATATATTCAGATCATGGAAACTGCAGGTTGGAGCTGATGAGTACCATTCAAGGCGTTTTTACGCCACAATCGCGACACAGTAATGACATGCAAGCCATATATGGTTTCTCATTCAGGCCGTATTCTATCAGAACCGAGAGTGGAATAAAAAAGATCACGAGCCAATACTTCAGGAGGCCTTCCCAAGTGTAGCATCTCCGCAATGAAGATGGAAAGTACACGCCGTATCTATCCAACTCCAAAGCAGGTTCCAGACCCATCCACATACAAGTCCCTTCTCCCCACCACTGCGCGAGCAAACATCCCAAATACCTGTTTGCTACAATAAGGAGATCACTGCCATAACATCCTTTGCTCATCAGTCTACATCTCACAAATTCAAACAGCACCACCATATCTCGCCCTCCCCTCAAAGCACTCGTGACAGACGAGGAGAAGGAAAATCATGTGACCATTCTCGAACGCAGACGTCAGCAACAGTCCTCCGAGCTACGCTTCACAATACGTGATGGGCAGCAACATCGTGGCACGATAGTTGAGTCAGTATATGAAGAAGACAGTCGTGAGAAGGCTGCTCAACGCCGTCAATCGGAGCGTCAGCAGATGCCATGTGAGGATCCAGTTCTAGCAGAGGAAACTGGGCGAAAGCTTCGGATGTCTCTGGGTTCAATGTTGAATGGGGCTGTGAAACGGGGCTTTGCGGCTGAGATTGGGTTGACGCACCCGCGTTATCGGGACAGTGTAGAAGAAGGGGTTGTGAATATCCCTGCGCAATTTCCGCAGCCTTTGGGTGTGTTTTATAGCGTCAATTACCCAACGGTGACTCAACTTGAGCGTTAATAGCGGGGGCTACATTTTTTTTCCTCTGTGGTCTACTGCAATTGCTGTTTATTTTCATAGCTTACCTAGAGGCTTTGCAGAGGTGCTAGTTCTTAGCAGTGCGTTACAGTCGATTGGAACAATTGACGTGAAGTTGTCACAGCATGCATAGGACGAAGCTTGAATTCGAAATGATGATTGCAATGGATTTTAGACCTGTTTTGGGATGGACCTCGCATTTCTTCTGGTCCTACTTTCTATAATCTCTTTGTAGGGGATCTTCCGCGTTCAAGGTCCCAACATATAGGATACCTTGTATCGAATTTCAGAAGAAGGGTATGTCGCTCAGTGTCTAGGTGGTCATGGACCGAAAATGCATGTAGAATTGAACAACGCTCAAGGCATAGCTCCGAGCGTAGGGGGCTCGCCAAATTGAGGCATACCGCGAACTATTCTAGGACGTAGGCGGTCTCCATGATAATGGGGTACTGCATGTGCACATGCATGTTGCCTTGATTCCAGCAGATTCTCTCAGTCCACTGCTCCAGCAAACATTCCATACAATCAGTGCAGGACAAAGACACGCTGGAGTACAAGAGTCCGATGATCTTCTACTATATTGCACTCCATAAATCTCCCTATCTAGCCCATAGGCACACTCACCATGTCCGAAATACCGAGAAAAGCCTTTATTACCGATGAGGAGGATGATCAAGAACAGAAGTTTTCTCCAGCTCTTAGCTATCAGCCACTATCTTCAGAGGCTGCACGGCACATAGATTGGGACCACGTACCAGAGGCTACCGCAACAAGCTCAAGCCCAAGCCCTCTAGAAACACACTCCTCAATGTTTCCACCAGAAGATACGCTGCTAAATGCGCCCCAGCAAGTCAGCGAACGTCCAATGGGCTCATCCCTTCAGAGCCCCGAAAGAAGATTTAACCCCAACCCTGAGGGGCAAGGCACAATTCGATCTACTGGAGGGCTGGGAATACAGTACAACGAGGAACGCCAAGGGCAGAATGCAGCCCCTGACCCAGGAATGACACCCTACGGAGACCGATGTACCCCAGCAGCAACGCCAACTCGCCGTCAGCCAAGAGAGGTTGCCGAAACTCCTCAACACTATGTGCGACCCCGTCGCCCCGGCCAGCAGTCCCCATCGCCTCAAGGTCCAGAAACGATTGAGTCTCCCGAGATAGGAACGGCGACTCACGGAGCCCGACATGCCCTAGCAGTGACCCTAATTGAAAATCGTTCGGGAGTGAGTCCTGGGATTTCTGGGAATGATTTGGAGCAATCTCGTCCAAGCCAGCAGTCCATAACGGCTCAATTTTTAAGCCCCTTTCAAGCAGACGCCGCCTCTCGCAGGACTATGGCGCAACCATCGCACTCCCACAGTAGCCGCGGACCTAGCATTGCCGGATCGCTATTTCCTGGGCAAGTTGACCGACCGCCGTTCGCCAAAGTGAACTCCGAGCGCCCCGAGCACGCAGGAAGACAAGCCTCGTCCAATTCTAGAAACACTCGACGTGGAGAATCTATTTCACACAGATCTCGATACAACCAGGAAGAGGAAGCAGGATAGCTCACCAAGGCGTGCAAATAGACGAGGACCACGCGGCAATGGATGCAGTGACAAAGTGCGCCCAGAACTGATTGAGTCGCACTATGCTTTGTCAGCTAGACCATTCCTCCAAGGACGACATTTCGGAAACGGGCCCGTGCCTGGCAGAGACGCAATGGATTGGGTATGCGGTCACCCTTGGCTCCACCACCTGAGATATGAGAGACCGATACCCTTCATACCAAGGACTCCAATGTTACAAGACGTCCATGATGAGCAGCGCTTCATTGGGCTGGAACAGCGCCAGACCGAGGTGGATCGGGAACTTGAGTTGGCGAGGACCAGGCTGAGGGAGGTAGAGCGGCGACTTGCTATGCTAGAAAAGAGATCGGCTAAGAAAGGTCGAGGGCCGGGGATAGACTATGATTCTTCTTGAAAAGGATGAGATGGACTGTGAGGAGGCGAGTAAGGGCGGTTGAGCTTTCGCTGTGCAGATTGTGACTGGTAATTGACTCATTAAAGTCAGATAGCATGTCAAAAACTATCGTTGAAACAATTTCCTGTCTGGCTTTTGGTCAAGCGGGTTATTGGCACTCAAAGATTCACCGATTTTGCACAAAGCCTTTGTAAGAATCAATCTGGGTGGGAGTGAGGTCTGACATGGGATGGCAGATAACTCTACAATGACTCTGACTATAAGGAAAGTGGATGTTCTTGATCATCTGAAAATCTAACACTTATTTACAGATTTTCACTTCAGAAGTCGACGATCTAATAGCAAGTGCGTCAAAAAGGCAAAGGACACGAATCACTTTTCAAGGAAGGGTGCGATATGAAAACCGCAACATAGAACCGATTTACAGCAATACAGCCTTTGACAGATAATTAAAGAAAAAATAGCTGTAGAACCCGCTCGGCCAGCTCAAGACCGCAAAAGCAGCGGTCAAAGATCTAGAGAGGTGCAAAGTTGGAGTTTTATTCGTAAAGTTGGACCCCTGAAATTCGTAGGCTTAATTAGGAATAGCGGTCCGATCCGAGTTAAGACTTGGCATGTTGACCCGCCCAGTACTCACAACCTTCCTGTTGCATCTCACAGTCAGGCCTAGCGTTACTTGGGTGTAGCACAAGCACAAGCGTGAGCGGTCATGGGCGTCCCAACCATCACTGAACGCAAACACTACCGCCTGGTACGCGCAGCTGACCTCTTCGGGTGGAAAGTCTGCTGGTCAGGTAGCTGATCATGCCCCCAGGTCCCAGGTGAACCGGAAGAACCCACGTCCACCATCGTTCTTACCTCAAAAGACTCCTACTTTGTCGATGTGCGCCTGTTCAAGGACAAGTACGAAGAGGAGAAGGATAACGAGGAAAATACAGAGGCCTGCATTGAATGGGCATTTGCCGGGAGGTCACACACTGTACCACAGCAGGCCAAGAGATCTGGGATGGCACAAGAGTCACATACTGTTTGGGACCATTGGATAGATTCCAAAAGTAACGAGCCCGACAAGGATGAAGGTGATATGTTTGTGCAGGAGGATGGGGACGTCCTTGAGCGAGGGAAAAACAAGAATCCCCAGACTGGAGAAGAGACGGAGTATGAAGAGCTATGGCATGACCTTGAAATCGAACCGATTGGAAAGAAACACAATCATAGCAGTGTAGTGATGAGGGCCGAGAATCCCAATAAGAATCTCAAAGGTATGGTAGTGAAAGTTGGCGGTTGGTGTCAAGGGATCACGAAAATTGGTGATGAATTGACCGTTGAAAGATGGGAGCATAAATTGGGATTTATGAGTGAAGACGAACGAGAAGCACTAAGGCGCAACGGCTGGAAAACAGCGATTGGCAAGACGCGCAATGACTGGATCAGAACCTTCAAATCTGGCAAAGGTTTCCTCCCATGTAAATACGTTATCGAAGGAACTTCCGGCAAGCTCGGACTGAATTTCGTTCTGAAAGACCACCCAGACTATTGGGAGAGCAAGGCAGAGTGGAGAGTATTAGAAGAGTACTACTGGTAAACCTATAACACAGCTAGACTAACGACATGATCCGGGAGACATCAGAACAACGGTGCAAGGGATAACTACCAAATTGCATTCCAAGCAATCGCCACGCGTAACCCAAATAAATAGTCCGCTCAAGATCGGGGAAAGAGTGACCCTTCCACTTCACTGCGTGCATACGTCTTATGACCATCGCCACTCCCTCTTGACTCATATCATACGTTTACCTATTCATCCGACACATTTGGTTTACAGCATTTGATCATGCCTGGTTTTCCCAACGACCAGGGCTATGAGGAGCTCGGCGCATCCATCAATGGCTGGCATGAGGCAGATATCACACGTCGAGCTACTATATCGAAGCCTGCTCAGACTTCCAACATGGACAGAGGTGACAGCAATGTCAAGTACATCCCTTCGCAGATGGATCCCCTTGCGGGCGCCTCGACGATGGCTGCTCGCCAGAATCCGATACAGCTGATGATGCAGGACGCGGTCGTCCTCATTACTATGCTACCCTACCTGCCTTACATCTTCCTCCCGCTAAGGGCAAACGATGAGAGCAGCGAGCTCTATATGAGCCTTCAGGGCGCCAGGGATATGCTACTGCAGTGCTGGCTCTTCATCATGGAAACGAATCTTCTGCTCATGGCTGCGCCTGCGTTGTTACTGTTACCTGGCGCAATTTCGATGACCGCTATAGCACTGTGCTGTCTGACCATCTACCTCGTGGCATATCCGATGCAAGGGCCAAGGGTCGCGCATTCGAACATGGATAGTCAAACAAAGACTATGGCTGCCCAGCACAGAGACGAACGCTGGTTGTTTGTGAACGGCTGCGCTACAGGGTGAGTTTTCGTTATTGTCCACAAACTCCGATCGCCACTGACCAATACAAGCCACTCTGGACTACAGAAGAACATTGACCGTATTTCTCGGACCTTCGGTAGAGCTGTCATCGGTATCCATAACAAGACGTAAGCGACCCTGAGCATAATTCTTAAATCGGGCCAAGACTGATTCTTTCACACGCAGCTACGGCCTTCTGGCAGATGTTCTCGAATGCCTCCTCCAGCGCACTCTTGCCTACCGAACAAATGACGTCCGTGTGACTTATGCATATGTCAAAGCCATCCTCGTGGATCCTACAGTCCACAAAGTCATTCTCATCGGCCACAGCCAAGGCGGTATTATAGTCTCTTTAGTCCTGGATCAGCTCTTCGATGAATTACCCACGAGCTGCATGGCCAAACTTGAGATCTACACCTTCGGTTCTGCTGCCTCCCATTTCTCGAACCCTCTCGTCTCCCTTACCACCGAAAATGATGCGAGCGTCTCACCAACGTCAGGCCCTGCCGTCCATTTCGATCTCCCACCTCAGCCGAAGCATGTGATCTCGCACATTGAGCATTACGCCAATGAGCGCGATATGGTCGGTCGCTGGGGCGTGCTTCACTGCACCCAAGACATCCTAAACAACCGCTATGCCGGCTCCGTATTCGTACGCATGGGTGCAAGCGGGCACTTGTTCAATCAGCATTACATGGACGCAATATTCCCATTGCCAGCAGAGAACAACCCCTTGCTCGCCCAAATTTTCCTCGACGCACTTGTGAAAGTGGACGAGAAGCTCGCGATGAAGCGAGAGAATACCGCAATTGGCAACGTTGGTGTCATGAGGCGAGAAAGCGGCCTCGAATTGGGAGACGGGCAGGTCATTCACCATGGGCTAGGCATGCTGAACGGTCAATATCCTGATGCCGATGGCGCACGTCGTACCAGTGACAATACCGTCATGACATTCGCACGCACCAGTACCGGCCGCCTTTTAGCTGAAGAAGCGCAGGGCAAGACTGTCCGTGAGCTTAGCCGTCTATGGCGATATCAAGGTGGCCGATCGCCTCACACGCCTACTCCATTCCCTACAATGAGTGGCGAGGCACACTGGTTGAAGGGAAGTGATCAAGTTCAGGGGTTGAAAGCTTTTCCGACTCTTGCTGCTGAGGGGCAATTCATGGATGGAAAGAGCGCGAAGAATGGGAAGATGCAGGGGATGAAGCAGCATCAGAGGGCTACTACGGACCTTTCGTCGCCTTTCCATATCTGAATTTTGGGATCAGGCTTCGGTGGCAAATGGAGACAGGGGGTTGGGTAGTTGCATGGCGGTGGAACGAATTGCGCTTCTTGTTTGCTCTTGAGTCAGTGTCTGTTTCCTTCATCACTGTAGTATGTACAATTGGCTTGTGGCTATCCTATTTCCTTGCTGTGCTTAGTACAGGTACACTTACTGCGCCTATGAGAGAAAAATATCATTAGTACCAATAAAGCCTGCTAATAATATTCAACCCCAATCCATGCGTATTCCAATCCTAATCAATCGTGGACATTTCTCCACGATGTCTCGGATTTTTCAATTTGCAATGTAGCGCTGACCCACACTCCCTTCCTTGGCGATGCTCCAGAGCATGGATCTTTCCGCTCACATCGAAGCTCTTCGTTTCGCCCGCAAGGTACAGTGTACATCGCAGACCTCATGTTTCTTGAAAGGGAACTTCACGAGGTGTCGTACTGCGTAATCGCCTACTCCACGGCCCCTTCTAGCAAGTATTTTTAGATCTGGATGACGAATCCTAACCTACGGTCAGTGATAGGCTTGACGTTGTATTCTCGGTGAGTGACTTACATTTTCACTAGTGTGCAGTATCGTATTCAGTGTTATGTAGTTATTGGCTGCGATTTATTCTATTGATGTTTGGTTCACGGGAAGGGGTTGGGGGAGATGCTGAGTGGAAGTAAGGAGATAATTTGAGGCAACACAAGAATTCTGTAAGCGTTCTGTTTAATCACTACCACGGTCTCTTCATCGTCCTCCCCTTCTTCACTCTCGGCGCTTCGAAATCTTCTTCTCGCTCCCTCCGACCTCCTCATACACCTCGTCCCTGGCTCCTCTTTTACGCTTCGCTGCTTTCCTCTGTAGTGGCTCCACCTTCGCCTTCTGATCCGCCTTCTCTGCTTTGCGAGACCTTTCGCGCGGCTTCGGCAGAATTTTCGATCTGCATCTGTGCCTATAAGGTTGGTTTGCCAAGCTTGTGTTGTTCATGGTATACCTCAGCAGCGCGCGATGCGAGTACCGAGGTCTTGAGCCAGTCAGGCGGAAACCCTGTCTCAATGAGCCACATCGCTGCTTGTAGAATTTGTCTTGATGGTTCGAAATTTGTGCCATATATTTTTGTACTGCGGCATCTACTGCATTGGTATCCCACCTGTTGGCTGCCACATTGGGCTCTGCGGCGCCATTAGGGAAGGGGAGAGGACAGGCGTTGTAGAGAGTGCTAGGGGCAGTCCAGGCCTGCACTGTTATTGCTGAGCGCGCTGCTCCAGCGGGTCTGTCCGCCTCCGCGCACTGCGGCTGCTGCTTTCCTCCCTCATCACTCCTGAATCTACGGTATTCGTATTCGTCGTGATTTGGTTCTGATTAGACTTGGGAAGAGCACAATATTTTGCCATTTGATCATGCAGCAGTGTTGCATCATTGGTTGCACTAAGAATGGATCTCCTCTCTCGAAATGAAAACCAAACCATACAACCTCCCGAATGGACCACAGGACCAGCTTGTTAGTGGTCACTGGTCGAATTCCTTCGCGAGTACTTTGCTGTCCATGTCTCGAAGGCATTTTCCGTAGTGGGTCGAGATCTTCGAACTGGAGTGGCGACCTGGACTTGAGTATCCTTGTTTGATTACTTTCTGACATCATCGTGGACAATGTTTTCCACAGACTCGTGAGAAGGGGGGGTGAAATAGTAAAACTGCTCAAAGAGGTGATGTGTGCGATCGAATTGGGGAGAGAAGGATGCGTGAGAAGTCGGTGCGCTCTTCGAGAGACAATGGAGGACCGATGCATTTAAGTTCATAAAATATTCATTTGAGGTGCTTCCAATTGAGATAACGGCGGACTATGCCGTCCACTCGCTGGTTGAAAAGCTGTTGTGTCCTATTGCCATTCACCAGAGATTCTTTGACAATTACATATTGTCACGGGATTAGCTTTGCCATAGACTTGTACTTCATGACTTCAACAAGTGATTGACCTGTGATGAAAAGGCCGGTGGAAATTGCAGCTCCACGCGATATGTTCGTAGTTTCTCAAGTAGGTGAGATAAGTGTCCCAAATATCTACTGTTTACAAGAAGGAGTTCTTCACGATCCTGGAAAGATTTCAAAGCTAGATACAACATCTCTGGCTTTGGTTATTGACAAAAGTGACATGCTTGTCTTTGGTACTCTTGCTTACGAGTGACCAAATTTCGATACTCCGGACAGACGTTGAAAATGCTGCATGCCTTCTTGATGACCATCTCTAAATGACGGAATGTCGTATTCTGGGTCTTCGCCCTCTCGTGGCTGAAACGGATCTTCTGCTACTTCCTCAGCTGCTTCCGACTTCCAAATGAGGGAGCGTCCAGACCAAGGGTGATGGCGAGTTCTTCTAGCAGTGATGCCAGCTTGAGAGGAGCGTGCCAGACACGGTGTGGAATGGTGGATCGGTAGAATAGTAGATGAGGGAGTTGGGGTGAAACAGGTTGCTCAACGAGATTCTCAACAGATTACACAACTGGTGTTTCTGCTAGCAGAACGACGACGATTATCAAACAAACAACAACGATCACTTCACCGGGCCACTTAGCAGATCGCACCTTGGTCGCCAAAGAACATGGACAACAACAGGGGCATGCGTTTGTGGGCTGGAAGGATGATGGTTACTAACAGGCCCCCCGCACCTTCCACCAATCAACTGCTCTCTTATTCTAAGTCGAGCCCCCGCGACCAGACGACAGCGAAAAAACAACAATAACGAAACGAGACAGAAAGTGATGCTATCCCTAGCAAGCCATGCTGACAGCCAGCCTGCTACACCTTGTTCATCGCCTCTATGAAATCCTTCTTAGCCTGGGCTAGCACAGCCGGGCGTAAGGTATGTCTGTTTCGATTTTTAATCTCATTTCTGACATCCACTCCTTTTTTAGTACTTCTAGCTCTCGCAGGTGGACTTCCGACTCGGCGTTTGTCTTTGCTTTCTCCCGGGCGGTTTCACGTGCTTCATCCCTAACTTCTGCTATAGACTTCTGAACTTGTAGGTTTCGGGTTTCCTCTTTCAATTCTGCAAACCCTACTTCTCTGGTAGCTTTGACAGCTTGCCTTTTCAGATCTTCCTTGATGTTGGGATTGCATTCGAAACATTGACAACGGTGGCCATCTAGCAGCTCGGTGATAACTACCTTCGGTAATGCTAGTGCTGTGCTATGGTCCAGAGGTCTCTCAAAACCTCCATCAACGACCACGGCTTTCCCTTTGCCCTTCTTGTCTTTGCTAGCATCCTCCCCTTGAAAATTTGTAGCAGGTCCTTGATCTTGGTCCGTAGCAGATCCTGGATCTTGGTCTGGGGCAGGTGTCACCTGAAGAAGCTTGACGAGGAAGTCGCACAAGGTTGCCATAACGGCCTGGTCAGACCGCGCTGATCGACAAGGTTGCTCGCGATGAGCCCGTAGTTGGCTACATAAATAACGGTACGTACAATTCCCCTATTTGAAAGCACTTCCCATGGGTCGCTGCTTCCTTGGTTCTGGTAGAAACACAGCCCGGTGACGAGACCTATGAGGGAGAAGCGACGCCTGGCGTTGAGATTTACTTGATATAGATTGATTGATCTCCGATCACATAATTGAGCACATGATTCAGGATCTCTGCTGGCAGTCGGGAAAGTATTCTAAAAGCTGCCAAAGCGGTAGTAGCAGCCATTGACCAGTAAGCATTGGTAGCTTTCAGCTTCAAGTAACAATGGTAGAGGTTGTGACATATCAAAAGTGATTGGGCTGCCATTAAAGATCTCATGGAGCTTCGCGTATAGGTTTTATGTTGTAGCGACCGTAAAAGATGTTCTGAAAATAAGAGCGATTAGTGCTTCCGGCATAAAAAAACAAGCATCGATAACCATCCTCTTGTCCCTGCTATGAAGCCCCTTGACGGTATAGTATAACTCACAATCGATGCTAGTTTGTAACGCACCAGAAGCTGTCGTAACCAAATGCCCAGGGTTGATGGTCCCGTGATTGGCGAGCCAAAACAAATTCTTTCACCCTCACTAATGCTGCTGCAGGTTTCCATTTTAAACTACGAACAGACACGACGCGAAAGAATGCACGTATGCAGTGCTTTTGCAGTGATTGTGCACATGACGTTTGAGTGAGCTCTAAGCATGACTACTATTAGCGTCTCAGCTTGAGGTGAACTTTTGTATCATGAGCAACATGTTTCCCGGATGAGTATTGAATCAATGTCTGAATAAGACACCCAACTCATGTCATCGTCAAGAGATAAAAAAGAACATGGGCTCAAGTAATCTTACACAAGTGGCACTTTGTGCTTCATCTCGCCCCCTGATGTGATTCGTAGCTTCGCTCTCCAGCTCACGCTTTCGAGTCATCAATTCGTTGTACTCCAACTCATCTGCGATGGAGTCCCTGGCAGCCTAATAGTAGCCGGAGGGTGGGCCGGATAACTGCGCTGGCTGGTAGATCACCTGGTGAAGAGTCGTAGCCTTGAGCGCCTCTGGCGGCCTTTCGCTCACGGAGAAGCATGAAGTGGGTATGGTGATGATCTGGCTCATCTCTCATGGCAGCAAGCTCGTGGAAAGTGATCTTGGCCTTTCGATCGGTAAGGGTGATACGTAAGATGTGATAATTAGGATTCAATAGTTTTCCATATTTTTATTCGCCTCGATTACGACGGCAGTTTCACGTAAGCGAAAATGCAGACTACGTGAAACGAGAGAGGTTCGCCTCTGGCATCGGAGACATAACCAAGCGTAACACGAATCCTAGAGAGCTTGCCAGATCGAAGATGAAAACTTACATGGTGCTTTCGGAGAAAGTTGCCTAGGGCGAGCTGCACTCTATTTCGAAGAGAATGCCTTCTTTGATAACAAAGAATGAGGCCAATCGGAAGAGGAGACTAAGAGTGGGAATATTCCAGGGGGCTTTTCGCCATTTAGGTACTTTGACCCATAAAGATTGGTGACTCACGAGTATGAGTGACAGTGCCAGTAGCATCAACGTTTGAATATGCGCGGCCTTCAGAGCCAGACTGGATATTTCAGTGGCGGTCTATCGCTGTTCTCTCATTTTCAAACAATTCAGAAGGCATTGGATAGCTTTACTAAACGTTGAGGCTGACACCTCTGATTTTCTTCGTTGAGGCCGCCGTGAAGGTGACAGCTATGTAGTGCCGAAGCCGTTGTGCAGGCGAGGTACCTTGCTCTTCAAGACAACCATCTATTCTAAAAAGCCCTTCTCGCTTGCTAATGTCACCCTTCGTCGTCTCAGACTTCAGCTCGGGGGCCGAGGACACCCTTGTAAAAGGCATCCCACTGATCATGATAGATATTGTCGGATAACACCGTTGAAACTCTTGCAGGTGTAAAATTATTCCTATCGCAGGACGAAATTTGTCGCTAAAACTGACTCCCAGCGGTGGCCGTATAGAGTCTGTCCATTCTACCACCATTGATTGAAGATCTGTGAACAGAGGTAGGTAATGGCGCATCCAAAGGATGTCGGAATTGTTAGCGTTTATGGCCATCTTAAGGTCTTGGTTGTCAACGTAAGCTGTCAGCTCCTCGATTTCTCTCTTATTGTCCGTGATGGCTGGACTCTGCACATCGCGAAACTGCTGAGGCCAAGGTTCCTTCGGTTCTCAGATATAGGCTGCGGGTCAATCCTTGACTGTCGGTTGCATGACGTGATAGTTGGCCATGCTCATGAATCGGCTGCTTCCCAAAACGCTGTCAACAAGTTGAATGTAGCCTCCAAAGGTTCCAACACTATCACCTTGGTTGCGAACGCTATGACCCATATTGATAACGGGACTGTAGACTCGCTGTCGATGACTTCCTGTGGGGGTTCTCTTAGGTATATTTATAGTAGAGCGAGCACAAAAGCAAAAGCAAAAGCAAAAGGAAGAATGTACACACATCGAAATTACCTGAGATACATGCAACTCCGTGATAGAAGATGGATGATTGAAGTTTGTAAGAAGCAGAGATAGGCATGGTGAAGCTTTGGGAATTCAGTGATGATGATCGCCAAGCGTTTTGACAAGCGAAGGAGAGTGATGATAATTTTGCATTTCGAAAATAGCCCTTCATAGTCCTAAATCAGTAAGATAATGTTGATATTCCGCTGTGGGAGGGTCAAATGACGCGTGAGAAACTTGTAGCGAAACAGACGATTCCATCAGTGTCGGAAAGTGTAAGCCTGAACGGAGCAGCAAAGGTATGAGAGAGTAAGTACCAGTGAGTGTCATCAAGAATCAGAGAACTTTTCATTCATCATTAGAGAAAGTTTTGTCAATGATCCAAACATGTGAACCCTTCACGTGCAATATCCCTGACCAGTGGCGTGGTCGCAAGCTCTGGTCCCAAGCCCGGCCCCGTGGGCGTTGTAGCCGCCATAGCAGTAATGGCCAGATCAGCCTCATCAACGGTTTCGGCAAGCTCTTCACTTCGACGTCTTTAAGCCAAGAGCTCTGGCGTCCATATTCCCTTTGCCCTGACATCACTCATTATACTGGATGCAGTAACACTGGGCGCTATTGGTGTAACGGGTGTCACAGGCGTTCTGGGCGACGTAGGCGAGATGCTCACCTGGGAAGCTCCCAACTTGGGCTTCCTGGCAACGTTTGCGTATTCGATGGTAGTAGTGAAGGTGGGGAATTCGTCCATGGCAATCCAAATTTGCTCTGGTTTCCGTGAGACCATGTTCTTGGACTTGAATGTCCATATCGTAGGGTGAGACTCAAACATGCTGTCGACATATTCAAGTGACCGACCTGCAGTCTCAGGGTAGAAAAGCCAGATGATGGGAACCATGAGTGCATTAAGGACAGTCCAGATGACGTAGAACCGAGCTCCGAGATTCGCGATGCCCAAAGGTGTCACGAAGACGACAGCAAAGTTGATGAGCCAATTAGTGGCTACACCGTAAGACATGCCTGAGATGCGGTACTTTGTAGAATTGATCTCTGATACAACCATGACACACCCTGCCAGCCGGCACCGAAGAAACAATTAAAGAGGAAAAAGAAGAATACAGCGGCTCCAGCCAGCTGGCGTTCTTTCGACAAGTAAGAAGCCGCTTCATCGGGTGAATTGAGTAGTACAGTGATTGCAAGCCAGGAACAACACTGCCCAAGCGCACCATACATCATGAGTCTCCTGCGGCCCCAACGATCGATGAAGAAGAGTCCGATGAAGGTGGACCCCAGGTAAGTCATCGCATTCACTGCACCAAGAAGGCGAGTGGTGGAGCCCGCCAAGCCAACTGAAATGGTGAGGACATATGGCAGATAGTACCATATGATATTGATTCCAGTCAACTGCTGCATTGCCTGTACACCTACACCAAGAATGAGTCTGAAACCTGGTTTCGTATTTCTTTTTACATCTCTTGATTGCTCAAGAACAATAGACTCCTTGATCTCGTCGAAATCCTGCATTACTAGAGCCCTTTCTCTGCCACGAGGTCCTTCCAAAGCCAACATGACAAGGAGAGCCTCCTCGTTCTTATGCTTCATGATCAACCACCGTGGAGATTCTGGCAGCCAGAAGGCTGTTAGGTAGATGATGAGGACGAAGAGGAGTGGGACACCGAGGGGAAAGCGCCAGGCCAGTTCGGACTTCACGAAGCTGAACGCATCTGCGTGAAATAAGTACTGGTCAAACTCAAAATTCTAAAATAACTTACACGTTATCCAACATGACATAGCTAAGCCTCCGATGTTCACTACCATAAGCGTCATCCCAGTCTTACCACGGTTCGCCGTAGAACTCGTCTCAGATGCCCAAACGGGTGATGTGGCCGTATTCACACCGTTCCCGATACCTGCGATGACACTTGTTCGTTAGCCCGACATCGCGAGAGAGAAAGAATGAGCTTGAACCACCGTCCAGCTGTCATGACACCAAAGTCGGAAGCGAGGAATTGAAGGAAGGCACCAATCATCATGACAGTGGTCCCGAGTAGTACAGACCGTTTCCGGCCACTCCACCCACCAATTGGGCCTGTTGCAAGGGCTCCCACGAGGCAGCCCAGATCGTAAGATCCGACGACAACGCCTTTCAAAATTTCATTATCCTGTAGTCCGAAGCTTTGCTCAAAATTGAGCAAGGTGAGTATATTGCCAAAGACACCCTGGTCGTAGCCGAAAAGCAGTATGGAAGTCGAATTTACGACCATAAGCCAGACGTAGAGCCATTCTCCAGTCACACCGAAGTGGTTGCTAATCGAGCGATTAAACATCTTGAACGCTCAAAAGAGGAAAGGACGCGGGTATCCTCACTGATTTGCGAGCAGCCTGTCCTTCCATGATGATTCCGGATGTTGAAAGTAAACTCAGCATTGTGATGTTATGAGAGTACACCGTTACAGGTGAGATAGCGGCGATGGAAAATGGAGACGCCAAGGACGAAAGTAAGCCTCGAAGAAATTGACCTCTAAGGAACGTCATGAAAACAGCACGAACTTACCAAAACCGGACTCTGTGCGGAGTAGGTTCAATCCGAGTCCATTGGACTTGGACGACAACTCACTTTGACTTAAAGCGCACGGCCAAAGCATGTTGACTCTGGCTGGGCGATGATCCGCATGTACCTACCAAAATGAAAGAGTAGGGCCGCAGAAATGAGAAAGCAAGACAGGTTCAAATCTAGAGAACAAAGCAAAGGAAATTGACCGTGATAAAATAAACACCTAGATGTTGCCTTTTTGAAACTCTTACAGTATCAAATCTTTTAGTCACGATTGGCTTCCGGCGGCCTCCATCTCTAGGCCTCTGATGGCTTACAAAGCCTTTGCTAGGCGCGCAATGTCATTGTAGTTATGCGGGTCTGTGCGAAGAGAGCCTTGACTCTTAGTGTAAGGTGGATAAGGTTTTCCTCAGGACAGGCGCGCCTCTTGCTTACTACCTCAGTCCGATGCGGTAGAAAAGAGGGAGCGGAAAAGTGGGCGAAGGTTTCGGCCAAAGGTAAAGCTTGGCAGGCTGGCCCTACAAGGCTAGTAGCGTGCTTTCATCCCAACATCAGTCCTCTCGAGAACGCTGATATCTCTCTCTTCGAGAGACCACGTTGGCTTCTGCTCGTAGTAACAATGAAGTTCGATCCAGCAGACCTGGCAGTCGCATCAGGTGAGGTAATTAATAGCGGATTAAAAAGCTGACCGTAGCCATGTCCAGTTGCTTTGCGAACTTGTCATCATATATTGTCAAGACGTTGAGGAAAACAAGGCGTGTCCAAGCTGTTCCTTGTCAAGTTGTCTCGAAGGTAAGGCTTTGTTTGATTGAATGGTGCTCGCTTGCGGCAGTCACAACAGCGGAACGATTCGTTAGTCTCGTCTTCGAGTGGCAAAATGATATGTCCACACGCGCATCTACATCGATAGCCCCTGCTCCCTGCTTCTTAGGGGTAGCATGAAGCTGCAAGCAGTACATGCTCTGATCTCTTTTTTGCGACGCTTTTTTTCAATTGTTCAATTGCCGATCTCAGCAGCCTCGAGCTTTGAACATGGAATTTGATCTATTGTTATGCAAAAAGAATCCGCAAACAAGGTGCTGGAACCCTGGCCCCTAAAAGAAGCTCGATATCATTACTGAGCTTTTGCTATACCAAAAAAAACAACCACAAAACTGCAAAAGCTCACGCTCTCACCAGGTGAGAGCGCTACGAAATTGACCTGATCATCTTGAAAAGATGACTGCTTTTCTGTTGGGCTTTCGGAGTTGTAAAGTTACACTTTCGTGATTTTATGAAACACCTACTAAACACCGTTTCAACTAGCTCGAGTTAGTGACACTTAGAACGAACTGTCCATTGAAATGGTAGTTGTAATGTGCCACTGAACCGTACTATTGTTGACTAAGGGATCAAAACATAATGCAGTATATGAATCAATTTTATTTGAGATGCAGACTTTGGCTTCAGCTCTTTTGTTTTAGATCCGTATCGATCACGGAGACGTAAACACTTCGTTGCGAGGGTCTCAATATCAACACCGCAATTTGTTTTCTTCCCGCACATTGCCACCTTCTCTTCCTCATCACCAACACTCTTTCACTCTATTACCAACGACATTTCGATTGCATCGCTCGCAACTCGACTCAGATCTTCCTTCGTGCTACTCTTGATTTCGGCTCTGTGTCACCAACACCTTCATTCATCGCCTTCCTGCTAAAACAGCCTCACAACAACTTCACCTCCACGCTCACACTTACCGTAACTTACGGCCGCAATGCGTGCTCCCAGACTCATCCTCATATCCGCCGCTGGCATTAGCTCCGCCATCAGCATTGTCCAATCCCCAGGCTTCAACCCGCAATCTCCTCAGCGTCGGGAGCTGGTCTCCAACACCACTGCCCTCAACATCACCACGTCCCTCCTCCTACCTGGACTCAACCGCAATGTGACCCCTGGCCTCGCCTGGGTGCACCCCAGTAGCTCCAATGATCTCGGCGCACGCTCCATGAGCTGCGAATGCTTCGACCCAGCTACTCAATGCTGCATGCCTACCTCCAAGCTGGTGGCGCCATTTTGTATGCCAAATGGGAGTATATGTTGTGGGAATACGTTTTGTGTGGAGGGGGAGAGTTGTTGTGGGAACTTTTGTTGCGCTGCTGTAAGTCGCTTCCTTCCCTTTGCCTCTTCTTAAAATGTCCAGCATACCATCGTCCCACCAAGCTACTATTGGGAACATTTTCATTGATATATCTGTGTGGCTAGAACACGACCTGCAACCTAAACATCTACACCTCCGGCTGCTGTCCCACCGGCTCCATCTGCCAAAACCTGATGACCTGCTACGAAGCCTCCTCGCCCAATTGCACCAATACAATCACGGCAGCCCAGCAATGTTGCCCATCAAACATGCCATACTGCCGAGACTTCGCACCGAATGGTCTCGGATGCTATGCGAGCTCTGTGCCAGGGAGGGTCAGCACAATGAGTATGGGAATGAGTGCGGCGCCTACGAGTGCGATTCCCGGGACAGGAAAGGCAAAGGAAGGTACAACGACGTCTACACTTGCGAGCATTAAGACAATCACCGTCTCCGTCGTCTCCAACAAGTCAGGCGGCCTGTCCCTCGAGTTCCCGCCTTCGACTAACGGCATGAATGACACCCACGAATCAACAACCTACCTCCTCGAATATCCATCTAGCGATATCGCGCTCTCCACTACCGCATCCCTCGCTGCAGCCATGACATCACTGCACCTGGTCACCGGCTCCGATATCTATAGCACAGTCTACGCAACCACCACCTCGTCCGCCGCCTCCTCAAGCTCTTCATCATCAACAGCGACAACAACAAGTAGTACCACCACTACCACGTCCAGATCCGTCCTCTGTTTCAACACGGACCTCCAAACCCCCTTCGCCTGCCCCTCATCCCCCTCCTCTTCAAACTCACTCACCACCCCCAACGCCCGCTCCCAAGCCAACAGCATGCGCCCCCTCCCCACCTCCGCCTACGCCCTACTAGTCATCATCTTCATCCTCAGCGGCTTCGTCCTTCTCTCCGCACTCATCTACATTATATTCCTGCTCCTCCGCTGGGTGTCCGCGTTAAAAACCCCGACTCCTCTACGCAACTACGTCGATAGGAGCACGCAAGTCCAGCACGATATCGTTGGTATGCCTATCAAGCCCGTCGCAGGCAGTGGCCGTCGCTTATCCTCCGCCTCAACTCTCGGTCGCGAAATCACCGTCTTCCGGGACTCGGCACGACCGTACAAAGAGCCTGTGGTCATCGACAAGACTCGGATCTCGGTAGTTGAAGGGAGCGGCCACTGGATTGATGGATTCTCCGAGAAGAACCCATCACTAAGCACGTATACGACCTACGGCACTCAAACCTCCACTGAGCCCACGGCTCTCGCTATAAGCACGAACGAGAAGCCCGGCCTCGGCCTCGGTGACGGTGACCTCACCTTGTCAATGCTGGCTTCTCATGGAGAAAAGGTACTCGAGTCCTCCCCTGTTGTACATCTCAAGACTGGGAACAAAGTGCTCGCGAAAGAGGGGGAGAAGACCCTAGCTCGGCATACATCGCGGATTCATGGATTCCTTCAAGAGATGTCCCAGAAGGATTCAAGCTCCACGCTCAGCCACGTCTTTCTCGGAGCGCGTGAAAACGCCTGATGCGACAGAGAGCGGTTGAAAAGATCCATCGCTGGGCGATGCAGCTTGACGTGCTTCTTATGATACTCGATGCCAGGTATGGAAGAGACTGCGAAGACGATGTACTGCTGTTGTGGAATTGGATGTGGATATGATTTGTATGACGGAAGGAAACGATGCTTTCACTCGTCTGAGCGCTCCGTTGAGATATACTTGAGATGGCGAGGAACTGGTTTCTAAGGGGGCTTCGATTCTTGTGTATTGATTTAGGAATTAGGAGGGGTTTTGATGGTGAGGATTGAAACTGAATAGAAAGTCGAACGTTGAACCTACAGGCAATGCGATTGAAATCCCAAAATTTCAGGACGCTTCAAATGCTCCAATAATGGCTTCACGTGTCTAGCTATGACTCCATGTTTTCATGCACGCTTCGTGGTTGCCCTTGAGATCAAGTCCAAGATCAACCTTGAGTATCCATCTCACTTTTCTCATTGCCAATACCACAGAGATATCCAGCGCACTATCCAAATACATCAATGACTATTTTCCAGGCTTAACCAAATTCCCAACATGTACATCCTGTTCCTTCCTACGCACATCTTCCTTAGGCACAGGCAAACTATCACCCCTAGGCGGCCTGACCGCCCCCACCGCACTCCCAGGTCCAGTCATTACCCCTCCTGCTTCAGCATGCGACTGCTGCAGTGACTGCTGCGCGAACGAATTCCCACCTGGCACCGGCCTCCTCATCTGCGGGACGCCTCTCCCCTGCTGATCCCTCAGCGCACTGACCTGAAAAGGATTCCTAACGGGACTCGCAGCGCGGTCACTCGGCAAACTTCTACTTTCAGGCTCAGGTGACAGGTTTGAGGTGCTGAGGTAGGTTTTTGGTGGTGGTTGGGGGCTCGTTCCCGTTGTTGTGGCTGGGACTAAAGAGGCACCCGATGATTGGATTTGGGGGGCTTGGCGAGGCGCCGAGGTGGGCGGGGGCGGCCGTTGTCGGTTCTGAAGCTGCGATACGTGGTATTGGGCTTGGGCTGGGGGTTGGGATTGGGATGGTGGTGGGGTGGGGAATGTGGGCGTGGAGACGGGGGAGTCTCTTGGTGGGGTGGCTGGGGTTTGTGACAAAGGCTGTTGCTGGTTTTGTTGTGGCGGTGCGCTGTAGGAGTAGGGATCGTAATCTAATATCGTTGATGGGGGTGGTGGGTATCTGGACGTTGTTTCGGAGATTGGGGAAATCATTACTGCGGAGCCAGTGGAGGCCTTTCGCTTGCCTCGCGTCGATTGGCGGCGCAGGACGCCACGTACTTCTTCGATCGAAACGGAGCGATCGAAGTCTGGGGGTGTGTCGGTACCGGGAATAGAATGGGCGATAAGTTTAGGCGCTGTGGGCTCGATCAGATCATTAGCGTTTGCAGCGGTGTCGGCCGCTGGATGGCGAGAATTTAGGGTAGTCAGAACAGCGCTTTCAGACGGAGGTTGGCGGTAGCGAAGAGGCGGTATGGTGGCAGAGTCATGGAGATTGGGCGATGAGATGTTCGGTGTGTCAATGCCAGATGCGGCACCCCTAGTTGTACTCTTAGGAGCAGGATCCGGCTTTTGAGCTGTGAACAAGCGCTTCTCCTCTTTAGCCTTGGCGAATGCATCTCGGGCAGCAGCCGCTTGGGCATCAGAGACAGCAACGGAGTAGGTAGGCTGATCGGCACTTCCGAGTGCAGCACCACCTCCACCCGGCGCATTAACGGGTATCTTTCGAAGGGCGAGGACGAGCGCACACATGAATTTAGACCTCCTAGCAGCTCTCACTGTTTCGTTCGACCAATTCGATTTATGTCTGATCTCGACCTTCAACTCCATCTTATTCATCTCGGCAATACCAGTGATCTCGACGTCGATGTCTGGCTGGAAGTCTCTCGAATTTTTCTCGTCCTGGACGAATGCCTGCATTTCGTTCCTGAGCAGCTGGACATCCTCAAGTGTTGTGCCGAAGTCGACGTAGATCAGTAGCTGCTCTCGCATAGCTTCTGATCTGGTAACGTTTTGGATCCATAACGAGTTGAGGACGATATTCGGTACCTGCGTTAGCTTTTGGTTCTTGACGTGCTTGAAGACCGTGAATAGTAGCGAGATGTGTTTCACAACGAGCTGATCATCACCGATATCTACGCGGTCCAGTACGTCGAATGGATGTTTGACGAAGAGGAAGATGCAAGAGCCGAGGACCTCCTGGGCGGTCGTTGCAAAGACGAAAGACAACGAAAGCAAGGCGGTACCAGCCGTTGCCAGCGTCGTCGTGAATGAACTATTGAGAAAAGCCACTGCAGGCTTATCAGCAAATGGAGCCGACTAAATGAATGGGTAGGCCTACCGAAGACGAAGATAGTAACAATAAACACGATGGTGCAAAGCAGATTGTCCAAGACATTGATGGCCTGATCAACATCATGCAAGCTGCTCGCAATCGAGTGTCGGTCCTTACCGAATTCGCAGACCGTCAGGATCATCTCGTCGAGACTGATATCACCATTGCTGTCTCGGTCTAAGATAAGGAACGCTTCCTCTGCATCGACATGGCGATCAGCACCGAGGACCTCAACAATGTCACCCAAATACAAAGCATCATTGCCCTCCATCACAAAGCTCATCCATAGCCGCTTTGCCAGTGCTTCCGAAGACTTGTTCTTTTCGAGTGCTTCTACGACGACAGAATGCGCGGAGTCAGGGTTGAAGACCTGCTTGCCGGTGACTTCATGCGCAATATTACCAAAAGCTGAGGTCAGCTTGTCACCCACGCGACCAATGTTTTGGATCAGTCTCAAGGGAGTGGCAGATCCCGATCGAGTATGACCGCCACTGTGCTTGCCTTCGAGTCCGCTCAAATCGAGAGCGTCGTTGATGATGTAGTCTTCCTCCGCAAATTCTGGGCAGTACGCAGGAAACAGAGACCGTGATGCGTCGTAGAGCAAGCTCAAGAGGTGGATCTTGTGCTTGGAGTCCTTGATCTTCGAATTGAATTGAGTACGGTGGTAGCTGATCGAGATGAGCTGTATGAGCAATTTTTCGGCCAGCAGTATTAAAGACGCTACCAAGAAAGCTGCCAGTATCCTTTCTATCACTGATTCCCACTCTTTGACTGCTGTGGCATTTTGAAACAGGAGTGCATGATTCTTGGTAGTAGGGTTGGTAGAGTTGTTATTCTGTGCATATGTCGCTGCTTGAGCTCGTTGAGTCGGATTGCGAGTCATTACCGGAACAAAGGTAGCTAAAGACGCCAGCGCCCACCCACTGAGAGAAAGGTAGATCTCCAGAGCCTGTATGACCAATGCGTATTTCCTCGTTCCAGAGCTGACAATCCCACACAAGAATTGGAACACGGAAGGCATCATCTTTGCAGCGAGCTTCGAGACCCAGAGAGACAACCAAACGCATTCAAGCCATGAGAAGATCCATACAATACGAACACCGCCTAGTTGTGCATTCTGTGCTGCAGTAGCTCCGATGATGATGGGTATAGCAATCAAAATGGCCAGGGGTAGCACATATAGAAAGTATCGAGTGACAATCGAAAAGTTCAGAATCTTGTTGTAGATAACGCCCATTTGGGTCAACGTATCTTCCTCGCCATCACCACCCTTCTTCCCCGATTTCGTCTCCGTATGCCTCCTCCCAGCAACAGGCCGCTTCGGTGGCCCAGCCTTCTCATTGAAAACTTGGGTCTGTTGCGGCTGCAGATAAGTAGGCCGTCGCGTCTGACTTCGTGGAGGACGATAAGTATCCGATCTCCTGACCCCCGCCTTGCTGGAAACCTTGGCCAAAGGTATGTCAATCGTAGCATCATTAGGATTGTCCATGCTCGCTAGGCTCCCATTAGGGAGTCTGCTGAAACCCTTCGAGGAACGATTCGAATTGGGCATCGAGGGCGGTGCGGATGGCTGGACAGAGGTCCTCGCAGACTTGAAGACGTCGGAGGCTAGGAGACGCATGCGAATGGGGGCTGGCGTGTGGGTTTCGTAGGGGTGGAATTTAAGGGTGGTTGCTGTGGGCCTACTATCGGAGCGAAGGTCCAGCAACTCGAAGGCAAAAAAGTATGCAACCCCCTAGGCTATAAGTAAAGAGGGTGGGCTGTGAGAGTGTGATGGACAGCAGGCCAGTGATGCGTGGTGGTGAACGAATGGAAGGGCAAGCAGACAATGCAATGCTACCGTTGCTAAGGGGGCGTAGAAAGAAAGACAAGACAAGCAGGCGAGAAAAGATGGAAAACAAAGTGGAAGAGAGTCTCCGCTGGATGAGTGGCCCTGAAACAAAGGCTGGGCTTGAAAGGAATGGGCGCTAATGTGCCCTGTACACGCCACCCCGCCTGAAACAGCGCGCTAATAGGGACGGCCTCGGTGATAGGTCCGCGGCTAATTAAGTAGCTAAAACCCTCCAGGTCTAATCATGGCTTTAGCCTCTAGGCAAGCCACAGCGACTACGACTGATGACCTAAACATACTACGAGCAACATCCTGTACAACTTGACTTCCCAATGAAACGAAGAATCTAATTGCAACTTCTTCGTACCACCAACCAAAAGCAATTGAGCTAACAATGACCGAATCCCAAAGCGACTCACCCACCGAAATGCGCATCGACCCCGCAAGAGCCAAACACCTCTCCTCCAACCTTTCCTCCATCATATCTCGAATCGACGCCGCAAAGCAAGCAAACGGCCCTGCTGTTCGACTCGTCGCCGTATCCAAATTGAAGCCAGCCAACGACGTCCTCGCCCTCCACAACGGCCAGCACGGACACTCACACCTCCACTTCGGCGAAAACTACCAACAAGAACTCCTCCAGAAATCTCTCCTCCTACCCAGGGAGATACGATGGCATTTCATAGGCGCGCTGCAGACGAACAAGTGCAAGCCGTTGGCTGAGCAGGTGCCGAATTTGTGGTGCGTGGAGAGTGTGGATACGAGTAAGAAGGCCGATCAATTGGAGAAGGGGCGGGGAGCTCTTGTTGAGAAGACGCCCGAGTTGAAGGACACACCATTAAGAGTCTTTGTACAAGTCAACACCTCCGGCGAGAACGAGAAAAGCGGCGTCGAGCCCGGCGAAGCCGCCGCTTTATGCAAGCATGTTCGGGATGAGTGTAAGCATCTGAAGTTGCAGGGGGTCATGACTATCGGAGCTATTGCGAGGAGTCAGGCTGCGAGAGAAGGAGAGGAAAGCGAGGACTTTGTGGCTCTGCGAGAGATCAGAGATAGCGTGGCGAAGGAGCTGGGTGTCGCGGAAAGCGAGCTTGAGCTCAGCATGGGCATGAGTGAGGATTTCGAGAGTGCGATTAGGTGTGGCAGTAATGAGGTCAGAGTGGGCAGTACCATCTTCGGAGAGAGACCCGCGAAGAAAGATGCGAAGCTCAAGGAGGACCTTGAGGAAGGAGAGAAATGACCTGTGGCTATGATGGATCAAAACACTTCCCACGCCTTCCCCCATTCTTAGGCATCGTGGTCCATTGGTGTCATACTCACGACGTTGCCACCCCCAACCCCACCGCCTCCACTCCCGTCGCAGTCGTCCCATCCCCCAACCCCACCCCAACCTGCCCACTCCCCACCAGCACCCCCGCAACCTGAACCGCAAAAACCCATCCCCAAAACTCATTTCTAAGCACCAAATACTCCGCCAACCCCCTCAGCATGGAGCAGGCATCATTATACGTCAGTGTGAAATTGGCGCTGCAATCGTGGTTTTGCAGGGTTATGCGAACGCCTGCGTAGTCGAAGATGCGGCTTTGTGGGACTTGAGGGGTTGGGATTGTTAGTATTGCTTTTTTAACGGAGGTTTATGATAGAGAATGGAGGGGAGGGGGGGCTATGGGAGATGGGAGACGGGAGGGACTTCTGTAAGATATTGCAAGAAGGCGGCCGGTTCTGATTTGGTTGTAGTTTGGTGGCATCTTCAATAGAGAAGAAAGCCTTTAATTTGTTGATTGAGATATCAGTCTGGATGACTTGAATTACAGGGAGTAAAGTAGTGTCGGCATACCGGTTGCATATTTTCGATCAAAGCGAGAAGGACCGGGGTGGAGTACAGCTGGGGTGGCTGCGCGGCTGTGAAGAAGAGGGAGACTGGGGGTGAGGAGTTGGGAACCTCATATCGTCTTCCATTATTAGTATTTGTACGTCGGCGGGGGAAGCTGACTTACATCACAGACGGATTAGCGCTGCTGCTGCTGTTGTTGAATATTGTGCAAGAGTTGTTGGCCGCTGTCGTCCCGAGTGTGAATGTGAGAATGGAGATGAGAACGGTGGCCGTATGTGATGCATACATGGTGCAGATGTACCGCAGGTGCTATGTGTAAACTTGGAATATATAGGCATGTGTGCTGGTTAACACTTTGAAGCCTTCAATTTTCCATTGATAATTCTTTTACGGTAGCGAAGTACCGCATAAATCGCTTCGAGGACCTACATAGGCGCGAATGTGTATGCGCGATTGCAAGGAATTGATGCATTGTGAAATTCCATGCTCGATATGTATTGTCTATATGCGATAACCCACCAAGACAGAGTTGCAAAATCGAGAATTGTTCTTTAGTCTCTATGGCGCATTCTGTCCGACATCATTCAGGCTTTGTGTCAGTATAAATGGTAATCTTGGACGCCAGAACAATTGGCTGGGAGAGAAGACACCCTCGCGCCAAAAGATTATTCAAGCCCATCTAAGTGTGGAGACTAGGCAACACCGGCTCATCTTGAGCGTTAACAGGGACTTTCTTTACGTTGGAAGAGTTTTTTTCTGCGAACTTTGGGCTCGACATCCCCCACGGCTGCTACGTTTTCTGACACTAAGCCTGTATCGTGGTTAATGAATCCCCACTCCCTCGATCCCGTCCACTTCAACATGAACACATAGCGAATTTTTACCTGCACGACATCGTAAAATATATAATCATTCGGGTTCCCTCCCGCCAACGGCAACTTGACATCGCAATCAGGCATCAATGCAGCTTCAGATTCTTCCTTCACGGCTTTAGCGTCCATCCACTTCAATAGTTCATTAGCCGGATTCCCAGCCGTCTTAGTCGAGATCCAATCTCTTGTTCGCATAGAGTCGGCGGCAGTGTATTCGAGGCCGGTCCTCATGTAGGAGGGATCTCCGAGTTGCACTTTATACAGCAACAGTAGACTCATCTAATGAATGTCCGAGGATCACAATAACCAGCTGATTTACTAGCGCGAGGTAGATGCCTTTCCCGATCACTTTCCCGTTAGCTGATGCTTTCGGAGAAGCGATGCGCAGACCTTGACTGAGGATGCCGCCGAAGTTGCAGCCGCGGCTACCGTGCCAGATAAGCCGGCGGTGGTCTTGAACGGTACTGGTCTTCATGCCTGAGGGGTCGTAGCCGCCGGGTATGAAACGCTCGACTTCTGAGGAGCGTAAAATGCGGTGTGTGTGCTGGATGGTGGTGTTAGAGGTTGGGCTGTAGCCTTCTTTTGAGTGGTAAAGATACTTTTCCAGGCGATCGAATTCGGCTGAGTTTAGGTCGAAGGGTGTTTCTACTGTCAAACCTAACAATGTGAACTGGGCGTCGAGTGGATGAACTCCCGATCGTTGCCCGGTCTGAGAATCTTCGGTCTCTTCGAGGATGTTATTGCTGATCTACATGTTCCCCAGAGTCTCAACTGGGTCCATCTCAGCTTTGAGCTGAACGTCGCGGTTGATTGGTGTGGGTCTCCTTCGCCCGAAATCGGGAGGGATGATCGTGTAGTAAGCCGACGATAAGTCGCTGAATACGGTTGCCAGACTTGTTTGTTACTTATCTTAAGCTAGCTTGGGATCTAAACTGACATCTCCGAGGTCCTTCAGGGCTGCGTACCCTTTTGCAATCGTGTTCATGGATAGCTTGCCAAGGGGTAATTCGTTGTAATTGTAGTTCTAAGACGCCATGGACTTCTGAATGTTTGCTAGCATTGAACACAAACCGAACGAGGTCTTGCGGCTCTTCGCTAAGGGCACAACCGAGCATTGTGCGATCTGGAGTCCGGTTCGTATGCAAGACGTCGCGAGTCTCAGCAATGTCGTGACCGTCATCATAGGAGTTCTCAATCATAGTGTACTTGTTTGGTTTGGGAGTCCCATTTCGATTAGCCCATGCTAGACCTGTCTTATCCTTGAATTTATTTCTGGAAAAGTTTTTGGCTTCGTCGTTAGACCTGTCTTGCTCCAGCTTGCTCTGGGCCTTTTTCGCCTATGCGACCCCAATGCGTCCGTACCCGTTGGCATTTAGGCACCCAGAAAAGATGAAAATGATTTGAATCCTTTTGTACCACTGCAGCTGGGTACAAAAGGTTGAGCCATGTTATGGCTGATGCTCCTTTATAGACCCTCAGCAGTATCTCCATTACAGTCTAAAGTAGCCTGGAATGAGCTTAGCGCTCAGCCCTGCGCACCAAGCAGTTAACACCAATTCTATAGATAATTAACCAATTGTTCCACCTCCTGTCGGAATTGGGAGGAACGACTTGTTGATTATGTATGGAGGTAGCGGCCTATTTATGCGATATGCCAAGCATACTAGGGCTGAGTATTGAACACCCCAACACCTCCATCACTGCCTATCAATAGGGGTGCATTCCAGATTACCGCGTTATCGAAAGAACGAATGAGCAACTGGATGTAGTAAGATATATTGTTATTGTCCTCGATATTGCTGAGCCTCAAGCTGGCATATATACAGTGCCATCAGTGTCTGTGTAGACGAACCTAGAATTTGTTGGGATAAAGCTCGCCGACCCGGGCTCTGGCAGATTTGGGCAGGTTTGCAATTTCTTTCGAAGACCGCGCCACTGTAATTGCAGCTTCCAACTGACATATCAGTGTAAGACTTACAATGCGTGTTGTGTCTTTTCGTAAAGGGTTTACGTAATTTTTAGGCGCATTTGTTGTTTGTCCGAGATTTTGCCGTTCCACTTCATTGGGGGTTAGCGGGTAGCCTAGTGGCATTGCAGCCTTTTCTCTCTGTGTTTTCACCCGAGATAATACTCTCAGGATTGACGACATTTGCGACGGTCACAGAGCCCGACATTCGCACTCGGAAAGTCTTCAAGAGTAAACATCTTCCCTATCTGGGCTCAAGACGAGCTACCGGTTGACAGGCCTCGTTACCCGATTTGCTACTTAAATCGAGGGGACTTTATCCTCGTGTACTAAGCTAGGGCAAGAGCGAGTACTACATACAAAGAAATACATTGCAGATTTGGCGTTTGCAGGCTAAGTTTATATACTAAAATTTTCCGACGATAGGGAGCGACACTACTAACCTCCTTTGGTGGAGTCACGAGGCCACCTCTGCCTTCAGATTGGTAGACTTCGTTTGCTAGGTTTCAATACTTTACCATATTAGGTTCGATTTCTAACGGCGCTGGTGCAATGGTGTTGTGGTCTCGTTCGTATTCTTTGACTCGACACCAATGAGAAACCGCTCACGCAGCCTTAGCGAGGAAGGGTCATGGCATCCTCGCTTGGCTTGCATTCTCATCGACAAATGGGGAAGACGAGTCGCGGAAAGGGAGATTTAGTATGCAAGGAGCAACAGAAGACCAATCGCGATGGCGCTCAACCAACGACACCATCTTGTGTCGACGTTTTGGTATGGTAATACGAGTGTGGCTTGCCTCCGGTATTCAGTGCTGACCTCGCATTCAGTGATGAATACGAGCCATTCGTAAAGATGTTCGAACGATGTTAAATACAGGCCAAGAGTGAGAATTTCTCCAATTTTGTCGTATCATCCATTCCACTGTCCTAATCACTCCGGACAAGTGCCCAAAATTTCCATTTGAGATTGACGTTCGGCACCAAGACAATGGCCTGGTTCTTGACCTTACTCGCCTTACTCGGCACCACCCTCCGAGCCTATGGCGCTCCCAGTGAAGCGGCTCCGGCAGCAAAGTCGAGCTACTGCGCTAACGTGAGTGACACCCTGGCTTGCTCGCAATCGCTGCTGACTCTTGCTGGTGACAGTTTGATGATCTCCCACAAAATGTGGGGGGATTCGATCCCAAGACAGATCCTGTCGGGACATACAAAGGTATCTATCTTCACACCCTCCTTCATAGGAAGAGCGACTGTGCTAAGTGTCGATCCACAGGCATTTCCTATCCAGGTTTCGTCATTGCAACACAGAAGAATTCCCAGTCGAAATACTTCGAAATCCCTTCCCAGCCCAACATAATCAACTCCGGCACTCAAAGCCGAAATCTCTACGGCGGCTGCCCCTCTTTACAAATCAACACGACCGCAACCAAGGGCACCAAGGAGACCTTCACCCTCACATCCCTGCGTCTGGCCTGTCTTGTTACGAACGGAGCCGAGACCAGTAACGCTAATGGCTGCACTGTTCTCTTCGTGGGTAACAAGCCTTCAGGGGATGCAAGCGTCACGTATGAGTACGAGTATCCTAACCAGAACACAAACCCGGGATCTAATAGCCCTCTTGCTACTTTTGGCACTGTGACATTTCCAAAAAATTTCAAGGGTCTCTCCGAGGTGTTCATTTCACTTACGGCGGTGCAGAATGATGTAGTGGGTGTGAATCCGTTGCTCGATGATGTCTGTTTGAGCATACAAGGGAATTAGTGCCTTTTCAGACAGATCAGTACCCTAGGATCCGTGCTGGTGATGACTGGGACAAGGCCTACTGAGGTCTCGCATGACTTCCTACTTCTTCTCAGATGACCGATTGTTTAAGTTATGTTCTTAGCTACATGAATACGAGAAAACTTTATGCTTCGTAAGACTTCAGGGAATAACGCTCCATCCCAATTCCAATCAGCCCAGGGCTGCGCGCTTTCTCATAGGTCTTGCTGCCTAGCGTAGCCCATCACAGGTTACGCTATTTATTGACCAAGCGAGTTTAGATGCTCTAGGTCTGAGAATCTAGGCAGCGGAGGGCTAACCCGTGCAACAGTGATAATGATTGTTGTTACAAAATAGCGTGAGCAGCTACAGCCCTGCACGAGGCAGCCACATTAGGCTCCCTTGTGCGGCACCAATTCTCTCGCCCGCTTTATTGGTACTTCCTTGGTGCTCCCTCGCTACTATCTCCAAGAGGTGCTGGGTTGCAAGACACTGAACCATGAACGACTCGCCAATTCTACATGTTGTGACAATGTTGCATTGATTAGGTATGGTTGACTGTAAATCGCCGCCAAGATTGGACGACCCTTCCATCCTACCAGTATTCCTCGCGGATCTCGTTTTAGAAAACACCCATGTTAGCCATGCCAACCCTGCCACCGTAGCCTTTCTTACTGCTACTCCGTCAAGTCTTCGTCACATGGAAGAGACTGTTTGTCGTTCTCCAGTCTGCCTTCCATCTCAGCAAGACGTTTTTTGGTCCTTGTCAGCTGGTCCTCCGCCTCGGCGAGAGATTCTCTTGTCTCTGCTAGCTGATGCCGAACCTCACTGAGCTGCCGTTCCAAGCTGCGTATTTCTTTCTCAATTTCAGCCCCACGCTGAGCTGAAAGCGGTTCCCGTGGCCGGACTACACTTGGTGTGAAATGTACAGCGCCGAATTCTGTGTAAAATACTCCCAGAGGCTGCGTATTAGGTGAGGGTACTTGCTGAAGTTGGCTGCTCCCTGAAGGAGGGTGTTGGGCAATTTGGGTAGGGAGTCTCTGTTCCGATACTGGGTTGCTTGCGATACTATTGGGTGCTGGGTCAGATTCAGCGGCGGACGGTGGTGGTGTGGGCCCGAGCTCTGGAGACAATATCTGGTCCTCGCCTTTCTCAACCAAATCAAAAAGATCCTGCGGAGTTTGAGGCATGCTGGTATTACTGTTATGTTCGAAAGTGGAAAACGCAGGGCTATTGAGCCTAAATATCTCCTTGATTTCTCCTGTTTTTGTAGCCTACATCGCGTCTTTGTCTTGTTTGACCACTGTGTTTGCTCTGGGATAGTATGAAGGGGTTTGCCAGGAATAGACTAGCATTTTCTTTTAATTTTTAAGAAAGAGAAGCGGCAAGAAATAAGAGAGCAATCAAATGTATCAACAAAGAGTGCCTATTTCGAGTTCACGTCGGTGTACCTTACTTAGAATGACCTTGTGCGCTCGCAGTCATATCTTTCCATTGCACTGTCAAAGTGAGCGACGTTTAAATTGCTAAGTGACATGGGTTTCTTGGTCGCTGTTTGTAGACTGTTTTGCATCATGCGGAAATAGCTGCTTCGTCAACCCAAACTCTACAATTTCTCTTCTTCCCTCATCGAGGAAGTAGCTGGTTTGTCTTCAGGAGCCATATATGCAAGTATTGTCTGTAGGTGCTGCTATACCTCGTTTTAGCTTTGAGCAAAAAGTAATCCCCATCCAAGTGGTTTCTTTGATGGAATTTGCGCCAGATTTTGTTCTATAGCGTCACGGCTTCGGATGTTGGAACGGCTGGGCGAAGATGTTGGAATTATCTAGCCCTGCTTAGACCAGTTCATAGTTGTAGAATATTGAATAGTACTATCATTTCGCAAAAACATTATGGAAAGATTAGTCGAGGTCGTTCCAACGCTCCTTCCTTATCGCCATTGAACTTCTATAATACACATGTAATACTTTCAGCCCAACCAAAGCGTAAATTGCCGCCATTGGAGATCCCGTATGAGTGTTAGTATCCTAGGCTGTTTCTCTCTTTTCATAAGGTAGTAGTCCATCTGGATGGTGTAACGATTTCAAGGGGAAGAGGGGGTGCACCTGCTCATTGCACCCGCAAAAGTAACGCTTGCTATGCCTTTACCTGTATGTGCAAACTTCGTGAACAATCAAGCAGATTTGTCAAGCGAAATTCCCGCACATACTACCTTCCCAACCAACCGCTTACTCTTTGCGGCTTCTTTCCTGGGGACCGCTGGTCAGTTGAAGCCGCCTCGTGTGAGTCAGCGTGCTTGCCGTTCTTGAACAAAGACTGTAGAGTTGAGTCCATCAATTAGCTTTTGTTGCTTGTTTACATCCGCGAGCTTCCAATTCTATTGCCATGAGCACATTTCCCGTTCTCTCTGTGCACCCTCGGGCATGGTTTGACGGCGGGACTGGCCATGACCAGCACAGCATACTGAGCATGAAAAGCCTAATTACTATCGTAGTCCACGGCCCCTGTTGGTAATCAGTGCTGACCGTCTTTGTTACAACAAGATTCAACAGTCTCTCCCCAGTCTCGACGTCCTTGATGCCTAACATGTCAATATTCTTCCACAATCCATGAACATGTGTTATCCCTGAATCGTACCCGTCCGTCCCGTACTGACGTCCACCGTGCCTCACGTGTATAAGAACCAGAAATCACCCTGTCTTAGACCAAGTCGTCGTCAAACCTCCCACAGCATCTGCCGTCAAAGCGGGCAGCAGCAGATGAATATAAGACAAAGAGCCCGATACCATACAAACCTACATCCAATTCTCGTCTGATACAGTCATATATTATAGTGTACTGGCACAATGCTGTGTTTTGGACTCAGAAATCTTGGACGACACCGACACGCTAGCATCTAGATCATTGATGACCGCGACAACATGTATCAGCCATGCTAGATGGATAGCGCCATCTCTTATCATCATTGTCCTTTCATGGGCCCGGCTGGCATTGATCTAGGACAATCCTGGACGATTGACCTATCGTCCTGAAGAGAGAGGCTTCAAGCTCCTAGCCGTCCACCCACAAGGTCAGTCCCACCATGTCCTCCAATGCAGGCCGGCTATGATGAGAGTGTGGAAGTCTCCGACGAACTCCTGAAGTACATCCATGATGCACGTTCACAATGTTTCTTTTCCTCTACTGAGCCCTCTTTAAACATGCCCGCGTTTTCTATCCATTGTCTGCCGTGGCCTGAGCTGACTACACTGTGGTAGCATGCGGCAGGATACTCATAACCGGACCTTCTTGCTACAAGCTCGTGGGGCCCCGCCGTAAGGTCAGTGTTCCCCTCTCTTCGAGTGCAAGCCGGCTATGAGGAAACCGTGGGATTTTTCCCCCAAACTCCTAGATTACATCGATGATGCATGTTCACGTACTTTTTGACTTCTGAGCCCTCTCCGAATTACCCTCTGCGTACTCTGCATACTCTGCCATGGCTTGAGCTGACTGCACTGTGGTAGCAAGTCAGCATGACATCCATGACCGGATCCCTCTGCTGGAGTAATTTCTCTGTCTTCTCTAAGTGTGATGTAGCGATGACATGTATCCTCAACATCTGGAAACTCTCTGAATCATGATGTGAAAGAAAACAGTGAAACTCTGAGTCTCACCCATATGTTCTTGCTTGCCTTGTATAGCATATGTCTTACCCAGAGCTAAACTTCTTAGGACAAAATACGATAGATAGAGACTGCCGACAATGGGACTCAGAACTTTGGGTAGCGCCACTGTTCCCGGAATGACGCCCCGAGTAGATTTGGCGGTGTGCTTGGGCAATGACAGGTGGACAGCTCCATTCTTTTCATCATCGTCCCGGAAAGAGCCCCTCAGAATGCGAACGAAGCTTCTTGACAGCGCAAGAAGATTGAACTGTGCTCCCGAGGGAAGAGCCTTCGCTTCTATGCACGCCCGTCAAGAGTTCAGTGACCCTCGACTCTCAATTCTCCAATGATCTTCTTATTAGTTCCATTCTACACACCAATAGACCAAAAAACCACGACAGAATGTCTGTGTTGATTCCAAAGCAATCTTCTGAGCCCCTTTCATGTTCCAATCACATCCAAGTCAGCCCCAGTGATTGATAAAGCTGATCATAGCGCGATCACAAGTGATAGATAACATCGCTGAAGGTTCTCTCATCGAACGATACTGAAGGTACCGCCATTTCCCCATCTCTCGCAAGGACCCTCGAACCACTATCACTGCTTTGGCTCCAGTTTCAAGAGATGAAACTGTACTTCGTGAAGAGCAGGCTTCAAGCATATGGCCCTCAAAAGATCAGTGGGCTTTGCTTTCGCTAGTAGGCTCAACATTTCTATCTTGCGTCTTCAACTGTCATCTGTTGTTATCCTCCTGGGAGACTGGCTGCAACAGCAATTTTTTGATAGGAAGACCTCTCAGTCGTTCTGATCAGTGAACAATCTAGGCATCCTTGCAGCCTACATAGAACGCCGCCACTAGTGAGGGGAGTATTATGGTTCCTTTGTATCCGAAAGGCTTTTTTGTGGCTTTTTCGGCAGTGGCGACATCTCTTTTCCTCAAATGAATCCGAATTCTTTTCGTCTTGTGCGGGGCCGCTCGCCTTGGCAGCACCTCGCTTGCTCGATGTCCAAGCAGAGATAAGCTGATTCTGAGCTATGCTGACGAGAAGAATATGGACAGACATGCGCCCGAAACTTAACGCTGGGTTGAAGCTTTCATTGACCAATCCAAGGAGTCCCAGGAGTCTTTTCATCGCTCTTCCACGGGATCGAGAATAGTAGGTGGACACAAGATGCTTGTCACAGGGACTGTCGAACCAAAATGGACTTGCGTAGGAGGAGCATTCGGAGATACTGGTCTAATTTGAGCTTTCGTTTGAGATTTTGGGCACCTTGAGATTCCGTTGTTCTCCATAGCCAATGGCTTTAACATAATCAATGGAGGGACATCCACTCTAGATGTATCCTGACAATGGTAGAAGAGAAGAACAGTCTTTGACAATGCTCGTCTTTAAAGACGTGATAGTGAGTAGAGGCTTTCGAAAAAGTAAAAGGCTGCCAAAAAGGTTGTCGTTGGTGCTTGAGCTTGGATTTTATGATTTCATAACTGATGTACAAAGCGATGTATATAAAGAGCATCGTTGGCTAGGCATGAATCGAAGCGATCCCATGCTGGACTAGAAGACTGATCTATGTTCAGCTCCACAAAATCGAAAACAGCGATGCTGAGATTCTTTGATGTGAGGTGTCTCAGATTGTTCAAGACCGATATTCCGTCCGCTGCGGCTGGGATTCTGGTAGTTATTATGAAACAGTCCCTCACTCACCGTACAATTTACCCCACAGCATATGGGGTAGAGTTTGTGTTCCCTTCGAGGGCTCATAAGTTGAGTGGTGTAATAATGAGTATCCCCCAAAGAAACTCGCTGCACAACTAGCGTCCAAAGTGGTAGATACAGGAGTGAAGAGTCGCCATACTATATATAGACGACGGACTAGCATGGCCATTGGGCGACAAGGTTGTGGAGCTGTCTCAGATTTGGAAGCTCTGCACTACTTTCGGCGATGGACAAGCTACGGTACTCCATTTGTGATATCTTGAGTCCAATGCACGACGTTGGTAAGGTAATCTGCGCATTTGAGAATCTTTTAAGCTTCAATATTCCTCGCCACACCTTTAAAGTAATTGAATTCCTAGTAAGGCATGGATTAGACGTCAACAAAGTAGTCTTTGATCAATAGCGGTGACCTTGGTGGAAGTCATCATTGACCAATCTCCAGAGATTACGACTTCGCTCACCGAGACAAATGGTACTGTCGCCTCGTCCGTGGCTGCTCAAATCTATTTAGATAGATGTAGCATAATTCTTTTCCTCAGTGCTCCAATGCAAAGGCTTGGCATGCATGATTACCCGAGGTTAGCCCGGATGTCGCAATTGGGGCCCGAGGGGCCTGATGTCTTGATTTTTATCTGACCATCATTATCTGGTCCCCACCACCACCACCAAACAATTACATCCAGGCCACTATGTTGCCTGGGAGCTAATCTGCTAGTTGGTAGTCGCCGGGCGCGCAGTCTCTACTCTCCTCATGACAGACTTGATCGATATCGTCAACCGCTCGAATCAGGGCTATGACCCCTCATATTTTGGCAATGAAAACCTGTCTTGGGATTGCTTTAATTCAGAATGAGATGAGCAGTACTGTTGGACATTGCCATCGCCGATGATGACAGTCAAGAATTTGCCGGTCGCGTCTTACACATTGGCCCTCATTTTTCCTAAGTCGCCGAGTCCCTGTTGAGAATGGGTCAGGATTTTGTGCTGACTTGTGATTCCTAGGGCCCTGCACTTCGTTCGCTACTGTGAAATGGCCAATCACATTCGGTGCACCTCAACCCATGTATACATGACGCTAATTGCATAATCGCAAAAGGTGTGGAAGGATCGTACATTATGCAAGGTACTGCCAAAGCGCCAGGATGAATGTGCATTAATTGGTGATTGGTAGCTCTGTGCACCGCCTTCCACGAAGCTGTGGATGCCGCTACGAAGACTTCTGGAGGGCAAGACGCCAGTATGGCTGCACCGACTAAAGCGTCGCTAGGGTCTATTGAGGGGGGAATTATAAGGCCTCCGATAGCCCTACTCCAACCAGGTAGGCCAAATTTTTCGTCACTGACGAATTGATGATTATCTCAATGTTGTTGTGCCGCAAACATACATTCCTTGCATTTCAGGGAACCCTTCGAAGAGCTATGTCCCATCTTACCTCCGCTGCACCATGTTACTAGATACGCAATTGTCATTCCAGGACATTTCGATATACTCAGAGATTAGCTTAATGATGTATTGCGTTATCAAAGTAATGCCGACTCTGCTCGCAGCTGGTGTGCAAAGCTAAGACTCATCACTGTACGGTATACTACGGGAGGAAGTAAAGAGAATAAAGCGACGAGGGAATCGCAAGACAGGAAACCCAACTACTTAGTGACCATCAAACGCTCATCGTCCAGCGAGGCTCATCGAGCGGAGCCCATTCTACCTTGAATTGCCTTGCAGTCATCAAAACCAGCATGTTTCTGCGATCAGTGGCCTCCGTTTCCCAGCGATGGTCAATCCAGATTGCAGGTCACCTCAAGGGAATTCCGTAGCGATTCCGAGCTGCAACCACTATGTCGCGGTCTCCTGCTGCTGGAAGCACCGCCATCTATCAAATTATGACTATTCTGTCCGTACAGAGACTGGCCACCGTAAGACCACTGCGCCGTCAGATGTTGTCACCAGAGCTACCGCTTTTGGGGCTCATTATGGTATCAGGTCAGTCTGGAATGATCAAGAGAGTGTCACCCAAAAAGACAGGGTACAAGGAGTGCAGTCTTTACATCTTGTCTATCGAAACGGGTTGTATTCAGTCGCCCTCATCAGTGCGCGAATAGTATAGCAAAGATACGTGGAAGCCCTCACGGAGGCCATCTTCAGGGAAGAACTTTCGCAAAATGCGATAAGGGACCTGGTTGGAATCCTCGTGGATATGGCAGCTCACCCATGGAGTACTAGAGCTTGGTGTCCCCAGGAGATAGTAGCGGCAGATAAATTGATCCGCTTACTTATCCCATGCGACAAGGAGCTGACTGGTAACGAGATGTTCGTGGGTATTGGTGGCGAATTTGAAGTACCGATACGGATATTACGTAATACAGTAAGCCGGGCCCATTCGTACATGGGGTCCTATCAAAAATGGCCACGGTCTGGAGAGCGACGCTGAAGACTGCAATCCGAAATCTCGCGCGGAGCAAGCGTTTCATGCACTCATGAGATTGTGACCGGTCACGGATCATGCTGCCCCTTCTCATGCATTTCAGATCATCCTGCAACGCTGCTGAAGCTCTACACCTATTGGGCACTCGACCTAATTCAAGGGTTGAAGATAGATTGACGATCCTGGCTTCGATCTGTAATTATACCAAAAGATTGCATACCCACAGACTTGGAAAGAGCTAGAAGAACTTAGGCGGAGAGCGAAGTTTCAGTGTTCGTGTGACAGCCTTAGCAATACTGAATGGGGATACGTCGTTGCTCGTCGGCAGCAAGCTTCAAATGGAAAGCCTCGAAGTGAAGCCCAACGGAGACCAGAAACCAAAGCAACATCAAGAGGTACGCACACCCCTGCCGGCTGAGAGTTCGAGGCTAGTGGGCTTGCTTTCTTTTAAAGGTTTTTGTGATCAAGCACTCCGCTTGTCAAATCCTTTGCTTTCGTCGGATGGTCTTACTGTAATGGATTATTTGTGGGCTGTCGACCGCGGACTAGACCTAGGCCCTGTCAAGGATCATTTTCTCTCAGAGTGGGAAGACGGTTTCGAAGAATGGGTTGTCTGTTGCAGAAGATCATATCGAGGATTATGAGCGAGCTGTGTATGCGAGATGTCTGCGCAGCCGCAGACAGCATACGGTATTCATACGAGGATTACTCACATCAAGCCGTAGCATGGATAGTCCATAGAGTGATGGAAAAGGTCGCCTATGGTGTGGGAGGAGAGAAAAGTCCGTGTTAGAGAATCGCTCTGACTACCGCTCCATCTTCGATTGCCAGGGGCCAGCACCAATTTTGACTCCACATGGCACCCACCACGAGGAAGATCCTTGAGCTAGGATTATACTTGAACCTACATCTTGGGTTGTACTCTACTGGAGACGAAGACCGTTTTGGAAAGACTTTCACAGGCCCGGATCTTGTTGGAGGTGTTTGGAATGTGAGCGGTGTGCCACCCCGCTAGTACGTGCTTGAATGCGAGGTACAGATCATATGTAACAGTCTCGTAAACCATGGATCAGCCTGACCTAACTAAGGGACTCATCGATTGCCACCTAGACCTTGCCATGTTACCGAAGCGTGAGTTAGTGAGGCTTTGTTGACATATTGTGGAAGCAGCCCTCTTGACCCTACCAACTCAACCCTCTATTTTGTCGCTTTCGTGGCGTTACAATAAACATCGACACTAGTGAAAAGAGGTGAGGGATTCGACGGGCGCGTGAATTTTCCGCTTATTTTGCGGAGAAAGGCATAGATTGGTCTTTTTACAATGTTGTGTATATCAATGCCGAGCTTTCGAATTCAAAGCAGCTGGCCATATACTTTCACCTTTAATCTCCACCAGAGCCTTCGCATCGTCTCTCGCTGGTATTATATGCCCGCTTACACCGTTTACATATCGCCTAAATTGTAAGTGCACATAATTTCAATAGAAAGTGGCAACCTGAGTTTCAAGCTATAAATATCAAATTGTGCGGAAGACCTGTCTCCAAGAATCTCGCTTTGTCAAGACAAGATCGTCTGTTGAAGTTCCCGCCGAGCACGCACCATGATATATGGAAATCGTAGATTGGTATTAATGCTAAGGATTAAAGAGGTCCGAAGCAGGGTGGGGATCAGTAATGCCCATAAAGTGAGACACAGGGCCAACGTACCAATTGTATGCAAGCTTCGCATAGATCACCGTCTTACCATCAGCCTCTATTTCGGGAGACACAGCGTATGGTCCAGGCCCAAGTAGCAACACAGCCAATACTACATAGTACTAGCGTACTAAGACATTCTTGACAATGCAAGCTCGAAAATGGAACTAATGTTGCTCAAAAATACTGTATTGAAATAGCCACTAAGCCTACGCAAAGCGCAGAACTAAGTACTACGTCATGTCATTCCATTCCATGCAAGCAATCAAGTCTCCGCCACCATGATATCCCTAGGCCGTTCCATCATCTCGAACTGGGTATGAAACTCCCCCTAGCTCACATGAGCAGGTGTGTGAAGATGTGAGAGGTCATGCCTACTTGTTGGCGTAAACGTCCGACTTGGTCTGTGTCACATATTAGCATTATTTTCCATCAAGTGTAAGGGAGGGGTGGCTTACGTCGTGCTTCTTCTGATCAACCTTGTCACCGAGAGCGTCTTTGGCGGCCGTGGCGCGAGTGGTATACGATGCGTTGGTGTTACCTTTTGCAATCTCTGTAGGCGGGGTTAGTGAAGGGTACGAGGTTAAGGCAAGGTAAAGTAGTCGTACCCTCGTTGGATTGCTTAGAGGCTCCAGACGTGGCACTCTGAATAGACTCAGAGGCCTGGTTGACGGTATTCCTGGGGTTATTAGCGTCAGTGAGGCTCTAGGCAGTATGGAGGGGCATGTTTGGAGGGGCGGAGCGGGGCAGCGTACTTGATGGCGTCCATTGTGGAAATTTGTGGTATTTGACTTGGTGGTTGGTAGGAGACTTGATACAAATTGTTTAACTGAGGTTTTGATCGAAGTTGTGTTGGGTCGCGAGTAAGATTGTTGGGTTGTGAAAGAAAGGGAAAGTTGGACGTTATTAAGTGAAAGAGCGGGCACGTCAATCCGCCATCCCGCTAGCTTCACTATGAGGAGGCTTGGCCGGATATGGTAAGGCTCGCGCATTGATTGAATGCGAAACACATTTCTCGCATGACCATGTGGGGTGCGCTTTCTTGAAAATGCCTCGGAGGTATTCTACCAAAGAACCGGAGGCAGGTACAACCGCGACGAAGTTACTCTGGGGGGCTGTAGCCAACAATAAGAGGCGCCAATCACAGCCTGCAGGATGGTCGAAAAGGTGTATGTGACGTACAATCAGGTACGATTCCTGCCGCTCATAGTGCTGAGTCAACCAACGTCAAGGTCTGACAAGGCTGCAGGTACACAAGCTCTGCCAGGCCTCGGCAGACAAGATCCTCGATGAATTCAAACCCAATCTCATGATAGCTATTGGTGGCGGTGGCTATGTTCCTGCACGAATCCTACGCTCCTTCCTCAAGCGCCCTGGCAGTGCCAACATACCCATCCAAGCTATTGGGCTCTCCCTCTACGAAACGCTCTCCGGTTCGGATCCTGTTGAAGCACCCGGCACGAAGGTTACAAGAACGCAATGGCTAGATCTGAGCTCATTGGAGATGTCAAACCTAGTGGGGAAGAACATCTTGATCGTGGATGAGGTGGATGATACGAGGACTACACTGGAGTATGCAGTGAGAGAATTGGAGAAGGATGTGGAGGCTGCTAGGGTACAGTTGGGGAAGGACGATGGAGCTGCAAAGTTTAGCATCTTTGTGCTACATGTTAGTGGCTTGCTTGGGAAAGCCGACATCCAGGAGAGCACCGCTAATCCAAAGGTACAGAACAAAGACAAGCCAAAGAAGGGTCATCTGCCGAAGGACATGATAAATGAAGGGAGATACCTGGCGGCGAATACTGTCTCGGACGTTTGGATATGCTATCCATGGGAGGCTATGTGAGTGCCCTCCTTCCTCGCATCTACTTTCAGGGGAAGTTCAGCTTACATCTACATTTAGTGACATTGACGAACATGATTCGTTGGCAAAATCTCAGCCTGTAAATGGGAGCAAATAGAAGAGCCGAATCTCGACGGATATGAATGATGATAGACATGGAAATTAGAACATCAGTAAAAATTGTGAAGCACTTCATTCGCTTACCACGTGAATGATGACACGGGCCTCGTGATATGCTGCTACAACGACACTATCCGTCGTATTTCCTTTAATGGAATCAACAGATTAAAAATTCAACTCATTAACTGATTACGGCCCGGACGACTCTCGACGCTGTCAGCCTCTCGACAATATCGTTATGCAGCTTCAGAATCAACACCCAAGCTGCCTTTCCCATTACGAAGTGGGTCACGCTGCGCAATTCAACTCATAGATACTGAGTTTGGTGATCTAGATGACGACGAATATTACCAAGATAGATCACCTCGTTGCTATTTACACGCTTGCCAAAGAGTCTGCGGCCGTTGAACGAGACGCCAGATAGGCAGATCTCATGTCAAATTTGACCAAGCTTCAAATACAAAGCACTTAAAGGCAAGCAAGAACCTCTGCCAGCCCCAAGCACACGCGCTGATTTTTCCATCAGTCCGGAGAATTCAAAACTCCGAAGTTTGACGTTGGCACGTGCCTGTTCTGTGACCGCCGTTTCAAGCTAAGGGCTGGGAGCTTCTGCACTACTGCAGGGTACGCGTTCATAACTCATGCATGAAGCACTGTATCCCACTGTACAACCGAGACAACTTTTCTACCAGTTGTGGGGAGTGTCCCTCCTTTCCGATCATCAAATCCAAGGTCCAGTATGGGAGAGATCGATCTGGTTACTTGTCGGTACCTGTGCACCCAATTGGGGTGCCTCCAATGCCAGCAGGAAATGGTGGCAGAAGAATCCCCCGGGGCCGGCAGTGAAAATTTGAATGAGGGTCAACAGGTAATTAACATCCAATGAACACAAAAAACCCTTTTGAACCTGTTAAAATATTATACCCCAATCCAAGTGAGGCTCGAAGAAAGCTGACCGTGCTGACCAGTGAAACTTTGCCAAGCCCGGAGATTAGCCGAAAACTCTTATCTTATCCCCACTATCACAAAAATTTCCGCACGCCTGCCGACGTCTCTGCATGTCGATGGCGTCCTTTCCATTGCGTGCTAACCCTCTAGACCACCCCTAATCTTCCTCTATCAGCGATGTCGCCCTTCAAGGAAAGATCTCATTGCTTCTACAGACCCATTGGAATCCTCCAAACTTGACCGCGCAAACCTTCTTTTCATCCCCTCCCCAACCCTCGAACTGTCCACCATGGCCTCCGCCGACCCTGGCTTCGCGATAATGCCTGCAGCTGAAGACCCTACAAAAGACGTTATATACGGCATAGAGAAAAGTGAGGCTTTAAAACACGATTTCGCCAGCAGCGAAGCCCCTGTCGCTCCCGACCAATTCTACCCTGCATACGAGACATCGAAGTGGGAAATTTCGGCATACTATGCGTACTATATTGGCAATAATGGCTTGACGCTGTTCAACTTTGCGCCAACGGCGTTTCAAAATTTGCTGTCTGAGGCGGCGGGAGATGCGGGGACCTTGCGGTTTGCGGGGGTGAATAGGACGATCAATAGTATTGTACTTGTGTGTAATGGGATTAGTTTTGCTATTCAGATTGTGATATTTTTGGTTATTGGGAGCTATGCTGGTGGGTGCTCTGGAGAGTGAAGTCCATAGGCGATGAAGCTGACGCTAGACAGACTTTGGCCACTCACGTCCCAACATTCTTATCGTGCTCTCAATCGTCGCCTTCGCTATTGGTTTTGGATGGATGGGTGTACATACGGCGAATAAGTGGCATGTAGCAGCGGGACTATACATTGTTGGCCGTGGGTGCACTATGAGACTTTGAGACGGGTTCAATGCTGATGATTGTAGTAATTGCATACCAAACCACTTTGACCTTCTGGACGGCCGCCTTTCCAGGCCTGGCGCGTAACACGCCGCAGCTAAGGATCAAAGCAGAACAGTATGCGGCTGGAACAATCACGCGGGATCAGTATGATTACGCCGATACACTGCAGCGGAGTCGCCTGTCGAATATGGCCTTCTACATCCAGTCTTGCGGCGAGATTCTCATTCTGGCTGTTATTGTTGGGGTACTGTACGGCGTCAACGTCAAGGCCAGCGAAGCCAACAATAACTACGGCCTAAGCGTCCTCATCGCTTTCGCTACCGGAGTATGGCTACTACTAGCTATACCCTGGTTCATCATAGAGAAACGTCGCCCAGGTCAATCTCTCCCTCCAAACATGAGCATAGTCATGGTCGGCATTTGGCAACTTTACCACGCTCTCTCCCAAATCTGGCACCTCAAGCAAAGTCTCTTATATCTAGTTGCATATTTCCTCCTCGGCGACTCTCTAAACACCACCGTAACCGTCATAGCCACCTTGCAAAACACGGTCGTCGAATACGATACCCTCACCCTGACCTACCTCTTACTTGTAGGTATTGCAGCTCAAGCAGTAGGTATCTACACTTTCTGGTGGATCCAGCAACGCTACCAGCTTAGCACGAAGACCATGTTCAACGCAGTAATTGTCGGCATCATCCTGCTTGATGGATGGGGCATGATAGGCATCTGGACCCAAACCTTCGGCTTCCACCACGTTTGGGAATTCTGGGTCTACCAAACTTTCTACGGCCTCTTCGTATGCCCCTGGTATTCGTATTCACAAATCATGATCAGCGAAGTTACACCGCGTGGCAGAGAATTCCTCTTCTTCTCTCTCTTCTCTATAATTGGCAAGACGAGCTCATTTGTTGGACCGCTCGTTTCCAGCGCTATTATTGATGCGAGTCCGCATGGGGATAATAGTACCCCCTTTTACTTTTTGTTTGGTTTGAGTTGTTTGAGTGCGGGGCTTATGGTGATTTTCTTGGATTTGAAGAAGAGTAGAGTTGAGCAGGAGAGATTTCTGGCGGAGGAGTTGTTGGTGAGGGCGAAGAGGATGGATCATGGGGTATCTTGGTCATGACTTTAGTGATGGGCTTATGTGTGGATGATGATATATACCCATACGCGCTATTATGCTTACCTCTTGCAGACCTAAGTCAGTCACTGAAATCCCAGAGTGAGCTACTGCAAAACATCCAAATGTTGAGCGTATAATGTTTTTTCAATACCAAGCACAGCTGTTCAATTTTACTCGAAAAGCTTGTATTCGAAGCGCATACTGACATGCAGGCCTTGCGCTTGACTAAAAAACACAAAAGTCGAGCCGACTGATCTAAGAAAAACGGTTTGGAGTTAGACTACATCTATCACTGACAGTACGCTCCAGTCCTTTCTCACCGCGCTTTCGCGGAGATATGCAGTAGTATACTTCATGCAGCAAACAATTCCCTTTCTTCTATGCAGTACAAAGCTAGGCAAAATCTAAGGTAGGTATAAGAAAGACAGCATAGCTTTCATCAGAGTACTCTCCATCATTTTCTCCAAAAACCTGAAGTTTATTGAACATCGCCAATATGTCAAGCTATGGACGCCTCTCTCGTGATGAGATTCCACCCACTAGACCTGGCGACACGCTTAAGGGTCGCGGTCACGCAAGAAACCCTGCACCAACAGTACCTCAACAAGAGCAAATTTCGGAGACCACTCAACAGGAATCTGTTTCCAATGCGTCTCAGGTCCACCAATCACGTCCTACGTCTTCTTCAGTTCCCGAACTTCATCCCGTGCCTCCTCAGACCATCGAAGGTGAAAGCTTGGATGATCCATCAGGTGATAGCTCGAACCCTGGCTCACGTAATGATGGGAATGTACCCACCCAAAGGCCGAGTTCAATCACGTTTGCAGGGGAGGAAATTCTTCGCCAGATTGCGAGATGCGAGAGACTCCAAGCTCGCCCAACCGAAGCAAGCATTAGTCACCCAAGCGAAGAGATTGATTCTGCTCAAATAGCTCAAGGCTCGTCCGAACTCCCAGGAAATTATGAGGACGAATCGTCTGGTGACTGGTCGAATCCCGAATATCTCGATCGTAAAATTACGGAAGCTGAGGAAGCATTGATCAGGAATAGCCCAGACGAAGAAGATGACTTCGCTCCATACACGTCTCTAGTTCCTTTAGACGACATGGCTGGGGCTGGGGAGAGCAATTTTGGGATGGATGTCCACGAAGGACCCCAGGGATCTGAAAACGCAAGGGAGGAAACCGCCCTTGGTATGGAAGAGCCCCAGCCCCATTCAGTGCCAGAGGTAGAGCGGGAATTCGACCAAGAGTCCCAAGGATCACCACTCTACCAAGCAGTCGCAAATTTCTTCGCCGCATTGGACGGTGAACTTATGGGCTTGAAGCAGCAGGTTGCAGAGCTGGGTCGCAAGCTGAATGCACAAAATGGAAGTAATGGAGGTGGATAAAAGATGGAAAATGAGGATTGATGATTCATTGTCGGGGATGGGGTGCAGTCAGAGATCGAATTAGCTCATTACAGTAGTGCAAGCAATTAAAGCGTATTTTTGTTTGTGAGAAATGGTCTATTGCTAGATCTTAGTCTGCAGTGATGCTATACTAGTTTACCGAATGCCGATTCATCATCTGCAAAAGTGTTGCACATGTTTTGAGCAGCTCGAATGTTTTGGGGTAAGCTTTCATTTACGCGAAAATTCCACGTATGCAGTCTTCCACCATGATATATGAACGCAGATACATCATGCAGAATTATAAAGTCCACACTTGTTCGAGAAATGTGTGTGGCAGCATCCAATGGATCAACGCAACGAACATGATTCTATGTAGAGCATGCATTCTTTATACTATTCCATATCTTACTCGCCGCGCATGTTACATTTCTATGCCTTTCTACTCTTTTTCCGCATGCTCTAGCTGTTCCTCAGAATTTGTATGCGGTCTAGCGATGTAGCAAACAGTTCTCTTCTATCAGTCCAAGACAAAGTAAGGCGAGCAAAGATGGGTACAAAAGAATGGGTTTCCCCATAGCTTTGTCTTCAGAGTGTCTCACCCAACAGTTTCAGAAATTTATCGACACATCGGCATGGATCCAGATCCAGGCTGGCTTACTGCAGATGAGGTTGGGGCGGCTGAGCAACAATCCGCAAGGCAGCAACAATTACCACCAGCTAGACAAGGTACTTCCGATCCCCGCGAACGTGGCCAGGGTAGAGGCCAAAATCGCCTACGCCGAAACAGAAACCAAAGAAAAAATCGAAACAATAAGAACAACATTCCACCAAACGATGGAAGAAGTGGGCAAGAGCGACAAGGGTACCGGCAGCCACGCGCCAAGGAAGTGAACAAGATCGATGAGAATGTTCGGCAGCAGAACGCGCGAGTCAGTAGCAGCGCCAGAGTTGAAGTTGATGAAGGTGGGGAAGAGACCGAGAAGCTTCTCCGAGATATCGAGCCTTCGGAGCAAGTTAGTGGACCAACTCTTGAGCAGCCACGTGAGAAGCCTGTCAAACACTACAAAGGCCTTCGTCCACAAGGTCCTAATTTTGAGCCCGAAGTCCACAATTCCCGGGGAGAAGGATTGATGGACATTCAAGACAACAAGCATCGGAGTCGACACAATGAAGCAAACCTCGAGTACTTCCGCGCGAAAGGTATGCGAGCTTATTCCGACGATGATAGTTACGTTGACAATACCGAACCAAAATTTGAAGACCCGTACGAGGAAGCGCAGCCTCTTAAGGACGAATTGCTTTCCGCCACGGCAAAGGGCAAGCAAAAGGCTCGAGACTCGCCAGAACTTCCAGCAGCCGACGAGGCTACGTATTCTGGAGACAGCTCATCCATTGGCTTTTACGTAGAAGAAGATATCACACAAGCGATGATAAACTCGGTTACTCAGGACATTGGGCAGGAGACCCAAGGTGAATCTTCTCGCGCAGCACATGACAGGGCTGGAATAGATGATGGCACGCCACACGACCTCGACCTGCACAATGAAGCTCCTGCATCCGAAATTCCCACTCTCAGCTTTTGCAAGCAACTGCCGTGGCCACAAAACCAGTCACCACTTGCATAAACTGAGAGGGCGTTTGTTCAGATGCATAATGCATTTCACTGTCAAGAGAATGTATGACGAGATCAAAGACTTGAAGCTGCAACTTGCGAAGGTGGAAGGTCAGCCAGATGCCTAGAATGGCAGCGGTAGAGTAGGAGACAGGGGGTGAGATTAGATTTTGAGACTTCACTGCGGGGCATACAAGTGGCAGTCATGGCTTACCTGCTGGTGGAGGTGGGTATTTGTTCATGCCGGATTTTCTTTATGCATATTTTTGCTTCTGGTAACTTGGGATTATTGGCGTAATGAGAACGATGAATGATTACTGTAGTGGTAAAAAGATAGAGCATGCATGACATACAGGGCGACACTTAATCATCTATTGTGGTGTAAGCGCTATTGATGACTGGATATGACATCAATAGAATCCTTCCTTCCAAGTCTCTCGTTCACACTCACCATTAGACATTGAAATGCGAAAACTTCATCTTCATTGTTTTAGTACATCGGATTATTTGACTCGCACTGCATACAAATCAAAGTGCTTCCAAAAAAAACAGCAGCCAGTGGGAAGCAGCTGAGCCCTCCATCATGACTCGACCAAGAGACTCACAGACCAACATGTCCCATTCGATTCAGCATCCCATTTAGTCACTGCACATCATGCTCATGACGCTGAGGGCCTTCGACCGGGTGATGAAGACTTTCTCGAATACTGAGTACATTTGTTGACAAATCCGGACCACACGAGTTGAGGCGCTAGCATGTCTTTGCTTACAGAACGAAGCGATGACGAGCAGCGCTATAATGTGATGGTACTAGTACAAATATCAATATTGACCTCGCTGACAGTTCAATAAATACTCTCTAGTGTATTCCAGCCTCTTCTTTCGTCGCTACACGGCAGCAGACTCAATGTAGGAAACACAACGCTTTGATTCATGTAATACAACTCAATTTGTGCAAACATTAAGTAACTACAAAAGATCTAACATCTCCATTTCTAGACACGTTCTTTACGCACCACCGCAGCATCGATCATGTCACCTGCCCACGACAATCCTAGCCCGAATTGGCTTTGACAAAGGCAAAACCCAGAACCCTACATCAAAAAATGGAATACCATGGATGACGTTGGATTTGGGCCTAGTGGCTCTTGGCAAGGGGGTCAAATAGTCTCAACTCCATAGACCTTCCTAAACAACAACATCCATTCTGAATGTCAACGGGTTATGAGCCCGGGTTAGTGCTTGTTTACGCACCCAATTGTTGTTGTTCCGTTAGTGGCTACGATAAGTCACAGTCTTTATATCAACGTCAACGTCAACGCCTGCGCCAGAATGGCAAACTCAGGCAAATCGGCGAACGTCGTCTCACTACATATCACACCCCTTACCGAAAACAACTTCAGCGATTGGCTTATCGATATACGCGCACACCTACGTAGCAGGAAGCTATGGAAGTATACGCAGGAGCCAGTACCGGATGAGGATGAGGGGGAGACGGCTACAGCTACAAAGAAGAGGAAGAATTGGCTGGTGAAAACAGCTGGTTTTGGGCTAGGATAGCTCGGTAGGGCCAGAATGGCTCTGGAATGGCAATTGGCTGGTGAGAACAGCTGGTTTTGGGCTAGGATAGCTCGGTAGGGCCAGAATGGCTCTGGAATGGCAATTGGCTGGTGAAAACAGCTGGTTTTGGGCTAGGATAGCTCGGTAGGGCCAGAATGGCTCTGGAATGGCAATTGGCTGGGGGAAACAGCTGGTATTTGGGCTAGGATAGCTCAGTTTCTCTGGAATCAGGGGAGTAGCGACGGCGAGGTAGCGCCAGCAAGGCCCAAAGGGGAGCGTTGGATTTGGGCCTAGTGGCTCTTGGCAAGGGGGTCAAATAGTCTCAACTCCATAGACCTTCCTAAACAACAACATCCATTCTGAATGTCAACGGATGAGTGCGTTAAGAAGGTAAAGGAAGGATTCACCAGGATGAAGGATATGCTACGTGGGGATGGTAAGGACAGTCGGGAGTAGGAGGATATTCGGAAGTAGTTACATCAAAGACTGAAGGGTAAGTTGGAAAGGCTAGCGTGACCGAATACATAGAGTTTTTGATTTTCCAGCGATGGATGTATGCAATAAAGAGACATGCGTATTTCCGCGATGGACTAGAGCCTGTGTTGAAGAGCATCAACGCGAAGTAGCCGACAAAATATGTACAAATGCCATCAATCGAGTCTCTCTCGAATGGCATAGTTAATTTATTAAATCTAGATCAGATTAAGCAGATCTAAGATCCACTCGTGACTCTGTTTGAAATACAGCACCTAGCAGTCAACTGACATTAGTGAGAACTATCAATTACTCGAAGTAGAGAGATCAATACTTTAGCTCTTGGCACACAACAGAACAGGAACACAACGCTATATTGTTCAAGCACAATAAAAAGAAGTGTTACCCTCACTTCTCAACATGCCCCTGCTGCTAGTAATGATTAACCACAGGCATCGTTACTGTTTTTCGAAAAGATCATAGACAACGTATTTAAAGATCGGTCACGTATTGAGAGGAGAGGGTGACCCTAAGAATCCAGGATTGCATAGCCATCTCTCTCGCACACAACTTTATCTCCACATCTCGTTCAGGCACTAACAATAGTGTATTCCTAAGCGCTAACACAGACCCTCTCTCCCATCTCTTAGACTTAGAATATGTCTCTGACGCCACCAACACACCAATCCTCGAACACACGCCAGGGTGCGCACAGCCTATCGCCAGAACCCTCGAAAGAGACCTACGCCAACGGTCTCGGTAAAGCCGCAATGAGAGCTCGCATTTACGGCGAATATGTGTGGGGTCACACGTCGATCGGTCCCTTTCAGACAAGGCAGATGCTCGAAGGGAAGCATCCGTTTTATACTCCTTATCCACCGATAGCGGGTGTTGAGAGGTTTCGTACCAAGGAGGCAGCCCCGATACCAGAAGCACCCCTCACAGCCATCGAAGAGAGAAAAGAAGGAGGACTGATTCACCAGCCTTATCCGCCGAGTAATGTCGCAGAGAGTCGCAAGGCTGTGGAGGAAGTCACAGCGCATGAGATGCGACCCAAATTTATTGGAGCCACAAAAGATCGAAGATCAGAGGTTACCGAGAGTTTTGAATGTACCAAGACATCTCGTGTCGATCCTGTGGACGAATCATCCACTATTACACCGCTCACATCTGTTGGAATATGGCCTAGTGCCATGGCATATGGCTAGATAGCTCCCACAGCATAGACCTTCTTAATAAACAACTTGCACCCATTCAGGACTCCAACAACATCTGGGCTGCTTGATCGTCTAGAGCAACTTGCGATTCAGGAAGGCGCGCAGCCAGCTGTTTCGCCTTATCGTGATGGAGAAAGCTGGCCTGAGAATATTGCTCGAGAGCTAGGGGATCAAGGCGCAACCCCACAAAGTTCGCTTAGCAAAGCTGGAAGCAGAGGTGCAAGAATTGAGGTTGGAAATCGGAAAGATCAAGGAGTACATAGGAATACCACCTCGCTGACTAGCTGGAGAATCAACAAAATGGTGAGGATAGGTAATTGTGATGATGTAAGAGTCACTGCGCGGAGTCGGTCTGAAAGGAAGGACTTAATAGTCCCTTTGAGGTCTAAAAACCTTGCGATTCCATATGGATCCAACAATGAATGTAGTTATGTCTTGATGAATTCGTGTGCGCTACTATTGTTGAGTGCCAAAGCAAAGAGTACGTACCCAGAATAGACTCAATTGCTATGACATCATACGACGAAGAAAAATTTGAGGCTCAAGGGCAGGTCTACCTGATTGTTGGGGCTCACAGAAAGAGACTCGATGGTGGGAGGACTGTGGGAGAATTTTCAGATTGGGCTGGCAATATTTCCAAGCATGCCATTAAAGAAACAACTATATACCGTCTGAGGCTGCTCTATACCTTACCTGTAAAGAGTATTGAATTGGATATTTACGGCTCAAGCGGTTTCCATTTAGAGCTTTGCACTATGAACCATGCTTCTGCTTTCTCTGCAGACGATCTGTCCCATTCGCACACCCTCATAACCTCCATTTGGGCCCCAATCTCAAGACAGCTGGGTCCCGAACATAAGAAAGACCGCAAGAATGCATTGAAGTTTTGGAACGAGGTAGAACGCTGTGGAGATCAGAAAGCGTCAATCTTGTCGTGGTGATATTGGCGGCGGTGTTTGACCTGACTCTCGCTTGGTATTTCATGGCATAAAGGCAAAAGACAGTGTTTGCTGAAGAAGTTTGTTGCTCATGGGATCAACCTGAGCGGCATTCCTAGTGGGATCAGATTCCTTTGTCCTCCTTTGCAGCAAAGTTTACCTTTCTAGCAATCTTCTGACTATACATGAATCATCGTGTCGCACAAACAAACTCAGCACATGATCACGGATCACTACCACAACCTGCTGCCCATAAAGATGTCTTACAATTCTATCTCATCAGCAACGTTTCCAACTCCTCTTTTTCACACCACAGCTATCATGCCGCAAACACACATTTCCACTGATCGTTCCGATCAAAATGAACGCCGTTCTCAGTATCTCAACGATACACAAGATAAAAGAACCAATTCCAAGACATCGCCAGAGAAAACACCTCCTCGCCATCTGGCCCAAGGCCAGGAAACCGCAAAAACCACAGACACCACAACCCCTTGGTCGCCACCAGAGGGACAGACTATTGCTTGGCCACCACCTTGGGCCACCTATGGTCGCCAAGATAGGTGCGTCATTCCAGAGCATATGAAGAACAAGGAAAGCAATACCCGTCCTGCGCCTCTAATTGGAAGTCCATCCCAACGCCATGGAGAAGCCTTCGAAGTGCCTGAAACTCGTACGGGAGAGAGGGAGAAGCGTGAAGAGCGAGCAATGTCATCTGAGGAGGATCTGGAACGTCGCGTTAAGAAGCTGGAAAGATGCTTGGCTGAAGTGGAGAAACGTCTTGCTCAGCTTGAGAGGCCGCGAGATCAGTGAATCTGGACAGGAAGAGAACGTAGCAAACAAATAAGATGGAGAAGGGGTGGGGGAAGTGTTGGGATGATTGCGACTGCAACGGATAAGAGTCAGAGAAAGCTATTTTCATGGTACCCTCTTCACTTATTTCACATGAATCATCTTTTGCAAAATCATTGGCGGGGGTTGCGCATGATTGTACTAGCATAGTGAAACATTTAACATGAGTCAAGACTGCTGCGGAGAGTCCAAACAGTCATCTCTGATACCCCGTAGTATATAAGGGTTGTTCTCCCTTGCATAGAACAGTAACAAGATAATTAACGACAAAGTCCGAAAACACCACATCAGACCTATCCAAGAACGGACGCCATGTCGGACAGCTACAGTCAAACCACTGACCTCCCTCTCTCCTACAGTAAGTCATGATTGTTCGGACTATCTTGTAGTCAAAGTTGCCTGTCTTGGTCCGCAGACACAAACACTCGATTTCCGAGCAATTTGCTGCTTGGCACCATCCAGTATCCATGCTCCATGCCGAGAGAACAACGCTGACTCTTAGTTAACATGTGTACAGATCTATCATCGGAAGAGCGCCTGAGCTCGTTCCCCGTAAAAGTATTGAACCCCCACAGTCGAGACTTCGCGCACGCCTTCATCTCGGTCAAACCTTCCATCGGCCTACCAGACCTCATGGAAAAGGTGCTTTCAGCTCTCAAACCCGAACTCCTTCAGGATTACCCAAAGCGAGAATTGGAAAAGGCCTCCGTGGAATTGCTGACGGTGTATTTGGCTGGGTATAACCAAGACCTGGATTTCCCTATGGCAACGCCTCTCAGGGACGACAACTGTGCCGCAATTCTTGAATACCTCGCAACCAGCCGCGGGTATGATTATATCGAGGTTGTCCTTAATGACAGGATTTGGCGTTGAGCGGTCTATGGTTGGACGAGGGAAGGGAGAAGGATTGGGGTGGAAAGGTTGGCCAATATGCATGCTGGTGAGCTGGGCGTGGATTTTCTTAGGGCATAACCTGGCTCGAATTGAGGATAAAGTTGCAAACATCAATCCCCAAGGTACACGGCCTTCATGAGCTATCAATGTTCTGCTTCGTGTTCGACTCAACAGTGTGTGGGAATTTCCGCCAGGGATGCTTTTCTCGCACCTCGTTGAGAATTCTATCGACCAGAGTTGGGAGCATTGAGCTACTGCGCTTCTTGTTGGATTAGTCTTCGTGACATAGGTAACTTGCCTCCATGCAAGCTGACCCATTTTGCTCCTTCTACTTTATCGTCTCCTTTCGGTGATATTACCACGCAACTTACATCAATCGGCTTTGTCCCATTTCCTCACCGGCCCTACGATCAAGACACATGTATATAGCATACACGGACAAGATACTACTTGTAAAAAGGAAGATGACATGTGGCAGAGCGCCTAGAAAGATCCAGACTCGAGACTCAAAGTATGACCAAACAATTAATAAGTACATAAACTAGCAGATTTCTACTCGTGAGCAACAGACATCGACGTAACGGCCTACCATCAATATAGAGTAGTATGGATCCTAGTATCCATAACCATGAATCTTCAGAGATGCAACAAAGGACTGAGAAGAGATTCAATTTGAGGAGACTCACTCAGCACACGTAACTAATACCCCAGTAAAGAGTGAAGCCGGCGTGTCTTGAAAGAGAACAAAACCTTCTCACTACCATCCACACCACCAGCAAAATCCAATGCAAACGAGTGCAGCATCTAAACATCAGTAAAGGCTCCCCAACAAACCAGTGTTCGCAATAGTTAACTAGTTCGATTTTTGACCCCAAACCAACTAACTACGCTAATTTTTAGCGTAGCTAGTTCAGTTATGTGGTTAAACCAACTACCAACTGTTAACGCTAGTTCCTAGCAATTCTGCGCTAGTTGAACTAAAAGTTGAACAGTTTGCATAAAATTCATAAAATTCATAAATCATTCATAAAATACATTCATCGAGGCCAAAAGTTGGAAGGTTTACGCCAAGAAAACCCTAGCGCTAGGGCTATCTTATAGGCGCCTTACCTAATTAGGTAGTAAGCCTTTACTCCGCCTTCCCCGGAGAGGGTAGGGTCTTTAGTCTTACAAACTACTAAACTGCCAGTTATAACTGGTAGTTTATATACTAGTTAAGGCCCCAAACCAACTAACTATTTAGGGGAAAAAGGGCGAACTGAACTGCTAAACTAATAGTTTGCCAGTTAAATAGTTAACTATTGCGAACACTGCAACAAACCGCCAAATCCACAGTGAAAAGCTCCCCATCGCTCAAGGACCCTCCACCCATCCCCGCAACACCAACAAGGACAACACCCAACCTCCCAATCTATTCCACGTTCCACCCCACCCAGCTCCCCAATATTTGCCAAAACCCATCATCTCCCCACCTCCTCACCACCACAAAAACAAAATCCCACTCACGCTCCGAAAAACTCCACCATCTCCATCTACTTCCACACCATCATCGCCGTCCTTCCTTCAACCACTCTCAAGACTCAGAAGCCAGAGCTATCGCGCGCTCCAATCCGGTGGCGAACCGAAACACATTCTCCATCCCATCTAACGCAGATGTAGGAGAATTACATGTGTGCATTGGGATTGCAGGAGCGAGCGATGGGGTGTTTTTTCCCCAAACGAGAAAGTTCTGTGCGAGGGAGATGTTGAGGGGGTCCTGTTGACATTGGAGAAGAGAGGGTAGTTGGCGGTTGTGTGGAGGTGGAGGTGGGGTCTGATGATGGTGATGGTGATTTTTGCAGATCTTTTTGATTAGGTTCAAGGGAGGAGAGTATCTTGGGTATCGAGGATTGCATGGCAGTTTATCGTCGGTGCTTTTGCTTGATTGCTTTCTGGGGTTTGGGAAAGGGATGAAAAATCGCGCCTGCACAGTGTGGATCAGAAACCGGTTGTGTCTAAGCTTTTCGAGTAGCCACGATGCCTTGACAGAAAGTGGTTCACATAGTTTGATCAATCTACTATCTCTAGCTAAAGTCATTGCACATAGAAAATCATCGGATCTGGGTATATGCATCGCTCGCTAACGGACCAAGAATTTCCCAGCACACGCGCCTGAAGTATGCTCTCCTGTCCACCCACCAGACCATTCACACTAGCTTAGGAATAACCCAGTCATCCAAAAATATACCCCGGCCCACTTCCACCACTCCTCGCATTAGGCTGAATAAGATTGTCGACTCCATAGCTCTCCCATGGCAGTGTTGAGCGAGGTCCATTACCCCTCCTCATCGCATCGTGGGTTGGGATCTGAGGTGCTTCTCTCTTCGGAGCTCCAATCGGGATTTGCGGCCTATCTCTACTTGACGCAGAAACGGCGCGATCGCGGTTGAGAGATGCAAGGCCCAGTAGAGACGGCGGAGTCCGATTAGCTGACACTGCTGTAGACGGAAGAGCTGAGTGCCTTGCGGCGGGAGAGAAAGTGGGGAGGCCCAGCTCAGGCGAGGGGAAGTCCCCACGCGTCAACATGAAGATGGAGGGTGCGTCTCGCTTAGACGCCGAGACCGAGCGTTCTCTATTCCGGCCCGTCGCAGTGGGCGGACTGAGTGTGATACCCAGTTGTTCCGCTATCCACTCAGGTGGCATTTCGCCTCTGGGCGTCAGCGACTCCTTTTTCGGCGCCGAGCAATCGAAGCAGGGCTCTCCTCTTGGCGTAAGGGAATCCTTCTTCGACGCAAGATGAGGAGGGATCTCCTTACTGGGCGAGCGTGGGTAGGAGCCGGGGAAGACGACTGTATCTCGCCTTGGGCCGGCAGGGGCGTCGGCGCCGCCGCGCTCCATGCGCTTTTGGTCGTCCGTCAACATTGAGGAGCGCCCTTCAAAGATGAGGTCGAACCATCTGCTGTTTGCCAATACTGTATTGCGCATGGCTTTTTCGCGCTGGTTGATCGTCTCGGCTTCTTCGAGGCGCATTTGCAAGACCTTTGTTTTGACGTCGAAGGCCTTCAATGATTCTTCGCCACGCACTCTATGTTTCTGGATTTCGCGGGCTTGCTGAGATTTGAGAGTACTGCGTTCGAGATCCTGTGCTGGCATGAGAGCTTGCAATTTCTCCGTGTTGATAATTTCAACATCATCGTCAGTGCTATCGACAGACATTGCAAGTAAGTCGTCTTGATCTCTGCGGTGACGGTTGATGGTCTCCATCATGGAAGTAGCATGCCTGCGTTGCAAAGCCTTCATCGTACCCTCAGTCTTGGCGACGATCTTCCCCCTTTCCTCGTTGACATAGAGCTCTCTCTCAGCCGCCTTCTCAGCAGACTCAAGGTCATCTCGCATACGATCGATCTCGTCCCACTCGCGATCATGGCGCTTCTCGATAGCAGTCCGTTGCATTAAGCGCACCCGTTCCATGACCTCGCGCAGGTACCCGTAATAATGAGCAAAATTGTCCATGCGCACGCGTTCTTGCCGTTCGAATTCGCGTTGCTCTTCTCTTTCGCGTTCTTGTTCCAATGCCCGCTCTGCTTCTATTGCCTCCGCTGCGGCCCTTACAGCTGCGACTGCTGCCCTCATTTCTTGTTCTTCATTTCTTTGGTTGGCTTCGTATTGAGCCATTCGTTCCCTCATCTCTGTCTCTCTTCGATGTTGGTCAGCCTCGGTACAGGCGCATGTTCGCCATTTGGCACCGCATGTGTAGCTTTGGAAAAGTCAGAGAATAAATTTTCATCATCTATGATGGGGGAAAAGATCTCACCAGAATTCTTTGCCGCACCTGCAGGTAATGTGCCGGCAACCTGTATTCAGTTCTACCATCGCCCGACAATTGTAGCACCTCCTCCAGCCTGCCCTCTCGGCTTGCTCTAAAGTCCGATCGAGATTGAAGTCCTGCGGACATTCTTGATTTGCGGCATGTTGTGGTCCTCGGCAGACGGTGCATAGTTTGATAGTGCAGTGGGGACACTCGAGTGCACCATTCGTCCGCTTGGCGATACGCGTGTCAATCCATGTAGCGCATGAAGTATTCACACAGTAGAAACGATTAGCAACCGGTACAGCGTATTCCAAGGCCTTCTCTTCGTATTGGGCCAATGCCTTGGGTTGTAGATGTTGCCGCATCAGCTTTTTGGGTATCTCCGATAGGCAGCATTTGGGTGGGAATGTGGCTTCATTCTGAGCCTTTATACGTACGAGTTCCGAAAAGCAGGGTGGACAATACTCGTGATGACATTCTATCATTTCCACAGCCTTCTTTTTAGGCACCTCGTCAAAACAGCTGATACACTCACTGACACCGTTCTCGATCTTAAGGAAGTCTGGCGATGGTTCATCTTTGATCTTCCGGCCTGGTAGAAGTTGGAACATCTTATAGCCTTTCCTCGTCCTTAGCTTGCTTTCCATGAATCTCTTCTCCGTATCTGTCATGTTCTCCATGGGAACTGATCTGAGGACTCTCTTGGATCGTAGGCTGTCTTGTGAAGTCGCCGAAGATCGCCCAGACGGTCTCGGTGGAGGCTTGAGGTAGCCACCCTCCTCCCTATCCGACTCTAAACTCGACTCAGAAGCGCGGGTAGCGCTCAAGCTACTATTAGAACGATTACGAGAGTATTCGCTGACAGATGTTGATTGGGAGGAAGTAGAAACCATCCGGGAAGATTCAGGAATGACCGGACGTTCTCTCATACTCGAAGTATTTGAGTCCTCGCCTGTGAGTTTCGCCATAGTCTCCTGGGCCATCTCATGTGCCTGTAAGCGCGAGACTCTCATCGCCCTGTGCTCATCTAGAGACTCCTGAACAATATTCCGTATCTCTTTGGGTGTGTCATCTCTGACTAATTCCAGCTCTTGCGGTATCTCATAGTCTTCCCACGGGACTTCGTGCAAAGGATCCGGCGTCGTAGGTGTGTGAACTACTTGAGAGCTTTGTGACGTAGCAGAAGTGGCATTATAGAATGACTCCATACTCGGTCTTGGCGATTCGTTTGGTATGGTCATAGCAGCCATGGTGGCTAGGGAACATCTTGGTGCTCGAACGCCATTGGCTGGCCTAGGGGTTCTTCGTGGTTCCTGCTGGCGAGGATGTCTTTCCGAGCTGCCAGCCATTGTTTGGTTGGCGGGTTCATCTTCCGGAATGGGAGACGGATTTCTCGAAGATTTAGCGGACGAGTGCCTGGAGTTGACGGGTCCAAAGTAATCCATTTGCGGTGTTTGCACTTGGAGATTATGATGAGGTGATTTCAAAGGTGGTTTTGAATGTATTGATGGTGCTGGTCGAAAGCTGGCAGCTCCACCAAAGCCATCGCCAGCGACGGGGCTTGTGGCGCTACCTAAGAGTAAGTCTATGAACCTGCCCATCTTTCACCAATTGTGTTTATTCTGGTAGTTGTTTGGAGGTTGAAATCTTACTTGAGCATAGGATAGAAATCAAACAGAGAGGTAGATAGGTAGACTGTAGTAAGGTGGGGGGCTATGGGCGGAGAGACGGTCCAACAATAAAAACAAGTACAACAAAGGTTTGATAATATTCAGATATATGTTGTGTTTCAGTTAGACTGGCATCATGGGCGAGGCTACGATGAGCCTGACGCCCTAGGCTGCGGGAGACCCAAGCTCCAAAAGGTTAAATCCCACCAAGCAGATCTTCGAGGGCCACTCGGGCCCGCAGCAGTCTCATAGTGATGTCTAATTTCGCCTTGGCGACGGCAAGTCAGAGGGCATTGGAGCGTGTACTGCCCAAAGAAGTATCTATCGTGAATGTCCAAGCCGAGCCGAGTCAGGGAATGTGAAGCGGGCAGTGCTCAGGGCCTGTGACTCGACCGTTAGAAAGTATTGACAGAACAAAGCCCAGGCCTTGAATTAACCGCTTGATGCTTGCATTTTTTGCCACCTAGGTGCCTGGTACCTGCATCTGTTGCAAGCGATCATGATGAATATTCACAGAAGTCCTTAGTAGTCGAAGTTGGATTTACAGAGTGCCTTGTCGCAGGATTGTCGCAGGTCCTCAGCCCCAGCTAGCTATATCGAGCTTAGCGATAAGGCAACAGCCGGCGCGAAACCATGACTAACAAAGCCCAATGAGCCAACTAGAAAAGATGAGAATAATCCAAAAGACACTTGTACCGCGGCGCCGGATACATTAGGTTGAGGCATATTCGAGGTCACATTCCTTGACAGCACCCCTTTATCGAGTGGCGCGCCCCCGCAGCCATATGCACACTAACTGTTTCTGATCGTCGTAACTCCGGCTAGTATAAATTCACCGCGACAGTCCGGTAACGAGTTAGAGGACCTTCTAACCCTCCCGGCAAGCCCGAACCGTCAGAAAACCTAGGTGGAGTAGGCAATCTTACTCATTCGGCAGCTGGCACTAGCTGCGAAAACATGGTAATAATCAACGGGGTCATTCCCGAAGGTATATATTCTTTCTTCGTACGTTGGGGGTCTCGAACTTGGGGCGGCATTGGTTCCGTAGATTTTAGTGGCCGGAAATCGCACCGTGGTCGCCAGAAAAGATGAGAATAATCCAAAAGACACTTGTACCGCGGCGCCGGATACATTAGGTTGAGGCATATTCGAGGTCACATTCCTTGACACAACTTTACCTTGCCTCAGACCTGCCATCGCTAAGCCCCTTCGGGTTAGCGCCCGCTCACTAAGCCCCTTCGGGTTAGAAATGCTGACTTCGCAGCTGAACGGCGGCAGTTTACCCCTTCGTTGCCATCCCTCATCACGCAGTACAGTCATAGAAACTGCGCAAAGACTCTAGGCTGACTGGTGCTGTGTCACGAGTTTTGTGCGACCGCAGGCCTTTGCGTATTGCAAAGTTGAACCTAAAGCGCCTCCGGTAGGTTGCGCAATGTTTACTGATCTCCAGGCATCAACCCCGTCATCCATTATCTTATCAACATGACCCCGCCTCGAGTCCCTGCAGCCATCATCGAGCCCCAAAAGAGGAATGGTGTGCTTGAGACGCGATATATTGGTCTATCATGCAAGGCGTCATAGCACGTGCTGAGCGCTAACCTCAGAGCGGATTGATTTCGTAGATTTTCCCTGTAGTGATTGTGTATATAGGCTGTAAGCAGTGCACTTAAAGCAGCAGAGAATCCTATCTTAGAAGCAATGAATCAAAACTATGGCTACCCAAATCCAAGAAAACCTACAGAAGAAGAATGCCGAATATGCCTCGAGCTTCGAGGAAGGCCACTTAGCACTGCCCCCAGCTAAGAAGTATGCAGTCGGTAAGGATTGCCTGATCTTGTATAAGACACAGTTCTAGTATATTCCGCACTAACCCGGTATCTCCTTATAGTCACCTGCATGGATGCACGAATAGACCCGGCAGCAGGTAAGCATACTCTCGGTACGAGGGGTCTGAAGCACAAGAATTTTGTGGGAGCAAAAGCGTTAGCCTTGCGATCTGGATTCTTATTGTCTTATCAGTGCATCTGGAAGCGAATACTGACTTCCATATTTTCCAGCTTTTGGCATCTCTCTTGGCGATGCTCATGTGATCCGTAACGCAGGCGGAAATGCCCGCGACTCAATTCGCAGTCTCGTGATCTCACAGCAGCTACTCGGCACAAAGGAAATCTTGCTGGTAAAGCATACAGATTGTGGCATGCTAACCTTCAGCAACAAAATTGCCCACGCTGTAGTAGAGAAGAACCTCGGCTCAGCGGGCAAAAGCGAGCTGTCAAATTTGGACTTTCAGCCGTTCCCAGATCTCGAGAAGGGTGTGGAGGATGATATCAAGTTCTTGAAGTCGAGCAAGGCTATACCAGATAGTGTGACCATCAGCGGTTGGGTTTATGAGATCGAGACGGGCAAAGTCAGACAGGTGGTATAGGTGGTGAATGACCGCCGATATTTGTTGGTGATGGGAATTCTGATGTAATCGAGAAGCGGAGATGTTGATGGAGACCAACAAGTTGACGGATGTTTTGAAAAGGACGTAGCTCCGTAAGGCGCACCCGGTAACCCCGGATTTTGTACTGTAGCATAACGCTTTCCCACATTTTACAAAAGGAGCTCACACAATCTGATGCCTTATGCGCTTTGGCCCCTTGAAGCCCCCTTCGTTCTCTGGCTTCGCCCTTTTGCGGCCATAAAACTTGCTTCAAGATGATGGCTCGGATCATCATACTAACAACAGAAGACCATACACAGATCAGCATGGGAGTTTTGATGCACCCCAGTATCTGGATTGGCCTACACTTTAAGGCCTTTCCAATTACGAACGTCGAGGTCACCAGAGCGGTGTTCGGAAAGACGTAGGAGTACCACGTCATAGCGAAGACCATCTTACATCGACCAACGCAAGACCAGTGCGCACCAACTGAGATAAAGAAGAACCACAACGCGAGACCCCAGATCCAGAGGCTGATCCACGAAGACATCACTTAAATAATCATCGCGGCCAGTGGAGTGTTTCCCTTGAAGTTCGCCGGCAGCGCTCGCTGGGCACCTTCTACCCTACTAACGATCCCAGCTACAGTGAAGCCGCTGGGTCCCACGGAGACTCAGGTCTGGTGCTTTCCTGAGGTAGCTTCTGGGTCATGAGCCGGTAGATGAAGGCCGAGTAGATCATCATTGAGACCAGAAAGCCGATACCTTGTAGTGTAAACCTGCCCACTATGATATCGAACGTTCTCTTCTGCACCACTTTCTGGCTGAGGACACCCGCATAAAATTCGATTATGAGCAGTGGGTAGGCTGGAAATATCCAGATGGGTGTCATTGTTCCAACTGTGAAAGATGCAGTGGACCACCTGCTATGATTAGCAATGATTTGACTGTATAGCTAAAGCCCTATATCTCACATTAGCAGATAGACCCCCATTGAGCTCACAAGCGCCAGAGCAGCATTAACCCATAAGGCAATCGCAAAGGCATCATTAAGCAATTGACCAGCGCGGCTTGGCCCATACTGGGAAATGTTCGGAAGAATGGTTGCAAACAAGACCACAGCGGCTGGTATGAACAGCCGTTCAGTAGGGTGTAGTATTGAAGCTCTGAACGTTTCTGGGTAGCAGTAGAAGCGTAGTGAAATCATTACGATGTTGAATATGAAAAGGGCGATGTTCAAGAGAAAGAAGATGATTCCGAGAGGTACGAGGGTTCGAAAGCGAAAAGGGACTGTATCGTGAGATTGTCAGCCTCGTGATACAGCGAAATTTGGTACGGGCAATGTACCTTGGTAAAGCACATTGGCGGTACCTCCTGTAGCCATTGTCATGATAAGAAGGTCCACGTGCAGTGCCTGAACCTCCCTCCACTCAAGCTTCAGGAGTATGTTGTGGGCGAGACTGGCGTTACCCGGGTTCAAGTGATGGCGACCGTCTGGGCCGGGAGATGGATAGGGTAGCTGCAAGAGTAGATTATTATTCGGCAAGCCAGGATCGCGCTATATGGGTTTTATGTAGCCATTTCCCATTGGCGAACGACGGCTTTCGACTGGCGAGAGATCATTTTGCAGCTCATAGTCCTCAATCGTAGGTGTTCGATATCCAAGCTTCTCCTGAGGGTAGCATGTTTTTAGGTAGGGTCATGCTCCTCCGAGGAGTGGAGTCATGGCTGGGAGACTGGCGATCTGATGGTGCTTCTCTCCAGGATGCTACAGGAGAGGGAGCGTCGATGGTGACATGATCTCCCTTCATGCTTGCGGAGAAGCTGCGACTGATCCAGATGAGACGAAACAAGCATGAGCGGCCCCGATGAATACATGGTCTTCGAAGTTACTCGCACGAAGGCGGGAACGGCGGGAGATGGACGGGCTCTGGGGCGTATAGCTTCAGAACAGTCAGCGCCCTATTGGATTAGCTTATTAGCCGAAATGATCGCTAGAGAGGTAGCGTTGATGTTTGGAGAAAATTTGGAGCGAATCTAGGCGTCGACGTCATCGCGTAGGGCTGAATCGGCCAGGCAGGTTTTCATATGCTGTCCAAAATGGCTGTATAAACTGCCTTATTGCTTTGTCGTTCCCGTGGCGCTTTGCCTGCTTGCCTTGGATGTTGAAGGCATAATCTCATTGATTTAAAAATAAACTTATTATGGATGCAAATAGAAGCCTCAAAGCCTAAAATATTGATATATAAGTCCGGTCCATAATATATGTCCAGTCTATAGTACAATATCTAAACCGGACCCGACCGCTAACCCTACCTGAGAATATCAAGACTCAAGGATAAAATACTGAGCATCTATAGGTCCGGATTCCAAAATCTACTTCCAGCTTTGTCCATAGCTAAACAACGACCTGGAAGGTTGTTTAGTAGGGCTATAAAAAGGTTTACGAAGAGGACTGTGGTTGCGTAATAGGGGTCAGGACCTTGCTTGAAACATGCGCAATCCTATATGTGAAGCAGCTCCTGAGAGGAAGGGCTTGAAAACAAGATTCTTTGTGGTTTTCGCATTGCAGTAGAACTTATACTACGCGACTTCGTGCGTAGAGGCTTATGGGTGGATGATGTGTTATTAAGTTAGCAGAGCACTGCTTTTCGACACACTATCGTAATTGTTAGAATGTGTGAAGACGGGCATTTTCAACTAACATACCACCGCATCCTGCGCCAGAGAAGACTTGTCGCAGGGCAAACAAACTACTGCGCCTAAAATCTAGAGATATGACATCGTCCACGAGAGCCAAGATCACTAAGATTAGATGTTGGCATATTTGATCGTACAATTTTGGCCAGTGATGATTGCAAGAGAAGTCTGCGTCCAGCGCATGACTATGCACGCTATCCGTTCTTTCGCACCCAAGACCTCGACTGACCTCTCTATCCAGTGCCCCAACATTCTTTCTTCGTTCTCAGGGCCACTTCGACATAGTCACCTCCCTTGCGTGCCCCAAGATACCTCATTGTCGCTCCCCAATTTCCGTTAATCAGTTTCGTTTCTTTTTCTCCGTTAACCACTGCCTCTCCCCATGACGAGCTGTGGTCAACCCAATGCACATTTGATGTGACAGAAATTTCCTCCCAATTCACTTCATTTACATCCGGCATCGAACTCTTGCAATTCGTCAACACAGCTGCTATGATAGCCTTCTCTAGGTATGAGAGGATGGTGGAGGGCTGGACGGAGACAAAGGTCTGGCCCTTAGCCTTGATTTGGGGAGGCGAGGCAGGGTATTTTAGGTTGTACACAATCGGGAACGTAATAATGGGGTCTGGAGATCGTAGAACGATCTGGCTAGGCTCGTTTGGTTTGGTGTCTAGGATGTTGGCATGTCAGTGTTGCGTTTCGAGGATATCATGCATGGTAACGACATCCAACCACTAGAGCGGCGCTGAATTACTTATATATGCGGATCGAAGATGGCAGCCATTAGCTATCGAAAGGGATCACTTACCGTGGGTGTCTTGAAAAGACATGATGTTTGTGTGACGATTGAAGATGGTGAATAATAGTCGATGGAAGTTGTAGGAAGGAATAGATTTCGGCTGTACGGAGGCGTTATGATGCAGATGAGGAGTGGGATTGGGTGGCTGTCCAAGGACTTCTGTGTAGTAGGCCATCCTTTTATATTCAATCCGAGCGCAGCTATTCTCTTGCCCTCCCTATCAATGACTCAGTCCTTCCCCTTTCTTCACTGCATCGAGGAGCGGACATGTGTGACTGCACTCCAAGGATAGGCATCCCGCTGAGATGAATCGACATTGAGTGAGTCAAAGATGTGCGAAAGTTTAAGAATAGATCACGAAGCGTTTTGGAATGACTCTTGGTATGGGTAGATTGCTATGAATAAAGCCTGGGAATCGTGAAGTGCGGGATTGATGAAGGGCAAAAAAGCAAATTCAAGGCACATTGATCATGTCAATTCAAGCTGTTGCACGCGTTTACAAAGAAAATGAAACAGCAGCACCATGACTTTCAAGTATTATGTTCCGAGCTGTTCCACAGCCAGAAACAAGTAAAATCTTTCAACTCGCCTTCTTTGAAGTTGCAAGATTACTGACATTAATCTATCAAATATATATCCATCGGCCCTTACTTGATTATTCATGAGTCACATCTATCAAGTTGTACCCTTGCAAATCACGCAAAGTCCCAACACTGACTTTCGTGATCCCAGTACGCTGCGGGAGACACATTTGCTGATTTCAACGAGAAAGGAGAATCAGAGAAATCAAGTCATGGATAGGGATGCAATGAAACAACACGCTTCCAAAGGCGACACGAAGAGCTAACTACTTGATATACCGTTCATCTTCTCCAGTCAATCTACATCGTAGAACGAATGTCAACAGTCAGCAATATAAATCGACGACCATCAGTAGATACCAAAAGTTATCAGCAACAGACGCCATGTCCAGCGCCTCCAACAATCCCCCTTCCCTTTACAGTAAGTCGGCCTCTTTGAAATTATCTTATCTTCCACCAGTACTTCTTCTCGAGGCGCGGATTACTCCGCTTGTTAGTATTACGGTCCTAGCGTACCTGGTTATTCAAAATCTGGTAGGGAGTAACAACACTGACTTTAGCATCATCCAGGTACCAGATCCAACGAAGCTGGCTTACGCGGCCCGTCATCAGAAAGCATCTTCTTCAATAAGATCACTGGCTCCAGCTCCACTGAAGGCCAATGTCAGCTGGCCGTGGCACTCACACTCTATGCAAAGGAGCCAGTTGTATATGGCGCACCGCCTCCCCTTCAAGCTCTCAACGACATCATTGGCTTGGACTGTCAAGGCATGGTGGAAAGCCTGCAGCAAAGTGCATATACCATTTACAGTTCCTGTTATGACGATGTCGCCGCGGATAACTATGGAAACTGGAAGTCGCTTGCTGGGAGGACGTTCCAGCTGGATGTACAAAAGGTCTTTAAGATTCGAAAGGTACATATCTAGCTTCCTAGAAGACCGTATCAACCACTAACGTCTGAATGAGATTTCAGGATGCAAGTGACCTAGTAGGGAGCCCAGCGTTCGCCAAGCCTCCCTAAAGCAACGGAAATGAAAGGCGAACATCTTGCTGGATCACTCAAGTATGCAAGGGATGTTTGGTGTGGATATTGAAGCTCTGGGCCTGGGCTTCTGTTACATGTATTACTTGTCAAATTGTACGATCAAGTATGCAAATGCAATCCTAGTCAAGATGATGATATCTGTGAGCAAGTCTACAGTCTGGTAGTTGTGTACAAGGGTGAAATAGGCTCCCATTTCCGAGATATTTTCACAGGAATGATTTAGTCTCGCTGAAGGACTCACCTGTACTTGCTCAACCTGACCTCAAGACTTTGTTCGGGCGAGGCTAGACGTGGTTTGAAATATACATTGGTCTCCTGAGTTTTACCTGCGTAGTGTCGCGGGATGACTCTATAATTTCCTGTAGTCTTTTCGGCCCCTAAGGTTGTTGTGAGCATCTATTCATATCGTTTCTCTGCGCAAGTCCATTGACATTGACGTTCTCTTTGCTCGACCTGCTTAATTGCTGTGTAAGGCAGTAGTTGCAGACGCAATTAGGTGCTGATCAATAGACTGTTTGAGAAATTCAAGCAGAATGATATATCATCTTCGAAATTTTCCTTGTTGGTGATATCTTTGAGAGGCAGGCGACATATCGAACGAATGACCCCATCCAATGGGACCAAGAACATTCTCCAAGGACAGCTGAAGACCACGCACAGCATCTTATCGCGGAGAGGAAATCACAGGAAGCTTGAGGGATCAGGCAAGAGGGCACAATCAATTGCCCAACTAGAGCAATGTTGCATGCAAGTAATTTACGTACATATAGCAGTGCTATCGATTGGATCATGCAAGTATGCACGGGTAGCTGCAGCTGTTTTCTGATTGGTCTACCGCTGATTTATTAGTGGCACCACCTTCAGCTCAGCCACTTTGGCTATCAAACTGTTATTCCATCACACACGGCAGTAACTGCGACCTTACCATCTAGTGTAATCCAACGGGCCTTGATACGTTGAACATGACAAAGCCGAGGCTCTCCACAGCCACTACGCAGCACCATTCATTCTCTCCTTCGAGTCTCGAGTCCTGGCTGAGCGATAATCATGCTACTCCATGGAGCTTTAGGCATGAGAGCTTAGACGTGGATAACGCACCAGCCTCAACGCAATACGAAAGCAATCTTGAGCTACGAAGTTCTGAAGAGAGATTTGATAGTGCCAATGATTGTGAGATGAAGGAGGAGGCCAAACAAGGCATTAAATATTGTATTGAGAACCAGATATCATCCGAGACACAAATCGAGTCTATCCGAGCCACGGGTTACACGCTAGATGATGATAACCTTGATGAAGTTCGCTTGGACTGGCTCACAAACTCGGTCACCAAGGTACCGTCTATTTCATCAAGACCTGGACCCGATCCTTTTGAGCATGGGACGGTTCTAAGCGGGTTCACATCAACAGTATGGGCTGATGATATGGACGAGACAATCAGAGAAGGATCTCATGGGGAGGCTGGAGTCCCCAATGACCTTGGGGGTCAGCCTTTAGGCCATCTCACCTTCCAGACTATGTCTAGTCCAGAAGTACCTCCGTCGATCATTGAACAAGCTCGTATCATTGCCAAGCAAAGGCCAGACGCTAAAAGCGAAGAAGAATACATAAGATAGCGACAGCAGCCCGAGGAGGAGCAGGAGAGAGATCTATGAAGGCGTATTTCGAATGTCTCGCCCATTTCGGACCTTGGTTTGGAGTTAGGCGACGTTTGAGCCAGGAAACGCTTGTTGCGACGATGGGCCGTGGAGAGGAAGTGCAGAGTCCATGATCCCTCAAGCATATTAGCATCAATTTTTAGACATGAGCTTTAAATAGTGTGGAAACCACGTTTCACCAAGTTGTACCTCGGTACACGTACAATGTGCAAGTATGATAGCATAGCTTCAACATCTTCTTGGTGAATGCCGAGATCATTTTGCCTCCCCTTCCCTAGTCCACCATCGAATACATGTCCATGTCTTGGCGTCCAATAAGAGTGGGATGTCATCAAATTTCCGCTCCGCTGCATACATTTTGTCCATTCATCAAATTTTGTAGCCCTCCTGACTGTGGCTTATTCTAATATCCTAACTAGCGTCCACTGAACGCATGGCATAGACGCCCTTTGATAACTTACAAATTGGATATGAGGATTTTAGAAAGTGTGAGATCTGAAATGACAAGCGAGGAGATTGTTTTCCGCCGGAGCCACGTGGAATTAAAAATCCCACATGAAGATTAGCTGTATGAGGAAATGCTCTTTGAAAATGATGAGCACAGGGTATAGAGAAAAGCTGTGAGATTCCACGAATTGTCCAGAAAATGGAACGAGCTATCCTATTGAATCACAATGTCAGGTGTTTATAGTGAGAATGCGTGACTTTATTAGCACTCTAAGGTGCAATGTCCCAAGTCGGGAGCTCTGCTGAATTCCCTCCAAGAATGATCGGGGTCCACATGGTACTCGACCAGCATCTCTCTGTCTGCTCTTTCGCGGCGCTCGTCGCAAAAGGAACGGAAAAGCATCGGTATGCTGTTCAAGCGGGACTCTCGACATGATACCGATGTTGCACTGGTGGCTGATGTGTGTCACTGGCTTTCTGGCTTTCAAAAGCTGGGACCAGCCGGCTTTGTCAATGACTGGAAGATGAATATTCGAGCTCGTAGTCACCTTTTTTTTAAAGAGTTCCCGTGCGGGCTCCCGGAAGAAGGCTTGGAATTTGTGCCATTCCTCTTTCCAGTGACCGCTCACAAAGGTCCGGAGGCTTACGAATGCTTTGGGAGCGCCCCATGAGGTTGCCATGCATGTCTGGCCTGATTTCCCGTTCCCACGGAGGCATTTGCATGTTGGTATCGACGTTGTCTGGGCGTCAATTGACGTGATGATGAGCTGGATAACAGCCATTGTCTTCACTCTTCCATGTACATAGGCCAGGGTCCCTCTGATGTTTTAGGCATTTGCACACCGGTTCAGGCTGCTACCAGGCGACATATAACCCCGCGGCCTTCAAAAATTGGTGGTCCACTTTTACTATTACATGATGCCACCTAGCTTTGAGGTACTCAGCTCTGTCTTCTACATATCCTGCCCATAGTCTCATCTAGCACTGATTGTATCCACTCCGTTCCTCGACTTCAGCAACCTCAACATCGCAGTGGCATTCCCATTGCTCAAGTGGAAGCCACTTCCAAAGTCTCGGCTAGCTGGACTCCCACACCATTCGACTCGCAGCTCGAAGATCTTTCTGTTGTTGAGTTTGTTGTGAAACATGCGCTGGATGTCAGCCATAAGGGTGCTGATGTCCTCCTCGATAGCCACGACCACGGGCGCGCGAAGACCGTTGCACATAACAATGATCGAGAACGTAAGTTCCATGTATTCGAGCGTCGAGTATTTGCCTCGGGACGTTGCATATGCAAGGCGTGACGCGCTTGTTGAGTGACTCGGCTTGAGGATGGAGGCGAGGGGAGGATCCGAGGGGTCGATACGATCTGAAGCAGACGCCTCATTGGTATACAAAGGAGGTAGGTCGTCGATGGTATGCGCACTGGTCGCCATGATTCGTTGGGGCTGTTGGAGAAAGAATATTAGAGGCCATAGGAGAGCTGACTTGATGGGATTGTGCGAAGACTCGAATGCTTAGTCATCGCAGCCGGAACCTCGAACATCCTTTCTAACTATTGCAAAGACATTGTTTACCCCCCTCAAAGGATCACGAGAAGGGGAAAGTAAATGGCTCTGCAGATACGCTTCCCTTGCCATCAAGTTAAGCAGCATGAACAGTGGCCCTGCAGACCATTTGAAAATTGCCTCCTACTTAAGAGTGGAAAAATCTGAGGCAGCGCGTTAAGGCGTGAAAGCGGCACAAGAAATCCCCCCCTTGGATCAGAATATGTAGGGTTGACTAGGTAAGTGGTGGCTCCTTGAACCTTGAATTTGCGTCACTGGGATGAGTTCTGGTCACTCGCTTTTTCTTCGACTACCATCGGATGATCACTCTCAACGGCCCCTGATGACTCGGAACCCTTTCCATCGTGTGATGTTGCATACTTGATCATCATGGATAACTTTTTTGCCGTCAGAGAATTTTAAATGTTAAGCTAATCACCATTAGCAAACCATCCCACAGTAACTTCCTCCCTCTTCTACACATCTCTGCAATAAAAACTACCCTACTACGCAGCCCACGCTGTCTATGCTGCCAATGATGTCTATGCAAGCTATCATCACCTAGATCGAGAAAGATATCGGCCCCATACAAATGTCAGAGACCACAAAGCCCTTCCATACTACCAAAGCCTCGCTGCTTGTCCAAGCCCTTTAACAGAACCGGATCACCGATAAGCTGTACCTGAACTACATTTCCCCCATCACGATCCAAGCAACCGACCTCAAGAGACAACATCAGGAGATGAAGCCCGTCGTCATGTGCGTTAGCGAGAGCATCGAGGACTTGAACTACGATCTACTTCGTATATGCTCACTCATGTCATCCTCCCTACACATTCGGCCCGATTTCACCAAAGACCAGGACTACGGGCTTTCTGAAATTCAGCTGCATAACCTGAATGGCGGCATTGAGCCATTCTGCGTCGGTTGAAGTCTAGGGCCGAGGTGGACAAGCTTAGGCTGCTTTCGCACACTGGCCGGAAACTTCAGGAAATATTGAAATAAAAATGAGACCCCACGGACTAAGGGGATTTCATTAGTACACAAGGAATTGTTTGCACAGGGTTGAGAGCAATGACGTGTGCAGCCAGTGCATGCCTATTGAGCGTCATCTAGCTTGTTCCTCATGTCAAACTTCAGGTAGTGTGCCACGAAGATCGAGAGGCATTAACAACCGTAGTTCCATATGCTCAACTTAGTGCAGGAACAGCAGGGATCTTGCATCTCGCTGTTGCCTGAGGAATTGGCCTGGTTTCTTCAGACAAAAGCGAGAAGCGAACATTGTTTAATGGCACAACTGCATGTAGACCACAATACTCGATCCTCGTCTCATCTTGTACAACTGGCTAGGTCAGCTGGCCCTTGTGTCCAGGTTGCACATTATTCGGTGAGATAAGTCCCAGGGTTTCTCCAGTATGACAATGTTGATTGCCCCCACTTCGTGCTACTCAGTCATTGCCTCCTTGTCTATAAATTCAAATTCCTCGTCCTCGTTCTCTTTCTCTCTATCACATACTTGATCATACTCATCACAAAGCTTGAGGTTGCCCTTTGCTTCCTAATTACCCTCGTTACATCCGAAATTGTCCGCATCAGAAAGACAAACAATTCTCTCAGTTTTTTGATCATCCTCTCGAGATGGAGAAGATCATCAAATACCTAGAGATAGATTATTCCGACGAGGAACTCGGGGCACTCCAAGACGATGTATATCACAGTTATCGCAGCAACCTATTAGCCCATGCTGTCACCAAAGGCCTGTTGACCGACACTGAATACCAAAACGCTACTTTCAGTATCATGGTCGAATACCGCACCAAAGGGTCTACCCGCGCCTCGAATCTCAAGACAACGTCACAGCCTATTGTCCTCTGCATTGGCGACGATTACACTAACATCGGCGACGTCTTCATCCGAGCCTTCGATGAGAAGAACGCTTATCCGCCAAAAGCAATAAATATCACATTTGGGGGAGGGTCGTTTCCTTCCACTAACGACGCATTCTATGGTCTGATATTGAAGGAAGCAAATACTACTGCAACACTGAGGCTGTTGAAAACCCGCGGAGGGTTGGATTGCATGACTGCCTTTGCAAGGTCAGCCGAGGGGTCAGTTGAGGGCGAAGAGTTGGGTGAAGAGATGGGCTTTGGCCTTTGTAAGTTAAAAAAATCCAATCCCTCTATATAGCCACGACACTAACAGCAAGTTTGGTAGCCGGTTGATTGCACACGCCAACAAGCATCACATGATGGATTTGGGTTGAAGAAACCTGCTTGCAGTGACTGGGAATTGCACATCTTTGTGACAGCATACTATGTTTCTGAAGCTTGAGATCTTAGATAGAAAGAAACAGGCCGACTCATGACTAATCTATTTCGGAACTATTCTTGCTGCTCCAAGTTTGGTCCGTATTAGTAACTGTATACATGTCGATTCAGCGCGCTACTGATGACTGATTCGCAATCTCATCACGCACATTCCGGGTTGGATATGCAAGATTTGAGATAAAATGATCCTTGATAAGTGATCGGGATGATGGGTCTTTAAGCTTGCAATTAGCTCCATCCAGCGCAAAGGAGCACATGAGTTGACTCGATATTGAACAAGGGTGAGACATACCCAAGGACATGTGAGATAGACTGAGAGACCAAGGTCTCAGCAAAACGTCGGAGCTCATGAAGATAATCGCGCTTGGATCAGGACTTGATCAAGATCGGCAGATGCACCTGCTCAAGATCTTTGCTCGTCACCTTGACCAGATTGCTTATAGTACTGGCTGATTGATGGACAGATTCATGCTAGATACCTCCATGTTTGCCGGCACGTTTACTTCTCTGACCTGGCGGCTTGCCAGTACGACCGGACTGGTTTTCCAGCGAGAAAACGTATAAGTATGGGAGGCAGTCCTTTCCAGGCTACTTCTTCTTTCATGTAGTAAGCATCCACTTGACGAAATCATATTCAAAGTCAACCAAACAAAATGTCCTTTACCACATCAAACCCAATCTACCACACACCTTCTGCAAACACTATTGCGCACATGGTCAAGGCCGGCATCTTGGGTTGGGCAGCATTCCACGATCAAACGGTATCTGTCATGATCACTGTCAGACCCGACAATCTGTTCCTTCCGACGCCAGTCCTTCTGGCTTTGACAGACGATGATACTTCGATCAAAAGACATCTTGACTCCATACCCAGATGTTCGCGGATCCAGAGCTTGGAAGTCCGTTGGGCTGACGGTAGATCCTGGGATGTTCCTACAATTCCGAATCTACTAAACAATGAAAGCGCCAACGCCGTCCTGCGTCTTATTAAACAACGCAACGGGGTAGATGAGATCATTGCCAACACAGACGTGGGACTAAGCGCGGCTGTCCAGGAAGCAAAGTCAACAAAGGTGGAAGTCTCGAAGGGCGCAACTAAGCTAGCGCGCCCTACCACTTCTGGAAGGCATGGGAAGAAGTTGGGAAAGGCTGGACCTGCGGAAGAAGAGAGAAACTTTGCAGAAGATGTTGACATGACAAATGTCAAAATTATGAATACACAGTCAAGCGGAAACCCTAATTCAAGCGAAGATAGCAAGGTCAGAGATGCGGCACCAAGTCCAGAACTAGCAAACTCGGCAAAGGACGAACCTAGCATCACTGCACCTCGACTCAAACATTCTCAGAATCTCCGAGAGATACGAGCCTACAAAATTCAGAAGCGCAAGGCAGGCGATGATCCAGTGGTTTGGGAGTCTGACGAGAAGGAGAACGATAATCGCTAAATGATGAACGTGACGGAAGAGACCCAATTCGTCTGAATTCTGAGGATGCAAGTACAAGCTTAGCTCGCGGCCTGAAGGGTGTTCAGCATGTGACGAGATTTTAATCATCGTGTGTGGTGAAGGAAATAATGCCTAGCTTTTCCCTTTCATAGAACTGTGCATTTTCCACATGATTCTGCCATAATTCGCGTCCCATTGCAGGAGCTATACTAAAATAGACAAAATGCTACGAATAACTTTTCATTTGGGTCTACTCCTACTTCACAGATAAGCATCCGATACAAGGTCGGAACACAATGAAGATATCTGAACACCCGATCATCTTTATTAAAGCCCATTGCATAAGTCTTGCGCCGAGCGAAGAAACAAATCTTTGTCTGCGAAAATTGGAAAACGGGGTCTTGCAAGTACGGGTCTTGCTTACATTGTAAGAACTTAGAAAAACTTCTCGTCCTTTATAGCAGCCCTTTTCCCAACTTTCCCATGAGACCCGCTGGAATCAGGGTCAAATAATCTTAAAACGGTACAGAATACAACACACTCACAATGTCTCTCGGAACGGGCGCACCACAACCAGATGTTGCCACCCTGCCAAGCTACAGTCTCACCGGAACTGCTAGAATAGCAGCTACAGCTTTTCTTGAAGGAAGATCGACTTGGACGGACCACGACAATCAAACAGTTCACATCCCCCTCAAAACCTTTCTACCTGGCAAGTTTGTCTATAAGAAAATTACCCCGAGCCTGGGTGAGACATACACCGACTTGATGCATGACATCATGGAGATATTCAAGATGCAGCAATTACCCACATGATGATAATCTGGGCAGGCAGCAAGACTGGAGCTTTTGAGACAGAAGAGGAGAACGAAGCATTGACGAAGCTGCATTGGCAATTATGTTGAGATTTCTCCAAATGAGAGGCGGTGATGACAGAATCAGAGCTGTGGAAGTACTAGGCGCAAATACCAAATGTGAGGAACAGGAAGTAGTAAATTTCAAAGCTCTAGAATGAGTCAACGAAGATATGAGAAATTGTTTTGGCGTGTGAAGGCAACTAGGTTCGTTTGTAGAGCTCTTGAAGTCTGAATTCCACAATCCGATTTTGTATCGTGAATTATAGTGCCTGTAATCTCTTGTTCCCCTTTCGATTTCGGCGGGCTCTGCTTCATACTTGTACACTTTCCCATATACGTGAATATTACTCGTTCAGGCATGAGTTCCGGATAGCCTTGCTCGCTTCTCGTGCTTCCCTGATCGTTTCCGCTGAAATCTAGCGGAGCAAGATCGGAGGCTTCTAAATTCTCGTTGACGGTTATACCTAGTAGTTAGCTACGAAGGGTTGGTTATTATCCAATTTTCTCAAGCATCGTATCACATGCACGGGTGGCAACTGGGTTCGTTTGGCTTGGGGGCGGGACTCGCTTTGTGCGGTCGATAACAGCCCCGAAGTTCCCTATACCGGGTCTTGCTCGGGTGTCAAGAGGCTAATTATCCTTGAATCGGAGGATGGTGTAGACGATTGTCTATGAATTGAAGGACATTTCCTTGTTTATGACAATACTCAAAAGACCTTGGACATTAAGGGGCCTTTTGCTGTTTGAGCGTAATAATTGGGACGCATCACACTATAGCATCAACATATGTACGTAGTCCTTGACCCAATCCTCACCATGGAACCGCCATGTCTGACGGAGGCAGCGCTAAGGGGCCACCTCCATACCGAGACACGAATGGTAGAGGGATGGAGGAGGATAAAAGGAGGCGTCGGGATATTCCTATTCCAAATTCGTCGAACCGCAAATCCTACCACAGAGAGAAAGCATTCAGAATACTGCAAAAGCTCGACAAAGATGACCAGCAAACCAGAGTAGTATAAGTTGGCGACGCATACTCCGTACTGATCTGCAATGGCACGTTACCGACTAAAGACCGCAGCTACACGCCTTTCATTCTATATCTCTTTGATAATCTGAGCTCGATAAAATGCGACATGGCGGAAGGTCTTGATATCCCGTGGGGAACTGCGCTCTATGTTACCTGGAATGGGGTACCGTCAAAGGCTCAAGATATGTTGGTAAATGGCGAGAGTTGTAATGCGACTTTGAGGAGACTGTGCGGTCACAATGGAAGCTTGAACTTGCTTCGCCTGACGATCTCAAAGATTGAAGGTAGTCATTTGGGATGAATTTTTCATGGGAGGATAGAGATGACATGGAAATGTACACTTTGAACTAGCAAGCAGGTATAAACACTACTCAAGGTTTTGCATGCGTCAATACTTTTTTTCTTACAGCGCTGCTTGATGCGTCCAACTTTCCTCTATCTCGACCCAGGACCCTCGAAGCATAGGGGCAATTGGCCGCCGAGAATCACTCTCATCCGACGACAACAGGTCGCCAAAAAACTCAACCGCAAGTTTCCTTGGCGTTCTCTGGGCCCTCTTGGGTGCCGTCTAGTGTCCTTTGGCGTGTTTGCCAGCTAATTCAGCTATCTTTGCTTTCCGAGTAGAATCAGACTCGTAGCAGTAGATGTTAGAAACGATACTTTGCCAAACACGCTGCATCTTCGACTCGGAGAACAACAGGCCAGCATTGTTCGCCTGCACTTCCCGGACAACACTTAAGTACTCAGCAGCCTGTAGGCAAAGTAGTCCCACACTTGGCACCCTGATGGTTTCATACCCATCTGTGAGCAGTATTTCGCCATTATCGGCCTCTTTATCCTGTCTGGAGTCAGTGATACCTCTTGTCGACGATCATTGCAGATCGTAAGACGCGTCCCAAGAGTGAAAAACGGCGTATCCCCGAAAATGTACATACCTTGACGAGAAGAGTCCGGAATCAATTCATTGGCTCATTAGATTTGCGAAGAAAGAATGCTGACGGATCTGTATATTAGGCCCAGATGTCTTGGTTCATCGGGCAATGCACCTACTCACGGTCAGTGGCAATCGCAAGATCGAGCACGTTCTGGCTTGCTTACCTGCTGTAGCATACGGTGAAACATGTGGTCATTCTCCGAGTAAACTGCTTCTAGATCAGCGGCCCAATACTCCTCAACCTTATCGCGGTCTATACGAATGCGAAGTAGCATATTCTTTTGCAGCGTATCCATTGTATAGTCGACGTTGTTGAGGCCGAGGACTTTACAATTCATGCGCTCAACAATGTACAGATTTTGCAACCTTGGGACCCAGGGCTATCATGTCATTCTGTAAAGGTTGCTGTGGAGGCGGCGCAGGTATCATGAGCGATCTGCCAGTGGCACACGCGTTTCCTTGCTCTACCGCAAATGGAACTGTGATTGGGGGATGTTTGCCTCTTCGTTGTTGTTTTTTCTTCGGCTTCACGCTGTCCACTTCTGCAGGGTCTACGCAGGCTCTCGCTGTGGATGCTCTGCTGATTCATCAGAATCAGTTGTCTTCCGCTTTTTGGACAGCTCGTCCGATATCTTGCTATCGCTGGCGTCGTCCAGAAATTTGGTGCACGAGACACCCAGTCCCTATGCATCAAATAAGATTGTGAGTCAAATCAAGCCGGTGAATGAGTTCCTTACCTCTGTGAGCTTTGCCTGGCTGACAACTTCAGGCTCATAATAGTATAGTTTTTCAACCAGGCTTCTCCAAAGCTCCCGCATGGTTGCATAGTCCACCACACAAGTTGAGCGATTAACGTTTGACTTGAACAGCTTTTAGCAAATGAGCTAACAATCGAGCATTAGGAGCGATCTAGATAAAAAAATATCCTCGAGTCGTTATGGTTTAATCACCACAGGTAGACCCGACTGTGCAGTCATCTCATTCCACAAGGGTTCGACTCCAAGTTCGATCAGGCGAACCTGAGATCACGGAGGTTCCCGAAGGAAGAGATCTGAGACATTTTTGACCTGAATAATGCACCACACAACTCTCACCATGCCCCTAATCTACCTTGCCTTTGCCCTTAACCCACCACCTTTGGCCACTTTCCCAAGGGTGAAGGTCGTAAGATTTGTAATCTGTTCGGAGCTAGCAGTTTTGAAGATTTCACTTGGGCCATATGGCCATATTACGAAAAAGCTTAAGACACTTTACTATATTCCAAGTTTTTATTTCCAAACAGAGGCTTGGCGTTCGAACAAAGGTCGTAACACATCAAGTCTTGACCAGCTATTGTGCCAGTGTTACCTTACATCTCAAATCCGCAGCTTGTCTTGCACAACATCTCGCTGTGCATTAATGCCGCCGCGCCTGCTTCTTTTCACTTACAACGACAGCGCCGCAAGCAAGGCGTTCCCGTGTTGTAAACAGGTCCATCGAATCAAATGAGCGCATTCTCGGTAAGTTTTGAAAGTCGCTTGGGTGTCTAATCACATGTTGCTAGCCCTCTACACCTAGCTTCTTGTCGCCACCCTTAAATTTCCGAGAGAACACTCAGATTGCGATCATGCACTTGCGAACATGTAAGGGCGACTACCTGAGTATGGCAAGCAGGCTACATGCTCTTGAGAAGTTCCATCCTGAGTGCCATAGAAGTCCTCATTTGTAGCGCTAGGATCCGCGATCGAATCTTTCCAATATCGCTGCAGCCAGGTCACTAAGGAGGATATACAATCTCGTTTTTCAAAATAGGCCATGATACTGTTTACTTTGTTTCATCGACAAGCCTTTGTTGCTTGTTACATACTTGTCGAAAGTAGCGTGCCAAGATCAGCGTCCTTCATATAAGATAACGGTGATGCTATGGAGATGACAAGCTCCCAGCAATGGGAACAGCCTACATCTTCTTCATCAGTTACCTTTGTGATCTTACAGTGTACATCAGAAGCCCGTGAGGAACCTACAAAGCTCTAAGGAGTTTTCTGAGACCAGACAAGTGAAGCCGAGATACTTACTAGCCACTTGAATTTCGTTCCAAACGTCTTTTGAAGTGGGAGTGCGAACATCCAAACCAGGGCCAATCTCGCTCTTTCTTTGACTCCTAGAGATTGTTTGAGCTCTTAATACACATCTCTCCGCAGGTTCCTCTCGCTTTATGTTATGTTGGTTTCTGGACTTATCATTGGCTATATGACTATAACTATGAAGCCTTCTTCTCAACGCTCAGTGTACATCATTCACAACAATGTCTCTCGAGCTTAGTATAGCCGCGGGAGAGACAGAATTCAGGCTATTCTTTAAGGCTCTTGGAGTCGAGTGGATGGTGGATGTGTTGAAGATTGTTCTGGAAACAAATACGAAGGAAGATGGAGATGGTTTGGTAGTTCAATGGTTATCAACCGGACTGGAATCTCCGATAGGAAGGTCCGTGAGCCTGGCAGTATGCGCTGAATTTCAATGGCAAGGATCAAATGAACATGTTTGTCCCATCGTTGCCTTGGAGATCCACCTCTAGCATCTAATGGTTTCCCCAACTGTCTCTGTGGCGATCATTTTCGATTCTGGGAACGGAGATAACTTGCTGTTCCGAACGATGGAGGTTTGCTGCCAATTGGAAGCATGTTGTCCATCTCGGCTGAACATCTTGTAGTGACCGACTCACCTTCTGCCTGTTTCGCAACCTGAATGCACACCGTTAAAAGGGCGAGAAGTTCCGCTCAAAGTAAACGTCTGCTCGCATACACCGTTTGTTCAACTTTCATCATCTCCTTCCAGCAACAATGAATACATAACCACCACACCAAGCTCTGTCTGCCGACCACCATACCACAGGAGCTCTCCAAATAGTCCGCGCACATTTCACTAGATCATTGCCCGACTGGCAATATATGGTGCTTACCTGTCCCGTCCTAGTCAAGTACGGGAACTACAGCACCCCGCTAATAGTGAGTATCGCAGACGGCCTTCCGACACTCAAGGCAGACATTCGGCATCTGCTCCAGCTACCTTTCCTACCAGATCTCATTGTAGAGTTTGGGCTTACTACATACCAAGTAAGTCTCTCGGTAGGTAACATTTCAGCTATACTCAGGTTCATGAGGGCGAGAGGAGGTTGGGATGCGTTGAGGGTACAGGGGCCGCCCATAGTCAATGATTTAGACAATCACAACCAGTGATGAGGAGGTCTTAGCTTTTGCCACTATTGGATTTGCCTATCATGAATATTGAGAACCGTTTCGAACAAGAATGTAACCAGTTTTGACGCAGTGTTTTGCAATGATAAACGAGAACTAAGCTTGGCTTAATTAGGTGCTACGATTAGGTCAAGCGGGATTGGGGTCGACAGCGAAACTTTCCACAAGCACTTTGATCAAGGAAGCTGAAGCTTCGAGCTCGCGAGACGTCGCCACAAGAATGGAAATATCAATTCAGCATACTATCTTGGCAGAAGCATGTCTAGTAACACGGAAATGTCCTCCACTGTATCGTACTTACAAACATGACTCAAATGATCTATGAGGATTGAAGCAAATGGCTTTCATCTTCGCAGACCGTGCAGGTTATGTTGCCTTGAGGCAACTGGCGGTGCTTGTCTTTCATCAAACGACTTTGTCAAGGAAGTTGTGATTAGTAAACGATCATCCACAACCACTCACCCAACTGACCATAAAATTCTCACACTCGGCCCTGCTTTTGCAAGTCCTCGACACTGAGGTCCACGCATACCATATCTTTTGTAGTCAAAGCGCGACTTACCGCAATGCCAGAAGGTACACCTAGAATAAATAGAGCGTTCTTTCCCCTACATTGTCAAAAGAAATAGCCAGTAGCTTCTTCGTCTTCCTGGCTGTCCAATATGCCCAGCTTTGATACCTCCACTACAAAAGCGGCTCTTTCCCCTCCTCCTTCCACCCAACGACCCTCCTCTCCACAAACCCTCTCCACAAACCCTCTCCAACGACCATGTCCCACCCGCAACCCACCCACCCCCCTCTCCAGACACCTATGCCATCTTCCCGATCCTCCCCACCCTCGACCAGACAACCACACAACCCAAGCCACCCGCATTCCCACTCTCAAACCGGAACAACTTCACCTGGACGTTTCCCATCACAGTCACAACCCCAACCTAGCCGGCGCCACCACAAAGCCAATCTGCGCCTACAATCCTCAGCCTAGCAGAAGACTACGAGATCCTTCCCCAAGATATTACCAAATTCTTCCAATCGACGCAAAGCCGCGTCAGATGTAAGCCGGGTAAATTACTCGCGCAAGGTCGCCGATAAAACTTGTACAGACATATATTGTGCTTGATCGAGGGAATGTGGGAATGGCGATGAGGTTGGCGCAGGAGAGGGCGGCGATGGACTCGTACCTTGCTGTAAATTGGTGAATAGTAAAAGGGATAATAGGCAGTTCCAGGAATGGTATTCAGATGAGATATCTGCTCAAGTTGTGATTCTTTCGAGGGGAATGTGTGGGCGATATTGATGTCTGTGCGGTAAAAGGAATGACCTAGAGTCGGGGCTGAAGACCAATCGTTTTTTTGATTGAAAAATCCGCCCTTTCGTTTGATGCAAGACTCCAAGTGGGAATATGCGTAGACTCCGTTTCATAACACTCCTCGATCGACGATGTTGTTTTCACTGGCTGGCAAAGCAGTGGTTCTCGATGGTTAGGCTGCAGCAGCAATCTTCCTTCAGTGCTTGCGGGTTGCTTCTTGCAAATACTTCAGACAATGTTACCAGATACTTCCACTCTTGTTCCTCTGCTCATACAGCCCAACCCATTTCCTCACGGGTATAGAAGGCCATATACATTCTCTACCTCCGATGCTCACAATCATCATCAAGCAATATGAGCAGACCAAATGGCACACCAAATCAGCCTGCTCTACCAATACCTCCCACAGCCGAATCCAGAAACGAACGAGCCCTACCAAACCGTCGAAGAAACGAGCCCCCTCCCACCCCGTCAACCTCTCCCCTCCCCCGGCCCCAAATCACTCCAGCTGTGCCCACCGAATCAACCAACCACTCAATCCTCGACGACCTCCAGCTCACCTCGTCTTCGTTTACCGACACCGTTTCATACCTATGCTGCTCAGCCTCGACGAAGAATTTCGAACTCTCCGTGACGATATCCAACGCTTATTTGGCTTCCCCGTGCTGCCCCGGCTCAGATTATACTAGATCAATCCTCAGGGGTTGCTGGACGAGGTTGCGAATTGATGGGCTAAATTTGAGGGCGGTGTTGAGGACTGGCGAAGAAGAGGGCGGGGATAGATCATAGAATTGTTGTAAAGGTGTGATGTGGATTGTTTCTGCCCCAATGTGAATCAATCTTGCCAGTAGCTCAAGCATGTGCGTTTTCAGACAAGGAAATGGTACAAGTGGACTCGGCGAACGCCGGCTGCAGTATCAAGATTTCACGAATGTATTTCATAAATATTCTTGGCGTGTCATACACATCCAGTCTGAGTATTATACAAGATCCCTTCTCCAGATCCTTAAAAACGCCCAACACATCCTATCATTCCTTCTTCCCGCCATGATATCGTAACATGCAATCATAAATCTCCCACCCGCTAAATCAAACACAGTGCGTTGCAAGCCCCTCTAAATGATGTTCAACGATGCTCATCGGGCCACCGACCCTTCTCCTCTCGTCTCCATCTCCGCCCCCGAAACTTCTGGTGCATGCGTCTCTGCCGCTGTCCCCGTAGCATTTTCTGGAACTTCAGAGACGGGTCTCGAAGCGGGTCCAACGACCCCAGATTGTGGGCGTGATCCGTTCCCTCCACCAAACGCCCTGCTAAACTTTCTACTAAATCTACCCATCGTCCTCTCCCCAACCATCCAGCCACCCTGCTCTGGATTCATGTCTGTGGCCGGATCCCGATCTTCCCGGCGTAGATGCCTAAGTGCTGCCAGGCGTTCTTCAGGCGTGGCGTGGCGCATGCGGCCGACGTTCAGGGTGTGGAGGATGCGAGAGCGGCGGTTGTGGCGGGCGTTGGTTTCCGTATTCATTCCTTCGGTGGAGGAGGTGGTGATGGGTTCGGCGGATGTGGAGGCCGTCTCTGAAGGGGCGTCATCGGTCGAGGTGTGGGAGGTTGTTGGGTGGAGGTCAACACGACTAATAGGAGCATTAGCTATACGGCTTCGAAAGGGTGTGATGATCTGCGTACCATAAAGGACATGTGCCAGACACGTTCAGCAGCCAGGGGTCTATGCACTCAGGATGGAACTTATGCTTGCAAGGCAAGACTCGCACGTCCTGACCCTTCACGAAGTCATCTGTGCATACTGAGCACACCAAGCCATTGTCTGTGGGGGTTCCAGCATTCTCTTCTCCACTCTTCGTTTGCGCTGTACCCGCAGCGGCTTCTGTGGTTACAACATCCGGGCCATCCGCAGTCCCTGCAACGGGATTCGATCCAGTCGCTTCGTCCCTTGATACTTTCATGTGTCCCGCGCCATCCGTCTGTGGTTGATCCGCCAATTCAACGTCCCTTGCCGTTTCCGCAGGCTTATCGTCCTCCTTATCGCCGAATTTGACAATGGGTATAGTCTCCAGCATAGCTCTTGCAATACCCTTCGCTCTGCTCTGCCTTGGCCTTCCAATCACCCGTCTTGGTCCGTAGCGTTCAGGATGTCGGTGTGCTCTAATAGCGCCCACAACGATGATAGCCAAGAAGAGCGCCGTGATGATCCCAGTAATACTGTAGAGGATGATCATCGCTACAGCCGTAGTCGGACTTTTCCCAAGGACACTATTGTTCCCCGAATTACCCTGAGTCCCATTAAGCGATTTCGTATCCACATGTATGCTCGTCATCGGATATGGAGGATTGTTTTTGCCCAATCCAGTCACGACAAGAGCGGACTGGCTGGCATTAAGCATAGTGTACATAGACACGTATTGGAAGTCATCGCTAGGATTGAAGGTACAGCTGTCAGCATAGATGCTGTAAAGGACGATGGCTTGAGGCTTGCTGTTGACGGCCAAGTTGATGGTTCGTTGGGCATTAATGGCGCCGGCATAGTCGTTCGGCTCGCAGCTGATGAAGGCTATATCGCCATTCTGGAGACTCAAGACGGACTTCGTGGTAGTGAGCATTAGAGGACCTTGGGGGTTGATTTTCTACGAGACTATTAGCATAGACCTTGGTATCGGACCTGCGAGGGCTTATCGACCTCAAGCTGACTCTGAGAGCCTTTCAAGCCGGCTGAGTCTGTCAGAGGGTTGATATTCGGTGATGTCTTCATTCCTTGCAGCTGAGTATCTAGCAGAAATGGAGCTGTGACACTCGAATTCGCAGTCGTGTTCGTCGGTGCCACACTCTGACCTTCCACCCACTGTACACTGAGTATTGAGAGACATATCGCCAGCAAGGCGCGGGGAAATTGGGTAGGCGCCATGGTGTGTCTTGCATGAGCTGATCCGCAGTTATCACGGTTAATTCAAAGGTTTCGCAATCACAGGGGGGATCATATTCAATTAAATGAATAATGAATATGGGGTCTTCAATTAGTGCTTAGGATAGCGATGGAAGTGTCGGATGTTTGGTGTAGTATATATGACGCTGCATAAAGGTGCCGATCTTACAGATTTCTGGGCATTTAAACTGCGCCTTCGGATGTACGACGTTCCTTGAACTTTGAAGATTACTCCTAGCCTGTAAGAGGCGCAATGATGACAGCCGGAGCTCTTGGTACATGCTTATTGGACCGCTATAATGAGTCTAGCCATACTCACGATTACGCTGCTCGATGGAGATAGAAGCTTACCTTATCCTCCTCACCTGACAATTAAACCACCATCACACCTTTGCCGGACATGCGGAGTAACTTTGTACAAGAAACCTTCATGTGCTATTTGAACCATCATGACCCCATGCATAACACATACAGATTCACAATGGTTTTTTTGGTCAATCAAAAGATGCGGGCTGATGCATAGAAGGGTTCACTGACACACCCCGGAGTTGTTCACCCTGTAGGGCTGAGTACCCGAGAATTTTGGTTTTCTTACTCCGGGGGTGCGGGGCCTATTAAGCTTGGCTTAGTCAGGTGCGACGATTATCTCTTGGGTGTAAATGGTTTTTTTGAACTCCGCGGATTTCGGTCTCGACATTTGTCAGTACCAATTTAGAGGTCTCCTTGCAACCGCAAAATGGCTTCATACTTTCTCATGTTTACAGAACGGGGTGGAGGTAAATATCAACGATGTAAACTCCGTGCACATCCGCCTCGAACTTATCAGGAATCACGCACATATCCTTTTCACCAGCGATTACCTATTCGGGTATTGTTTCCTTGCATGTCAGGACGAAGCGAAGTTGGAAACGCTCGTAGAGTATTTCTAGCCAGCTAAGCCATATCCGAGCTGAGTCGAGATCGGAGATCGAGCAACCAGAAAGGCACAATTATTACTCTGAATGTAATTCGGACAACAGGAATTAGCGTATGCAGAAAGCTGCGGAATCCTTGGCACTTTTTTTTTTTGTTTTTTTGCGCTCCCCTATACATATAAACCTAAGTCTACGAACAACGCTTTTATTATATTAATCTTATATAAGTAAATAGCTTAGTTTAAGGTGACTCTAATACCGTAAAAATAAACCTAAACGATTTATTAATACGGAATTTATTAAAGGTTAAAGTTTACAGCCAAAATTCTAGAAATTAAGCGTAGAAATTAAGCTTTTTATATTAATTCTTTAGCTCCTTTCCGTTCTAAAGCCCTACGTACCTTATTAAATCCACTACCAATCTTTAAAGCCTTATAATATATTAAGTATCTATCGAGATAAGTTATTTCCTACGGTGTTAGAACTCTATTTAGTAGAGCTATCTACTGATATAAACTTGATATCTTAGAAGCTTTGTTCGTGGACTTGGTGGGGGGGTATAGCGCAAAAAAAAAAAAAAAAAAAAGTGCCAAGGATTCCGCAGCTTTCTGCATACGCTAAAACATTCATCCCTTTCGGAGGTCCCTGATGTTTCTGAAACGATTATCTTCAAAGCTATAAATCCATCATTACAATATCACGAAGCGCGGATAGGAAGTACTCTATTAAAGCTGCGTCAATATCACAAAGTATTAGGCTGCACATCGATTGAAGTGACTAACTATCTAGTTGTCGTTTTCGGGGTGCCATCATGCCCGCCCTTCTGCCTTTCCACCATCTGACACGACCCAATTATGGACATTCTCCCAACAAAGTCCAGCCTGTTTTCAAGTAAATGGTGCACTTTTTACACGCCAAATGGCCACAACTCCGGCATTGAACATCACTGTCGATATTCCTGTCATTAAGAAGCCTTTGGCACCTGCAGCATTTGATGTCGCCGATAGCAGGCTGAGTCGCTTTCTTGCTATCGTGTGCGGGTTTTATTGTTGCTGCTTTGGGAGGAATGGCGATGATGGTACTATCGTTCGTTTCGGCCTCGTTGCTGGCTGATGAGCCTTCCATGAGGGGTGAAGGGTCGGCTGCGTACGAGGTCTGGTGAGACATTTTGCGAGGTAAGTGGAAGGACTGAAGGGTAAGAGTCAGGTAGATTTACTTTTGACTGGATGTTGAAATGAGGCGACCGTCTTCCTGTACGACTACCTATGCTTCTGTCTTGATGGGGAAGAAAGTCGAGGAAACGCCGCGCAGGAAACACTTAATACTTGAACAGTCAGTGTGACACACCATGATGTGATAAGACTCAGGTGTAATGCTATGGCATTGTGAAGCCTTCGATGTTTGATACTACGACTCATCGCAACAGGTGCTTTGATCGCCTCCATGTGGCAACAAAGGCTTTGTACAACAATTTTCACAGCAGCACAAGGAGTCATTCTAATCATTGTTTCAAGTCTTATACTAACAAAAGCATTGTTTGACACAACATCTTGCACGCTATGTTGTGTCCGTCGAGAAACATATCATCGGGCGCAGAGCCTTTCGTAGTATGTTTCTCCTGCGGAGTGAGCAAACACAGCTTTGCTCTTCATCTACTCTTTCTCCTGCCAGACATTGTCCCTCCCTGTCCAATTCCGACAAGCTACACCCACAAGTCAAATCCACCCAAAAACATGCGTCGTACCACTCGCAAAGCCCTGGCCAAACTACACACGCACGAACGTCTGCTGCCTCTTCATCACATCCATCAATGGTCTAAATAACACTGCAACCATCGTCACAATTCCACCCCGATCCCCATCTACCTCACCCACTGAATCCATCATACCACCAAGACCCAAAAACTCGAGGATGGAAATCCAGTACAACATGTTCTGGATATGCTATCACTGTGAGGATGCAAGTCAATATGTGGGGACTCTTCCGGCCCATTACTGCGATAGCTGCGATAGCTGCGATCATAGTGTTTATGATCCGTGTGAGTTCGAGAGGATAGGGAAGTGAGGATGAGGTGGGAAATTGTGAAGGCCAGGTCACTGAGCATAGGAGAGGATGATGGTGTGGTATGTTGAATAGAGATATGTGCGAATGTCATATCAGGAACGTGGAGTTTAAGATTATGGTCTTCGACCATCGGGTAATATCTAAGCCCGTTGTTCACTTTCTGTGCAGATCACTCCCGTTCAGGTCTCTTACTTGCAAGGCCTCTGCAACAGACTAGGTGTTTAATGCGATATCAATCTAGGGGAGCATTGTTGATAGACAACGATGACGGCGCCTACAACAATCTCACAAGTGAGATCCACAACAAAGACCAACAACGAAAATCGAATTATTGGCTCAACAAGGGCACACACAAAGCCATTATGCACAGCGTCTTTCACATCATGTCCTCCCTGCATACAAATACCCTTACCCATCCATACTCCTTTACTACAATCCAGCCAGCATCCCCATCACAACATCCTCAATCCACAGCACACCACACCCAATCAAACCTCCGATCTCCATCCCAAAGCCCCACCACTAAACCCACACACTCACAAACGCAATGGTCTCCCAACCCTACTCCCGCCCAGGCCCCTCCCCCCTTTCCATCACCAGATCCATCAACGACCCCTCCAACATCGACATCACCTTCACCATCACACCAGCGACACCGCCTCCTTCCCCCACATCCTCCGCTTCAACCTCATCAACGGCCACTTCAAATAGGGTGAAAACAGAGTACGACATTACATGCTGCAAATGTTCACAGCGCGACTGCGACGCGAAGAAGCTTTGGCGGCATAGGTGTAATGGATGTGGACATGCGAAGTGCAAGGGGTGTCAGTTAGAGAAGGTGAGGCTGGGGGTTGTGAGGTGGGATTAGTGGGGGATGGGTGCGGGTTGTTGGATAGAACGAAGAAGTGCTCTAGTGAGAGTGATGACTGGTGATTCTGGAGGTGAGGAAAGGGTGCGCTCGATGGAAGTCTATCATAAAATCACAAAAGATACATTTGCTCCGGTCGATAACCAATCCATTGTCGAGTCTGGTATTTCGCAGTTTAGTTTGACGTTGAAAGAAGAAGGCTAGAATTTGAGTCTAACTTAGCGATTCAAAATTTTGAAATCAGCCCCTCGGAGAAGTCCACAAGGTTACACAACGCTAAAACATCCCCATCACGAATAACAAGGTGCCCAAGAAAACCAATCCTATGCCCTATTTAGGTGACAACATAATATCCATTCGCTGCCCATTACACGATGTATTATTTTTATCGGTTAAGTATCCAGATCAGTGTAACAGTGGCTTTCACGCTCTGCTTTCTTGATGGTATCGTGTCGATAAGCCGATAAGCATCAACATCGGAATGATTTTCCCGTTTTGGTATGTACGAGTGTGATAAACAACACAATGAGAGATATCGAAGTACTTTGTTGCATGGGTGTAATATGACAAAGCCATTCTGTTTTGTACAAGTATTGTTGTTCGTGTGCTGTGTCCCTTTCTTTCCTTTCTTTCTTTGTTCTTTCACTCAATAAGATTGGACGCAGTTATCTCGTACCTCGTTATCACATCCTCCTCAAGCGCAGTAATACCCTTTCCTACTCTCAAACCACCCTAACACATTACACCAAAGCCAATCCGACCCCGTCCTTCCAAGCAAGAACAACACGAGACACTATCAGATCCAATACCCACCATCTCAGACAACAGAAACACCATGGTCCTTAGAGACTGGGAGCCCCCTGGCCCATCGCCACTTTCTCAAGTCATGTACATCGACGACAACAACGACTCCGACTCCGACATCCCGTTTTCCAACACCACTTCCTCCTCCCCTTCCACTACCCCCTCTTGCACACCCCCGAGCGGATCATCCCCGCCCTCCCTAGACGCCCAAGCTATCTACACCCTCCTAAGCAGCCACAGAACAACCCACAACATTAGCTGCTGCGCCTGCGAAAACACAATCCTCGACGTGAAGAAGCTCCATAATTTTCGGTGTTGTATATGCAGTCATGGTCGGTGTAATGCGTGCAGCTTGGAGAAGGTTAGGAGGGGGAAGAGGGGAGAGGTGAGATTTAGGAGGAAGGGGTGGGGTGAGGAGTTTTGGGGGAGGATTTTGGGGGGTGAGCTATTAAGATAGGGAGTATGGCTGGGTTGGTGATGTATGGATCGTCTGCCGTTTTGAAACTTCGAGGTGTTGAGCTGCTACGATGGTCAATAATCATTAATAGTATCCAACACTATATGTCGGGGTATATACAATCTCACTCATCGCCCTGGTCACCGTAGCCCCCTTCTGCCCCCAAATAAAACGTAGCCGCCGGCTCCTCCACCCCAATCCCCGTCCCGTTCCCGCTCCCACTACACTCAAAACACTCCATCTCTTAAGGTCCCACACCTGTCGGCTCCAGTGTAAAATCGAGTTCCGTAGGGGTTCCTGAATACAAAGCACAAGTTGAGAAATCAAACGAGAAGATGTCGTATTGAATGATTCCTAGGCAGAAGGCTGCACAGTCATCTACAGCGGCTATAAGGCCAGATTGGTATGTTGGTTGTGCCGAGAACGAGGTGAGATAGCCAGGTTCTTCGCAGACGGTGCCTGTGGGAGGGGGCGTCACGGAGTGGCGGAGCAGGCGGCTGCGGTTGTGGTAGGGAGTAAGGATGGTGGGAGGTTGGGCAGGGGTGGTAGAATGATGATATCTGTGGGCGAGAGGACTATAGTTGGTGGCGGAGGTAGAATTGCGGTTTGTGTTGGTGGTAGAACCGTAGAACAATACTTGGCTGTGATGATAGTATGCCTGAAGCGGATGACCCTGTCATGGCAGGCGCACAGCTGGCTGGGAGAGTCGTGAATATTGTGGTGCTTACCCCTGCGATGAAGCCGGACGGGTACACAGTTGATGTGCTTGTGGGGAGCGTAGAGTTAATTATTAATGTATCAGTGCCTGTGGGGCCAGCTTCAGACCTGTGTAGATATTAGCTTTGAGGTCATGGAGAGATTTTTCCACACTGCTTACACAGTAACAGTCCTCGTATCAACCGTCGTCGTGGTTATTACAGCGAAAATATTGCAGGTATCGTAAAGGGTGTAGTCAGGTCCACCATAACTGACATCTGGGCCTGCACCTGGATTTGTCGAAGCATTGAAAGTACCGTTTCCTGGATCTGGGTCTGTCGGCGGATCGGTAGTAGTGTTGACTGGATCAGTACCCGTAACCGTGACTGGAGCAAAAACGATCGAGAAGTTTACTTCATTGATACGTTGTGCAAGAGTAGGCTCTGGAGCATCACACGTTGTTGGAGTTGGGCAAACGTGTGAGGTGCTTCTAACGCTGACCGTGAATTTCTTCTTCGAAGCTAAGGCTCCGTTCGTTGTTTAGCCTTGGGTTGGAGACGCATGACCGCTCGAGGCTGCATTCTCCGAAGCGGATAGCGAAGCATGGTGGGTGCGATGAGAACCATGAAACTGATGGCTACGATGTGTACCATGTGACTGCCCTGATGTCGAGGCAGTTCTGGAGTTCGAGCCGAAAGGATAGGTAATTTAAAGGGACCCAGTCGCGGGAGAACCTGTCTGGCTTTGAGCTGGAGAGCCTGATGGCAGGCTGGCTGTGCTCGAATGTTGAACTGATGGGCCGCTGCCTGATGGATAGAAAGGCGCTGAGCTTCTAGTACCTGATGAATACTTTGGCCCCGTTCCCGTCGGATAGACTGGGCCCATAATTGAGCTGGGCGGTGCGGTAGTGGAGTGCCCGATGGGTAGATTAGTTGGCCAGTACCTGAAGGGATCCGCGGCCTAGAGGGGAAGATGCCCGAGCCCGAGGGCTTAATAGCAGTCCCCGAAGGATATATTTCCCTCGCTAGTGGCGATACGCCGGTGCCAAAAGGCATGATAGTAGTGCCTGGCGGGGTATAGTAGCCACTACCTGACGGCATGATCCCAGTTGGAAAGACGCCTGAAGGATTGCTTTTATTTCCAGAAGGATAAATACCTCCAGATAGGAAGACGCCACTCCCTATTATCTTGTGGTAAGAACCCTTTACTGTTTTCCTACCAGCCGTCTCCACTACAGTATGGCTATATACCGTCGCCGTCGCCGTAACCCTGGTGTCGTTGTACCCGTCGAGTTTACGGTAGCTTCGGTATTCATAGTGATTGTTAATATAGAAATCGTCGTTACAGAGAATTTGTAGAGGCCTGTATCGGGGCTTCCGATAAAGTTGACGTTTACCGTGCCAGGCGTATCGAAGAATTGCTTCGGCAGGCTTGGGCATAACACAGACACCGTGCATGAGCCGGAGGGAATTGGGTCGCACGTAATGCGGAAGACTGGGCTCCTTCCGCATCTGCTGGGAGATAGATCATGGGTACAATGTCTCCGGGCTCGGCTGTGAAGGGGAGTGAGCTATCGGGCTCATTAGGTCTTTTCAAACAGCCACTCACCATCGTAAGTCAAGGTAGCAGCGATTCCAAGGGCATTAGTGTCAGTAGGGTTAAAGGCATATGAGGTCGAGAAGGCAGATCGTGGTGCAAGCGCATTGTGGGCATCCGCCAATTGAGGCGAAGAGAATGTGATGCCCATTGCGGAAACCAGAAACAATTGGGCACTAATATCATAGCAGTAAATATATTAACATCAGGACTATTAAAGAGCGTAGATATTGAGCATACTGCAGTACATTAAAACAATGAATATGCACTACTCAGCGATACAGAGCGATGGAGATGGGGGAGAAGTCAAAGAAAGCAGACTTCACAGAGGAAAAGCATAACGCGGGTAGACATGCCGCCAAGACGATGATACCTTACCAAGCATTTCTCTAGAACATGGAGACCAATTGGAAGTCATTGAGGATATCCAAAGACAGATCATAACCGTTAGACCTATGCGGATGCATCTGCTAAAAGAGGAGATATTGATGTTGGGGAGATTAACAACTGCCCAGACTTCAATAATGTCCGGACACCCCTGAAGCCTGCCGCAGATGAGATCTGTGTACTGGGATGGGCTCTTATGCACGAAAGTTGATGATATCGAACGCGATATAATCATACGGAGTACCACACAAGCGATGCGTGCTATGATCTCAACTAGAGACTCCTTCAAGCACCATGAACGGGCTAAAAGCCACAAGCAATCGAATCTGGGCTCGGAATCGAGATTCATCAACCCGCGTGTATCGAATCTGCACAACATCAAGCGGTTGAAGGACCATGTAATTCTCTTGATTCTGTCGACCTGTTCGTTATTGCAGCGACTTGTCAAAAATATTCAAAAGGCATCCGACTAACGCGTCCACTCGGGGTATCCGAATCACGTTTCCTCTTTTCTACAGCTCGATACGATTCGCCCGGTAGAGACTCCGTAGACGATACTTTCACGAGCAGCTTAGTTGGTCGAGCAGCGTTAGATTGAAGCTTATAAAGGACGCCAGGTTCCTTGTAACTCGAGGTCAGTATATCTGGGGCCGAGATCTCACGTTTGACGGCTTCGAGTAAAGCTTTGATGCTAGACTCCTCGTAGCTGGCCTTACACTTGGGAGTCTCGATATGCTGAAGTAGTCCGCTGATCTTAGTGAACTTCCTACTGCACGTCGGGCATGAGAGTACTTTGGGGTAATCATTCGAGTGCGACTTTTGAAGGTGATCTGTCAGGCTTTCCGTTGTCGGGCGTTCTGCTAGGCATATATAGCATATCCAGAGCCCTGCAGAAGACTTGTCTCCGCTGAAGGCAAATTTCCTGGGGGCGCCAGCACGGAACCATGGAATACGATCTTTGATAAGGTTTTTGGCGAAGCCGATGCAGTTTTTGGCCATGGCATTGAGATGCTGGATGGTCCAGCGGCCAGAACAGCCGCCGGTCTCTAGGTGAACGATCATTGCTGATTGAGGCGCGAAGCCTCGCTGGCAGCTCCAGCAGGGAAACTCTCGGCGCATGTGAACCTTTGAATGCTAATGCAATTTCAGTTTAGCTCATGGCGTCTTGGGTTGACAATTGATCCATACCTCACGCAGACTATTAGCAGAAGAGAAGTCTTGGTTACATGTGATGCAAAATGTGTCAATGTGGTACCTCGATGTCTTGTAATGCACCTGGATCTCGCTGTGGGAGTTGAAGCCCAAGTCACATGGGGGCGCAGATGTTGTGAACTTCAGGGTTATCCCGCCGATTTAGCGTATGCATAAAGCTGCGGAATCCTTGGCATTTTTATTTTTTTTCTTTTCCCCACCACAGCTATACTACCCAGTACCAGCTCTACAGATAACTCTTCTAACTAACCAACCTTACATGAGTAGAGAGCTCTATTCAAGGCGATTCTAACGCCGTAGGAATCAGCTTAATCGAATAGACGGAATCGAAGATATCAGGGGTTAAGAACTTGGCTTAAGCCCTCCCAAACCGAGCAAGCCTACTATCTATATTTCAAGCCTTATAAGTCAACGAATACATTCTCAATTAATATGATTTCTAGGGCGTTAGAATCGCCTTAAACAGGAACTCTCTACTCATGTAAGTTTAGTTAGTTAGAAGAGTTATTTGTAGAGCTGGTACTGGGTAGTATAGCTGTGGTGGGGGAAAAGAAAAAAAATAAAAATGCCAAGGATTCCGCAGCTTTCTGCATACGCTAAATGAGCGACCCTCTGGAAACGCGATTCGAAATCTTCATTACAGGTTTCGCAATAAGTCCCTTTGTGTCTCTCATCCGTGGTCAAATGCTGTTGTAGCTGAGCAGGATCTGGGTAATCTAGCCTACAAGGAATGCACATATGGAGATGCTCTGTTGATCCTTGTTTGTGCTGCCACCTGCTCTCTTCGCTGTCAAAGTCGAGATCACATTGGAAGCAGTAGGTCGAGCCGTGTCGCCCATCCGTACCGAAATGCTCTCGTAGTTCATCGGCGCTGGGTTGCTCCAGCCTACAAGAAAGGCAGAGATAGGGATGTTCTGCTGACGCCTGCTTGTGCTGCCACCTAGCTTCACTACTGTCGAAATCAATGTCACACTTGATGTCATAGGTCGAGGCATGGTAGACACTCGATTGCCAATGCTGCTTTCGCGCTGCCCAGTCGTTGAAGAGCCGTTTGCACGGTTTGCAATAGGGATGTCGAGTCGAGTTTGCACAGTGTTGGTTCAGAGCAGCACCATGAGCAAAATGGCGTTTGCACCCCTCACAAAATGCCATGGCCTACAGGTATACATGGTCACCTTGATTGAGCTTTGCGTACGGAGTATGCTCGTCAGTAATAAACTAGGGTGAAATTAAGTTTAAGGTACCCATCCGGGCTTAGTAGTTAAAAAATCCTTGAGGGGTAACTTTATGGGGCACCTTAAAAGATCGACGACCCTAGAAATAAGGGTGTGTTTTGGGGGGTAGGAGCCTATATTACAGTACTGGTTCTGGGGTTAGGGCTGCGGGAGTCAGGGGTAAACTGTAGTATTATAAGATCTTTGGGAAGACCACAGCCGAAGGACAGCCTTTCCATACAACGTAAACTTGTAGTCAGCTTTTTCATGAATATATGAGACGAGACGTAAGAACCAGAACCGATAGATGGGCGAATAGGAGGGTAGAATTTGTTCAAACAGGCCGTCCGGAAGCGCGATCCAGCCTATTAGAGCACGGGTAGCCCTCGCTAGCCCCAGTTAGTCCGCTACTATTGATGTCAGGTGGAAAGGAGAGCACTTCTTTCATAGTAGACATTATTGAAAGATTCGATACTTGTGGGCCGCATTATATTCAAGTCTATGGACTGGCCAAGAACAGTCCTTGAAGAGATACATCCTTAAGAGATTCGCACTGCTGCTGAGGCAAGCTTCCGAACAGACAAACATGGACACGCTAGCTACATGATTCAAACCCGAGGTTCAAATCGCTGGACTCCATTTACAACCGGTCCACCAAGCTTCTATTACCATTCTTTCGCGATTAGTGCTGTTTGTTTCAGAGACTAAGCAAATCGGAAATTCAACACTTTTGTTTCGAGGATGCTTTAGCGCACTGGGAGATCTGGATATCACGGCCGCGGAGATCACGAGATGCCTAGGAGCTCTTGAGATAAGGCGCCTGTTGCCGAAAGTGGCTAGACCAGAATCGTTTGGGCATACTTTTTGTATCCAGAGTAGAATTCCCTCTGCAGTATGCAGTACGGTTTGAATGGAGTCAAATCTTCATCAACCCGAAGACCAAGGACCCTGTGTTCGATCAAGGAGAATTTCCGCCTAATAGTCCAACACGGCTGTCCTGCGACCACCAATAAAGCACCAAGCGCACTACAAAAATCTGTCAGAAAGCCACTAGGCATACACCTGACCAAACATACCTGCCTATCACCGCACCCCGTGTCATGCTCCCGACAATACATCCCCCGACACGTCCCGCACCTCCTCTGCGTAAGCCCACTGCACTCTTCGCACTGCTGCCCACACTCGAAGCAATGTCTCCGGGCACCGATCTACCAGTAGCCCACACATCAGCCAAGATTCTCAGCGAGCTGGATTACACCTCCGCTTAACCCCACATACCCCCTTCGCCTACTCCGTTCAGCAATTCATCCATAAGACAACTCTCAGCGCATAGGCCATTATGTACCTTTATGCTGCAATCAAAGTTCTTCGCACCCATGGGCGTCACATTAACGGAAGTTGCGGTTCGCTTCTTGGGGATTTTGTAGCAGGTCTCGCACCACCAGGCGTTGCATCTGTCGCACCAGCGGTCTTTGAGGCATTGTCTGCAGCGTGCGATGAAGGGTGGATGAGGTAGGCCTCTGGTGTCTAACAGCTGAGCGGCTTTGGCTGAAGATGAGTGGAGAGGTGGTGGTGCGAGTAGTGGAAGATGCGACTCCGGCGATGTGCCGGGGTATGCAGGGCTTTCGGGACAGGCTCCACACTTCTGACAGCCACCGAGGCTGATGGTCGCCAGCCTGGGCATCTGGTCCGCTATCATTGTCTCAATTTCATCCTCTGCACTAACGCTCATCGACTTCGCTCCGTGGCGGCGACACAGAACGGCATCAAAGGCAATAGAGCCCTCGCAAGCCTCGATCAGACTAGCCCATAGCTGATCGATGTTCGCGTCGGGCTTGAACACTTCGCCAGTAGCACTGTACCACTGATCCCTTTGATGCCAAGACGAGCGCACCATTTCACGATGCAAAGCGCCACTACTAGATGAACCAGCGCCCAACTGTGCGCCAAGGCTGTTCGTGACGCCTACTTGCCCCTGGCTGCTCCTATTGAAGAGGTCTCGTGCGGTATAACCAGCGCCTTGGGTTAGTGGTGTGAAGTAGTACAGGGCTTTTAGCTTCGGAGTTCCTTCTGGCCGCGTTGGTCGCATAATGTAGCGAAGTATCTGCATGAGCTTCTCGTCGCCGATTTCTTTTACGTCGCGGAGAGATAGAATGCGAACATTGTAAGCGTCCTCGCACAGGATTTCTCTGACAAGTGCGGAGGGTACAGCAAGCCGATCTAAGATAAGGGTACGAACGCCTTGGAGAACGTTGTGCCATTGTAAGCTGTAGAGGACTTTCCGTATCGGCTGGGCGTAAAAGTCATCTGGGCTCAAGGTGGTGTTATCCGACGGTGATTCCCGATTCGGGTAAAATTTCGGCGGCCCTATGAAATCCAGACATGATTGGATCTTTGTTAATTTGACGTGGCGAAAGTTGTACGGTGTATTGTAAACTAGATCTCGGAATGATGTCGAGGTCGCGGCCAGTGAGACGAGTCCAGTGACGCCGAGATACGGGCTTACATGGCTCAGGATGAGGGTGTTTCGTAGCAAATCTAGTAACGACATCGGTACGATGCCCTCTTGACCAGGCATCGCGGACACGAGAAGGGAGATTATTAGGAAATGGTGAGTTGGACCAATCCGCCACTCTTCTAACGAAAAGCGTTAAGCGCAGATGGAGCCGCTTGTCTTGACTAGATTTTGGAATTCAGCTGGGGTTATTGTGATTTGGGGCCAGACTGTCAGCAGCAGTCTCATTGACATATAGACCATTGCCTTCATGTCGTGCAAATTATGGTTTTCCTAGCTCTTGACTAATCTGTAATTGGGTTAGTGGCCAAGCATGCCAAGTGCTAGAATAGTACATGCTGCGCAGAACGTAAGAGGCAGAGTCTCCAACAAGCGTGAAGACGAGATCTTGTTCCATCCCATCGAAATGACAAACAGCCCTTCTATCAGATATTATTAAGTTTCTTATCATTCGGTGGTGGAAAAGCCAAGGCTGTAGGATTAGTGTCTGTGTCCGGTTCGGAAGAATGTTAGTAGTCCCTATCAAGGATCTCTAATCCGGACCGGACCGCTATTCCTACTCAAGGTCTATCATTTTTATGGACCTAACTTCGAGTTTACATTGTCCGGACCGGACCCAAGAGTGCCAGGGTAGGAGGGTCTTCGCTCTATATGCTCAGGAGACTTCGCGTTGTTCTTGCCTATACTGCATAGTACTGTTTCGAATTTTCTGCTGTCTGCAGACATCAATATCTATCCAATGCATGCTCTCCAATGCAATTCCAGCTGAGCTATCAAAAATGCTTGAAATCGCTCCCTCTTCTGTCCAATAAATCTCATCCTTAGGCAACGACTTCAAGCCGATTACTGACGGCAATCGTACCTTGGATCTTGCTATTGCTAGCCCTGGTGGTCGGGATATCTCTAGGACCGAACTTTCTCCCTTCTGCGGCATTACAGAAGGACTTTACTTCTGGCGGCCTCCTTAGGAGCGCCGGGTGTCCCAAACCCTTGGATTTCGCGACCTATCCCAGTCTTCATCAGCTCGTGTAAGTCATGCGGGTCGTCAATGGCCCCTGTTGGATACTGGGTGCTATCGCTTTGCGTGGTGGTGACTCGCAATACACGATCATGATCGTCAACCCTGGTTCTTTCTCGCTGCCTCTTTAGCCCTTGAAAGTTGGTTGTTGTGCCAGTCTTCCTCCTGCTCTTCCTTACTCGCTGCTACCGCTATTTCTTTAGCCTTCGCAACCTGGTTCTTATGCCAGTCTTCCTTCCCCTCTTGCCCCTCGGACTCTGGAGTCTTCGTTGCGTCAGCAATCCGCTGGGCTTCTTCAGTCATCTGTTCTTGCGATGTGCTCTCTTCTGTCTTCCTTAAGCCTTCAGCATTTTGGATGCTCTTCTGTTGGGCGTCTCGCTGCTCGTCTGCCGTGATCTGGGATTCCCCGTCTTTTCCTTCTCCAAAGTCCTGAGTGACCGGCTCAATCTTTTCCCTCCCTCGGTGCACTCCTTCGAGAGCCATATCCAATTTCCTAATCCCTTCTTGCATCTTTTCTGTATCAAATGCCGCTGATTGCGTAACGGTAAACAGCTCCTCACAGGCACTTTCCACATTCTCAATGACAGCTTGATCTGTGCCACCTGGATAGCCTTCATCCTTGAGATCAGCGGCCTTTTGCATGATCTTCCCCGCCGATTTCAGGATTGTCCAGAAGTCTTCGATTCTGGAGGGAAGCGTCATCTCGGACAATGGAACCTGAAGAGCATCGAACGTCTCATTGTTGTCCAGCCGAGCGAGCCATCTCCCCATGGCACTGGACTTATCGTTCCCTTGGTACTCAGAGAACTGCACAAGCAGGTTTCCTTTTGTTACTGGAGCCGTACCGCGGAATGGCCTGCCGTGAGGCTATCGTAAGTATTGAACCAGTCGGCAGGTTCGTAGAGTACATGCTTCCGGTTGTCACTCTCGTTGAAACCCCGTTTCAAGGCGTTCTGATCATCATCGCTGCCGGCGACAGTGATCCCTGGTCTGGATGCCGAGAGAGCGACAGCGTCGGCTAGCATGTGCACAGTCCATTCATTGACCCGAAGGAACCAGACTCTACCATCAAAGCCTGCGTGGTCCTTGGTACCGAGGACATTAATGTGGTCAAAGCCATTGGGTGGCAGGAAGATAGACCATGGGATGTTCTGGTTGAGAATGATAGTATCGACATTGAACCAACTGCAACTTATGTTAGAACAGCTCAGAACTCCCACTACAGGGAAGAAACCTACACTATCCACTCTGAGCGCCTCGAGACCGGTTTCGCTAATTCGTTGGCTACGAGGGCCTGTATATAGCCAGTTTTATTGAGGTTGTCTTTACCATTTTCCCCATTCCAAGATTGGTCTTGTCGCAAGATATGAGTAGGAACGCGCCATTTTTTGCCATGGTCAACATGCGTCTTCAAGCTCCCTTCATAGACAGAAACTTTCTCAATTTCTCTGAACAAGGTGGCTTGACGAATTCGAGGGTGGTCTTCCTGCGCAACGTCGACGATGGTTTCGCCGATGATGGGTGCGGCTTTATCAGCGGAGAGAGACTGTTTTGACGCTGCGAATCCTTTATAGGAGAATGGGATGCGCCGGAGGTAGAAGATTAATGAGAGAGTGACGAACACGCCGAATGTCAGGCTTCGAGAGGTGGTAAGCATATTGAGCGTGGCATGCGAAAGCCTCAAAATTGTGGTACTACAAAACAGCACACGAGAAAATGCGGGACGAAAAGCGAAGAACCTTTGCGACGGAAGAATTAGGCCATCGGCAACAATTAAAAATCCCAGGAGATACGGCAGCTAAAGGATTGGGATCTTCTGAGAGTCTGCGCCATCCTATTGATGGCCACCAACATATTCGAAACGCTGTGCCATAATCCTCCACCATGATCTAAAGCGCTTATTTCGCCCCCCAACTAAGACCGCTCAACAAAGGGAGGAAGCAACGCCCGACTGGTGAAATGTTCCTGCTTGGTTGGTAGATTTTCAATTAACCAGTTTCTGAAATCGCAAAGACTGTACTTTTGAATTTATCGATTGTTTGAATTCTGAAACGCACAGCTTACTCGGGATTGTGGGGAAGGGGAATCGCTGAAAGAGGCAAAGCGTAAGATTCTTCCGGCGCGACCGTTGGCGATCATTTGTTAGCTTCATGCAGTGGATTCGAATGAGGAAAATGCTTGCTGAACAACAACATTGCATGGCAGTGATAGGTGATTTTGCGTATTCGCTGGCCTTCGTGTGCGGAGCAAACATTGGCATTAAATGGTCTGTAGATGCGTGTAGAAGCGCGGCATTTCCACCACTCGAAAACCACATCCATAGGAAGACCAGTCGCTGAGAATACCTTATGAGATAGCTTGCAGGTTCGTACCACGAAATGAATGCCTCCACTTCGATAATGGCTAAAGTCCCAATTTACGCCACAAAATTTTCCTCCAAATCCATTTACACAATGGCTCTTGATTGATAATTAGTGCCGGATGCATCAATCTAGTTGTTCATAAGCCCAATACGGGCCAGACATAATTTTGCATTTGGATATACATCCTCCCCAAAGGGCGTGAGAAGTTACAGTGCACGGTCTTATTTTGCAACTACAGTAGGAAATTAGTAAATCCGTACGGAAGTGGTTTTAGAGTCTCGGGTCCTCAGATATTAGTACCGAACCACATGTCAAGAGAACGTCCGCCTTTGTAATTAGATAGAGCAGGCCTTACGACTAGTCGCCAACTTCAAGCCTTTAGAACCTACGAAGCGTTTTCATTATCACCCGCTGTCTGGTTCTAAACAACAAACACAGGGATACAAGGTGAAATCCATGCACGACTATGAATCTAAGCACCTTATCGGCTGCCATGGTCTCGCAATCAGGAAAGAAGATGAATCAACGACTGAAATCCGAGCGAGAGAGCCAGTAGGACCCTCAACCCAGCATTCGATCTCGTGCAATGATCATTCTGTCCCTGGTATCAAGAGACAATCACTGAAAGCAATGTCAAACATCAAGCGTCTTGAGACTTTCCAGCACGTAAGAACTTGTCCATATCGAGGCCGCTAAATTTAACGACGAACATCTTGAATCTCGACTGCTCCAAAAATTTGGGATTCTGGGACTTCCTGGCTCAGTTGAGGCACGATCTTGGATGGGATCAGCGCTACCACTTTGATATCTTTGGACACTGCAGCTTGACCAGTGTGCATTTTTCTAGGATAATCGCCTACCTAAGATGGACTTTATTGTGGTGTCGTTGAACTATTATTCTTTTGCGTTGGCGGATTGAACGCCGCGTATCTGAAGGCTTGTAGGGTGTTGGTGAAGATTGAGACTCTTTCATTAGGTGCTAGCGTTACAACTGCACTGACGAAGCTCGGTATTCTGATGTTGATGAAATGACAAGAACGTTCGCGTAAAACATGTGCTCAACCTTCTCTGGGTATGTCAACACTACCATGTCCTCGGACAATAAAACTCGAAAAGCCGGAACGCATCGTGCCATATATCTCTTCACACCCTCGACTCTCGAAGTCAAGGCAAGTATCATTCTCATATATCAGGCCTCAAAAATTCCGAGGAACGAAACGATGTGATTGCCGTATAATTCAGCATGCCTTCCCATCTTGTCGCGCAGCTGCACAAGTCACTGCGTTTTCCTCATGAAGTATCGCCGTACGTATTGGATATCCATCCACTGCCTTCAGTACCCTAAACTCGTCGTCGCACTATCACTTTTCCAACCTGAGCCAGAGGTAGCGGAGAAGCTGCGCGATGCTACCAGTACCCTTGCTCAGACCCTCCTCGCAGGCTAGGCTCTCAGCATGGCTCACAAGCGCGCTCAGATCTGCAAATTGCATCTCGCAGCCCGCACACTGATATACTAGCGGATGGTGCACGGTCAATCGTAGATGGCGATGCATAGCCCCGTATGTGGGAAATTCGACATCGCATTTGCTGCATCGGAATCTTCGAGGCAGTCCACGGTGGATGACGGGTTTTGGATAGTACATGTTGCGGCCTCCGTTGCGGAGGTGCTTCTCGGAGCCTGGCCTGACATAATCTTTTGAGTATGGGCACTCAATGGCGAGTAGGTCGAGCTTGACACGTGTTGTGGTGCATGCATCGGTCTCCAGATGGGCGAGCATGCTTGAGTACTTCTTGAACATGCGGTGGCAGCCCCAACAGGCGATATCTTGCGGGTTGTGATTAGAAGAGTGCTAGAAAACTATTAGTGACCATAAGTTGTTCTTTGGGAATAGAAGACTTACATTGTGCAGACCTGACGCAGTGGCGAAGACTTTGTCGCACTGGTCGCAGCAGTGGTGATTTTCGACAGTCTGGTAATGGTCGTAAAGATCTTGTTTGCTGTGAAAGTCACGATTGTGGATATTGCAGATACAATGACAGGGGGAGTTGTTGCAGTGTATCGTCCTGGCAGTAGTTGATTGGGCAAAGCGATCGCATCGCTGGCACCAATTATGCCGTCTCGCGTTTACCCAGTGGCTCTCAAGAGCCTCTTGGGTGGTGAAGAACCTGCTGCATGGTTTGCAGAGGTGGTTGGGCCTGGCGCAGCCTTTAGTGGTAGATTGCGGCTTTGTGCTTGTCGTGGTTAAGGAGGACAGTGTACTGGGTCTGGGCGATGAGCTCTCAACGAACGTCCGAGGGCTATGTTCTGTTTGGGAAGAGGAGCCATGAGGTGCGCTGGTTGGGGTTGTCGGTCGAGCATCATCTCCAAACTTTAAAAAGTCTGCCATGAATCGGCTGGAACGCTCGTAAGGCGTACTCATCACGAAATCTCCCGGGGAGCCGTCCACAGGATCCATCGGCTCGTATAAGTCATTTGAGGGTTGATGAGGACTGCTATTTGGGACCACCTTGCTTGAATCTGCTCCCATTATACTCAAACACTACCCGTCGACAACGGCAGGATGGTCGGCGTGGTATGATTTTGGGTGAGTGATATCTATGCCAGGACTTTTTGGGATTGTGAGTGACTTGGAGTAAGATATGATACGAGTCGGGTAATAGAAACCAGTAGTACTGATAACCTAAAGATCGTGAAATGGTGCTTGATCGCACTAGCTCGGTTCAGTCAAGTCAAAAAAGATGGTCTGTTGCGTTACAGCGCAGAGGAGTCGTACTCATCGATGATGGGCGGTCTTGAAATTGTATAGAAAATGAGGTGAGAATTTGTGCTAAAACTTGAATTTGAGGTCCAAAATTTACGGCGGCCGGATCATGTCTGTGCTTCATGCTCTCTTCGCGTTGACAAACGCAATCCACGCGGGTTGATCTCTCTACGTGGCAGGCTCCTATGGGTTTCTCATTAGCTGGAACAGCGAGCCCAACAAGCATCCTGACACTCGAGCAGTCATCACGTCCAAGGAGTTGACCTGACGCGGACTTTTAGCATCTCACAGCTATCTTTGACTCAGTTGAAGGCAGCGGTCAGTACGCTGTACTCACGGCCGATCAGTACTCTGGCACAAGGGCTGGGCATACAGCTGCTCTGCCACCTTGCTCTGCTTGAGCAACATCAAGTTCCTACCTCGATGCAATCATGGATTCAGTCAAAGCCGCTGTTCCTTCAAGACTACCCTGGGCGTCCTCTTTCATCTTCATGTTCTCCACTAACGCATCCCTAAAGCAGTCATTGAAAGCATCCAACATTGTGGTATCCGTTATTGGAAAGATGACGTCCTCCAGACCTTCCCACGCCTCGCGCGACTTCGGTCTCCCTTTACTGTCAACTCCCAAAACTTCGCTTTTCCACGCTTGAGCTATAGTCGCAACAGGGTTTCCATACGCGCCACATCCCCAAGCCCCCAATATCACTTTTGACACCCCTCGCCACGTAGACCCTCAACACAGCCCTCATCTTCCTCACGACCACCTTCTGATCCACGGAATTAGCATACGTTCCATCTGTAGTTTCCGAAAACCGGAGCATGCCCGCTCTAAGGACGTCCACATAAAAGGGTTCAGCTTTGGGCAGACCAATACCATCTGCATAGCGGAAAACGAGTACATCAGGCGTGTAGACCACAGCCTCTTCCGCAAGAGGTACAAGGGCTCTTGAAGGGATGGGAGCAGAGGGGCACGTATGCAGAGGAACTCTTCCTGGCTGCTGGAACCGGTGAGAAAACCGCACCCAGGACGCATGGGGGTTGCCATACTCAAGATCGCCAATCTACCATTCTTGTTGCCAGCTCGATGAAGCTCAGCAGCTGCTGAGAGCGTATTGGTATGGACGATCCTGACACGGTGCTCGGCATTCGGTGTCTCGCTATTGCTGACAGAAGCCTTGGGGTTAGCGCTGGCTATTAACTCTGCTGACTGGCACGAGGATTGGAAGCTAGCAGGGAAGGGATGGTCTTGTTCAGGGTTTCTCGAGCACACTGTTCACTATCAGATTTACGTGCTACCTGGAGAGACTGCGTCTTGGACGGTCCAGCTCCACCTATGTCAATTGCAGTGGTCCCAAGTGCCACGGACGGGAGGGATTGGCAGCCGGCATATCTGACACGGGCAGTCAACGTTTGGGAAGACGGTATCCACGCTAGACTCCTGTTTGACAACGTAGAAAAGTACTTGATCTCCAGGGGATCTCTTTCCAGAGAAAACTATCTCACAAATTCGCGTGCATCTGGGGTAAGGTAGTTGTTGTGCACGGACGAAGAAGCTCTATGTTTGCCGAGAGCTCTAAATTCTAATCCTGCCGCTTGCCTCGTGCAATGGTCTTGGTGGGGCCTTCGCATTGGGCACAATATCAACGACGTCTCTTGCTATCATATCGTCTTCTCTCCCATGTAATCTTTTGTTTATACTAATCTCGTTAACGATCATCTTTACGGCGACACCGAATTGCGCTTGTGAATTTGACAGGCTCGTTGCCTCTGCTGGTGCTGAGATCTGCATGAGCTGGTGCCCAACCTAATCCCCTGATCTCAGATCCTACACAGCTCCAACGACGAAGTTTTCAAGGCTCATGAAACGGGCCATACGCTCCAGCGCAGTTACACCCGGGTCTAATTGGAGGTCCCAGTGCTTTGGCTTGGGCGACAACTTTCGTCTTAGCGGATTCCCGAGACCCAGGTCCCAGGTACGGTCAGACGCAGAATTCCAGATAAAGCAGGCTACGATATACCTCAGAAGCTCTTGGCTGACAGACGCCTATTTTAGACAGCGTTTAGACTTGCCAGTCTACTGGGATCTTCCTGAGCCTCTCCTGTCACCCTCCTGTCACTGCACGCCATTTGCTGCCGATCGTTCCTCACGGAATTCCCCCAATAAGATTGCCTCACTCAATGGGTTGTCACTCCAGCGAATTGCGTCCTTAGGTTGTCGACGGCCGCGTGCTCTCCACAGCCGGAAAGGGAAGAACATTTCGACTGAGCTCCGACGTCCATAAAGCCATAGCGTTGCCCCACGCTCTCGTTCCTCCAATGAATCATACCGCGCAATCGCCCCGAACATTCCTCGCAGTGTCGCTGCAGCTTGTATGCCAAACGCCATTTACGGACGCTGCAACAGAGCTCTGCTAGGCTATAGACAGCTTTCGTCTCTTACATTCATACAAAGGCGGACATGGGCCGGAGTCCCCTTCCCAGCGACCCTCAGACGAATGGGGCCCACCGAAACATTCCCATACTTCCCTCCTCTACAAAATCAGTATCGCCTACCACTCGTGGAGACCCAATGGATGTGACCCCACCAGCAAGTGCTATGGGCCCCCCTGGACATGGTACCAGCAGCCCCGAGCTAGACCATTCAGCAGGCCAAAATGGAACATATGAGAATGCCTCACATATACATAACGGGCCAATTGCGAACGGACTCAGTGCAGCTGCAGCGACATCGTCTCAGCAGCCGAAAGTTGTTCAGACTGCCTTTATACATAAACTCTACAAGTGGGTAGCGCTGGCGTTATTGGTCGCAGGTTCTTGGGCTAACGACGTCGCAGTATGCTGGAAGATCCTACAATTTCTAATCTAATATCATGGTCGGGTAATAATGAAAGCTTTGTCATGTCACCGTCCGCGGACTTTTCCAAAGTACTTTCGTGAGTGGAGCACATACGCCAGAGCCTTCGTCCGTGGCTGACGAGCACTAGACAATACTTTAAGCACACTAACGTCTCGTCATTTGTTCGACAATTGAATATGTATGGCTTTCACAAAGGTAAAACATGACACCAGTGCGGAATCATATCCTTGGGGGTTGCTGACTGCTCGCATAGTGAGCGACGTCTTCCACACCGGTTCCCCCGAATCAGCTCTCTGGGAGTTCAAACATGGCAACGGCAACTTCAAGAGAGGCGATCTTAACGGCTTACGAGAAATCAAGAGGCGAGCTTCGAGACATGCTTTGATACATCGAGATTCCTTCTCTTCTCCCCACAAACCTAGTATCTCTCAGCCTGGTACGCCTGCAGAGCCTGTCATGGACAGCGGCGAGGCGAGACTGCAGAGTCTTGAGCACAGCCTGTACGAGCTACACGCTCGACTCATGCGGACAGAGGAGAGCAATACCGCACTAAGTGCCAAGTGCCAGGCATTGAATGAGAGCCTCGTCAAGTGCCATCAAGTGAGTGTTCAGTCCATAGCGTCAGTCATCTACTAATCTTTCGCAGTGGAATATCGAAATGTCCCATCTCATCCAGTCCTTAGTCCCGGACCCGAACAATGCTGTGCGGCTGGATGGTAAGTTCTCCGTTGACTTTGTGTTCTGACCCTCGTACTAATTTGGACCAGCACAAAACATGGAACGGGACATTATGCGACAGCTTGACATGGTTCGCAGCTACGAAGATCCACATGAATCCCTCCTCTCCGGAAGGCAGCCCTACTTTTCCAACATGGCCATAAATCACGAACCACTCTCGCCTCGCCAAGCTCCCATAGAGGAACGTCGCCCATCCCTGCATGCATTCCCGCCTCGTCCAAACGCTTTCCGGTCGCAAGCCCTTCCTGTCTCGCATAACATGCCAATGGCTCAGCGCCGCTACGGATCCATTGGCACCGCAAATCCCTTACCATATTACGCCCGCCCGATCCACACCCAAACACAAGTCCACCCACAGCCACCACAACACCCGCTCTCAATGGTGTCTGAACCTCCAGGCCCAAACATGGGCCGCCGCCATACCTCCGCCGATATTCGCGTCCCCGGCTGGCCAGGTCACCACGCGGACTCGCCCCTCGCATCTGGTCAGTCCTCAGCCCACTGGCCATCATCGCCAACCCAGCCACCAATGTCTGGAGACCAACACATACAAGCTCAGCTTGGCTCGTATGAATTTGGTGCGCCTCGCAAATCGTTCAGTGGCTCGCATCATCAGACTACGCCGCCACTCACGAGCAGTGACACTACAGCAAGTACCATGAGTATGGAGAGCCAATGGAATAACCCGAATCCTTTTGGTGGAGGGAGCAAATTCCAGCAGTCGCGACTGATGGACTCGGCTCCGCCTACGAGAAGGAGTAGCATGGCAAGTAACGTGCATAGCTTGCTGAATCCTGCAGAGACAGCGGAGAGAGATGAGGATGATTTTGCGGGAGAGGAGAGGAAAAGGAAGAGGATGCAGTGAACCCCGTCTTTGTCACTTCTTTGTACAGAGTCTTCTGATCTTCGCATAACGGCCGATGTATTGCGAACTTGGAGAGCATGTAAAAGATGCGACTTGTATGACATCTAGAAGCCTCATTAGAGGCCAAGGTCTGGGATGTTCAGTTATATTGTTGATATGTGTCAACTGCATAGAGCTGATACAATACCAATTTCGAGACGATGCGCTTACTCGACCAAGCATCGGCATCGAGCCCGTCGTTTGGTGAAAAGTACACAATTCTCAAATTCCAGATTACAAGATCGAAGTGCATCTTACCTGCTGTTTCACTGGAGTGAAGTCTGCACTTTCGCGCTTCGCTCACTTCTTGGCACCTACCAAATCAAATGCTTCTTACCCTTCAACCTCTCGCTTCACGCTCCAATTTCCCAAAAAGCGAAACGCAGCATCCAGCGTGCCAACTGAAACCCTGCCTTCTGCTGGGGATGATACCCTCAAACCGGCTGAACATAGAGGGGAGCGACCTGATGTTTATGACCTGCCTGATTTGCCGAAATGGGAAAGTCATTAGAAAAGAAGGATGTCTCGAAGACTTTGATAGATGATGAGGGTATCCTACCCTCACCGCTGCAACAATTGTCACAAGTACAGTACCGACTCATTGGTAGCATACTGAGCATATCTTACCTGACCGTGCGTAGAAGTGAGTACGAACGAACAATCGAAATCGCCATACGAGTGGGTAACGAGCCGGTCGAAAAAAAATTACCGTCCACGAGCAGCTTATCCTTCCTCTGTCGTCATCCATGAGGGAGCAGCGATTACTTGGTGTCGGTCCAAGGGTACTGTACCCTCAAACCGCCATCCGTCATCTCAAGCCGAGGAGGACTGTGCATCTCCTTGTCAACTAGCTCTATTACAACTACTTCACAAAACCGGACGATGGAGAAATGCGCAGCTTTGGAGATCTTTTGCAGCTACATTTCTCGCCCAACACGATCGCGTCACCATCCTCAAAAACCTAGTAATCGACCACCTGATCTCCAAGGCCGCTGAGTTCCACATTCCCTCAGGCTGCACGAAGAAGATCCACAAAAATACAAATGATAGCGATCAATTGCGCGGACTATGGCTCGATTTCTACGTCTGTGGCGAGATTCCTGGGGCACGGTTTCAGGCAGAGCTGCAAGACGGACGGGTGCATCCCCAATTTCTGAAAGATCTAGCGGTGGCGCAAATGGCCAGAATCGCCAAAACGAATGGAATCTAACGGGAGATGCCGCCGTACGAGACGAATGAGACCAGTATCATAAGGGGTTTGGGACCCTGTGTTTTTATCGAGAGGGGTTCAAGAGGGTAAGCTACCCATATCGAGGTGATTATGTGAGGGCGACGAGATGTTTAGAAAGGGAAGTTAGAGGGGCAACAAGCCGGAAATATGGAGCTGGAACGGACGGCAGCGCACTTGAGGAAGGTACTGCAGATGTAGTCGGGAAAGGGACAGCATATTCGGTAATGGCGACGCGAATCGAGGAGTACGAGGGATGAGTAAGGTACCCCGAGAATGACACAAAGAGGACAAAGCTCTTGGATGGATTGAGTGATGGGGTGGAATGTGATGGGTGATTTACCCAAAAAGTGGCATGAAGAGGAGGGAGTTTGTCGATGCGTTGCAGGATAGGTTGTCAGGGGAGACATGGTGAAAGCTATATATTTGGGCTAGTAGCCGATCCTATAAGGCTATTCTGCTGCTTTTTTTTGCTTTTCTTGTGCTTCTTGCGGGAACGATCGGCGAGGACTTCGTCTAGGTAGTTGTTACTCTGTCGCTTGGAACCTCTTGAATCTTCCATTGGCCGAACATCAGTGGACGTGGATGGCGGAAGTACAGCATCTTCGCGAGCAGTGTCATCAGGCTGACCAGCGAGCTTTCTCTCAGCCTTCCCCCGTGACTTCCCCAGCGCCGACCGTCCAGGCTCCTCGTCACTATCCTCCTTGACTTTCTTCGAGTTCGCGGCTCGTGGCTTACTCCCAACCATCAATGGCCTCGACTTCGACTCTCCTTCCTCCCGCTTCCTCTTCCCCAACTTCTTCTCCCAATCCTTTCCCAACAATTGTCTACGCAGTTTCTCATTCGATGACAATTCCTCCCTCTTCACCTCCCCGTCTGTAGGGATCATAGCGCCCACCCCCAGGCTATTTCATCTTAGCCCCTATACACAGGAAGAACGGAGCATGGCTGGCCACACATACGTCTCAGGCATCGGCACGAACATCTCGCGCTCTTCCCTCTCAAGCTCCTCTTCTGTCTTTGTATTTTGTAGCTCCTCGGGCTTGCGAGGAGGAAGCCATGATGCTAGGAGGCGCTGAGATTTGGCAAGGGCGACGTTGGCCTTGTTGAAGATGATGTCGGCTTCGGAGGGTATGCGCGCCATGATGAATTTGTATTGGATGCGGAGGGTGTGAAATCCGATTAATATGCGCCTCGGCAAAAGCTGCCAAGTCCGAAGCTATCTCCAACGGCTCAAACAGATTGCGCTCTCCTCACCTATTCCTACATTCAAGCACTTGCTTGTCATAATGTACAAGCTAGCTCGCAGTAGACCCTTTACCGCTGCCTTTCGAACTGCAAAGGTATACTCCTCCTATACCAAGTATGGGATTGAGGAAGCGGTTCTGACAACGAACAGCCAGACACGCCCATTAAGAGCGCGGCTCTGCAGAGAAAACGATGGCTTAGCATTCACGAATATCTCTCCGCGAGCCTCCTGAAGACTGTGAGACTGTAGTCCGAGTAGGATTGGAGGATAGGGCTGATTGTCGGCAGTATGGCGTTGGTGTACCGAAGGGAGAAGTCGCTCGCTCTGCAGCAGAAGCAGAGAAAATTGCTAAGGAGATTGGTAGGGATACGAGCTTGATGATGCGATGGGTGTGGGTGATGACTGAGTGTCTACAGGTGGCGATGACATGGTCATCAAAGCACAAGTTCTTGCTGGTGGACGAGGAAAGGGCACATTTGACAATGGGCTGAAGGGAGGAGTGAGAGTCATCTACTCGTACGGAGCCTCCCTCTGATGGACTGCTTTCAATTCCTGACTACCGGGTCCTATAGACCAACCGAAGCCAAAATGTTCGCCGACCAAATGATCGGCCACAAACTTATGACCAAACAAACCGGCGCCGCCGGCCGTCTCTGCAACGCTGTCTACATCTGCGAGCGCAAATTCGCCCGCCGAGAGTTCTACCTCGCCATCCTAATGGATCGCCAATCGCAAGCCCCCGTCATCATTGCCTCCTCCCAAGGTGGTATGGACATCGAGACCGTCGCCAAAGAATCTCCCGAAGCCATCATCACGACAAACATTGACATCCACAAAGGCGTGACTGATGATATTGCAAGGAATATTGCTGCGGATCTAGGGTTTTCGGAGCAGTGTATTGAGGATGCCAAGAGTACAATTCAGAAGCTTTATAAGGTGTTCATGGAGAAGGATGCGACACAAATTGAGATTAACCCACTGAGCGAGACGAGTGATCATCAGGTCATGGCTATGGATGCCAAGTTGACATTTGATGATAACGCCGAGTTCAGGCAGAGTGAGATCTTTTCGTGGAGGGATAAGTCGCAGGAGGATGCGGATGAGGTTAAGGCTGCCGAGTATGTCCTACCCCCTATGTTTAAGGATGGGAGTGGCTGACAACTATAGATCCGGTCTCAACTTCATCAAACTCGATGGTGACATCGGCTGCCTTGTTAATGGTGCCGGCCTCGCAATGGCAACAATGGACATCATAAAACTCAATGGCGGCTCACCCGCCAACTTCCTCGACGTCGGCGGCGGCGCAACCCCTCAAGCCATCAAACAAGCCTTCGACCTCATCACCTCGGATCCAAAAGTCACAGCCATATTCGTCAACATCTTCGGCGGTATCGTTCGCTGCGATGCTATTGCTCAAGGTCTGATTAGTGTGGTGGAGAGTATGAATCTGCGGACGCCGATTGTAGCGAGGTTGCAGGGGACGAACATGGAGAAGGCGGCCAAGCTGATTAACGAGAGTGGGTTGAAGATTTTCTCCATTGAGGATTTGCAGAGTGCGGCAGAAAAGAGCGTGCAGTTTTCGAAGGTGGTGAAGATGGCGAGGGATATTGATGGTAAGCAGACAATCTCATTTTCACCACCAAAATCGACCGCACTAACAATTGCTACGCATAGTCGGTGTTGAGTTCAACCTGGGGCTTTAGCGCATGCGTGCTGTGACCAGTCGTTAGGCTCCGCTGGTCCCTTCACTTTTCTCTTTGTGTGACTCAATAACTACCAATCCCAATCCTACAGCTCTGAGATTTGCATTCATTGTGTTTGCCAAGTATCTCACCAGGCAACGTGATTTTCCATCCCTTGTTTGTTAGGGCAAACCTTAACGTGAAATGCTTGTTCTAAGATTTTGTCTCCTTCTGCATCTAGTCCATGCCAGTCTTACTCATTGTGAGTATTTATATGTGTGTAATTTCTATCATCTCTCTTCAATCTATCACTTACCTTCAATGGACCCATCACGACCCACACGTACCTTCTGGGAGAACAGTCCAGATCTCTTCTTCGTTGAATTGTCTCCATCCAAACGTACCATCCAATTAGCCACATTCCTCGACGATCGGTTCCTTGGCAGTGTGAATGAGCTTGTTCAGCATATCGAGAGCCTCTCGGGGTTTCCACAGGGACATCATGTGGATCGCGAGGCTGGGTTTAGGAAAATTACAAATGAGGGGGAGATAGATGATATTTGTGGGTATTTGACACGGTTGTGGCGGGAAGATAGCCAAGCTATTGTTTGGGTGAGTGCTCTTCGTGATGGAACCTCTCGTTGGCCGGAGATCATTCCCACCCTCATCCACATCGAGCTTCCTCCACCCGAAAGGGATTGCACCACGAGTGATCCGAGCCTCGACGTCCGGCTTTTTGGCAACGAGAACGATCTTGTTGAGCATATTGAGAGCACGGAATGCTTTCCACATGGATGTCATGTAGACCGTGAGATTGGGATCAGAATCTATAGGCATGATGAGAAGGCCGGGCAGGACACAGATTGGCTGTGGCGGCAGGGGCAGGGGCATATGACGGTTGTTTGGGTCACGGCTGCTCGTGATGTGGAGAAGAAAGTTGGGCTCGCTGGAGAGGCTTGGAGAGGAGTTCTCATGGGGGCTAGTGGGGGAGTCGACTCAAAAGCCCAGGAGCTCGGTTCTCGGGTCCAATCGTCACAAAGTAGCCTGAGTCAGCAGCGCAGATTGGTGGAGCACGAGCAACTTGTTCTGGCCCGGATGGAGGTGGGGGCCCAGGGCAAGGACGAAGCAAGAGGTGATAGCGTAGCCCTAGAAGAAGAGGCAGGTTGGCGAACCGGTCTTGCCGTCTCCGGTGAAGATGGTTTCGTCCGCGATGATGAGGAAGGGAGGTATGATGGAGTGACGGATGCCACCAATGGACAAAGCGATCACTTAAGTCGGTCAGCCTCGACGACTCTTCCAAGCGAACAGATACCTGGAGAAGATTCCCAAGAAAGGCATGGTTTCCCGAGACGCACATCTTTCCCAGCTGTTGATGCGACCAATGTCAAACGAGACCTCCTGCGCCTTGCAGCAGACGTTGACGGCGAGAAAACCGTAGAACCGGGCCTCAGTGACACACATCATGGTAATTGCAGATTCAACCCTCAAAGCGTGCGCAGACAAGATGTGGATAAGACGGAGCATATCAAGAGTATGGGTGGAGGTCTAGGAGGAAGTGGTCCTGCTGAACAACCAGCTGAGCAGGATTACTTCACGCATCAGACGAGCCGGGTCAGGAGGTCGACTCAAAACCTTTCGCCCACTGAGTCTGTAGCTAGTACTTCCACGTTGCTTTCTGATGGTACTTAAAAGCTGCGAAATATCGACATGGGCAATTTTGGCAGGAGATCAAGTTAAAAACAACTGTGGTAACGATCCTTGGTCGCAAATATGAATGAACCGGGAGTGCGCACGAAGCCAGCTTGCAGACGTGCCAGCTTCGTAAGAGCCAGAAAGTCAGGATCGACAACACGGGAAAGCCAATCTTTATTCAAATGTCTTGCCCTAGTAATGTGAAACCCACATGTATTTTCCAAACATTTACCTTGACGGTCGTCATCGATTTGGACACCCAAAAACACATGCCATCAATTTGCACGCCCCACAAATTGCTCACACAATCCCCTCACCCCTCCTCTCCTCCTTATCACCCTTCAGCCCCATCTCCATCTCCACCAACTCAATCTCCTTCACAGTCCCCCACGCATCGGCCTCGAAAGCCCTCGTCTCCCTCCTCTCTGCCTCCAAGACCTCCTTCCTCTCCTTCCTCTTTCTGTAAACCCTCATAACCCACAGCACAATCAACAGCAAAGCTAGCATCCCAGCACCCGCCGCAGTCCCCACCGAGAAATGCGGAATGGTGGAGGTGGAGGTTCGGTCGACGACGAGCAGGGGAGTGGTCTCAAAGAATGCGCGCTCTTGGAGGGTGGCGGCTGTCGGTGGTGGTGGGTTGGAGAAAGGGAGAATGGACGTTTTCGGGCAGCCTGCAGCAGTTGGGACACGAGGGGAATTGTCGTAATCGATGTCAATCATTTTGTTCTCGTATTGAGATGATCTTTGTATGGGTAAGTTGCCTTGATCCTGTGGTTGGAAGACGGGGGTTTCGAGGTTTTTGAGAGTGTAATAGAGGTTGTTGGAAATTCTGGAAGAGGTATTAGAGATGAACGCCTCCAGAATTTGGCTTCAAACAGTGGCTTGTGACTCAGATTTTGAGAGCGTTGAAAAGCTTCTCTGCCGAATTCGAATAAACTTATTAGCTTTAAAATTTCAGGCAAATTCGACGACTTTTAGAAAAGTTGATTTTGCTTGTGAAAACCTCAATGCAATGTTCGAGACAGATCCTAAATAATCTGCGGGGTGTTTGACTTGCAGTTTTATAGACGGACATGACTTCAGCATATCCAAAACCCCAACCTTTCCGCCAAGTTCCGCGCAATGGGCGCCGCGTCCAAATTTTCCAATCCATCTAAGTCTTCTAGGCCCATCCAGGCATCGAGTTCTGCTATTTTCCGCACCCATAAAGGATACGACTAAGACCACAACACCATTGTACCAGCGCCATTAGGACTCGAACCTAATGTAGTAAATTATTGAAACCCAGCAAACGACTCACAACCAGAAAGGCGTCCGGCCCCTGGACAAGAACGTTTCAGGAGACCATCCCACGGAATCCGAACCAATACTGCCGGGCTGGGATTTTTGAAGACCTGTGGCTAATGGCACTGTCAAAGAAGACGAACAAGACAAAGAATACGAACAAAACCACAACACCATTGAACCAGCGCCATTAGGAATCGAACCTAATATGATATGTATTGAAACCCAGCAAACGACTCACAACCAACAGGCGTCCGGCCCCCGGACAGGAACATTTCGGGAGGTCATCCCAGGGGTTTCGAACCAGTACTGCCGGGTGCAAGGAACTTAAAACCTGCGGCTAATGGCGCTGCCAAAGAATACGAACAAAACCACAACACCATTGAACCAGCGCCATTAGGAATCGAACCTAATATGATATGTATTGAAACCCAGCAAACGAAGACCACAACACTATTATACAAGCGCCATTAGGGATCGAACCTAATATAGTAAAGTATTGAAACCCAGCAAACGCATGGCGTGCGAAACCAAAGCTTGTGAACTAAATACAGGGCTAAAAAAATGGAAATAGTGATATAAGCCGCAAGCAACGACGCTGCGGAAAAGCTACCCAGGAAGAAATCTTGAAAATCGTGGTTAGCCAGAGTAGAACAAGGATAGATAGCGCGAAATAGGTCATGTATGAATGTCCAGGAGATGTGTACGGTAGGCTAGAGAGCAGACTGTTAAAAGCCATAGCTTGTCGAAATCGCTAGGAGAAGGTTACCTTCTGGGCTTCGAAAACAGGAATAGAAGAACGTACGAGACATGCCATGAACATTACAACCCAAGCGAGATAGCCACTGATCGTCGTAAGATTCAGGGACTTTGAGAAAATCGTAGCCAAGCCACTCGAGACGCTCAAATATGTCAAGCAGGATAGTACAGCCGTGCAGAGTACAGAAACATATGGTATACCACTCTTGCTGCAGGTCCGAAAGATCTTCGGTGCTTGGCCAGTCAATGCAAGACTGTATAGCGAGCGGCTACCGGCGAAGAGGAAGCTGTTAGCTGCGCTCCAAGCTGATGTGAGTATGACTACGTTGATCACGTGATCGAGGCCTTTGATGCCTCCCCGTTTGAATCCAACGACGAATGGACTTGTTCCTGCGTCATTGGTGCCGTTGCTGACTGCTTGCACGAGGGCCGGTACATCAGAGGGGACGATGAACGAGATAATCAGAGCACCAAGGGCTTAGAATACGACAAGTCGATAGATGAATCGTTTTGTTGCTTTCTGTATGTTTCCCTCAAGGGCTTCATTCTCCCCGGCAGTGATGGTGATCATCTCCGGGCTAAGTACGCAGGCAAACCCAGTTCTATTGAGCGACCGCCAAAAAGCCAGGAAGTTTCGAATTTTGCCATATTCGGGTTTAGTATAGCTTTTGAAAGCTCCCGGATGTTGCTAATAGCGGAAGCCAAGTCTGTCGTGGTTGGGTCCACCTCCAAAGAAGAGAACGATGCCTAGGACAATGAGGCCTAGGATCGCTAGGATCTTGATTGAGGCGAAGCAAAAGTCGGACTCGCCGTGAAGGCTTACTGCGAAGGTGTTCAGGAGCACTATTGTTACCAGGGATATGGTGATCCAGGCTGCCACAGGAGTATACGTTTGTTAGTACGAGGTAGAGACAGCCTTTTGTTAGTATACATACAAGGGACTCTCCCAATAGCCTATAACCACGCATGCTGCCGATATCTCAGCAGCCATCAGCATAGCATATGAGTACTTGTAATTCCACCCAGCTACGAATGCTAATGAGGCTTCAAAGGAGCGATTGATGTACTAATGGACCGATTCTCATGAAACAGGAGGATACGTCGTCATCCCTGCTAAGCTTTGCATGACGACCCAAACAACGGCAGAAACGACAATATAGGCTAATCCATACAAGGATCTACCGTTGAACAGACGAGCTGGCCCGACCAGAGACAGCGTAGAGCCTGTCCCAGCAAACAAGCCCGTACCTATGTCTCCTCCAATGGCTATCAATCGAATGTGCGGACTCTTCAGTCCTCTTTTCGTATTTCCGTAGCTCCCTTGCTGTTCATCACTTGGCCCCTTCACCTCTACATCATTCCTCTGATTTCCTGATGTGGAAACACTCGTTTCCTCTTCGACGCCATCGATCACATCAGACTTGAAGTAGGAGATCTTGCACCCCATGAAAAGGTGAGACACGGGCTTGTTACAGAGAACGCAGCAGGTTGCTTAAGCAGCTGGCGATCTTCACACGCGTATCTCGATAGCTTCCGGGGCTTCCCAAAGCCAAGAATTAAGAACTGAGAGCCATGACGGCATTTACTGACGCATTCCTTGTTGATCGCTGAATCGTTGGAGAAGGCTTGGCATTAAGGATGTCACTCGAGAGTCAAGTCATTGTCTAGACCGTAGGGCGCTTCGAGCGGCTACGAGGCGACCCTCCCAGGTGAAGGCCCCTAAATTCCATACTAAATTCAACTTTCCGATTACCTCGCATACATCTAACGCCTTTGTCAACAAAATTAGCTCACCTATCTTTGAAATATGCCAGTGGCAAAGACTGGAGTTGTACCTGCTTACGAAGCGTTCAAGAAATCCAGTTTTGCCGCTGACCGAAAATTATACACAAAGATCGGAGAAACGACATCAAGGGAGCTCATTCAATCATTTACTCTATCAATCCGCTCTGGGCACGCATGGACAGTCCCTAAAGGGAACGTTTGTCGAATAATAACCCCAGAAGGGCCGCAAGTCGGCGATCTCAATATCTGGAACCGGGCACAATCCGCGAGAAAGATTCTGGGCCTCAAGAACGAGGCAGCTTCACGCTTCTCATGTCTCGAAATTCGACCGGCTGTGGTCATGTCTCCCATATCTGAGACCACTAGTCACTATTACTGGTGACTCGTTGGCGGACTATGGAGTAGATGAAGTAGGTGGTCGAGTGCACGATCTATTAGGTACACGGTGTGATCCGTATGTAAATCAGATGCTGTCTGGACAGGGATTTGACTACCACTGTCATTCGAATCTTACTCGTGCTATACTGTCGTGGGGATTGACAGAGTTCGACGTTCATGATGTGCTCAACGTCTTCCAAGTGACGGGGTTAAACAAAAGTGGTGAATATTTCATGCAGCCATGTCCAGCAAAGGCGGGAGATTATTTTGAGTTCTTTGCGGAAATCGATGTTCTTTGTGCTCTTTCTACCTGTCCTGGAGGTGACCTTTCAAAGTGGGACTGGGCGAAGAACGAGGGCGATGATCCTATGTTAGAGTGCTGCCGACCGCTTCGGGTTGAAGTGTACTCGTATAAGATCACTGATTCCAAGGTTTTGGAAAATTGGGAGTCACCTGCAACTGCGTCCTATACGGGCCTGCATGGATTCACAATGCCAGCCTCTCAGAGGTGAATGAGAAAGTGTGGTACTATCATTGTGGAGGGTGACTTTGGGAGATCACTGTCCATTTTTGATCTGAGAGCTTGATGTACGGCCGGTGGTGATGGGAACAATGGAATTATGGGCGGCCAGATCCTCATTGCATCAGTATTGAAGACCTCCCTGCTGGGTTGGTTCTCGAGCATCATACAAGGATAATTCATCCCATTCGTCTAGGTCCCAATGTAAAAGACAGTGGAGATGGATTGTTAGCTGGTCGAGCTCTTTTGGAGGAAAGGGAGTCGAATAGTCCCTCTAGAGGGCGGAATCTGGTCGAGTTAGCGTTAGGGCTTAGAAGAGTTTTGTAGATATTTCGGCAACAGCGGGCAGATCGATTGCCGTTGGATGACGTACTGGTAAGTCGGTTTTGCTTTCTCTCCAAAATCTGTGTTGTAACGCTGGTACAACTGTTCCCTGTCTCGATAATTAGTAGAGAAAACTCACTCGATTATATTACCTCCAGTCCAATATGTCGCGCGTGCTTCTCACAGGTAACCGCAAACCCTCGTCAAGGAAGAACCCTCAGAAGCTGAAATTGCCCAATTGCAGGTGGAACCGGCTTCATAGCTGCCCACGTTCTCGATGTACTCCTCGAGCGCGGCCACTCCGTCGTGACTACCGTTCGATCAACTCAAAAAGGGCAGACAATTCTAGATAACCACAAAACCGTCCCCAAGGACAAGCTCGATTTTACCATCGTCGAGGACATAGCCCAACCAGGTGCATTCGACAAAGCTGTCCAATCGAATTCGGCCTTTGACGCCGTTATTCACACTGCGTCGCCTTTCCACTTCAATGTAACAGATACCAAGAAAGACTTGCTAGATCCTGCAATCATTGGCACAACAGGGATACTGAAGTCGATCAAGCAACATGCCCCTACTGTCAAGCGCGTAGTATGTCTTCCATTCTACTTTCAGCTCAGGAGACATGAGCAAATTAGTATACAGGTCATAACCTCCTCCTTCGCTTCCATCATCAACCCCTCAAAAGGCAATAACCCCGGCTACACTTACACAGAAAAAGACTGGAACCCTATAACCGAAGAAGAGGCCCTAAAAAACCCCTCGAACGGCTATCGTGCGTCTAAGACATTCGCGGAAAAAGTGTCATGGGAGTTCCTCGCAAAGGAGAAGCCCAATTTTACCATCTCTACTATGTGCCCACCCCTCGTCCTGGGACCCATCGTTCACTACCTACAAAGTCTCGATAATCTCAATACGTCCAATCAGCGTATTGCGGCCATTATGACTGGAAAGGCTAAGGAAGAGATTCCGCCTACGGGCACATTCATCTGGACAGATGTGAGAGATCTGGCGCTCGCTCATGTCAAGGCTGTTGAGCTGCCTGACGCCGCGAATAAGCGCTTCTTTGTCACGGCAGGCTATTTCAGTAACGAGGAGATTGCGGATGTTGTAAGAGAAAATTATCCTGAGCTGAAGGATAAGGTCCCTGCGAAGGGCACGAAAGGTGGAGGATACCCAGAGGATGGTATCTACAAGTATGATAATGAGAGGTCGAGAGAGATTCTTGGAATACAGTATCGGAGCCTGAAGGAAAGCATCGTTGATACAGTGAAGAGCTTGCAAGCCATTGGCGGATAGGGTGGGAAATAACTATATGCGTGAGCGATATAGAAATAGGGAACGACATGATGACAAAATATTTATTGATCGCTATCTTATTCATGTGCGTCTATGTACGGTTTATAATCAGTGGCACTGCTCATCTCGCCCAACATCAATATCGCGGGCCACGTATCTGCTTCTGACAGGACGCACAAGCCAACTTAGAACAGTCTGGATACTGAAGTATCCAAGCATGGTAATGCATGCTACAGACACTGCATTGGAAGCTTCCCCTCACCTTCGGCCAGAAATTCGTATGGCGGCACGACCCGGGAGCTGTGTGAGCTGTGTGGGAGTGGGTGTGGGACTGCGTATGAGACTCGGTGTGGTGATTCGCACGAGTTTGCGCGCGAGATCGCGTCTGGTGTATGTGGACATACTCGAAATCGTCGGGGTAAGATTGTGTGGAATGCGTGTATGCGTTTCGGCTGGCTTTCGGTACTCTCACTTTTGGTGTGCTGGCGTTAGCAGGCGGTCGAGTCTGTGATTGCTGCCGTCTTGCAGCCTCCTCGGCTTCCGCTTTTTCTTTCGCCAATTTCGCATGTAGAGCTTGTCTTAGGTCTCTTTCCCTTCGCTCTTGGTCCCTGGCCTCGTTCTCTGCGGCTCTTGCCCTGGCTTGCTTTTCTGCTTCCTTGCGAGCAGCTTCTGCCCTCTTCATTGATTCCTCCCTTTCCTTTGCCTCCATTTCTCTTTCTCTTTCCCTTCTTGCGTTTTCTTCTTTCGACTTCTGGAATTGCTCCTCCAAATCTGCTTGGCGTATTGCATTTAAGATTCTCTGGTGCTCTGCCTCTTGCTTTTTCAGTTGTTCCTTTGCAAACCCTATCTTTACTGACGCGCGAGTCCGTTGCTGCAAGATTTCTTCACGTCTCTGCGCTTTTCTCTCTCCAGTCTTTTCCTTAGCGAATGGAGCTATGAAGAAGGCCAACCAGCCACTCGCTTGCTTTTGTATCCCTATCAACTCTCGTTCGGCTTCGTCTAGTGCTCGCAAATTGTCTTGGAAGGCTTTGATCTCCACCCGCAGCTTGCACATGGCTGCGTTTCGGGCCATCGTCGCTGCTTGTTGTCTCAGCTTTTCAGCCAGCTTCCGACCTTCAGCTTGTTTCTGATCTCCGGCCTCTTTTCTTTGCTGTTCTTGGTATGCTTGGAATCCATTTTGTTTTGGTGTAGTAGCTTGGGGCGACGTCCACGTGCTTGTCCGTGTAAGCCTTAGGTTCGCGTCGTAGAGTATCCGTTTGTTGTCGTCGTAGAGAGTTTCATGAGCTTCGTTGATCTGCATTGGCGGATGAACGATGTCAGTCCTGCACTATCGCGAAGCTTATCTCGGTAGACCGTGGAACAACCTCTTGAAACATTGCTACCGCTCGAGGATTGCCGGGATTTTTGTCTGGGTGGCAACGAAGCGCCATTTTCTTGTAAGCATCCTTGATCTCGTGCTTGTGGGCTTGCTGAGAGATCTCAAGTATCTGATAGAATGTTCTATCCATTCTCACTGATGTGCTCACAGCAACTCGTCAACAGATATGAGATAGGTGCTTATAGTTCCATGTTGATCGTGGGGTCGGTGATGTTTAGTCGCGCGTTCTCTCACTTCCTATCGTTGACCCTGACTCAGGGTTGCACAAGGGCGCGTGCGATTGACGCGCGGCACGAAGAGTGAAGTAGAGCAGCAGGAAAGCGACAGCGAGCCTTGGAACGGCTTGGTTTTGAACGAGGCTTCGCTTTCGCTGGTCAAGAATTTGCAATGCAAGAGAAACCAAATGAGCTAGAAAAGGGAGCTAGAGCCCTATGATCTTACATGCTGTAAGACTGTGCATCTCGATCCGTCATATGTGCTGTTTCCGCTATCGGCATTACGCCCACCTATATTTTGATACTTCAACGAGAGAGAGGACTGCGCTTGAGTAAAATTGCAAGAGAGATATAGACGGATCTCTTTCTTGCTCTATCCCGAGTCATTCTCACGGACGGAGTCCCTAGGTTAATAGTCGTAAGTCCGTGAAGCCAACGTACCAGATCCAACGCCAAAGCTCGTGCGAGAATTAATTATGCGACGAATTCGCTACTGGTGACAGCGAGATCTCGATGCAGATAACTTCTGTACCATAACCCAAACATCCTGTGGAATAGGAAAGCGAATAGTGTCGGCGCATTCGGAGTATCTGATATGCTTATACTCTTGACATCGCAACCTGAGGGCAAGTAAAGACAAGGTTTTCGGCAGCTCGCGCGAAGATCGCTTTGATGGTCGAAGCAGCCGCGTATACAGGCTAGAACATGATAGCAACACACTTTCTCCGCTCTTCAAATACCACGTCTTTAAAGACAGGACATATCTTTTCGTGAACATAGTTACAAGCAGCAAAACCCCGAGGTCGCGGTTGGCATGTTGAGTGTCAAAATGGCAATCTTAGAAGCGAACGCTGTCAGCTGAAGTATGGAAGATTCTTCGCTTGGGCAGTGACCTAGGCTTTCAAGACTATTAAAGGACGTCGAAGTACTTGAACGCGATTCAGGTCGAATAGTAGGCCGGATTTCCAAGCTTATTACCACCTGTCGAAGTACCTGATCGCGACCCAATCTGCTTGTTCCCGCACTGTGTTATGCCCCATGTAGCCCAAAAGCCCCCAAGGGCAATCAACGGAACTTGAGTGCAGCTAATAGCCACACAATCTGTGCTATACGCGGTTCCCAGGTAATGATCGTTCAGGGAATTTTGGCTTCAACGGTAAAGCGAAAAGAGGGCGCAGACTCAGAATATCTTGAATACTCGTAGACCTGCTCTCGTATTTCGAATAGAAGCCTAAAGAAAGGACCAGGACGTTCGCGCTCAAAGGTGGCCGTAATGGTAGATGCCGCCGCACTGACGTTAATAAAAGAGATTGGAGCATGTCGATGCCAGTCATGGTGCGAGTTACATGACTGCTGAAACTCGTCCGCCGGACCTAAATCCTATGTGGCATAACTCTGGAGCTAAAGCTTCATCCCGTATCTATGTCCCCATTTTAGACTTTCAACACTGTCTTTCGTGAAGCGAATGTTGCTTTTAAAGCTTTTTCCATTGTGAAAATGGATGGGTGCAGAACGTGCAGGCGCCCCTTCCAAGCTGACCGCAATCATTTCTTGAGCAGTCTCGCCGAATACTTCAAAGACACCGTTGGTACGGCGGGGATTGTATCCATCCCACCTCTGAAAGGCGTTATGCAACGAACTATATAGGCGCAACGTCGTAGATGCAGACAGGGAGAGTATTAAGATCAGTGGGAGTCCATACCATCTTCATGCAAAATTTCTATGGATTGTCAAGGAATAGCATCGATGAGGATGTAGAGTACTCCATTGTAAAATCTGGGGGCCGAACCCCTGGGACGACGCTGAAGTCCACAGGCTCGGGAGCACATTTTACGCTAGCTTTGGCATCTTCAGGCAATAGGATGGTCGGGTGCCTAGGTGTCCGGTGTTCTCCGTCTGCCGGAAAACTATATACGCACCACATTGAAAAGTAATTCTTACAGCAGCGAAGCTTGTATATTTTCAGAGGAACAAGACAGCGCCCGAGGCGACTGAGGAGCAGGGAATTGGCTGTTAGGGGGTAACTTCTCCCCAAGCCAGAATTTGATAAGTATGGCTATTTCTTGGAATTGGGGAGATCCAGGTCCTCCGCGTTTATGCCTACAGCGTTGTCATCTTCGTCCGCGAACTCGAGCAAATCCAATTGCAAAGCTCGACCAAGATGGATATCTGCTGCGTTATCACTGCTAGGCTCAACGTGAAAGCAGGGAAGGTGATACACAACATCCTGCTCTTCCTCGTTAACAGTCTCGAGGTAAACTTGCTCCGAAAAGCCTTTCAGCAAATCAAGGATAAGACCATCATGACCAGGATTTATGAGGCTCAGCTTTGCAGAGATCCTCTGAGGCTTCATGTCTTTAGGGATGCCGACTACCCTGAGCGTGATGTTCGATAAGTCTCGGGCAGTAATATGGACTCTGCTTTCATCACAAGATATCTAACCCTGGGTGTCATTTTAATCGGTCATTACCGCATGTTCCGGTCTTTTAACATAAAATTTCGTAACTTTTGAGGTCTGCCTCGGTTCCTTTGAAAACCATATTTCCTCGAATTATTTTCCCCGAAGAACAGCCGGGCTTTACGCTAGGCCAAACTATATGCCTCTCCGGCCGATCACATGGCAAGCCCAATACTCTACACTTATGATCAAGCTCCCAAGATGAATCCACTTTGCTCCCGCCAAGTTGATACCTAGGAATTCCCTCCTATAGCCATTGGAAGCAGAATTTATCCACATTTGATTTTATGCCATGGTGTGCAAGACCTACTACGCAATGGGTAAGTTGAAGCTCTACGCCTGAAAGCGAAGCTCTACCTAGCAAATCCTGTGAGGTGGCAAGGACCCTCTTCGACACGATGGCTTCATACTCATCAGAAGCCCTCACCCGTATTTTCGTAGAGCTCAGGTCGAAGCACGAGGACATCCGGCTTCGTGCCGCAAAGGACCTAAAATCCCAGGTGCTACAAGCTTCTCGAGGTAAATACCCGAATTTAACACCCCAACCTTACTGATCGTCACCCCAGATCTCCCCTCTGATAGATTTCAAGACTACTACAATAATGTCAATCACCGTATCTCTCAGCTCGTAGTACAGAGCAATGTCACAGAGGAAAAGATAGGTGGAATACAGGCCATAGATCAGCTTATCACGTTCGATGGGGATGACGCGGCTCAGAAGACAACGCGCTTCTCCAGCTACCTTCGGGCTGCGCTAAGAAGCAATGACACTGCGGTCCTTCTATTCGCTGCTCGTACACTGGGTCACCTGGCAGTCCCCGGTGGAGCACTCACTGCTGAGCTCGTCGAAGCTGAGATCTCTTCGGCTCTCGAATGGCTACAGACAGAGAGACAGGAGACTCGACGATTTGCTGCGGTACTCATCATACGTGAACTCGCCTTGAACTCACCCACCCTACTCTACGCCTTCGTACCCCAGATTCTTGACTGCATATTGGTAGCTTTAAGAGATCCAAAGGTTCTTATACGAGAAACAGCCGCCGAAGCTGCTGGTGCCTGTATCTCTATTATCGCCGCTCGTGACGAGCACCTCCGCAAGAAGTGGTTCGCAAGGATCTACGATGATGCTCTTCAAGGTTTCAAGTCACCAAGCCCCGATACGGTTCATGGTTCGCTACTCACGATCAAGGAACTTTTACTCAAAGGTGGAATGTTCATGCACGACCATTATCGAGAAGCTTGTGAAATCACCCTGCGCTTGAAAGATCACAAAGAGCCTCGAATCCGGGCAGAAGTCGTGGCTGTCATTCCTATACTAGCGGGCTATGCACCAGAACAGTTCCAACATGGATATTTGTATAAGTTCATGACTTTCCTGCAAGGTCAGCTAAAGAAAGAAAAGGAGCGAAATCCGGCATTCATTGCAATTGGCAAGGTTGCACATGCTGTATGCAGTGCCATTGCACCTTTTCTGGATGGAGTCATCATACATGTGAGGGAGGGTCTAAGCGCTAAGGCGTAAGTTGCATATTCAAATCCTGATTCTGAACAAGGCTGAATTGGTATAGGCGCGATCGCGGACGCGCAGACGAGGCACCGGTGTTCCAGTGCATCAGCATGTTGGCTATAGCAGTTGGAATGGCTCTCACCAAGTATACGACCGCTTTACTTGATCCGATGCTTGCTTGTGGTTTGAGTCTCTCGCTCACACAGGCGCTTGTCGATATGGCACACTACATCCATCCTATCAAGCCTCAGATTCAAGAAAAGCTCCTTGATCTGCTGAGTCTTGTACTGTCCGGTAAACCCTTTAAGCCTCTGGGATGCCCCCCAGATAAGCTTCCAGCAATACCAGCCTTTGCTCATGACTTCCGCCTCTCCGTTGCAGAGCGCAGCGACTCTGAGATAATCTTGGCGCTCAATACCCTGGGGAGCTTCGATTTCACGGGTAAGCCCGATTTCTGAGCGTTCGCGGGCTTGGCTACAGTCGCACATGCTGACAGACGCTAGGCCAAGCTTTGAACGAATTCGTAAGAGACGTTGCGATGCGATTTACCGAGAATCCCAATCCTGAAGTTAGAAAGGCCGCAGCACTCACCTGTTGCCAACTTTTTGTTCAAGACCCGATTATTTATCAGACAAGTTTTCAAGCCATCAAGGTGGTAGACGATGTGATCTCTACGCTCTTGGAATTAGGAGTAGCTGACCAAGATCCTGAAATACGCCGTCAAGTCCTCGAAGCTCTAGATGCTAGACTGAACAAACATCTCGGCAAACCAGAGAACATCCGTTCTGTATTCCTAGCAGCCCACGACGGGAACTTTGGGGTTCGGCAAGCTGCTATTGTCATAGTTGGCCGTCTAACGGAGGTCAATCCAGCACACATTTTCCCCTCTTTACGCAAGATACTAGTCAACCTGATTATGGGCATCAAGAGTTCCAAAGACGCCAAAGTTCAAGAAGACGATGCAAAGCTCGTGGGGCTTGTCATTTCACATGCCTCCAAGCTGGCCAAGCCCTACTGTGATACCCTGGTAAAGGTACTGCTACCACAGGCCAGAGACCCAAATACTGCGGTAGCTGCAACGACCATTACCGCTATTGGACAGCTGGCAACTACTGGAGGTACCGTTCTGGAACCCTACATCCCAATGCTCATGCCTACGATCGTTGAAGCACTACAAGATCTAAGCTCCTACCCAAAAAGAAAGGCTGCGCTTCACACCCTCGGTCAGCTTGCGAGCAACTCGGGATATGTTATCAAGCCCTACGAAGACTACCCACAATTGCTTGATCTTCTGATCAATATCATCAAGACCGAGCAGCAAGACGAGTTGCGTAAGGAGACCATCAAATTAATGGGTATTCTTGGAGCTCTTGATCCGTACAAGCATCAGACGATCCTCGATATGTCTCCGGAGGCTCGTCTCAAAAATGAGGCTGAAATAATCTCGGACGTTGGTCTTGTCATAGAGGGGATCACTCCGTCAAATGAGGACTACTACCCCAGAGTCGTCTTCAACACTTTGACGCAAAATTTGCTAGCTGATCCGTCATTATCCCAATATCACTCCGCTGTCATTGAAGCTATAGTCACCATCTTCAAAACACTAGGACTGCGATGCATTCCTTTCCTTGGCCAGATCATACCGAGCTTTGTGACCGTCATTCGATCAGCACCTTACGCACGACTCGAGGCATACTTCAACCAACTATCTATTCTGGTGTCCATTGTTCGGATGCACATAAGAAATTACACGCAGCCACTCATAGAGCTCATTGAAGACTTCTGGTCAGTGAACAGCCCCATCCAGGCTACGGTGCTCTCTCTTGTGGAATCCCTAGCGAAAGCCTTGGAAGGGGAATTTAAAGCTCGCATTACAAGGCTTCTTCCGCTTCTGCTCAAGGTCCTAGAAGAGGACTCGTCAGCCCGAAGACTTCCATCAGAGAGGTGCTTACATACCATCCTAGTCTTCGGTCAGAGCGCAGAGGAGCATATGCATCTCATCATTCCAACGCTCGTTCACATGTTTCAAAAGCAATCTAACCCTGTAGCGATACGGAAGGCGGCAATCGATACAATTGGGAAAATATCCAGAGTCGTCAACATTTCTGACTATGCATCGTTGATCATTCACAACTTGACTGACATATTTGCTGGTAAAGAACAGATTCTCAAGCAAGCAGCAATCGAATGTATCTGCGCCTACGTGTTCCAGCTTGGGCGGGACTACTTGTTGTTCGTCAAGACTGTCAAGAAGATCCTTGACGCCAACCATGTCCCGCACCACAATTACGACGTACTAGTTTCCAAGCTGCAGAAAGGCGAACCATTACCGCAGGATCTCAGCCCCGATGAGCACTATGGCAGCTTGGATGATAATTCTGCTTTTGCAGAAATCGGCCAGAAGAAGCTACCAGTCAATCAGGAACATCTCAAGAATGCGTTTGAGGCTTCGCAGAAGTCGACTGTCGAGGACTGGCAGGAATGGATTCGACGCTTCAGTGTTGAGCTCCTGAAAGAGTCCCCACAACACGCATTGCGGGCATGTGCTGGGCTTGGAGGTCTTTACCAACCCCTTGCCAAAGATTTGTTCAATTCTGCTTTCGCTTCCTGTTGGGGAGAGCTCTATGACCTTTATCAAGAAGAGCTTCTTCGATCACTCGAGACCGCTTTGACCTCACCCAATGTACCTCCCGACATATTACAAGTACTGTTGAATCTTTGCGAGTTCATGGAACATGACGACAAGGCGCTCCCAATTGACATTCGAACATTGGGTGCCTACGCTGCCAAGAATCACGCTTTTGCCAAAGCTCTCCACTACAAGGAGCTGGAATTCGAGGAAGAGAAGACTCCGAGCACTGTCGAAGCACTAATATCCATCAACAACCAACTCCAACAATCAGATGCAGCAGTTGGTATCTTACGGAATGCCCAGAAGTATCGAGACTTTGAGCTCAAAGAAACCTGGTTTGAGAAGCTTGAGCGTTGGGATGAAGCTCTTGCGGCGTATCAACGACGCGAGAAGGAATCCAAAGGTGATCACGCACCTTTCGAAATCACCATGGGCAAGATGAGGTGTCTTCATGCATTGGGAGAGTGGGACACATTGTCTAGTCTGGCCGAGCAGAAATGGAGTCTTGCTACCCTCGACCATAAACGTTCTATCGCTCCCTTGGCTGCTGCTGCTGCATGGGGTCTTGGCCAATGGGAACTTATGGACAATTATCTCGAAGCTATGAAACCTGCGGCGACGGACAGATCGTGGTTCAGCGCCATTCTAGCATTGCACCGTAATCAATTCGAGCAAGCCTCGGTCCATATCGGCAGTGCTAGAGACAAGCTTGACGGTGAGCTCTGTGCTTTGCTTGGAGAGTCTTACACTCGAGCATACGGTACAGTGGTCAGAGTTCAGATGCTTGCCGAGCTTGAGGAGATCATCACCTACAAGAAGAATACCGAGAATCCAGAAAGGCAAGCAACGATGAGGGAGACGTGGACCAAACGACTGAAAGGCTGTCAGCCCAATATCGATGTATGGCAGCGGATGTTGAAAGTGCGAGCCCTTGTCCTTACACCAAAGGAGAACCTCGATATGTGGATCAAATTTGCTAATCTTTGTCGAAAATCCGGTCGCATTGGTCTGGCAGAAAAGTCACTTGCTTTGCTCCACAGTGTCGCGGGCCACACCTCGGCAGGCCGATCATTGATGCCAAATGGTCTCTCGGCCCAGGCTGGGCTGCAGGGTCCTCCAATTGTGCCGGAGATTCTGTATGCACAGCTCAAATATCAGTGGTCCACTGGCCAACATCAAGTATCACTACATCACCTCCAAGGCTTTTCGCAAGATCTATCGCAACAGCTTGACACAGCGAATTCAGCTAATGGTGCTGTGAACGGGAATGGAGGTACATTAGGGCATAATCTCCTTCTTGACATCAATAGTACAAACGGTGCCGGTCCAAGACTTCTTCGCCAGGATATGCACAACGTCAGCAAATTGTTGGCAAAATGCTACGTCAAGCAAGGCGAGTGGATGACAGCCATGATGCATGGAAATTGGGAATCCCACCAGGTCCGTGATATCATCGATGCGTATGCACATGCAACTTCCTATAATAAAGGCTGGTATAAGGCATGGCATTCTTGGGCTCTGGCCAATTTTGAGGTTGTCACGGCCATGGCAGCACAAGCTAAGCGTCAAAGCTCCGGTGTTCCTCAATCGATGCTTGTCGACCATGTGGTGCCTGCAGTCCAAGGCTTCCTCAAGTCCATTGCATTGTCCTCAGCAAGCTCCCTTCAGGATACGCTTCGCCTGCTTACATTATGGTTTGCACATGGAGGAGATCATGAAGTCAATACCGCTGTACTAGAAGGTTTCAGCGATGTCAGTGTCGATACATGGCTTGAAGTTATCCCTCAGCTGATTGCACGCATCAATCAACCCAACAACCGCGTTCGTGCATCTATCCATCGTCTACTGGCTGAAGTCGGAAAGGCTCATCCACAAGCATTAGTCTACCCGCTCACTGTCACCATGAAGTCTAATGCTGGTCGGCGTGCCCAGTCCGCAGGACAGATCATGGAGAAAATGCGAGAGCACAGCCCGTTGTTGGTAGAGCAAGCTGATCTCGTCAGCCAAGAACTCATCCGCGTTGCCGTGCTGTGGCATGAACTCTGGCATGAAGGGCTGGAAGAAGCGTCTCGACTGTATGTCTGCACCTTACTATGTATTTGACTCCTACTGAACATGACAGTTATTTTGGCGACCACGATATCGAAGGCATGTTTGCGACACTTCAGCCACTGCATGATACATTGGCCCAGGTTTGTGATTCATATGGGAATTTTATTGACCAAGCTGATCCGTTCCAGGGGCCTACAACATTACGAGAGATCTCCTTCGCCCAATCTTTCGGTCGCGACCTGCACGAAGCGCAGCATTGGTGTAACATTTATCGCCAAACCAAAGAATTGGGCGATTTGAACCAGGCTTGGGATCTATACTACGGCGTCTTCCGTCGCATTGCTCGACAGCTACCCAACATCCTAACACTCGACCTAGCATACATCTCGCCGAGACTGAAAGATGCTAAGAACCTCTCCCTAGCTGTTCCTGGGACTTATCAGAGCGGCAAGCCTGTCATCAGTATTATTAGCTTTGATCGTAACATGACCGTCATTCCTTCGAAGCAGCGTCCTCGGAGGATGAGGATGCAGGGAAGCGATGGCATTGCTTATGAGTTCTGCTTGAAGGGTCACGAAGATATTCGTCAAGATGAGCGCGTCATGCAACTCTTCGGTCTTGTCAACACGCTGCTCAACCATGATGGCGAGAGTTTCAAGCGTCATTTGAACATCCAGCGATACCCAGCCATCCCTTTGTCTCAGCAGTCAGGTCTGCTGGGCTGGGTGCCGAACAGCGACACGATGCACAACTTGATCAAGGAGTACCGCGAGCATCGCCGCATCCTCCTTAACATCGAGCACAGGATCATGCTTCAAATGGCGCCAGACTATGACAACCTCACTCTAATGCAGAAGGTCGAGGTCTTCAGCTACGCCATGGACAACACCACAGGCAAAGACCTCTACCGCGTCCTCTGGCTCAAGAGCAAATCTTCCGAATCTTGGCTCGAGCGCCGCACAAGTTACACCCGCTCTCTTGCTACTATGTCCATGGTCGGCTACATTCTCGGTCTGGGCGATCGTCACCCTTCAAATCTAATGCTCGACCGCATCACTGGCAAAATAATCCACATAGATTTCGGCGACTGCTTCGAAGTAGCCATGCACCGCGAGAAATATCCCGAACGGGTGCCGTTCCGCCTTACTCGCATGCTCACGTTTGCGATGGAGGTCAGCAATATCGATGGTAGCTACAAGATCAGCGCTGAGACGGTTATGCGAGTCATTCGTGACAACAAAGAGTCCCTCATGGCCGTCCTCGAAGCCTTCATCCACGATCCTCTTCTCAATTGGCGTCTCGGTAACCGCGAGACACCGGAAGAACCCAGCTTCCCATCCGAGCGCCGCCAGTCCATTGTCGGTGATCTTGAAGCAGCACAACATGAGCGTCCACGTGGCAATTCGTACCGCGTCCGGAGGCTCTCAGCCTTGCAAGCGGGTGTGCTCGACGCACAAGAAGGAAACGAGAGGCAGGAAGTGCAGAACGCGAGGGCTTTGCAGGTGTTGGGGAGAGTGAAGGATAAGCTGATGGGGAGAGACTTCAAAAACGACGAAGAGTTGGGTGTAGAGAGGCAGGTCGCGAAGTTGGTGGCGGCGGCTACCAATGTAGAGAATTTGTGCCAGCATTATATTGGTTGGTGCAGCTTCTGGTGAGGAAGGGAACTGGCGACGACCGTTGCATCTCGATAACGATCCTGGCGTCTGGCGAATCATTTCGGCATGATACCCCATCCCTTATGCATAGCGAAGGCGATCAGGAGTTGAGATGATTTCGACTCTACTGCGCCGGCTTTTCAATGCTCGATCTGGCTACTCACTCCTTTTAGTATACACATACCTGCGAATGGTCTCATTTAGCCTCTGGATGGAGACTTTTGTATAGTGTTGGTAGATGGAACTTGAAACCTCCACATCACTCATGAACTTATAAAGCCCTAAGCTAACCACTTTAGTAACAAAAGCCGAGGCTAATCGCGTCCCAATGTTGAACACCCTTCCGTGCCTCCGTGATCCTCTCTACTTTGAATGTTTGCTTTTTCTCTCTACAAGTAAACATTGGACTCGGACCAGGAAGGATGGCGCCCGAAGAATCATATTCGTCTCCTCCACCGAGCCCCGCGAAAAGCAAAATTGACCCAATTCTCCGCAACGCGCTCAGATACACAATCAGTGCAAAAGAATACAAGACGCTTCACCAATACCTTATTACACGCTCACCACCTGCTGTAAGGAGAAGGGCACCTCCTCCCCTCAATTATACTTTCCTCCTGGAGACCGAGGACGATTACAATGGCGCCGCGATAAGGGCATCGTTACGGGTCTTCATCGCTGCTCAGACGAGCTTAAAGCTCTGGGAGCTCATCAAGACGAGTTTGCTTGCCAGGGGCAGGCCACAGAAGTAAGGATGTGTCATCAAGTAGTTGGCTGACTTACTGACAATGTGTCCAGAGTCAAAACCAGAGCCCCCATCCTCCAATCCCCCAATTTTCGCCTCTCCCTCTCCATCTCCTTAATCCTCCTCCTTCACCGCCTCCTCTTCCGCTTCTTCTCCCGCCTCCGCTCCAATCTGCTCACCAAAAATGCCGCCCCCTTCCGGCGGCGCAACCCCCGAATATCTCGCTCGCTCACCTCTCGCCTCGCCCCCGCAATAGGCGCATCGCTGGCAGGCTTCGCGCTCGGCGTATATCCTGGAGGTCAATTGAGGTTGACGATAGCGATTTATGTGGCGACGAGGAGCTTAGAGTTTGCGTATGCGGCGTTGGAGGGGGATGGGTGGTTTAAGGATCGGCCGTGGTGGTGGGGGAGTTGGATGTTGATGCCGTTGGCGACAGGGCAGTTGTTGCATGCGTTTGTTTTTGACAGGGATTGTTTTCCTAAGGCGAGCATAGACTTTTCCAAGCAAGGTCGGGAAGTGAGAAAATGCTGACAGCACTAGACATATGGCGATTTTATCCTCGACCACACTTCCAACTACGTCCAACGGCGGCCGGCTACCTATCCATCATCTCTCACCTGGCCGAGCACAAGCACGATAGTCGACAGCCTTGCTGAGATGTCCCGACTCAATTGGCCGCCGTTCGTCTCACCGATCCTCTTCCCCCTGGCATCCAACACGCTTCCACAAAGCCTTTCCGCCATCGCTCCAATAACGTCCCCCGCGCACCCCTCCCATACAGCTCTCTCCTGTGCCACTCTCCACCCAGCCACACCCTCCTGTACTACTACTTTCCTACACTACATCCTTACCGCCTTCCCTGCCCTGGCAAAGTTCTTTACAGCTTACTACGCCCTCTTCTCAATTCCAAAGTACCAGAAATTCATTGCAAGTCCAGCGGGAGAGTTGAACGCGTTGGGAAAGAGGGTATTGAAGACCGCAACATTCCTGACAGGCGCCATTGGTACGAGCTGGGGCAGTATTTGTCTCTTCCAGTACCTCCTCCCGCGAACCTTCCTACCATCAGCGCGATGGTTCCTTGGCGGCTTCTTAGGAGGCTTGTGGGCTTTTGTGGACCGCAAGGGCGGGAAGGGTCATTTCCTGTATAGTGTGAGGCTTAGCGTTGATAGCCTGTGGAAAGTTGGCGTCAAGAGGGGTTTGTGGAAGGGGTTTGGGGGCGGTGATGTTGCGGTCTTTGTGGCTGGGTTGGCGGTGATGAATGTGGTTTATGGAGAGAGGAGGGCGGCGATCGGTGCTGGTGTGGGGAAGGGGATTGGATTTTTGAGAGGGGGGGAACTTTTAAGTAAGGCTGGTAGTGAGGTGGATGGAAAGGAATTAGAGAAGGACGAGTGAATGACGAGCGAACTAATGGAAGGGATGTGTTGCAGCGATTTCAAGCGGGCGTTACGTGAGCTACAATATTTTCCACCTGGCCCGAAATTTGCGATCGAATTTTGAAGCTGCGTCCCTTCGTCTTGTCATCATCTGGCACTCCGTTCTTCCATTCGCCTGTTTCCGCTGCCTTTTTCATTGCCTTCAGGGGTATCATCTGTTGTCGATCCGGTATTCTATATCTCCATTTCGCTATACATCCTCCCCCCTCGTCACTCCTCGCCCCCACAAAGATCCTCAAGAACTTCTATCATCCGTCCTTGCAACACCATTAACTCCTCCTCCCGAAACTTCCCATTCCTCTTCTTCCCCTTCTTTCCCTCCTCCTTCTCTCCCTCCTCCTTCTTTCTACTAACCAAGCCCCCCATCGTGCAAAAGAACGGCACCTCCAACTTCCCTAAATCCTTCACACAGGCCTTCTCCATCTCCAGACACGCCTTATACACCTTCCTGTCATAAATCCTCAACTCCTCTTCGGGTGTCAGCTCATCCTCTCTACTCCTTTTCTTGATGTTGCCGCCCAGGGAACCGAGCACGGAATCGAGCTTGAGCCGACTGTCTTCACGGTTTGACAGTCTGTTCATGAGTGAGAGTCGGGAGGCGTGCCATTGGCGTTCGTGGATGTGTTGGGTGCTTATTAGGTGCCGGATGTGGTGGGTAAATTCGGGATTGGAGGCGGACAGGAATGTGACGTGACGAAGGGCGGGGGCCCAGGTTATGATTGTTGCGGGAGGGTAGGCGGGGGTTGCGTAGGTCTTCTTTGGGAGGGTCTGAGGATGTTGCAGGGCGGATGGTGGGTGTTGTTGCTGCTGAGCTGGAGAGGTCTGCGAATGAGTTCGAGTTACGAGAGGGAGCTGTTGCGGTAGAGGTTGAGGTTGAGGTGTGTTCGTTAGTGGTTGGGATGGGTCGTAGCTCATGGGGTCGTATTCGCCTTCTTCAAGGTCATCATTTCTTTCTGCATCGGCTTGCAGCGCAGTAAATGCATCATATGTTTGTTCTTGTACTTGAGCATTAGCTGGAGCATATGCCTTCAACGACTCCAATACCGACGCCAAACCGGGCGTTTGGTAGTCCATGACATAGACAAATGAGAGTGTAGAGAGATGATTTCTCCGAGCGGTAGATTGTGATATGTAGAAGCTTGAGATCTTGGTAATAGTTGAAGACCTTTAGGTTGTGGATAATAGAGGTGAAGCACAGCTCTAAGGTGGACAATACCCGGCCTCAACGTCGTTGGTCGAGATGTTCATAGCCATCGACACGCGATAGGGAATGAGCTGCCCATTTTCGTAAAGTTACTCACATCTTGTTGTCGTGGTGTTTAGGAATATCTTTATGCTCGTCTTTCCGCGGCGGCGATCTCTTTTTGGCACGCTAAAAATTTCCTCCACTCTACATCATCTATTTCACTCAAATCAACTCCCCCGCGAGTCTGTATACGAAGCTGAGAATGTCTCGCTCTGCGGCGGACGCAACACGCTTCACAGCAACCTCCCCACACGCCTACTCCAAACCCTCTCTTATACGCTCCGCCGCCTCTTCCGCCTCGAGAACCACCTCCCATCCCCGTCACATCCCCAACTCAAACGCTCGACCGCCGCCTCCAAGACCAGGCATCGCATCAGCTCCAAGCTCACCACCACCAACAGAAACACCCATCGAAAAAGTAGCGCGGTTACGAGCGGCCAGATTAGCAGAAAAAAACGCGCAAATATCAAGATGGGATCAGATAGTCGTGAGGGGTCGAGTGTGGGCGGATCGGGCGCACAGAATCACTGCATACTCTTTGATTGGATTCTCGGTGGTTGCGGCTGCGATCGGAGCTTTTTCTCTTACGGATATGATCCTGCATAATCGACGTAAGCGAAATGCCTTCTATAATGAGCAACATGCTCTTTACGCTACGCGCCTGCTGGAAGCTATTGAGACCGAGAAGTCGGGGTTGAAGCTTGATGAAGACCAGACGTTGATACTTAATCGCGAGAGAGCAAGGGTACAGGCCGAGGAAGCGGCTAAAGAGCGCACATGGGGAAAGCTAGCTAAAGGCCTGTTCTTAGGAGGGATGAAGGGAGATGAGGGTGAGGAGGAAGTACCGGCTGTTGTACCAACAGAAGGTCAGGTCCTAGAGATGATGGGTGTGGATCAGAGGAGGGTATTAGAGGCCGCTGAACATGGGGGTATGGAAGGCGCAGGGCCGGGGGAGGAAATGGGGGATAGAAGGAATGGCCAAGGTGTGCTGGCGGCGATAGAGGAACATAGAAAAGAGGGCGAAAAGTTGTTGGAGGACCGGGGTGTGACGGGAGGGCCCCTGGATCAGGTGGCAGAAGAGGCGGTGGAGAAGATTAAGGAGAAGGGAAATGGAGGATGGTTGAGCTGGGGAAAGTAAACGAGGGGCCGGAATGACTTGTATTATATGACGCACTCGGCTGAGTTCTATACATTCAGCTTGATATCACAAAGGAGCCATTTCTCTAAAGAGCAGCGTCCCATGCTGGAGGGCTCTCAAGATCAGAGACATAACCAAGATTACCAAAACATGCCATACTAGGCCCCTTGCAGCCATACTTGAGAGGCGCATCCTAGTCGGCACTGCTAATCTACTAGGACCACAGGACGATGACAAAGGGCAAGAGGTCAAGAACCTCGATGCAGAGCTACGAGGCTGTGTAGAGTACGAGTACATATCGGAGCGTCTTGGCGCCTTGTGGCTGAGGCCACACTCCGACGTCGCCTCGTCCTACGTGCCTGGCTCTTTCCTCGACCATCGACGTTATATATTCTTGTCCTGGGGGCTTCCACTCATTCTGTAGCGTGTCCAAAGTCTGGCAAGATGGCGCTCGAAGGTATAGCTGCTCTCAGTCTCGCCAGCAATAGTAGATTCCAGTATTAAGATCGGCAAAGCTCATGCAACATTTCCCTCAAAATTGCGGCGAGCTTCCAAAAGACTTACAACGAGTCGAAGCACTTGTCAGTGATATTGTACCAATCGCCCAGCTTGTGCAAAGTGCACTGGCTTCATCAATGAATCCGCTACTCCATGAACCGACGTTGATTCCGCTTCTTGCAGGATGTAGACGGAAAATTAATGAGTATCTACAATTGCTTGAATCCCTGAAGATAACCACTCAGTCGTGGTGGAGAAGTTTCCTTACAGCTCTCAAGACAATCAGAAAAGCTGGTCAAATACGGAATATAGAAGAGGCACTGAACAGCTACAAGACAAGCATGACTCTACGGCTTGCGGATGCTTCTCTGGCTAGACGGTATGTACAGTGCGTTCATACATCAACTATTGCTGTTGTGATCCAGGGAACACGTCTGCGAATTGGTGAACCAGACCCGACAGCTTCGGAACCCAACGAAATTTGGTTCAGAAATGAGGAAGGCGGGATACTGTCTAGGCAATGCTGCAGATGAATATCTTGTTAGCCATTAGGTCGAAGTCATCTTCGTGATCTCCTCATTAGCTTCAACGCCCCCTTTGCATTCAGAATTGAGTCACACTTTATCCCAGGGCAAGCCTCATAAGCAGTTTTTATTTCAGCCATCGAGGCGCCCTCATGCCAAGGCCATGGATCACACTACTCACGCAGTCGGTGCGCCCAGTGTCTCTCAAATGGAGAGAGGCCGTCTCCAATTAGTTGCCATCTGGTGACAACGAGCATAATACCCCTGCTCTTAGACTTCTTATCGGCGAATGGCTTGATGTCCACTTGTATCTCTGTGGGGCACATCGGGCATCGGAGGTTTCCTACGCAATTGATACATGACGATGACGTTTGATATCGTGCGTGTTCCAATCTACAGCGAAGAGTTTCAGTAAGTAGATTTTCCTGCCTCCATCTTGTGTCCAGATGAGCGCATACTGTCATATTGCTGATGTTGTCCGGCAATTGGAATTGTCTGTGAATATTGTGCCTATCATTCAGAGGCATGACTACCCAGGATTGGGCGCGCACTATCATTTGATGGTCCACGATCCGGGGTTCGAAGAAGTGGAAGCCCTTGTACCTTTCCCAGTAGGACATTGCGACTACATCCTTGTTTTTAAGTGACAAGCGATCAAGATAAGCCTTCAAAAGATGAGAGGAGCCCTGTCGGTGCAATTCCATGGCGATCTGCACGTGCTCGAAGACAAATCCATTGTGATAGACTACCCAGGTTTTTGCGTGGCTGTTGGGATCATGGTTGTATACGCTCCGGCCTTTCTGGCATAAACTCTGGCGTACCCTGTCGAAAAGTCTGCTACTGTTCGAGGCCCATAAATATTCCACAATTCTTGTCTTTCTGCATACAATTCTCCTCTTCTTGAGGGGGAGATGATGAATTTTGTGGCAGTGATAGCAGTAGAAGCTCGAAGCTGCTGGGCGATCTCGAACCAAACCTCTGAAGAAAATGGCACCCTCTTCGATGGCTACTGGATCTCGTGTGTCTAAAACCGAACGATGTAAGCCTAGTTGCAGGTGCTGAATCCCGAGGATGTACATCAAGGTGTGGTTGCACAGCGTCAAGGATGCGGCAGAACTTGGAGGGAGCAAGACTGCTATCTGCTGAACGAGCTCTGGGGGTAGCAGATCAAGACATCCAGATTTAGTTGCTCGAAGACCACCAGCTGACCGGGTGGCTCCTTGAGACCGAGGATTTTTGTGGGTGTTACGGAAGCTTTCTAGTAGAAAACGAATGTTCTTGAGGAGATGGAGGCCTGTATACCTTCGGCTGATCAACATTGTTTTCCAGATGGCAAGATTCCCTGTCGCCAGATGTATGTGATAGGTTGGGATAAGTGTTTTGATGGAAAAACTGCCCAAGCACCTCTTTCTAAGCAACTTTGCAAAATATTAAGGAAGCAACTTTCGCATCATTGCTTCGTATGTGGAAGAAATGAGCCGGAGTATCCGTCAGATACCTTAGCGGTTGAGCATGAGGCCTGATTACCGTACCATTACCGTAGGAGACGCGGAATTTTTGTGTGTAGGTGAAAAGGCGTCTACTTTCGGATAGTCTTGACGCCGTTTTTATGAGGTCTTTTCGCTTTCTAGTCTTCGGCAGCTAGTGTAAACAATCCATAGCTGTAACAACACTGATCGATGATTTTGCATAAACCAAAGGTTCTGCTAGTACTACGGGACTGATACTATCTATAATGGAATGATTAAGCGGCCATCTCAGGCCAGGGCCTGCTCATTGAATTTCTTCCAGAAGGTATAGTATGCAGAGCCAAGAGGGGTATTTGGCTCCTTAGTTGATGGATGCAGCCAATATTCTTCAACTTTGGCTAGAAAGGAATTGAAAGCGACCTTGAGATCATCTAGGAGGGGTTTTCCTTGCGCAACCATAGTTGCATGAGTATTCAATACAAGAAAAAGTCCTCCGTCATCACTCGCGGAGTCTATATATACGGTCAGCTTTTGGCATAACGTATTGAATAAACCATCCGTATACGTACCAAAGTCCAAGACTTGCTGATGATCTAAGCCGTATAACTCCCGATATATGCTTCTATCTGTACGTTGATCGCGATCGAACACCACAGCGTCCCCAAGTGCATCGCCTTCGTGAGCTCTTAAATTCCCTTCCCGAATCGCCTTTGAGCCTTTGAGCTCTTCCATGGCCTTGATATCTCTTTTGTATACCTCTAGGAATCGCCTTCGAATCGAGAGATATCCTTCTGAGCTTTGAACCAAATGTCCGACACGAGTTTCCAAAGATGAGATGTGTTTCTGATGCTCCTCGATCTGGCTTGCCTTTTTTTCATCCTTGGCCATCAGGATCTTCATTTCCCTCTTCATTTGCTCTAGCTCCTCTAGAATCCCATGTCCTCCCGAATTTGCGTAGACAAGATTGTTTCCAATTTGTCCTATTGTGACATGCTCAGCTCCATCTCGTAAACGAGATTTGATTAACGGTTCAGCGTCTTGTTGGGACGGAACGTGGATCTCTTCGAAAAGGATTGCGCTGACATCGAACACCTGACTAGATTAATTTCAGGATTTACGTGAGGGTTTGGACAAAGACAAAGGATGCGTACCTCATCTTCTGAGTCTGAAGGCGTATGTGGGAGACTTGTGCGGATACTCTTAGGCAAAGGCGTACTCATGTTAGATGGATCTCGCTGGGGTATCGAGATGCAATAGGTTGAGAATGCAAGTGTTCAGAAATGCAGCAGGAGGGATCGTTTTGTTGGGGAGTCGTAAAGTATCGTGGTTTCTTACTATGAAGCTAGCCGTATACGGAGAACTATTCCGCATGAGGTAATTCACCTGCACACAGGCCAAAGCACCCTAGAAGGTGCCTAGAAAGCCTAGCCCGGAGCCAAGCTTTCGGTGGCCGGATGCTGGTCAGCTGCTTGATGTTTTAAAACCCCAACTTCACCCACCTTTTTGACTTTCTTTGTTCATTCATACATTACTGCATCAAGTTTCAATCTGTTCAAACACGACATCTCGAGAACTTACACCTTCCGACCAAACTTCGACTCAAGCCACACATTTACAACGCTAACCACGAATATCAAGCAAGATGGGTATGCTGTTCACCCCCACTCCGATTTCAATACCCCACCTGTTCACTCCTCCCGCGGAAAGCTGATCTCGATGCTATAGGTCCAGGATGTTCATGCAGCTGCGGCACCTCATGTGCCTGCCCAACAGGCCAGTGCACCTGCAAATGTACGTCTACTTCCATCCTGCCCTTGGAAGAAGACCCATTAGTATCCGTCAGAAGAAAATCACTAATTGTGACAAAGAGATATTGATCGACATGAATCGACATGGTGATATTAGGCGGGTGTGATTAGGCAATTTGATGTGGAGTATTAAGTTTGCGTTGGTAAATCGGATGAACATGCATGCTCACGACGTGGGAGGATCGACCTTGGCGGCACGCTCATTGGATACCACCTAGTAAATCTACGATCCTTCAGGCAATAGATGTTCTTTCTCTTGTGTTCGGACCTTTTTAATAAAGTACCTCCATCCAACTTGCGTTTGCCCTCCCCACTTGCAACCAGACCCTTTCAGGTGCCCCCACGATGATCTCCTCTGCGTTGTTTCCGCATCCACATCCCACCAATACTGTCCATATCAGGACCCTCGGGCTCCTCCTTGGGCTACTAATGCACGAATAAGCACGATTCGGAAGGCAGGTAATCAACGTGACCTGTTTTGTACTTGCTTTTTCCTGACACAAAGACTTGGTCATTGGTGGTTGCGGAGTACGGGAGCGGGCTTTGAGTGGTTGGTGCCCGATGAGGGGCTTGTGCGTAAAGCCTGGGTCGAGGGGTTTGTGCGTAGGATGACGGAGACTTCCGTTACACGCGTATATATATGTAGCACATCCCCTCATTTCACGCTCGTCCAATCTCTCCATCACCACCTCCATCCAAATCTTCCAAACCCGTCAAACGAGTTCCCAAACCATTACCTATTCTGCCAAGACCACTAGATAAATCGATCAAAATGGGTCCGTGTGCATGCACTAGCTGTTCGTCTTGCGGCGGAAGCTGCAGTGGATGTGGATGCAGCAGCTGTGGCGTAAGACCTTCACTGGTGTTTTTCTCAGGTCGTGCTGTCGCTGACTTGGAGGATAGCATTGAACGGTGAGATTGGAAAGAGGGCCCACCGATGCTTGAGAAGGGAAGATACGGGATGATGGGGCATGATAAGATATGATAGAATGGGGGAGAATGGGTGGTGAAAACATAGGCTGTGGGTGGCAAAGGGGAATACTGTCATTACCGTCTGGGCTAGATTATGAAATAGCATAATAGCTTGTTGAAGCTCGCAACTGTTGAAAGGAATATCTATCGTGCCACTACTCCGCTGTAGTAAAGCTTCTATCGCTGTATTAAAAGTCGTTTGCCATCCCTGTCACCAAAATGACTGTCATATCGACTTCGCCAATATTCGGCATTGCTATCCAGCCCCGCTCCTTTCCAAGTCTCTTCCCTTCCAGCCAATTTTTGCGTAAAACCTTCTGCATTCATACTTCAGTCTCATCCAACACTCTCCTGTACTCAGGGGGTTCGTCCGTATGACAAGCCCAGCATGAAGTAAGGTCACAGTTGATGCACTGGAAGATAAATCTCCACCCCACATACTTGCACATCTTGCAGTGCCCACGAATCTCGACCCGCGTCCAATACCCATGATCGCATCCATTCTCGATAGCTCCGCGGAGCTCTGCCAATTGCTCCTCTCGTGGGCGTGGGTCGGGCGCTCCCCAGGTCTGTTTCAAGTGCTTGTGGTAGCGGTCGAGTGCTTTGTCTGCACGAAAGGTTGTGCGTCGCTCATAGATCGCTCGTCTCGCGCCTGGGATTTCAGCCCCGAGGATGTCGTCGCCAAAGTTGGCTGTGTATTGGGCGCATTCGCAGCCCTCCCACGGTATGCCGCAGACGTAGCAGAATTGTGCTGTACAGATGCACCTAGTGGGAACCTCAGTCATTAGAAGTGATGATCGATGACATTTCGGTAACTCACGTCATATGATTGCAGCCGAAATTCAATTCAATCATGTAGTTGCATTGACAGCAGGATTGCCATCCCTTTTCCTTTGCCAACTCCAGCAGCTCCTGACGCTCCTCATCTGTAGGACATTCCTTGCCTTCATGCTGCGCTGTCCGACATTTGGCGCACGTTCCGCGATTGCAGCCAGGACAAAGCCCCACGTTCTCAATGATTTTCTCCTTTGGGATGATGATGCGGCAGCCTGGTTCTGCACAGAGCAACGAGCATCACCGCTGCTATTTCGGCCTGCTTAGCCTCATATCGCTCAATAATCTGGGGCGTAAGGTGAGTTCTCGAGAGTTGCAGCGTAATTGGGACACTGCAGCATTGTGGAGGAAAAACTCCAATAGGCTGCAGACCGCTCTCGACGTACGAAGTAATACAAACATTGCAGTAAGCGTGTTCGCATGCTGCAACGAATGATTGAGGAGCACATGGTTCGTTACAAGAAACGCAAGTGAGTACCAACTCTGGTAGACTCGTCATGATGAGATTAGCTGGCGGAGAAGACGAGGCACGGAAACTATTGCGTATGTTGTTTTCGTCCAGCAGAGCGTTAGCAAGGAAAGCGCGGTTGTTGTGTGAGGCGATCGAGTTGTCCATGAATAGTATAAATCAATGCGACTTTGCGGTTGCCACTCGGGATGTTACATCTTTTATGGATTCTATGTGGGTGTAGTGATGTTAGTGTGAAGTCTAGCGCTTGCTGGATGTGAATTGTTGAATGATAAAGGAATCGACGCCAAAAGGAATTCACTCTAGACCCATCCTAACATCGTCGCCGACTCCCCAATAACCATCACGTTCCTGATGAGATGGCAGCTGCTGGGTATCATGATCATCATCGCGTAGGGTACTCGTTCCAGAAAAATCACCGCTGCTCTGAGCACTTGACCCGCTAGCTCTTCTTCTGAAGAATCCACGTCGTCTTGTTTGGCTGCTACTTGAGTCACTACTGCCTTTGATAGCTTGGGTATAACCGGGAGGGGCGTCTGAAGGTGCCAAGCTTCCCTTTGGTGGTACCAGGGTGTCGGTGGACCCATCGAGGCCATTGCCAGGACTAGTCTCGACGAGCTCAGCATCTCGATACCATTTCCGGCGTCGTGTGTATCTTCCCCAGCCATCTTGACCACGACGACCATCGTTCCATTTGTTGTCATAGTAAATCCAGCCATCATCACCAGTACTAGCTTTCTTCTTCCCACCTCCTTCGATCTGCCACTCATGCCCTCGAACCCATCGCCATTCTGCGTTGCCATTATCAACTTCGGGTAGCCTGAACTCGTCTTTAGGATCCGACGGATTCAGATGCTCATCTGTCCAAGGGACCCGCTCGTAAGCGAGCAGTTGATAAGTCCATCCCAGGCCAAGCCATCGTCGCTGATTCTCGAAGAGAACGAATGTGAAGCGAACACCAGCGGGTTCAGAACGTCCATTAGCAAGTAGCGAATTAGCTACATCGTGCTGGCTCTTCTGTCGTGGTGGAAGCGGAGGGGGTGGGCCTTTCTTCGACAGGACTGGCGGCTGTGATGAAGCACCGAAATGCAGGCCAGTGGTGGTAGAAGCGACACGCCGTATGAGCCTTGAGCGCCACAAGATAGCGCGAGACACTCGAGCAGGTCTCGAATGCCAGCTGAGCATAAGGGTGCCCACTGCTAGGATCACACGGCGAGTGGTGAGAATATAGAAGGGTGGCAGGGTTAAGGCGATCCAGATCGGCGTGATAAAGAGTATGCGTATGAACATGGTAGATAGGGCAGGTCTAGTGGTCGCAGATGTAGCAGTCCGTTGCGTAGATAGGAAGTCTGTAAATAGCATAAATGGTTCGAGAAGTATGTTACATCTTGAAGTAAACACCGTCATCGTCTCAACGATCTCATCAAGACTCTTTTGGTGTCTCATTGTGCCCTCTGAGTGATCCTTCTTTGAGTCCTTGAACTTCTCGTTTGTCCAACCGCTTGACGACAGCGGAGAGTACCTTCGCGAGTACATGCCCAATATGACACAGGTCACTATCACGAGAGGCCCGGCATATCTGGTCATTACATCACCGTAAAGGGTGATTGCCCAGAAGCCTGCCACGACCAGGAAACTTTCCCATGGATCCCCACTTGACCATGTTATCAGGCCAACGAGCTGATTGAGTGGCAGCAGAAAAGGATGAGAGAAGGCGAGGGCCCGAGTGACTGTAGGAGGCGTTGCTACAAGTAATGGCGACTTTCTGTGTACAAGGATTGTAGACCGTTGTTTTGTAGCTGGAGAAGAGCTTGGAGCACTGGGAGAGAACGCCGCGAGGATCGGAGGGTGTAAGTCGTCCTTGCTCTTCCCCGATCCCCCATTTGACACGCGAGCTGGTGAGGCCGCCATCTCCATTGTCCAAGGTGTTTCTGTTGTCAAAGATAATTAGTATAACGTCGGCAGATAAACAGGTTTCGGAAATGTTGGCGGATGCCTGCCTATAACACATACCAAACGCAGCCATACAAAAGCAAAGAGGTCAGAGATGCCCGCCTGAGATGTTTCCGTAACATGGTGACTGGTCTCTCTCCAACAGTATCTAGCAAACAAAGGCCTTTGTATTAACACAATTGCATTCCGCGTGATGCTGAACCGAGGCATCCACATCTGTTACCTTGCGTCCGGTCCCTGGCCGGGCAATTTAAAGCGATGACTAAGCCGGATCTACAGTATAGATCGATTCTCAGAGAATTGCTGTTCTGTTCACCGTGGTTCACATCATTCTCTAATGGCTTCCTACAGCTTATAGCGCTGCGACTGGTACTCCGGGGTAGTTGATAAGGGGACGGAAGCCATAATAGATGGTGCGCTCCTGTTTCTGCTTGCTGGCAACGCCTCTTCCTCCGCAAACACTGATCCTCCGTCACAGGCGCACCGCATCATCACCCAAGTTGTCATCACAGGCACTCGAGTCCTCGGCCGTGCCTTCGCCGAAGCCTACAAACAGGCATCAGCGTCAAGTCAACATGCCCGGCAAGGCGGGCAAAGCGGCGGCAGTAATGCCAAAAACTTCGCCTCCGCAGGCCTCACACTCGACGAAGCATGCAAGATACTCAACGTCAGACCACCACAGGGTGGAAAGACAGATGTTGAGCATGTAATGGAAAGATTCAAAGCGCTGTTCGATAGAAATGACCCTACGAAGGGTGGGAGCTTCTATCTACAGAGCAAAGTGCTACGGGCGAGGGAGAGAATAGAGCTGGAGGTTAGGGAAGCAGCAGAGGCGGCGGAGAGGGAGGCGGAATTGAGAGAAGGGTGGAATCCAAAGGTGTGGAAACATCGATAACATCCAACCAAAGGACACGCGACATATGCTGAGACGGGATAGAAGTGACTTCTGAATCACCTTTTCATCACCCCGACCATTCCACTCGACCTTCCATACCTGAGCATAACATCTGCCATTGTCGTGATCAGCGGCATAGCAAGGAGTTTGGGGCATGTCTACTCTACATGCAAGCCCGAAGGCTGCTTTGAGGGACATTTGGGCGCGTTGACATTGTACAAAATCAATACTTCTATCTCTTCGTGATAATTTCGAGCTGTGTCCCCACATTCCTACCAAGGACTACAGGCTAAGCACAACGCCGAAGCGTATCATGTGCAGAACTCAGAGGCGGTCTAAATTCATTCCTATGTTTTTTCAAGGTGGGGAATATGCGTTACGAACATCGCTCCACAGACAAGAAGAAGATTCCTACTGGCACAGTCAAATTCTTACAACTACAAGACACGACAGCCTGAGGTCATGCTACAAGATACCTTACTCAGCATTGCAATGGTCCAAAGGCCTTCTTTCTCGGAGTTTAGGCATTTGCGACACCGACGATCAAACGGTAACCTCTTCCCCAGGCTCGATGATAGAATATGGCGCAATTGTCCATAGATATCGTGCCGTGACCCACATTGTCGCGTGGAGTAAGGATGGCCAGTGAAGCATGCACGGAGGACACGTATCTTGAGAATCTTGACCGCTATTGAATGTGTGGCATACGAATTGCTGCAGGGAGGCAATCTGATACACCAACGGTCAAGATAGAGTTCGCTTTCTAGAACAAAGCTAAGACTTTTTGTTGCATGCAGGGACTTTTGCGACTCGATGTTTGTGATGACGCTAGTGAGTCGTTATCGCTCCCGCAAACATCTCAACTTTCCACACCATCCTCTTGTCCATCCTACAGCCTGGGCGTAATCCTCATCATCAGCAAGCTAATAGCTTGAATGTTGGCGCTGCTGTATCAGATACCATTGGCAATTACTAATCTCTCAAGTCTTCGCGTCATAGACCGGGAACGGCGCTTCGGATCTCTTGTTAGGCCGAAAACATTCACTAAAGTATTCTTGCATTCATCGCAGACTAACGCCTTGTACCTGAGCGTTAACTTATCCTGCTGTAATCCTTTTCGTGAAGGTACAAAAAGTACTGCGCGCCCCGGAATGTTTTCCTGACTCCTCGTCGATCTTGATTGTTCTCGAGTCTTCCAGTACATCTCAGTCTCCTTGTTGCGGTCATAATCCATCTGCTGCCTTGCTTCCCTCTATTCCTTCCCATTGCAGCATAACAGGGAACATCATGCCTCGTACATCGCCTCCGCTATCCTCGGTCCTCCCACCCCTGATCTGTGGGACTGCCACCTTTAACGACCAATACAACCCTGACCCCTATGCCCTGCCCACTACCGGCATTGTCCACCGCGCCCTCTCCCTCGGCGTCCGCGCCTTCGATACCTCCCCATACTACGGCCCAGCAGAAGAGCTACTCGGCAAAGCCCTCAACACTCCCTTCGTCCACGAGAACTTCCCTCGTCGCGACTACTTCCTCCTCACCAAAGTCGGCCGAATCGCTGGCGCTGAATTTGACTATTCGGCCCCATGGGTACGACGCAGTGTACAGCGCAGTCTCGATCGCCTTCATACCAAATACCTCGATGTTGTCTACTGCCATGACGTTGAATTCGTCACCCCGGAGGAAGTCCTCTCAGCTGTTACGGAATTGAGGAGGATACGGGACGTCACTGGCCAAATCAAATATGTGGGAATATCCGGATACCCCGTAGAGACCCTCTGCGATCTCGCAGAAATGATTCTTGAGCGCACAGGAGAGCCTCTAGACGCCGTCATGTCATACGCGAATTTCACCCTACAAAATACCAGACTCAGCTCAGTGGCTCTACCACGGCTGCGTGCAGCGGGTGTCGACGTGGCGCCTAATGCATCTGTTCTAGGTATGGGTCTATTGCGTCGCACTGGTGTACCAATGGGCGCACATGGCGACTTCCATCCATCGCCAGTGGAGCTCCGTACTGCGATCCAAAAAGCCAGCGACTGGTGTGATAAGCATGAGAACAGGATTGAAAAGGTCGCCATACGCTTTGCACTTGAAGCATGGATGCGAGAGGGCGAATCCGTCGGTTCAAAGGGCGATCCGGCCTCTGGCATCCCTTGGATACGCGAGAAAGTCGACCCTAGCGCGGCCAAGCTTGGCGTCAGCGTTATGGGCGTCAGCAACATCGATGAGCTGAATGAAACCATGCGCGTTTGGAGGAGTATACTAGACGGACTAGAAGATGGCGAGAATACAGCCGTTGCGTCTGGTAGAGGCACCAAGGACCGCGCTTGGAGTTTGTCTAGGCAGAAGCAGGTTCAAGAGCTGGCGATGGGCATTCGAAAGATCCTGGGAGAGCACCTCGACTTTGCTTGGCCAAGCCCGCCTCCTGACTTTCGGAAGACTGGACTTGCTCCAACCGTACCTGCGCCTTTGCCAACGCCGGCGGCGTCGCCAGATCAGTTGGCGTTCAAGCTCCCCACGGGTGAGTCAATGGATATCAGCTGCAATGAGTTGATATAACTGCGGTCTCCATGGTTCAGCTTCTTAATAAGATGACGTGGAGAAGGGAACTCGAATGGCCATTTTCTTCAGCGAGCTCTTGCCTTGTGGCAATTGAGCAGCGAGTACGGATGGACACTGTCATGGACTATTTGCAGAATAGCTTGCAACGATTCAAGGCATCCTGTTTCAGACGTCACTTAGGTTTTCTCAAGCCAATACCAATCAGAGCTTACACTCTATTGCACCGTTGCATATAGACATTGCACGCATCTGTGGTTGTACGACCCTCAAACGATTACCCATGCATGCGCTTCGAATCAACATTCCGTCCAAATCGCCCATACTTGAGCCGCGATATCTACACTTTCTAGGGGACAAGAGCGGACAACAACCTATCCCGCGCTTCACCTGAATTCGAAAACCTTCACTCTCTTTTCATGATATATTTTTTACTTGGCCAATTATGTTGCGACCTAATGACAGTATTCAGAAAAATGACAAGCCTCCTATAGAGATATAACCTACTTGAGACAAACAATGTGTCTTTGAACGCTCAGCTCCCATTGTCGATAGCTTTGCTACTCCAAGTCCTAACACCTCCAGTCCATCGACTACCGAAAACACATTCAATAGAAAGCCATCTCTCGGTCTTCCTACCCTTTATCCGCAAACAACACCAAACCCAACCACGACTAGTACAACAATCCATCGATCGCTATTCACCATGCCCTCCAGTACCGATACCGTAACAAACCTCACCTCACCTCGCCTTTCTTCAAACTCCCACTGGGAATACGACAATAGGTCTATACTCATGTATTCCCATCCTCTACTTTTCGCTTGCACGCACAGATGCTCGAACTACGCCCTCGGACCTCTTTCAACGGCGCTTTTCTTGACTTGTCACGCTGTTTCTGAGGAGGCAAAGCCATACTTCTATCGCGCGTCCTGCATTCGTTTTTCGCTTCGAGCCAAAATAATTATGACAATAGGATCTTATCTTGTTGACCTATCCATGTTGCTACACCTCAGCATCAACTTCTCATGTCTCGGACTCGCCAAAGAGATGATAGCCGCCCGGAACGGGATATCCGACAGAGACACGCGGATATGGGTGTGGCCTACGTCGATCCAATGGATAAAGACAAAGATGACTTGAGGTATATCCTAGTCTCAGAGTACGAAAAGATCGACAAGCACATGTCCGGAAGCATCGACGCAATTGCTGCGAGCTGTCCACTCTTGAGGACATTTACCATGCATCTGCTCACTGCCGACGTTAGAAGCGATGACTTCCTACAAGTCATCTTAGACAAGTCTGATGAGAGTCCTGTTGAGCATACGGTTGAGGCGTTCAAGAATCTCAAAATACGCCATACAATTTGCATCGTCGCCGTTATGAGACTAGACCAGTATAAGAATTTGCGGCGAGGGATCGCGCCGTTGGATGAATGGCAGATGCGGGAGCTGGAAAAGTGGCCTGGAATCAGCATCATAAAGGGCGAAGTTGAGATGTTTTCAACGCTTTTGAGTTTTGAGGATGATTATGGGGATCGAGATGAGGATTTGCATCTGAGGATGTGGTGCTTCCAGCCTAAGGCATCGAAGGCTCTAGGGTTGCCAGGGCATGTGCAAGTTGAGGAAGGGCCTTATGCATACGAGGACTTCATTTATGATTCGGATAATGATGGTGAATCCGAAATCCCCCGACTCTAGCGGTGACGATGGCTCTAATGGCGAGGAGTCTGATAGTACTGAATCGTCTGACAGAGTAAAGATTTTAGATCCGGAGGAAGACACAAAGAGCGAAGAAGATAAAGGACTAGAAGACCTAAGCAACTTGTCGGAGGAGCAGGAAGAGAGCGAATAGCATCAGAAACATGGAGGGATAGCAGGTAGACGTGGAGTTGACAGCCTCGTAATTTCGGTAAGAACCTATGGATTAGACAAGTTTTTTATGACCACCCAGTTCTCCAGGCATAATCTGACAGTCACGACAGTAAACGTAGTGTAAAGATTATCTGACATCCACCCTTTCAGCGTCTCGTTTGCGAGATTACCCTCAATCTTCGGCCAGGCTTTCAGTTCAGCTGTTTGCGCTCAGTCTTGATCCTTTCCCGTGTTGTCTCGCAAGAAATAAATGTCGGGATAGAGTAGAGACTCCTGTAGCAACTAAACACAACGATTAGGGTATAAGGAGCGATTCCTACCACAGGAGGAGACTGAGGATACTACCACAGGGCCGATTGGTGATTAAAGTCCACAAACGAAGATCGAGAATACTATATCGAATCTGAGGTTGTAATCAAACCCACGAAGGAAGACCGAGGATAAACTTGCTTTCTCAATCGTGACAAATCATTCGACTTCGCAAGAGAAGATCGAAGACACTATTCCAATCGTGACAAGTGACTTAACCCCACAAGAGGAGACCGTGAATACTATTTCAATAGTGACAACGGATCCACCTCCACAGCAAGGGACCGAGGATGATACAATAGTGTTGACGAGCGACCCAGCTCGGCAGCCAGCGGCATTCCAAACACCACTGAATAGCCATCCTATCGTGGAAGACTCTTCCTTTGACAAAACGCCGGCGAACATGGCAGATTTCCCAACCAAGATATTCCAAGTATTGCGGAACCTCTACCACCGAGTAGTATAAGGTCAATGAGCTACTCATGCCGAAAATTCGAAAGAAGCTAAACCTTACCATTGAGCAAGTACTCGGGAGAAGGGGAGAGGCAGTCCGACTTCCTTTAACGAGTTATCGTACCGCATTCATGAGACACGAACAAGGTTCCACTACGATCGGGTATGATGTTCCGTGTCCGACAGCCTCGACTCCGACTTCGAACCATGAGCAGCGTCTGCAGCTGTCGTGTTTGCTAGACCACGATGGTCAGATTCCTTCGTCAAGAGCTGTCTGCAGTGGATGTGCAGATTCGCATGGTAGACATCTATTTGCTAGGAGGGAGACTAGGAAAACACAAGAAGTCGTCAGTGCATGGGTAGTGCCGGATACGTATGGATTTGTTCCCATCGGATTTTCGACTATGGTCAAGCGACGGCGTCAGAATTGCCTGCATCCATCCATACGTGCGGAGACAGTGTTCTTGTCACGGCTAGTAGCAAGTGGCTAAAGTTCGTCTGGCCGATCATAAGGGTGACCAATAGCGTCGCACCATCGACGACCCAGTTCAAGAAAGCACTTGGTCTTCTCGATGCACCCGTCTGCCCACATTGGCGCCTCAATGGTTCTTTCCTATTGGATTGCTCTTCCCGGCATTGCAGGAGGCTTCCATGAAAATCTACCGGATATCGCTCTTTTTCAAGATGCCACTGCCCGCCTTGGGTGTCACGGGTCCAACGGAACTTAGGACTGTTTGAAGGCGAGGACTGCAGTCAGTGCGGCGCAATTATTCACTTCTATTACAGTAGAAACCCTTCTGGATCAGTAACATTCTATCTTTTCGTAAGAAGGAATTTGACCGAGAGGAACCAGACTGAGTTTTTGGGTCGTACAGATCCTGCTTGGATGGCTCAAGTGTCTGGTCCGAAAGAATTTGATGATCTCGTAAAGGCACGGTACGCTGCCATTGCGAAAGATGGGGCAATCCTATTAGTGGGGCGAAATCAAAGATTGGGATAATGTTGTTCATTGATGCCGCCTTTTTCGAAGCCTTGACCTCCAAGTCAGCCACACGGAATGGCCTATGCGAATTGCAAGGCCTTCGCTGCGAGAATCCCATGAATTTTGACTCTGCGCAACGTCGCTGGCGGGCTAGACGTTCCTCTCGGTCGATCTTTGCTACCATTCATCTGTGCTCTACCCATGTACATAGGAGATCAAATCGTACAATTAGACAGCAGCATTTAGAGTCCAATGGCGAGACGCCATATTGCAAAGATTTCATAAACTATCCATCAATTGGTGGTTGATACTTGACCGGCAGCATCTGGCCGCATCATCCCAATCAGGTTAGCGGAGCTTGGCTCTTGGGCTTTGTTTACATCGGCCGCCAGCAACCCCCAGTTTCACTTTCATATCATGTCGAGTCCATTGCGCCAACAACACGCTTTCAGAATGGCGCAGCCTTTGACTCCATTGTCGCCACGGGATGCAAACCGTAATACACCTACAGCAGAAGAGCGAAGGTCGCCCCTCAGATCGCCAGTAAAGCGCACCTTGGTACAGCAAGACACAGAGAACATCCCTATCAGCAGCCCTAGTGGTCCACCCAGCTCCCCACTCATCGCAAATCCTGATTCTCCACCATTAAAGTCGCCGAGTCTCAGCAAAAGAGCATCACCGAAGAAGGAAATACAAAAGGAGTACCAACCAAGACGACTCACCGAGGACGCGCTGAGGGAGAATGAAGGGTTGACACGCACGATCCAAGTCATGGAAGACGAGATCACTACGACTACCTATCACACGCTGAATGATGACACCATTTCGAATGCTGGAACGCAAGCTGGCTTCGCGGGAATGGACGACACAGCATTTTCCGCTTTCTCTGCAGTTCCCAATGCAGACATGACTCGCTTTGCACGACTGGGACAATCGCCTACGAAGACCACGTTTGTAAGTCCTACGAAATCTTATCATGAAGAACCGACACCTCGTCCTAATGGACGACATACGCCATCGAGGGACAGACGCAAATACGATGATGATTACTCTTCGCCTACACCACGTCGGCAGAAACGTGACAACGATACTACAAATCTACTCGTCGACTTTACTAGCGACTACACCTCAATGGCCCCTCCCTCAGATCGATCACCCACCAGAAATGGCCGGTCGTCGCCAAACAAGTACCATCCATCAGATCTCTCCTCTTACGCAGCAAGCCGTCGTACGCCATCACCTTCGAAGTATCCGCTACCACCAGGCACACCATCAGAGTCGCGGCATCTGACCAACCTGCTCGACTTCGACTTACCGCCAGCACCCACACCACGCTCAATACCCAGTATCTCAGCCCGAGAACTCGAGTCCATGAAGTCATCATTTCAGTCCCAGATATCGTCGCTAAAGGCCAATTTAAGCGGCAAAGAAGCCGAAGTAAGCAGCCTCAAAAACGCAATGGATGACGCAGAGCGGCGCGTAGGTGAGGCACAAGAGCAAGTCCGCGAAGAGCGAGGAGCAAAAGAAACCCTACAAAACGAAAAGCAAGACTGGGAGAAACGAGAGCAGGAAATGAAGGACGTCCTCCGCAGCGTAAAAGAAGAAATCGTCCGCGGCGACCGCGAGAAAGACCACCTCCTGCAGCGAGTCACCGAAGCCGAATACAAACGCGGAGAAGCAGAAACAAGAGCCATGGAGGCAGAAAGTAAAATGGCTGGCATGCAAGCTGGCTGCTCCGCCACACCGGCGAAAGACGGCAGCAAGAACACCAGCACCGAAGTCGAAGCAGCAGTCACCAAAGTAGCAAAGGAGCTTCACGGTCTCTATAAGAGCAAACACGAAGCCAAAGTCACCGCTCTTAAAAAATCCTACTCCGACCGTTGGGAAAAAAAGATTAAAGAACTCCAATCCAAAATCGACGAGTTGAGCAAAGAGAACGAAGACCTGCGCGTCGGCCGCGACGCAACCATGACAGGCGTTGATCCTGCCAAAGTCCTCTCTGGCGCTGCGGGTGAAAGTGAGGACAAAAAGAAAGAGCGAGAGGCTGAGAGGCAGAGCTTTGAGGACCGAGCACGGGAGCAGGCGCGCAGACTCGGGGGCGTAGAGCAAGACCTCATAACCCTAAAATCCGAACTCGCAGCCACAAAAGAAATAAACCTCGATCTGATGGAGCAACTCGACTCCTCGCGTTCTGAGACCGCGGATCTCATCGCTGCGACGGAAGAATTGATGCAGCTCTCCCAATCCGCTATGGCCAGCGAACCGCAACCAACACCGCTGGACTCGCGTTCCGTGCTCTCACGGTCGACATCGGGAAGTGGGCTGAAGGCGCCTGGGTTTGGTGGATATAGCGGCGAGAGCAGGATTGGAAGGATGCCGGTGTATGGCCAGGAGAGAAGTGGGAGTGGGACGGCTGGGACTGGCGGGAGGAGTGGGTTGCTGGGGAATATTGAGAGAATGGGGAGAGGAAGGGCTATTGATTAGGAGGACGATGAGGAGATAGGAATTGCATGTTGGGTGTATAGTCTTGGGCCTATAGGCGGGGTTCTATGTGTGTATGATAGCACTACATAAGTTGCCTGCTCGAAAGGGTGAGAAATTATGTTATTGAGTACAAGTTACAAGTATACCGATAATTATTCTTCGGGTTAATATCACTGCGGGCAGAGTTGGTACGAGATGAAACTTGGAGGAGATCTTGTCGGGCATCAAAATCAGCTATGCTGACCTATACTGAGTGGGCAAATCGGGTGTCTGCTGAAATAAACCCATGGGCCTAGAGCACACTTCACTCTGTATTTAATCCGAGTTACAGATGTTCTCGCAGGGGTCTTCGGTTTGGTATATTTTCGCCTTTCGTTTCATCTAAGCTCGCTATGGGAAGTTATAGATGTCCAGGAAATCGAAAGCCGTAACCATAGCATGCATGCTCATCCGTCTAAACGCCAATCTAAATGCAGAAAGCCTCCCAAACGCCATCGCAAAATCAATCGTGATATCATGCATCAAACACCGTTTTCATAAGCCATGGAAAGCCATGAAGCATCAGTAGCCGTAAACCAAAAGGCAGGGACCACTGGGGACCAATACATCTCTGTACCGGTAGCCTCTATGCATCCATTTTCACACTTCTCGTACCTCATCCCGTTCCGCTACAACAATGTGTACGACTTCCCCATATTGCTCCTCCGGCATCACATCCCGCATGAGGCTAGCCATCGGTCTAATTGTAGCAATCTTGTTTTTGGTCCTCTTAATCGTAAGAATCTGCACAGATCCCGCGATGGCCACAAGCCCGCTTCCCCACCAAGCGAGCCCGGTGAAGCCGATCTGAGTACCAACACCGTAGAGATATCCTGCAAGCGGTGGTGCAATGGTACGGCAAGCAGCGCCCGCCGACGCCGCGAGCCCATTGACTTTGCCCAAAACCGAAGCCGAAGGTGTGGCTTCTTTGAGCAAGATGAGGAGGACGGGATAGGCGAGGATGGAGGTGAAGTTTCGAATCATGAGGCAGGCATAGATGCTGGGGTAAAGCGCGTTATCGGGGACGAAAGCTAGGTAGGGGACGATGAAGTAGGCTATTGGGTGAAGGATGGTGACTGTGACAAAGGTTTTCCATACGCCGAGCCAGGATACGAAGAGTGGGAAGATGATGGCTTGAATGAAGAGGGCGATAATACCGTTGAAGGACATGATCATTCCAATTGACTGCGTGGTCAAGCCCAGACCACCGGGGATGTCAAAGGACGAGCGTGCGGTGCCGTTGGTGTTTTCGGTCACTCGATCGTCTTGAAGGAAAATAGGCAGCAGATGGTCGTAGGTCATACTAATGTAGGTGAAAATGCCGAGTGCAATCACTATCATCGCGATCTTCCTAGTAAACACCTTAGGCTCATCGCTAGACTTGATAGAGGCAGGACGGGAAGAGCCGCCGGGGTTGAGAAGCCATTGCTTTTCTTCGTGGATATCAACGTTGGTGAAGGTGCCGTAGGTATCCGCACGCAGATCAACACCTTGGTCTGTAGCACCCGCTGTGACTATCAACGGGGTCTCGGCCGTGGTATTGTCCAACTCTTCAGGCGTGCTCCAAGGCTGCATGTCTGGGTGAGTCTCAATCAAGAAGAAGTAGCCAAAGAAGATGCTGGTCAGGAGGAGAGCAGCACAGATGAGATTAGGAAGAAGGTAAGGAAATGTAGCAAAGATGCCAGTAGGAGAGAAGACGGAAGGTATGGAGACTGAGGGACGGGCAAAGGTACCGCCAATTGCTGGGCCAATGATCGTACCGATAGACCACACAAATGGCATTATTGCGTACGCTCGTGCTGTGCTGTGTGAGTTTTCTGTAAGCAAGCGTTCAGTGTAGACGAGGCTCACGCTCGTGCTCCGGCTTCTTGACCAATTCCCCAACCATGGTCTGGATGACTCCAATGTTTCCATCTGCCACAACATCAGGCTCCAAGTTCTTCTAGTATTGCCAATGTACTCACTGAGTAGCCCGCCTAAGGCTCTACCGGCCAATGCAACCCAGAAATTTGTAGAAAAGCCCACGATGAGTAGTGATAAGAGGGTTCCCGCACACCCTATGAGCAGGACTGGCTTCCGGCCAATTCGATCGGAAACGCCTCCCCAGACTATTCCAGTAAGAGACTCGGCGAGGGAGAAGGAGGAGATGAAGATGCCAGCCCAGAAGGAAGCACTGGATCTATCGCCGATGTTGAAGTCTCTCACCATCACCCACGCGTAGGGGAAACTTTTAAAATGTCAGCTAGAGTATTGAACCAGGACAGTGTACAGCCTCATATGGAGAGAAGATTGCTTACCATGATGCTAGAGCGATGGGTTCCGCTACTCGACATATTGCTGTAGAGGGAACGTTAGTGGGCGACTTGGAGGAGGGTTGTGAGGTTGGCAGAGAGGGTGGAAGCGTACCGAGTATGAAAAGTTGAAGGATGGGAAACTTGTCGTTGTCGGGGTGGATGTTTCTTAAGCCATGTGTCAATACCATTTCAGTGGACAGAATATGATTCTCACTGTACACAACCGTGCTTGTCCTTGAAAAGATACGAAGCTATACAGTTGTGCTAATACAGTCCACTTTCTGAGCCTCAATGACGTTGAAGAGTGACAATGGATAGTGTAGGTGTGCGTAAGTTGGGGGAAGGTAGATTGCATATAGTTTGTTGTGTCGGTTGAGGTGGGTTTGAGTCGGAAGTGGAACGTTTGAACAATTTCGGTATGCGGGGAGAAATCATGGGAATGCCGGCTTCTGATTGGATAGATTTCGACGAAATCTGCAATCTGTAATTCTCTTGATCTTCTGTACCACGCATAGAAAAGCCATTAATGGTCACTATGCTGAGAAGAGCATAGAGGTCCCTTGATCCTGCGTCTGATTTGCGGTCTGGATTGCCCTCTTATCAGCCTCCCTCCCAGCTGATGCCGATAACGTTCATCTCTCATCCGAGGACGTTGAAAGGATCTTGACGGCAAAACGTCTCATGATCAAACGGAGTGTCTCTTCTCACATGGATACCGTCGTCCTCTGAAATACCAATGGACTGTTCACGTTCTCGTTGCGTTGAGGAGGAATATGAGAGCTGCTATGATAAGATGCCATTTGCCCAACAGTCATCATGGCGTGAACCCTTCCTGCAAGAGCTATGATGCATACCAGGCAGACCATCTCGATACAATGCTGCATACTGACCAGGAGTTCATTGATATGCGTCTTGCATGATCTTCGATGCTCAAGCATTCTGACAGCGTCTATGCAGCTCGCACTCTCAGCTACCCTGCATTCGAATTTGTCTAGTACATCGAGAACAACCTTCGTGAATCAGGGTCCTCGAAGTGTCTACTGCAAAATCAGGGATTAGCAGGATTTCCCTCTATTTATTGAGTATTTACTCGTAGTTCGAGGTCCAAACCTTACTACAATTTATTCATATGAGTACTGATGCTTCTCTTTCAATAAGGAAGTTTCAATGGAGCGGCTCGAGAGCGCTTGTCCCGCCGTGGTGGCCCGTTCATCTCAAACACCCACCCCCGCTGCAAAGATGTGGGCTGACCTCCTGATATTTGCATGTTTCGGAACATTTTTGTACCAGTCCAACCCATCTTGTTACAGAAAAGATTTCTGCAAGCGCAATGATTGGTCCTTTGGAGAATAATCCCCAAGCTTTCAATCTCACTCCACAGCGGCTCACTGTTCCTGTCCGAAACGCGAAATGAGTCGAATTATCTCTCCTATACAACGTGCTGGCACAGTCTACAGACCGTTCTCCCTATCCTTCTCACGCTCATTGTTTCGTTCCATCACACTCTTCTCTTCGAAGTCCTCCGGGCTTCTTCCATTCCTTGTACACTGCAAGCCAGTCGTATTCGACTACCACATTCTTTAGAAAGGATTCCATCATCAAATTTATCCTATTCTGCTTGCCCTTATACGCTAGTCGTCATGTTGTACCACTTAGTATCCGTTCTCTCAGTCGTATCCTTGGCCAGCAGCGCCGTTCTCCGCCGTCAAGACTCAGGTCCCCAATCCATCCCTGCGACCGGCAAAGCTGATGGCACTTTCAACAATGGAGCACCGCTCTTGGCTGCTGAACCACCTGAAAGCACGAAGACACCGCCCGCTGGCTATGGTGCTCGGTCTATCGATCTCCCATTCTATCGTCTGTTTCACGGCAACATGAAATTCTTCTCTGCTGGCCAGTTGAACACCCCGACGGGCATCAAGGATGAGTGGATCAATACTCCGGCAAACACTCTCGAGAATGGGATCGACTCGGCCAACCAAAGCGCTTGTGGTATACCGGATAATGCCTATTCCATCAGCAAAGTCGCCATTCACCCGTACTTCCTCAAGTACGCAGACCTCAGTCGTAAGTCAACAAATTGTCTCGAGACCCTCAAGATCGTAGCTCATATGTGAATAATTAAGGCTACTGCATGCAAGACGTCTGCATTTCTTTCTGGAAAAACGACGGCTCTTCGGACATGATGCTCAAAGTGACCGACATCTGCAGCACCGACCCCAACGATCCAACCCACTGTGCGACCCCAGCAGACATCAAAGTTGATCGTGGCAAGGCACAAATCATGGAGAAGCTTACAACTCCATCCGATCTACAAAGCCACCCCGAGTTGATGGGTGATGAGTACCCTGAGCAAATTTGGTGGTTCTTCATGAAGTGCTGGGACGATGTAAGAATTCCGTGATGCTCCTACTTACCATGGACTGATAGATTTGCTTCGCAGGGCCTCCCACAACCAGCCTACCAAGGCAACAACTGGTTCACCGAACCCGCTCTCCCCAACAACCTCGACTGGGCCCAAGCAGCCGCCAACGATACCTATTGGAACAATCAAGCAGCCTATGCCGCCAAAAACCCTCCTTGGCCCACGTATCCGATGGGCGGCTACGTCGCCAGCGCAATGACACCATCGGGTGACGGCAAAACCTCACCACCAATCGATGACTGGGCGCCTGGAGATGCGACGCCTGCCTGGACTCCGATCGCTGGAGGCAAGGGGTGGGGACAGCCGGGTGGAAGTGGGAGCTCGCCTGCTGCTGGGCAGGTTTCTGCTGCGGGTGCTGCTGCAAGTGGTAAGTTGTGTATTCTTCATGTGACTGATTACAAGAACTCCTTTAAACACGTGAGAGAGAGCAGAGATGCTGATTACTGCTCTAGCATCATCATCCGCCCCAGCAACGCCTGTCTCTTCTTCGCCAGCAGCTACCACAAGTACGCAAAGTAGTGGCCAAGGTAGTGGTCAAGGCAGCGGTCAGGGTGGAGGGCAAGGAGGTGGCCAAGGTAGCGGTCAGGGTGGAGGCCAGGGCGGAGGTCAAGGAGGGGGTCAAGGCGGAGGACAAGGCGGAGGACAAGGAGGGGGTCAAGGTGCAGGCCAGGGAGGCGGTCAAGGAGGCGGACAAGGCGGAGGACAAGGAGGCGGACAAGGCGGAGGACAAGGCGGCGGACAAGGCGGCAGCGTCAATTTACCATCAACCACCTCATCTCCCGCCCCAGCAGCCAATGCAGCTGCGACACCGTCGCCCGTTGTACCCTCAACTAGTGCTTCGGCCTCTGCTTCGGCTGCTTCTGAGTCTGGAGCCGATGGCGAGCAGGATGATTGTGATGCTGATGAGCTGTGAGGGGGGGTATGATGGCTGCGTCCAGATCCAAATTGAGATCTGATATTAGCAAAGGTAATGGCTAAACGTACAGAGCTGTGGGATCGGTTCTAGGGGCAGATACGTGCTGAGCATGTATCAACGGTCGCCTTTCACTTCTTGAAAAAAAAAAAACGCTGAATAGCATCAAAGTGATAGTCTCCATGGAGATTATTTGCACCTTTGGTCTATCTAGTCTTCTAATTCCGAAAAGTTACCCGCCACACCAGCTTGGCCACTTCATCAGTGCACATTGCTTGCTCGACCATGCTCGACGATTGACGCTTATAAATCTGTTTCGGATCTTTATCCAATGCTCGATCAGGGTCTACTGTTGGTAGAAAATCGTGCGGTTGTTGACATGCATACGTGCTTCCTTTCTGCTTTGGATATGGGTTCCTGAAACAGGTACCAAACTTGATTTGAAGCCCGTGCAATATTTCCAGACGCGGATGTTGGTTGTTCATGCGAGAAGCAAATGCAGGCTCTGTGCGACGCATGATTGACCGCTGGTGATATGTACGCGACAACCTTATATGAGCTTCTTCTTTCCAACGTCTGTGGCGAGACAGCTGTTGCAATGAGAAGGAGGGTAGCGTTGTGTTGCATGACTGTTTGCTGCCAGCTATTATGTTTGTTGATTCAGGCTATACCACCTGTATCGCTTTCTGGTTCGCAGTCACAGGCTCTTTCGGTTGCAGGTAGCGAGGGATTCGACTCACCGTCGGCATTCAACCTCACGACACTATCGTCTCTCCTGAGCAACATTTCAGGGTAAGTTTGCATCATCATCATAATCTTCGCCGTCCTGCCTTCCGATTTGTGATCCATGGGCAGAATGCTTTGTGACCACCAGTGACAATTACGAGCAGGCCACTGCCAGATCCATTTGTCTACCACGAACCCTTATCACCGCAAAGGATCAACTTCTATTCATATGGCCCTCGTCTCTTGCGGATTGATGCGTTCAAATGCATTGAAGCAGCCAACGAGGATTCGTGGCGACATGCTGGAGACGAGCCTATGGCTATCAAGCCTAAGGGAAGCTTGTGAGTGAAATGCCGGGTTCATTGGTACTCAGTAGTCGCTTTCCCAATGTCTACGTTCTCAGGAGGGAGTCCTGGGCCCGGCTTGCGTTTTTGTTGCGTACACGCCTCTTCTTGTCGCCTAGCAAGCTGACCTCGGGACCTTGTAGGTATAAATATGCGCATGGAAACGTGGAGTTGGCTTTGTATCCCAGAGCGCCGATGAGTTGGCAAATGTGGCGCAATGCGACTTGGGTTTGAGGTGGTTCGTGGTTGAGCAGGGGATGGGGGTTGAGGCGAGTTTTGTTGTCCTGCAGGAAGGGGTAAGAGGTTGGGCGGGCAGTGGGGTGTTGATAGCTCGATGAGGATAAGCCTTGTGCTGCTTTGTCGTGTTGGGGCTCGTACAGAAAACACATAGATCGCTGCAGAGTAAAGCCACCCAGTATCCCAGTATCGAGATTGCAAGACTCGACCCCGAGGTGTTTCAGGCATCAAGCCTAACAGTCAGCCTCGCAAGCAGGGCGCGGCTCCAGCGTTACGAAGCATCGATTGATTCAGCCCACAGGTAGTAGTCTTTGAACGAAAACGCGTAATGTCGAGCCTGCAAACCAAGTCTTCGTATTCGGAGAACAACATCAAAGGGCCCGTGTCTTTACCCAGCTGGAGAACAGTCGCTAAAAGTTGCAGGAGAATCACAGCACTTGTTCAGCTTAAAGTCTCAAAGATTCGCGTTTTGCTTCGGTATCGTCTTGACTTTTGTGGCACCATGAGACTGTGACGGCCACTACTTTGACAGTCGGTACCGCTTCCATATGACAGTAGTCCCCGGATTTGCGAAGCGCGACGTCAAGCACGGAGTTGGGGAACTAGGCTTCGAAAAGACCTTTCGGAGTGTGGCATGTTCCTTCGGCGAGAGATCGGAGAATTGAGAGTGACTCCGGATGGCTTCATTCTGCAGCAGACTGTCGGAGAGCACACTACTCATAGGCGCTACAAGCCTCAAACATAGTGATGGCTTCAGTTCAAGTACTTTACAAGACGTTCTCAAGCGCTGTGGAATTCCATGGGTAATGCTAGACGAGAAACATTCGCGCCGGTAGGATGATTCAACGCCAGGAGGTCTTGCACGACGTCATTGCTGAGCTTACCCGGAGGTTGAACGGAGGAAATATGATGAATTCAACATGCTTGGAGACGTGCTCTACTCTTACCCATGTCTACAGGCATTCGTCCTTGCATCCTTCGAGAGTCATCAAAATCACCCTTGAATGATCCAAAGGTACTTCTCTCATTGACCGTTGATCAGTAAGGTGAAGCCACAGTCCGGCTTCAGCCTCATCGACGATCGCAATGTTGACCCCTTTGCTTGAACGATTTAGGGGTGAAAAGGTTGAATAAAGTAGCCGTTGAAGATCGTCGTCAAGGCTTGGCGTTGCGCCTCACCGCTTCGTCACGAAAAGCCTGCCACAAAAGCCGTACCTTGTTTCCTCGACCACGCTCGACAGCACTTTCCATTATACTCCGTGTTGACCACTTCTTCTAGTATTGCTCGCTTACGGTGTACGGAGTACTGCTAGGATATCGATGCTGACCCATACCATCAACGACCAATAAGAGAATTTGAAAACATCCCTGCGACGGTAATATCCATCTTAATTGCCCAGGGATTTCCTTGTAGATCTTAGCAGGGTGGACGATTTCCTGTTTCTGTTCCTCCTTTTCAGCAGCACAAGGATCATTCCAGCTACATCCCAAGCTACTGCCATTCGCACCATTTGCTGCTTCGTTCTCCTATGCGCCGTCTTGTGGAAAATGGCGAGAAAGATCGTTGATTAGTCCGTAGAGTCGAACAATTCCATGTAATGCCTTGCCAGGCATACGTTTTGCAAGACCAAAGAAAGAATAGCTCCTATAACTGCCAAACTCCTCACTGCTTGAGCACGAATCAAGCCTTAGCATGAACGGCCACATGGTCTCTAACCCCTGGTTTCAACCCAAGCCATGGCGGACGTGGCGCATCCTTATTGGGTTGTTTCAACAACTGCGTCCGTGTAAGCCATAATAAGGCCAGTCGCGCTCCACGGTCGGAACCTCATTGCCGGCACTAAGGTCGACAGGCTGCAGGCAGTACTTACCCTGGTCTTGAAAGGATTTCAGAGCTTTCAAAAGACCATCCAGTCTTAGCCACAGCGTCATTTCGCTATGGCAACAATAACCCATTTCTGCATCTTCAAGATAGAAACCACCGTTGCATGTATTTACGCGAGGTCGTCACATCCACACTAAGGCCAGAATAATTTGGATAGCCTGGTGGTCATCGAACATCTGCATATCAGCCCAAAGCTTAGCCTCGGACTTGCATGGCGGCTCCTGCTGAGGTTTCCAAGATTCTGATGACGATCAGTATGTTCCTGCAACAAACGCTCAGACACTAGCACTCTGATTCGAGGGCAGCACACCACTATTGTTGTTTAGTGAACGGTGATGTCGCCTCTGGTTGCTGTCCATGCGTTTTGCTCCTGGTGATCCTGCGTCATGGGCGTTGAAATGAGTATGTACAATATTGAGATTTTGTCTACATAATGCTCTGCAATTCCCCCCAACCTTTTCATTCCATTATCAATCATCTCAGCATCCTCAAGACACTCGTCAGATCTTCAATCCTCTTCAAAACACATTCCCCAAAACCCCAAACACCATAACCTCCTTCAACATGAAGTCCTTCTTCACCTGCCTGGCCATCGCCAGCTCCTTCGCTCCCCTCGCCCTCGCCGCCCCAGCACCCGATAATGTCTTAGCCAAGCGTCTCAGCCCCGCGGACGAGCCCGCTGCCATCGCCCGCATGGACACCCTCTTCACCGACATCACCCGATACACCGCCGTCATCAACTCGACCGCCGCCTCTCTCTCCTCCGAGACCACCGCCGCCGACAACGCAACCGCTGCCACAACTTTCACCAGCGTCATCGCATCTATTAACGGCCTTGTTGTTGATGCTACGAACGACGTTCCAAACCTGTCCAAGCGGGAGTTGGTTGAGCGCCAGACTACCCCTGCTGGTGGTCTACCTGCTGAGTTGGCGTTGATCATTGAGGAGATCGGTGGTGCGCTGAACATGATCATTGCGACGCTTGGTCTGAGTATGTTGACCCTTTTCTTTATTTGCGCCGAACTTGGCTGATAGTGGTTGTAGCTGCCACCCTCTCCTTCCTCGGCCCATTGGTCTTATCGCTTAGTGGACTGCTTGCAAGTCTCATTCCTGTGGTCAACAACCTTTTGGCTGTTGTTGCGGTGCTGCTTGACGCCATTCTGGGTGGACTGAGCGTCGCTCTTGCTGGTCTTGTCTTGTAAGGCAACCATATTCGGTAGCCAAATACAACTCGTCAGTCTCTGAGGTATCATTTCCAAAATCCTTACTCGCTCTCTTCAGAGGTCTTTATAAGCTTGTACGCAGGGTTTGTATGCAGCTTTGTTATAATGATTATGTAGATACGTTGACAAGCTCGACCTAAGTATCATGATTCCTCTCAAGTAGTCTCTTATGATCAGTAGCTTGCTCCCACTTCTTGCATTTCAAATGTGCGCCTCAATCTAAATGGTGCGCTCTACTGTTGTTCGACGATAAAAGGCTTGTTCAAATGTACTAATTTACCTTTGCAGAGAGTTATCGCTCACATTGCAAACCTTTGTCAGCCAACCCAACGCGCTTACACAGCTCGCTGATAAATAAGGCCGAGGGGGCCTAGGAAATAGCTGCAATTCAATTGAAGAAGCAGTACGACAACGTTGGATCTTTCCGATCTCGGAGTACAAAGTTTGCACATTCCCTTATGGATGTTTAGTCAATTATGCCCTTGCTTCCTCGGCGATCTCGAACGCGCCGCGGTGATTCCCTTTACTCTCAACAAATTTGTCTATTGCTTGAGCGCTCGCTATTCACCTTTTCGCTATAAGCACAATCTTTCGCAAGCGGAGCCTATCTATTGAGCCCGCTCCCAAATCTTCCTTAGCTTCCTTAACATTAAAATCAGGTTCTTCTTCCACAAATTTCGTGCACCAAGATGTCGACTTGATAATGGGAATTCTGTGCCTGGTGGTGAGCAAAGCTTTGAATCCCAGAAAACGATTTTCGTTCTCGTCTTTTTCTCGCATGTGAAGTTCTACTCCTTCATCTGAACTTTCCTGTCTTTGTTTTTCTTTTCTTTGGTTTGGTCCCACTCATCAAGCATATATTTCCAAGAGTCGTTCGTATTAGATTTCACATCTTACAAATCCCGCAAGAATTCCGTATCTTATAGATCCCGCATTATCTTACAAACCCCGTATTTTCTCGTAAACATCCCCGCCTGATTCCGCATCTAATCAATTCCGTATCCCGCCAAAATCCCGCATGAATCACGCCCGCTGGGACATTCGACAACGTTTCTGCTTTTGCATCGAAACAACAGCCAGAGATCAGTAGCACTTCGTTGGAACGAGCCTCATCGCCATATGTGTGCGGTCTAATACTGGGTGTTTGTTGCGCCTGGTTGGCTTGGGGAATGTTGAGGTGTAGAATTCGATGGTCTGGGTGGGATTGCCGTAGTGATTATACAGGAAGTTGTCGTTGGGGCAATCCTTCCAGACAGTCTTGTATGTTGCAACCACTTCGCTTTTGTCAGAGGGATCCATCATTCGTGCTGGGGAGGCTATTGCATCTGACAACTCTGTTCCCTTTCCTTTCGAAGTGGTTGTTTCAGCGAGTGTTTGAGGGGACCTGAGCTTATGATATAGTAAGATGAGTGAGAAGACCTTGACCTATTCTTTTATATTAATGAAAACCTCGTTCCGGATTCTTCAATCCTCTGATGATTTTCTTGCTGCTAGGCACTACGATTGAAGAGTCATTCATGTCCATGTGATCGGTCTGGTCCAGCAAGAGAATGTCTCTTCTCCTTACAGATTTTCGTACTTGGCTCCCTACCAATCGCCATCCCTTTACCATCCTTAAGCAGTCATCTCGTGACTCTAAACTCCATATGGCAGGTGACAGAAATGGTTGTAAAGCCTCTTGTTCTCTTATAGCATGCCGAATGTCTCAACATTCCGGCCATCTTCGGTATCTAAACCATGACACAGCTCCATTGGCATGTTGGCCCTTCGCTCCTCTATCCACAGCGATGCCAACTTACCTTTGAATCAAGTTCCAGTATGGTATAACATATTATCGATATTACTTCCTCAAAACAATTTTGCATTTGAGCCTCACTTCCATCCCTCATGCTAGCAACTCCCTCTATTAATGTCAGAACAGTCGACCCATTACCAGAGCCTTTACCCAAGGCAAACACGATCCACCCTCCCAGTCCCGGCCAAACATCTCCCCTGCGGCGTTCAATGGCAGGGTCCAAGAGCCAATCTGCATTTTCGACGGTCCCCACGCAACTTGTCATCTGACTCTGTTGGTCAGTCATACGTCAGCATCCGCCTAGTCGATTCGACTTGTTTTGTACCAATAATGAGGAAGTAGCTTCCAGTATAGCCAAGGGACATAACAAATGATATGGCAGCATACATGATCTCCTTGAATAGTATGGTAAGTAGCAAGTGTTGCAGAGACACAGAGATAGCTTGATGGGAATTATATGAACGTACTTATTGTATATTCTACCAGATTCTTTGGAAAGAAATTGGAGCATCAGACAAGGCGGGGAAATACTAAGCCTCAAGTCAAATTGGAAAGAAGTCCTGTTCTTCTGCAAAATGGAACCACCAGCGTTGCGTAAGAAACAATCAAAGCCGGATACACATATGGTAGTCGAGTTCTTTCTATCCCATGGACTGGCGACCTTCCTCATTGCTTTTTAAGCAGCCTCCAATATTAGAAGGGCTACCATAACGATCTAGCAAACTTCAGTGGTATCTTGAGCTTTGAACCAACATTATCAATACGGAAGAGAACGTGTGATCGTGCCAGCTTAGCCTGCTACCTTGCAGAGATTGTAGTTTATCTAAATCTATATTGCCCGTCTATAACTCTCGTTATTCGTTTTTCGTAACGCTATCTGGAGCCGAACTTCTCATAAACAGACATCAAGAGGTATGCAAAGTGGGTAAATAGCCTCGAATGCTCAATTTGAATTTTTGACTTCCGTTTGTTGAGACCAGTCACCGTATTGGCCGTTAGCCGAAATGAGCGGCTGACTTATGAAAGTATGTTTCTTGTCGATAAATCGTTTTTGCAACTCCTATAACTCAGCCATAAGGCTCTCTATCGTTTGTATGGTTGATTTGGTAAAGTACGGGTAGAGATATCCCCGACTGACTTTCTTCGCTCCAATTCATTGGAAGACTTTGAGATATAAGATAATTACATTTTAGCTGCCTAGCAACAAGAGAACTCTAAGGAATTGGAGGATCCGAAGACGAAAAGCCTTTCATTATAAAGAAGATGGTTGAATTCTCTTCTCCATGTTACCACATCCTGAGCCCAGAGCCTTGAAGATCAATTACAACCATGGCATCAAAAGACGCAAGCCCCGTATCTACCCTGGAAGAAGCCTACCCGCAAGTCGCATGCTTCCCCACCGATGATCAACTGGTAGCAACCTATGTAGCCGTCTGGAGACAATATGACGACCAAAAATACGCGCCCGAGTGCTCCATCAAACCCTATCAGACGATCAAATTCTACACATCACCTTTACCTTCCACACAAGAAGGTGATTCCATTGTACAGCGTACCCACCTGGCCGTGGTCCGCGACCGACGCCAAATTTTGCTTGCGATTTTTTCCTGCTGTTTCGATGCCGACGAGGATTCTCTGTCACATGTCAAGATCGAGGAAAACATAATCTTGCGGGGATGGGAAGCCTTTCCGGATAGTGAATTGACTCTTTCTATGCGCAAAGACACGGATAAAGATACGGATAGACCGAGTAAACGTTTCCTTGAATTTCGCGTTCAGGCTGCCAACGGAGCGAATTCGGGTTTCACATCTTGGTACCAGAGGCTGGTTGAAGGAAAGTCTGTTGGGTTTACTGCTGTCGACGCTGCGAAGAGGGGGGTCATGCAGAAGGATTTGCAACGGGCTCATGAGGCTGTAGCCTGTCTTGGGGTGGGAGAGATGAGGCTTAGCGAGGGCAAGGTGGAGTACCCGAAGGAGTAATATAATTTTTTCGAGTGAGTGAATCATGGACTCATGATTCGGATTGCAGCATTCGAGACATGAATGTTCACAGGACTCAATACTGATCGTGATACCAAACATTATGAATGAGGCGGAACTGTGTTCTTCTGCAAAATTTGATGTCAAGAGTCTCGAACAGGAGAAAATCATTGTCGAACGCCACAAAATCCTTTACGTTGTAGTCAGACACAAGGGGATGCTAGGTTATCGGCCACCATGGCGCCACCCATCCTTTTCGCTCCATTTCCTCGATCTTCAAAGACCCTTCGCTCTCATACCTTTAGCCCGCTCCCATTCAAGCAAGGCGCTCAAAGGATAAGCTTGCGCCCGAGGAGGTGAGCGGCTACCGTTCCCATGGCCTAGCCCGTGTGCCCATCTCCAATCTTTCTGCCCAACCCCTAGCTTCGCAGCCTCATCGCTGTCAAACGTCTGTATCTTGCCAGCCACCACCTTCTTACCCCATGCAGTGAACAGATGTCATTCCCGCAACGAGATAATATTTCCACCCGAGAGCTGAATGAAGTGGTTCTCGTTATCATCTGTCTCGTTTAGTCTTCCGCCTCCGTAGTCGAAGTTTTCCTTGACGCTGGCCGTTGACGTCCTCACTGTGGCTACTGACTAGGACAACGTCTGAAACTGTTTCCTTGTCAATATGGTAGCGGCAAAGGAAAGTTGCTCTTCTGAAGCAGACAGCCTCGGCTATGTGCGCATTCCGTAGATGGTCGTAATTCTAGCTGCTATCTGCCTTAGGTGGTTGAACCGAGCGCACATGGTATTTGGGGTTGTTGAGCCGCAGGGTTGCATACGCTTCGCTACGGCTCGTGTACCAAATGATTTGGTGCGTTACGTCAAGCTGATTCCCAACTGGCGGGTCGTTGACGGGTATGTCTACTGCCGTAGAAGGATTGACAAGCATTTTGGTAGGAATCACCCAACACCCAGAGCCATCAGGAGGGACTCTGTATTCGTATTCACACTGTGTTGAGGCCATGCTCATCAAGTGTGGATGTTAAGATCGTCAGCGGCTTAGCTATTGTACAAGGACGTTTTTGTACTTGTGACATGAGAAAATGAGTGGGAAGGCTTGGTGGCTTCCAGAAGTCGCAGCTTTGTACGAAAATTTGGATTACTGTGATTCATTGTCTCGTTCCTATCTTGCTACCGGGCATGAAGGGGCTCGCAAGACTCTTTTTCTGGTATTCGTTTTCTTGCTAGACGCCTAGAATGCGGTACTCATGTCATCCTCATTGGATGGGAATGTTTTTCCTTGCTAATTCAACCGGATCAATTCACAGGATTTTTACTATTCTCCACAGCTCACGAATGAAGGTCACATGAGTTGTAGAAGGGCAATTGTAGGACTCACTCTGGTCTTGTGTAGCCGGCTTTTGCCTAGGTAGCATCTTCCGACGGAGCTGGCGGCGGCTTGCCACCATGTGGATAGTTGCATGAATGGTACATCGCGCCAACGGTATCTCGCGTTATATGACGGTGAGCGGTGTTTGGTCTTGTGGTAGTCTCTGGTATTGGTGACCAGAAGATGAAGTTGGTGGAGTCTATCTAGCCTCATTGACGGATACATCCATATAGTAGACTGAATTTTTCATGTCGCGGGCAGAGACGTAAGAGCTAACACGAGGTCATATGTTAAGGCTATTGCGTATTTTCGAGACCTGTGACTACAAACCAGGTGGCTGCTTATTTTTCCATGAAATAATGAACCAAATTCTTGCTGGCTAGAGCTGAGAGTAACCACTTACGTCGGCATTGCGAGTGTACGAACAGTCACATCGTCGGCGAATGCTCAGGGTTCAGCACTTGGGTTTTCCAAAAAAAATCCTCTTTCGATGCAAGCGGCCTTGTTCTGTCACTCTTGACATCGATCAACGCTAGTAGGCTTTTACTCCTTACTATTTTCCAGGCCCTCCCTTCACCTCAAGAAGTACTAACATCACCTAGGCCTCGCAATGTTCTCAATCTTGCCACTGGGCGCCAACGCGTCAATTCTGCGAATCATGACCTAGTCGTTGGAGCGAAGTTGGAGCACTTCCACGCTCAAGTTGGAAGAAATACGGCTTGAATTTGAAAAGATTTGAAAAGTATAGAGAAACAGTCGGTTTTGGGCGAGGCTTTTTCAGAAGTACCGATCTTGCGGAAACTCGAGCTAGCTAAGCAGCTGCTAAGTTTAAATGAAAACAGTCTATACCAGAATCATAGTTGAGGATATACTCTACAACTCTCTCAGCGAGCTAGAGACCTTAAAGCCTACGGTCATTAATCTGGAGGTAGTGAAAGTTAAAGTTGTACTCCTTCGAGTGCAAGCGTGGTTGAGAGGTTTATAGTTGGATCCGTAAAAATTGACAGACTCATTAGGCTTATCTGATGGTAACATAGGACAAGACGTTGAGCAGAGGACAAGAATCCAGTGCGGTCTACGATGCGGCTGCATGTGGTGGCATGCTCCCATAGCATCCAGTATCGGCAAATCGTTCGATCGGCTTGATTCGCACTTGAAAATTGCCGCCGTCATCGACGTCTAAGCTAGACACCTGACGAGCAAGTAGGGTCGGTACCGGTAACCTCGTACTCAGACCGTGTGAGAAACCGCCTAAAGCGGTCCACTGACCGCGGCCACATACATATATCACAGCCGCTGCACCAAGCTGTACTTGTGCCTTTGCTGGCGTGAGCTATACTATTTTCCATATGTAAGCTCTACATCAATATGTTACCTCTGGTCGGCCGGGATATGTGTTTTGTCGGTTCTGCGTACACATTGCTCGCTTTATCAAAGTACTTACCGCTCCACGTTCTCTGAAGAAGTGGAATCTCATATATCCCCATATCTCGTTGACTCCCGCAGTATTGTTGGGTTGTAGAGCCAGAAACCAGAGCCACGCTGCGCAATGCTTGATTGCAGATCGCTGTGTAATCACCTGTGATCCACTGGGTTTTCGCAGGCCCATTGAATCGAAAGATTATAATTTGATGCGCTAGATACATTTGGGGGACTTCTTGAGCATGATAGTTTGCCCGACAGCGCTGTTGCATCCTAGAGGTTCAGTAGTGTCGATGAGGAGGGAGGAGCGTCCGTCGCGCCTCTCGATGCGAATGGAGGATAAGAGATGCGGAGTTCATAACCAAACCCGCAGCCAGACAAGCGATCGGGAAGGTCGGGTTGACAGAGAGCATCTTGCAACAAGGACAAATCGCATGCGTATATTCGAAAACCCTTGAACATCGTGCCCTTCATCAACCAAGATTTTTAGAGACAAGGCCATGAGAAAGGTCGAATCCATCAGAGCCCTGGCAGCGCCAACGGCAAGGGTCCCCGTTCCTATCGATACAACAGGATTACCAGCCCATACGTTGCGTGCTTCGAGAAGACGTCGCTTTAATTATGGACCTGATGGACAACGCCATCGTGACATGTTGTGGTACGTACAATTTCGCTCATTTGGAAGCAAATTGTCGTGACAAATTTGTCTTGTTGTGCTCACTCGATTTGCGAAACATGCCTTTTGAAGGGCTACAGAGATGCGCCCGCACTCCATGTATTGGGATGTCACCCACAGCGACAATGTAAGAACATTATGTAGGAAGAATTGAAGGGAACCGACAATGGTGTCTCCTGTTCCTAGTCGAAACAGACAAGACGGACCCGCAAGCTTCTGGGTGCCTAGTAGCAAGACTACCTTGGGGCCATATTGTTTCAAATTCCGACGCTCTTCAATTAAACTCGGTAGGAAGAATTGTTGGAAAGCGACCATGGTACTCCGTGTGCCTAACAAATAGATCAGGTCCAGAGAAGAGGATTCCACCAGCTTCTGATGCCTATAGCAAGACAAGATGATACAATGAGTTCTCGGAAGCCAGAATCCTCCTTTCATAAAGAGAGGGTTCGGTAACCACCAGGCCTATTCCTTCACGTTGTGAGGATCGAGATAAAAAAGCGTTGCTCTGAAATTGTTGAGTTGTGAACATTCCGAACTTTCACATGGGAAAACTGTCATCTCAAGGCTCACAGACTGACTAATGTAACACGGTTGTAACTGTCACAGTCGCTGACGTCCTTCTTGTCGCTGGACTGCGGATTCATTGTATCGCAGTTGCCAAAATGCGTTCCATTGATACACTAGAATGAGATCAACTCGTGGCTACATACAGACTCGTATGGTGCGAGTGCCCTCGTAGCTCGGCAAAGCTTGTTTCCTTGAGACCTAATTGTGTCGTACGTATCTATACAATAGAGGCACCCGATTTAAGCAGCAACAATGTCAGCGAGCCTCTTCAATACACACATATCGCAGACCCCGATTGCTAGGAAAGTGGGGTCTTCTATTGCTGTCACGATGCTGAAAATGCAACACTCTCAAAGGTTTTTTATAAAAGTCAAACCCGAATTGACGATGATGGCAAGTCTCATAGCATCTGGCTTTGGGGAACAGTCAAATTGGACCAGTGTATGTTGAGCAGAATGGCCTTGAATAATAGGCTCTTTATCGAATTCTCGGAAAAAGGGTTTGGCCAATTCAAGGATGGTTATTCACGGCGTGGGGCAGGAAGATAGTGGCTGGCGACTCAACGGTTTTCGTTTGTAAGGAGGCCACTAGACTGGGGATCAAACAGAAGGGCTGGGAACGGGCTCACGAAAGGGCCATGATAGCGCCAGCCATTCACCGCGTCAGGCTGAAGTCTATCACTTGAGCGATTTGCGGGAGTCGGAGCCGGACGAGAGTGTGGAAGGGGAGGATCTCTTTGGAGATGGAGCCGAGGGAATAAAAGAAGGTGGCGTGAAAGTAGCCTACGCCCGATTTGACAGGTTGCGAGGTTCGCTGTCAATGCAATGAAAGACTTCATAATAGAATAAGAGCGCCTATGCCCCATACCGTTGCTCTCGTAGAAGGTGACACTGATCCAGTGTCAGCTCGGATAACATTGATAAAACCTTAAGGGGCTTGGCTCAAATATGGTTACTGACTGTACTTGTTTGTAATAGCAACGTGGATACACCGCTTAGATGAGAGCGAGAGAAAGGGAATCGAACCGCGAAATTGATGCTTTACGTTTTATCCGTCGGCAGACTGCAAAGGTCAAGGCATGGGACCTCTGGATGGACAAATCTGACCTTTCATCCGACCCGAATGGATTGTTGCATGAGATGCCCGTAAAGAGGTTCAGATTGGATTAGACTTTGAATGTCCTTGATGCTCACTATTTTTAGAAATTGGATATGTCGGATTCCTTTCATGCTGCTGAAAATGAGGAACCTTACCCAAGACAACCGTGCCGGGTCAAAATCAAAACCTAAGGACACAATAAAAGACACGTGCCGGAGATCCAGTGGATTTAAATGGCAAGCTCGGGATCAATCAAAGAGCTTTCTTGATCCCCTTTCAGCTCAATTATTTCTAGTTCCGTAATGGTATTGTCCCCTAACGACTCGAAGCCTGCAACCTCGAATGCATTGGAAAGCCAACAAGTGAGTCTTCCCTCCTTCCTGTATGTTGCCAGTTTCTCGATAAAAGCTTTAGAGTCTCAGCAAGTAATTAGTAGGGTCTTGGGCACGAAGGGAAGATAAGAAGCCGGGGAACGCAGCAATTGTTAATCCGAGACGAGGAGAGATCTGGCAACACTCGCTATTGGCTCCACACAAATTGACATGCGGCAACGAAATCCAACGGCAGGATGATATGCGTTGACCTTGGCAGATGTTCGGTCATACTTATACCAAATATATAGCGCTAGCCTGATTGGGACATCTAGCTTGATATGGGTCCAACAATGACATGTTAAAGTACGTGGCGCACTACGAGAAAGTGATGACTAAGCGTCTGGCCAGACTTCGCCTGTTTTGCCTCCGATGCTTTCGACTTCTTCCATGTTCTCGATCAGCACATTGCATCAACAAAGACCCGGAGAGCCTGTTGCCTCTAGATTGCTGACGGTGAAGTGCCCGACGGTGCGGCTTGATAAAAACCAAGCCTGTTTTCGAGCTGTTGGGCTGCCACACCTTTTGCTGCACCGCGTCATCTAGTTGCCTGCCAACGAACTTCCCCGTGATAGGTTGACCTATGGCGCAGATTATTCTTTGCCCTTCTTGTACCTTCTCGGCCCTTCTTGTTGATTTGTCTCTTGTCGTCGTATGCTAGTCTCCTAGTCTACGTATGCGTCTTCTGCCTGTGGCTTGCTAGCATATAATGTGGCTTGATAGCTCTAATTTTCACGTCTTCATTATAGCATCATTTCCTCATTCTCTCACAGTCAACCATCCATCACGTATCCATATCATATTATACTCATCCTAGCACCCTCGAACGCAGTAACAATCATGTCTAACGTCCGTAACTTCAACAATCAAGGCAACCCCTTCTGGGAATTCATCTCCTCCCTCGAATCCATGGGCTCCAACCTCCCATTCGCCAACGCCTACGACCCTTCCTCTGGTGAGCCTCGCGGTCCTCCACCCGAGTACGGCCCACCACCTCATCACGAAGATCCATCCCACAAACCAGATATGGAGGACCCACCTGAGCAATCCGCCGAAGATTTTCCCTTTGGCGGTCAGCGCGGCGGCCCACACCGTCATGGGGGTCCTCCCCATCACGGAGGACCACACCACCATGGTGGACGACACGGACACGGCCATGGAGGCTGGGGTGGACGTGGCGGCTGGGGCGGCTGGGGCGGACGTCGAGGCGGTGGACGCTGCGGTGGACGTGAGCACGGGTTTGGAGGAGGATTCCCTATGGGCGGGAACTTCGATATGAGCAAGCTGGGCGAATTCATCTCCCAATTCGTGCCCGAGGAAGTGATGAAGGGTGCCAAGGACTTCGGATCCAAAGATGCTGCGAACAATAGCAAGGACTTCACACCACCTGCAGACATCTTCGATACTGAAGAGGCATATGTCGTGCACATCTCTCTTCCGGGCGCGAAGAAAGAAGATATTGGCGTCAACTGGGACGCTGATAAGAGCGAGCTGAATGTTGCAGGCGTCATCTATAGGCCTGGTGATGAGGCTTTCCTGAAGACCTTGGCGCTCGATGAGCGCAAAGTTGGAGTGTTTGACCGGAAAGTGAAATTCGGCAGCAAGGTCAACCCGGCAAATGTTGATGCTGATGGGATTAGTGCGAAGATGGAAGATGGCATCTTGATGGTGACCGTCCCGAAGGTGGAGTCTTTTGTGGAGGTTAAGAAGGTGGATATTGAGTAAGGAACATGTCTGACTAGATTTGACAGCGGGTAGGCTATGGGGAGTGGACTAAAGGGGTAGGCATAAAACATTGAAAAACCTTTCAACAATGATGTATTTTTGCCCTGTAATGTTCCTAAGTGTAACAGTAAATATAAGCCGTCATTGGTGATTATGCCTCCTTCTGCGGCTATACGAGCGCTGCAAGTCACGCTTTCATTCTTATGGCACAAGGAAAGTCTTGTCCGCATCTAGTAGAACTTATCATATGTAAGTTTCATCTCGCAAATCAAAATTTGTCATGGGTATGCTCTCAAATAAACACTGTTCCTCGTGGGTATCTTCTCTCAACGCCATAGCATGCTTCTGACCAACATCCTTATCGCTTTGCGTTCGCCGGGATCGTATATCCCCTAGTCATGAAGTCTATATGCTTTTCATCCATCCCATTCTTATTCGAGAACAGACTCTTGACGTTGTCGTTTGCGCCTAGCTTCCTTCTCTTATTTCGTCCATCTTGTTCCGCAAGAATTTTCGCTGTCAGCGAGGCTGTATCTTGGTTTTTGATGTTGCTTTCTGGCTTCGAGCTTGGCTTTTCTGAGGCTTTGGTGACGTCGACCAGAGCAGGCGCCTCTTCTACAGTGGCTGCTTTCCTCTTCTTCTTGCCACCACCAGGAGCCTTCTTCAATGAATGCGTTAGGCCTTGCTCTTTTAGACTCTGGATTCGTTGCTCAAGTCGGTCTTTCTCTGCTTGGGAGGTTGGTAGGATTGAGATGATGTCGCTCGTGGTATATTTCCCACTACACTGTAGCCACGTCAGTATGACAACTCGATGGTTGATAATGCCGAATCAATAGCATACCTGAAGGCAACTCTCCCCAGGCATCTCCTTGATTGCGCTCTCTGCAAACGCATGGCCACACGGTACCAGGTAGACGGCTTTCACACCAGGTCCCAAAACCTTGCCTGTGACCGGACACATCCACTTCTTTCGGCCTGTCTCAGTCTCAAACTTGACCTCTACCACATCCCTCAAGCTTCTCAAGCGATCCTTGAAAGTCTCCCCTCGAGCCTGTAAATCAGCCTTATCATCTTCTCCAGCAGCTAGTAGCCTGTCAAGCACAGCGTCTTTGTTGTAGAGCGTTCCTAGCGCATCAGAAACGACCGGTGACGAGAGCGGTTCATGGGATAGGGCGCAGGTAGACCAGTGGTGTTCCTGCTGCTCGGTTTGGATTTCCTTGACTTGGGTTGTTGTGAGGTCGCGTGCTCCTTCTTTAACCAGCTCGCGGCGCGTAGGTATGCTACCTCCGTCGTTACCCATGATTAATACAGCCTGCCGTGCCTACCCAGGACTCCAGAGTTGCGTACTCAAAAGGCGATTTGTAGCAGGTTGATGGGGATAAAATTTAAAGGCCGAAGTTTGCGGGGCCGGCAAACCTTTCCTTCTTTCGGCAAACCAAACAAACTTACTTTGCAGACTTCTGCTCAATGTTGTTTGCCGAGAATGAGGATATTCGCCAGCTCTAGCTACAGAAACTCACTTGCTTGTTACTGGAGAGCCCCCAAAAAATACGGAGAAGCCCGTAATGGCGCCCGCAATGGCGCCCGCAATGGCGCCCTCGTTGGATTCTCCGATGACTCCAAGCTCTGACACCCCGAAGAGCAATCGCTCTCAACGGATCGCTCCAATTGTGCCTGCTATACCTCGAAGTCTCGAGAGAAAGCCCAAGCCGACAGCTCCCAAGCTAGCCAACCCTCTCGTGGAAGCAAAGACGGATGTTGGGTCCCTGGCAGTCGCGGCTGCTACACAGGTGCTCGATCTACCGAACGGAGATGTTGAAGAAGCAGACGTGAAGGCGGATACCGATGTGCAGGGGGCCGGTAGTGTGGAGGATGACGATCCAGAGGTCCCTGCTCAAGCCATTGACTGTGACGCAGAGTCTGAGGAGGAGATTGAAAGTACGTATACATTCCAGAGCGCGGTTCTAATCGGACAAGCGCTGACTGTCTTAGTCGTTGTAGACAACAAGGAATTTTCTCCCAGTAATACTAAAGACTTTAGAATCGAGAAACACGGCTCCAAGCTCCCTCCTCCATTTTCCCCCAAAAAGTCTCCGCCAGCAGCCATATCTACAGACTTTCCTACGGAGGTTTCAGCGGACTCATTGGACGGTGTAGGATATGGTACTGAGGATACCACTGGCAATGGTCAAGGGCAGCAGTCAGCCACAGCGAGAATTCTGCCATTCCGCTCTGCAGTCAACTTCCATGCGCACCCAACACCACCAAGCGAGATCACGGACACCACATCTCCTACTACTTCTTCATCAAAGGGCAATAATCTAGCCCAGTCTTTTCTTTTAAATTTTCAGCCCACACCCCCTACTGATGTAACGCCTTCTCCCACGCAATCCGCATATCAGAAATTCCCACATCAAGGATATGGTCATGCCCACAACATCTCGTTTCATCCTCCGCCGCCGCTGTCATCGAATGGCACGGCTTCCCCAGCTCGAAGTACACATCAGGGCCATGCTTATCAGCAGAACAAACATGCTGAACCATATGCTGCGTATGGCTACTCACCTCATGATGCGCACGGCGATTTCCAGCCCCCGCACTTCTTCCAGCACCAAGCTACCGATTCCACCTCTTCAGGGCAAGGGTACGGGCCGCAGACATCTTACAACCATCCCGCAGCATTTCCTGTGATAAACAGTCAGCCGCCATTCACACCCTCTGCAACTCCGTTTAATAACAACCCGCAGCAATGGAATTACTCGAATGCCTATCCACCGCCTGCGCCCTGGGAATATGGTCATCCGCCTACGCACGCCCCACCACCACACCCTGATTTCCGTTGTCAATCTACCTCTCCTAGTACCTTGAAGTCGGACAAGCACGTCTCCGGGAACGAAGAGATAGTTAATGCAACGCAGTCAAGTGGAGATGCTTCCCTCGAGACGAACCCTTTCCCTTCAACAGCGTATAGTGCCTCGAGGCAGATTTCAACAAATGGACCCCCGGATATAACGACTTCTTTGATCGAGCATCTCCTAGAGAATTTCAACAATGAAGAGTACGCCGATTGCCACCTCGTTTTATTCCACCAGGGTGGCCGCTTTGTGACCACCGAATGGCCTCTTAATAGCCTCCTGATAGCTCAGATTCCAGCACTACGAGCTGCACTCAAATTGTCTGTGCCTGAAGGCAACCGCAAGAAGCTTCTTCGAATGAAAGTTCAGGGCCGCTTCATTACACCACGATCTGTAGATGCAGCGCTCAGAGCTTGCTATGGCGAGCCCATCGCGGCCTTCACAGGGGCAGGGGGCCCAACGACTGGCTCCGAGGACTCCTGGATGGACGAGTGTCTGGATTATGCCGCAACTGGCGCCTTCTTGGGGCTGGAAGAACGGGTTCTGCGAGGCTTGAAGATCGCTTCTGTGATTCTCAGCTGGGAAAGTCTTGAGTCTGCTCTGTGTTTTGGCCTGGAGAGCGTCCGCGAAGGAGAGGATACCGCATCTGCTGCTATGGTCGAGGTTGACGATAGAGATATTTACGTCAGGAGGTGGCCGGATCGAAATTATCTTGCCTACGACGGCGATCGCCGTCCTTCTAGCTGTGTATTATCTACTCCTCCCTCTCAGAAAGGGCTGGAGACTGTGTCAGGGCTATCGCCGCCGGATAGTCACTCTGGCCAGGCTCTCCAGTCTGCCTACGACTTTCTCAAGCACTGTCTTCGCTTTCTCAAAGACAAATTCCCAGCCAATTGGCAATTGGACGTCACAGCTCGGCCCCTGGCAGATGCGGACCATTTGCCAATTACTAAGAACAGCCGGTCGCCCTTATCAAGGTCGCGACTTGGCCACATCCAATTCGGTCAAATGCCTTCCGAGGCTGAAAGGTCTTCTTCCACCCCCAACGTATTCATATCGACTATAGTCCTATCCATTGACTTCCAGTGGCTGAACTTCATCCTGAAGATGGTGGGAGAGCCGATCCGTCGACATCTAGTCTCCATCGTCAGTGAACGAGAGCGTAGGCGTCATGCCGTCTTGCAGTCTGAGGACGTCGTAGGGAGGCAGCGGACAAATTATGATGCCTATCGGTGGGGTGAGGCTGGCTATGAAGAGTCGGTACAATCAACTGATGATGGAGGACTTATTTTATCCAGGAGGTTCGCTGGCATTGCTGGCGATCCTGTCCCCTGATGGAGAACTCAGCTGATAAGTGATGAATTGGCTCCCGTAATAGCTTTGTGAGGTTGTGTTGATTTATGCATTGCAAGCGACTGGTGTTCCGGAAAAGCCAACTGAGGGATAGCGTTGGTGCTCTGGGTGCGGCGAGCTATTCATCGCGGAAGGGAGCCTGGAGAGCGTGGAAAGTGAGTTGGCGGGCTGATCTTCAACCGCATTGGCTTCATGCTATGTCAATATAACAGTGTCTAATTCAGTTCATGCTAATACGCATGATCAACGTGTCAAGATATTGAGGGGATGCGTTCTGCCCATCTTTTTACGCATCTCTATCGTCCATTGTCGTGTTTCGTGTTGAGGGTCGCACATTCTCAAATCTCATCGGGAAGATGTCATTCGCTCTTTCCTTCCTCATCTTAAACCAGTGCGAGAGCTTATCAACTTAAGAGCCGTTCTCCAACGCACGTCCTCATACCTACAAAAGCCTACATACTCGTTACTTTCAAATGCTTCTTCTATCCTATCCCTAATGCCCCAAATCTGTCTGTTTGCAGCAATAGTATCGACTCGTTGTAGACACTCTCGAAGAAGAATCCAATCCATTATTATGCACACGTCTGTTAGCTCTACCAATGCTCAACGAAGCCACAACAGCCGTCGGGGACGTCCTCGACGCAGATTCGCTCGGTCGACTTCTGCAGAGCGGGGGCCTAAGGCTTTGAAGGATAGGGAGAAGGGGAGTAAGTCGGAAGAGATGGAGATGACGGCGGGTGCTGTCAGCAGTGAGTCTTCTCTTCAATGCCTAATTCCATGAGTTTTATGCTCTCTAAAGTAGGACTGCAAACGTTAACAGCTATCTATGGCAGACAACCGCTTTTCAGTCCTTGCACCCAAAGAGCCTGCGCCTGGTGCGCAGGGAAAATCATCATCGCCCCCTCCACAATCAGACTTCAGCTTCCGCTGCCAACACCGTCCAACCAGCACGACACGCATTGAGGCATCTTTAACCTCCCCAGAGGTATCATTCCTCCACAGGAAGAGCAAGGAGAAAGTGCTAGAAGCACCACCCACGGACAATGTACCCAAGAGCGAGAGCAAGAAGGCGCTGCCACCGCTGTCGACTGTCACCGTACCCGTATCACTCATCCCTAAAGACGGCAAAGATCAAGTGCTAGCACCCCCAGCTACGGCATTTTCATGCGCCAAGAAGTACTCGGTAGCCCCTGTGCTGCCTCTACGACCCAAACCCTTGAAGGCCGACACCTCAGCTACAGCCATCATGGGCTCCAATTCATGTACGTCGGGTCCATCAGTACTCGCACTCCAAGCCTCATCGACCTACTCTACTGGCCCCAGCTCAGCGCGCACCTCGGTCGATTCCAGCACCGCATCGATCATGTCACCAGAGACACAACGCCAACTATCCTCGCCACCACCCCATCCCTCGTTCCGAACATCCACGCCAATAGGCAGCGTACCCAACGCGGCGCCACAGCACCACATACGATCCACGACACCCTACCCCGCCTCAACGAAGTATCCCACAAGGACCGATATTACAGTCACTCCTCTATCCCCACTCCAGCGAACAGGAACCGCCTACCCATCTGGCGACCCTCTACCCCTGAAAGGCAGTAGCTGCACCTCATCATGGAACATCTTCAGCATCGCCACCGAGATCGCGGCAGTGAATCAAGCAGCCTCGCAGAAGCTCGTCAAAGCGCCTTCGGCGCCTGGTATTCCGGCGTCGAAATATGGGACTCCGGCGGAGAAATTTGGACGGTCGAAACCGAAGATTGTAAGGAATGGGAGTGCTAGAGGGAGGGCGGATGCAGAGGCGGGGAGGAGAGGGAGTGGGTATTTCAGCTTCGGTGGGGGGGATGAGGAGAGTGGGCATGGGGGGGAGGGAGAGGGGGCGGAGGGAGAGGGGGAAGAGGCAGACGGGGAGTGGGAGTGGGTGGGGAAGGTCAGTGCGTGATTGTGGGGATTGATGAGGGGTGATGGGGATTTGAAGAGTGGGTGAGGTGTATGCTCGTGTATTGGACGACGACTGACTACGGTAGTGAAATTGATGATGCTCTGGTGGTTGAGGGCTGTGGTCTTGGTAGTGCGTTCAGGATGGAGTAATAATTGCTCTGTTTTGAATATCACTGGCAGAAAAGACCCTTCGATCTGCGTATCTATGTCCGACTGGTGCTGGTACTGCGGTTCTCCCTCGTCAAGTACACTTCTCGTTTTCAATGTCTCTATTCTTGTCCTACGCTTTTAGTCCCTTCTATTTTGTGAAGCCTCTGTCATCCTGGAGATCTATCAATCAGATGGTGGGTATGTCTCTGCTCAAGGTCTTCATTAGTACTTGACTTTTCTCTTCATCAGTCTAATTTAAGGAAACTACATTCAACAAAGCCTTGAAGTCTTGAGACATTTCACTAATGATGTTTACGTTTTTGTGATTTGTATGTATGTGATGGTGGCCTTGAAGACTGTTGGGTGAAACGATGATATATACTGTGTCCATGAACAGCGTCAATGGAGACCTTCTTCGGCTTGTCTTTGCAGAATAATCTTCGGAAGAGGAGGGTACGAGATGCGGTGCGCGGTTGTAGTTTGATTCGAAAGATCCGATGTCTTGTGGCGAGTCAGTGAAGGGGGATGGGGAGGGGGGATGTTTTGTGATGAGTCAGTGTGGTGTTTGAGCAACCCACGGCGGTGGTGAGTGATTGAATACGGAGAAGAAAGAAATAGAGAGCTGACAACCATGGCTAAATGGGAAAAATGTGAGGAATTTTCCGTGAATTGAAACGAATTACGTATTTTCTTTTCAAGTGTTCATATCTCTGGATTGTTGCTTTGCTTGGTATTGTATCACAATTATGTACACGTAAAGTACGGAAGCATGCTGTACCTAGACCAAACCAGCTGGTCGAGCGCATGAGAAGTGCGTAAGACAACATTTTGGATATCCTGTCATATACCCGTGAGGGTCGAGAGGCCCCCCATTTGCGCTGTTCTATGCTCAAATTATTTTGGCTCCGTGCATGCATGTTTTTCTAGCTAATGAGACAATTGTTTGTGTACGTCGAATGGTATTTTGAGAAAAGGAGGCAAGTGGTTGTGTGCTGTAGTTGGCGTGGAGAGTTGGAGAACTTTGCATAATATTGAGGGTTGGTAAGATCCGATCACGTATGCCTCTTCCCTTTTTGCAGGCATTATGGAACGATAAGTCGTTCAAAACATCACAGCACTAGCAGGTACGTCCTGCCTCGCCTGATACGAAGAATGTCCCCCGATCCCATCCTCCACACCCGTCACAGTCGGACTCTTCTGCATCTCCCGCGCTCCGATGGGAAAATTTGGAACAGCTGGACTCGAGACTTGGCTCTGGCTTTGCGATTGCATTATCTTCTCCCTCGCCATCTTATTCATATTCCCGCCCTCACTGCTCGTCTTCCGCAAGCGCCTCATCGTCCGTCGATCTGGCCGCTCCTTGTCATCGTCTGCTGAGAAGGTACTCTGTACGTCGCCATTCTCGTCATAAGGGCTGGGTGGATAGTCTCGTTTGGCGGGACTGGGCTCAGGGCTTTGGATGCGTCCGAGCGCTTGCAGGAGGGTTTGTGTGCGTTTGCGCCGAGAGTCGCGGACAGGGATTGGCGGGGCTGCCTTGGTAGGTGAAGGGGGAGAGTCCATTCCATTGCGGAGGGAGGCTTCGGGAGGGAGATTCACGACGTCAACGGAAGAGGTGCAGGAGAGGAAGGTCGGTTCGGAAATTTCGTGCTTGGTGACGGAGCGTTTGCGGCCACCGTGTCCTGAGCGATGGCCGTGGCTACTGGTAGGTGCGCTGTGAGGGGGGAACATCGTTGGGCTTGAGGAGGCGAAAGAGGGGCGGGAGTCGTTGACTGAAGGCGTAGTTGATGCGGAGCGTGGGTATGCATTTTTCGAAGAGCGGCCAGCTGGGTTGATCATGAAAGGGGCGTTTGGAGGAGCGACACGAGGCTGGAAGTAGTCTGGCGTACGCGTAGCTGTGGTTCTGCTGTTGCTACGGCTGCGGAACCGGCCTGACACTGCTGATTGTGATCGCTCTGCAGGTGGTTGGCCATGGCCATTCAGACTCGCCACCAATTCGTTTGTTGACCTCGGAGCACTGGAGTTATTCTGATTCACGGGTTTTGGTACTGCTGCGGCTCCGTTTGGACTGAAGCCATTGACGCGGCCTTGCTCCATGTTCGGTCTCCTGGAACCAGTGCCGTTGACCTTGCGAGACTCGGGGCTGCGCCTGTCAGACTTGTTAGGATTCGATGAGGCAGACTTCGACGACCGTGGGGAGTGCCTCTGATGAGCGAGATCCTCTTGGCTTCGAAACACGCCCACGGGATCGCGCTGTCTGTTGAAAGATGACGGAGGAGTATCTGAATGCTGACGTACATCTTGAGGCCGACTTGGCTGCGTCAATGGCTGTGGTGGCAATCTCTGCTTTGGGGGCATGGCACGATCTGTCAGCTGCTCCCTTCCCAGAAACATATCTGGCGGGGGCTGAGCGGCATCTGGCATCGGGCCTGGACCACTGCATGGGCTTATTCCCAACATCTTCATGGCCTTTGATGGCCGCTCTTGCTGCTGTTGACTTCCGGCTAAAGAAGGCTTGCTAGACTTCTTCAAGAGGCCAAACGGGTGACCTTTCGCTGGGCTATGATCTTGCGTTTGAGCCCCAGGTCCAGGACTAGCAGACCTACTATTGCTCTCTGCGTATATCCTGAGGTTGTCCTGCACCATACGCCTCCTCTCGGCTAGCTCATTGGCGAGATCCTCACGCTCTTTCTGTGTCTCTGTGCTTGCTCCACGCGAGTGATGAGCTTTTAGCTGCTCCTGCCAGGTGGCTGAGTTGCTTCGTGCGTGGCTTGAGTTTGTACGCGGTGCTTCGCCTCCCAGGATCCGCTGTGCCTTATCAGTTCCAAGCATCTGCTGTGCCTTTGGGTTGTCGTGGTTGTTTCTTAATGCTGTAGCCTGTTCGAGAATATGTCGAGCAGCAAAAGACAATGGCGGTGGTGCTGCGACGCTGCTTTGGTCAGATTCGCGATTTTGTCTGGCCCAATATTGGCGGTCTGCTTCGCGTGATTGATTTCGCGAATGGCTTTGCAGCGCAGACTCATGGCCGAAGATGCTCTGGCGGACGTCGGAGAACCTGTTTATTGTTGGTGAGTCCTCTGGGTAAATCGAAGACTGGTCACTCTGTTTTCGCAGATGTTCCCGGACCAACCCACTCAGGCCGTTCGAGACCTCCATTGGTCCAAGTGTTGAAGAGTCGGCATCCATCCTAAGGCCGTTAGTGTTTTCTAGTGGGGGCTCGGGTTGCTGTTGCGTTATTGTAGTTCCGCTTCTGTAGCTCCTGCTATCTGACGCTGCCTCTTCTGCCGGTTCCGAGGGCGAAAGGTGGTTGTGCTCAGGATTGAAATTCAGCTGCTGCTTTATCTCATTTGGTATGGATTGTGGAGGCATTGGCTGTGAGAACCCATGCGACTTTGTAGCCGGAGTCATGGGAGAATTGGGCTCTGATTCGTTCTCACGCTGCGAGTCAACGTCGCTGCCACTCATGCCAGCCAAGAAGCTGCGGTCGTTTCGATCTTCGCTTTGCCGGACGGAGGGTGAATTCGTGCCGCTTCCGCGCTCCTGCACAGGGCGCAGGACACGATCCTCCATATGATGCTCCCACGGCTGCCTGAAGGATTCGGTCCGTGAGAATTGGCTACCAAGCGAATTATTGCGACTTTGACTGGTCGTGTGCTCATCGATGGAAAGCGCTTGCGGGGAGAATGGTCGAGTAAGTTGTGGGCTTGGCGTTCCCCTGCCTTCTTGTAGCTGGAGTTGTCGTTGTAGATATTGCTGCTCATTGTACATGACCTTTGGCTTGTTGAATGCTCCGGAGGCAGTCGCTTTGCCAAGGTCGTTAGGTTCTAAAGAAGCCACAAGCGGACCTGAGCCATTAAGATCCTTCGTTGGGCTCATAGGTGGGCTCAACGGGGGAGATCTGCCACATCCAGAGTCAGTCGGGATGGTACCATTATGATCATCTTTGAGACCCAAGTCGAAGACTTGCATCTTGGGTGGTGTACTTGAAGGTGCAGGACTGGCAGCGCGGAAGCCGTTGGAAGCGTACAAGGGACCTGGACGCTGGTAGCGATCATGTAGGTTGCTAGCACTTCTCGATTGCCGTCGCGCTGCTATCAAATCTCTCGGGGTGCCGCTACCGGCCGCTGTGCTGCGTTGTGTCTGTAATGAGGCAAGGCGCTGCAGAGCAGATGATTGCTGCTCGTGCATATGCTGATCTAAACCTTGGCCGTACATGCGTCGGCCTTTGGGGCCTGGACGATCTGAGCCCGCGGAACCGGGTTGCGTCGATGAAGCGCCATTGATGGTTTCAAAGGCGGATCTTTGGGAGGCGACAGAGGTAGCTGCTGTAGATGTGCGAGGTTGAGATGGGCCTGAGTTGGTAGATGACGAGGTTTCCCTGTTGAGGTTGTACTTCGCTAGTGGAGGCGAGCCTGACCGATCTTGGTCGTGTGGTGATCTGAGGTGGTCTTGTCCTGTCCGTTCTCGCTCCTGCCTCTCCTGCTGCCTCTCCTGCTCCCGAAGCTTTTGAAATGCGGATGGTGCGGTATCTTCCTCGTAGAGTGCCTTTCCACCCATATTGCCACCCGTTGGCAGATCCCCTTCCTCTGCATTGAAATTCTTCACGGAGCCTGAACCCCCAAGAGGAATCTTGTAGATCTTTTGCCGTCCTCCAAACATAGTGTTGCCCTCGCCTGGCCTCGACCTGCTCATGACACCCCCTTCATCTGTGTCGTAGCCCCCAGACCCATATGATTCTGTTCTCGTTTGAGCAAATGGCGGTCGTATTGGTCCACGTGTGGAGTCCACCTCAGCAATATCGGAGAGTCCCTTTCGATTGAACAGATCCAGTCTTGACGCTCGCTTGGGAAAGAGAACGCTGTCATCGTTGGCCTTTCCTATCTTTGATGTTGGATCATCCTGCTCCCTCAGCATACTGAACCTCGCCGACAGATTAGGCATGAGCAGACTCGTGCGAAAGTCATCTGAGGAGGGGAGCGCTGTAGCAAGGTCGACTTCAGGTTGTGGTGGTGGCGAAGCCTGTTTCTTCCTCCTGAAGGTCTTCGAAGCGAATGAGGGCATTGACGGCATTGCTGGAACATCGTCCTTATCGATAGAGGGTCGGCGACTTGTACCGGCACTCTGCCCTCCGTCAGACTTCTTTCTCGAACGAAAGCGATTCATTGTGAGTGTTGTGAGTGATGCGCTTGTCGACTATAGCCTTGCAGATGCAGCCGATCGTCACTGGCATTCAGGGAGTCGAAGCAATTGCGTGATAGCGGCTGATCGCAGGCGTCGCAATTAGAAGATGCTTATAGGCGCTGAACATGCGACTTCAAGTATTCAATGTCTTCTTCAATTGTGTTGAGCGAGGATCCCGATCATATCCTCCTGTGGCAGTGTTGCATCCAATGCGTCGATGCAATGCAACGCGGCGCTGATTGCGCAGCCGGCTGCCTGTTTGATGGATCCGATGGTGATAACGAAAGTTGTTGGAGCATGTAGACGGTCGTCGTCGTAACTCGAATGAAGATCGAAGGAGAGTGCTTTAGCCAAGGGGGAATGGGCTTTGGTAAAGATCGGCGAAAGATCGTCTAGTTTCCCACGCGACTTTCGGGTTCTAACTTTCCCACAAGATTCTAGTGTTTTGTTCGCTCAGGTACCAGCCCCAAACGTGAGAGATTGTTCTGAGGGAACGCGGAAATGGAGATTACTTCGAACGCGGTCGCCTGCAGATGGAGGCTGGCTGCAGGCCAAAATTGTGGTCCCTGCAAAATGAATAGTTGCGAAAGGGGCCAAGCGCAGTTTTGATCGGGGATACGGATCTTGCTTGGTGGCTGTGGCGCGTCGCTGTCGGGGGGTACTCCGTACAACCCTGGTACGTGTCGAAGGGGAAATTTCTTCAACTTCCATTCAGAAGGACGTTTCCCGCAAATTAGTCATGACGGTGGTGGATCTATATTAGAAGGTGAATTTTGAAATTTGTCAACGGCTTTCTATGGGGTCTGTGGCTGGCTGATTCCGTGGTGAAGAGAAGGCGACCTTGGCTGCAAGAACTACCGAAGTTTCGCATCTAAGGTACTTACCTACCTTATGTAACATTCCTCTACCTTCAAACTCTACAATTCTTCATCTCAGGGGCTCACAAATCGATGTCTTTTTGTCTCCTGAAGACAGTGAAGACAATAATTGGAAGTTATCGATTTTCCTCTTCAAGCAAGGGCTCGACTTCAAAGATCTCATCCTGGAAAAGGGGAACATCGAAATCCTTTTCGGGAGGATCCGATTCGTCCCTTTCCTTCCGTTTCCCCTGTCGCTTCTGACACTAACGTCTCACTGGCCCTGACCCGCGAGACGGCGTTTTTAGAGCCTGCCTCTGCCAATCATACGTCGGCAAAAATAAATCAGCGTACAACATGCAACCTGGATAAGGTTTAGATCACCCTTGCTCATCGTCGATAGTCAAGAAATATCTCGATCTTCCTGTATGAAGGGCTGTTGGTGGGCTGAAAGGCTGTTGGTCGGCTGAAAGGCTGTGCTGTCTCGTGGCGGAGATTCTTCCTTGAGGCGTAAAGCCCTTAGAATATGTTTCAGCAGTGTTTGCCGGTGATTGTTCGCTTCCAACTCGGCCCCCAACCTGAGCTGTGGTGAGTAATGAAACTCGAAAAACAGATTTTGGTTATAGCGAATGTCTGGTAAATGATAGTTCTGATTTCTGAACGTGTCACAGTTTCATCTCATCATGAAACACTCCGCTTAAGCATTGTCCACACGTCAGGCCATATTATTCCGTCGCCCTTGCCTGGAAAGTGTGACTGAGGCGAATGAGGACATTTGAAAAGTGTAATCTGCTGCATTACGAGTACGTCAACGGAGGCGTGTGTGCGCGAAATGCTTTCCTTTTCCGGTACCTTTTATCCTCCAGCGGCACTCCTAGAGCTAGTACTGTAGCTAGTACTAGGTTATCCAGATCAGCCCTTCCGCTCATCTCCATGCCCTAGTACTATTCTATAGTAGTAGGAATTAGAGATACGAGGAGTAAATAAATAAACTAATCTATCAAGTTTAGTTAAAAATAAAATATTACGACCGTCGCGTTCCTATATACTTATATATATCGCTATCGCTAGCTCTACCCCTTCCTCCCTCCCTCCCTCTCTACTAATATCGCTACTACCTATATTACTATCGTTATAGAGTCCTCTTTTAAATTTAATAACGTCGTTATCGCCTTTATTACTATCGTCGTAGATTACGCCCAGTTAGTAAAACGCCCCCGCTAGGATAAAAAACCTCTACCTACTATTCTTTAGGTACTTAATTATATCGCCGCCTAATAATAATATCTTTTCGTCTCTATTACCGAGTTAATCGAGTGGATAAAAAATCGTTAACGTAGTTATATCGGAGTTAATAGCGGAAATTACGACGATAGTAACTTTAGTAGAGACCTCTTAAATAGTTATAAAAGAGGACGATTATATAAAAGAGTAAAATTATATATAAGAGTAGGATACTTATAACGATCTCGTAGTTAAACGGGAGTGGGCGGAGGGAAAGGATTATATATAATCTCCGTTAATTAAGAGTTATCCCGACTAGCTACCCTAGTATAAGGATACCGACGGCGAGGAGTATCGGGATATTAAGAGCGACGACGACGTAACCTAATAAAAGGGTAAAGAGCGGGGACTATAAGAGGATGAGGGTGAACCGATAGTAAAGTAAACCGACAGTAAAGTAAACCGATAATAAGTTAAACCGACAGTAAGGTAAATAGTTATAGCGTTAGGCCTAGGATTGGGCGATAGCTATATATAAAAAATAGCGAAAATAATATTCTAGAGCCCCTGTTTCACCTTACTTTCAGCTTTTAACTGAACTTTTGCCCTATGGCGGATTTGCCCCATGGCGACGCGCAAACCCTATGGCGACGCGCATGCTCTATAGTAACGCATCTCCGGCTGTTACTATGGGCGACACGTACTAATTTCGGGAGATGCCTAGCCTGGGGCCATGCAGGAAGCTACTGCACACCCCTTGATAGTGCCGCTGGAGGATAAAAGCGTCCCCTTTTCCACAAAGAGTATCTCCTGCTCCCAGCCGTCGTGTGAAGTTACTCGTTGTTGAACATGCATGTCAGTCCTTAGGATTTCGCGGGTCCTCGCAGCCGTGACGACGTGCATATGCATATGACAGATGACAGTAGTGCATACGCTTTGTATACCCGTACTTCTCAAAGCTACACCTCAAGACATTTGTCATCGTGCGCGTTAGGTGTCAGCACTTTGTGAAAAAGTCATCCTCTTGTGATGCTATAGCATCCGATTGACTTTACGATGTCGTTAGAGGGTAGGGGAACAGGGAAGCGGCAGTAAGTCACTGTTTCCCGGACCCAGGAGTTGGTTTGCCCGACTACCTTGAATCGACGAAAAGTGCGTAAGAGGTCTCCTGCGCCTCCCATGGAGAAGGCTGGACTTTTACAAGAATTCCGCTGTGCGAGTCGAAAATGTCTATAGCCTGCTTGTGGTTGTCATCTAGGACGCAGAGTATACGACGCCTTGAATCATGTTTAGTGCCCAAGATATGAGAAGATGGAGTCGCCGCGATTTGGTTAATATTTGGTCTCGGATCTGAACCATAGTATATCAATGCGTATTCTTCAACGACATAATATGTTATGCTAGCGTCTCGGAGGAAAGCAATAACAGGCTTGAAGTCGTAGGGTAATCCAACAATGTCTCCATCAGATGTACGAGGATGAAGAGTGGGCTGGAATTTTTTTTGACTTTTTCTTGTGTGCTAAAGTCTACAAAAGTAAGCCTCTCGAGTGGAGGAATCAGCAAGGCTGGGAGTTCAATTGGTGAAGAGCGTAGGAATCTCATAGTGACTCGCGAGACACCGAACATTGAGTTCGAGTCTACATCAACTATAAATGCTCTTCATATCTCTTCAATGGACGCAGGAACGTCACACGGTATTGATTGGGCCATTCAGAGATACTTAAGGTACAGGCAAGAGCAAGCTGATCTACAGAGAACGTCGGGCCGAGGGCCTCCTATGACCACATAGCGTTAGTCCCAAAGATCATCTGCCAAGACTTGAAACAAACAAGCGACACCCTGTCCAGGCTCTGATCTTGCTTCCCACCAGCGACCAGCTCGCAATCCAGTCTTTACAGCATCCAAGATGAGGCAGCTTGATGCATTCGTACTTTCCGCCGTAGCGGCTCGCTCAATTGCAGCTGCAGAAGCCCCACGACCAAGGGGCGTTGGGCCTGAATGTTTGTCCTACCCTGCCGCGAGCTGCCTCCACACGAGGACATAACCACTGACCTTGATATCCAGTTGCCAAATTTTACAAACCTCTAGATAAATTCACTTGTATATCCTCCCCCTCTATTTCCCTTCCTATCTCCCGCCTCAATGACGATTTCTGCGACTGTCCCGATGGCTCCGATGAGCCTGGAACTTCAGCCTGCGCCCATCTCTCACCCCTCTCCCCTCATACTGCTGGATCCGCTGCTACAGGAGATGTGAATACTTCCCTAGCCCTTCCAGGCTACTACTGCAAGAACAGAGGCCATCAACCATCCTACGTGCCATTCACGTTCGTCAACGATGGCGTCTGTGACTATGACTTATGCTGTGATGGCAGTGACGAATGGGCAAAAGTTGGGGGCGTCAAGTGTGAGGACCGATGCAAAGAAATCGGCAAGGAATGGAGGAAGCAAGATGAGATACGACAGAAATCGGTTGCGAATGCTGCTAAGAGGCGAAAAGAGCTAGTGGCGGAAGCTGGAAGGTTGAGGAAGGAGGTGGAGGATCGGATACAGGATTTGCTGACCCAGATTCAGGGTGAGGAATTGAAGGTCGAGGCATTGGAGGCTGATTTGAAGGAGGCCGAGAGGCAAGAAAGAGGAAAGGTTGTCAAGAAGCCAGGGGTAGGTGGTAGCAAGCTCAGCATGCTGGCGCAGCTCGCGAAAGATAGGATTGAAGAGCTTAGAGAGACTTTGGTCGAGGTGCGCGGGCAACGTGATACGGGCAAGTCCCGGATTGCGGAGCTTGAGGGCATACTTTCCTTGTTCAAAGAGGAATACAATCCCAATTTCAACGACGAGGGTGTCAAGCGGGCTGTTAGGAGCTGGGAAGATTATGCTGCGAGGGATAAGCCCGCAATTGGAGATGAAGCTCATGATAGGGATCTGGACGAGATCGCAAAATCTGACGCCGAGAGTGGAGCTATCAGGTGGAGCGAGTGGGAAGAACCAGAGGAGAGCGATGTGGATGTTCGTAAGTACTCCCAAATCCCTTCGCTGCCCATGCTTTAGGCTTATATTGTGCAGTCTATAAATTCGAAGCCTACCTCCCCACTCCCGTCCGCTTATGGATCGACCAAAAACTCCGCGAAGTGCGCGTTCTACTCGTCGAAAATGGCATCCTCGCCCCAACCGACGTCTCGGGCTCAGAGTCGAAAGAACTCGAAGACGCGCGCAATGCCCTGAAAGCCGCCGAAAACGGCCTCAACGACAACAAAAACATACTGAATGAACGCGCAGAGGACTTAGCCAAAGACTATGGCGCTGATGATATCTTCCGCGCCCTCAGAGGCCAATGCGTCTCGAAAGACTCGGGTGAGTATACCTATGAGCTGTGCTGGCTTGAGCAAACGAAGCAGATATCGAAGAAGAATCACGGGCAGACTACGATGGGGAAGTTCGCCTCTATTGATACCATTATGGTCGATGATGAACTCCCAGCTGACGGCAAAGGCTTGGGTTCAGGCCAGAGGGTCGCGCTGAGGTATGAGAATGGGCAACATTGCTGGAATGGACCGAATAGGAGTACGTTGGTTGTGCTTGCTTGTGCGGAGAAAGAGGAGGTGTGGAAGGTTACGGAGGAGGAGAAGTGTGTCTATCGGATGGAAGTGGGGACGCCTGCTGTGTGCAATGTTTTGGAGAAGAAGGTGGAGACGCCGAGGGATGAGTTGTAGATTATGGGTTGCATTGGCGTGAACTGCGGCTAGGTATTGAGCGACGTGTGTATCAGTATATGTATGGAAAGCTGGATGGAGCATGGTGGCCAAAAGCAGAATGAGATCTCTTGAACTAGGCCTCGGCATTGGTTATTGAGATAGATAGATTAGCAGACTCCAGAGCTACACACCCACTCTCTTCAATTGCATTAATGAAATCTAGACGGCTATCTATCCATGTCTCCACCAATCAAAGTTATAGGAAAGCAAGGATCTCTCTATTATAAATTGACCCTCTGTAGTGATACGACTGATGGTCTGTTTCTTTTCGTAAGTATACAGATGAGGCGAAGGCGTGTAGGCATGATTGGAATCATGATATTTATTGAGAAAACGCCGGAGGAAAGGGAGAGTTGGGTGGATTTTCTTGGGTTGTGAGCCGGTTTTTTGTCGAATAATACCTGCTAAGCTGCACCCTCCTCTTCACAAACCCGCATAAAGCGGATGCTGTGATGAGAAAAGTGGTCTCTAGTCTTCACTACCATAGTTCGCTCTCAGACAAAATCTTCCGAAGAAGTCGAGCAAGCGAGAGGCAAGTAGGTAGAGAGGCCGTAGAGACCAGGTGGGATGATAGGATTGCAATGAAGCGAATCGAATTGTTGATATTTGTGACTACCAAGTCTGTTCCTCTTGTGAGCCCCCAGGGTTAAGGTAGGTAGCTAAAGAAGAAGGAGCGATCAGTAATGAGTGCCATTCTAGCCGAGCGTCGAGGGTACTATCGCTCTGTGCGAAGTTTCAGTCCGACGAATCAAGTTACAGCAAGAAGCATAAGTGCAATAAGGGATAAGGAATCTATCTATGCAATCGTTCGATCATTCATTCGGTCAGTTGTAATGCAAGCGCCAGCGGGGCATGGGTCAGAAGTCGAAGCGACAACTATGCAAATGGGGTATCGTCCCGAGCGCCAGACCTGTAAGCTCCTTGTAAGCTTGTGCCACACATGATGGATGTCGAATATGAATGAAAGTTGGGCATGCCCCATCAACCATCTCCGTTCCGGTTTGTATCCCTCGTCCACGTCGTTTTCGTACACCGTTCTTTTCGTGCTCACTCTTCTTTCGTAACAATCCGGCCATGAAGATATACCATAGAATGATATACAGCCACTCGACTAATCAATGTCAATGGGGTCATCTCGAGAGTACCCACTCAGGTTGCGGGCTACCTCCGCTCGTCTCTCATCGCTCAAGGGAGCCATTTTGTCTGATGGCCTTGCTATGGGGTGGCATACATCCGCTGGTCGCTCATTGGTCTGGGGTGCGGTCACGAACGACGATCGTGATGAATGACATTTACTCACTGACGTGAGTTGGGCTCCAGGATACTGGGTTTGCTCGCGACAGAGGTTTTCTGCACAACTACGGACTTCACTTGGTGGGTCGGGTTCGCGTTTGTAGAACACTTCCTGGTTCTTTCCTGCTTTCCCGTGTTTTTCGATGAAAGCTTCTTTTTGGTTGCTGCTAATTTCGTCGGGTATCAGCCTTGCTAATTGGGGGAATTGTTCTTTCAACGCACCAGCCCTCCGCTTTGCTGGTGGTAAATTGCCGAGGTTGGGAGCTTGGGGAGCCGACACTATCCCTGTGAGCTGAGCAACGAGGCCTTTTCTTTGTCGTTTGGTTATGCGGACAGGGATGTTCGTCGCATTTGGAAATTGCTTCCGTAGGGAATTTGCTCTGCTTTTCTCGCCACTCGCGATTTCTAGTGTTGATTTAGCCTTTGCTCCCTGGCTGGATACCGTTTTTGCTGTGTGAACACCAGGTTTGTTACCCTTTGCAGGCCCACTCTTGAAGACTATATCCACGGATTCTTGTCGTTTTTGGGCCACAGGACCGTGGTTCCCAGTCAAAGCAGGCTTGTTACCCTGTGAGAACCCTGTTGGAGGGATCTTACCCGCGCCGTTCTGTCTGCTCGCAGGCGCGAAGCCCTGGAACTCGGCGAGAGACGCATTGGATGCAGATATGCGCTGCTGTGGGAGTTCGTACTGCTTAGGAGCGCCGCTATCAGAGCATCTCAGACATGTCAGATGGAGGAAGCAAAGAAGCACTTACGCTGGGACTCCCCGGCTCTCAGTGTACAGGTCCAGAAGACGATTGCGCTGCCAGACAAAAGACTCGTAGTTTCCAGCAAGAGCCCAGTCCAGTAGGCTTGGGCGATTTGGAGTCTGCATTGCTCTAAGGATTTCAGCCTGGCACATTTTAGTCAGCGTTACTTCTTTGGTGGTAGAAATCGAGCAGCAAGACAAGTCTTGAAACTAATTACGAGGCAAGGAGCCCACAGTCTACTCCAGACACGAGTCCGAGACTCTAGAAAGGGTAGTCTGTAAGGGAGAGAAACTCGGAAAAGTGCCTTACATGAGCTTTGGAGAACCGATCAAAGATAAGCATAACCTTTAGAGACCCGCCTGAGATGTCGTTGTCAGGTCTATTCGGGTCCATGATGGCTAGGCGGTCCGCTTTGTATAGTTGACGCTTTGAATTCGGGCGGTAATATTCGCTCTTTACATCATTGTCAGCTAAGGCCGGTTGAGGAAATCAAGGCTGCTCACCTTGTCAAAGTAGCCTGGAGGGTTCATCATCAGGCCTGTCCGCGCGTTATCCAATCGATTTCCATAGAAGTCCAGAAACTCGATGAGCATCTCTCCCAGATGTTGTTCCGGAACCAGCTCTCCGCTCTGCACCCGTGGCATGTTCTGCAAGAGACTTGTAACCAGGCATGTGACCGAGAACCCACCAAGTCCTCCGTACATCACTTCGTTCAAGCCTCGCATCATGAGGAATTGTTTGACTATGGTAACAAGTATGGGCATAGCTGGGAATTGCTCTTTCCACCTGGCGAACGTGTTATTAGCTATGATGCCGCTGTCGTTCTCGAACGAAACCTGGCACATTTCGGAGTCAGCATTGCTTCTTCGGGCGAACATTTGGGGCAACAGGACATATCTCGGGGATAGATTTGGGGTAAGAACCCACGATCTTACTCTCAAAACATGACTTGAAACTCCAGAAAAGATGTCAAATAGGGAAGAAGACTCCGAAAAGTGCCTTACATCAACTTTGATGGCGGTAACCCTATCGACAAATTTGATAATCGGAACTTTAGCACCAGTGACCACCTCCAATGACCCAGGCGCAGCCAGGCCGGAATTTTCTAGGAATCGGCTGAACTTAAACATTTGAGAGTTGTTTTGGCAGACAACCTTCTGACCAGACGACCGGTAGCTATTAGATATTACCACAACGTCCATATCTGCGGTAGGTAGGTAGAGACCTATAATGATTTTGGAGTCAGCGTATTTGTCGAACTCGACATAGAATCCAAGAGACGGTAACATATCTCGGAAAATATACATACCAGCAGCATAAGAACCAAAGCATTGTACGTTGGCATGCGGAATATGCTTGGAAACCACATCTTGGAGGCGAGATAAGAGCTCTTGGCGTATAGTTTGTTCGAAATTTTGCGGTTTCACAAATTCATAGAAGTCGCAGATTTCTTTGTGTAGACTGTGAATAGTCTGTTAGTGAGGGAAGATGCCAGTAATCCTCCACATATTTTATGCATCGTACTTACCGAAAGCCAGCATTCGCTGTCAAGAAGCCTGGCCTCTGCAGCCAAGGCGTAGGATCGAGCTCGGGACTAGGAACCCAGTCGGCCAGTATAGATCCATTTGCCTGAACAGGTGGACTCTTCTTGCTCTTTTGCATAGGCCTACCCGACTCTGATTTGCTGATGCAGTCATGATTTCTCTTTCGATTCCCGAACGAATTAGATGTATCTTCAGACTCAAAAGGATAAGTATCTAGCACGACCTGCTCTGGGAGGCTCGGTGGAGCTGTTGGAGCTTGAGCCAACCCGGGCGGTGGGCCCATGCTGTCAGCCAGTACGGTATGACCATTGGTTCCAGGAGCTCCGTTGTTCTGATTATGTAGGTTTTGAAGATGGCTGAATGCGCGAGGCTCAGATGGCGCACCTGGTACGCCGGGCCCATATTCTTCTCGCCAGTCCGGCCTTGGACTTGACGGTGCTTCATCGATGGTCGTAGGCTCGTCATCCATACCGTCGTCCATACCGAATGAGATGAAATCATCGTTCGCAGCCACTTGATTGTGCTCGCCAGTCTTTCCGTCGTCAGCGTCTTTACGAGCCTTTCGAATCAGTTTCACGACGTCTTTCCTCTTTCGCTGCTCGTCGTCGACTGGAGGTAGTACAGTGTACGGGTCAGGGTTGGACCACTTGGGCTCAATAGCTCCATCTCGTGAGCCGGTCGCAGTAGCTCTACGCTTTGTAGGTCGCTCGGACGCTTCTTCATCAGGGTGCTCACTGCCAGCTGTATTTGGAGTTGCCAGCTGTTCATGATTCTCCTCCACTTGACCCACCTCAGAATCGGACAGCTCCATTTGCTCTTCCCCACTGTCCGAGACATCACCTGCGGCCATGAACTTGGCCTGACCAGTCGCCATACCAAGCATTTGCTCAGGTGAATTTCCTCCATCATTCTGACGTCTAAGTAATGGACGATCTGCAGGAGCGACTTTGTAGGGCCGGTTGTTCTGGTGATTTCCCCGCCTAGGACGGTTGATGTTGGCATCGTCCCTATGACTGTTCCTGGCTCTTGGACGGTTATCGCCCTGTCTTGCATATTGCGTAGGTTGTGCGCCCCTCGAATAGTCATTCTCTCGGGTAGCATACTGCGACTGACCAGGCTGCATATCCCTCGGATGGTCCTGTTCTCGGGGATAATGCGGGGCGTAGTTGTCGTTTCTGAACGTAAAGTCGCTCTGCGGAATGCGTTCTTGCGGGTAGTAGCGAGAGTCCGATGGCCTATACGAGTCGCCATGCCCATTCCAACTAAGCGGCGGAGGGGGCCCGCGAGGAAGAGGTGGCATGTCCGGCGGTGGTGGAGGAGGAGGGTAGTCTTGGTAGTTTGGACGGTATTTATCCATGGCAGTGTGTTGACACGAGGGTATGGGTATTGTTGACGAGGACTGTGTCAAAACCCGCAGTACTGAGGGGGGAGTTGATGACTTGATTTAGGCTTGATTCCTCTACCTCCTATTCGGCGCTGGCATGTTACCATACGCAGAGAGTAGAGTTGAGGATTGTGAACATGACAAAGACATGGAAGAGCGTCACTCTGCATTTTGGTATGAATTGCGCTAATCTATTCCTGGGCTAGCTTCCAACCTTAGGGATTCGAGCACAAATAGAACTCGCTGGGCAGGGCCCTTCCCTCGGGTTCTAGCTGCCGCCAACGACTCTTGGATGCTTTTTTTGTGTCAGTAAATGAATGATTGTCGAATACTGTGCGACCAGGTTTATTGTGAGCGAGCGTTTGCAATCATGATCAATTTTTCCGAGTCTCTCGAACCTTATACTGTAAATTAGCTCACGGGTTCACATCTCATTGTACGCATTCACAATCTTCATGGCGATGATTGTCATCTTGGCTTGCACCTGCTCTTCAGTAGAAGGGGTCACCCCCTAACCGTCCAAACCCCCTAACCGTCCACTCGTAGGGCTGAAGCCCGTAGACCCCCAAAAGGACGCCTAGAGCGCGCTGCTTAGGCGACAATACCGATCCCCAAAAACCTCGGCTCCGTCCCCGAACAGCGGGTTCTAGGCGCCGTTTCGGGGGTCTGCGGGCTTCAGCCCTACGAGTGGACGGTTAGGGGGTGACCCCTTCTAAGCTTTCCTCGGAGCTGTCCTGGATAAATGGGCTGAATGCGAGCGACTCGTCCATTGCATCGTCGGATTTCCCAATCCTAAAAGCAAATCTGCTCAAATCAGGTCGCGAAGGATCCCAATACCAGGCATCTGGATGAGTTTCGCCCTCTCGCGAAAATCGTATCCATACCTGGTGAGCATCGCCTTGTATGACACCCATGTCGGTATGGGACTCATTCAAGTTCCATAAGAACCTTTCCCTCAAAAAGTTCAGCATACTCTCATGGATGAAATATCCTTCTTGCTCAATCGTAGCAACGACTCAGTCTCGTCTCCTCCGCACTTTGCTGCTTCCTTCCAACTCCGGATTGTGCTTCTTTTGATGAAGGACGCTGCGTATCCTATCAGGGGCCAGAGTAGGAAATTTATGACATATATCGAGGAAGCTACAGCCCTTGTCCCTCAAGTTGATGATCTGGCTTGCGTGTCTTTCTAATAAGCTGGGAGCTTTGCCAGAAGCTTGAAAGTTTAGTTTTTGTATCAGTCTTCTCCGCCTGGATACGAATGAGCTGGTATTCCGTGAGCGCACACAACTCATTGATCAGCTTGTCTTCCACCGCTGGTGTATGTTCATCCTGACTGTCGTCCACGACTGATAATATTCTGTCGCGGCTGGCTTCTTTGGCTAATAAGCCCTCACCAGAGACTGCTGCAGGTCCCTCTAAGGCGTCCGCATAGTATCGCGCCACTTGATCCTCGACTTCTGATGCTGCGAGCGCTGGCTCCGTGTGTTCTTTGTTGTCCCCATGCAGCACCATGTCATCCCACTCATCACTTATATCGCTTTGCTTTTCTTGTTCTCTCTTTATCTTCCATAGTAAAGATTCGCCACAGCCTCAGACTGCTCCTTCGAATATCGCCCTATATTGTTCCAAGAGATTACAGGCTCCTTCCAATCCGCCGAATCCTGATAGCGAGGAATTCTGGTTATTATGACGCTGAGTACACTGTACAGGATGTGTAATACCTCCCCCAGATTTCCACGGGAGACTTCTATCAGTTCTTCGATCTCTTCCCTAGTTTCAAAGCCTCTGCGACCAAGCCAATCTCTTACAGCGTCGTCTAGCGAATCGAGTCCGACATCGCAACCATCCTTTGCCTTTTTGATGACCTCGAATACTCTATCATTCACAGTGGTCATCTCGTAGAATCTATAATGTAGGTTTCTGAGACCTAACGTTAAAATAGCAAATTTGAGTACCCCGCTCATACTCTTCTTCTCTCTCCACATATAACCATATGCAATATCTTCTATGTCAGGCGTATCGATAACTATCCCCTGTATGAGTCCATCAAGGACCTGCACCCTGAATCTAATCCGCTGACTTCCCAGCTGTATCTGTAATGGTCCCGACAGTTTTAAGATCTCTTCGGAGTTTGTAATGAATCTTTGAACAAGCTTCCCACTTGCCAAGACAGCTTTCGCAGCGCTGATACCCAGCAGCCTGCATGATAGCTCAGAAAGACTTTCGTAAATTGCATGCGTTGTACTTAGCTCGTTCGATCTCAACTTGTTCGAAGTCCCAAAGTCCAGTGGCCCCGCTAGTAAATACTCTGTTGTTAAGCCGATCTTCCCCAAGCTAAACGGTAGAGGGTCTTCTTTTCTTCTTGCAGCATCGCTGAGATAGTCAGGTAAGCTCTCGAAAATGAAGGCAAGAAAGCTATCCAGAGATCCAAGAGGTTGGTCTAAACGGAGCCTTAAACCAACATTTCGGGCGATGTCATGAAAATACTTTTCAAGCATCGTAGCAACGTCAAGATTGTTACCATGAATCCTACCCGTCCTGAGCCCAGAATGCTGATCTTTCCCAAGCGTAACGTTAGGGACGGCATCATGGACCGCCTTCCTGTATTCGTTCAAGAGCTCAGCGGTGGACGGAATCGGTCTTCTAGGCCTGCCATCTTGGTTCAAGATCTTTACACGGAACTCTGGCTATCTTTGAATTTCTGGATCTTTGGAAGCTAACAGCCTCAGTTAGGTCTTGTGTATTGTGTTGTTTGATGGTAGATAAGTTTGTTTTAGGGGATTTAAAATATTTAAATGGATTGAGACGCTCTTGGATGACATTGGGTTTGTAGAGAATTTGTTGTGTATATCTTGTGGTAATGAGTAGAGTGTGATGGTCATTAATATTTCGAGAAAGTTCAGTAATAAACTGCGATCATCTTCTGTTAGGTCTTGAGGCTGTCGAAGCTGATATAAGTGAATGAAGTTCGTATTCCGACGACCTTTACTAAGTGTATGAATGTAGTAATGAAAAGCATCTAGGGATCTTTTTATGAGGCTGTGGATGTGTTGTTGAACTCGGTAGGATATTTGAATGGATTGACTTACATAAAATTGTAGGTACTTGTTGTTTTTATTATCTCTAAGAAAGTTTATGTAACCCTTGGTACTGTTAACAATGTCTTTTTGCTCTGTTCGATGATATTTGATGTTCTGTAATATATCAGTGGACAAATCTTTGCTTTGTAAATCTTTTATCTCATTGTCAATGCTCTCAAGTAAGAGGCTAGAAGATTACGGTTGCTAACTGTCTTGATTAATTTACTGTAGTCTTGTAGTAGGGGTTCTCTGGATGACACGAGGACATTAATCAAATGTTGAGCTACACGTCTCAAGGTGGGAAAGGTCTTTGGCGAATGGTCATCTCCCGAGGGCTTACTGGCCTCCTTTTCAAGATGAGGTTGACTCGGTAGATCAAGAAATGTATTAATGTCGTTGCCTTGGCGGAGGGATCTTGCCGGATTCTACATAAACAAATATTATCGTTCACTTATATTGTTATTTATTTATACCTTTACAAATATAGTTTCTTACCCAAATTTGTAATATTTAGTTCGCTGCTGCTGCTGAGGTCTGAGGAATCGTTGAAGATTCGTATTGATCCATGATCTATGCTCGCTGTTGTAATAATTTATGCTCTCTAGCTTCTCTTGCTGCAAAATCACTCCATACCTATACGAAACAAATCCTTCAGTCCTTCGTAGAGGTCTATATCCCATGTCATCGATATGTGACCGTAGGCCTACTGCAAGACCACATGCTTGGCTGGTGAATAGTATCCTCCATATAAACGCACATGCACAATCTTCTTCTAATCGATCACGCAATCTACCTCTTAAACCGCAACTGTAACGTAACGCGCAAAACCTTCTTCTTCTTCTTCTGCCGTCGCGTCTTCTTATTGCGTCTATATGTCTTCTTCTGTAAAGTCAGTTGATTTGACTGCGAAGTAAACGAAGCTTGCGGAATAAATGAAGTAATTTGTTGAATGACTCGCTGAATAACTGACCGTTGCACGATTCTTTGAATGATTTGTTTGATCCATACTCGATGGTCAAAATCTTCGTCTTAGAGAAAGTGCATTGTAACGGTGATATCGACAGATTGAATGAAAGGATCGGTTTGGACAGAAAGTTTTGCGATAATGTTTGTACACGACGTAGTAAACGCTTGTTCGATCAAATGAAATGTTCGTACATGATGTCTATGAGGTGATCGATGTCAATAACTCGATAAGTGTGGTTGTATGAGAGATTTGGCTTGAGGTGCTGAACTATTATGTGTTGACTCAGGCCTTGCGTTGATTAGTGGTTTGTAACCGTTCATATACGACGTTTATGACTGGTTGAAAGGATGGTTCGTTGGTGTCACCATGTTGCAAGGAAACAATGTGATCGATAGGTCATACATAGTGGTGGTGTGCAAGTCTAATACATTTTTAATGTAAGCGGGAAGAATCTATGTCTGCGGCGAAGGCGCGTTAAACATTATTGATAGAAAGTTCCACATGGAATTCTGCCAAGGCCATTAGATTATATATTCTCATAATATGCTACCAATCCTAAGTCTCCGTGGCGTAATTGGTTAACGCGTTCGACTGTTAATCGAGAGAGTGGCAGTTCGATCCTGCCCGGGGACGGCCGATTTTATGATGCTTTTTTTTGCGGTCTCGCGCTTTTACTGCCCCTGCACTGCCTTGCGGCACAGTTCTACGAGGTCATTTTTTAAAATATTCGTAATGGCCACCTTATCGATCATGGAATATCAAGATATCGCGCAGTTTCCTTTTTTAAGATTGTAATAATGACGCTATTAACCTAAGGCTTAGATAATCGAGATCATTACTTTTAACGACTACTACCTGGATTTCATTAATTTAGATTACTTAATAATTATTTACCGTTGTTGATAGAGATCTTAGGAAGGCTGAAATGCGAATATATCTACTTGCGGGATGAAACCAATTTTGGTGATACGGTGGCCGGCTTGGCTACGGTAGCCATTCCGAATACTTTAAAACATGACCTCGTAATGTAGCATTCTAAATAATGAATCTTTGAAATTACTGATCAGTACCGTTAGATCGTATTCACATTCCAAGCCCCAAAAATAAAGTGTGGAAAGGCCTCATGAAGCGGCGTCAAGACCATTACGAATCGAACGCGAATTCACCTGCACACAAAACAACCGCGTCCCCTCCTTCACGCGTTGCATATGAAGTGTGTATGTGTGACCCATCACTAACCATCTCATATTAACGCAGTGAGGCGAGTAACTGCATCTTGACATTACTATTAGGACAAGAACCTTCTAGATTTGTCCCTTTTATCCCATGCACTGGCAGGGTCCTCCCAGTTAGCCTGCCAAGCTTTTGGGAGGACGAGTGCATGGGATATTCATCAACTACAGGGTCCGCAAGCTTCTGCCAGTACCTGGTCACACCTTTCGAAGACATTGAACCTGAAAGCAATGTCAGCACAAAGATAGGCAGACATGGATGCTTTGACCTATTCAAAGTCGTGCGGGATTCGCTCCTGAAATGAAGTAGGTATCACTGCCACCATTAGTATCAGCATATTGAAACAGTCCCAAGAGCTTACTTGATTCCACATTGTCCATGTATTTCTTCAGCTCTTCCTCCACCTCCACACTTCTCCCAACGCTAATGCTAGACAACGTTTGCACTCTCGAGGCTCTGTTCCTTCTCACCTTGTCGAACAGTGCTAGCCTTGCTGAGACCTCGGCAGCGTTACCGATACCTTTGAGAAGGTAGCCTAAAGCGCTGCCATCTTCCAATATCTAGTTCGCACCCAGTGCACTGAACGGAAGCATCTAGAAGTCATCAGTTTACCTGACATATACCTTCGGTCATGGAAAACGTACTGGATGAGCAGAATCGCCGATGAGAAGGACTTCATCATATTGCCAAGTTGGCAAAGGTTTTTGGTCAAAGAGGGTCCAACACTTGACACTCTGCTCTTCTGACAGCCTGTGCGCAACTGTCAGCATGGTAACGCGCCACATTTGGTGGCCAACGAACCGAAATATCCTCAGCAAATCGGGGTGGAAGTGGCTAAACTCGCTGAGCAACGACTCCCTAGCATCGTCTGCGAACTCGGCTCGCCCCTCGCTGTGTTTGTCCCTTGTGGGGTGGATACCTACGAAATTCTGCACTTCGCCACTACCGACTATCAATCTGTGAACAATGTGTGGCACGTAAATGACATACCCCTGACGATGATACCAAATTATGTGACGCTCAATGGCCTTATCGGTGGTATCTTTTATGATCCATGAATCTTGACCAGCAGCCTTCCGTTGGTATATCTCTTTAAGCGCTGGCTCATTTTCCAATATCTTCGTTGGAATAAGGAACCGAAAGGTGTCTAGACCTGAAGGCGTAGGCTTTGTATCATTCTTTATTGCTGCGCTTCTTACTGCTGAATTCAATCCATCAGCAGCAACGATCAAATCTGCTTTATGCGTCGAGCCATCGTCTAGCTCTACTATGCCAGCTCAACGTCCACCTTCGCGATAGGTGCACCGAGGCGAACTTTTGTAGGCTTCAATCCCGTGTCGTTGCCCTCGTCATGCGAAGCCAGGCGCGGCAGCTCTTTATGCATATCCACTCGATGTACCGAAATTACAGGAAAACCATACCTCGCTTCGGCGTGCTTAAAGTCAAGGGCTGCGAGCCGCTCCAAGGTTATCCCATCCATTGTTTCCCAAACCATCAAACATCGCGCTCTAGCTCTGTCGAACTGAGAACCCGAGACTTTTGAGCACTCTAACGCCATTCGGGATAACTGTAATGGCAGCACCAATCTCGGTTGCGAATTGGGACTTCTCGAAGACCTAGGTATGTGGTCAGATTGGCAGAAAGCTTCACGCCGAGCTAGTACGGGTGCTATAGATTCTTCAACATACCTCTACTGAATGCCCAGCTTGCCGAAGTGCTATTGCCGCGCAGAGACCAGCAATTCCAGCATCGGGTCAATGTAGTCGTCATCTGCACTTTGGCTCGGTAACCGGTGGCCTGCATATGCATGTCATCGTAGCATAATATTGCCGATGCTACTAAATTTGCGAGAGCCAGGGAAGCGTTTACTCTGATTTGACAATCTGTACAATCTATGCTACAGTGATTCTCTTGACGAGCTTGCAAACCAACCACTTCTGTATCGGACATTGCCCTGATGTCCTTCCAGAAATTTGCTTCACACTAATATTTACGGTCTCCAACTGGAAAAATCGAATTCTAGCGTCTCTTGACGCAAAGCGGGATGGCGAGTCTTTGATGCCCGCTGAATTGCATTATTTTTTGGTCCGAATGTTCACTGTGAAGATTTTGGCGTAGAGTCTACATATTTCGATGAAATGGGGCAATGACTTTGGCTAGTTACAAGGACTCGAGCAGAGAAGCGCAGGTTCAAGGCACTCCAAATGCCTGCTCAATCTCCTTTGGGCCCAAGATAGAAAATTCATACATGTCCTATTAACATCAAGTACTGGAGCTGAGCATTACTGGTAAACTGAAGTGGAGAGAAGGCATAATTTAGGGCCACGGATAGATGGTCCAGTATTTGCTCATAAATCTGGGTTATTGCTAAGCTCAAGCTCACTTTGCACATCCGCGTTACCCCAATTGGTGGACAACTTCGAAGATGAAAGCTTCTGGCCATAAATATACATTTCCCCATCTGAAAACATCATGTCATATCTCTACCTCTCCGTATTCGGCCGCAATGGATTATGTCCGTTGGCAGACGAGGTACCTTCAACGTTACCCCAACGCGTCAGACCTGCCCCCAGTCTCGAGATGAGGTCCTTGTTCTGTGCAGCTTCCTCAAAGCTAACCCTGTTCGTCCACCACTCCAGCCATGATCCCGCCCTCGCACCTTCTTCTGCATCTAGAAGACCAACACTGACATCCACAAGGTCTGACCTCTCGTCACAATGCCAAAACACAGTAGCTCCACATTTGCCACAGAAGTTCCGGTGGACCCCCTCAGCAGTACTACACTGTTCGAGACTTCCCATTCCAAAGTCCAGTGGCTTCTCATCGAGTTGCAAAATGTTTGCTTTTGGTACGAATGCCCATGACTGGATGTCGAAGCTAGAGGCAACTCGGCAAGATTTGCAAGCACATGATCCGGCCAAATATTTGGTGTCGTCTGCGCGAAGCCACCATTTGACGTCTTCTTTGTTCTCTGGAGATTCGGAATGATAAGGCTTCACCAAGTCGGGCCAGGGCGAAGATAGGTCTTTCGATGCTTGGTTTGGGCGGGTGATCTTGAATTGAACGCCTTTGCATTGACAGTGAGCGTACAGCTCCGTAGTGTGCTCAACTGTCGACTGTGTTATACTCATCGCTGTAACATCGATTTGCTTGTTCTCCTTCGAGAAACCTTCCCAAGCCGCTATGTCACTATCAGGGATCCAAGTACTCAGTCCACCGTCCTTGGTGTCGCTCACGAATATGTGATTTTTGAGCTTGATGATACCATCTGCTTTGTCGAGCGCACCCGAGCATATGTTAGGCCTATCCTCACGCTTGTATTGAAGCCACACGTTAGCACCGCAATGACTACAAAAGCATCGTGTCACGATATCTGAAGTCTCGTAGTTAGTAAGCGGCCCTTCTGCCTTAAAATTTGTGGTGCCCTCTTTGAGAGTGACATATGAGCCACATAGCAGTCCGGTCTGATGACGGCAGATATTGCAATGGCAGAGAGTGAAGGGTAGAGGTAGCTTTGAGTTTGGAACTTCGGCAGAGCCCGTAACGCGCTGGCATGCACATGAGAAGCGAACTGTGGTCGTCTCTTTAGTTTCGTCCATGTTGTTGATTAGAAAAGGTTGGGATGTAGTCAGACTTATGTACGATCGCGCATGTCCAACATTGGCAGCAATGTTGTGATGTTGACGTCAGGTAGACTGTGATTGGTCGACAGATGAGTCATGAAAGAATGCTGCTTTTCTCGCTTGGTTTTATAGATACTCCCTACTCAACCACAGATGTTAGCATCGAGTACAGTATGCCTTTTGATTTGTATCAGTGATCCGGCATTTGAGTGAACACAATACAGTGTACCCTCCATGCCCACGATTCGTATCACCAGACGTCCTGGGCGCATGTATCTTACCTCGTCTCAATCGCTATCAGTGTTGCCATGTCAAGACGATCAACTGATGAGTAAGAAATGGAAGAAGGGGAACTTAGTGGCGATTGGAGAACAAACGAAGTCTCTTCTTTCCCTTAAGACAGATCTCCGAGGTGACGATGCTGAAACAACAGATACTGTTAAAACACTAAACGCCAGATACACGACCCCGAGGCCGGAAGCTATGTAACCAGATCAAATCAGGCACTCTACTGGTCATCGTAGAGCCACTAGGGACCTTCTAAGGCCAAGCGGTCTGAGTGGGCACGACGACTAGGTACTCTACATGGTCCATCAGCAACCGACTTCCACGCATCCTTCAATGCATCCAAAGCCTTCTGCTTTCCACCCGCCTGATCCCAGTCAGGCTCGCCCTGCTTGCCCATGTTCTCCGCCTCTTTGTAGTTCGCCTTACTATTCAAATCATTCGTAAGGCCCCGCATAGTTAACTTCGCCGCCCGTTGAGCCCCGTGACGTAAGAATTTGCCAGCTTGTTGGGGAATTCATTAGTGATTATGTTCTCAGCGCTGTCAAGGGCGCCACTGGCGAGGCTTTTGCCTGATTTGCCGGAGCCGAAGGCATTGAAGGCTTCGTAACAGGGGTTGACGGAGAAGGTTAATTGTTCGGTGCGTTTTGCGAGACGGCCGAGGTGATATAGTCGAGGATGGAACTGGAGCGTCGGAGTTTTGCGCCTGCGCCTGGGCAAGCTTCTTTGGCGGGATCACCGTTGGAGTCCGTTACTATCGCCACCTGACCCCCCCAGAAGAGCCTCCTGTGTCGCCTTCAGGAGAGCCTCCTGTATCACCCCCCGAACTACCTCCGCCGCTGCCACCGCCGCTCCCGCCCCCTCCCGGGCTTCCTCCGCCGCTTTCGCCACTGCTTCCTGGACTGCTCCCTGAAACTCCACCAATCCCTCCACCGCTTTCCGTAATAGCGCCAAGACTCGAGCCACTGTCCGAACCGCCTGCGGCAATTCCTGGAGTACCAGCTCCTTTGAAATTGGCACTACACCACCATCAGCCCCATTGGATTTTGCGCTGCTCAAACAGAAAGGCTCGATACAATAAGGCGCCGTATCGGGCGGGCCCCACCAGACACCATCTGAACCGGCGACAATAGGTCCCGTGTACGTAACCTGAGTACCATCCGCGCTAGTTTTCGTAACAGTTGTTGTGATGGTCGTCAGTCTTCAAGTCGGAAAAAGTTTCGTGAGTGTATATGAGCGCGCCTCCGTCGTAAGAGAAAGTCGTTGTTGGCGGTGGCAGCAGCGGGAAGCGAGAGGTTGAGACCAAGGTTTAGGTGGAGCGTTAGTGCGGTGGAGGGGATGGGATAGGATGTTTGTTCGCGGTCACTGTTTGTAGTTGTTGGGGCGGTCATGTTGTTGGCTGGAAGTTGATGTGGTGGTGGAAGGATGAAGAATGTTTTTTTTGAAAGTAGTAGCGATTTTTTCGGTATGAATGTGACTGAGCACTGCTGCAGAGGTTGCAGGGGTTCTTACAAAGCTCAGAAAGAGGAGTAATGCAAGGCTGAGGCGTATCGTAGCCTAATGTTGACTGGGATCTCTGTAAATGCCATGACTTTTAGTTGGATGGCCTGGGGAGTAAGTCTCGGTCTGAAGGAGCTAGTAAGAATAGAAGTGATTTGTGGTAGATTGTGTCGCTTGTACTGCCCTTCGAGTTTCATCCTTCCACCATTCTGGAAGGATTCCTTGCAAATTCCGCATTTGACGTCAGGCGGCCTGTGATTGGTCGGCCTCCAGCCCATACTCGCTTTGCCTGAACATAACTCTTGTCCAAACAAATCAACCGATACAATCATGGCAGAAGTTGCTGCTGCATACAGCGTTGAGACCGCCGCTGAAGGAGTCGTAGCTGCGAGCGTGGCCATCGCCAGAGCCACGATGCCGCTGAAAGCTAAATGGACTCGTATCAGAGGCCCTCAATTACCTCGATCCTCCCATTCCCTATCGATTGTCAAGAGCAAGGCATACATCTTTGGCGGTGAAGAGAGGCCGCGGGAGCCTGTCGATAATCACATGCATGTCTTCACACTGCCATCATCCGAGCACGATGAGGTTGATTACCAAGTGATCCACGCCCGAGCAACTACAGATAATGGAGAAGTCCCATCACCACGTGTTGGCCACACTGCCAGCATCGTTGACGATAGGATATATGTCTTTGGAGGCAGAGGGGGTAAAGAGATGAAGCCATTGGAGGAGTCAGGGCGCGTTTACGTGTATGACACTAAGCTGAATTCGTGGAGTGTCCTCGACCCCGCGAGAGGCTCGCCCTATCCCGAATCAAGGTCCTATCATGCGTCTACGTCTACAGAACATCCATTCAATCAGAGGGAAGTCCAGACAGGGCCCCCAGCGGACTCCGTAGCCTCTGCCTTTACGAAGAACAACTCGAATAAGACGCAAGACTATACAGAGAATCCATTGGGTGAATCGGGGTCTGGTGCAGATGACCATGGAACTCTCTTCATTCACGGAGGATGTCCAGCCTCTGGACGAACAGCGGATATTTGGGCGTTCGACATTGCATCAAGGGTCTGGGCGCAATACCCCGATGCTCCCGGTCCACCCCGTGGAGGTCCCTCGTTGACCCTGACTCGAGAGAGACTGTACCGCTTTGGAGGCTTTGATGGAGCGGAAGAGCTGGGTGGTTCAATACAGTATCTACGTCTTACGCGTTCGACATTCGATGATGAAGGTGGTAAAGGAGAGCTAGCTGTTTCTCCACTGAATGGTCAATGGGAGGAAGTTGAACCTCCATCGGGCACTGCTATGCCTGGCAACCGATCTGTTGCTGGCCTGCAACCAATTACCACAGGCCAAGGACGGCATTATCTCCTCTTGTTCCTCGGCGAAAGAGACCCTAGCTCCTCAGGCCATGAAGCTGCCGGCAAATTCTGGGACGATGTTTGGTCATTTCAACTGCGACCAGAGGGCATGACTGCCGCAAGCTTCAAAGATGCTACAAGACAATTGGTTGGCGCGAAGACTGCCGAAGGGACTTGGGCGCGAGTGGACGTTCCTGAGTCGTCTATGAATGGGAGCACTGAGCGTCCAGGACCACGCGGATGGTTCGCGAGCTCCTATGGCCAAGACCTTGAGGCGGGCGGTATTATCCTACACGGTGGGGTCGTCGAGAACAACTCCAGAGCAGGGGATATGTGGATGTTGTCCATTGATTCATGATGATGTCAAGCATCAAGATAAACCTTGATGCAGGATCTTGAACGGCTGGTGGAAGCAAACTGTGTGTCTCGTGAGCAACGAGATGGCCACTACGTAGCCAAGAAAGGGAACGATCCGGCAAGAACTGCAAAACGGAGGTGCAATCGATACGCGAAGGTTGTATCCTCGTCAATCCCTTTTACTATCTTCCACTCATGACGATGACCCTGAACTTTGGGCGGAGACGAGTGAGCTCATACAGTAAGCTAAACGAAGCCTAGACTTTCCCCCTTTTCTTGTGAAGATTCAGATCTTGCTGTCTATGTTACTTTGTCTTGAAAAACCCAATGCCGCTTTCAGTTCCCGATTGGGGAACCCATCCCCAAATGCAGTGATGATATGCTCCGAACTCCAACGGATAATGGAGACCGTCGCTCTAGCTCGATTACGCTTCAAGCCAAAGCAGGCTGTATGCCTCGACCGTGGCTTTGTTGACTTCCGAACGCTCTATCTCCATGTTCTTGGATGTGCAATGTGCTCAATGCATGTGCAATGTGCTCAATGCATGTGCAAACCTGTAGATTAACGTGCAGGTCATGAATTCGCGACACCCTGCATACTTCTATCAACATGGTGAAGAGCCCGCTAGAGGAAGAGAAGATCTAGACAGATTGCCCTTCTATCGCGCGCTGGCACGTCTAACTATTGGGTTCCAACTAAATACGAGTCCGTACGCAGCCGTGTACTCCAGCACTATACAGGCGCATTCATAGATATCGCACACCCGTCCAATTCTCAGTACAGGTCTTTCAACGCACGTGACATACCTCCAACGACCACGACACTCCTCGACGCACTATGACACCCAGACTTGGCTCTTTGTCCGTGTCGTGGAGATGGTATTCCATCCGAGCAGGTTCTTCTAATTATCTGCAACGCCCTTAGCTTCAGGATTGTAATCAGAAAGGAGCACTATACCTATGAATACCAGGAAGGACACGAAGGAGCTCCAGAGTGCAATGTCAAATTCGAAGTCCTGGAGAAGGGAACATGCGAGCATCGCTGTACTTCCTTGGGAGCGGCCGATGATGGCAGAGCTCTCGTTGAGCTACTCGAACAGCGCACGCAAGAATTTGAGCAGCGAGAATATGGCGGTGGAATCAGGCGCCCGAAGATAACCTCGAGAGCAAGATACTGGCGTGACTGCGCGACGAAAAGAGTGGACCCATATAGAATTGTTGAAATGAATATGCTGCTGTGGCAAGTTTCGATCGCCCTCCGTTTCCCACTCATTATTAATACTTATTTGGCCCGGCAGCGAATCTCCGGATCTTAGGAACAATCTGGATTCTATGACTGTTTTTACGATTTGTGTCGAGCGTCCATTGCCGACTGAGCCTGCTCTCCTTTTGTGAGAAGAAGCTCTTGAGCGAGCGCCGATTCAGGAGATACCTGTGTACCAGCAAGCCTTTGGCAAATATCAACCTTTGAAAATGTATATAGCGGTTGACGCTGAGCTCAAGGCAGTATCACATCACACAAACGAAAAGCCAAGCGATGCAGAAGAAGTGGAAATAAATAGTAGCCTGTTTGCGGAAGAGGAGAAAATACCGGACGAACGTTTGGCGGTAGATGGTGGTGACAAGATTCAGGAAAAAGGACCGCCACAAGCCGTAGTGCCGCCCAAATCAGAGCCCAAGGACGGAGAATGGACGATATCTGACCCACGCTCAGCAAGGCAGACTAGAAGAGGGGATCGGAAATAGTGGTCCATGGGTTGGTTACGTGATGACGACAGATGAGGAGCAAGGCGAGGATAACCATATTTACCCCGGCACGTTTGAAAACAAAAAAGGCGATGTCGTTGTCCGGCTCTGCAAGATTTTTCCAGGCCGAACAGATGCTGGGACCGGACCTTTGCCTTACTACGATTACGAGGACTGAGTTTTGATAGCTCTGTCAGCGGCTCCGACAAGCAGACAACAACCCAAAATCGGAATCAATGCTTACAAACAAACACAAACGGAGCTTTTCGATCCACCTGCTACTCGCTACCTGTTTGGTTCACAAAGAATACAAGCAATCCCAAGGACGAGTTCATGAGACGCAGTGCGGACATTGGATTCCGGCAAGGCTCATGTTGAGGACCTGCGCAGTAGGGTTGTGAACGCGAGAAGGCGTGAGCAGATAGGATGGCCTCGGGGATTTCGTGGCAGCGTCGCTTTCCCCAAGATCCTTACAGCGCAACGAGATCAGCAGAATCTCTTCAAAAGCCAGCATGTAGCGCAGAGACTGGCACACGCCCCAAGTGCACGGCAGCCGCTATCGTGAACGCGTCTCTCGGAGTTTAGTATTCCCTATATTGCATGAGGAAGGGACTACCGTGCGCGACGTGAAAGCGTGACCCCATGATTGATAGTTGAAGTAAAGGGAAGGGGTGAGTCTGATACGCATCCTATTCGTCTTGATGTCACTCTTTCTGTTCTCCGATATCCTCACTACAAGTCGTCCCACTATCCTATTACCTATTCATAATTACCCCATTGAGAAATTATTCTCTACGTTCTCTTAGAAACGATTGCCGCATTCAATTAGCTTGGAATGCATGCGATGGCTAGACGCGACTTGTCGCCCGAGGTGCTGGGCGCGGCCTCCGCGGTAAGTCTTACAGACCTAGAGTAGATTACTACCCCTCTTTATACATAATGGCTGACTCTATCTATCGCACAGGGAGTGTCTCCGAAATGCCGAGCACCAGCGCCGGCACTCTCATCAGACCATCTCAACGCTGCTCGCAGTATTGCAGTCAGCGAGACAGGCTCTAGGAGCTCCGGCTACCTTACTCCCCCAGTATCTGGTCCTCGAAGCATGAGCCCTCCTCCGCGGACTGAAGCAGATGACTACCTCGACGCCCATCGTTCTCGAAGAGATGGGAGAGCAAATTATGGAAGGCAGACAAGAAAGCATCATAATACCAGGGAGTATAGTGGGGAGGTGAGCCCGAGTGTGCGCTCATTGCCACTACGATTGGAATCGAAGTCGCATGGTGGTCGATGCAATTCCTGTGGTACTTCGAGCATTGCAAGCGATGCTGAAATTGCTTCGGATTCACCGCTGCTCGAGAGTGTGAGGAAGCTTAAACTCCAAACCACCTTTCACGAATGCCGACCTGACATGAGAGCCGATGCTGTTCACGCACAAGCACCACCGTCGCCTGAGTCGCCATTTGATGAGCCGGAAGTGTCCGAGACGCCGGCGGTATTGGCTCTTCGGAGTCTGACAATGCCGCATTCTGAGATCGAAAACAGGGAGCCTCAAGCCTTGCGGCGGATGTCTACTGCTCTTTCAAACACATACGATTTCCTCAAAAGCCGAACACCCACAATGAAACCTTCACGCAAAGTCAGCAAAGAGCCAGAAGATGATCAAAAGAGAAGAGAATCAAATCGGAAAAACCTCTCCCGCGACCACAGTCGTCCTACATTCAGAGACAGTAAAGGTCTTTCTGGCATGCTTGGGACACCAGCTGCTATTACGCTAAGGAAAGCCAGCAATATCTACGCGCCCACTCCCGTAATGAGCTCGATGGCAGTATCCATCGTCAACGAGGATATTCGCAAGGCTACACCTGAGGCACCAGCGTCTGAGCTGCTTGCATTTTATTCCACGCCCACACTCATGATAAGAGGCATGAAGCCAACTAAACCCACATCTCCTGAAAGTAAAATATCGCCATCTAGTATAACGACAGAGACATTCTCTACCCCTAACCCCTCCGCTCAACTGGTGCGGAAGGAATCGATGTCTATCGTAAGATTCAACAAAAAGCCAAGCGTCCGAAGATTCAGCGACCCGGCCGAAGCTACACTCACATTCGCTGATGTCTATGTTGCATCCGGAAGCTTTGCGGTCGAGCCCAACTCCCGCAAAGATTCTTTGCTACCCGGAGAGGCTTTGCGCCGCATCAGCGTCGTCCACTTCAATTCTCGCAACTCCGTACACGAAATCATCTGGAGAGAAGATGAGACGACCAGTGGCAGTAGCCTTTCCAGTGGCTCACGAGCGTCCGCTAGTCCCGAACGCCATGACGGTATATCTCGATCTGGTACACCTAGCCCCGAGGAGTGACTAAAAACATCGCACGTTACAAACAATAGGACTAAGAGCCAATACAGATACCTCCCCCCAAGTCCAACAACGTCATCGCAGCTCAGCAAATCTCAAGACCGGCTCTTCCAATGGTCATGGAGGACCCTATCTTCTGCAGCGAAGGATACACTCAAAGCGACAGAGCTCGCAATAGAACCCTCCAGATTTGAGCACGTGCAGAGCACCTCCGATCCTGGCATTGCCGAAGAGAGGACCTCACCAGAACCCCATGAGCCGGGACAAAGGTGGTCTTCCACCTTGAGACACCAATAGGTGACTGATATTCAGTCTTTCCCACCCCTCCGTCCTCGCAGCTCAACATCCGAATGGCGCAGGGCGCCGCTCGTTCCCTTGAATGATCCTCTAGCAGGAGTTCCAGGAGCAGGAAAATGCGTAATTTGCTGGCTACGGTTCGGGTATTCCGCGGATTCCGAGTGCTAGCGTGGTGTTGGAGAGTGAGCAGCTACAGGAGCATTCTGGTGGCAGGAGGCTGAGCTCTCGCCGAGTGGTGGTATGGGCTCTAGTGTTGACTCAAGCTCGCATGAGAGGGTTGAGCAAGGGCGTAAGTCCTGTAGCATGAGAATTTTAAGAAGCTGGCTTCTGCTTGGCCCAAACCCGGTTTTGCGATTTGATTATTTCATTGCGCGTGATGTTCGCCTTACTGTCCGCAGTCTCTCCATGCAGAGTTCCTTCTAAACCTTGGTGCTCCGCAGCAATCTCAAGTGGGGCCTTGTCTCGGCAGGACCTTTTTTGTTTATTCCTTGCATGGGCCTCCTTGCTTCTCCATCAAGATATGCAGCGGACGCGGCTCTAAAATCTACGAAAACCACCGAATTGGTCAACCTTGCGCTACAAGTCTAATTGATTCTGACTTACGGAAAGTGGGGCCTGAGACGACCGATCTTTCCCATCCAGTATGTCAGGCTCTCCCTGCCTGGGCTGCGGCGTTCGCCTGCTCTCTGTCCTTGTACCTCGATTTTTATGATGTCGATCGTCTTCAACTTCTACGAATTCACTTATTCGAAGGTAACAGCAGAAGCTCCGGTAGCCAATGCTGGGACGGGGACAACCGAGATCACAATCACTCAATTTTTCAGCTTGAATTCGCAACTTTGGTGGTGTTATCAGCGGCCGGCAGTATTCGCAAGAGCTGAGAGGTTTGTTCAACATAGCTGCTGAGGTTTAAAGCTAGGAGCTGAGCCCGGTTACTTTTCTCAATATGCTCATGTCATAGTCTCTGTTCATCCCTTGCCGCTCGAAGCGTGAATTTATGGCTTTATCTATGGCTGTGCACTAGTCACCTTTTGACTCCTTGCTTGGTCTATGGCGGACTCCGTCGGTAGATTAAAAGGCAGCTTCTCTCACAATTTCACCAAGCAGCGGAACATAAATCGGACACTAAGATAATACATCTGTGCGTGCATCGGATTGTTCTGAGTCATCAAACCCTTCGACAGCCAAAGATCCTTGAAAATCATGACCTTTCCATCTTTCATACCCCAAGATCAATATCCTGGCTCTCAGAAGCCCTCACCGCTAGTTCCACTGGACCCTTGTGCTCAAGCTATGAACGGCCAGCACCCTTCTCTGGAAAGCCAGATCACACCACCTACGAAGCCAAACCGCTCCCCAGGCTATTTCATCCACAACATTCTCCTCTTAGGCATCCTCGTTGGTGGAGGCATGTTCGGTTACCACGCTCTTAAATACATCTCCACAATCGTGGATCAATTGGGTAGCAACTTTTACACCATGGTTCCAGCCGCGAACAGCACTGTGGCTGCATCATGATGGGCTTCAAGCCTAAGGGGTTGAAAGTAGCTTCGATCAAGCAATGATATTGGGGTCTAGGTTGTGGTTGTGGAGTAAGATCTGACTTGATGGGAATCATTCTCGGCCATTGACCGATGGTAGTGAGAGTATGAATTTACGATTTGCGAAATTCAGGAACGCTCGGGGACGGCTCCGACGCATGTCGCATCGTTTGTTGGCGTACGAGTACAACAGATTTTGAGAAAGCGTATTCCACTATATCTCGTCTGTGATTATGCGCTCATCCTACATGTAGATCTCGTGCCAGATCCCCATTCTATCCTAAAGCCTTGCTGATAATGGTGACAAAATATACTCATAAATCGTGACGCGGCAATGACTCGATCAACTTCGATGGTTTGTTTTTTGGTGTCGTGGCTTCAACTTTGCCATTCACTTACCGCGCCATCGACCGATTTGACCCTTACTCTACCAATCAAGTGAGCAACCTGGGCCGAAAGTAGAGAGAGGCATACTGAAACATTCTAGTAATGATGCTACCTCTCTCCAAGTCGGTCGTCCTCCTTGGATCCCCGAGGATTTCCATCTTACGTTAGAGATCACGTATCGTCTGCCGCCGATGAATACCCTGGCATTTGGACTGAATGCTGTTGAAGCGATGTATGATTTGTGCTTCCTGGATCAAGGATCGCAATTGCAAGCAAGGACCTGGGCTCTGCCAAATTACAATCTGGTGATTGGAATGACAGCGGATGAAACTCGCTATGCAGTCTGGGGACTCTTTAGCATGGTGGATGCGGGTGCGAATGCCGGTTATTGGCAAATCTCGGCCATGCTTCATTGGCAAGGGCGCGCTGGGCGAATCGGACAGATCACGATTACCGAGCAAACGTTGATCGCTGATATTGTTAGAGATTTGAGCTCGGTGACTCCTTCTCTTTCGGCCAACATTACGGTAGATGATCAGGAACCTATTCAGCGTGAAGCATCTGCCTCGCCTTTAGATACAGCCATGGGCCCCAGCAGTCCCACCTCACTAGGGGCCGACAGGTTGACATTCTCTATAGCGTACAATGGCGTTAGCCTTCGCAATGAAGCTGTCTTCAAGAGCATCCTTGCCATTATGGCTATAACGGTACAGTCTGTACATGTCACTGGAAGATTCGAAGATTTTACGGAAGCGGGCGGCTTTACATTGGCGTCTGAGCATGACGTGCACGGCGACCCACTGCTAGAATATAAGCATGTTTATAAACTTATGAAGGCCATGGCTAGGTGGATGGTAGCCAATCGCAAGTTCCAGGAGACGGATATCGCAATATCGAAAGGTGGTGTCACTATTGCCACCGGGAGATTGAGTAAGTGGGAGGGTTAATTGGTAATTGGTACGGCCAATGTGACCTTGGATGATATTAGTGCTTCTACTTAATACATCCCTATATCCCCTTTGGAATATGCGATAGATACGGTTCATTGAATAGGCAGAATGCATGGGTTAGGATTGCGCTAGATTGGGGCTTGCTCTCGGCTGTCCGAGGGGTTTGAGACATTGTCTACCTTGTGATTAGGTTGCACTACTGCCCCTGCAAAAATGGCTCTCCTGTAGGAATTGCTATGCACAGATCATCATTACGGCGACGAACATTTTGTTACATGTGGGGCAAGAGCTAGGAATGTTCATCTGAGGGTGGAAAGTATCAGAATTTTGTTTCTTGTACGAGGCCTACATGTCTACGTTCGTCGATTGGGTACTGAAATATCAAAAGCCATCTTGGACGTGAATTTGCATCATGATTTGCATTCTAGATACACTAGCTGGCAGAAGATTGGATTAGAACGCACCACAGTGCTTTTGCCTGCCGAAAATCCTTGGTATCTGCTCAAGTCGTGTCATGCATGCCATCCGCTTCAGTCGTGTTATGAATCGATACAAAGGCCCATGGGTAGCCCATAGCCTTTGCCGAAAAGCATGCTCCTGGATAGGCACCAGGGGTACATTCAATCGTATGCGTGACGTACAAATCGGGCCCAGGAACGCGGCCTTTTCCTTGCCAGAGATCGAATCTTCTGAAGGCGTGGTAACCATCGCCTGAGCCGCAGTAGACACCGATGTTGTCGGTCACGGCCTCGAAAGTGGTCAATCGTGGGTCCCTATTGGAACCTGGTACGTATCCTAGTGTGGGTCGGTGCTGATCATCAGTTCCATTGATGTAGCCGCCATGCTTTTTATCTCTTCCCGTGCACTTGGGGTCGTCGATGGGGTAGGATGCCATCCAGCCGCTGTGGGCGCGCTTTTCAAGCGAGGACGGCACGTTCGAACCGATGAGAGGGTGAGCCAGAGCGCCGGCGCTGAGACTTAGGAAGACGACGGAAGAGAAATGCATCGCGATTTCTAATCGATGTTTGCTTTTGTAAGAGTGATTCTGTTGAGTATCTCGTGTGGGCACAGCTGCTACTTATGGGGATAAGGAGCACCTTACAGGGTCAATGAACACAAAGGGTTATTGAGGAAGCACGCGCGATGAATACAATGGTGCTCAACAATGGCGTTCAAACAAGGCGAAACCCTTCAGCCCTTTTTGTGGCAGACGTCCGATGATAAAGAGAGAGCAAAGCGTAGTACAAAGAATACTAGGCGCTGTTCGCGGAGACAATGGACCTTCTGTTGTCCTCGCTCTTTGGACCGGGTTTGTCCCACTCGCAAGCCGATCTTAGGTCGATAGCTGGGGTCGAGGGAGTATGAAGATATCATTACATAACAAAAGGCACTTTCTGGGGGGCAATTGATAATTTCCGTACAAAATTACAAGGCAACATGAGCAAAAAGCGTCTCTGTATCATTAATTTTGTTGGCCTCTCCAATATTGTTGTTCTAGTCCTTGAAGCGTTCAGTCTGCAGCGTTCGGACTGGGTAATCCGATTGAATATATCAAATTTCTATGAGGTTGACCGCATGTTGCATTCTAGCTCCATCAATCTACCTTAGCTTGGCATGTCCGACGAAGATTCGAATACGTGAGCTCTGTTTGTTGTTGCTCATAGTGTAATCGTTTGGGGCGAGACGTAATTAATCGTCTCGCCGATTGGAAAATTCAGTTCTCTCCTTTGCAATGTGTCATGCAGTGTGCAGCCCGGTCCCCAAGGAATCCCTTGTCTGATCATGGTTACTATGCAATGAAGCTTAGGAACATACTGACACGGGCGGCGCTGACACAAGCGCGCACAATCATCATTTCCTTTTTTCATAATGAGTAACCACGGCCTGCCACTTTGATGAGTCTTGATGAATGCATGGCGAATGTCCCAGAGCTATTTGAAACATCTAACTCCGCTCCCCAAAGATTTACACCATTCGGAGTCGCTCCAAAGACACTAAGCTAGTACTCAGTTGAAAAAGTTTATATTTGCCTTTCGGGAGATCAATGGTCCGCAAGGCTCTGGCAAAGGCAACCTTACCGCAGTTGTCAGATCCATCATCGAAAAAGCTTGTTATTCTCTCAAACCCCATCCGGAGGTACGCTGCCAGAGCCAATACCTGTCCTCAACATATGCACAATTGGCCTAGAGGGCTTCGGGAGCCTACTCTTACTGCAGCACTGAGTCTGGCAAACTTACTACCCGGATTGAAGGAATTTTGGAAAGCTCCAGGGAGCCTGATAGTGGTAGCTTATATGTCAGCTATCGAAATGTAACGTACCAGTAACATCACAGCGATTGCCACAGCCAGGTTGCTCTTAAGAAAAGTGTCTGTTCAGTTGCAGTTCTCTTCGATGGCGCTATACTGGTGATGAATGCAAGCGAGTACTCCACCGATGCACACCATGAGATTGGAACCTACTCTCCAGCCGGCATCAGGTACATAGTCATCGTCTTCAACATGCAAATTTACTGGTGATTATCAGGTTGTGGGTTTTTAAGAGTGGGATATTCCCCCCAACAGGTATCCAAGTTGGTACCACGCCAATTGTGAGGGTATCTGGTCATTGGCCTTTGCGAGGAGACGGTGTAGGGGAGAAGAACAGTGCTTCTCCTCCTCCCTATCCAGAAGAGGATAATTGCATTTGCATTTGATTGATGTGCGTACGGGGATGTACGAGAGACAATCTCCAATAATGTGCCAAGACATTTCAAGCTGGTGAAGAATGCCAAGCAATGTGAACACACTGTTCTTCAAGTTCACTAGTCACAGAAGGCGGTCCTAAGACAATGCCAAACAGAGCTAGAATGCTTTTCTCGAAATGTTGACTTGAAGACGACTCCTTCTACTCCCTTTTTGGAACGCGGACCATAGAGTACCGCAAAGAAGCCGAAATCGAGAAATCCAGCAGACATCGAGTCTCGAGTATTCAAGCCAAACATCTTATCGGCCGGAGGAGCCTCTTACTCCTAAGTGTGTTCGTCGCAGTCCTCCTATACCTGGGCGGACTAGTACGGATGCCATGGCAGGAAGAGCGCGGATCTTGAGTAGTGCCAATATTCCAGTCACGACCTCTCGGAGCAATTAAATTCGTGCCTTACCGAATTTGGAGAAACAGAAAGTACGTCGTCTGACTTGCTGTTGGACCTGATGAACACGGACAACTTCCGAGAGGAGTTCGAGCGGCTCCGGTCATCAGTGGGGAGGGGCCAGGAAGATGCGGGGATAGCACAGCTGCAGAAGACACTGAATGACATTTCAAGCCTGCTACACCACCAGACGGACGAGAGACAAGCATGGAAGGCAATGGGGGAAGGATTGGAGGGCGTATGGAAGGGGATGTTTGACTCCGAATGTGTCTGCAACAACCCTGAATCATTGGACGCTCGGTACGGACACCTGAGAGACATAGTGAGCTCGCGTGCAAATGAGATATAGTACCTTGAGTTGGGGCGGATTCGCGAAGCGTGCCCATGCTTTGCGGGTCCCGTTAGAAGGCGCAATGCGTGGGTTGGTATCCATGTGAGGAGCCTCAATTATTCAGTGAAGACGTTGCACACAGTTCTTCTTCTGGTGAACATCTGAGCTTCGTCATATGCTTACTCTTATCATCGTGACAAAATCTGGCCAAAAACAATACCGTTTCTTAGCGTCGCACGTGACCTATCGCGCCCCGAAGGGTCTACATCATCACGATTAGGCTCATCACCGAATCAACCTGAATCAACGAAGCCTCAAGGAGTGCCACCGCGGTCCCCTCAAAAGATATTCGAGTACAACAATTGTAGAATCACTATTTTTGTGAAGGACCTACCCGTAGGCATGTCTTGTGGACAGATTAGTGACGTATAGGGTGCACTAGGAGCACATACGACAATCTGCCCATAGTGAAATTGTCTGACTGGTGATTCAGTCTGATACTGAAAACGAGGTCGGCGGTGGCTGAATTGAAAGTACCCACCGTCGTTCAACGGAATTAGCGTATGCAGAAAGCTGTAGAATCCTTGGCATTTTTTTTATTTTTTTTTCTCCCCGCACCTGGGCCATAATTACTAGCAAATAGGCAGAGATATTAATAATTACTAAATAATAATTATTAAACGTCTAAATCAGGTAAATTTGAAGCCATACATATTAATATAACGTTAATACTGATACTATGGTTATTAAAAACTATAACTGGCCTACTCCCCCCCGCCCTACGCGCTCGTATCCTCCGCTTCCTACTCCTAGCCTAGCGCCTTAACGCTATCGCCCTAGAGGTTTACTATAGTACTACTATCGTCTATCGGATAAAATAGAACCTCTTTATATACGACTTTTTATTTCGGTCTTAGTTTCGCCCTAAAGATACTCTTTATAAAATTACTAAAATAGCCGAAGATTCTATAGCGGAGTACCTTAATAAAAGACTATATTTATTATAAAAGGAACTCGTATAATTTCTATAAAAGGAATAAGGTATTTAAATTTATTAATTAATAATCTCTAGGGCTTTAAAAAGTATACGAATAAATAATAAACTAGGGTAATATATAGGGTATAAATAAAATATAGAGTTTAAGATAAATTAAAAGTTATAAATATTTTACCTTACCGTTAAATAACTAGTATTTATTAATAAATCGCTATTTAACGAGTCTATAGGCTGGCGGTATCGAGTATATATATTAATTAATCGCCTAGCTCGCTATTATACTAGCCGAAGACGAGGTTATTTATAAAGAGTATTTCCTATTTATATTATTAATAGTTATCTACTTTATACTATTATTAAAGAAGGCTAGTTTAACGTAAATAAATTTTTTAAATAAATCGTTAACGAATTACTTTTTTATTATAACTTATTCCTAGGCCCTAAAAGTATAATTATTATAAATAATACTAATTTCTATTACTACCCCCGAATAGTAGAAATTATTCGAGAATATAGTTATAACGTTCGTTTCCTCTCTCTCTATTTACTCGACCTTAACCCGATTAAATTAAGTTTTAACATTCTAAAGATATAATTTAGACGATATTTTAACTATATATAACTATAATTTAACGGGACCTTTAGCGACTTCCTACGATATATAATAAATAGAAATCGGTATAATCGCTTTATAAAAGAGTATTTTAGGTATAGTATTAAAGGATATATATTTAAGGTTAATATAAGGTAATTAGAAGGACGAATATTAACTAGCGATATATAAATCGATTTTGAATAATGAATAAAAGCTAGATTTATACTATAAATATTTATTGTTTTATTTTCTCTATATATCGCCTTTACTCTCGCTCCTTAATTTTACTTTATTTATTTTTTACTCTTTTTTTTATCTTTTATACTCTAGAGTTAAAAGATTTTAAGTTATTTATATTTAATATTAATAAAGTTTAAATACTTTTAAATTAACTTTAAATCCCCGCGCTATTCTATTAGGAACCCCCTTCGTTATAATTATATAATATATAATTAAGGCTATATCCGATATCCCTTTTAAATTATTAATTTATTATATCTACTTAGTTACTATTTATTATATTTCGTATATCTAGTTTTATTTACGCTCGTTATATACCTTATTTATTTTCTAGCGAAAGAATTCTTTTATAATTTTATCCTCCTCCTTAATAGTATTTAAAGGGCTGGAGCGAATAACTAGTTATTACGGAGGAGTATATAAAAACTAGGGGAGCTAAGGCTCTAGCTAAAGCGATAATAAATAAGATAAATACTACTACTACTACTACTACTACGGTAGCGGCTACTACGGTAGTAGTTACTACGGTAGCGGTTATTATTAATAGGACGGAGGAGGATAATAAGAAGGTTAAAGATATTAAAGTTAATTAAACTACTTCTATAACTTTAAAAATATCCTCTCTATATTATCGGTAACGGTTTTTATTATTCGTAACTCTATTTATTATTTATTTATAACTATAATATTATTTATCTAGTTTTTACTCTTATTCCTTTCTACTTTATTTACCTCTCTTTTTTTATATACTAGTCCTCTATAGGACTTAAATATAACGGGGTTATTTAAACTCTTTTATAATTTATATAAATATATTAAGGGGCGCTCGAGTAATACCTTCGGGTCGTTATTAATTATAACTTTACCCTATTATACTTATTTAAGATAAGCGATATTATAATACTTTCTAGAAAAATTAACGAAATAGAAGCTATTTTTATTAAAGTAGTTAGTATTATAATATTATTATTTATTTATAAAATCGGCGTCGAAGTTTCTAGCCGCTCTAAGGCCTTTTTATCGAGTACGTATTTAATTTAATAATTTATCCGTTTATATTACCCGAATCTTCGGTACTAGTTACTCGATAGGATCGGACGATAGTACTTTATAAAAGTATTTTAACTTAACCTTTATAAGTTTAGTCTTTATAAGTACTATTACCGAAACTTTAATTTTTACCGTTAATTTAGGCGTCTATTTATATAAAGTAGTAATACGTTATATACGCCTACGCCCCGCTAAAGGCGTTAGTATATTATATACGCCTACGCCCCGCCACCTTTATAATATTATTACTTATCGATACGGGGTTCTAGCCTTAGTATCGCGGGGTTCTAACTCTTAATAATTCTATATCGAGTTAGTATTCCCCCGTTTTATTAGAATCCTTAAAGATTAGTTTTACTATTAAATCTAGGATTTAAAAATTACTTAATAATAAACCCCGTAACTATTTTACGTTTTTTATATTATTATTAAGCCGCTAGCTCTACGCTAGCGGCCTTAGGTATTATAATTCTAATCTCTTAAACTTTTCTAAGGAAAAGGCTTATTATTATTATAATATTAAATTTAACCTCGGGACGTCTAAAAGAATTTAGCGATAATAATATTAATTAAACCCCCTCCGATAACCCCCGCCGTAAAGATAATAACGAATTCGAAGGTATTACTACCCCCGAAGAGATTTTAAATATATAGCTTAAAGTTACTAGGGAAGAAAACCGTCGCCTTGAATAATAATAAAAATTAAGGGTATTATAAGTTTAAAATTAAGGGTTACGTAATCCTATTATTTCTACGCCCGTTAACGGAGCGTTAATAGAATCTATTATTTATAGTAGAGGTCCCTTAATTATTACGCCTACCGGTAGAATAATAATAAGTTTAATTATATTTAATAAGGATATCCTTATTAGGGCGAAAATACTACGCCCTAATAAAATACGTTTTTATAAAGGTACGAGCGAAGGTAAATATTTACGTTAATTCCGTAACGTAAATATTAAATTTTTAATTAATCTTAAGTATTTCACTACCGACTATTTAAGGATTATATATTATATAGACTCGTTAGAGGGTAACCCTTTAACGTAGTAGTATAAATACTACGATTTATATAATTTAACTAGTATTACGTTTAGCTTTTTTAAGAAGTTTCTTTTTAATTTAATAACGGATTTAATTAACCGTCGTCTCCTCGTTTACGAGAAGTAGGAGGAAGTTAAATAATAGTTTTACTAAAAGATATCGTTATTTAAGGTTTACTTTAAAGAAATAGAGGCCTAGTTACCCCCGTTTTCGGAGGAGTATAAAATAAATTTCTTTTTAGCTAAGCTTAAGCCTAAATTTAAAAATAAAATTCTTAATATTAATAGTATATTTATTTAAAGGGAAGAAATTTTTACCTAGGCTATTATATAAAAAAAGAATCTAGAGTATATACGGTTAATAGGTAGCTCTAATTTTAATTCGGGTTCCTAATTAAAAAACCTTAATAAAGGAAAATTTATAATAAACCGAATTACTAAGCCTAACGCCGGCGATAGTATTAAATAAGTATATTTAAAGGAGAAGGGTAATAAGCGTAAAATTAATACTATTAATTCTTCGTATAATAAGATTATTTATTATTATTATAAAGTAGAAGGTTATATTAAACCTAAATATCCCGATATAAATAAACTAGCTCTAAACGTCGGTACGGTATTAATAAAAAACGATTAAACCTAATTTACGCCTCGGAAGAAAGGTAAAAAAAACGATTAATAAAGGTATACCCTTTTATTCTTTCTAAGGGTTAGATTACCTTCTAGGATAAAATTAAATAACTTATTACTTTAATTAACTTAGGAGCGTAGATTAATTTAATTTTATAGCGGTTCGTCGTTAAAAATAATTTAGAATCTTATAACGCTACTTTACTACTAGCTAAAGTAATTAACGGGCAAAGTATATATTATTATAACACGCATTAATTAGATTATTAGATAGTCGATAATTAGGGTTAAAGGCGTAAATATAATACTCTATTCTATATTATAAACTTTAAAGATTTAGACATTATTCTAAATATACCTAGGTTACGTTAATTAAAGATATTAATTAATCCTAAGGCGGACTAATAGCGGTTTAAAATTAATTCTAATAATTTATAAATTAAAGAACCGGCCAAGTTCACTAGTAATCTTAAAAATAAACCGAATATATTCGCGGTTATATATATTACGGTATTATAAGGCGAATAAGAAGAACTTCCTAATCTAAAGATTCCTAGGGAATTTATAAAGTTTTATAATATTTTTTCTAACGAGAAGGCGAGTACCCTATTTACTTTTAAATAAAAAGATTACGCTATCGAGATAAAGATTAATAAAGAACCGCTTTATAGGCCTCTTTATAACTTATCTTAAACTAAATTATCGGAGTTACGATATTATTTAGAATCCTTACTTTATAAAGGCTGGATCCGTTATTTAATTTTATTAACCGGAGTACTTATTCTTTTTATACCTAAAAAGGATAATAGGCTACGTCTTTACGTAGATTACCGGGGCTTAAATACGGTAATTATTAAGAATCGATACCCGTTACCCTTAATTATTAAGATATTAGACCGTTTATACGGTTCTAAAATCTTTACGAAATTAAACTTTAAAGATACTTATTATAAGATCCGGATTAAGAAAGGCGATAAATAAAAAACTATTTTCTAAACTCGTTATAGTTACTTCGAATATTTAGTTATACCTTTTAGGCTCGCTAACGTACTAGTAATATTTTAAACTTATATTAACCGTACGTTTATAAGTTTAGTAGATATAATATACGTAATATATCTAGATAATATCTTAATTTATAATATTAAACCGGCGGAGTATTAACGGTATATTAAATAAATATTTAAATAATTACGTTAATTCTAGTTATTTATTAACCTTAAGAAGTACTAATTTAATACCGAAACGGTCGAGTTCTTAGGTTTTATTATATTTATTAATAAAATAACTATAAACCCGGAACGCGTTAAAACTATTAAGGAATAACCTTAACCAAAAATATATCGGGAGGTATAAATCTTTTTAGGCTTCGCTAACTTCTATAGGCGGTTTATTTATAGTTATTTTAATATAATTACGCCGCTTACTAGCCTACTTAAAAGTAATAAAGTAAATAAAAAAGTAGGTCCGTTTAAATAAATAAATAATACTACGGAAACATTTTAGATCTTACGAGATATATTCGTAAACGCGCTTTTTCTACGTTATTACGATCTAACTAAATAATTATATATAAAGACGGATACTTCTAACTTTAACCTTAACTCTATATTATCGTAATAAAATAAAGATAGTTATTAACGCCCTATAATATTCTAGTTACGGAAATTAAATCCCCTAGAATAGAACTATAAGACCTATAATTAAGAATTACTCGCTATTATAATAATAATAAAATAATAACGATACTACCTAGAAGGTAGCCCCTATTATATTAAAATCTAAATTAATTATAATAACCTAAAGAGTTTTATAAAGTAGAAGGAGCTAAACTTTAGGTAGGCCCGTTAGGTATTTAAATTAATTACCTATAACTTTAAGATCTTTTATCGGGCTAGGAATAAATATTTTACCGATATACCGTCGCGGTGTCTTAATTATAAGGGAGTATCGCCGTTAAATACTAAATTATTATTAACGCTTTAGAATAAACTTACTCTTTAGACTAGCGGTTAATTATCGGAAAAAGATAAGAAAATAAGAGTAACTATAACCCCTACTTTTTAAATTATAAAGTTAAAAGTAATAATTCTAAAGCGGGATACTATAATAATACCTGAAATTATATATAATAATCCTAAAAGGCCTATTAAAATATTAATTCGGGAATTATAAATTTATAATAATTAGGTAAACTCTTTTCGAACTAAAGCGAATATATTAAAGGACCGCCGTTATATAAAGAATAAAGTATAAGTTATAAACTCTGAGGGATTATTAAAATATAACGGTCGCCTTTATATATTAAGGGATAAAGCTCTAAAAGAAGAGTTTATAAAAAGATATTATAATGATCCTTTAATAGGCTACTTTAGCGCTACGAAGTCGTATAAATTATTTACCCGAAAATTTTTCTAGAAGGGTAGCCTAAAGTAAGTTACGGATTATATTAAAATTTACGATATATATTAGCGGACGAAGGCGCCGCGATATCGCCCGTATAACGAATTAAATTCGCTTCCTATTACTATTTAATTATAGAAGGAAATTTCTATAGATTTTATAACTAGTTTACCGCCTAGTAAATATAGAGGTACCGTTTATAATATTATCTTTATTATAGTAAATCGATTTATTAAAATGGCTAGGTATATACCTATAACTATTAAAATCGATATTATTTAACTAGCGGAAATATTCTACTCTAAAATTATTTACCGCTATAGTATATTTAATAGTATCGTTAGCGATAGAGGCTCTATTTTTACGAGCGCCTTCTAGTCGGCTATATATTTTTATTCGAAAATAAAATAATACCTAAATACTATCTTTTACCCTTAAACGGATAAATAGATAAAGTGTTAAAATTAGGTACTAAAGTACTATTTACGTATATTTATTAATAATAAATAAATTAATTAGGCTAGATTACTACCTATAATAAAACTCTTAATAAATAATAATTAGAGTGCCGCCGTCGGAACGACGTCGTTTTTCTATATATACGGTTATTATCCTGAAATCCGCTAGGAGGTCGAGGACGACTCTAGGGAAAGAAGGGTATTAATTATAAATAATAAAATATAATAGTTATAAGTTTTAAAGAATAAAATTATAAAGCGCCTTTAAAGCGCTACCGAATACTAAATTAAATAGTATAATAAAATATATAAACTATAAAGTTATAAGGTTAGTGATTTAGTTATATTAATAATTAAGAACTTAAAGTAAAAGCGCCTAAATAAGAAATTATCCTATAAGTTTATAGGGCCCTTTAGGATTATTAATAAAATAAGAGTATAAACTTACCGCCTACTACTACCTTCTACGTATAAAATCTATAATACTTTTTATATATCGTTATTTAAGTTATATTATCTTCGCGATTACGTTAATACGGCGGAATCTTTTATATAAGCCCCCGAACTTATTAATAATAATAAGCTATAGGAGGTAGAAGAAATAATTAATAAAGTTAAGAATAAGGAAAGTATCTAGTATAAAGTTAAATAAACTAGTTAAGGCGAAGAATATAACTGATAATTATTAGACGAAGAGTTTATTAATATTAATAAACTAACTAAAGCCTTTAAATAGGCGGGTAGTAAATATAAATATATAAATATAACTAAAGAGGTTACTTAACCGTATAAGATAATAAGGCGGAGTAAACGGAGCCGACGTTAAAAATAAATATTACTATTTTTATATTAATATTTATATAACGGACGTTCTCCTTTATATTTATAATCTTATTATACGGTTTTAGGGTATAACTAAATTCAATTTATTATTAAACTATTTATATACGATAGCGATAAAATATTATATTTATAAAAATACTTTTACTTTAAATATAGTCTATATAGATATTTAAAATATATTATTAAGTAATATATCTAAGTAAGTTTAACTAGCGCCGATTTAAGAAAAAAAGAATTCGATATCGCTACTATATCGTACGAAAGATTTAGTTATTATCGGAATTATTAAAAGAAGATATAATCTCCCTAGTATAATTTTTAAAGATATTATCTTCCTCGGGACTCTCTAGGTCCCGTTTATATTAACGGAAATTTTCGGCTTTTTTTTCGAGAACCTTATTCATCGCCTTTAATTCCTTAATACGTTAGTTCGCCGCCGTTAATTAATTCTATAGGTTAATGATTATAGTAGGGGTTTATTTATTAGTTATTATTATCTTACTATATATTTTACGTTACTAGGTAATTTCCTTATTTATTAAATTACGTTTATATTCTTCTTTAGAAGTTTTATTACCGATACGGGTATATTAATATATAAACCTCTTTACCTTCCTTCGGAAAGGTTTAGGGATTTATTATTATTAGTATATACCGTTTTAAAACTTACGGTTATAACTTACCTTTATATAATGGTCGATTCCGTAGCGATTAATATAATAGAGTATATAAGGAGGGGATATACCTCGAATATAATTATTATTAAACTAGTAGAAGTAGACCTAGTAAAGAAGCTACGAAGTATAGTAAACTACTATTATAATTAATATTACGTAGTCGCGCTAATAGCGGACTAGTTATATTTATTAGTATATTTATAACTAAAATAAATTAATATAAATAAACTAATACTATCGGTGAGTAGGAGTTATTTATAGAGTTAGAAGAAAACTATATATAACGAGAGTATTATTTATATATTAGTTATAATACTAGAACGCTATTATAGAGTTAGAGTAATAATATACGAAAGAGGCTAAAGAAGTTACGAAGAGAGAAAATAATAGGCGGGCGAGTTTATTTATATAATAAACCGTCGCGTTAAGTACTTTATCGTTATAGTACGTCGATGCGCGCCTCCGCTCCGCTACCTCGCTTTTATTAATAAATATAACCGTTATTATAATAGTTATATTATTACTAATCTCCCGGTATAATATTAGGACTATACTACTTATATATAGTACTTTACTACTAGTGTTTATTATAGTATAGTAGGAGTATATAGTAAAGGTGGCTACTACTATTCCGCTACTAATATTATAGGTACTATAGGAATAATCTAATATATTATATTCACTATAAGTGCTATAAGCGCTATAAAAACGACAGCGTATACTATTTCGCTCCGTTACTATTATATATAATAGTATTATAGGGACGAAAGAAATATTATTTATTTAACTATTATTACTATATATTAACGCTATAGGGATAACTTTATAAATATACTATTTACTTATTATTAATACTACTATATAGTAGGGGTAGTTTAGTAGTATTACTCTTCCGCTATTAATATTATATAATAGTATTATAGGAAATAGTTTCGTGTCGCTCCGCGACTAGTGCTATATATTAGCGCTGTAGGACCGATAGTGTAAACTGGAAGACTCTTTTCCCTTATTTCCTTTAAGGGGTTTTGAAGGTTTTTTTAACGAGCTTCGACTAATTAGCTAAGCACTATTCCGTGACTAGTACTATAGGTACTAAAGGATTAGGTGCGCAGCCTTATACTTGGGTTACCGTATAGTAACGTCGTCGCACTAGATGACTCTTTTCTCTTATTTCCTCTAGGGGGTTTTGAAGGTTTTTTTAACGAGCTTCGACTAATTAACTAAGTACTATTCCGTGACTAGTACTATAGGTACTAAAGGATTAGGTACGTAACCTTGTACTTGGGTTACCGTATAATAACGTTATTATACTAGATAACTTTTTTCCTTTATTTCCCTTAGGGGGTTTAAAGGTTTTTTAATAAATATTTTTTAATTAAAGTATTTGGGTACCTAGGGACTAGGGCTTAAAGGGAGAGGTAATTATAAAGCGATAATACGTTATATATACCTACGCCCCGCTAAAGGCGTTAATATATTATATACGCCTACGCCCCGCCACCTTTATAATATTATTACTTATCGATACGGGGTTCTAGCCTTAGTATCGCGGGGTTCTAACTCTTAGTAATCCTATATCGAGTTAGTATTCCCCCGTTTTATTAGAATCCTTAGAGATTAGTTCTATTATTAAATCTAGGATTTAAAAACTACCTAGTAATGAACCCCGTAACTACTTTACGTCTTTTATATTATTACTAAGCCGCTAGCTCTACGCTAGCGGCCTTAGGTATTATAATTTAATAGTTTTTTCTAAAATAATCTTTAATACCTTTTCCTATTCTAACTTTAAGAAATCGTTAATTAATTACTACTTCCGTAGCGCTCGCGGCTTCGTCGTTTTTATATTAATAAATCGGTTCTAAATTTCCTAGCCTAACCTAAGGTCGTCTCTTTTATTAATCGCGTTAGTTAACTACTATTCAAAATTATATAGATTAAATTAATCGGCGGTTATCCGCCTAACCGATAATATCTACTATAAACTCTTATTAATACGAAGAATAGCTGAAATAATTAGAACGGGGTTAACTTATTAATTATTTATTTTTATTTCGTCTAGCTCTAATATCGGTAGCTCTATTAAATTACTTTTTCGCTACTCCCTCTCCTCTCGCCGACGGCGACGTACCTCCGGTTTATTATATTTAGCGACCTCTTTATTCTAATCTTATTATTCTTTCTACTCTCTTTCTCGTTTACGCTAGGTAGTAATAACCTACCTATTAAAGACCTTCTTCTATATCGTATAAATTTACCGGGTAGTAGTACTATTACGAGATATATTCTAGCTATTTAATCCGGCTACGTCGAAAGTATAACTACCTCGCGATAGAAGCGGTAGCGACGAAGGTATAATATACCCGTCTTTAATATAGCGATATAGCTTCTTTTACTCCCGGTTTTTATTCTACTCTTTATATAGTTTTCGCCCGAGTTCTTCCTAATTAAGCTCTTCCGACGACGACGTCGTTAATTCGGTATCGTTACGTTTTACCTACTCCTTAAGATATTCCTTATTAATATATTTTTCTTATTCTACTCGCTCTAGCTCTTCCCGTTACTTCTACTCTTTTAACTACTAAATAAAACGCGCCCGTTTAATCTACTTCTTACGCGCAGCTAAAGTACGAGGAGTATTCTTATATTCCTAGCGCTTTTATAGCTGTGCCTCCCGTTAATATTATTCGAGTTAGGTACGAGTAAACGGCTTTCTATTCTTAACAGGAGGAGACTTAGGGTTAATAAAAGGCTCGTTTCGACTACGGCGACCGGAAGACATAATATTATAACTCTAGGAATTAGCACTAGTAGCTATATCTAAGCTTCACTTAATACTAATAGGGCGATAATTATATTTATTTTAATAATTATTAATATCTCTACTTATTTGCTAGTAATTATGGCCTAGGTGCGGGGAGAAAAAAAAATAAAAAAAATGCCAAGGATTCTACAGCTTTCTGCATACGCTAAAACTAGTACGAATGAAGTAGCGACAGCTTGACGCAGAATTGGCTGTGGCTGGGTGAGCACTTTTGATCTAGTGAGCCATCTTTTCCTAAATACGTCCATTTCCTTTGACCACAATGTCTGCCGCTCACGGTTTCCAGGTAAAAGGGGCTCGATTGGGCCTAAAAGGTTGAATAGTCATTCTTATAACACCGTTTAATTACGATCAATATCTCATCCATATCACGCATTGCCACAGAGTGTCAGAAGGCTTTCTTTTATTGTATTCACGAGTACAGCGGACATCGTAAGAGAACGTTACAAGTCCATTAGAATTAACTATTGGAGAAAACAGACCGCCCAGCTACGACTCGACCATCTAGAACAGGGGTCAAAACTGAGAATGTTTGCTCAACATACGGTGATAGAGGCGGGCTATTAGCTCCAGTCGCGCTAAAAGAAGCACACAATTTTCCGCCTTAGATCAGGAATGAGGGATCGTACGCTATGGCAAGCAACATAACGCATGTTTGTGCCAAAGTCGAGGAGCAAAGATGGTAGTGTTATGATAGTGCGTTGCCGCAAGACTCATCGTATATGCAGTTGTCCATTGATTTTTCCTTGATCTGTCACGTTCCGCGGAGTATGAAAGCTTAGAGCCTTCGCGCAGGCGAAATTGGCGCTGCTACCTCACTTGCGACGATGACCCATAATACCGAAACGCGCTCGGGACAGGGTGAGGCGTATACTTAGACTGATCTACGGCCAGCATGTCTGAATGTAGTCTTATTTACTGGCTTCAACCATGGCTTTGTCTAGCTTCTTCTTCCCGGCGCTGGCCTTTCAAGTTGCCTACTCTGCAACGACAATACCGCCGACCAATATCTCAGCGATAGCTCCAGGACTCCCAACTCTGTTACTGCCAAATCCTGTCGACGTAGATGCTCCTCTTCTCTCCAATCCGCTGGGGCCGAAATGCTAAACTCTTTGATACCATCGGCAACTCAACGTCCACCACAAGCAGTAACGGCATCATCTTCCACAGATACTTACAGCAATGTTGAGCCCACATACACATGCAGGATGCCGGGCCATGACTTCTGGTTGAATTATACCCTCAAGGCCACTCTGTCTCGGTCCGGCCTTGCCTCAATCCTAGGCGGTGCACGAAAGAAGGTCAAGCAGCGAATAGATGGGGGTGATGGTAATAAGTTGATCGGACATCCCTGGGCTATTGGCCAATTCTATTATGAAAGAAATAGAATAGAGATGTATGTCAAGGACTGGAGGTCTAGACCGAGTATGACGTGGCAAATGCTGTTCGATATAATCGATGTATTGAGGTATTGTGGCTTTGATAGGGGTGATTATGAGGATATGACCGGAGTCTTTTACCAAGGAGCTGTTGGGAATCGCGTTGGAATTGGCTATTTCTATATCAAAGCTATGAGAGGTCCTGGTGATGGGAACGTGAATTCGGATGAATGATCAAGGCGATTGGTGACTTCAGGCAATGGCTCGTAACAGTACAAGTTTTGAAATTGCCTCTCCACATAGGTTAAATCGTATTTCGCAGCTTCTAGTGAAGATTGGGTGTTTATTTTGAAAGCTTCGAACAAGGTTATTGCGACTGTCTAATAGCAGCTGGGATTATATAGACCCAATTGCAACAGCTCTTGATTGGGTTCATACAATCTCCAAACGTGATCTTCAAAATCTTCCATAAGATCACGGCGATACTTCTCAAGCTCCTCGGGCCTGTAGCACCCTTTCCATTGCTCTTTCTGCAAGAGTGCCTCGGCCTCTTGTTCGAGATACCTACTCAATACGGCGACTTTAGCTGGCATGCACTGATCGCAGTACTGAGGACCTATGAATGGCACTTTCGTGATGATCTCCTGCTGACGACAAGAGGTCTCACGGGTACGTTGAAGGTCGGGTCTGCCAGGGTCACACTTGGCGACGATGACTCTGTCGTGTAAGTGGCTGCAGCCAACATAGTAGTGCTCGTCGATGTAGCAGACCATCTTGGGTGCTAGTTGAGGCTGATACTGAGAGTATCGTTTCTGGTGTTAGACTGGCTTGACCGTTCACGATGATGGAGATGATGCAATCGATAAGAAGACTAGCCAGAGCTTTGGAAGGAGACCACGCAAGCTTTTCATATCGACCCCTGTAGTGATTCACGCTCCTTTGTATTTTCACATAACAACATTGTCTCGGATCCTTTGTGTGACTGCCACAACGCTTTGCTATCCACATATCTTTGTGCTTCCAGTTTCAATGTCTTGCCCTCCAAGCCAGACGAAAATATTGGTGAATATCTTAAGCGCACCAGAGAAGAAGAGAAGCAAGTCATTCTTTGTGCCCGAGAGCCAAGTATGAGCTCGCAAAACATGAATAACGAGTCATTCACCACTAAGGATCCCACTGTTCTCTAAATTAAGTCTAGGAGACTGGCACTCTGTCGAGCCCCGGACCATGAATTCTGCAACTTTCTCGTTCCAGCTGCAATCAAAACAGGCGACGTGTTGCAATCTGAAAGCGTAATACACCTCCAAGACGTTCACTATTAGACCTTGAAGCCAAGTTACGGAGAGTCGTCCGGTAATGGAAGCCAGGATTTAATCTAAATCGTGAATTTGATTCATAAAGTAGATAATGAAAGTGCCACTCTTACAAAGAAACTGTGACGCGCAATGAAGACCTACTGACAATACAGTCCATCTATCTTCTCTTGAAAATCTGTGCGAAACTCCCTGCGCTCAATCATCCATCTACACTTCGTCCAGCCTTTCTTCTCTCCCTCCAGCCTCAACATGGCTTCTGCGACTGCCATTTCTATTTTCTGCTCTTGTCTCCATTGCTCGTAGCAGAAATCGCAAATCTCGGTAGACGCTACTTTGATCATTCTTTGAAGATCCCAATTGGGGCAAAATCCGGTGTTGTAAAGTGTTTGGCAGTGCCAAAGCTCCTGTATGTATTCTAGACGGCCGCATCTTCGTGCGCAGACATGGGCTCTGAGCTTACACATGTTGAGTGTTCGTACTCGTGTAGTCTTTAGATGTTTTCGCTCCTTGTGAAAGCACGCTTGGCTTCGCGTAGGTGAATATTGGTTGGTGATTTGGATTCAATGTGGCAAAAAAGGTGAGGGGAATATAGCTCCTGATATACCGCTCATAGCCTGGTTCGTCATTCCTTTGTGCAACGTAAAACAAGCCCTTTTACAACTGAAGTAGTCTTTGTTATTGCTTTGATACTATTTCTTCGACAGGGAATCTCTTTTGCTAGATCTTGACGTAGGAACAATAGGAAAACAAGGAGCGAGGCGAAATCAGGGGTCAGCTCGCGACTTTGTCAGCATAGATCGGTTTCTGACTATTGCCTGATAAATTCTCACAATTTGTGCTGTTACCGATTCATTTACATATATTCGGCTGCAATTTCGGCTGCATAACAAGACAGTGACCACCACACCCTCTCCATGGCGTCTGCAAGATCTGAAACCATATTCATATTAGTATTGATATTCAGCGCTTACGGGCGCGTAAAACACGCCCGCGCCACGGTCTGGGAGAGGCTGGTCTTCATCAAGCTCTCCTTATACGTCAGAGCCAGAATATTTGGACCCATTGTAATGATACCAAAAATCACCCAGCAGAATTTGGACGCAACTCTCTACCGCCGCGGTACTTTCGATGCACAATATGCAAACCTATCGATTTTGAGCGCATTCCTCTACTGCGGCGGTGCTTTCGCCGCACAATATGCAGGTCTATCCGTTCTCGGTCGTGGGTGCCTTCGAAAAATCACATTGACGAAGTCATGCTGAACATAACACCTCGTGTAGCTCTGTTTTCTGTGCCCGCTGTTCTCCTTCATTTGGTAAGTGAGATTGTTGTAGTCTGTTTCCTGTGGAGCCTCCGCGGACAGTTCAAAGCCGTGATAGAAGAAGCCGAGCTCCTGGATGACAATCTCGGACCCGATGGAGGGATGGGTAATCATACCGGAAGTACGCCTGATGCGGTGTCTGCTTGGACGTGGAGTTCGATTTATTTATTTTTCTTATGGGGACGGCCCTGGTAAGCTCTCTGAACATAGCGCTCACAGAGAGGACAAGAACTAAGACGGAGGCTAGGTGATATGACTAGCGTGCCACCTGACATACCATTGACCGAGTCATCGGCCTACCCAAATGAAGTAGCAAGAGTGGCAACAATAAGAAACTCCAGCAGCACGAATCACAACCGGACATCTATAGCAGCAGAGGGACATGCTACCCATGATTAAAAGGATGCGAGGAATGTGACGGATGGTGGGGGTAAAACAAGACATCACAGGCCAGCCACGGAGACCATCAACCAAACGAAGATTTGCTGTACAACGCTTGCGATGCCCGTATAATATACAATGCAGCCTTACGAGAAGAGATGATGTGACGCCCACACATGAAATATGCCATCGACCCGTGCAACCACAGACCATCTGTATCAAGCCTTCTTGTCCCCAGCATTCTCAGCAGCCAAACTCTGCGCCTGACTGGCAACACCTCCTGGCTCTGTATTACCGAAAGCCTTGTGTTCCTTTGAGTGCATCTTATTCACATCCTCCTTTGTCACGTTTTCAGGATTTGTAGCCATCTTTGTTCCAACCTTGTCTGCCTGCTCAACGTAGTTGGCCTCTCGATCAAGCTGACTTTGCTCTGCAGGGTCGAGCTGGGTACTAGTCTGTGTAGTGGTGCTCTGATCATTGGCGGTGGCGGCGTTGCGCTGCTTGGTTACTTCGGATTGCATCTGTGCTGCAGCAGAGCCTCGGCTGTGTTAGAAATCATGTGAAGGTTGGGAGAATGTGGCAGAACGGACCTTTGTAGGGACCACCCTCCTCTTTGGCGACCTCAGAAATCACTTCGCCGACATTGGAGGAGTTGATGTTGGCCAGCTTGTGGGGCGTTGTCGAGAGCGTTCTTCGTGAGATGTTATGAATTGGGTAGAGATTGTTCCGCATCGAGCGTTGGAAGATTGTTTTGAGCGACATGCCTGTATAGATTTAGACTGTAAGATGCTCAGTATGGCGTGTAACGAGTTTTATACGCAGCTTCCCCTAAATAACAGATCTAGCGACTCATTGACATCGTCACCGCCAGCAAGGAACCTTGTCCTTGTAGGGCTGGCGGGCCTGCGTCTGAGACAATTGATGCGTTTCGGGTGCGCGCCGACTTCTTTACACGTTGTTCAGGTGGGTCGTCCCGTTGAAGCCTGCGCGTTGTGCTTGGGTCACCAAAGGTTCTCCATAAGTTGTTCTTCGAACTGTTGTTCCCCGGAAGTCGATGCCGGCGCCAAGGTTAGGGACCCTGGAAGCGCCCTAGCATACTTTAAAGAGGCGTGCGAGGGGCCTCGTAGAAAGTCATTTCGCTTTTCTGTCAAATGGATGGACTTGCCTTGGGAGTGATAAGTACCTTTTTGAATCACAATCGTCTTCCACACTGGGCTTGCCCTGGGCGCCTTTGCGTAGGGCATTTAGATACCCCGGAATCACTAGTGATGCGTCGTCATCATGGCCACAGAAGCCAAGTATAAGCTTGGTTGGGGTATCTCTCAGCGACAAGGCGATCAAATAACAGATCAAGCTTGCTGATGCGGTGATGTGGCTGATCAGAGCCTCCTGTACATACTCAATCTACACCATTTTCTCAGGAAAGGACACTAGTCATACATCCAAGTGTGCCAAAAGACCACCAAAGTCTGAAAGTAGCAGACATTGGGACGGGTACAGGGTAAGGAAGCTAGGTTCGTGGATCGAAGCTAGCTTTGATCTAAATCAACAGCATATGACTGTGATCTGGCAAAGGAGGTGCCCATTTCCACACAGTTGGATGGCTTCGATATATCGTCCGAGCAGTTTCCACGTAAAAGACAGATTACCTACCAGCGTCCACCTTGAAATTTTAAATGCTATAGATGCTATCTCTGAGCATCTCATAGGTCGCTATGATGTCGTTCATGTTCGATTTCTCTGCCTCGTTGTATTCAATAGTAATTTGTTACTGTTACGGACACTCACGAATTGTCTGAAGCTGCTCAGTGAGTTTCGATCGAGGAGGCTTTGTGCGATAGACGTTATCATAATATAATTTCAGAACCTGGCGGATACCTTCAATGAGATGAACGTGACCCTCGTGGGTAGCAACATATCACCAGCGATCCGTCTGCTGCAATTGACAATCTCGAGAAACCTTCAAAAGTTGTGTAAGGTTTGGCAGAGTTCAAGTAAGTATCTTTTTCAATCAATTTCCATCGTGCTTCTTGATGGGTGCCAACATTTCCAATACAAGACAGGGCTGCTTATCTCCTTATGACCTTCCATCAGCAAGAATTCGAAGATGTCGTACTAGACTGACGGGAAACGAAACGCTGGATGGACATGTAGCACATGGACAATTGGGGGATTATATGTGAAGAGTACTCTTCCAAATATCTTTATACTCAAGGGGCGTTGGGTAGCGAAGATAATCCACGGGCAATGTAGCAAAGAGCTTACGCCGAAATGAAACAAGGTTCGGTGATCTCAAAGTACATGCAGGTGGTTATAAATATGTAGAATGCATGAGAGGTAATAAAATATGAGATACGGAGTCGAGGGGCGAAAGTCAACTATAGAGGGACTGTTCTGGTATCTGACACATCAACTTGCGATAGTGAAGAGCGCATGGTAGTCGTAAGACAACTGACGTGCTCTCAAGGCCCCAGGTTTCGCGATGTCTCTGCTAGAATATCTCAAAAATGGTAAGCTTTTGGGAAGAGTTGCTCCAAGCACGACGTTCGACTGTTGAAGACGACATCAACACTGTTGTGCATAGCATATAATCTCGTCAGTCAAGATTTTCTATGGCAGTTCAAACCGTGCCTACGAGCTACCTGCTTCTACTTCTTAATACCCATGGGGTGCCTTGCTCCTTTCAGAAGCAATTGCCGACCAAGAATGGCAGCATTCCCTTTCACTCAGGATCCCTGCTAAAATTTGCGTGCCTTTTCTTAGTCGCGAGGCATCCGAACAAGACGAGGACCAGATAGAGCAGCATAAGCGCTAAAAGGGCAACCGTCAACTACATAATTAGTTGGCAGGTAGCGGTGCTGAGCCAAGGCATAAATACTCGTACGGTGGGTGATGTCTCTGGATAGGGTTCAATACCCTTTGGGTGAGGTGGTGTCTGTGCAACTGTAGGCTGATGTGCTATGCTATGCTACTCGTAGCAGTGTCATATCAATTGAGACATCTATCATCGCAACCTACTCTCCCTTCGTCAAATTAGTCGCTCGGCTGAATGGCATCGTGCTTTTTACTCGAATCCCTCGCTGGAACGGAGAAGAGCTATACTTATCGCGCAAAGCCAACCTAGAATGAATTATGATAGAAGATGTGTAGGTAGTTATGGCTATACATAGAAGTCATCATAGCATAATTAGGCATTACACATTCCCCACAGAAAGTAGCCTCATCTGCTCACATATACGTAGATTGATGCACATCTGTGGAGCGCGTCAAGCTAGAGGAGATGAGTTGAGGCGAACGAAGACCAGTGAGAACAGCCTTTTCCATCTACCGAACCTGAAGAGTAACGTCGTATCCAAAGCCCACACCCCAATGAAGCGGAGAGCGCTTTTATTCGAGTGAGGCTGCGGGGCTTTGGACAGTCTCCTAGCGCTCAGCTGCTATAAGCGCCCGGATAGAGCCTGAAAACCTCTGGATCGCCCCGCAAATCCTCCCTCTTTACCTTCCGGGCTCGAGATTTCCATGGTTACTTTGACTCAAAGTCGATATCGACCGAGCCTGGTTATCTAGCTGACGGCAACAGAAATATGCACGTGCCCATCTCAGAGTAAAGCCATCTTCATGCATGGGCGCAAGCGCTTACACATATCTCCTCTGAGCGCCGAACTTCTCCCCACGCTACTAAACCCTCTACTCCTACAACAAGCTTCAAACATCTCCTTCCACACAATCGAGACATTTCCAGAGAAGAATTACGGCTATATTGATCTCCCGGATATGGAGGCTGATAAGCTCAAGAAGAAGCTCAAGGGATCTCTGCTTAAGGGCACCAAGATGCGTGTGGAGGAAGCGCGGCCGAAGAAAGCTACAGCGTATGATGGAGATGATGGAGCCTCAGAAGGAAATGGAAAAATGCGGAGGAGTAAGAAGGCGAAAGTGAGGGAGGAAGGGGTGATACCTGGTCACGAGCTCCGAGATCGAAAGGTCAAGCGTGGATGGACAGAGCCAGCCTCTGACGATGTCAAGTCTTCAAAGAAAGGGAAAGACAAGGACGGAAGGAAGCCCAAGAAGAGGAAAGCCTCGCTCACTGGCGAGGTTGAATGCTTGTTCAAGACGACTCTTCCGCCAAATGCTACGGCCGCTGCAGACTTGAAGGATGGCAAAGTCAAGAAGAGGAAGCGGGGAGACTCCAGTCGCGACGTAGTCATCCACGAGTTTACTAATACCACAAAGCATCCGAGCTTCTTGCGTGACAAGCTAGGCGCTAACGGCAAGAAGGGCGTCTCAGAATACGTCGAGGGAAGGGGATGGGTGGATGCTGATGGCAATATTTTAGAGACAGAGCCAAAACGTCGTCGACGAAAAACAAAGCCGGCAGAAGAAGAGGAAGTCCCAGCGAAGGAGGAGGCAAAACCACGGTCAAGAAGATCCAGCAGGCTGGAGGCCCCCTCTGTCCAGATTACAGCCCCAAAGACTCGTCGCGCGAGAGAGGAGGTTGTCGAAGATGAGACTTCTTCAAGCGGCTCATCTTCAAGCAAGGACAGCGAAAGCGAAGCTGAGGCCTCCGAACCATCTCCACCTCCCAAGAAAGCTACTGCTTCTAGTCCCAAGCAGAAGAAGAACGGACTAGGTATCTCAGGTGCCGAAGACGACGGTGTCTCAACAAATCAAGTTCAGCGACTTTCTATAACTCGCTCTTCCGCTACTCCTCCGCCATCTCAATCAATAGCTCCAACCTCAGCGCCAGCTCAAGCCTCCACCGAAGTTCACCCCCTGGAGGCCCTCTTCAAGCGCCCAAAGACGGCGGCATCGGCATCTCTGACCCCGAAGAAGCCGAACCTCGAAGTCTCAACCTCGTTCAGCTTCTTCGATCCAGACATCGATGAGGGTGGAAGCCAGAGCACGCTGATGCCCCAGACACCTTTCACACAGCAGGACATTAGGCATAGAAGGCAGAGGAGTGCAGCGCCCACACCTGATACTGCGATGCCTGGAAAGACCTTTGGAGATGTGTGGGAGGGTACGAGTGACATCGACGATGATGACGAAGAGGACGTGGAGATGGAGGGCAGACTTCAGGACAAAGCGACGCCAGAGATCAAGGAAGAAAAGCAGGAGAGCGAGTTCTCGAAATGGTTCTGGGAGCATCGTGGCGAGACAAACCGCGCATGGAAGAGGAGAAGGAGAGAAGCAGCAAAGGATAAGAGGCAGAAAGACAACAAGGAGCGCAGAGGGTAGGGATGACGCTGATGGAGACCCCAAATGGAACCTAGCAAGCAGTGAAAGTCATGCATAGAGGCAGGCATCTCGGTAATGTCCCTGCTAAGACTATAACTTGCTGCACCTTGCTCCTCTGATTGAAGAATATTCCTGCTTCACTGACACTAAATTCGAGGCTTCGTCCACTGAACCTACTTTACCAAGGCGCCGCTTAGTATTTGATGTCACTGCAGACGGTGCCTCCACTGATTGACCATTGTCATCAGATATCTTCCCTGCCTCGACGCATTTTGCACTGATTCACTACATAGCATGGTTCTTTGCGGCCGATCTTGTGTCACTCTCTCCTCGCCACCTTGACCCCACCTGTACTACTCATATTCTTGACGCGCGCAGTGTCTGACTACCTTCAGCCATACAGGCCATACTGCTTCTGTTTCACTTTGACGTTGTAGCTCTACCTTTATCAGTATTGTACGTCGCCGTGATGCCACGCTCATCTGACTCACTCCCTGACGAGCCCTTACCTTTCGGCACAGACAACCACATTCATCAAAATTATCGCCGCTCCAGCTCTGTCGGCCGCCCTGCCCGAGAGCAAGACGGTAACGACAATTATGACTACGCGGCCTTCGTTGCAGATACGCAAGCGTCGTATACGGCGCCCACAGGAGGTCACGCCTCGATTGCCCCATCGAACATACAGACCGTACCAAACAAGCTCAAGAGGCTTTTGAGAAAGTACCCAGTCTTGAGATGGGTCCTAATCGGCGTCTTTCAGCTGGGTGTGATCCTCTTAACCGCTGGGGTCGTATTGGCAGCAACCACTGCGCACGCCAAAGGCCCTGGTGGCGCCAAAGTAGCAGTGATTATTCTCGTAATATGGGGTATCGCTTTTATGGCTAGCAGCGCGGCTGGCAGCTGGACTGTGTGGAAAGGGCGAAAAGAAAGAGCGAGACTTGAGCGACAGTGGGCCGCGGAGGAGGAGACAAAAGAAAGAGGGCGCGTACGGGAGAAGGCAAAGGAAGACTTCAAGAGGCAGGAAATTAAAGAAAGAGAGACGAGTCTGAGTCGCAGTCGTGGAAGAAGAAGTAAGAGTCGTGGTAGAAGCATCACAGGCGTTCAAAGACAGCGGTACCGTGCAGTGGAAAGCAGGCCCTCTTTCCAGGAAAGGAGAAGAAGTGAGAGTCGGGGCGAAGGCCTCACAGGTTTTCAACGTCAACGATACCCAGCAATGGAAAGCCGACCCTCTTTCCAAGAAATGACACCAGCACCATCACAATACCCACATGACGATGAATCAAAACCATTGCCTCTTGTGCCCACCTCCCCAATCCCAGCGGATGCACTAGGCATATTAGGCACAGGAGACCTCTCACCACGACGCATGCAACCCCACCACTCGGAACGCGATCAAGCCGACCGAGACAGCACCTGGACGCACCACCTCGACGTCTCCGACTCCGACTCCTCCCAAGAAAGAGCCAGAGTCCTCACCAACGTGCTCCGCCAAAACGACGGACTGATGCGCGAAATCGTCCGCACGGTCTCTCGGACCGGAACACCCCAAGCGCAAGTATTCACGTTCAGCCCAACGATGACGCAAGCCGCTTCTGCAGTTCTAGATAGTAATTCCACGGCTATGGATTCAGGCTCTCAAGATTACAGCGCTACGCTTATCAACTCCTCGCCCGAGCATGAGCCGCTGGTACACTCACACTCCTTCCCCACGTATCCGGGGAATAGATTCTATACAGCGCCAATATCCTACCGTGGCTCTACGCCCCTCCTCCATTCATCAGGTGATCCGACAGGTAGCCATTCGGAGCGGGTAATGGATATTATTCGCTCCTACAGCGGCGGGCACGGCTCAGAGCAATCCGATGAGAATTTCATGGCTGGGGTTGATAATCCCTCTGATGCCGACTCCTTGGATGATAATGCGCGACAGTTCAAAAAAGCGAAGAGTGTCGATATTATCAGGAATTGGGATCCGGAGCTAGACCCTGCTATTGATGATGTGCTTGGTAATTATAGTGAGCAAGAGGCGAGGGATGAGGCGGGCAGCGAGGGTGGTGATGTTGTGAATGTGGATGATAGGAGGAGTCTGGGTGGGAGGGTGAGGAGGTTAACGGGGTTGATGGGGTTCGTGGATAGGAGGAGGAGTAGGAGTGTTGGCGGGTGGAGTGAGGGTGCTGCTGAGACGGAGGGGAGGGAGAGTCGGTTGGAGCGGTTCAGAGGTAGGCTCAGGAGAACGAGGAGGGAGAGTGCGGAGCAGCAGGCTGAGCAGGGTCGGGGTGAGGACTGGCAGACCTGGAATTGAAACTATTCACTGTTTGCTGCATGCTAGAATAATAACATTGATGATTTGATATTTACAAATGCGCAGGACAGCTGGTCTGATGCTGATCTGAGACTGACGCAAGAGCATTATTGGTCGTCCTGACCCTCGGAGTCTGTACCAATTAAATTCAATGTCGTCGTGCATTTGCGTGATCTTCAAGCCCGTTATTTACCTGGAGCTTCTAAAGTCCCCATTCGCCAGATCGCTAGTGCATCCTCAAGATCTTACATTGGGGTTAAACCAACAAGTGTACCCTGATGAATCGCGCAGGTCAAGGTCAACCGCTCCTGCCAAGGCTTGTCGTCGCGACTTGCGATATCCTTGAACTCCTGCATCAGTCGGATAGTGGTGTAGCTCGCTTCCGCAAGCGCGAATTCTTGACCGAGGCAGATTCGAGGTCCGCCATTGAAAGGCAGGTATTCCTAGTCATTGTCAGTATGCCAGAAAATCTGATCTCATGTGTTTCAAAGCGCTTACCCATCCAGGCTTCAACGTCGCCCAACGCTCTGGCTTGAACTCCTCTGCATCTTCGCCGTAGATATCGGGTCGACGGTGCATGGTGTAGAGAGACCATTGGACATTCTTACCTGCTGGAATAAAGATAGGGGATTTGCCGTCTTCACCGCCGCCGCGGGGGAGGACTGTGTCAACAACGGCAGTGCGGGTGTTACTTGGTACAATTGGGTAAACGCGAAGGGCTGCAATCATGGAATCAGTAGACGACAGGTACTCGGCAGGTGTTTACATACATTCGTTCAACACCCACTTCAAGTACTTCATGTCCTTGATCTGCTGAAACGTCGGTTTCACACCCCCGAGCGTGTCCACCTCAGCCTTCAGCTTCGCCCAGATATCAGGTCTCCTGGACAGCGTGAACCAGACATCACTCAACAGGCTAGCCGTCGTGTCGCGGCCAGCGAGTAATATATTTAGCAGCTCTGATCTGATCTGAATCGGATCTGTCGTGTGCTTGACCAGCTCATGTAAGAACACATAGCGACCTTCCGATTTAGTCTTCATATCGGCTTTTTCTAGATCTAGTGATCTACGGTACTCCAAGCCTTTGCGGACAAAGTGATCGACGAACTCATGGCAGTACTTAACATCACGCTTGAAGTCTTTACGGTGGAAATGCAGCAGTCGGCCCAAGAACCCCTGACGGAAACTCTCCGCAATCGTCTCCTGACTACGGTTGAACGCCTCAGTGAATCGTCCACTGCTCGCCCCGAGACCTACTGAACCGAGACAATTAGTGCTTTCGCCGAAAAGAAATTCGGTTGCCGAATCCATAGTCAGCTGGAAGAAAAGGTCTTGGAGATTCACTGTCGAGCCATCCTTTGGAATGGTTTTGATCAAGTGAGAAACATGGACCTCGAAGGTGTCGAGATCTGCGACCTGTGTCCGAGCGAAGTTGGGTCGAAGGAGTTCACGAGAGTGTTTCCAGGCGGGACCATCAGTCGTGAAGATTCCATTACCGAAAAGTGGAATAAAAGTATCCTTTCGCCGGTCACCTAGTGACCAGTGCTCGAAATTGAGTGCCATTATAGTCCTGAGGTTCTCAGGCTCGATTGTTTGAATCATGGTTGTAAACATGATTTTCGTCTGCATTGTGTTGCCCTTCCTCAAGAACCTTGCGTGCTGAAGTTCCATGAGCTTGTGAGCTTTGACGCCGTAGTAATTTTCCTTGACTGCTTTTATGCCGATGATGTTGTTCGGGAAGGACATGTATTCTGGGTTAGCTTTGACGGGCTTGCAGCCATGCTTGTTGATAAGGGCCCGTCGAGATGCACCTACTGTGAGCTCCCAGCAGATGTGGTAGACGGCGAAGAGGAAGGTGGCACCGATGAAACCTTGGACGAAGCGTGGAAGGAGATCCGTGATAGCCATTGTGGAGGGTGGCGGCAAAGGCGTGAAGGAGTTTGTAGCCTTGTCCAATGTACAGAGCCGTTCAAGGCTGACCGTTTACAGTAGGGTTGTTTATATAGAGAAATTAAGAAGTCGACACACGGGCTGCTGATGGTGGTGTATAAAAGATTGAACGCCTGTTGTATGGTGCCCTGATCACTTGCAGTAATACTTACAAACCGTGTGGCCCTCCGCGGCGGAATAAATGAAGCTGTCGAATAGGGTGTCTAGAAACAATCGTGACGGAGATCGCGATCTTCAGCCTTTACTCAAGACGGAGTGTCCAACCCTCCCGCCTGTGTATCACCTGACACGGTTCTTCTTGACCTGACTTCGTGCAGGGTCCGCAGGGAAACGGGGCACCGAATCAGACCGACTGGGCGATGCTGCTGAACGCCCTCACTCGTGCCACTTCCTCTAGGATCTGCTAAGCCAAGCTGTCCGCTTTCGATTTCCCCTGTCTAAGGTATGTAATTAATACTAGGAAGCAGCGAAGGATTACGACGAGAGAGCAAGCCAAAGCACTGTTGCAGGGAAAAAACGGACAAGGATGACTTTTGCCTTTAGAATATATCTATAAAGAATCCCTGTGCCCAACACTGTCAGCATGCGAAGATGATGTAGCAACAATCATTCTTGCGGCGTCAATCAGAGGCCATCTCCGACACTATAATATTACCCGCTTGGCCATTATACCTAGTGTAACGATATTCACGAGACGGACTCATTGTTCTGCATGGATGAGGGGTTGCTGCCGTGCCATAGCGGATGTTGGACTCGGAGGAAGTTCGCAGTTGGAGGAAGCGCCTCGCAAGGCAGGTATAGCGTGGCTGATGTAATTGGACAGAAATCAACTCAGCTCAAGGGGCCACACCTCCTTGTGGAAAAGAGCCGAGGTTCAACATGTTGGAGACTTTTAATCATGAGACCGTCGAGGCACTTCAAGCAAATGTTGGATTAATAATCCAACTATACCTCCTATCCCAGAGAGATGGATTCGCATGAACCTCGGGAGTAAGCTTACTTGTTAATCCCAACAGTTCCAGCTCCTCGAGGTCTCCCAATGGCTTCTATGCATTAGCTTGCTCATCCATCTCCGAGAACCTGATTATTCAACGCCTGTGACCGAGTGCTGCTCTTACCTTAGCCGTTCTCCATTTATCGATCCACTCGTTCGCCCTTTGAGGTAGAGAGACCGACATTGCCTTCTGCGATTGTCTTCATAATCAATAACTCGCCCCTCGCGATCGTCGGGTCCTGCACGACAAACGGGGCATTTGGCTGGTCATTCGATGGCTAGGACCTGTCAACGCTTCGACCGTATCAAGAACAATGAGTATGCATTGATTCAGAGCTGGGATAAATTACAGAGCCTCAAAACCATCGATCTCGGGTGACGTGATCTGACGTGTACTCCTCAGCTTCCACGGTAACATACATGTTGCCCATATATTTGGCGTCGCGAAGGCTTTTCCTGATAGACTTGATTGAGATAGATTGGTCAAGAGGGCTCATGGTTTTGAAGAAGGTGAATCTGAACTCGAGATTAGGTCAATGGTGGGTACTTCGGCCTTGGGGGGAGGCACATATTGTTTCGGACACGATCGATAGGCGCAAAAATCATGGCATCACTGTTCTATCTCGAGTATTCAATCACATGAAAGATCAATACTATACTTGGCTAATACAGCAATTACGGCATGAATTCTATTTTCTATTGGGAAACTGTGGTATCATCGATGTCACAAAAGACAGCACTACAGCCTAATGTATGTACTCGTCTATTCCCCATTGCGCAGTCTGGTCGAAGCTTCCTAGTGGTTACCAGGGTATTCGTTTTTCGTCCTTTGCTGGATCACTGATTCTGAATTTCAGCGTCTTTGCCAATGCTGACCTCATAACGAAAACCATCCACTGGTCTCCAACCCCTCGTCATTCCAGGAAGAGCTCTATCACGGACAATATTCCTTTATCTTGGCATTTATCTTGTCTTTTCAATCTCTACGGGCAACTAATCGCTGGCACTGATTCTTGCATAATGCGTCCATGACCTTGCGGTCTCTTGTGCTACACTACCCAAAAAATGTCAAGGAGGGACATGGGAGCACAGTGTTTGGTCCTTGAGGAATGATCTCAGACTACTTTGCTTCAATTATTAAATATTAGCGAAGCACACGAAAGCACTGAATTGGAATTTACATGGTGCGTCTGGCGTCTGACTACCAGAGAAATCGATTCCGTAGCAAACCTACAGAAAATGATCAGTCTGTCACTACCTTGCTATCACTACTGCCCTCAAACAACTTTCCATCTCCCACCACATCCGTAACGCCCTTCAAAGCATTCGCACACCAAAAATGCCCATTTACTGCTCGACTTAGCACCTTGCCAATCTCCTGACCACCCTCCCCCTTGAATAGATACTCCTCGTCCACACTCCCAAGCATCAACTCCACCTCTCCTTTCGTCTCTTCGCTTCGCCACAAAAGGGTAGACCCGCATACTTTGCAGAACCCACGATAGCAGCCTTTGGAGGCGGAGAACTCTGTGTAGTCTTCCAGCTCTGTAGGGTCGGAGGTGGCTTTGTGCGACTGGCTAGACCATTGCAGTTGAGTTGCTGTCAGCATTAGTCGGGATGATTCCCTTGGAATTCAATGGGAACGATACCTTGGACGTCGAGCCAGGGTGCAACCAGAGCACCGCACCATTTGCGGCATTGGGTGCATTGGCATGTATGTCTCTGAGATGAACCTTAGCATGCTCTTTTCGGTTTTACAGTGAAAGCCTAAATCAACGACGAATCCAGTGGTCTAGACTGTAGTATGATGGTAATCACAAAAGTGGAATCTTCCGCAGGCTCTTGAGATGATGAAAAGCAGACATACGCCTGGAGGCCAGTCGGATTCTTTGGGGAAGACCATTTGATAGCGGACAGCACCACACAGACAGCCGCCACTGATATGACTGGGCTTCTTCAGAGCTAGCTTTTCTGACATGTTCAGGGAGTTACCAAAGACTCTAAAGTATATTATCAGGAAACTAGATGTTGCAATGACGCTAAAGGTCACCCGGCGAGAGCATGGTAATGAAGCGTGCGTCGCCCTCTCGAACATGCCAAGACGCTAAAGATATGGTTACCAAGGCGGTTAGCTCGAAAATTCTCTTTTCTGCGTGTTTCAAGTTGCTATCGAAGGTCAGTGAAAGGAGACATAAGATCCCTGTGTGACAATTGACCTCGCATCCAATCGACTTTGTGGGAGGTTTCATTACCCAAACACGCCAAAGCCCTGCTCATCACTATCATTATTATAAGTCACAATTCTATCAGTTTCCGATAGCTTCACCAATCTACTTTACTACTCGCTCCCTACGTACTCGCCCAAGTAGCCAGATAGCAAACATCTTCTCAAGTGGCCATGAGACTGCAGAAGTTTCGGGAAAATCTAGTATCGCTCTATTATAGAAGGGAGTTGGACTTTCTCGGTTTTACCAACGTACTGCGCCGGAGCCAACTTCATAACAAAAGGGACGACGACGGAGACGATGGCATCGTTCAGAGCGATATTGAGGCTTAGACAATATAGAAAGCTGAGCGTTGCAACTGTTCATCCTTAGCTCCTTGGCTGAGACAAACATAAATGTTGGCATCCTTGGCACGAATGCTCCGTCCAAGACATTGTCCCGCAGCTGACAGTTTTCTAAAAGGCTTGTCTTGACTTCGAGACTCGTTTGCTGGTTTTGTCAGCATTGCTCAGCCTCACTGGTGGCCACTGTAGTGGGCAAGATCGCACAAGCACAAACTTTAAAGTATCGCGAGCTGCATTGTTATGACGCATAGGATCATTGTTTGCATGCATGATTTGAGAGACCGAGGTGTAACCTTTGTCTTTTGGACGCCCAAACGCCATCGCTCGATCCACAGGGAGCACGCATGTTCACGAGCAAGTGCCCGTCAAGACTTTAAAGCAATCCTCTCCAACCCCACCCGCCAACTCCATCATCCATACCCTTCCGTCTCCTATCGAAGATTTCCCACTCATCCTGCCTCATGAACTCCACGCTAGCCCACTGGCCCTCTCCCAGCCCAAAGCATTGTTCACTTCTTGTCCCCTCCCTTTTCACATGCCAGACATTCTCTGCTCGTGTGTCATCGAGATCCTGACATCCAGCGTCGAGGTAGAAGATAGCATGCATCATCCTATCCGGCCACTTCAGATTGACTGATCGGGCTTGATAGCCTGTTGATGTAGCGGGAGCGGAAGGGTCGTCAGAGATATAACGCCTGCGGTGACGAAGTTCGGGTAAGGCTTCTCGTTGTTGATAGGAGTGGTGGAGCGGGCCGTTGAGTTCCTCCCAATGTGCGGCGGAGGAGTCGCTCGATTCTTCCCAGATGGGGAAGCATTTTGTGTTGAGCTTTGTCGGAGGGCAAGATAGGCGGTGAGGGTAGGGGTGAGTGAAGAATAAGGGATCGTCGGAGGTGCTGGAAAAGACTGTTAGTTGGATGCGCTGCTTGCGAGGAAAGGTAAAATAGGTGTAGAGAGCTTCTCGAACGTACCAAGAGCTGGCTGGCCAGGCTGTCACTGCATTGTCGGTGTCTGGCTCATGCGAGCATGCTGTTGATGTGTCTTCGATGCTTTCCTCCACATGTTGCTCCACATACTGTTGTATGATGAGTGAGTGTGCAACCGAACACAACGCGAGCAAGAGAATAAGGCGATTCATGTTGGGGATGTATGTGAGATGAGAGATGAGCGAAAGAGAGAGATGAGAATGAGTAACGGAGGTTTAACATAGAGGATCCTTGAACGAGTAAAGTGAAGTCTAGTATGAATGATATTTATTCATTTGGGTTGTGCAACATGGAGGTGAAGAAGTACAAGCAGTGGCCCAGTCTGCCTAACTGCGCCTACCCGGATTACGAGTTGGGATTGAAAAGCCCCTCATTGATTGTTACACATTGAGGTAAGTAGTGGGAGGATTGCATGTCAGGACTAATGTGTTAGCCACGCAATCAATGGCTTCGGGAGTAGCTGTGCGTTGTCGTTTCGAATTATCGTAATATGTAGTAAGCTAGGATATTGCAGGCTAGCAGTACCGTTTTCGTGCGTTTTGGGTTGATTGATTCTGCGCTGCGCCCACCACATGAAGCGCTAAGACTCCTTTAAAATAGCGCATATCCGAGCCACATTCGGCCGAACAGTAAGCTGTCACGTCACTCCGAAACGAATCGACAACTGAACTCGGCCGCTGTGCGAACTACCCCTGATGCACATGCTAGGTACTGACAAGCCTCCTCCTTCGAGCTTCTTTGTGTTGATCGTAGCAACCCCCTCCATATTATATCACCATCGCACCTTTTGGACCAGCACCGTTCCCAGTGATTGGTAGACCTCGCGCTGTCAATTCCCTCTCTATCACCTTCCATCGTCCGACCTCCTTCTCCTTGTCGACGGGAGTATATCTGCGATCAACGATCTGAACGTTCGGAAGTTCCGACACTTCATTTGCGAAGAGGCTTTCTGCTAACTTCTTGGCCTTGGGCTTCCGTACGAGATGGCCGAGCAGGGCTTTTGTATTCGTAATGCTCTGGACATCGGGGTCTGGAACGCGCATGCCTGTCAATTGCATGACTCGCTTGATAACCTATAAATATGTCAGTCAATGGGGTTGAGAGCGAGTACCGCAACTCACCGCAAATTTGATCAGGGGATCTTCGAGAGCAACATCCTGCCAGCTATCATCGGCAGGACTTATCTGGTCTTCACCTCCCATAGCGCGTTGGCGATCAGACCTTGAAAACTCCTCGTCTTCAGAATCTTCCGACTTTAGACTGTCGGGCTCGATGGTGGGAGGTGTGCTTTCCTGATCGGGCATAGAGTCTGCCTCTCCGATATTTGGCTCCACCCCCTCCATATACTCTTCTGTTTGCTCTTCCCGCTGAACAACGTCCCCGGCCGTATCTTCCCTCGGCCTGACGCTTTCGAGGATGTCCTGGCGCAACCCTTCGCTCCTAAATACAGCTCTCATTCCTCCTTGGCCATCCAATTCAAATGTTGCGTCTTCGGCGAGCCGCCAAGGATAGTCGTTATAGAGGTCGTAGGCATGATAATCCATAGTGAGAGGTAGTCCCTCCTGCTTCAGCGTGTAGACCTCGACCAGTGCTCGATGTATGCTTGCTGTTACCTCATGACGCTCCGCCATATCAGAATTCATATAGCTAACACGACTAATCAGCAAGATGATTATTCGTATATTCGAATTGTACAAACCCTTCAAAAGGATGTGCTTTGTCCCATGCCTCCCTTCCCCAGCTTTCGTAGCCCACCCTCTCCATTCCGTCCCATGTAGCCTGAGGCACATAGTCCGGTGCTTCTCCATCATCCTCAAGCTCTTTGCGCTCTTCACTCGTGGGCGCGACCTGAGCACGCGTGCCTTTCCTCTCATCTTCAAGGTCCTTAACCCTCTTTAGTTGATCGATCACACTCGAGTCACCATACGGGTTCTCTTGTCCTGGAGGTGTATCAGTGCCCCAGATCTTCTTTCGCAATCTATCGGTGAAGCTGGCGTATTCACGAGAAGGAACAAGGGGCTTGGCGGATAAAAATTGTTTGCGAGTTGCTGCTGAGGCGGAGAGTCGACATTGGAGGCAAACGAAGCTTGTACGAGGTGCTGTAAGCAAAGGGGTCAAAGACCTTCGGCTAGCTATAGCACTGAGACGGCTCTCAGGAGCCATTGCTGTCGATGCAGGCAAAGGTTCTGACGAGTCTACTCCGTACGATTGCAACGGACTCTGGAGATTGCACTAACTTCTAAGGGCTTAGCTCACTGACTCCTTACCTAATAGGATCTAGCGTCGATATCCCGGCCGAGATTTTCAAATTTTGGTTCTTTTCCTCAAAACGGAACAACGTTCAAAGGGCGTATACACATCTTCGGTGTTAGCACTGGCTTCGACCATATTTAGGGAAATGAGGTTCCCTTACTCTATCGATCATCCGAGATAGAGCAGAAAGAAATCCTCTAAAGGACATCAGGTAAGGTAGGCTTGGTATCAAACTAAGAAAAGTGGCAGTTGCCGGGGCTATAGACCTTGAAACGAGTAGCATCAAATCTCCCCAGGAGCAAAGGAAATCGCTATCTCCGCTCAAGATGAGTCGCTATAAACCCCGTCTTTGGGTTCAGAATGAACTTGAGGCCCAAATTTCTGCCTAATTCGAGATTAACTTGCCCATGAGTCGATGGATTTAGTATCTAAGGCTGCCACTTATGTTGACCCCAAGCCTGCAAGCTGTGCTTCTGATAAAATCTCTCAAGCGTTGGTGTTTGTCAATCTTTTTCTCCAAACTTTCAGACCATCGAGAGTCTGAAATGTTCATCCAAATTTTCCTCGGCCGAGCTAAGCACCTCTTATCGAGGACTGGCTGCGCAACCCACCCTCAAAATGGCAAAGCTTGGCGACGGCGCGTTGAAGATAGCTGTTACAGCGCCTCTCAGAGAAGGTTGCTACAGCATCAAACGTTCGATTGGGCTGGTGTGGCGGACACGACAAAACAACATCGACCGTGCCACACGTAGCTCAAATTCAGAGCCATATACTAATCTGGAGGCTTGTTTTATCGTTTTGTTATTTTCCGATGCTTTGACATTGCCCATAGTGCTGCGTGGGATAGTCTGGCCCGTACTAAGAAAGACGTGCCTATGTCTTGAAGACGCTGAGCAATGGAGTCTAACAGCAACAGGAACATCTGCTGATGGCACGGAAAGAGGGAGGAGTTATGCAGCTTCAATTGCTCCTTCTATCTCCTTCCCTTCCTCTCGAATGAAAGCAGCGCAGAAGGCGGAGCGATACGTGCATTATGTAAATTACCTCCCAACCTAGCCTCTCGTGACATATAGTAAAATATCGGAATCTCTCCTTCTTGCTGACGTTTGTGACATGATCCGCCAATCTCTGATGTCCTCGGCAGACATCAGTCCCGTGCTATGGCATTGGCACGGCAGACGGCAGTCTGAAACAGAAGACGGCGAATAAGCACATTTGTAGAGATTTCAGCAAGGTGAAAGAGTGGGCGAGAGAGCACATATTGACAAGGGTGATCAACTCGAGACTGGGTGAGAGCGAACGTATAGAACTAGCCAAGGAAGCCAGTAATGGAACTTCATACCAAAGCTCGTCATTGGCCTCGAGAAATCGTCTGATCTTTCTGAAAGACTTTATGTGGCTAGAGCGCCAGACTTCTATGCTCGCCAAACTATGCAAGCATTAGGGTAAGGATTTCAGGCAATCCCACCAGCAGCGAGGGCCGCAGCTACCGCGGCGCCGAGGACAGCACTGTCTTCGGTCTTCTCAAGTATAACCCGTCTCCCTTCAGTCACGAACGTCATTGCATTCAACGACCCCTGCGCCCTAGCCATGTAGTTCGGGTACTTATTGATCACACTCCCGTCACATCCGATGCTGATATGGTCAAGGTTATCGTCTTGAAGGCCCGACTTGGCCATCGAGTCCTCTAACAATGTCGCTAGCGCATGGACGGCTACAGCAAAGTAGGCTGTAGAGCGTGTTACCACTAAGCGAACGATTTCGCTGATGAAACAGGCATCGGCCAAAGTTAGTTCCTGGATTAACAGGAATTTTTGCTGGAGAAATCTTCGAGTATTTTCCAGATCAGGCTCGGATTCGATAGATGCTAGCGTTTGGGTATCTAGAGCATATTGAAATGCCAGTGACGGAGGTAGAGCTCTATTTTTTCGATCTCAAAGTCAGCATCCCGTTCTCACAATCAAAACAATTTGACCAAATCTCAAGTCTCATGACGATGTATGGCAGACAAGCCAAATTTACTGTAAATTTGGGGTATTCCATTTCGATTGAGGAACTACTGACCCGCTGAAAAGGCCCACCCTCGCCGTTGCTTCTTGGATTATCAGGCGCACAATCTCGCCCAAATATGCACCAGCGATGAGATATTCGAAAGGCTGATAGTTGGGGTGCATATGATTATTATTGAGTTGCTCATCCCAGCGAGTCATAGGTACTATATTTTTACCATACATGCTTAGTTCCGTATTTGTAAGGACAAAGGCTGTATCGGTGTCTGGTGGTATTGTCCGCGGACCAAATTTGGAAGGGTCTAAGGAAACGATTGGAAGGTGTATAGCAGCGTTCACGCCAGTTCCAAGAATCACGGATATGCGGGTGGTAGGGTCAATGTAGGCGCGAGCGAGAAGTGCCGAAGAAGAGTCGTTGACTATGGCATCCAATCGGATATCGAGGGCATAGTTGAGGTCAGGATTAGAATACTAGACCATGGTTAGCTTTTGAACAAATTATTGGTCAAATACTATCGAACCGCACGTTGACACGCCTGAGTGATAATGTCCCCGAGGTCGTGGCCCTTCACCACATCGGAGCACCAGAAACCCTTGCCCATTCCTAGGACGTTGCCGCTTCTTATGGATGTCTGCCTACACAACATCAGCACCTTGGGCGCTGAAAAGTTGGCATGGACTGACTCAAGAGGAAAGGACCAAGCAACCCCCATTCGCAAAGCCCTGTTCGCATAAAATGGCCCAGGGAGGAATTCCCCAATCTTGGCGGCCATCCAGTCAAAGAATTCGTAATTCTGGAGCTGGCGTACAGCATTGTCGATGACGAAGGTACGGCAACGTTCGATATGGGTGGGCTTGCCCCTCGCAGAAGGTCCAAACATACGTCTGCCATTGAGCTCGACTAATGCCATCCGTAGGTTTGAGCCCCCAACTTCCAAAGCCAAATATTCTCCCTGCTCTTGTCCTGTAGGCAGGCTGTAATTGAACGAGGGGAGCATACACTGGGATTGTTTCAGTGCTAGGTGTTGTTGCAGCTCTTCTTGTAGGCGTTCTGATATGGCTAGAAAGGAGCCGGGATCTAGAGCTTGGTCGGAGAGGGCTTGAACCTCTTCTAGTAGAGCTTCCATCCGGTGGGTCGTCAGGGAATGCGGCAGCCTTCAGCGTTGGAGTGAGATGGTAGTGGCGCTGGGTTGGGCCTCATGTCCATCAAGTCTGGTCCTGTGTCCCTAAGAGTAGCATCAGCAGAGCACTTGATTATGTGATTTTCTTCGCTGCAGAGCTGGAGAAGTCGAGGTTCTAAAGGGTCATACCATTGTATCAATGACCATGGCGAAAGCTTGCCTGGGAAAGTATTGCTATCGAGAAATCGATGCATATACAGCGATATCTTAAGGGAATATCCCTGCTGCAACCTCCATACCGGAGTCACTCCTGCGTTGTATCATTTGAAACGAGGGCTGTTACTCCACGGCATGGGAACGTCGTTCAATGCGAGTGCAAATTTGAGTCCAAGACCGGTCTCGGCTCCTTGGATCTGCAACCGTCTATATAGCGGATGGGTTAACAGGAAGGAAATTACTTGTGCATTAGGCATGCTCGCGAGCGAACGTGACATCGGATTTAGGGTAGTAGTGGCCCGAACGGGACCGGAACGCTCAAGCCACAATGAGAGGCGTTGGAAAAGATCGTCCTTGCTTAGAAGGGTTCACTCCCCAACCGCGCTCACCCCCCAACCGTTCTTCCCGTAGGGCTGACTCCTAAAAGCCGCCTAAAGAGCCCCCTAGAGCTGACCACTTAGGCGATAAGCACGATCCCCGGAACTTCCCGAATTGCTGCCCGGAGGACCAATTCCTAGGGCATTCTTTAGGGGCCGAAGGGTCTTCCAGGCTTCAGCCCTACGGGAAGAACGGTTGGGGGTGAGCGCGGTTGGGGGGTGAACCCTTCTAATGCAAAGTCTTCGAAATGATATGGACAAGTAAGCAATGCAGAAAATCTCTGCGGGGACGATACTTTTCACGGGACCTCGGCTTATCTACCATGCATGATATCTCGCCAAGGCTATGTACCCACGAAAATTGTTGCATAAAGCTCATCGATAGTATCGTTCATGGGTAATACTGTAGGAGCATCCGAAGAAGTCCTGACTAGCTTTGATGGTCTCAATTCAATGTCTCCCCTAGTTCCCTCCTCATCATGCCTTCTCATGCTGCACCTCTGGCGCCGATTCCAAGATCACAGGCCTCACATCTTCGTAAGTCTCATCCGTGAAAACCAAATCTGCATCAATCGGCACCGTGTCGGGAATCTTCATGAAAATCAGCGGCGATGCAATTAGCAGGGACCCTGCCAACAGCCCCCAAGACGAAGCAAACTCGTTCATGTATGGTGCTCCCAGAGCATCGATGCGGTAAATGATGGCCGCGCCAGCGGACTGTATGCCTTTGTAGAAGCCAGCGAAGTTGGCGAGTCTGCGGCCGTTGTTAGTCAGGGCTCCCATAAACCAGTAGATGCATGTCTGCCACGCAGCTTCGATCAGAGCGTCAGTGTTCGGCATTTCTGGGGATAATCGAGGTAAGACATACCATCGTAGAAGCCGTAGAACATGTAGAGAAACATTGGCCCCACATATCCATGTGTTGTCCAATCGTCCTTGACGTAGGTCTTCGCGCTCGTTTCTGCCCTTGTGTACCCCCTCTGCCACGCATACCCACCACCCCAGATCAACATTGTGAGAATGAAAAGTACACCCCAGCCGAGCTTCGCCCGCATTGACCGTCTCACGCTCTTGATATCTAATGCATATCCAAAGACGTATGCGCCAATGATCTGACTCGACCAGTAGAGCACGTTGTTCAGTGCTCTCGTCCTGATATTGAATTTCGCAAAGTTGAAACCGTTGAACTGGTAAGTATAAAACCAGTTGCTGGCGAGGAACATTGGGAAGAGCAAGACGATCCACACGTCGTCTCTTAAGACCTCCAAGAGGCCACGAAGCTCGCTTCGCCATGTCGGGTGTTTCATCAGGATGACATGAGAGCCATCATCTCGGACAACGCTTCGAGCATCTACAAGCGTCCAGGCCAGGCAAGCGCCAAAGAAGGTGAGGATCATGAAGCCGATGTATGTGCCATCTGTCACGGTATCTGATTTGGAGTGGATGTTCTGGCCTAGTGGAATCCTGATCAAGTTTAGCTGACATCCCATATGCCTGAATAGAGATATTTACAAGCTACCGATCACACCTCCTAGGTTGAAAATCATCCAGAACCACGAGATGTACTTTCCCTTGTTTCTCTCGTAAGGATAACTCATCATGATGGCTCCCTGTGCGGCCCACAGCATCCCCGCACAAACACCAAGCACCGACCCAGAAAAAATCACAAACCCACTATTCTTGTCGTGGTTGTAGCTTAAGTAGCTAGAGATGTAGAGACAATACCCCAGCCCACCCAAGCTCAATGTTAATTTGATACCGAGCCTATTCGCAATACTGCCCGCGAAGAAGCCAACAACACTGAAAGTAGCGTAGACAGCAACATTCGAGTTATCAGCTGTCGTTGAGTTGAATTGCCCAGCACCGCCAAGTCCGTTGACTGCGTTGAACATGCCGGGGCAAAGGAAGCAGACGAATGCCACAAGGACGAGTTGGATTTGGGGCGAGGCATAGCAGGGGATTGTGATGGGGCCGATGCGGCGGGTTCGGAATTTCCATCCGGTTGGGAGCTCGACTTGATGGTTGCCTTCGTGGATGGATGAATCGGTGGCTGCTGGAGAAGCTGAAGTTGTGACGCCGTGGGCGGTGGGATCTTGCTTATCGGATTCCATGTTGGATACGTCTCCTCTCGTATCCTCACATCAGTACAGGGCAACCTGACTAATCGAAGATGCGCTGGAGCAGTCGAGGCACCTGTATATCATGACAGCGCAATTTCGAGGGCGGTTTACACGAACTGCTATATCGTTGAAGGGGGTACTCAGCCAGGGTACAGGAAAGCACCCCCCGAAGTAGACCACAGCTGGTCGTATGAGGAGCTGCGTGCTGCATGCACGTAGCTTTGAGAAATTATGCCCGATTGGCCATGTTTATCAGCGATCCACAGAGGTAAGCACTACTTTAGGTAGGAAAAGGGTCAACGGAAAGCCCGCATCCATGATCCATGAGCCCCAAGGTGGGGTCTTCAGGGTTGAGGGCCACTCGCAGCGTTGCAATGCACCGTTGAGATATAACGCTGCGGAATCTAGAAGGCTTGGCCGTTCTCGAAGCCCACATTAGCGTCAGCATAGCGTTACAATAGCGTCAGCATAGCGTCAGATCGGACACTGAAGAGCTTAGACTCGAGTATATCAATAGATTGATCGTTGTGGTGGTCTACAGCTTGGAGAAAACAGTAGGCACGGTTCCACTCATATCAACCAGCGTGCTCTTGCTCCTTACCCATGCTTCCAGCCCCTTCTTACCATTTTCTACCCCGAGACCACTCTGCTTCCATCCACCCACACTCATTTCTGCAGGACTTTCACCCCATGTATTGACCCAAGTGATACCTGCCTCCAGCTTAGCAATAACCTTGTGGGCCACGTTCAAATCCTTGGTGAAGACTCCAGCAGCAAGACCCAGATTTGTAGCATTTGCTCTTCCGACGGCTTCGTCGACGGATTCGTATGTCAAGATAGTCATCACAGGGCCGAAGATCTCTTCCTTAACGATTTTCATCGAGTCGGTGCAGTCCGTAAAGACGGTCGGCTTCACCCAGAAGCCATCTTCCATGCCCTCAATAGCCGCTGGCTTCTCTGGTCCCCCACAAAGCAATGTCGCTTTATCAGCCTCCACTCCATGTTTGATGTAATCGAAAACCTTTTTGTAATGAATTTCAGATACCAGTGGGCCAAAATTGGTACTCATATCCATCAAACGTCCAGGCCGAATGTGTTTCATCTTTTCTAGCAGCGCTTTCTCAAAAGCTTGCTTCATATCTTTTGGGACGAACACTCTCGTACCGTTCGTGCAGACCTGCCCAGTGCTGAAGAAGTTCGCCATCATTGCTCCATCAACGGCTTGGTCAATGCCCGCATCTGGTAGGATGATCACAGGGCTCTTTCCTCCTAATTCCATTGTAGTATATTTCATCCTTCCTGCTGCGCTGCTGGCCACTTTCTTGCCTGTCGAGACTTGCCCTGTAAATGAGACCTTCGCGATGCCATCGTGAGAAGTCAGATATGCTCCAACATCACCACCTCCGTTCACGACATTAAAGACACCTGGTGGTACCCCAGCCTCAGAGTATATTTCAGCCAGTGTCTGGCCATGTAAAGGTGTGACTTCGCTTGGCTTGTACACCATTGTATTGCCCGCAGCAAGACAGGGTGCAGACTTCCATAATGCTCTGCAGATCGGAATTCTCAGCTTTGTGTTCGTAGTCTGCGGTATGTGTAGCGTACATTTGTATCGGATAATTCCACGCCCCTATGCCCGCACAAACGCCCAACGCCTCTTTCTTGGTATACACCCATGCGTCTTCCCTCAGCTGTGCAGTCTGGCCGTTCAGCCCCCCGCCTCCTACTAGATTGGCGAAGAACTCCAGAACGTCCGCGCCAGTCACAATGTCAACAGTGCTTGTCTCTGAAAATGGCTTGCCAGTGTCTTGTGTTTCAACTTCTGCTATTTCATCATTGCGTTCGCGCAGAAGGTGAACTGCTTTCAAGAGTATGCGGGATCGCTCAATGGGAGGCGTTGTGGACCACTTACGGAACGCTTGTTGGGCGGATTGAACAGCGGCATCTATGTCAGCGTGAGAGGCGGTATGGATGTCTGCTAGTGGGAGAGCGGTAGAAGGGTTGATGGAGCGAAAGACAGAGCCTGACGCTGTCTTAGGTTTGCCATCGTAGTAGCAGTGACGAGGTGGGTGGAACGAAGAAGTCATGGCTAATTGGTCTGTGGTTAGCAATCAGCAATGGATCTTTTTCCTCTCTCAACATCAAGCGGGTAGCCTCGGTCTTGTAGGCAGACGGATTCTTGCACGGCACTATATCCCGGACGCCACAGAATCTTCGCCTCACCAGCCTGCTAAATTGGAAAATTGTCAAGAAAGCCCTGGAGATAACCGTGCGGGCACCTCGCGAGTTAGCGAGGTGCCCACACGGTTAGGGCCCACGATTTATTTACCCTCTTTTGGCTTAGCCCCAACATCCTTTCTTTACCGCCACTTTAAAAAGCGTCGAATTTTCTTTCATTCCTATCACGCTCTCTGATTTCCTTGTGTATGTCTAAGTAACACAGAATTTCTAGCGTAGATCTATCGGTGGTTTTCTGATTTGTATCACGATCTACTATTAGATGTTCCTGTTGTGTCATACAGAGCACCAAAATAAATCTGTTATTAGAGGCTTTTTGAACGTTTTCTGGGCTCTTCTTTTGCAACACCCACTATCTGGACTTCCGTCATAGTAAGAACAGTTAAGCGACATATTTCTAGGCTTCCTCTTCATCCTTCCGTGAAGATGACTACCACACAGCTTTCGCCCTCTGAGGCCAATGCCTTTGACTACCTAATAATTGGAGGTGGGACAGCAGGGTGCGTGATCGCCAGCAGGCTGGTCGAATATCTACCCCATAAGAACATACTACTCATCGAGGCTGGACCCAGCGACTTCATGAACGACAAAGTACTGAACTTAAAAGACTGGCTCAATCTGCTGGGTGGCGAACTCGATTATGATTACGGGACTACCGATCAACCAAATGGCAACTCCCACATTCGACACTCTAGAGCAAAAGTCCTAGGTGGCTGCTCCTCTCATAACACTCTCATCTCCTTCAGACCTTTCGAGTATGATTGTAAAGTATGGGAGTCAAAGGGTTGTCAAGGTTGGTCATTTGAGACTTTCATGCGCGTTCTTGATAATCTACGGAATACGGTGCAACCGGTACATTCACGGCATAGGAATCAGCTCTGTAAAGATTGGATCGAGTCATGCTCTACGGCTTTGGATATCCCAGTCATCCATGACTTCAATCAGGAGATTAAGGCTAAAGGCAATCTGGAAGAAGGAGTGGGTTTCTTCTCCGTAGCCTACAATCCAGATGACGGCCGGCGCAGCAGTGCAAGTGTAGCCTACATTCATCCTATCCTTCGCGGTGAAGAAAAGCGACCCAACCTCACCATCCTCACAAATGCTTGGGTTAGCCGCGTCAATGTCGAGGACTCGGTGGTCACAGGTGTCAACGTTTCCCTCCAGAATGGCAGCGATCTCACACTACACGCAAGGAAAGAAACCATTCTGTGCGCAGGTGCTGTCGACACGCCCCGCCTACTCCTCCATTCAGGTATCGGGCCCAGCTCTCAACTCTCATCCCTCTCAATTCCACTAGTCAAAGATATCCCCGGCATCGGTCACAATCTGATCGACCACCCCGAATCCATCATAATGTGGGAACTCAACAAACCCGTTCCAGCAAACCAGACAACCATGGATTCGGACGCCGGTATCTTCCTTCGCTCCTCACGAATCCAGAATTTGCCCGACGAACCAGTGGATATGATGATGCACTGCTATCAAATACCTTTCTGCCTCAATACCGCCCGTCTAGGCTATGACACCCCCATCGACGCCTTCTGTATGACACCTAATATCCCGCGGCCGAGATCCAGGGGCCAACTGTACCTGACTTCCAAGGATCCGAATGTGAAGCCTGCGCTCGATTTCAAATATTTCACCGATCCGGAAGGCTACGACGCCGCCACCATTGTCGCAGGCTTCAAGGCAGCGAGAGAAGTGGCCAAGCAAGAGCCTTTCAAGTCGTGGCTCAAGCGCGAAGTCGCGCCTGGACCATCAATCACTTCTAATGAGGATCTATCTGCCTACGGCAGGAAGGCGGCGCATACCGTCTATCATCCCGCTGGCACGACAAAGATGGGCGATCTGGACAAGGATGACATGGCCGTTGTAGATAGTAAGCTGAGATTGAGGGGCTTGAAGGGTTTGAGGATTGCGGATGCGGGCGTCTTTCCGGAGATGACGACTGCGAATCCTATGCTGACCGTGCTTGCTATTGGGGAAAGGTGTGCGGAGATAGTGGCGGAGGAGGTGGGGTGGCGGAGGTTGGAGAAAGCGAGATTATGATCGTAAAGAATCCAAAGGTATGGTTCTATATGAACGAATGATATTGGATCCTGGCTGTTTGCCAAAAATTGTGTCCAACATTCGGTTCGCAATTGACTCTACTCGCATATAGGATGTTTTCTTGACCGCAAATGGTAGGCCCCAACTGATTGTCCATCCAGCTTGCGCAACTTGTCATGCGGCTATGGCTAGCAACCGCTGTTGCGAGTGTATATAGCGTAACAACGAGAGGTTCAATTGTAAAACTTTTGGCATAAAATTACTCGCCTCAGCTAGAACTAAAACTTTATGGCTAAACGTTGAAGCGTATCTCTAATCGTTGTTAAACCACCATCTCACCCACATTGCGAATTATTTTGTCATGGAGGTGGCTACTCGTAACGTATCAATTATGGAAATCGCCCTTAGAAGGTAATAACGTAGCTTTTATCCTAAGGCTTAGATAATCGAGCTTATTACTCGTAACAAATATCACCTAGAATCTATTTACTTATTTTACTCGCTTACCGTTATTAAGAGGGGTCTTAAGAAGGCCGAAGTTTGAGTATCTCTGCTTGCGCTGGTGGCGGGATCAACCAGTTCTGGTTCTACGGTGGCCGGCTTAGCTACGGTAGCCATTTCCCAACACTTTAAAACTTGACATCTTATCCATAAACTTTCGATTCCGTACGAAATGGCAAAGATACAGGATTCATTATCCGAACAATTGTTCCTCGCTTTCCTCAAAGACAAACAGCGATCGCGTTCTTCTTCCATAATGTGAGCCTCCGGTCGCGAACGACGCCAGATCTACTCAAGTTCTTGACAAAGTACGGACTATTGCCACTCCTTACCAGATCGCAAAGTTGTTAGCACACATGCCATTGGCATTTGCGTTATAAACGACGTAGGCTTATTTTTCCCAATGTCAGTTGCCACGTCATTCCTTGATCATTGTCCTTTTTACAAATAGAAAGTCGGTGTATATCTTCAAACTCGGTTGATGGCTCGAAACTCTTACATCTAGAATGGTTTTTATGCCAATCAAGTATGAACCGTAATGCGAGCCCCCGTTACCGAAGGGTCTTTCTCACTGTCATACTTGCCAAGGCCTTCCAAAGGCGCATACTTCTCGCAAAGATAGCACATATCGTTGTAGGCACTGTTCAGCGCCATGTCAGCGACGTCTAAATTTTTGATCAGTTTTGAATGGAATACTGACGTTTGTCGGGTAATGTTGCCAGGGTGTCCACCCGAGTAGTTGAGGTTGTACTTCAAGCTATACAGTCGATTGCGATCATCCCATTCCTGTTTCGGCTCCGCTGCTTCGTAATTTCTCATGTAACTTCGTGAGTACACCTGTGCTCGAAAGAATTGACCCCACTGACATCTCCAGATACCCAGCTCCATCTCGTTATGGGCATAATAAGACCCAGCATCATAAAGGATCACGTCGCCCGTCTCAAGCAGGGTTCCGACATTACCTAAAAGAGCGAGGTCAATTTCAGTCAATTCGTGAGAGGGCTTCGGGCACCGACCTTCCCAGCAGTCGCCATGGATCAAGCTAGGCTTCAGTTCGCGGCCACCAGCCTGCAAGATGCCCAACAACCGTGGAATAACACCGGTGATGACCTGATCAGCTGCAGCTTCTAGCTCAGGCCAAACCCCATTCACCTCTGTGTCAAGCTTCAGAACGCCACGAAGAAGCTTGCCGAAGAAAGTCGCCCAGCTCTTTTCCCAAGCTACAGTGTGCGGTAGTTTGCCATCGCAAGTCGTGACCTCGAAACCAAACATGCCGTTTGGCGATTTGCTTTTTCGATGCAGCTCCGCGACCCGCGCAGTGAATTGTGCCGGTTCAGGCGCCGACGTGTCCATGTCGAGGAAATCGGACAGGAAAAAGTACGTGTCTGGAGAGCCATTTTGGTATTTTCCCCACCCATGTGGCGCTGGTACTAAGTCAGGAATGAGAGTATGGATCTTTGTCACTGAAGTGAACTCTCCAAACATCATCGTTTTTCCGTGGTCTTCACTCGCGCACTGTTCATTTGCCGAGTCTTAGCAAGCCTGAATGACGATAGAGGGAATGTTGGGACTAGAGCATCGAAGGCGAGACGGATGATCATCTAGGTTTTCAAACCTTTAAAAAATAACGCTTTGGTGTCCCATCTGGCAACACTGCAGAGACTCGTCCCGTGATTGTCCAAGCAGAGTATCCATATGCTTCTGCAGAGATTACTTTCGTCCCTTCGGGCATTGCTATCGGAACCATTTAGTACAAGATTTCCAACGTTAAGTACCAATCTACCTTCGAGCACAGCCTCATCCATGGGGAAGTCGCCCTGGATGCCTGCAAGACTGTGGCTTGCGGCCACGTTCTCATTGTTGAGCAGTTCATGGATTGCCTTCGACATGTTGTATGTCTATGTGTTGATCGTACAGGAAAAAGCAAGGCTGGCTTCATCAAGTAATTGAGAATTAGCTAGAAGAATAGGATCGGACGCGCTGAGTTGTGGGGGAACAGCTGTAGATAGCTGCATGGGATGGCACCACATGGGGCAGTGCTAGACTGACTTGGCAATCTCTGCCTAGCAAGCCATTTACTTGTCACCAATGACTGCATTGATCATATGCAGTGTTCTTCACCTAGACCCTCGCATGCAGGTCAGTATGCAAAGACGGCACACTCGTTCAGTTCTAGAACGCTAAGATGTTCACCATGACAGAGTCCTGCCATTCCACCCTGTACGTTCACTGCTAAATTAACATAGCATGGGCGTTTGATGTGTGGCTAGAGACAGATGAAATGTTATGAAAGGTTGTTTGAACTCCCAAGGTTGGGAGGGACTGACATTCGGTCCCGTCGACCGGTCCTTCGGGGGGCACAGTCCGAGCGCTTTTAGCGGCACCCTAGCCACGCCAGGGTTGAGATTCCCAAGCAGGTCTTTACCGTCTTTGATCCTTCCTCAGGCTAGCAGTCATGCAGTCCAGAATGTTGCACGACGCTCTCTTTGGGCCTTGTGGGGGTGTTGCCGATAAGCCCGAGGCGTTGAAAGCAGGCTTGAACATCTCCCAGAGCCGCAACACCCGTTTTATGCTACCTGCTATCACAAGGCCAATGCCAGATGAGCGACACGAGCGCTTCCACTCCAGACCCTTGCAGCTATGGTTTGTTCAGGTCTTCAGATAGCGTCCAACGAGGTTAGGCTGATACACCTGCGCAGTTCAAAGATCGTTTCAGCTTCAGAAGAAAGGGCTCGAGAGATGGCCAAGCCGAAGCTTCAGACCGTCCAGCGCCGCTACCCTCCAGAAACACCGAGCAGGCTACATCAGGGTCCTCTCATGGTAAGAGCCATGATATGGAATAGAGAAAGACTTGGAGATCGTTTGGCTGACGTGCTGTCTGTTTAGAGCCTTCGACGGTCCAACGATCCTTGACTGCCACGTCTGGCTATCCAGGCGCACCAAGAGAGCGCAGCAAGAGCCCCGCCTCGGTACGAGACCCACTTGGCCTCCGAGTCCTCCATAATCCTGGAGGGGGACGTAGAGTAGACATTGTCTTCGTCCATGGTCTTGGAGGCACCAGTCGCTTGACATGGTCGAAAAACAAAGACCTCGACCTCTTTTGGCCGTTGACATTCCTACCACTCGAGCCGGACATTTGCCAAGCAAGGATCATGACATTTGGATACAATGGTAGCTTTCTGAAGGCGAGCACTAGGAACTCCGCGACAGTCTTGGACTTTGCAAAGGATCTCCTCTATGACCTTAAATATGCTAAAGACGAGAACAAAGAGGACCTTGCAATCGGTAGTGTATGAGCCGGCGTATTATGTGCGGAAAGGCAGCGCTCATGGCATACCAGGTCCCCGTTATTTTTCTCGTCCATTCAATGGGTGGTTTGATTGTCAAAGAAGTCAGTAATCCACCATACCACTTCGGCGACCATCGATCGACGCTGATATATTCTAGGCGTATATGCAAGGCCAGTATGATCCCGAGTACAGAGCCATCGTCGACGCAATCTCTGCCATCATTTTCCTCTCCACACCACACCGTGGTACCAATCTCGCCGAAACACTAAACCGAATCCTACAGGCCTCCATAATCTCGTCGTCTAAGCAGTTCATTTCCGAGCTTACCAAAAATTCGTTTACTCTGCAAAAGCTCAATGAACAATTTCGACATGTTGCTCCAAAGCTTGACATTGTATCATTCTACGAGACCCAGATGACCCCAATTGGGATCAATAGGAATAAGATCGTAGGTTCTTTGAATTAGTGGGCGGGCTCATGCGGCCTACTGATCCTTCACAGATGGTTTTAGAAAGAGATTCGTCCGTGCTTGGGTACCCTGGCGAAATCTCAAAGGCTTTAGACGCCGATCATCATGGAGTATGCAAGTTCGACGGCCCTGAAGACCCGCTTTATGTAAATGTCCGAAATGTTCTCAAGTCTCTCGTTAGCAAATTCCCCGTACCTGGTAAGCTTCATAATTCTCATATTCCTGCTAATGTTAGCTTACATGTCAAGGTTCTGGAGCAGCTCCAATTCCAACAAAACGTGAAGATCTACGTGATATCGAGACGTTCCTTGCAGTGTCAGAACCCCCGGATGTCGACTACATTTTCTTTCGAGATCGCTGGATACCCGACACATGCGGCTGGGTTCTCGAGGACGATTCTTTCCGCGTATGGATGCACGACGCGTCTGCTAGACCAAGAGTCCTGTGGTTGCATGGTGCTGCTGCCAGCGGTAAATCTGTCCTGTCTTCTTTCATCATCAACCACTTGGCCCAGCTGGGTTTGTCCTGCCAGTACTTCTTTGTGCGCTTCGGTGATCATAGTAAACGATCTCTGAGCAAACTGTTGCGATCGCTTGCGTTTCAGATAGCGCAGAGTCTACCAGCTTTTCGTCAGGGGATCTTGAGACTCGTTGGAGAGGCCACCAAGCTCGACACAGCGGATGCTCAAACCATTTGGAATCGCATCTTCAAGACGATTCTTTTCAAAATTCGACTAGACATCCCACTATACTGGGTCGTGGATGGTCTTGAAGAGTCCGATGATCCCCGCGCATTGATAAGATTGATCTGTGAAGTCAATATAGCAGTCCTCCCCATTCGAGTCCTGATCGTAAGCCGGAAAACCCAGGGGCTGGTGTCGTCATTTCAGAAGCTCTCGAAAGAGGTCCAGCTCGATATTATACCATATGAAGGCAGTCCCACTGACATTCGCTACTTCATTGATCAGGAATTAGATGTGTCCGGCGACGATAGATTTCACATCCACGTCAAGAAGGAGATCCTAGAACGCGCTCAGGGCAACTTCTTGTGGGTACATCTTGCAGTACAGAGAATCAACGACTGTCATACGGCGGCCAATGTCGAGCACGCTCTCCGGCAGTTGCCCTCTGGTATGGAAGCTCTGTATGATCGCATGGCCGAGTCCGTTGCCGCGCTGCCACAAGAAGAGGACAAGAAACTCGCGTCAAGTATCTTAGCTTGGGCAGCATGCGCATTGCGCTTATTGACGATTGAAGAGCTGTCACTTGTCTTGGAAGGCGAAATCTCTAAACCCCTTGACCTCCAGCGCTCCATTGGCGACCTTTGTGGTGGATTCGTTGTGGTCGACAACGGGGGAAACGTTGCTATGATCCACCAGACTGCGCGCGAATACCTTATAGATGATCAGGCTCGACCTTTCAATATCGACCGAAGCTCTGCCCACGGACAGCTTTTCCAGCGTTGCATGTCTTGCTTAACGGACTTCGGACTTCGATCTAAGATAAATCGAAAGCAAGCACCGGCTTTCCTTGATTACGCAGCCACTTCGTGGTTCTACCACCTATCATATAGCTCCACGTCATCTTCTAGAATCTTTGATACTCTCAAATCTTTCTTTAAGAGCTCGTCGGTACTAACTTGGATACAATGTCTGGCTCAAGCCAACCGATTACGAACCCTCGTCCTAGCTTCCACACAGATCTCTCACTTCGCGTTGCAGCAAAAGGAGAAGATCTTCTCACAGGGGAGTTATTTGGAAGCATGGGCCACAGATCTTGTGAAGATAGTTGGTAAATTTGGGACTAACCTTGTTAGAAATCCTGAGTCCATCTACAAATTGATACCACCTTTCTGTCCAGATGAATCTGTCATGTATCGCCAATTCGGTAAGAAAGAAAGCAACACACTAAAAATCACTGGGCAATCATTGTCTAGCTGGGACGACTCCTTGGCCCGCCTCTCGTTTGGCTCCGGCATTCATGCTACGTCAATCAAAGCCGCCGGAGGCGGGATCGCAGTCATCAGTCCCTCGGGTACTGTGATCATCTACTACGCCTCTACATGCGAAGAAAGGCGACGAATCAAACATGGTGAAAGAGTACTTCGGACGCAGTTCAACCTGTCTGGAACACTGCTTGTGACCTATGGTTATCTTACAACGAAGGTATGGGAGGTAGCAACAGGCAGATGTGTCGCGTCCGCTCAGAACCCGATCGATCGACCTCGTCCACACACAATCGTATTTACCCACGATGATGACAAAGTCCTCGTGGGGACTGATGATCGCAAGATTCGATCTCTGTCCTTTAGAGACCCTGCGATTGCCTGGCAATTGGTTGCCGACATCGACGAGCAAGCCCTGGAGGGGACAGTGGTCAATTCTCCCACATGCATGGCACTAAGCCCGGACGGAAATAATGTAGCTCTTGGTTATAGAGGTCATCCGCTAAGTGTATGGGAAGTCGAGGGTCCTGAGCTGGTCGGGCATTGCTTACGCGTCTTTGATGACTCCACCCAGAGCAATGTTGCGCATGCTTGGGGAGAGGTCATACAGCTCACTTGGCAACCCTATACCGGCGAAGTAATCGGCCTCTATCTTGAGGGCGTTGTTTTTTGCTGGCATCCATATCACGATGAGACGCAAGAACTTCATACAGGAGCAAATTCTATTGTCGTTAGCCAGGATGCTAAGTGTCTAGCCGCTGGTGATCCAAACGGTATAGTCAAGCTATACAGCCTAGCAGATTTCAACCTGGTCTACCAATTTGCTTCGCAGGATCCAGTTTTCGACCTCTGTTTTGCGCCAGACTCTCGCCGTCTCTACGATGTGCGTGGCTCTTACGCCAACGTTTGGGAGCCAGACGCCTTGCTACGACTGTCAGAATCGGCCGAAACCCACACACGTAGTGAAGAGCGCGCCCAAACGGCACTCAAGACTTCTGGCAAGATCGACTGTGTGACCGCACTAGCCTCCCAGCCCAATGGTCGTGTCTACTGTTCTGGCACGGAGAGTGGATTGATGAAACTCGCTGAGACCAGCAGGACCAATGTTTTGGAATTACGAAAGTCGAAAAGCTTCATGAGCATTGAGCATGTGGTATGGAGCGATGACGGAAGATACGTTGGCTTCACTGATTTGAGTAGGAGAGTCTTTGTTAAGTCTGTGAGTCGACCTGCTGGAGCTACGGGGCCTTGGACGATTGAGCCAAAGCTCGAACTCGCGATCGGTGTTGTAGAAGGTGCCATTCGTCAATTATTCTTTCATCCAGACTCCAGCACGATACTAGTCTACACGGGCTCAACAGTCAATACAATTTCCCTGGCCTCAAAGTCAATTCTTCATTCTCGAAGGATGCCAGGGGGACCCCAGATTTACAGATGGATAAACCATCCCTCCGACCGACGCTCGCTGCTTGCCTTCGGGCCTGGTAGAGTGCTGATCTGGGCTTGGTCAGATCTGATGCAGACAGAGCAATTGGCCTTTCCCTCGGCGGTCGTCGAGCACATGGGTAGCATCTCCCGTAGCAGAAGGTCGTTATCAATCAATCTTTGGGAATCGAGGGAGAATATCGACAGGGTGCTAGTGACGCACGATAAGACATTCATCCTCGTCCAATCCTCATGCCCAGCCGGTCACGGTCAGAAACAAAAGGAGACGCTTGTCTTTGATGTCTCAAGGATTCCACCCGCTACAGAATTCCGACCCTCCTCAGAAGATTCAGATGAGCCTGAATCCACGACCAGACCGAGTCCGCATCCTCTCTCCAGCTCAATCACATCAACCCTGAGTTCGCCCGACGACGACGATCTCCAAGAACTAGAACCAATCCCATTACCTCCAGAGCTCGCATCCCACATCGAAATTCCTCTCGCCTTCCTCTCCCGCGGCCGCCTGGTCTTCCTGGACCAAAACTTCTGGCTCTGCTCCTGGCGCTTGCCACTACCATCCAACACCGCGACGCGAAAACCCAGTGCCACTGGTACCCTTGATGGCGGCACGATGGAAATCAAGCAGCATTACTTCTTCCCTAGTGATTGGATCAGTCCCGATTCGGTGGCTCTTTGTACGGTCATGGCGGATGGCACCGTGCTCTGTCCACGGAATGGAGATGTAGCTGTTGTAAAGTGTTCGACGTTGAGGAATTGAGGGTTCGGATTAGTGCATGAGTGTGGTAGGCGGGAGAAATATGCTGTATAGATGTTTGAATAGGACAAGCGAATAGGAATGAATCTCAAAGATCAGAGAGGATATTATGTAGATAAGAGAAATATTTAGATCGTCCACAAACAAAGAAAGCTAGTGTACAATGTCTTCGTGGCCCAGACACCCGCTTAGCCCAAGTAATTTCAAATGTTCACCAAAACATTTGCATGATGCCGCTTTGACCTCCCATCACCAATCCGATTAACTTGCCAGCTTGCCTGCTTGCTTGCTTCAAATGGGTATATCCTGTCGAAACTAAATAAATGAAGATCGAAAATACTCATACAATTACAAATCATGTGTTTCCTTCCGACTTCCCCGCAAAAGCTTCCCAATAAAACCATCAAATCATGATGCAAGTCCACACCGTTATCTATTCGTCGTACCATCATCATCGTGTCATGAAACATTTCCACCAAAATAGCCTTGCGCTCTCGTAGCCGGCGCCGGCGTCCTCGCTGCGATATGATGGACAACATGCGGTCTGTAGACTGCGTCGACAGGCGGCATGTAATCGTTGTTGCTGAGGGGAAAATACTCGTACAGCGTATCGGCTGGATCAGCTGTGCCTTTCTGTGTTTGATTTGTGTTCGAGAGTAGAGTCTTGGTTGATGGCAAGGTGGGAAGTGAGGGATGCTTGTAAGGATGTGGTCGGTTCTCGCTTACTCGTCGAGGTTTCTGTGGTCGTTGGGTAGAAGGCCGTTTCTGAGCAGTGCTACTGGTGGAGGTAGCGGAGTCATGAGAGAAGTCATCCGTGAGTGATAGAGGCTGTGGAGGATGCGGTATCGATGGTGGTGATGCTGTTGATGGCGATTTCGAGCTAGGTAAAGTCGGAGTCTTAAATGTAGGTGTTGGCATCGCGGGAGCGCTTGAGTGGCCTTGGTTTGGGCTTTTCCAATTGCTGCTGCTGAAGTTGTTGCTCGAACTGGTGGGATCGCTAGCACGATGAGGGGAGTTGAAGGACGCAGCGAAGGGGTTGTCTCCACCGTGCTCTCTCGTCAGTGGGCTTTTCGATGGAACGTCATCGGCTGTAGCCCTTCTTGGTAGTGAAGCTGGCGAATTCAAGCCTTTGCGGACACCGCTCTTCTCACCACCAACAGCTAGATCTTTCCTTTGCTGGAAGTTCCGAGGGCTACGGCCCCGCACGACTATGGCTGCAGACCTGGCTTCGGCAATTGCTACTCGCTCGCCGGTGGAAAGCGTGGCGATAAGTTTCAATCTGGCAATGAAATGTTGCTGTAGTTCTTTTCGTCGGCCATTGTTGGCCGTTGCTATCCGGAATTGTAGTCGTTTCCATGCGATGGGAAAAGTGGTGTAGTCTGCATCCATGTCCTGGTTGGACATTGTGTCAAGCGGGATAGTAGTGGGTTCCCGCTCGGTCTTGTCTTCTGGGACGGTGGAGGGGTTGTTGACGGGTGTCTTCCATGGTACGGAAATCAATTTGACTGGGTGACCTTCCACGCTTTCGGTTGCTGAAACGGCTAGCTCTTGTGCAACGATCGTTATGCGGTCACCGTTGTCTGTGAGGATGTAGCGCAGACCTCGCGGTAGGGTGATTGAGCCAGCCACTTGGAAGAGATTGCGTCGATAGCATGTCAATTCTGGACGTGGTTGTAGGGGTGCTTGCATTTGCGAGTATAGATCGGGGGTGGCAGGGACTTCATCGGCTATGAAGAACATGCCATGTAGCCGTGCATTGAGGGAGACAGAGGTACGACGGAAGGAGTGGTCGAGGAGGGTGAAGTTGTAGGTTGGCGGTTGGAAGCCCAGGCGCTCGTTATCGCGATCGAGGCTTGAGGTGAGACTGTCTTGGGCTAGGCGTGGAGATTCTTGAGGATCGAGTTGTGGGATGTTTTCGTATCGGAAATCGTTGTAACCAGATGTGAAGTCGCGGTTCGTCTCCGATAGCATCAGACTAGAAGGACCAGGTAGGGTGGTTGGTCTGTGCGAGCATTAGCATTGGTTCCTTCGAGATGAACGGTGTAAAATCTGGTCCTTACCCTCCAAAGTCATTGGTGCCGTAGGCAGATGGCTGGTATTGCTGCTCTTGGAGACCCAGTGCAGGTAATGCATTCATGTACTCTTCGGCCGTAACGCTATTGCTAAATTGAAGCGGATTGCCCATATAAGGCATCTGGGTATGATGGTAGCCGTCCATGGCTGTAAATGTGTGGGGTGTTGCAGTAGGGACAGGATGATTATCGAAGGAAGTCGCTGATTGAAGATATGAAATGAATGTGAAGCAGCGAGAAGCGAAGGAATAACGGTGAGGGCTAGGCGTTGTGGACGGAGAGGATTTCTTCGGGGTTACTCTTCAGCTCAGCTCTCCGGGATGACCGGGCCTTGCACAAAGGGCTGAAGCATGACTGGTTCGTGTCATGCAGGAACAGACCTATAAATGAGTGTGGGTGAGAATGATACAACATACAGTAGCGAAGAAGACAGTAGGAAGCTGGAGGGCAAGTTCGATAAATGTATGGTCGGCTCTAGTTGAGGGATGTGAATAGATCTGCAGTGATCGTCAGAAGTTGCAGGCATGAAGCACATGGCGCAGGGATGGCCACGTTGTCTTCGCGTGCAGGGGGAAAAAAGATTCAGGGTTACGCTGGGGGTTGATCTGCCTTGAATGATGTTTTAGAATTGAGAAGAATGTTGCTTTCCAACTCATCGCATTATTTACCAGATATAGCAGGCTGCATACTGCTCAAAGGATCAGGAAATTCCGAGTACGAAATGCTTGTCAGCGGGGCAAATATTCGAGGGTCCACCGCCCGTAATCTAAAGTAAAGTAGTGGGCTACGGGGGATGGGGGATGGGAGATGACGATGATCTCCTCCCGCAACGGGTAACGAACCGAGTCTCGGCTAAGTGCGCGAACGTTAGAAGCCACCAGCAAGCGCCGAAGATCCCATCTCAGGAACGAGGGACGAGGAACGAGAAACGAACAGGAACCCGTCGAGGGAAGACGGGAGAGATAAATGTGCCGAAAAAGGAAATGTGTGCGAAAAAGTTGAAACGAATGTCCTAGAAGTTTCAAAGTATGCGGACATGGCCGTCTCTCGGATATGTGTGGATAATCGTGGAAGATCGTCGTGTTGGTGTGAGAGAGCCACGTTTTCCAGACGTAGATCGGATGTTTCACATGTTTGCAAGGCAAAGATCAACGAATGTGCTGGCCTCGATCAAAGACTCGGCTTTACTTGGCTTGCACGACTTGCAATAGAATGAGAGAAAGCAAAGCGATTTATTTCCGCATCCTTCGGGGGCGAACCCTGCCTACCACGTGCCTAATCAAATCAATTAGATTACCCGCCGAGATCTCTGCTCATCCTATCATCTTATCTATTGGGCCGAAAGATAGGCCAAGGCGTACTCCGAATCTGCCTTGTTCTCTAGCAGTGGCGAACTGGGTGGCATATGAACATCCGCCAAGTTCTCCAACAGACAGAGATTATTACTTGTTTCGCTAAGACTTTGCTTGGAAGAATCTTTCATGGAGATGAATCCATCATTGAGTAGAAATAGTACAAGTAGGCTTAACACGCTAGATGGGTATCACCAAAAGTATCTCGCCGGTTATATATAGGGACACGTCAGATCCATAGTAACGTTCGTCCTTTTCGTGCTCGGCCTTTGTGTCTAGCCGCTCAAGATGGCGGCCCGAAGGTACTAGCATCGCAAGATATCTCACCAAAGCTATGCAGCACATTAAAGCCCATTGCCGAGAGGCTGTCCATGTTGCCGTCACCGTCAACGCAATCCAAAAGCACGGCCGAAGCCTGCTGCTTTTGGTGTTGCTTGATCCCCAACACCACAAGGCCCCGCAAGCGTAGAGTATTCGCCCACACTCGGCGAGATTACGGGACACGATATCCCACCCGTGGCCAACGCAGGTATAGCGGCCCACCAGTTCGATGCCACATTATATATAATCACAGTCCCGAGAACCACATCTTTCCCTTTCCTTCGTGCTCAATTGATGCCGGAACCTTGATGATCAGCAAGCGCAAGTTGATACATTTCCTTGATACATTTCCATCATACCCTGGCGCGAGCTAGTCTTGACGAGATCGAAGATGGAGTTCGCATGGTCAAAGCCGAAGACAAGGTCGAACTCCAGATTGGCGGATTGAAGACTGGTGAGTAGACTGCCGGACATCGTCCAAGAAGACACTTCTGGCAACGTCATGCTGCAAGCAGGTCTTGATGAAGCGGTATCCCAACCACAATCAGAGAACCACTGGCGGATACGTTTCCGCTCTAGATTGTTGCTGGACGGCAAACCGAGAGCTATGCTGGGAAGGCGTGAGCCGAGTTATAAACGCTTAATGTCTGACCGGTGCAGGAAGCCTTTCAATGCCCGTTTGTGGAGTGAGTGGCCGATGGAGAGACCTCGACGATCGGGGTCCACTAGGATGATTCCTATGACGCCTGTCCCAATGGATGGGAAGAAGTAGGTCGAACAAAAGCCGCACAGCACTTTTGTACTGCTATTTCGGACGACATAATGGGTTTCTTCTACCGCAGGGTGATGCAAGAAAAATGTTTTCGAGTGCAACCTGCGAATATTGAGGATGAATAAGCAGGAGCTTCTTGCTGCAGCTTGGTCAACAGCTCATCGAGTGCGTTGAAGTTGCGAGCTTTATCCCAGCTTTCTACAAGCCAATGTTGCTTTGACTGATGCACTTTCTGATGCTGGCGAAGGCTTCCAGGCAAAGCCCCAGAAGGTGTTAGCTCGCCAAATAATACGTTGACCAATGCTTGAAGCCCTGTCTCGGTAAAGTCGTAGGTGCAGATATAGGTCCCAATGGAAGGCTCCGTCGCGAAGTCGTATGGGGAACTGACAGACACAACCACCAGCAGCTTCCCCCTCCTGTCTGCACTTTGGGCCAGCTTGCAAAGCATGGACACATGCTTTGTAAAGCCGTGCTGGTAGAGATTGCGGTTCGTATCAGCAGTAATCACAACGATAGCGTTAGCTCGGCTAATCAGGTTCTCGTGCAGTGGACGAAGGCCATTAGCGGTATATGCAGCGTGGAGGACCCGACCACTCCGCTGCCTTGCGAGAGATCGGCGAAACTCTCTAAACACCGTCTCGCTAGCTGTTGATGACACGTTTGATGATATGCCTGGCGAATCGCCTTGCGCAGCCAACGCTTGGGAAGCCGCCGAGGCAGGTAGAGGTTTGAGCAATGGCCATAGTAGCAATATCTCTTCGTCCGGGTCAAGGATATTCGACAGTGGTAATAGCCGATCTTTGTCTCTGACAACCGTAATTGAAGAACGGTATGCCTCTATAGATAGTTTGGTACGTGATTCTTGCAGGGCCGACAATCTTTTGATGCCTTCCGGCGCTAGGGCCTGCTTCCAAGATGTACGTCTTGCTTTCAACTCCAACATCCGTCGCAAGGACTGCCGCAGTCTCCATTCTATTATCAAACCATTCTCAAGCCCAAGCTTCAACCCATTGAACGCTTCTCGTTGTCCAGTGTATGATCTGCAGACGATAATTTGGTCACAGCCCGCGTTAACAGCCATGACGGTGCCGCCTTGGACTCCGATGTTGCGGCTCAGGAGCTCTAATTCGAGGCACTCTGAGATGATAACCCCATCGAAGCCCATGTTCCCACGTAGTAGACTCTCCACCACCTGGTCGGAGAGGCATGCATGCATCGCATTCACTCCAGTCGAAGACATCGCGCACCCTCCCACCATCATAGCATCGACTCCTTGCTCGATGGCATTTCGGAACGGGATTAAAGTGCTGAGACTCAATTGTTTTAATGACTCGGTAATGACGGGGACGCCTAGTGAAGAGCCTAGAAATTCAAGATTTCCGTACGACGGAAAATGCTTGCCGCAGGAAGCAATGCCGGCGTCTCTGGATCCTCGGAGGTAAGCAGCTCCATAATTGGACACCTCTTCCGGATCGTTACCCGTGCTGCGTACACCCAAAGGCTGGTTCTTAATGTTTGTTAAGACGTCTAGGCAAGGCCCCATGATCCAATGATCCCCACTGCGCGGAGTTCTTCGGCGGTGGCTTTGGCCACCTTGTAAGCCATTTCGGTAGAGCCAGTAGCTGCAATGCCCATTTGGCTGGGGAACTACTGGTAACAGCTCTCGTCGAAGAGGCTGTTGACACCCCCATTCTCTTGGTCGAGAGCGATGGCCAAAGGCACAGGGTGACCGGCATTATGGGCAATAGTCTGTATGTCTAACACCAGCCTGGTGAATTGCTCGGCGGACTTGAGATTCTTGGCTGTCAACAGGATTGTTCCTAAATAATGGACTTTAATAAGCTGCTTAATTTGCGGCGTAACTTCAGTGCCATCGAAGCCCATCATAAACAGCTGTCCTGAAACCCGGTCAAGGTCATCCCAGGCCGATCCAGGCTCCATGCTGACAGGTGTCAAATACGAGGTCAACTTCATATGAGTCTCACTTTGACTATGGCTGTTGGATTGGTTGCCCGCAGAAGAGCTGACATCTCACGCATAGTTCTGACACATCATCAGGCTTCTGCATGACCGAATCAGCATCTTTGGGACTAGTGGAGCTGACATCGTAGCAACTGAGCACAGCCCAGCAATTGCAGAGCCCACACCCCTCCATCTCCGTGCTGACGAAGTAGAGGCTGTGAAGAAGCACGAACGTTTGATGGCAAAGGATGGCGGGACTATTTCAGGAGGCGCACGGAGTCGGTAGTAACCAGGGCCGGTAGATGAAGGTGTGAGGTCGTGCATAACGTACACAACGTCTATAATCAGCTCACCTTTATAACCGCTCCACAGGGTGAACTAGAAGCCTCGGTTTGTCTTGCTACTACTTACGTCAAGGGAAAAATATTTCCTGGGCGCAAGCGGTCGATGGTCAACCGGCGCAGATGCCCGTCAACACCGGGTTCTCCGAATAGTCGAATACTATAACTTTCAGACTATACCGGTATAAACGAAGGGTTTGGTACGAAAGCTATAGGAATTAGTAATTACTAAAACTAAGGTATGTATGTGGAATTCTAATATCAAAACCGAGAGTTGTGGGCAGGGTGGCCGACTGGGCGGTTTAGCCGTCTGATAACGCATTCAAAATAGGGTCGGAAATTCGTGCATATTAAGGGGCGAATAGAATGACGGGACACATAGAGTGCTGCATTGGTTTATCATAAGCGCAGCATTCGCTTTCCGTGTGGGACCCCGTGAACGTCAAGGAACGCTCAAGTGGTTGTCAATATAAGTTTCTACAGAGCCCGATTCTCATACAAAGGGGAGTTACCCGCTCAATTTGAATCATCGTCGGGTACTGGCTAACTTTACACCAAATTAGAGAGCCATGTCTGGTGCTTAAGTTGACCGCGCTTTGCGCGTGCTAACACTCAAGTCTGCCACTTATCTTGAGAGCCAGTCTGCTTGCTGCTTATATTACATTAAGTGCCGCCAGAAGATACCACAAGAATGCTACGAACAAGAAGTGACCTTGAGGAAAGTTTATGCCTCTCAATGCGAGTTCATGGGATGCGGATTCATCTTAGCGCGCAACAACCAGGAGAATGAGATATCTTGGAAAAGCTATATGCTGTCATCTTTTGAGGCGGCACTCTCGCTGGTAACGTGCGTTTAGGCTGTAAAGACACAATACATCATACTAATGATAACATGAAGGCTGATCCAGGCTCCAGGACAGACGCATGAGCAAGCTTACTGCAGATTCCAGAACTAATTGCTTCGGAAGTCAAAGAAATATGAGAAACTCTATCTCACAAAAGGAGTGTTTCTGGGTATATGTATTCCTAATTTCCCGCAAATTCTTGATTCTTCTATCATCCACTGTAAACACGCTGTTGAATAGGCGCTCAACAAAAAGTGCGCTCTTCTTCTGATTGCATCAATCCATTCTCAGAAGGTTCTCCTCCGTCTTCACTCGCAATGGCCTCGCGACCTGTAACATCTGATCATATCATCGACAGCCCCGCCACCACATTGATGCATCAGCCAATCCACAAGAAACGAATTCTCCTACGCACCGGCAAGGCTGGTGACGAATCGCGTGCTAGATATGTATCCATGTATTACTCACGCTCGTCACTCCGTATAGGATGGCCCAGCTTCTTCGGGAACACATCTCGATTATGGTCAAGGAGTTCATGTTTAGGTTCCTGGTTCACGTTATCGGTCTGGTCGCACCCTGCCGGCTTGCTGCAAGACTGGCCTTCCCTTTTTTTTTAGCAACTTAATGCCATTCATAGAGTGTTTCGTTGTGGGATTGTCCGTTGCAAGAGTTATTCTCGCTCAGAGACTACAACATTAAGCTGAGGGATTCGAGTGGCCGGCTTCACCCTCCAAAGACCAGGTCTACGAATATCCGCGGTCTGGAAGACCAACGTCCGAAGCGACCGCATCTGAGATCCCGCGGAGCCAATCTACTACGTCTCTGATACGTGAGCAAAAAATTTCTGAAGCAACTCCAGAAGCTGACGATGAGAAGCGTCACTGGCTCAACCAATTGGGCGCATGGAACTTGGAATTGCCTGAAGGTATTGATCCAGAAGAGCACGGAGTTGGCGCGTGGATGCAGCGCGCCGAAGATCTATGGACTCTGACGTACTTGAGGAGCTCGTACAGAAGTTGGAGAAAGCAGACGATATCGAACCCTGGCTATGCACTCACATGCCCGTGGCGACTGACTTTGTTAATCTCGTCACTGTCGAGCGTTTCGTGGAGCGGGCGGGCATTGGGACGCATGGAAGACGATGATGGGCGCACCCAAGAACTTCCTGATGACACCCCACGCTCTTTCCGTCCCCTTGTAAGACATTTTGAAGGTCTGGAATGCCTTGTTTCAGAGCGCCCTTGAGCCTTTGGTATGAGCAAAGCCCCAAAGGAGAGCACCTATCTCAACGATGCTGGATTTCACGGAAGGATCAAAGAGTCTCAGGCAAAGCTGAGCGAGAAGCTTCATGCAGCTCAGAGCTCGAAAGAGTCTAAGCTTTGAGTATGACTTCCACGAGACGTAGCGGGTTGAGTCAAGGGGTTTCATGGTAAGAGAATCGTGCGGACTCGTGGAAATATCATCCTGATCGAGACGAATGTTTCAGAACAAAGTAAACTTTAGAAGACTTAAATTTCTTCTCGTTGCGACTTGTCATATTCATAACTGTAGAACGCTGCAAATACTTGTCAACTAGATCTTGCGGTGTTGCAGACAAGACTGAGCACTCAAATACAGATGCTTTGTCATGTAGTCTCTCGTGATTAAAGCAACCATCGAATATTCATAGCCGCGATGACTCTCCCTGCGACCATTCTCCCTTTAACGATCCCTCTTCATTACATTAGGCCTCAAAGCGTGAGCTAGGCACGAAGGTTGGAAACGCAACACAAGATCGCAATGCTAATTCTGAACCCATAACTCTCTTGCCCGATTTGTCACTGGTCGTCTTTTGCAAGCACATCAGATATACTTGAGCGAGATCATCCAGGCCGCTTCTATGTTAGAATAGAGTCCTCCTCCTCACCTTCGCTCATCTCAAGCATCTACGGATCTTTCCACCAAATCACGAATGAAGGATTCACCAACGAGCTGCTGTGATTGTTCGTCGGTAGCTCTGGGCATCTGGGTATCCACAAGTGGATGTACACATGTCTTTGCATGTGCTGGTTATCGTCTTTTGACCCATAACGAGACCTGGGTTTCGCGCTGTCAAGCGCATGATAAGAGAGATGCGCAGAGCGATGGGCTCGAGATATTGCACTCTAGCGCACGTTTGTGATGGCTACGGTTGTTGATTTACAGCACATGTACGCGACTTGTGGGCCACGTTTAGGTTGTAGGGTGGATCCATGCAGGCTTCGTACCGTTTCTTTATCAACGGACTGGGAGGCCGCTCTGAGCCCGTTCATAGAGATGGCCGACGGGGCGTTATATATCGTAATACTGGTTATGGCGATTTGGTATGTGGTCATGGTCGCCAGCTGCTCCTATGCTCATGACGCTTGAGCCGTGGGAAATGAAGTGAGGAGAATGTAGAGGTGATGAAGCGCATGGGATCTATCTAGCAGTCAGATCTGCTCATTTCAAGGCAGCAAGACATCTAATAACACCAGACCCTTGTCCAATGGTGACGCCCCTGCGCCAAACAAGTCACTTTCGCAAGCTTTTAATGGATGAAAATAGTGCAAACTTGCAACACTGGCCCGGTCAATGGCCTCCCCTGACGCCGACGCTACCAGCACTTTCCCCAACATTGACAAAAACCTCATCTTCGTCTGCGGCCTCCTGACGTGGGCGCACACCGGTGTTCGTGCTGACAGACTCGCTTCTAGTCATTTCGTTTTCAGATTGCCGTCGGCTGCTCAAAGTTCTCTCAAGCTCCCGTACGCGTCTTCTCAAAGCCTCATTTTCCCGCTTCACGATATCAAGCTCAGATCTCTGATGTGCAATTTCCTCATAGCGTTGGGTCGCAGGTATGTATGAGGAGCGAGCGCTCCCAGGCGTCGGCTGCGAGGATTGAATCTGTGCTTGCGAAGCTGAGCCAGTCTGTCGATGAGTGTGGAGGTTTGGGAAATGATCTCCCTGATAAAGTGAAGAAGATAGAGATGGTGAGGATGCTTCAGATCGCCTCGAAGCGACGGAACTTTGTCTACTCAGAGTGTCTCGTCCATACGAATGTTGCGCCGGTGTCTCCCTTGGTGGAGCGACGCCTGATATGGTACTGCCTGCCACTCCTCCGGTCATTCCCACAGTACTTCCACTTGTTCCACTAACCCCGGCAGCAGCCGTTGCGGCTGTGTTCGCACTTCGAGTGCTTAGGTTGGAGGACGATCGGTGCCGTCGTGAGGGAGTTGGGTGGCTGGGCCCTGACATCAGGTGGTTGGAATTTTGGTCCGTAGCATCCAGTAGCCCAGTAGAGGCAGACGAGGCATTTGACGCCACGGAAGCAGATTGCGCGCGTAGAAGGGAGAGCTCGCGCGTCAGACGGTTGACCACTGCTTCCTGCTCCTTCTCAAGCTGCATGTGGAGATCTGCGGCGGTGAGAGGGCGTGGATGGCGGAGTGGGCCTAATTGGTACTTCATCAGCCATACTCTGCAAATCAGCTAGGGTTCTAGATTACTTACCCGGTCCAAAGCCCACCCCAGTATTGTCTATAGCCTGCGGATTCGCGAGGGGCTCTCTGGAATTCACAATGGGCGAATGAGTGCTGGGTGGTGAAGCGAGAGGAGGTATAGACTCTTGGGCTCGGCGCAGGTAATTTGATGGAGTCCTGCGAGAGCTATACGGGGAAGGAGGCAGAGAGTTCAGATCAGGAGCCATGATGGTGTTTTTTGATATCTGGGTTGACTTTGTGAGGATGGAGGAGCATTAGGGAGCCATGTGCAATCTCGTCTCAGGATGCAGCAGCATTGATCGGTTGTCAAATGACGCTGCTATTGTTCGGAACTTGCCCACTTTTTCTAGCTCCAATCACGGTAGGTACGTGCTCCTTGGTAGAATTTGTAATCTTCAAGCGTCACACATAGAGACTGTTACTCGCACAACTTGTAGCCTTCAAGCGGGGATGTCCTATCGATAAGGCCAGGAACCAGCTCTTCAGCGCCAAAGTGTAGCGGGTTTTGGAGGCTCTGCCTGGGGCTTTCGGTAGCGTCGTTGCCTCTATCTGTTTGACTGGGCCTATTGTTTCGGAGCAGCTGTGGGGCTAAAAGTGAGGTGATGTTGTTTGCAAAGTGAGGTATTCTAGAGTGAAGTCGTGGAATTGTTGCATAGATCTAGCTCGGCTCTTTCGGGAAGCTTGAATCTCAGCACTTTCAAGCTTCAACATCCACTGTCAACTACCTGTGATACGACATCTGACTCCCGCATTGATAACACGAGCAGTATATCATTGCTGAGAAGTCACATGCTTCGCGATAATCCTGTCAAACACGGTTTTCTTATCACCAATGGTCTTGGCTCGATCCTGCAGTCGACCTTCTCCGCATATGATGCTGACACCTCTGAGACACCACCTCCCACTGTAATGCAGGCAGGATAGTGCGCTGAAGCTGCTTGAGCCCAGTCCGTACCAGGGTCTGATAGACAACCAATCGTCCTTTGGGTCTTTGAACATCCCCCTCAATCCATCACCCTCTTGGGCAGCTTGGCTTCGCGAAGCATGGGCAATTCTGCTACAAAAGAAGCCCGGCCCTCGGCCGCCCGTCTACGCTCCAGTGACACTCAGCCGCCTTCCCTCAATGAGTCGGACGCCTTCCCACCGTCTACTGAGCGCTCCTCAAATCCGATGTACAATGTGCGAGCAGGGCGGGGCAGTCGCCCGGATCTTTCGTCACTGCTCCACATACGGAGCGGTCCATCAGCAGAGACATCTGGCGTTGAATTTCGAAGGGAAAGTAAGCAAGAGAGGGAAGCGAGAAAACTGGAGAAAGAAGGGATTGCACGGGAAAAAGAGCGAGAACGTAGCATGTGGGAAGAACATGTGGATGGTGGCTATCTAGTCACCCAGGGAGTCTACACTGGCATTGAAGATTATAACAAGGGCGTTGTGAGGCAGCTGATGGTATTTCATTTCTAATCAGTGGTGACACCGAGGTACTGACTGAGTTCAGATTGAGCGACGGATAGCACCATTCTGGAGAGGATTGAATGATTTTTCAGATTCCTGGACTGAAAACCAACTTGTTGCTGCTGCAAGAGGCAAACCTATACCGGCCGCCGATGAGGTCCCAGACCAAGATGAGTCCAAGTCTGTTTCACGAACGGAACCGGCGACTAAAACGCAGGACTCAATTATGAACAGCCTCACAGTGCCTATATCTTCTAGATCTCAATCTCTCAACTCCGATACTTCCTTAAACTCACCTAACTTTTCGCCTACTCAGTCATCGTTTCCTCAGCCATCTTCCTCTTCTGGATCTGCACTTTTCAGAGGACGTGCAAAGACCTTGGCCGCACTCGGTTCGCCATCCAAGAATCCACAAGCCGAGCTGACACCTCGCGAGATGCAGCTTCCTAAAGATCCATTCGTGAACGGTCAGCCGATCGAGGCTTACCTATACAAGGACGCCTCGGAATGCCCGATCTGTTTCCTATACTATCCTCCATACTTGAACAAGACACGATGCTGCGATCAAGCCATCTGCTCCGAATGTTTCGTCCAGATAAAGCGCCCAGAGCCTCACCCCCCTGAGCATGCCGACCCCACGGCTCCAGCCCCACCGCCAAGTGGAGAAGGTCAGGATCCCGACGAATTGGTCTCCGAGCCTGCTGCTTGCCCATTCTGCGTTCAACCCGAGTTTGGGGTTACATTTGACTCACCACCATTTCGCAGAGGCCTGACCTACGTTAATCAATTTTCAACTTATCCTCTAAACAAGTCATCTTCGGCGATGTCTTCTGAATCATCCCTGGCTTCTGCAATGAGTAGCGGAGGCAGAATTTCGCCAATAAGCATCTCGCGGCGGAGAACGACTTCCTTGTCTGTGACATCATCTTCTGTCATCACCACTGATAGGGTACGCCCCGATTGGCATCAGAAGCTTGCAGCTGCTAGGGCCCATGTGACTCGACGATCCAACGCCGCAACAGCTTTACACAATGCTGCTTACTTGATTGGTAATCGTGGGCAAGAGGGCGATGGACGTGGCCTTAGTGGATTTGGAAGGCGTGGGATTCTTCGGCGGACGAGTGGCGCGGACAGTGCACCTGGAACTGCTTCGTCCCAACTCACCATGTTGGCAATGATGTCTGAGAGGTATGCTGCATCTGGGTCTGCTAGAGATGACGAGGGTGAACCGTCTATGACTCCTGGACCACGGGACAGCTATAGAAGGAACAGAGTTGATGATCTGGAGGAATTGATGATGATGGAAGCCATCCGAATGAGCCTCGCGTCTGAGGAAGTAAGGAGAACTCGAGAGGAGAAAGAAAGGAAGAAGAACGCGAAAAAGGAAGAGAAAGAAAACAAAAAAGCCGCGAAGGCGGCTAAAAAAGCGGGCGTTTACCCAAGCAGCGCGAATCGAAGCACTGCAGGCATCGACGGTACCACAGGCGAAGCTTCAACATCGCAGCTCGATTTTGGTTCAAGTACTAGTAAAGGAAAGATCCCCAACAATACATCCGATCAAGCGTTCAGCTCCAGTCCAGCTGAAGATCCTCAAGAGCATTTAGAACGGGCTCGCGCACAGATACTACCCACCGACATTTCCTCACCATACTCCTCATCGGCTTATAGGCCTTCCCATCTCCGAACATTGTCCAATGCCAGCTCCTCTGCTTCCTCGATCGAAGGCTCGGCGCCAGGATCCTCAAAGAGTGATCTCCACGGCCAAGGCTCTTCGTTCAGTGTATCGCCAAATGCCAGTGGCGTTAACATGCCTTCCGGAGGCTCAGCCCAAGTCATCTCAGAAACGCCACCAGGTGGCGGAGCGGGAATGGAATCGATGTTCAATTTCCGTAGTCTTGCTGCAATGGTCGGTGATGACGACAAATATGAGAAAGCAGTGCACGAAGAGAACACGGGGGAGGCTCAAAATCTTGGGGAGAGGTCTGGCAGTATGAATGCTACCGCCCAGCGACTCAATCCAAACAAAGCTGTGGCGCCCAACGATGAATTTGGGCTGCGACTTGATGATACGGCGAATCGCCCTTTTGAGTCATCGGGGATGGAGCTACCTAGCTTCCACGTTACCGCCTCGTCGAGGACTAATTCTGATTTTGATGATACGAAGTACGTGGCAATAGGGACGGAAAGCATTTCACGCGATGATGTGCACACCTGAGGATGACAGCATGAGAAAACGCTGTAATATGGATATCAGCTCGTGGGATTAATCTCTTTGTGGAGGCTCTGTTCTGGGGCGTCAAAAGGTGTGTACAAGAGTGGCTCGTTATCATTTGGGTAAACTTGAGGACATCCTGTAAGGTGTTGTGACCATCCCATGTTCACAAGTCAACAAACTTGCTATGGCATCTACATTTGGAAGCAGAATCATTAGACATTCAAAAACCCTAGACTTCACTAAAAGAAGGCAGTACATCGCTTCTCCCGAGCTTCATTGAGATGCTCGAGATGGTCGCAGATACTGCAGAGATGGAGTGTCCTTCGCATATCAATGCATGGGACCCTTAATCTTGGCACTTAGCCACAGGGAATGACGTAGGGCAGAATGCCTTCTCCACTACTCCTTAGTTGCTTCTTCACATACAATCCTTTATAAACCCAACAGAACCTCATAGTCTTAAATCAATCACATACACTACAAAACCTACCAAAAACGCTTGATACAATTCAAAGCCCATCATGTCCTCCACAGTCGTACACGTGCGCACCAAGTCTTGCATGAACCCCGCCTTGAGCCAATTTCGCTGACTCGTTATCAATCAGGTCAAGAACATTGCTCACAACACTAGCGAGAAAGAAGTCAGAGACTTCTTCAGCTTCTGGTAAGGCTGCTCTAACTATGTCGATACCTATATGCCATACTGACAAACAATAGCGGCAAGATCACATCCCTCTCAGTCACCCCCACTTCCGAATCAGCAGACAGCCCTCAGAGCGCTACAGTCACATTTGAGAAAGAGACGTATATGAACACACGTATTGGTGCTTTGCGTTGCAACTGACACTCCTCCAGCGCAGCCAAAACCGCCCTTCTCCTCGACAACACCCAACTTGGCACATCACAAGTCCAGGTCTCGTCCGCAGCAGGCATCTCCGAGCTCGCCGGCAACAACACCGAAGACGGCTCCCGTAGCCATGACGATGACATCACCCAAGAAGATAAGCCGCGCTCGCGCATTGTAGCCGAGTATCTCGCCCACGGGTATGTGCTCAGCGACGCCGCACTTCAGAGGGCCATTGCTCTCGACAACAAGCATGGTGTCAGCAATCGTTTCACGAGCGCCCTGGCGAACTTTGACGCGAAGTACAAGGCTACCGACAAGGCGAGGGGAATCGACCAGAGTTATGGTGTAACGGACAAAGCATACGCAGGATGGGTGGGAATCAACTCGTACTTTGAGAAGGCGATGGGTACACCTACTGGCCAGAAGCTCGCTTCTTTCTACACGCAGTCAGATAAGCAGGTTCGCGACATTCATGCCGAGGCTCGCCGCTTGGCAGACTTGAAGGCTGGAAAGAGTGGCAGCAAGTCACAGAACGAAAAGACAATGGAGCACGTTCCTGGGACTGAGAAGACGACTTGCCAGTGTGGAGGCAACACCGGGACATGCCCTTGTGCTGAAGGTAAGTGTGCTTGCAGCGGGTGCTCAAAAGCTGAAATCAGTGGTGAGAAGACTGCCACTGGCCCGGCTGATACTGTTGCTGCTACGTCTGGTGTGGAGCCGCTGCCTGAAAAGACCTCTTAGGTGAAGAATGCGGGTGCTAAGATTGTTTTTCTGATGACATGGAGATGAAGAGCGTGCGTGAGAATTGAGACAGTGTAGTAGCGAACCGAGACCTCGTTCTCTCCGGATTTCTAGCTTAGCATGAAATTGATGATACATTTCTCGAAGAAGATCTCATAGCCGCAAAGTAACTTACTTGTATCGACTGCTTCGCGTCGGTGCAGGAAAACCAGGCACTCACTGGGGTTCCGGCCCTGTATGTCTCTCGCCTGATCATGTTGTGTCTGCACTTTAGAAGGCTGACATCACTGCACATCTGAAAATCCCAACAAGTTTCAGCATACACAGCGTCTATAGCTGTCTACTTTCGAGACAAGCCGTTGTGGACGTTGTTTTAGTGTGTACTTTAGCCAGACGGACTCGAAATGTTTGCCCCCAAGTCTCTACCACTTTCCATCATGCCCACCAATGGGGGGATGTGACAGGACGAAAGTTTGACTCTTTCCGCAAAAAGTCTAGGAAAGCATCTGCTGTATGCATGCTGCATGAACGTCTCTGTATGTTTGAATATCAATCACAATATGGTATCCTCTGTAGGGGCTGAGACAGTGCGGCCAAACATATCCTTCTGCCATCGCCACTGTGATACGCTCATCTGAGAAGAGGGGTTGGGGTGGGGAGTGGGCGAGATGAAAAAAGAAAAGCCTGGTTGTTCATTTCCGAATCTGAGTCTTTATCTTTTCTTTCCATTTCTCAATCAAATCACATAAGAAGGCACTCCCTCCGCAGTCATGACCCCAAAAACCTCCACTACCTCATGATCAATACCACAATGCCTTCAGAAATACCCCTTTCTCTTTCCAATACCTTAACAAAGATACCACACCTTAACACTCATATATCAGGGAGTTCTTCTCCACCATCAATCTCCTTCGCTCAATCGCAGCTTTGCATGGCGTAGCCGCCGTGGTCGAACCCCACCCCTTCCATATCACCATCGAGGACAGCGCCGCCATTCCGCAACCTAGGATGATGATCAGTGACTTCCAAGCACCGCTCGGTACTTCTGACTCAAATCAATTCAAAGGTGATCTATCTAATCCCTCCCTCTCACAGCAGATCTACCCGAAGCTGATCCTCAATTTGACAGCAGAAGCAGCATGTCACCTTCAGCCTGGGGACCGATGCTGTCTACATGATGGCTACGTTTGGTGTTTCTATATTAACAATATTGAATCGATTTCAGACCCTACTATGGAGGACGGTGGTCCGTCCACTACCCTTCCATCTGCTGACCGAATTCTTGTTTTACAATCAGAGAGAGCGCGTTTAATTTTTCTGGCGATGTGTAGACTGCCCGAGGATGTGTGATTAATGGATCATGAGGTAGCCAAAAATGGATTGAGGCGGCGCGAGGGTTACCTTGGGTGGATGTAGAGCGGGGATGTCTCGTCATATTTCGAAATAAACAATCCTTTGCTTTTTCCCTCCGATAGGGTCATGTAGCTAGGAACGCTGTGTATCTTTGACAGACCACTATGATGTACTTCTGGTTACATGCACGTCAACATGAGAATGACATCTGCTGTCTGCCAAACAGTTCAATAGTATGAAACTTTGACGAGAAGATCAGAGTACAGGGATGTATTCATACTGGGAAGAGTCCGCTCGAAGTGGCGTGAGGATTGGTGGTATTAGCCTTTCGCAACATGTAAACCGAGTCTTCGGCAGAATTACGATGAACTGGTACATATGAACTCCAAGAGCCTGAATGGCAGTGAGGGAAAAAAGGTGGGGGAAAGAAGCCTGCACGTAGCTCCGCGGTGTGGAATACTAATGTTGGACTAACAGGTTCACATAGCTTACGGATCTGAGTTCATTTGGATCTACCCTGTTTTTGTTCCACCTTGATTCGTTTGCTGCACATGACTCCGGCTCGCAATAAGATATCCGATGCCCTATATCTAGGTGGATCAGGCTTTGGCAAGTGCGAGGTACTATCAGTGATTCGCTGCACTCTTAGCGTCCATTAGAAGATCCACCGCCGATCAAGTGAGACGCTGCCCTTCCTCCTTCATTCACAACGGGAACAATCGATTGGTGACCTGCTCGTAGCGTGTACATCCTTCTACCAGCTGCTTGAATTGCTCCATATCCTCCTCACCCATGATCTGTCTCTCGAAATGCTCAAGCAAGTCCCCCATGGTGATGCCCCATACAGGAACGTAAGATCGTATTTCGGTGGTTGAGAAGTAAGGTGCCCGTCGAAGATGCCAGGCCTGAGCCGTTGTTGGCATCATGATACGATCTCTCGTGTCGTTTTGGTACTCATAGAGCGGGAACGGCTCCTTTACGCTGATCGATATATCGCGCTCGATCAAATCGGTGTTCACTCTCAATCCTGGCCAGGGCTTCGTGAAGCCAGGTCTATTCGTTACGTCTTTGCGCCATAGGTCCCACGGCGCAATGCTGTTCAACAGAGCGTACTCCGAATTGTTCCGCACAGTGAGAGTGTCAAGGAAGACGGTTTGATTATCGATCCTTTCCCTCGGGCGCAGAACTCCGTACCCAAATCTCACTGGTATGCCAACAATGGTCAAGCGCTCCAACTCCATCTGTGACAGTGCAATGGTAGTGGCGCATTTATTGTGTGCAGCGAGAGCGGTCAGATGGACGAATGCGGGGAATGACAAGACGTGAAGTGTTAGCGTCTTCAACACAGGGCAGCCCTTGGCAATTTGCTTCACAGCAACAGAAATGGTGGTATCGACATGCGTTGCTACTTCCTTAATCCAGAAGATGTTCTTCCTATATTCATCCCAGGAGCTGGTGTGTGTGTGAGAGTAATCGAAACTCACATGCTGCAATAGTGAGAAGCTGGTTTGTTGGCGTTTGTTCAGCATCAGACCCTTGGAAAGGGCAGGAAAGTGGACCTTGTTGCAGCTGTAGAGTATGCTGAGACCTTCGTTGTAAATCGAACGACATGTGAACAGGAGCGCGGTAGCTGGCCAGCTGGGCAGTCGAATCTCGTTGCGATGAATAGCTTTCGGAAATGAAGGAGGGGTAGCATGCTCTTTCGTTGCGACCATTCTTCCCGCTGGGCCTGGTTTGATCGTTTCGATTCGACGTAGTGCGAAGGAACTGATCAGGGCGTACTTGTAGACTTTGTTTCTGAGCTCGTTTGGGAGCTGGAGGAATGGAAATGGCGTGCTTGCTGTATAATCTCTTGTCTGTTCCATGACACCGTTGGCTTTAGCTGCAACTTGCTGCTTCTTACTTCGTGATTTTCTTGGTATCGAACGTAGAGCAGCCATCTTCGTTGATGCAGGGCCAGAATGCAATGCTGGTGATGCTGAGGTGATTGTTTCTTGGGACTTGGAAGGACGGGAAGATCGTTGACCCATAGTGTATTGGTGATCTCAAGATTAAAGAGTGATGAAGGCGAAGGCGGCGACTAGAGAAAAAAGGGGAATCCTCGAGACTATAAAACGAGTGTGTTATGGGGTCGTCATGACAACATTCCTAATTCGCGTAGAGAGTGAATGATACGGTAGGATCTGCGGATCGCGTTGATATCATAAACTCTCCCAAAAATGTCAAAGTATTCAAGAGCGAGATTTTATACAACGCACGATGTTCTGCCTCACCATTGATCTACAACTTTGCCTCCCTCGGCTTGATATATCCATCCTTTCCTTCCACGCATCTATATGCGCCTCCACCTCTCCCGAACATCTCTCTTAGATCTCTTGCAATGGCATCTGGTCTCTCCCACGCCGCAAAGTGCCCGCCTGATTCATTGTCACTCTCGTATACTACAGGCCCTAGCGTTCTGCCCCAAGTCTTCGGTACCACAGTTAACTCCTTCGGAAAATGTGCCAGGCCAAGCTTTATATGCGGGATGTATCTTTCTGTCCGATCACGGCCCAATTGATTGTCATGCAAGGCTTCGTAGTAAATACGTAAATTTGCGGCAGGGCCTGCAGTGGAGAAGAGGTAGATAGAAACCCAAGTGAGAACCTCATCGTCCGTCCAAGGATAGCCATCTGTCCAGTCGTGCAGCTTCTCGTATATCCATGCTAGCAGTCCTATAGGGCTGTCTGCCAACGCATAGCCAAGTGTCTGTGGCTTTGTGCCCTGCTCGGTGCGGTAGCCACTGCCCTCTTTCAAGAACCAATTGCTACGATCTAGGCCAGCCTTGTCACGTTGACTATATGGAGTGAGAGCGTGCTGAGTGGCGAGTATGGGGTTAGAGAGAAAGGTGGGCGCATGGCCGCGAATCATGTTGATGTGGGAGGCTTGGACATGGTGTGGGTAAAGGAGGCCCATTATCCGAGTTATCATGCAGCCCCAGTCACCGCCTTGGGTCACGTATTTATCGTAGCCAAGCTTGAGCATGAGTTTGTGGCATGTTTCCGCATACTGGGGGAGCCCGAAGCCTTTTTTCTTTGTTCCGGATGAGAAGCCATAATTCGGAAGCGAAGGAGCGACGACGTGAAAAGCAGGGGTCTCTTTGCCGCCGCCGGCCAGCAGCGGAAGGATTTTGGTGACTTCCAGAAAACTTCCTGGCCCTGAAACGGCGTCAGTCCTGGGCATCTTGGGTTGAGGACGAAGACCCACAACCATGGGAGAACAACAATGGTATTGCTCCCTCCACATCGCTCTTCTGGTATACGAAATGGATGTCGAGAGACTCGAAACCATCGACTTGGATCGCGGTCTTGAAGTTTGGCAGCTCGTTTACCTGACCTCTTGTTTCCTCCAATCGTATTCGTTCTTCCAGTACGTGGCCAATCTCTTCACATCGGCCAGTGGGGCACCATAGTCCCACCCAGCTTGCTCGAGCTCATCAGGGAAGTTGGTAGCTTCAAGCTTCTGGACGAGCCGTTGAAGCTTGCCATCAGGTACTGAGATTGTACAGGGTTCAATCGAGGATGCCATGACGTATGGAAGCTATGGGTCGAGGAAATCTGTACTGGTAGGTATTGGAGAGGGTGTGAATAAAATTGTTGTAATCGTTTAGCAGTGGCGCGCCTGTCACGGTGACGTATTTAGTGGGGCTTCAAAAACGGTACAGGTAAATTCTGCCCCTCCAAACATTCAACTTTCGAAAAGTTACTCTCGAACTCACGCAACAATCAAAACCCACTTCAGAAATCAAGAAAACAAATCTAGGTGAGTGGACATCTGACTGGACTCGCGGTGATAAGCTCAAAAGATGTCCTTTCCATTCTCCTAGCTTATCGTGGTTCGAACTGATCAATGCATTTGACGAAATCGCGCATCAAAGACTAGTCCGCTAACGCACCTTGCTGGCAGACGAAACTCTTTCCATACAAGACCTACCATTACTCCAATCCCACCAGACTAGCCCACTATGTCTGCACCCAACGCCGGCCGTCAGTCGCCAGAGCCCGAGCAGCAGTCCCAGGGTCAAGTCGGAGCTCCAGCGTCCGGCCAAATCGATGCTGCACCCAGCAAGGAACACGCGAAGGAAGCGAGTGACGATCACAAGGAAAACGTATTGGAGAGCAACCCGAAAGGACCAATGGAGGATGCCGCTCATGAGAAGGTCAGCAAGGAGGGGCGTGACATGTCTAAAGAACTGGCGGATTGAGAAGGGAGCATTTCGAGTGGGCTGCGGCTTCTTCATGAATGCTCAGCTGGCAGCAATTGGAGGTATGAGAGAGCTGAAGCAATGACGTTGCGGCATAAGAACATGAACTAGACATCAGCAAGTAAACATTTCCTCGGAACGGCCAACACATGCCAACATGCTCAATGATCTCAATACCTCCTACTCCTCCAACGCCAACGCTGTCATCCATTCAAGCAGCCCCATCATAGTCACATGGCACATTTTGCGTATCCAATCTTCAACTGTCAGCTTGACTGGACAGTGGTAGATAGCTCCTGCGTTCTCTCGCGCTCTGCGTCATCAATTCATCAGTGGTGTGTTTCCTGTAGAATGATGCATGTCAATCACCTCAAGCCACTTCCCAACCCAAGGTTTCGCAGCTGCCCATATCAACAGCCCAGCCGTAGCTGAAATGAAGATAAAGACCACCGCCTCGTCTTTTCTCGAATCTCTCTCTGCCGGCTACATGTTAGCCTCGTAACTTTCCTACGACCATGCGCCCGTGCGCAGAACCATCAAGGCAACTCACGAAAGCATGTTGCAAAAATGTCCTCCATCCCAGCCCCCCTACAGATCGGTAGATCGAGATGTCTACAATACTGCCTATTGCAGTCATTACAATTTCCAGCTCTAAACTCTACCCTATCGTCCTCCTCTTTATTGCTGTCCCCTTTCTCTTTCCCGGGCTTAGACGTAGGAATGTCAGAGGGACTTGAAGGTGGGTCCTCCGGAAGGGGCTCCTCGAGTTCTTCATTCTCGGCATTTCGGGCTAAGAAGAGGAGGGATGTCTTAGGGGTTCTGGAGGTAGGGGCATCCATGGGAATTATAGTACTGTTGCTGAAGCAGGTGCATTTGCAAAAGGAGGTCGGTGCTCAAGTCTGTCAGCGCGGGGGCCTCTTGATGGGCCTTCCTGGAAACATACACAATGCTTCTGTGAGACACGTAAAGACAAGAAGGGAGGCAAGACCGAGCAGCAGTCGCGATGTCGATTTCATGGTTGTGACGATAAGAGAGAAGGTCGGTAACGGTTCAGCAATGCAACAGTGCAAGGCGACAAAGATTGATCTGCCAGTCAAGCCCTAGCCCCTGCCGCTTTAGCAATGCGCGCCGGGTGAGCAGGGCTGACAAAAAACTTGTTAAGGTAAGCCCTACAAGTGCCCTAGAGCCGCCCCCGGAAGATCATCATTCTTTCGCCTAGAACTACGCCTATCAATACTATTTACAAAATACTAGCCCGTACGCTCCCTGTTACCCTCTATAACGTCGTGTAGTCTTTAAGGTATACTACGAACTTATTTATTAATATAAAAAATAGAAATATATCTTTAACTCTCTTTTATAAACTTTATTAAAATCTACTCGTTATAATAGAGTCGTTTCCGAATAAATAATTTAAAACTTATTATTAATTTTTAATAGAAAAGATTATTATAATAATTAAAATAAGTATTTAACTTTATATTTTATTTTTATTTAATTACTAGATTATTTTTTCGAGTTTTAAAGTCTCTATTATACTCTTAATTATTATTCTCTTTTAATACGAAATTATTCTCTTATTTAGTTTATAAATATATTACTAGTTTTAAAATTTATTTAATATAAATTTTATAACTAAATTTTATATTAATATTTCTAGAGATTTTATAAAATATTAATTTTATTTTAAATCCGTAGTTAATTACTTTTTAGATATAAATTTAGAGATAATCTTCCTTTTTTTTAAAAAACGAGTCTCTATATTAAATATTATTATAATAATATTCTATAAATAGACTCGATTTCTAGATTATTTATAATTATCCTTCGAGGTTATAGTTTATATATATTTTATTACTAAAATAAATTCTATATTAATTCTTTAAATTAGAGTATTTAAATTTTATATTCGAAGTTTATTTCTTTCGGGCTTCCTTAGTATTTTAGGGAAAATATATTTATATAAAAAATTATAAAAAACTTTTCCTTTTTTTAATTCTAGTAATTAAATTAAATAAATAAATCTCGCTTTAATTTAAATAGAGTTTAAATATACTCTCTATATTATATTATATTAGAATTAACTTTATAGTAATTATTAAATAATATATAAATCCTATAAAAGAAATATACGGCGTAGTTATATTATATATATTATATAATTATATTATAGGTTCTAGTATTTTAGAATTTTCTTTAAAAATAAATATTTAAAGCCCTCGCTTTAATTCTTTAAAAATTTATTTTATTATTTAAATTTAAAGATTATTTTCTTATTAAGACTTTAAATTTTATTTTATATTATATTAAATATTCTAAATATTATAATTTAATAATTTTAATCTTTTTTAATTTATTTAAATAGTAATTTATTAAAAATATAAAAAATCTTTTTAAAGATAATTATTCTAAAGGCGAGACGTAGGAGATTAATATTTTAAATAAAATTATAAAAGATTTATTAAAGAATAATAATTTAACGGTAGATTAATAATTTATAAAATTAAAATATAAATAAAAAGCCTTCGAAAAAGAGGCCTTTAATATTATAATTTAAAAAAATATCGAAAATCTACGATATATTATCGTAGGTAAAATAAATAATAAAATTAAAAATAATTTTTAAAAATTAAATATAAAAGATAAAAGCGACCGGGTAATATATTATAATTAAAATCGGTTTTAATATAAATTAAAGTAATTTATAACTATCGAAGTTATATAATTTTTATACGAAGGATTCCTAAAATTATAGAGAATAAATTTATAATATAAAGACTACGTTTTATTTAATACCCGTAAACTTTCGAATAAACGAAAAGAAGATTTTATATATAATTATTACGGGGTAGAATCTAGTATAGTATTATTAAGTTAAACCTCGATACTTTTATATTAAAACTAGCGCCTTAACTAGATTCTAGTATATAAAGATTAAATCCTCTATAAATAACTAATATCTTTTATACTATTTATATTTTACTATTAAAGTAACTATATTTTAATAAATAATAGTAATAATATATATCGATTACTTTATTTATTAAGATATTTCTATATATATATTAATTTATTTATAACTCCCTTTAGAATCTTAATATAATTTAATATTTAAGAGTATTTATTTATAATATTAAATATATTATTTATTTAGGCTCTTTTCTTATATTTTACTTCCGACTCTTTTAATAGGCCCGTCGATTTCACTATTAGTATATTAAATAACTCGAATAAATTAACCGGTACTCGCTTCTAGAAAAATTCTTTAATAATATTAAAATACTTTAAAATAGATATAACTACTCTTAATAATATAATAGGAGATCTTTTAGAGTATTTATATTAAATATAGATTTAATAGAGCCAAATATAGTAGTAACTTAATATTTAATAATAGTAATAATAATAATAGTAGAAATCTACTTTACCCTACTCGTTAATACGAGAAATATCTAAATTTTAAACTAGCTCTAATATTAATAATAAAAGTAATAAACCAAAAATAGAAGATATTAGTTTTTTTAATTTTTAATATGAATTTAGAAATAACGCCCTAGTTCTAAGTAACGATAAATATATTTATTATTAAAATATCTATATTTTTATAAATAAACTCAAAGATATAGTAAATACTAAACTTAATATATATATTATTATTAAAAATATTATTCCTATATATCTATATAGTTTAACTTTAATATAGTATTTAATCGAGTTAATAGAGTTTAAAAAGAACTTATTATATAATACTACTACCGATTTATAATAGTAGTATATAATATTAATTAATCGTTTTAAAATCCGAATATTAATAATAATAACTAAGATCGCTATCTTTATATATATACTTTAGGATATCCGAAAGGGTATTTATCCTTATATATTTATTTAAAATATACTTTATTTTATTAAATTTATAAATATTATCTTAATATACTCCTAGCTTTTAATTATTTAAAATATATTTTATATAAATATACGTCGGAATCTCTCTAAACTAAAAGTAATAATAATATTAAATTAATTCCTTAAAGATATTAATAGTAAATTATTAATTTAGGAGGAATTCTTAATACGCGGTTTTATACTATTTTAAAAACTACTTTATTTTTAGTTTTAATAATAACTCTAGTAGTAACGCTATTAATAGAATAATTAGAAATAAATTAATAATAAATTATTTAATAATAAGCCCTATAAGTTTTATAATCTTTATAATTATAATAACCGGCCCGCCGCCTACGTTATAGACCTAGTTATTTAAGAATAGGAGAGTAATCCGGAATACTAGAAACTACGACGGTAGTAGTAAGCGAAGAAGTTATATAGTATAGTATATATAGCTAACCCTGCCCTTAAGGATAAGGATACCTATTAGTATTCCTTAAGAGTTAACCGCTAGTAGCTAGATCAGGACTAGCTTCGCGCTAAAACAGTTTTAATTTCAAAAACATCGGCAAACGACTGCTTTCAAAAATCGCTGGCCATTCAAAAACTGCGCCAAGGCCATGGATTTACACCAAAAAAAACAAAAACCGACTACTCAGGACCCTAGTCCTCTACTATTAATACTCCTATGACGCTAAACGCATGCTCCCCTGTTTCATCAACATCATGGCTACCACCGACAGCTGCTTGCGTCATCCCTACACCTCCCTGTCGCCTCACCTCGCCGTCGCGATTTCAGTTTGCGGCTCTGCGCCAAGCTTTGAGGCTCTGCGGCACTCCCGCGGCTGCCCCGCACCGACTGTTCAAGAGATAGGGACATACCAGCATGTTTGCTTGCTCTATTGTTTCTACATGTAGACGCCACTTGCGTCATTGCTTACGATACCCCATATCAGCGTGTCAACGAGGGCGTTGACTTCTTTCTTTTAAAAGGGGCGTTCTGTCACGGGGTAGACTCTAGCATAGTATTACTAAACTGAGCCTCGGTACTTCCATATTAGGACTAGCGCCTTGGCTGGATTCTGGTATATAAGGGCCAAATCCTCCATAGATAATCAATATCTTTCACACTACTCATATCTTACTACTAAAGTAACTATACTTTAATAATAATATTTTATTTAAAGAAATAAATTAAAAAGTTATAAAATAAAATAAAAATATTTTTTAATAAATATATTAATATAAAAATTCTTTTCGGATTATTTATTATAGTATAACCTTATTTACCTTAACCTAGTTTAATTTATTTTAGATTTAATTTAGGTCTAAACTAGTTTCCCTATTTCTATTTTAATATAGTCGAGATAGAAAATAAATAAATATTTTATATACTAGCTCTTATTTAGATAATAGTTAACTCTACTCTAGTTTTCGTTCTTTATCTTTTATCTTAACCTACTTTTATATTATAGTTAAACTATAGTTTAATAAATTTAATTATTAATTTAATAAATATCTAGATACTAATCCCGTTTTATAATATTATAAGAAACTAATTACCTAGCTAGTACTCTTTAGTATTAAGATAATTATTATAAAGAATTAACCTCCTAATTTTAAAGACCGTGTACGATAATTCCTCGCCGAAGTTTAGAATAATTTTATTAATTTTTTTAATACCTTCGACTACCTACGCGCTTAAATCGAGAGTAATTTCTTATTTAATATTTTATCCTCGTCTACGCCCTCTACCCCTCTTTTTATATTAAATATATAATCCCTAGTTTATATTATCGTCTAGGTAATAGCCTAGGTCGTATTTATTATAATTTAAACTATACTTTAACCCCCGCTTTAAATATTCGATAAGACTACCTTTAATAATACTATTATTATAGGTCTATACTCGTCTTCTCTTTTAAATATTTAATAATTTACCTCTTTACGATCTCGAACGCCTCCTAGATCCGAAAAGTTCCTAGATATCTCGGAATATAAAGAAGACTAGGATAAATTAGATATATAAAAATAAATATTAATATAATGGATATATATTAATCATGACCGCTACCTCTTTAATAGCGATAAAATCGCTTATATAGAGTTTAAATTAACTATTAATAAAAAGGCCTCTAATTTAATAAACCGTTATTAAAAAGAGGGTCTCTATACCTTAATTAACTTTACTAATTAGTGAAAGAAACTACGGGAAGTATATAGTAACCCGTTTAAATAAAAAGATACTCGGAATTATATCCGAGAATTTAAATAAGACTTTATATCTTTTAATAAATATATTAACCCCGTCTTTTAGAAGAAAGAATATTCTCGAATAAAGGACGAATTCTTAATTAATATTATAAAATATAATATTAATTATACTACCTAATAGGCCTCTATCTCCTAGAGGAAAATTAATAACTAATAATTATATACTTTTAATAAGTATATCCGTATATACTCCGAAATCGATTAAGAACTTTAATAGATTAAATATTATCTATCTCGCTAAAGTACTATTTTTATTAAATTAAAATAAACCTCGAGGAGGGTTATTATATCTCTACTAGTTTCTATTTTTATAACTCGCTTTAATATAACGAGTATTTTTATCCCCGTTATTAAACTAACTTTTATTATTTTATTTAAAGAGTTAATAAACTTTAATTCGGCCTAAATTATTATTAAAGGTAAATTAACGAGAACCCTAGTTATTAAAATTATTTATAAGAAATAAAAGTTTTACTTCTATTATAAATCGTTTAAATATAATATAAAAGTTTATTTTATTAAACTAGTTAGCCTCCGATCTAGTATTATAACTATTATCGACGATAATAAAAGTATTATAAAAGGAGTTATTTTAAACGCGGGAAAAGAATAGTCCCGGTATAAAGTCGCGTACTAGGACTATAGGTACCTAGAACTCTATATATATCTTTATATTTATCGATTATATCGTTTAATTTACCTTCGTTATTAATTAAGTTTTCGTTATAATTTATTATATAACTTTTTAAGACCGATCCTACTTTTCGTAATAAATATATAATTATTTTTTATTAGCTATAGAATAACTAGTCCCGAATTTAAATTAAAGTTTTAATTAATACTAGTATATCCGGTTATCTTTTTATTAATTATAATTTTATATATATTTATCGTCTACCCCTTCGTTTTCTTTATTATTTTTATATCGTCCGACCCTTTAATAATATACCTACCGCTATAGGACGTATTATTTATATCGTAGAAGCAATTTTAAATATCTATAATTATTAAGAACGAATAGTCTTTTTTATTACTAAATTTAATTAATACTTTATCGTAATCGGCCTATTATACCTCTATTATTATAAAGTTATTATTAATTTCTTAGATAATTCCTTAACCTTCGCTTTATATTTCTATTAAAGAAACTATACTCTTAGTTTTATAAACGTTTTCGTGGAAAATAAACTCTTTTTAATACCCTAAAAAAGTTTCTAGATTTAAGAATTCTAGTTTTTAGTTTTATTTAATATTTATATAGAATAAACCCCGATTTAAAAGGAGTCGCTAGTATATAGAGAGCCGTTATTATTTATAGACGATAACGCTACTATTAAATAATTAATTCCGATTTAAGAGAAGTTATTTTAGTTTTAAACTTATTAGTAATATATTTAATCCTAGATTTATAAAAAGTAAACCTCGATTTAAGAAGAGTTAATTTAATTTTAAATTTATTAGAAGTAAATTTAATCTCTAATTTAATTTAATACTCGTATAAAATAATTTAGGATTTAAAAGGAGTCACCCTAGTTTTAGATTTATTAATAATAAATCTAGATTTAAAAGGAGTTTTCCCCGCCCCCGTCCTAGTTATTTATTCTTATAGGAACTAGTTATAATAACGAATATAACTATATTATTATTATTATTAAATAAGGAAAGATATTTAAAATTAGGTATCGTAGCCTAGCTTTATTTCGTTTTAAATCCTAGTATTAAGAATAACGAACTTAGTACCTAGTTACTCTTAATATATATAAAATAGAATCTCGATTATTTACCCGGCTCGTTATACTTAACGAGTAAACCGCGTTTAATTTATTATTTATAGAAATTAATCGATTTTTAAGTATTTTAGAAGAAATCTCGACCCTAAATACTTAGTTTTATTAAGAATCTAGATATTATGAATTTAAACCCCGCTTTAGTTAAAACTTTAAACTAAATATTTATAATTAAACCTAGAACCGAGTTATATTTAAAATAAATAAGGAGTTCTACCTCGCCGCCGCCGTTATTTAAAAAGAGTTTTAAATTTATCGAGATAATAAGAATATTAACCTAATTACGATTTTATTTATATAGTATTATAAATTCTTAAATATTTTTTTAAGAAAAGACGCGGATATTTTACCCCCGTATTAATTATATAATTATATTATTAAGTTTAAAGAAGGGCTATAACCTCCGTTATTTAATTTATATAATATAAATTATAACGAGATCCTAGAACTCCGTTATTATTTAGATAAAAATTTTAATAAAAGTTTTATTCGAGTTAATTAGTCCTATATTATATTCTTTATCCTATTCGTAAAGAAACTTAACGGAGGTTTATATTTCTACGTTAATTACCGAGGGTTTAATATTATTATTATAAAGAATAAATACTTTTTACCTCTAATCTTAAAAACCTTAAATCGATTAAATCGTATTAAGGTATTTTTTAAATTAAATATTATATCTATTTTTAATCGCCTCCGCGTTAGGAAGAGCGACGAAAAATTTATAATATTCTATACCCGATTCGGCCTATTCGAATACCTTATTATATTATTTAAATTATATAATAACCCTACTTTATTCTAGTATTATATTAATGATATTTTTCGTAAATTTCTTGATAAGATTTATATTATATACCTCGACGATATTTTAATTTATAGCGATATTAAGGAAGAATATAAAATCTATATTAAATATATTCTTTAAAAGCTCCGCGAGGCGGGGCTCTAAATAAATATTATTAAATATAATTTTTATATTAAGCAAGTTATATACCTAGGATTAATTATTATTATTAAAGAGATTAAAATAGATTTAAAAAAAATTAATATTATCCTAAATTAATTATAGCTAGTTAATATTAAAGATATTTAAAATTTCCTAGGATTCGCTAACTTCTATCGCCGTTTTATTTATAAATTTAGTAAACTCGTTATATTATTTATAACCTTAATTAAAAAAGGTATTATCTTTAAATAGAGTACTCGATATTAAATAACTTTTAATACCTTAAAGAAGGTTTTTACCTCCGATATTATTTTAATTTATTTCGACTTTAACCGTAAAATTATAATAGAAATAAATATATTTAATTACGTATCTAAGAGGGTCCTATCTTAGTATAATAATTAAAATATTCTTTATTTTATTATTTATTTTTTAAAGAAGTATAACCCTACCGAGTATAATTATAAAATCTATAATAAAGAGTTTATAATAATCGTCCGCGTATTCGAGGAATAACGTTTTAAATTAAAGAGATCTACTCTCTTTATCGAGGTAATATCGGATTATAAAACTTTTAAATATTTTATTTTATTTAAAATATTATCTCGTTATTAAATAAAGTAGAGCGAGTTTTTATCCCGTTTTAATTATAAAATTACCTACCGGCCTAGTAAAGAAGGTAGTAAATCTAATATATTAATATATTAATTAAGAGACCTTTTTAAAAAGGGGGATAAATTAGACTCTAGATATTAATATTAATATTAAATAATATTAAAAAGAAAAAACCTAATTTTAGAAGTCTTTAAAAACTATATTTATAATATATTATTAAATATAACGATTTTAATTTTAGTTTTAGTTACCCTAGTTATATTAATACTAAATTAAAAAATTCTTATCTAGCCCTTTTAATTTATCTAGCCCTTTTAATTATACCTCGTATTAATTTATACGACTATTATAGACCTCGATATAGATATTAATTTAGAATTATAAACCCCGCCTATATTTTACGAGCCTAAATTTAATAGAGATTAATTTATTAATTTAAATAAAGATTTATACGATACCCCGATTTATTAATTATAGGATATAATTAATTAAGCCGATCGATTCGCCTTTAAAGTCCTAGAAATACTATATTTTAGAATATATTATTATAGCGGAATTCCCCTCGTTAAATACGAAGATAAGAATAGAGTTCTCTACTTCCAAGGAAAAAGATATATTCCGAATTTTAATAAATTATACCTTCGTCTAATCTAATTAATTTATAATAATATCGCGGGTAATTATTTAGGTTATACGAAATATTACGAATTAATTAGTCGGGCCTATTAGTAGCTTAATATTTATACTACTATTTAATAATTTATTAAGAATTATTATATATACCGAAGAATTAAACCTTCCCGCTAGTATATTTATAAATAACTACGTTTATTACCGCCCCCGTAACGATGTTAGAGAGATATCTCGATAGATTATATAAAACCCCTACCGCCTTATACCTTTATAGGAATTATTTATTAGTATATTTTAATTTTCGTAGACTATTTAATTAAAATACGGTATTTAATATTAATTATATTAATAGAAGTAGATGAAGCCTACGACGCTTTTTATTAGAATATATAAAAGTTCTATAAATTACTAGATATCTTTATTTCGGATCGAGGATTTTAATTTATATCGGAGTTCTAGGAGGCCTTATATAAATATTTTAAAATTAATTAATATATATCTACCGGGTATTATCCTTAAACGGATAATTAAATCGAGCGGTTTAATACTATAATAGAATACTACCTCCGTATATATATTAATTATATATAGAATAATTAGGTGAAATAACTCCCTAGAGCGCAGTTTTCTAATAATAATATTAATTCTTTTAGTACTCTAGCCTCGCCTTTTTTAACTAATTATAATTAATATTTATATATTAACTTCGAGCTTACCGAGTCTTTACTTTAAGATTTTACCGTTTAAATATATACTTATTTAATCGTTACCGATAAATTCGTAATATAAATAAAAGTCTTAAACGATTACCTCCGCGATAAAATATTTATTATTTAAATTATTTTTAAATCCTCGGCTAACTAACGAAGGCGCTTATATTTAATATATTTAATAAATAATTAAATATAACTAAATATTAAGAATCTAAATATTATATACTCTTTAATTAAACTCGACGATTATAATATCGGCCCCTTCCGAGTCTCTAAAGTTTTCGATAATCCTTTTATAATTTAATTAGATTTTTTATATTTAATAAAAATTTACCCCGTCTTCTATATTAATTTATTATAATTAATAGTTAATAACCCTCTATTTAAATAAATCTAGTTTATCCGAGAATTTATAATTACCGAAGATAATTAATAAAAGTAGTATATTAATAATATCTTAAATTCTAAATATAATCGCCGTTATAGTCTACTTTTATTAAAATATTACGTTAATTAAAAAGGCTACGTCGTTATATAAGAACTCTTTTATTATTTTACCCGTTATTAATAATTTATTAATAAGTATTATATCTCGAATCCTAGCGCCGCTGGCCTCTACGAATTATTATATATTATTCAAAGGTATTAATATAAAGAACCTCTATTATCTTTATCTTAATCCGATTTTTAATAAGTTAACTCCCGTTTATATTATAGTTTATTCCCTATCCGTTATTATCCCCTCGGTTATTATTCCGTATCGGCTTCGACCGATACTTCGTATTATTATATAAATAGATAGTACCCTATAACCTAGCCCCGCCGTTATCGTTTATAAATAATAATATTAACGCCTAGTTTTATTTATATACCGCCGCTTATTCCCCGTCCTATCCCTTATTTATTACTATTAATAACTCGAATACTCCGACGCGTTTTTATTTAAACTATTTCATAACCTTAAATAAGAGTTAGGGTTACGAAATTTAATTAGTTAAATTAATTATCTATTTATCTCGTAGGAGCTCGATTTTAAAGAGGGGGTTATTATTATAATATAACTTTACCTACTTTAACTTAGTTTAATTTATTTTAGATTTAATTTAGGTTTAAACTAGTTTCTTTATTTCTATTTTAATATAATTAAAATAGGAAATAAATAAATACTCCGTATATTAATTTTTATTTAGATAGTAACTAACTCTACCCTAGTTTTCGTTCTTTATCTTTTATTTTAACCTACTCCTATACTATAATTAAGTTATAGTTTAATAAACCTAGCCGTTAATTTAATAAATATCTAGATATTAATCCCGTCCTATAATATTATTTATTTAATATAATTAAAAACTCTTTAAACCGAGTTATAAATATAGATCCTAAATATTAATATATATATTAAAGAAATAATTAATTAAAATAAAAATCTAATATTTATTTTAATACCCTAGAAATAAAACTACCTCTTTATAATAAAGAATATTAAATAATTTATTTAATAAACCGTTTAAGAGTTAATATTTTATAAGAAGTTAATTAAATTTAAAATATTTTTATTAAACGAACCGAATTCGTATCGTTTATAATATATTATAAATATAATTTTAATCGAGACTTTAAAATATAAAATAATAATTAAGATAATTAATTAAAACCTCGGAAGAAATATGAAAAAAAATCGAAGAGTGGAGATAATAAAAATAAATTTAATATTAAAGAATAAGATTTTAATAATAATAGTTATAAGAATTTTAAAAAAATATATATAATTTATAAAAGCGAGAAGAATCTTTAAAATATTGAATATTTTAATTATTATAAATTCGGCTATTACTCTAATAAATATCTAGAGAAAAAAACGAAGATTATTAATTATATTAATAGTTATATCGTAGAATTAAAAAATAATAAATCTTTAAAGAAATTTTTATTTTAAGAGAATAAAAAGAAATAAAAACTCGACCGAGTATAAATATTAATTATTTTCTACTTTATCTTTATTCGTTAATTTAAATAAATTATTTAATTAATATTATATAATTTTATTTTAGAGTATATTTATATCCTAGGTAATAGTCCCTTTTTATAAAATTATTAATATATAAATTATATCTAAATTATATTAATTTATTAAAATATAAAAATTATTATTTATTCCCTCGATATTAATTATAATATATTTTTCCCTCTTTTATTATTACCTCCTTTAGATTTAATTTATTAAAGAAAAGTTATAATATCTTTTAAATATTTAATAATATACTCGCGAAGATATTTATTAGGGCCTCGACGGTCTAAATAATTAAAAAGAGAATTTATAAAGATATAAAATCGAAAAGAGATTTAGATATATTAATATAATTTAATTTAAATTTATAAATAATATATATAATTATATAAATATTTATTCTTTATATAATAAATATACTTTATATTAAGTATTTTATTATATTAAAATATAGTTATTAAGGTTTATTTATTTAAAGTAACTACGCGTAAAAATAATATAGATATAAAAATACGAATAAAATAAAGATAAAAACGGAACGGGCGGCTATTTTATAGGGAGTAAAAGTCGAATATATATTATATATTTAGATATTATTATTAATATCGTATACCGTAGAGATTAAATTAATATATTAAATATTAAAGTAATTAAATTTATTATATATCGCTAGTAAAGTAAAATATAGAAATAATAATCTAAAAATATAATAAATATTACGATAATATTAAATTTTTTAAAATATATATAAATACTTTATTCTAAAATAGAATAAGTTATTTTATTTACTTTAATAATTATAAAATTAAAGAAAGAATTCTAAAGAAGAAAAGAAAAATTTATTTATAAATATAATATATTAATTATAATCTTATTTATAGAATATATAAATAAGATTTACGACCTCGAAGAAGAAAATTAGAGATACGGCCGAGATTATTATAAATTAATAAAAGTCTAAATATAATATAGTTATCGATAATAACTATATAAGAGTTTATATATATAGAAGATAATAAGATACTATAAAAGAAGAAAAATTGAAAAATAAATTAAAGTTTTATATTTATATTAAAATCGTTACTTATATATATTTACTCTTATAACTAGAGTCTATTATAAATATTAATAATAAAATAATTTACTCCGTTATTAATATTACTAAAACCCTATTAATAATAAAAATTTATAATTTTCGATAATAATTATAATATTCTTTCCTTTACTTTTCTCTTCGGGTTTTAAATTTTTTATCGAATATCTAATATAATTTATAACTACGTAACTTGCTACTAGTATATAAATTATATATAACGAATTTATTAAAACTCTCTATTTAATAAGAGTAGAATATCGATAGAATTTAAATTAATACTCGTAGAGAAGAGTATTAAAAATTAAGAAATAATAGTTTTTATATAAAATATAAATTAGATATAGTATAGAAAGGTAATTTATATTAAATATTTATAAATAAAAAACTTTTAGGAAGTTGAGTACGAAGTTTTTATTTATTAAAAAATATACTATTTATATAATAAAAAGAAATCGTATTTATTTATAATATTTACTATATTAAATATAATAAATATATTTATTTATAGTACTCGCTATATTAAATATAATAAGTATACTAGCTCGTAGTACTCGTTATATTAAATATAGTAAATATACTCGTTAATATCGTTATAGAGGTAAAATTTATCACGATATAAAAATCGTAATAAAATTATTAATTTTAAAATATAATTTATTTTTCTCTACCTTTTTTCCTATTAAATTTAAAGATTTTTTATTAATATATTACTACTAAAAATCTACGAGATAAATTAGATAAGAGACGTAGATATTATATATATATATTATTTAATTCGAATTTTTATATATATTAATTAATTAATAAATTTATATATTTATTTTAATAAAACTACTTTATTAATAAAAGGGTTCGGCTAGTAACGAGATCTAGCTATATATTCTACTAGTTACGAATTTTTAATTACTATTTATAATAGTTTAAAGAATTAAAAGATTTTATATTACGACGTATTAAATTTACTTTATAACGGTATTTATATTCTTAACGCGATTATAATATCGATAAAGAGAAATCTCTTTTCTTTCTCTTTTGTCACGGGGTAGACTCTAGTATAGTATTATTAAACTAAACCTCGATACTTCTATATTAAGACTAGTACTTTAACTAGATTCTAGTATATTAGAGCTAAATCCTTTATAAATAATCAAGATCTTTTATACTATTAATATTTTTACTACTAAAGTAACTATATTTTAATAAATAATAATAACGGTATATATTAATTACTTTATTTATTAAGACGTTTCTATTTATTTATTAGTCTCTTAGTTTTCTCTTAAAGCCCTAAACTAGTTTAATACCTCTACCGCGAGAACCGTTTATATATAATATTAAATATATTATTTATTTAAGCCCTTCTTTATCGACGAGTTATTCGAATCTTTTATTAGGCCCTCGAACGAACTAGTATTATAGTTATTTATTAAATTATAGAAAAAACTCCGTTCTAGAAATTCTACCCTAGAAGAAATTAACCCCTTAATATACCTATTACACGTAGTTACTTAATACGTTATTTATTAAAACTCTTATTTATTTTACTCGTTAACGTCTACTTTATTAACTACTTTACCTCATTCTATTTATCTATTAATAGAAATTAAAATATAGTATTTCGACCCCTAGTACTACCCCTTATATCCGATAACACTAAGCCGCTAATATATTAAGTACTCGCTTTTAGAAAAACGCTTTAATACTAGAAAACCCCGACTTTTCCGATATTTAAATAACTAGCCTATTTAATATAATAAAGTAGTTTATATAGAAGAACGATATATAATTTATAGAGTATTTTAACCGGATTAAATAATAGTTTTAATAATAACCTATTTCACTTCTACTTTAGTTATTAATATAAAAAATACGAGAAATACCTAAGCCTTCATCGGTAAAGCGGGAGACCGTACGAGAAGAGTCGAGGTACTAAATACGTATTTTGCCGGCTTTAGGCGGAAAAATAACGAAAAGATAACGCTCAAAAAAAAAAAAAAAAAAAAAAAATTTTTTAATAAAAAATATAAAAATATTAACTTCGGATTTAAGATTTTAAATCCGTGATTTTCTACTAGCGCCGGGTAGCTCGCTAAGGCTATATAGAGTGTTATAACCACGTTAATTTAATTTAGATTTTTTATTACGTCGATTTATGAAAATTATATACGCGCGTATTACTCCCTAAACTAGCGCGGTATTATAGACTATATAATTCACTTATAAAAGTATATATCTAATTATCTACCGGTACTACTTAGACTAGCTTATTCCTATTTATTTAAATTTATTTAAAATGAGTCGAGGTATTAAATATGTATTTAGATACTTTAGACGAAAGTAGGTATTAAATCGATCTCTAGGGCTAGCACATGAGCTAAATAGATCTAAACGCCTTTTCCGCCTTTTTTAATAGAATACGGGCTCACTACTTTACCGATATTAACCTAACTCTTATATTAATAATAAGAATAATAAATTAAAGATTAAAGATATTAGTTTCTTTAACTTTTAATATAAGCCTAGAAATAATACCCTAGTCCTAAATACCGGTAAATACGTATATTATTAAAATATTTACGTTTTTATAAATTAGTTTAAAGATATAGTAAATACTAAGTTTAATATATATACTACTATTAAAAACGTTATTTTAATATATCTATACAATTTAATTTTAATATAATATTAAGTCGAGTTAATAAAATTCGAGAAGAATTTATTACGCGATAATAATATTAAATATTAATATATAACGTTAATTAATTATTTTAAAATCCGAATATTAGTAATTATAACTAAGATCGCTACTTTTATATATATATTTTAGGATATCCGAAAGAGTATTTATCCTCGTATATTTATTTAAAATATACTTTATCTCGTTAAATTAATAAATATCACGTTTATATATAACTAGCTTTTGACCGTTTAGAATATATTTTATATAAATATACGTCGGGATATCTTTAAACTAAAAGTAATAATAACGTTAAATTAATTCCTTAAAGACGTGGATAGTAAAATATTAATTTAAAAAGACTTTATCTTTCGCGGCCCTATACTATTTTAAAAACTATTTTATTTTTAGTTTTAATAATATTAATAGCCCTAGCGGTAACTTTATTTATAAAATAATTAAAAGTTACTCGATAATAAATCTTATAAACCCTTTAAGAATAAATTTAGTAAATTATTTAATATTAAATTATTCGACAAAAAGCTATTTAGTAATTACTATACTATATTATATTAAAATACCGTTTATACTATTACGTTATATTAATATACTATCTATAACGGTATACTAGAAGAAGGCGAAGATAAAGACGTATATTAATATTTTTTAATAGTAGATTACTAGCCGGATTCGGACTAGCTTCGCGCTAAAATAGTTTTAATTTTTAAAAATACCGGTAAACGACTATTTTCAAAAATTACTAGTTAACTAGATTTATATTAAGACCTTACTTTTATATACGAAAATACTAACTATTTAAGGCCTTAGTCCTTCGATATTAATATTTTAATAATACTAAATATATATACCCCTTTTATACTAACTTTATAGTTATCGCCGACGTTTAGTTATATTATTTTTATACCTCCCTATTATTTTACTTCGCCGTCGCGATTTTAATAACTAAACTTTACGACTTTATATTAAATTTTAAAATTTTACGATACTCCCGCGGTTACCCCGTACCGACTATTTAAGAGTTAAAGATATACTATATATATTTATTTACTCTATTATTTCTATATATAGACGTTATTTATATTATTATTTACGATACCCTATATTAATATATTAACGAGGGTATTAACTTCTTTCTTTTAAAAGGGGCGTTCTATTATAGGGTAGACTTTAATATAATATTACTAAATTAAACCTCGGTACTTCTATATTAGGACTAGCGCCTTGGCTAGATTTTAATATATTAGGGCCAAATCCTTTATAAATAATCAAGATCTTTTATACTATTAATATTTTTACTATTAAAATAATTATATTTTAATATTTTTTTCCTCTTCCTCCCCCCCTCTCCTTTAATCAATTAAAATAATAAAAAACGAACTCTTTATAATATAATTAATTAGAAAAGTAACTATAATCGCGGCCCGATATATTAGAAAAAGGGAAATACGAAAAGAATATATTTATTATACTTATATATAAGAAAGAGTATAGAATAAATATATATATATAAAGTCGAAATCTTAGGCCTAAATAAGGGCTCCCGTCTAATTACTTATTAAATATTAATAATATTTAAATTATAAAGGGCTTCTTTTACCTTAAAAATTATAAAATAATTATTATATAAAATTTTATAAAACTAAATATTTTCCTCCGCCGTTAATAAATAAATAAAATATAGGTATATAAAGTAAAACTCGCGTAAATAAAAGGATCTTTATTTATACTCCTAGATATTAATATTTATATAGGAGTCGTAACCCTAGTAGCCGGGTAACTATATTAAAATATCGGCGAAATATAAAATCTACTATAATAAAGAAATAACTACGTATATATAATTAAAAATAAAGACGAAAGAGTATAGAATAATAATAAAGAAGAATTAATAAAGTTAATATACTAGTATAATAAAATATATAATATTTAACTACGATTATATTTATATATATTATAAGAATTTAGGCTCGTAACGGAGATAAATAACGAGTTTTAAAAAAACGAGTAAATATAAAGAATAAAATAACGAGGTTATTTAAAATTAATATAAAATCGTTAATTTTAAGAATTTACGCGAAGAAGAAACCTAGAAAAAGAACTAGTAGTATATAGAAAAACCTATTAATTAATAAGTTAAAATATCTAGAACCGAGATTAAGGATAAATTAAAGTTTTTATCCTCTTAAAAGATTTCTTTAACGGTTATTTAGTAATACTATCGGGTATTATATATATTCTATAAAACTCCTTTATAAACGAAGTAGTTTTATTTAAATAAACGTATAAATTAATAAAGAAATTCTATTAATATTTTTTTAATAAAATTATTAAAGATATTTACTAACTATTAAAGAAACCTCGTTAATTAAAAAATTTAATTTATCGATAATTTATTTCCTTTTTTTACTAGTTAATAGCCGATAATTATAATTATTTTAAAATATTATTTATTCTTCCCTCCGTTTTCTTTTTATTTTAATTTCTCTAATTTTATTTATTTATCTCGTAAACCTATAAGCCGCTTTATTATAAATTTATTAAATAATCGATACCTACGACCCTCCGGCCGGCGGTTTTTTATTTTTCTTTCTTTTCTTTATAAATTTAAATATATTACTAGGTCCTAGTAATAATTTAAATTATATTAACTATTCTTTAATAAAAGAGAATTAGTTAAGGAATCTCGTTTTTATTATTTACCGAGTAGTTATATATATATTTTAAACCTATATTAATATCTTCTTAAAATTATATATATTTATTTATTCTTCTAACTTTATTTTATCGCTAACTAGTTCCGAGTAAAATAATAATATATACTTTATATTTTATTTCTTTTATTTATATTAATAACTAGCGCTATAGACTATAAATATCTTTATTTAATATAGGAATTTATTTAATCTAACCTTATCGTATCTTAATTATATTATTATTTATATATATATATATATCTACTCTTTTATTTAAAGATATTAAAGTATAAAATTAATATAAACTAGTTTCGAGGGCGAAACTTTTAAAAAAGGAGATAATTATTATTTTAAATTAAAATTAACTTTCTAGTAATTATTAAATAATATATAAACCCTATAAAGAGAGTATACGACGTAGTTATATTATTTATATTATAATATTATATTATAATTTCCGGTACTCTAGAGTCTTTTTAAAAATTAAAAAATTTAGAGTCTTTACTCTAACTCTTTAGAAATTAATTCTATTATTTAAATATAGAAATTATTTTCCTATTAAGACTTTATATTTACTTTTATATTATTATAAATATTCTAAATACTATAATTTAATATCTCTTTCTTCTAGTTCTATATAATATTACTTTAAGTTATTAGGCCTAGTTTTAATAACTCGATAAAGAATATACCTCGTCGTTCTACGATTAAGCGAGAGGATTACTAAGAGGAAGAGAGTCGATAGCGACTATTTAATAGTAAAACTAGAGCGAGTAGGACGGTATAGCGCTATAGTAAATAAAGTAAATAAAATTAAATAAAATAGAGCGATAGATATAGATATAAATAAATTATAAAGGCTAGTAATACGATTTCATATAATTTACTAGTAAAACGGGTGTGCGTTACAGTAATCGACATTGTTAAGAATTATTATCGATTTTAAATACACTAAATCCTAAGCGTTTAAGATAAGACTCGACTCCTTTCGGCCTGAGATTAGAGACGATATTAGCTGAACCAACTGAATATATATCATATGAGTTTTCTATTCCTGACCGTACGCTGTGATCGAGTGATCCTGGGTAAGTTTATACGTAGCCTCGTAATATTTGGTGCTGTCCAAATGGCATGAAAAGTCAACAGAATAAGCTTCTACACCCACGTAAAACTAGGTCATGATCTCTACTACACGTTTTCCTAGACAGTAAAGCTCTGGCTATGGAGGCGAGATCCGTTAAGATATGAGAGCGTGGCTCCATATTTCAACGACCTTTCAAACCCCTGCTGGCCACTCATGGACCTGTTACAGTGTTTCAGCCTCTCTCGCAGGGAGAAGTCAGCTGCGCCCTGTCAGGAGATCCTTCATAAATACGAGTAGAACCCACCCAGGGCACCTAAAACGCGCCGAAGCCCCTGCCCACGCCCATATCCCATCCGGGAGCTGCGTGCAGTACCCACAATCAGTCCCACTACGCTCTGAGATATGATGCGTGACGTGGTAAGAGCACCTTAATCAATTGAAATACTTTTGGATCCTCTGAACTTTTCCACATCCTTAGATTATTTTAAGAACACACTCCAACTCCAATGCCTTCCACACCTCACCTCCCATTACTCGTCCCCCAACTCCCACCTCCCCCCATCCAACCCCCTCAACCTCACACACACACCCTCTCTTCTCACCACCTCGTCCAACTCACTATTCCTCGCCATTCCATCCCCCAGCTTAGCTCTGATCCCCGGATTCAAGGCCTGTAACACGGCTAGCTGGGACGATTTCCAAGCGGGGATCTGGTGTCGGGAGCTTCGTAGGATGGTAAGAGAGAGTAAGATGAGGGTGATGGGGATGCTAAGGATAGGGACGACGAGCCAGGGCCAGGAGACCTGGAAGTAGACTTCCGTGGCGTAGGATGTACCGGTCTGGTTGGTGGGGGCTGTGCTGGTCGTGCGGAGGCTGAGTAGGGAAGAGGGTCGGGTTAGCGGTTGGTAGGCAGAAAAGGAGGTGGGGGAATAGGGAGAGGGGCTTTCAGGGGGGGGAACGAGGTTTTGGTTTCGAGCACTCACGCATTTGACATGCTCATCGCGACGTTGTCTAAAAGATCTGTTAATGCGGCCACGCCATCTGCGACCTTGATTCCCGATTCATTGCCGTACAGATGCGTTGCTACCTGCTTGGACGCTAGCGTGGAGAATTGGCCTGGGCCGACGTTTGCATTTGGAGGTGGTGGTGGTTTCATTCGAGCAGTCCCATTGAAAGTCGAGGTTATAAGCCAAACACTGAGGCCGTTCATCGACCTGGAATTCATGAACAGGGTATCGGATGTTCTCGGCACGGAAGCAACATATCCTCCTCCTTCTACGGTGGTGTCATGACGCCAGAGCAGATCCGTCTCTTGCGCTTGTAATGTTGTTTGCGTGACGCCGAACTGCATCGAAGAATTGTAGGTGTGCGCACAGAGGCTCAAAGTTCCCTTCAAAGCAGCAATTTTTCCGGTGTAATTGGCTTTGTCTCTGTCTTGGGGAGGAACAGTAATATCGATAATGGGTACAATAGTCAAATCAGGAACATAGATGATGTAGAACTCGATCAATGTATCATTTATGGGGGTTTCCGAGGTGTCGTACATTTCGGCATCGGGTAAGATCATGCCTGCGCCCATGTATAGAGTCGAATGAGCGTCTTCCCCAGAACGGGTTCTTACATTACTGAATGGATGGGTGCTGCGCAACGCTGGCACGGTGTACGAGCAATTGTCGTCCGAAATACCGCTGAAATGCTCAGTGTCCTTACAATCTACCAGGATACTCTGAGTCACATCCTCCACCGATGCGCAAACACCCATCGAGGCGAAGACCCCAAAGGTACAATTACCGGTGACGCTGCTGCCTTGGACTTCCGATGGGTTGACGCCATCTCGCAGTAGGCCAGTGAATATTGCCAGTTTCATTTCAGGGACTACTTCTGGAGGCTCAGTGTCGCCAATCTGTTCTGATCCCCCTGGTGTGTTGTAGGTAAGACTTCGACTGATTCTTGTTCCGTTCTCACCAACATGGATCTGCCGTATGGGAAGCGATAGGGCCTGCTGAGCGAAGGCGCCGAACAGAGTCTGTAGTATCATACCGATGACTCCCAGCCAAACGATAAGACTAGCATAGCGCTTATACAAAAGCACTAGACTACTCATGAGCCCTGTGCTTGCTTCTTGGTAGTATGCGCTATCCTTAAGCGGCTTCCTGTTACGATACCACAGCCATTGAAGTTGGCTAAGACTGCTTGCGATCGGAACCAGGAGGAGCATTTGCACCAATTGGGTCACAACGGCGATTATCGTGTTCAAAGAAAGTTTTGAATGCCAATCAGAAAGGGCCTTCCCGTGGAATTCACCGAATAATATGAGGAGAGCGAGGAGCATAACGGTGGCCAGCAACAAGCTGAGGGACTCAAGCCACCAAGAGTCTGAAATGTATCCTCGGTAGCGATCATAGAGTGAAATTTTATGAGAAAAGCCACGCGCCTCAGTTAGTGTAGAATCCTCCTCTGGGGTGTGGTCAAGAGGAGCAAACTGAGCATGCGAATCGCCGCGGCCGGTGAAATCCGATAGGAGGATCGGATTCGACCCGCTCACCATGGTCGCAAAAGGAAGAGAAAGCTAAGCAGTGAATAAGGTGATGAAGGGCAGCAGCAAATGCGAAGAATGCGGGTGACAACCTCAAGTGAAAGTTCCAAATGACTCCTTATAAGCCCAGCCAGCGCCCACTTCCACCCGCGTCACCCTCAGATAAGACGCGCCGATAAATTGACAGGGCTGCATAAAGGATCTCAGCCCTCCGAGCAGCTGAAAACCTTTTTGGGCAACGCTCGACGATCGTAGCATGGCTCATTTTGATGTTCGGGCGGCAGAGCGAAGGCGTGCATTAGCTGTATGCACGTCAGTAAATATCAACATCGGATACATTCGATTCGATAATGTCGATGTGAGATCCGTGATATAATCAAGCAAACAGATTAATTCGCCAAATTCGTGTGCATACCACCTCGTCAAGATTACAAAAATGTGCCCTGGACTCACCCCCCTTCGAGCATCGGGTGAGCGCCGCTTTACTCTCGCGCGACGCGGGTGATCGTCGCGTGAGCCTGGGTGATCCTAGGTGATTGCGCCCCCTTGGACGTGGGTGAGCTGCTGCCTGATTACTATTCTCATCAGAAACCATTACGTGTCAAATTCATGTCCAGGCGCTGAAGGGTTGATTAAGGCTAATCGTAGCACCTAACTAAGCCAAGCTTAGTAGTGGCCACCCGAGTGTCGCGACTAGCCGAGTGACGTAAATCTTTAAAATATCACCCCCTAATTTACGAAAATCATTACTCCCCCTATAATAGATTAATCCTATTTAGTTATTAAATTAAGGATAAATAACGTTATAATTTTTATTAACGAAAATCCTAACGTCCTTATTATTTAGGTTATATACGATTTCGATATTCTCTTTAAACGTTTATAGCGGCGGGTTTAAATAAACTACTCTAAGAAAATATTTATATTTAATAATATAATATTTACCCCGGCCTAGGAATTTATTATTATCGAGTTTATTAAATTATATAATTTATTCGATATATTAATAAGGCTAGAGGTACTCTAGAGGTATATAAATTTTATTTTTATAAAAAATAAATTTTAGAGAAGAGTTAATTAATATTAATTAATTAAATTTATTAAAAAATACCTTAAACTATATAAATATAAATAAATACTTTTTATAATAAATAGAAAGAATATCTATAAATTAAAGGATATATTAGGATACTTTAAATACTTTTAATATATATATTTTAAACTCGGGGTAATAAATAAAGATATATAAAATATAAACGAAATAAACTTTATTATTAGAGTTAGAAAGAGTTATTTAATCGTCTTTATATATACGACGAAATAACTATATATATATAACCCTAATAAAAGGGATTATATTACTACTACCGAGTATATTAATAATAATAGAATTTATATAGTACTTTTTATTATTTTAAATAGAAAATTAGTTCTATATAAATAAGTTAATAACGAGTTACTAGGGGTTATTAAACTCGTTATTAATAACTTTAGTTATTTAAACGATACTCTAGGATTTATATAATTATATTATTTTAAAAAATAGAGTCGTAAAACCTAAAAGAGTAAATAGAGGATTTTTATTATAAACGGATTTAGATTCTATTTAATATAGGAATTCTTCTATTATATTATAAAATATAATATTCGATTATTCTAGCTACCGGCCTATTCTATTTATTTTAATTAATTACTCGATATCGGTTATTTTTAACTTTTTAAATATTATTATTAAAAAGCTCTTAATAGATATATATATATTAAATTAAGTCTAGTTTATTTAAAGCGGATTTTCTAGCCCTATTTTAAAAAGTTCGAATAAATATATTTAAAAATATAACTATTACGTTAGCCTAACGGGTAATTAGTTTTATTTTATATAATCCTCGTCGTATATTTAATATATTATCCGAATATTAATAAAAAGTTATTTAGTTAACGATATTAGAAATTAATAAATTATTTTTTATTTAGTATACTTTATATACCGCTAAAGATCTAATTAATTATAGTCGTATACTAGAGAAAAGTATGAAAAAATATAGTTTTATTAAATATTTATTTATACTAATTCTTTAGTCTATAAAGGGTAGTATTACTACGATATAATAAATATATTAATTAACCCTAGAAACTTAAGAATAATAATAAAGCGTAAATCGAAAAGACTATATATAAATTATAATTTAATATAGTTTACTAGAAGGGGGGCTAGGTTATTATAGAGGTTATAAAATATATAAATATATAAAAAGAGTTAAATAATCGAATAAAATTTACTCGGGCCGTTAAATAAACTTAAAAATAACTAATAAAAATCGATACCGTAGTTAGGGAAAAGTTTTAAAATATTAAACGAGACGCCTAGATTCGATGAGATAAGAGAAACAAGATTTATAATATTTTTTAAAATATTTAATATAAATATTAGTTAGCTAGTAATAAAAGTAGGAGATAAATAATATTTATATATTACTCGGCTAGTCGCGATACTCGGGTAGTTATTATTAAATTTAGTTTAATTAAATATTACGATTAGCCCTTTATAACGAGCTTTTTAATATATATCTCTATTTGAAAAATTGCGATAATAGTAGAAGAGTTTACCCTCTAACTATTTATACCCTCTAACTACTCAATTTTATAGGGCTACTAGTATTTTTTTTTTATAATAAATTTTAACTCTTTTAATTTATTAACGTATTAACTACCTCTTATTAATATTTATTTATAGTATATATTATATCTATAAATCTTAACGATAGTATATTATTTTCTCTACCTCCTATACGTACTTTTAGCCCGAGGGACGAAGAGATTCTTTATTAGAAAAAACTAGATCTTATTTACTAAGTTTAGAAAATTATAATTAATACTAATTAACCTCTCGAGATTAATCCGATTATTAGAGTATATAGAATTAACTCTTCTATATTTAAAGAGCGCTATAATAAAGTAATTTCTATAAATAATAAATATATAAATATATAGAAATTTAATCCCGAGGAAGAGTAAACTCTAGTTAAATAAATTGTTTATTTATAAAATTAGGGTTAACTACTATATATTAATTTAATATACTTTATAATTAAAGATCTACTACGTATAAATAGTAATATGAAACTAGTAGGAGTTAACTAGTTTTAAAAATTCCTAATATATTATTTTTAATTCAAGATATAATATATTTTATTTCTCGATAAATATTAAAGCTCTCCGTTTAATATTTAAATACAACGTCGATAGAACCTAAATTAATACTCGTAGAGAGGAGTATTAAAAATTAAAGGATAATAAACTTCGTATTAATATAAGATAAAACTAAATAAATTTAATAAACTTAATTAATTATTCGATATATATCTATATTTAAAATTTATAATTAAAAGTTTTAAGAGAAGTTAAATACGAAGTTTCTATTTACTAGGAAAATACGTAATTTATATAGAAAAAAGAAACTACGCTACTTATTTATTTACTCGTTTATTTTTATATCGAGTATATAAACGGTTAAGCGCTTACCTATTTATTAATCTATATATTATATCGAGTAGTAAATAGACCCTTAGTTTATAAATTAACTAAATTTATTAAATTTATTAAGGTTCTTAGCGAACTTTAATTATAATATTATTTCTCTTTTCTAATTTTCTTTATCTTTAAAAACGATCCTATATCTTTTTATTAAATAAAGGAACGTAATAAACTATAGGAATAAGTTATTTCTAAAGATTTTATAACTATAGTTATATATACGCGCTACGCGATACGTTAAACCGAATATCGATTATCCTCGTTATCGTTAAAATACGGGGAGTATATTAGGACTAGGAAAAAATACAAACTCTTGAAATTTATTATTAATTTCTTAGGAATTAATAAAACTCTAAAGCGCTTAAAACGTAAAGAAGAAAAGATTAAAATTACGCGGGAGGCGGCGAATAAAATCGTTAACTAGAAGAATACGAAGTTAAAGAAATTTTATTAATAAAAGAAATTCCTAAAAGAGCGTAAATAAAAGATATTCGATAAAGGTTTTATAGATATAAAGGAGTTAGAGCGTTTAAAAGAATTTAAGAAATTTAGTAAAATAAAATATATAGCGGCTTTAGCTCCGTATTTTAATAATTTTATATCTTTAAAATTCTTTTCACCGGGGACTCTCGATTAATTTTTTTATATCGTTATCTCTAGAACTTCTTTAAAAATTCCTAATAATTAATCAAATTTATTAATAACTCTTAAATATTCTCCGACTCGTCGTATTTTTTTTATTTAACGAGATAGTTCTAATCTTTCTAGCCTAGAATCTCTTTTATTTTAAACTCCGTTTCTTTTTTAATCTAGAAATAAAAGGTATTTTATAAAAGTATTTTAAAATTTATTAACTTTAATCGAGAAACGTAGAATATTAAGTATATTTTAGTATCGGCTAGAAGATTTAATTTATAATTAATTAATCCTTTACTCTTCTTAATCGAAAATAATCCGATTTTAATATAGTTTAGTTTTTTACTCGGTTTTTTATTTATTATATTTTTTATTAAAAGATATATTTTATCCCTCTCCTTTAATTAAAGATACTCTTTTCGATATTTATTTACTATTATTTTTATTCGAGTATTCGTTAATTTAATTTAGGTTTATATCTCTTTATATAATACTTTTATATTAATTATATAAATTAAGGCTCTTTATATATTTAGTCTTTATTTAAAGTTTAGAAATATATTAATATTTTTACTATAGTTTACGAAGAATAATATAAACTTTATTATATTAAACTATATATTATTAAATACTAGTTAAGTTATAGGTAGAAACTTTACCTAATTATTCTACTTTTTATTTACGTAATATCGTAAATATATTTTTATTATTTGATTTATCCGCTCCGTTTATCTATCCGTCTATAAATAGTATATAATCGATATTCGTAATTTAATTCTAATAGTATTAATTAGTATCTTCTAGTAATTAAAGGTGAATTATTTTATTAAGGCTCTCCGTTTAATATTTTAATATAACGTCGATAGGACCTAAGTTAGTATTTATAGAGAAGAGTATTAAAAATTAAAGGATAGTAGACTTCGTATTAATATAAGATAAAACTAAATAGGTTTAATAAATTTAATTAATAATTTAATAAACGTTTATATTTAGAATCTATAATTAAAAGTTTTAAAGGAAGTTAAATACGAAGCTTTTATCTATTAAGAAAGTACGTAGTTTATATAGAAGAAAGAAACTACGCTATTTACTTATTTACTCGTTTATTCCTTCGTTAAATAATTAAGTAACTAAATATTTATCCGTTTATTAATTTATATATTACGTCGAGTAATAAATAGTTCCTTAGCCTATTAAATATATTAAATATATTGAATTTATTAAAGCTCGAAGAGAATCTTAATTATAATATTACCCCTCCCTTCTAATTTTCTTTATTTTTAAAAATAATCTTATATCTTCTCGTTAAATAAAGTAACGTAATAATTTATAGGAATAAATCGGTTTTAAAGGTTTTATAACTATAATTATTTATACGCGCTACGTTATATATTAAACCGAATATCGGTTTTCCTCTTTATCGAAGAAGTATAAAAAGTATATTAAGACTGGAAAAAAATACGAGCCTTTAGAATTAATTATTAGTTTCTCGGGTATTAATAAGGCTTTAGAATATTTAGAGTATAAAGAAAAAGAGATTAAAATTACCTAAAAAATAATTAACGAGGTCGTTATCGTTATAAACGAAATTATTCGTTAGAAGAATACGAAGCTAAAAAGACTTCGTTAATAAAAGAAATTCCTAAAGGAGCGTAAATAAAAAATATTTAATAAAGATTTTATAAATATAAAGGAATTAGAGCGTCTAGAAAAACTTAAGAAATTTAATAAAATAAAATATATAATCGTTAAAACTCTTTATTTTAAGGATTTTATATCTTTAAAATTCTTCTCGTTTAAGATCTACGATTAATTCTTTTAGGCCGTAGTCCCTAAAACTTCTTTAAAAACTTTTAATAATTAATTAAATTCGTTATTAATTTTTATATATTCTTTAACTCGTTATATCTCTTTTATTTAATAAAATTATTTTTATTTTTATTATAAAAAGTCTTCTCTACCTCGAACTCCGTTTCTTTTTTAATTTAGAAATAAAAAGTATTTTATAAAGATATATTAAAGTTTACTAACTTTGATAAAAAGATATAAAATATAAAATATACTTTAATATCGGCTAGAAGATTTAATTTATAACTAATTAATCCTTTAATCTTTTTAATCGAAAATAGTCCGACTTTAATATAGTCTAGTTTCTTATTTAGTTTTTTACTCTTTATATTTTTTATTAAAAAGTATACTTTATCCCCCTCCTTTAATTAAGGATACTCTTTTCGATATTTATTTATTATTTTCTTTATTCGAGTATTCGTTTAATTAATTTAGGTTTATATATCCTTATATAATATCTTTATATTAATTACGTAAATTAAAGTCTTTTATATATTTGGTCCTTCTTTAGGTCCGAGGAATATATTAATATATTTATTATAATTCACGAAGAATAGTATAAACTTTATTATATTAGACTAGTTATTATTAAATATTAATTAATTTATAAATAAAAACTTTACCTAATTATTCTATTTTTTATTAATATAGTATCGTAAATATATCTTGATTATTTAGTTTATCCGCTTTATTTATTTATTTATCTATAGATAATATACGGTTAATATTCGTAACTTGGTTCTAATAATACCGACTAGTATCTTCTAATAATTAAATATAAATTATTTATCTTTATTAAAGGTAATTAACCTAGGTAGCTCGTAATCCCTAATTAATCGATTTAGTAATACGAAAGCGACTTACTCTACCTTATAAATTTCTTTAATTAATATTATTATAGTATATTTATTAAGTTTATTATAAATTATTATAATAAAGTTAAAGATCTTTATCGTAATAGGGTCTTTCGACTTTAATAATTTAATAACGAAGTTTATTATAATCTCGTTTTATAATATCTCTAGTACCGGGGCGAATTAAATTTAACTATATTTAATATATCTCGTAAATTTATTTTATTAATATTCGATATATTTTTTAATATATTTCTCGACGTATAACTTTAGTCCTAGCGCGTCGTATTTTTTATAAATAAATTTTATAGTTTTAATAACTCTAAAGTAACCTTAAATTAGATTATTATAATAATTTTAAATAATTTCCTTAAGGTATCCTTTAAGAATATACGTTTTCTTATTATATTCTAATAGTTTAGTTTATAATTATTAACTTTTTAGTATTTTAGTTAAAATATCGTTTTTATATTCCTTCCGGATATTATTAATAATTTCGGGAATAAAGATATATAGTATTATTACTAGTTATTGTACCGGAACTAGCGATTCATCCTATTATTAAATAAGGACTAGTTATATAACTACGTCTTTCTCCTCTATATAGTCTTCTTATTTATTAAATATATCGGCGCGATTATTATCCTTCCTTAAAGTATAGAAGATCTTGAATTTATATTATCTTAATAATTCTAACTATTTAATCTATCTTTAGTTTAATTATTTTATCGTCGTAAAATTAAGAAGGTTTTTATAGTCTATAAAGATAATAAAATCCGAGTAGTTTTCTATATATACCTTTTATTATTCTAGTAAAAATACTACTACTAGTAATTCCTTATCGTAGATATTATAGTTCTATTCTATTAATGATATTTTCCTAGAATAGTATATAATAGGGTATTATTTATCGTCTCTTTATTAAAATATATAAGCGCCTATTATTAAATTTAAAATATCGGTTTCGATCCGAGTTAGTTCGTTACTTCGAAAGGAATATAGTACCGGCGGTTTTTTATAGAACTTTTTAAGTACCTTAAAAGATTATTATTATTCTTTTCTTTATTAGAAAGTAGTATCTTTCTTTATAATAACCGTTAGTAGTAAGGTTTTCTTAAAATAATCTTTAATAAATTTTTTATTAAAATTTATAAATCCTAAGAAACTCTATACCGTTTTAATATTATATAATATAGGTTATTCTTTAATACTCTTAATCTTTTTAAAGTTTATATAAATACCTTTAGTATCAATTATAAACTTAAGGAATTTAATTAATTTTTTATAAAACTCGTATTTCTCTAGTTTAAAGAGAAGTCTAGTTAGTAATAAATAGGTTAGGATATCCTATATATATTAAATATATTCTTCTTTATTAATAGAGTAGATCAAGATATTATTAAAGTATATAATTATTATTATATTTAAATATACTCGTATAATATTATTAATTAATACTTAATAAATTACTGGTGCGTTAGTAAATCCGAAGGGTATTATTAAATATTTATAATAACCGTATTTAATTTTGAAGGTAGTCTTCTACTCCTCGTTTTTCTTTATTCGAATTAAATTATACGCGCCTCGAAGATTTAATTATATAAAGATTTTTATTATCGTAAACCGATCCTATAACTCGTTAATATTTAGTAAAGAGTACTAATTCTTTACTATAATATTATTTAACTTTCGGTAATTTATATATAATTATAAACTTCTATCCTTTTTTATTATAAAGAGGATTAGATATCCTACTAGTAATTTAGATTCTCGAATAAATCTTTTTTTAAAATTCTCGTCGATATACCGGCGAAATACTCCGAGTTCTTTTTCTAATAAAGTGTAAATAGGTCTAAATATCGGTTATTTATTAAATTCGAGTTCGATTTTATAATCTTATAATTAATATTTAGGTAATACTTTTATAGTTATCTCTTCCTTAAAAAAATACTTTTATTATTAATACTCTTTAGGGATATTAGGAGGTTTATCTTTATTTTTAGAAATTTTAATTTATTAACCCTATTAACCTCTTTAATTAGTATATATCGAGTTGGACCCTTATACGAGGTTATTTTTATTCGAAGATAAAATACTATTAACTTCGACCGGGCTACGATTCGACTTCTTATCTATAATTATCCTTTATAAATATATAAATATTATACTAGCGACGTCTTTAATACGCGGAAATATAAATACTCCTCTCTTCTAATTAATTATTAAATTATGTTTTTTTAACTAAGGTATCTCTAGAATAATATAATAAATAATTATTCCTATTATATCGAAGATAATTTCCTTATAGTGGCGTTAAATAATATTTAATAATAGGAATATTTCCTTATTTACTCTTCCTATTAATAGTTTCGACCCGTCGGTTAATTAAAGTTTATATTATTTTTTCTTTTCTCAAGTTAATAAGTTAGTTATTTAAGTTATTATTCGAGATATAAAATTATTAATTACTCCTAAATCTATTATTATAATAACTTTTACTAGTATCTATATATATATACCGTATTAAGCTAAGTATAGATATTATTTTAAAATTAATATATTAATCTCTTCGTATTTTCTTTTAATACGAGGGACTAGTCTTTTCCCGACGAAGATAAAAATTTATAGTACTTTTTAGATTCGAAGTATCTCTCGTAACCTTCGGTTAAATAATAGTATTATTCGTCTTAATTATAATATGTCGTTTTCTTATTATATTCTATTTAGTTTCGTAATTATAATTATTATTCTTTATTATAGCCCGGGAAGATTTAGTTTTCCCTTTTCTTAACTAGGTACTACGGGTAATTATTTTTTATATAATTATTCTATTAATTATAATTATATCCTAGTTTTACGATATACTTTCGCTCTCTTAAATTATCGTAATAATATTTATAATATTCGTTTATATATATTAACTAGTATATCTCCCTATATTATAGGTAATATTTATTATAAGTATAATTAATTTTAATAAATTATCTTTTCTCTTTTTTCTTTTCTTCGGGTTTCTTTTCTAATACGATAAATTAAGTTTTAAAATTATCGAGATAATCTACTATTTAAAGTTATTCTTTAGAATTTATTATATTTTATTTTTATTCTTATCCTTCCTCTAAATCTTCTTTTAGAGTTTTATTATTATTATTATCTAATTCTTCGAGCTCTCGAATTCTTTAAGCGATTTTTTTTTTAATATTCCCTTATTTCTCTAGTAAATTATTAAGTATAGTATTATTTTATATTAAATCTTTAGGGGACTCGGTTATATTATCTAGTATCTCCTTTTTAAATATATTTAATTATTATCGATTTATTATATTTTTCGAATAATAGTTCCTAGCGATATAGCCCGGCTTATTATAATTATAGTAATTTATTATTTTTTTACTCTTTTATTATTATTTACCCCTTTTCTAGAATCCCCTCGTAGGTCTCTTTTTAATAAAATCGAGTTTTATTAACGTATAATTATACGGGTTAAGTTTTTTATAGCGGTAATAATTAATCGAATTATATTTATTACCGTAAACTCCTAAACGTCTTTATCCGTTAACTCCTCCGTTATAACATTTCTCTATTATATATTCATATAATTTATCGTTAATTTTAATTATTTATTTTATAAATATATCGAGGTTCTTTATAACGGCTCCTATTTATATAAATTCGTTTTTTATATTATCTTTTAGACCTCGTCGATATATTATTATAAATATAATATCGTCCTAGTCCGTTAATATTATATAATATTAAAATTACACCGAGTAATCGGATATAAACCTTCGTTATATTAAGTATTAAATAACGCGAATCGTTATATTACTCTCGTTAGATAATCTAAATATATAGCGAATTTTAGTTTTAAATTTAAAGAAATTCTCTATCTAAAGCTTTATTAATAAATTATCGGTATTATTTATTACTTTTATATAATACTTTAGGAATAGTTTAATTTATTTCTATATATTACCTCTTATATAAATTATTACGAAGGTTATTTATTTAATAATTAATATAATATTCTCGTTAAATATAAAGAATAGTTAGAGTTATAATAACTAGTCGTTAAACTTTTCGCGCCTTTTATAATAATAATTTAGGCGGGCGACCTTAATACGTTCCCTTTCTTTTATAATATTATATTTTTTAATACCGTTTTAGGTATTTAGGGCTAGGGGTTTTATTAATTTTAAAATATTTATCTTAAAGGTATTTAAAGTATTAAGACTCTCCGTTTAATATTTTAATATAATATCGATAGGACCTAGGTTAATACTCGTAGAAAGAAATATTAAAAATTAAAGAATAATAAACTTCGTATTAGTATAAAATAAAACTAGATAAATTTAATAAATTTAATTAATAATTTAATAAACGTTTATATTTAGAATTTATAATTAAAAGTTTTAAGGGAAGTTAAATACGAAGCTCCTATCTATTAAAAAAATATATAATTTATATAAAAAAAAGAAACTACGTTATTTACCTATTTACTTATTTATTCCTTCGTTAAATAATTAAATAATTAAGCGTTTATCCGTTTATTAATTTATATACTACGTCGAGTAGTAAGTAGTTCCTTAGCCTATTAAATATACTAAATATATTAAATCTATTGAGGCTCGAAGAAAACCTTGATTATAATACCTTATTTATTCTCTTCCCTACTCTAGGGAAGAGAATAGAGGTTAGTTAACAAAGGGTTAATATAATAGTATATAATATAAAAGATATTAATTATTCTATCGAGGATTTGGCCCTAATATACTAGAATCCTAGAGTTACCCTAGTCTCGATAGGGCTAGCGGTAGAGCTTAGCCCGCTATCTTAGTAGATATTTATAGTAATACTCCTATTAAAGTCTACCCCGTAATAGATCGCCTAATTTAAAAGAAAGAAGTTAACGCCCTCGTTAATACACTTATATAAATAATAACGTAAATAACGTCTATATATAAAAGTAAATAAATAAATAATATATATTCTAAATTATCGATTAATTACGGGTAAGCCCGTAGAGTCTTAAAGTTTAACGTAGAGCTATAAAACTTAATATTAAAATCGCGATAACGAGGTAAAGCGATAAAGCGGTATAAAGATAACGTAGGTAACTAGCGATAGAAACTATAGTATTAATAAAATAGAGGCGTATACGTATAGTATTATAAAAGTATTAGTACTAAAGGACTAGGGCCTTAAATATATATTAATAAAATAAAATTTTAGTATAAATCTAGGTTAGATCTAGGCTAGATCTAGGTAAAAGTCGCTTAACGATACTTTTAGAATTAAAACTATTTTAGCGCGGAGCTAGTCCCGATTCGGCTAAATAATTATATAATTCTTATATTATCCGAAGCTCTTTCTTATATAAATATACTATTTAGTTAAGAAGTAATAATAACGAGGGGTATATATTTAAATCTATATAAAGAAGTATATAAATAATACTATATTAGGATATTCGGGCTATATAACTCTATATATAATTAAACGAATAATTTAAGACTATTAAAGAGTAATTTTACTAGTTCTCGGTATAGTACCCCTTTAATATTATCGTAGTACCCGTACTTTAAATAAAGCTCGATAGGTAGATTTAATATAACGGCTATTTCCTAATAAGGGTAGATAAAGGGCGATAACGTAAAAGAGAAATATAGTTATATTTCTAGAGTTATCGACCCTAGAAGAAGAATTTGGCTTAGTATTTAACTTATTATTTATATTCTTTAATAAATTCGCCCGCGAAAACGTTCTTAACGTTTATTTAACGGTTTTATATAAATCCCTAGTCTTTCTAGGATAGAAGGTATTCGGTAGCGTAACCCTTCTCCTTTTTAATAACGCGTTTATCGAGGATATACTTTAGTTCTTATTCTAACTTTAAGTCGTCTCGTTTAGTTTTTATTACTTTAAGGTTAATAGGCCGTAGACGTTTAAAAGAGTCTTTATCCAATAATAAATACTACTCTAGCTATATTATTAAAAATACGTTATAAATCTTTTAATTTTCCGGGATATTAAGGCGGTATATAAATCTACCGATTCAATTAAGAACCTTAAATAACTTAGTTATTTATTAATTATATTTACGACTAGTAAGTTTATTTATCGGAATATTATAATCTTTATATAGGCGTAGTAAGGCCTAGTCCCTTTAATAAAAATAATAAAAATAATAAATACGATTATAATACTCTTTATCGTATATTTAAATATAGGTAATTATATCCGAAGTTTAAATATATACTAGCTCCTTTAGTAAAACGTTATTCTCTTAACTTCCTAGGTCTAACGCGTTATTAATAATAAAACCGAAAATTATTTTATTTAAGGTATAGTTAATAGGCTAGGAGAATATATTATTATATTATATAATTATAAAAAGTAGTATCTCTTCCTAGGCTTTAGAGTTTTATAAAGTAACGATCTAGAATCATAAAGTAATTTTAATAATTTAATTTATATACTCGTTTAATTTATCCGTTTATAGATAATAGGCGGTAAAAAATATTAAATTTATTTTAAATTTATTAAATAGAGCCTTTTATAAAGTATTTATAAACTTCCGGTCGCGGTCGGAAAGAATAACCTTTGGAATACCCTAGTCTATTAAATATAGACGATATAAAAGTATATATATTTATTATTCTATCTTTTATATTAATTTTCCTAGAATCGCGGTTACCTTTTAAGAAAATTTATATATAATAATTATAATATTATCGAATCCTTCCTACGAAAGGGGTAAGGTTAGGATAAAATCGATAGAAATTATATAAAAAGAAGAGGGCGGTATAAGAATAAACTATAATACTCTATAAGGCTTATACCTAGGAGTATTAAATAATTAGTATTATAAATAGTATCGTAAATACTCCCCTAACTTTTTATTTAGTTTATATATATACTAGTACCTAATTATTATCTTATAGTATTTATATCTTCTTATATATAAGCTAGAATATACGATATTAAATATAGTTTTAATATATAAAGAAGGTATATATAAACACTCCGGCGTATATACGCGATTAATAATTAAATTATTAGTACGCTATATTAAACCGTTATCCCCCTTCGAAAAAGGAAGATCTACGGTATCCTCGCCGGTTTCTACGTTATAGTTAAATATATAATTTATTTTAGTTTAATAGTCGTTATTCTAATACCCTTAAAGTAATTTTTATTTAAACTATACGTTTATTTCTATTAATATATAGACTTTATATATATATACCTAAAGTATATCTAGCTCGCCTTCTAAAAAGTCTTTAACTACGTTTTTCTACTATAATCGGGATAAGGCGTCTAGTACTATATATTTAATACTAAGTTTATAACGGATCTTTATATTTTAAAAACGCTAAATATAATTTAAGGCCCGTATAATACGTAAATTAATCTTTACCGTAGATAAAGTAGTTATATTTATTTATTTAACTATATTAAGCGTAGCTCTATAATTAATATAAACGACCGTCTTAAAGGCTAATTCGATTATATATTTAATTTTAATAAATACCTATATTATTCCTACTAATTTTATTTTAGTAGGTTAATAATATATTTTTATATCCTTAAAGAGTCGGTTAAGGAAAAGAATAAACTAAATTTATTTCCAGTCGGGATAAGAGCCTTTTAACTCTTTTATAATATAATAGATTATAACCCCGTAACCGAATTCCTTACTAGTATTAAGGTCGATAAATAGTTCCTTTTTATTATCGAAATAGTATAAAAAAGAAGGCTTAAAAAGGGTATTTTAAATAACTTTAAATAAACGGATCTTTTATAAAGAAAGTGACCTAAAATTAATTTTCTTAATATATTCCTATCGCTAAGCGCCTATAGGGGGTATTTTATTTAATAATATAATTTTCTTATTTTATAAAGGCCTAGCTAGAGTAGTATAATCTTTAATATAATCTTTTAACTAACTAGTTATTCCTAGGTATATTTTAAATACTACTAGCGTTTAAAGAAAAGTTAGTTATTTAATAATTATAAACTTTTCTTTAGAAGTTAATAACCCGAACGAGTTAACTTTCTAGCCAAGTAGTATAATTAACGGATAACCGATAAACGCCTTCTTAGGGTTAATTAAAATATTAAACTTAACGAATAAAGAAAATATTATATATAGGTATTAAATATAATCCTCGAGGGTCTAAGAGAATATTATAATATTATCGATATATACTCGGGCGAATACCTTATAGATACGTAGGATCCGGTCTATTTACTACTATACGTATATAAGCGAGTTCTTAAATCCTATTACCGTAATATTAAAAGTCTCCTAGCCGCGGTATAATATAACGGTAAGTTTATATTTATTTTTAAAATATATATACTATTAATAAAAGAAGCTAGCCGCGTCGATAATAGTAATTTAATAATAACTTTTAACGGCGTTAATTATATTATTCTATAGAGGTAAATAGTAGACGTTTATTATAACTATAGTATTTAAACCTCGAATATTAATAATAATACGGCCCTTCTTAATACCGTCTAATCTTATAATTTAAATAACGAAGATTAGGAAGCTAAATAAAGTAGTTTATATCGTCTATTTAAATTGTCCCTAAATATATAATTTATTAAAGGTTTCGTTAATAATCTTCCGGCTCTCGTTATTTATAGGATAAATATATACCGTTTTAGGTACTTTATCTTCCTAGTCGGCGCGTAGTAGTATACGTATTTATTCGTTTTCTAGAATATTAATAAAGCCTCCTTCTACCTAAAGTATAGAGAATTAATTAATAATCTTTACTAGCTCCGGTTATTTACTATAAATAATAATACCGTTTAAGAGGATATTATCCTTTACCGAAATAATTACCTCTATTAATAAAATAGAAGACCGGGAATTAATTAAATTCTTTATATCTTTACCCCTTAAAGATTATTTAAGAAATAATAAATTAAAATTAATAATAATTATACTATTAAAAGTGTTTTTAATAAAAGTTTCTTTATACTCTTAAAGAGGCCTTCGTATAACGAGCTCGCGAACGTCGTTATCGCCTATAGTAATACTATAGTAGCTATTAAATTAAACCTCGACTACTTAACCTAACTTTATATTCCTAGGGATTTTAACGTATTTATCCGTCTTATTCTTTATAAGTATTAATTTTATTCTATCGTTAACGATTTCGGTAAAGAGGTATAGGTTAGTATCTACCGGTTTAAAAAAGTAATCTCGTACTAGTAGATTAAATTTAGAAACTTCGATAATTACTGTAACTTATAGGGGGATAACCTTTATTTTCGTAGTATATACTAGCCGGTTTATATTTATACCTCTTAAATAAACGTTAATAAGGTATTTTATATCGTAGCTACCGATACGGGCGATTTACCGAGATACTAATATATTAATCCCTTTAGGGGCTATAACGTTTATATTAATAAATATACTTATTTTAAGATTATCTATAATATAGACTTCCTTAAGGGCGGTTTCGGTTATTATTTTATTACCGCTCTTATCTTTCCCGGGGAAGTATAAAGAGGTAACGATATATTTAAAAATAATATAGTAGTTAATATTAATACCGGTAATTTAAAGTAGGGTTATTATAATACGGATTTTAACTTTTAGAAGGAAGTATACTATAAATTTATAGTTAACGATAATTATTTTATAGCTAGTATCTTTATAGCCCTTTTCTACTTTAATTCTAGGGTCTAAACTAACCCGAATACCGGTATACCGGTATTTTATTTATCCTATTCCCGTATTTTTGGAAGAGTCGTAATTTGATTTAATAATAGGCTTCTATTTTAGTAATTCGTTATTCGTTTTAACCTAATAATAGGCTTCCGTATTCTCGTTTATTATTAAAAATTATTTACTTTTCTAAATAATATTTATAATTAAATATTTAAAGTAGGAGGTTTTAATAGGGTTCCTACCTAAATTTTAACTTCTAAAATATATATATAATACGTTTTTAAAAGAGAATAACTCCTTATAAATACGACACTCGATTTATTTAGGCGAATTAATAATAATTATCTAATAACTAGTTATTTCGTTTTATTTATTATAATAATTTTTTTACTATTAATCCTAACTCTACTTATTAACGTAATTAATATTAAGTGTAGATTATTCTTCTATTTATAACTTTATAATACCGTCTTCTTAAAAGCGATTCTTTTATATCTTAATTTTATAGTAAATAATTATATACCTAAGGGGTATTTATTATTGCCCGAAATAATTAAAATTATAATTACCGGTTATAGGCCCGCGGTTTTCTTAGCGCGGTTAATAATTAAAACGATTTCTATTTCTAGGAGGGAAAGGTATATTTCTAGTATTATTACTAATAATTTATAATTAAATAGATAACGGTTAAATTTAACGAGGTTACTACTACGTTTAAGGGATACTTAATATATTTTAATAAACCGGATTAATAAATTAATAAAAAGTAACTTAAAGTAACTAGTTTTATTATAGGCGGAACCGGTTAAGTTATTAATAATTCTACTAGCTTTATTATAAACCCTTTGGCTTAAAAGGCGGTAGAGGCCTAGTCGTCCTATTACTTCGTATTATTCCTAATTAGGTTTCTTCTTTAGTATTAAATAAATTAAGGAATTTATTTAGTAAAATACTAGGTTTAAACGGATTAATAAAAGACTTAAAATTAGAGCTAATATAATTATAGATTATAAATATTTATTAATATACGCTAGGAATATCGGCGGCCCTAGTTAGGTTAAATATTTTATTTATATACTACCTAGGCGTTTTATTAATACGTATTTAAACGAATCTATATTTATTTAAAACGAAGTTTACGTATATCTTTTAGCGTCTTTATTTTAAATCGTTTAATAAAATTATTTATTTATTTAAGGCTATCGAAGGTACGTATTAATACTTTAGTATTAATATTTAATTTATTCGAGAACTATTTAAAGGCTACTCCCTTAAGATATAAAAATAGAAGTTTTTATACCTCCTCTTCGCCGTATTATTTAATTATATTATTAACGCGATTCTTAAAGTCGAAAACGGCCGTAGATATTTAAAAGAGTCTTTATCCAATAATAAATACTACTCTAGCTATATTATTAAAAATACGTTATAAATCTTTTAATTTTCCGGGATATTAAGACGGTATATAAATCTACCGATATAATTAAGAACCTTAAATAACTTAGTTATTTATTAATTATATTTACGACTAGTAAGTTTATTTATCGGAATATTATAACCTTTATATAGGCGTAGTAAGGCCTAGTCCCTTTAATAAAAATAATAAAAATAATAAATACGATTATAATACTCTTTATTATATATTTAAATAGAAGTAATTATATCCGAAGTTTAAATACGTACTAGCTCTCTTAGTAAAATATTATTCTCTTAATTTCCTAGGTCTAACGCGTTATTAATAATAAAATTAAAAGCTATTTTATTTAAGGTATAATTAATAGGTTAAGAGAATATATTATTATATTATATAGTTATAAAAGGTAGTACCTCTTCCTAGGCTTTAAGATTTTATAAAGTAATAATCTAGAATCGTAATATAATTTTAATAATTTAATTTATACACTCGCTTAATCTATCCGTTTATAGATAATAGGTAATAGAAAATATTAAACTTACCCTAAATTTATTAAATAAAATCTTTTATAGAGTATTTATAAATTTCCGGTCGCGGTCGGAAAGAATAACCTTCGGAATACCTTAGTCCACTAAATATAGACGATATAAAAGTATATATATTTATTATTCTATCTTTTATATTAATTTTCCTAGAATCGCGGTTACCTTTTAGGAAAATTTATATATAATAATTATAATATTATCGAATTCTTCCTACGAAAGGGGTAAGGTTAGGATAAAATCGATAAAAATTATATAGAAAAGAGAGGGCGGTATAAGAATAAATTATAATACTTTATAAAACTTATACCTAGGAGTACTAAATAATTAATATTATAAATAATATCGTAAATACTCCCCTAGTTTCTTATTTAGTTTATATATATACTAGTACCTAGTTATTATTTTATAGTATTTATATCTTCTTATATATAAGTTAGAATATACGACGTTAAATATAACTTTAATATATAAAGAAAGTATATATAAATACTCCGGCGTATATACGCGATTAGTAGTTAAATTATCGGTATATTATATTAAGCCGTTATCCCCCTTCGAAAAAGGAAGATCTACGATATCCTCGCCGGTTTCTATATTATAGTTAAGTATATAACTTATTTTAGTTTAATAATCGTTATTCTAATACCCTTAAAGTAATTCTTATTTAAACTACGCGTTTATTTTTATTAATATATAGACTTTATATATATATACCTAAAGTATATCTAGCTCGCCTTTTAAAAAGTCCTTAACTACGTTCTTCTACTATAATCGGGATAGGGTATTTAATATTATATATTTAGCGCTAGGTTTATAACGGATCTTTATATTTTAAAAACACTAAATATAATCTAAGGCCCGTATAATATATAAATTAGTCTTTACCGTAGATAAGGTAGTTATACTTATTTATTTAATTATACTAAACGTAGCTCTATAATTAATATAGACGACCGTTTTAGAGGTTAATTCGATTATATATTTAACTTTAATAAATATTTATATTATTCCTACTAGTTCTATTTTAATAAATTAATAACGTATTTCTATATCCTTAAAGAGTCGGTTAAGGAAAAGAATAAACTAAATTTATTTCCGGTCGGGATAAGGGCCTTTTAACTTTTTTATAATATAATAGATTATAACCCCGTAACCGAATTCCTTACTAGTATTAAGGTCGATAAATAGTTCCTTTTTATTATCGAAATAGTATAAAAAAGAAGGCTTAAAAAGGGTATTTTAAATAACTTTAAATAAACGGATCTTTTATAAAGAAAGTGACCTAAAATTAATTTTCTTAATATATTCCTATCGCTAAGCGCCTATAGGGGGTATTTTATTTAATAATATAATTTTCTTATTTTATAAAGGCCTAGCTAGAGTAGTATAATCTTTAATATAATCTTTTAACTAACTAGTTATTCCTAGGTATATTTTAAATACTACTAGCGTTTAAAGAAAAGTTAGTTATTTAATAATTATAAACTTTTCTTTAGAAGTTAATAGCCCGAACGAGTTAACTTTCTAGCCAAATAGTATAATTAACGGATAACCGATAAACGCCTTCTTAAAGTTAATTAAAATATTAAATTTAACGAATAAAGAAAACACTATATATAGGTATTAAATATAATCCTCGAGGGTCTAAGAGAATATTATAATATTATCGATATATACTCGGGCGAATACTTTATAGATATATAGGATCCGGTTTATTTATTATTATATATACGTAGGCGAGTTCTTAAATCCTATTACTATAATATTAAAAGTCTCTTAGCCGCGGTATAATACGACGGTAAGTTTATATCTATTCTTAGGGTATATATATTATTAATAGAAGAAACTAGCCGCGTCGATAACGGTAATCTAACGATAATCTTTAACGGCGTTAATTATATTATTTTATAAAGGTAAGTAGTAGACATCTACTATAGTTATAATATTTAAACCTCGAATATTAATAATAGTACGGCCCTTCTTAATACCGTCTAATTTTATAGTTTAAATAACGAAGACTAGGAAGTTAAATAAAGTAACTTATATCGTTTATTTAAATCGTCCTTAAATATATAATTTATTAAAAGTTTCGTTAATAATTTTCCGGCTCTCGTTATTTATAGGATAAATATATATTATTTTAAATACTTTATCTTCCTAGTCGGCGCGTAGTAGTATATATATTTATTCGTTTTTTAGAATATTAATAAAGCCTCCTTCTACCTAAAGTATAAGAAATTAATTAATAATCTTTATTAACTCCGGTTATTTATTATAAATAATAATACTGTTTAAAAGGATATTATCCTTTACCGAAGTAATTACCTCTATTAATAGAATAAAAGGCCGGGAACTAGTTAAGTTCTTTATATCTTTACCCCTTAAAGGTTATTTAAGAAGTAATAAACTAAAGTTAATAATAATTATATTATTAAAAGCGTTTTTAATAAAAGTTTCTTTATACTCTTAAGGAGGCCTTTATATAGCGAGCTCGCGAACGTCGTTATCGCCTATAATAATACTATAATAGTTATTAAATTAAACCTCGATTATTTAACCTAGCTTTATATTCCTAGGGATTTTAATATATTTATCTATTTTATTCTTTATAAGTATTAATTTTATTCTATTATTAACGATTCCGGTAAAGAGGTATAAATTAATATTTATTAGTTTAAAGAAGTAGTCTCGTACTAGTAGATTAAATTTATAAACTTCGATAATTACCGTAGTTTATAAGGGGATAACTTTTATTTTCGTAGTATATACCGGCCGGTTCATATTTATACCTCTTAAATAAATATCGATAGGGTACTCTATATCGTAGCTACCGATACGGGCGATTTATTAAGATATTAATATATTAATCCCTTTAGGGGCTATAATATCTATATTAATAAATATACCTACTTTAAGATTATTTATAATATAAACTTCCTTAGAGGCGGTTTCGGTTATTATTTTATTACTATTTTTATCTTTCCTAGGGAAGTATAAAGAGGTAATAATATATTTAAAAATAATATAATAATTAATATTAATACCGGTAACTTAGAGTAGGGTTATTATAATACGGATTCTAACTTTTAGAAAGAAGTATATTATAAATTTATAATCGGCGATAATTATTTTATAGCTAGTATCTTTATAGCTCTTTTCTACTTTAATTCTAGGGTCTAAATCGACCCGAATACCGGCGTATTAGTATTTCTTAAATATTTATCCTATTCCCGTATTTTTAGAAGAGTCGTAGTTTAATTTAATAATAGGCTTCTATTTTAGTAATTCGTTATTCGTTTTAACCTAATAATAGGTTTCCGTATTCTCGTTTATTACTAAAAACTATTTATTTTTCTAAATAATATTTATAATTAAATATTTAGGGTAGGAGGTTTTAATAGGGTTCTTACCTAAACTTTAACTTTTAAAATATATATATAGTACGTTTTTAAAAGAGAATAACTCTTTATAAATACGACACTCGACCTATTTAGGCGAATCGATAATAATTATTCAATAACCGGCTATTTCGTTTTATTTATTATAATAATCTTTTTATTATTAATCCTAGCTCTATTTATTAACGTAATTAACATTAAATATAGATTATTCTTTTATTTATAACTCTATAATACCGTTTTCTTAAGAGTAGTCCTTTTATACCTCGGTTCTATAGTAAATAATTATATACCTAGAGGGTATTTATTATTGCCCGAAATAATTAAAATTATAACTACCGGTTATAGGCCCGCGGTTTTCTTAGCGCGGTTAATAATTAAAACGATTTCTATTTCTAGGAGGGAAAGGTACGTTTCTAGTACTATTACTAATAATTTATAATTAAGTAAATAGCGGTTAAATTTAATAAGACTATTATTATATTTAAGAGATATTTAGTATATTCTAATAGGCCGGATTAATAAATTAATAAAAAGTAGTTTAAAGTAACTAGTTTTATTATAAACGGAACCGGTTAAGTTATTAATAATTCTATTAACTTTACCGTAAACCCTTTAACTTAAGAGGCGGTAGAGGCCTAGTTATTTTATTACTTCGTATTATTCCTAGCTAGGCTTCTTCCTTAATATTAAGTAAATTAAAGAATTTATCTAGTAGGATATTCAATTTAGGCGGATTAATAAAAGGTTTAAAATTAAAACTAATATAATCGTAGATTATAAATATTTATTAATATACACTAGGAATATCGGCGGTCTTAGTTAGATTAAGTATTTTATTTATATACTATTTAAGCGTTTTACTAGTACGTACCTAAATAAATTTATATTTATTAAAACGAAGTTTATATATAGCTTCTAGCGTCTTTATTTTAAATTACTTAATAAGATAACCTATTTATTTAAGGCTAGCGAAGGTACGTATTAATACCTTAATATTAATATTTAACTTATTCGAGAATTATTTAAGGGTTATTTCTTTAAAATATAAAAATAGAAGCTTTTATACCTCCTCTTCGCCGTATTATTTAATTATATCGTTAACGCGATTCTTAAAGTCGAAAACGTTTTTATATATAATATACTTTCTTAAAATAAATAAATTATCCTTTTTATCGCCTTTAAGGTCGAAGAATTTAATCTCTTCGAGTTTTAATTTATTCTAGGCGCTTACCCTAGTACTAGTACCGTTTTAATTAATTAAATTATTTACTCTTAATAGGCCTTAAGGTCCTATTAGGCCTTCCTTTATCCTAGTTACTAGCTTAATAATAAAGGCCTAAATTTCTAGCGATTCTATAAATTATATTATTTATTTAGAATTTATAATAGGTTATTTAGGTTTAGGAGGAGTTATAATTTCTTTATCTTTAGGTTCGTCCTCTAAAAATTACTCCTTTTATAAATATTAACGTAACTCTTTAATATCCCTTCGGAAAGTATCGATAAATAGTATTACAGACGTTTTATTTATAACCTAGAGTAATTATATAATAGATTATTTAAATTTAATATACTCCGAAAGGTTATTATTAGATTATTTCGTTTTCCGGCCCCTCTTTAATAAATATTAAAGAGATACTTCAATAAGAGAATAAGGAGACCGTATAATTATCTAGGTAACTACTCGTTTAATATTAAAAGTAACTTTTACCTATTTTAGGATATATTTATTTAATAATAAGAATTCTTATAAATAAAAAGTAAAATCAACCGTAGTAAAGCTTAACTAAGTTTCTTCTAGGGTAATAACTAGGGTAATAATTAATAATAAATATTAAAAATAGTAATACTAGGCGAATAATAAGAGTAGTATTAAAAGACTAGTATTCTAGTATTCTTTTTTCTATAGCGGAAGTGTAAAAGATATAACTAGTAATATATTTATTAAGTTGGACGTTTATTTAATAAGTAATTTATTAAGATAAATAATTATATTAATAAAAGGAAAATAAATAAAGGGATATTCTAAATACTTAGTTTAATATTTATTATAAATACCTTAAATAAAAAGGGTATTAAATAAATTATTTTAATAATTTAATAAAGAGTTTAGAAGTATTTATTTAAGGTAGTAAGATACGGTATAAAAGCGCTAAATAAATATAACGTAGGTAAAGCTCGCTATTGATACGGAGTAAATTATTTTAAATATAATAGTTAATAAAGAGTATATTAACCGTTTTAAGGGTTATTTTACTATTTATAATTAATATAATCATTCTTATTAATATAAAAGAGGTATGGTTCTACGTTAATATAATCGTTATTATTATTTAATAAGAGGTTAATATAATAATATATAGTATAAAAGATATTAATTATTCTATCGAGGATTTGGCCCTAATATACTAGAATCCTAGAGTCACCCTAGTCCCGATAGGGCTAGCGGTAGGGCTTAGCCCGCTATCTTAATAGATATCTATAATAATACTCCTATTAAAGTCTACCCCGTGATATTAGTTTTATCCCTTCTCTTCCCTATTCCGCGGCGTATTTTATATATATAAAGTTTTTATATATATAAAAGTTTAATTATAATAAATTATTCGATTTTATTTAATTAATTAAATTTAGAATAAATAATAAATAATTATTATTAATAACTAGATTAAAACTAGGTTTTAATAATAGAGATTTATTATTTATTCTTAATTTAATTAATTAGAGAGATTTAAATAATCGCGGCCCGTTTATTAATTTAATTAAATAAAATTATTAATAACTTTATTAATATTAAATATAATCTAGCTCTAAGAGTAGATTTAGAGTTATAATAAATATATATATAAATTTTATATAGAAAATTAAAGAATCGGATAAAGTTTTAATTTTAATTTTTCGTTTAAAAAATTTTAAATCTCGTAAATATTTATTATATTCCTACTATATAGAGGCTCTTTTATTCAAATTTTATAAATTAAATTTCGACTTATAATATTAAATTAATAACTTTATAAATATTATTCTAAATTAACTAATTCTTATATAATTGAAATAACCGAGGTTTATTCTATAATTATTAAAAATTTAATAAAATATAATTTATAAATAAATTTATATTAAATTTATAAATTTAGTTATAAAAAATTTATAAATTTAGTTATAAAAACTAGTAAATTAATATATACCGATTTAATTAATAAATATATATAGATTATTAAGTTTATATATAAAACTATATATTTATAAAATTAGAGTTATAATTATTTTACTATAAATTATATTTAAAAGAAAATTAATTATATATTAATATTTTAAAACTAGTTAATTATAAAGTATTTAATATTATTATTAAGAAAATATTTATTTACGTTATTATAAAAACGAATTTTGGATAAATATTTATAAAAACTCTTATTATTAGAATTTAATAAAAGAATAAAATTAAAAATTCTTCCTTTAATTTTAAATCTTTATATAATTATAAATTAAATATTTAATTCGCGTTATTATATTATTATTACTTTTTACGAGTTTATATTAAAGAATTTTTAATTTCATTATCTTTTTTTTTACTTTTATTAATAATTAATAAATACTTTAATATTTTAGAAATAAAAGTCGTTATATTATAATTAAATATTTCTATTAAAGAAGAAATATATAATTAAATTTCTCGATTTTAGTAAAAATAAATTCTTTATAATAATAACGAGTTTTTAATAATTATATAAAGATTTTCCTAAATAAATAATTATTTAATTATTTATTTAATTCAAAAATTTCTTTATTAATATAATTAAAATTTATAAAATATATAAAAAATAAATATATAATATTTTAATTAAATTTTTTATATTATTTTTTATTAAGAAAATATAATAAATAATTTTATAAAAGAAGAAAAAATAAAATAAAATTTCTATTTATAAATTAATTATTTTCGAGGCTTTTAAAAAAGAAATTAAAAACTACGAGTAAATAATAACTAGGCGAGTATATAAAGAATATATATAAAAATAAAAATAAAAATAAAAATAAAAATAAAAATAAAAATAAAAATAAAAATAAAAATAAAAATAAAAATAAAAATAAAAATAAAAATAAAAATAAAAATAAAAATAAAAATAAAAATAAAAATAAAAA